>Ga0315289_10000001_pt1 | contig 631439 bp, 609 predicted proteins | sample YL17G11_40_MG_FD_203452 | JGI IMG/M metagenome (GOLD analysis project Ga0315289, IMG submission 203452) | Sediment microbial communities from Yellowstone Lake, YNP, Wyoming, USA - YL17G11_40 | ecosystem: Environmental > Aquatic > Freshwater > Lake > Sediment | place: USA: Wyoming | collected... | reverse complement strand
TGGCGAACGAGCGCCTTGAAGGCGGACTCGTCAACTTCTTCTCCTTCGTGGATGTCGATCGCGCGGCGTGCGTTTCCGTCGAGACTCGAGTTGAAGAGACGGGCCGGATCCTTCAGAGACGCGCCCTTGAAGAAGGTAAGCTTCACGACATTCTTGTAGGATTCGCCAGTGCAGATGATGCCGTCGTGCGACCAAATCGGAGTGCCCATCCACTTCCACTCCTCGACGACGTCCGGGTCTGCTTCCTTGATGAGCTTGCGCATCCTGCTGAGTGTTTCCCCGCGCCAGTCCCCGAGTTCGGCGATTCTTTTCGAGATGAGCTCCGATGCCGACTGGCCCTGGCTCGCGCCCGACTTTTTCATGTTCTCATCCTAGAAGTTCCAGATATATTTCATTTGCAAATGGATAGGAGTTTCCTTTTTTCATGCTTGCTACCGTCCACAACCTCGATGATACCACTGCTGCCCGCAAATCAACGGTACTCAGGCTGGATTCCGGTTGTGCCAGGCAACTTTGGCTTTCGACGAAGAGTGGTTGTGAACCTAGCGATTGAAGGTCCAGCTCCTATCTGGGTACAATTCCGGCCCGTCGGCCGCCGATTCTACTCTAAGCTGCCAACAGTCCTATCTTTCCCGCTGCACGAATGGGTACTCCCTCAGTGCGAGGATGAATTCGGACTCGTTGTTACCAGACGCACGGGTGAACGTCCGATACTCATCCATACCAACAAAGGCCAATTGGACGGAGCCTTCCAGGATCTTGCCAACAATTCGTTGGGTTTCAGGCCGGGCTTGGTTGGTCTTCTAGGACGTCGGCGATGGTGACATGATGTCTGAGCACCGTTGCAAGCCGTATGCGCCGTCGATTGCCCCGATGCAGTTTGCCCTCGAGTTCTGAGTCCCCGTAGATCACCAGTTTCAGTCCCAGGAAGCGACCATCACAAATATCGGCACTTATCGCCCATTGATTCTCGACCGGTTCCTTCAGATAGGCTTGAATCGCAAACTCATCGCCCGGAGCCAGAAGGGAATATTGCACCTCGGGACCGTCGTATATCCTCTTGCCCCTCTTGACACCCGGCACTGCAATACTTCTGGATTCAGGGGGTTGTCGTTTCCCCACTTTAGACAGCTTGTCAGCGCGCCTAATGAACTTGCTGCGGCCATATTGGATTTCCACCCTCCAATGCGTGCGCGAGACGAGTTTTTGCCTGGTCTTGTCGATCTCTTCAAGCAAATCGACATTCTTGAGAGGCTTACCCTCAGAGGTCTGCCAGTTGTCGCGGCGCCATTGGCGAATTCTATATGGATTCGTGCGATTTTGGCCGCTGAGGCTCAGTCGATCCGTAATGAAAATGACATGACATACCGGTGCCAATTCATCTTTGTGCTCACTGTGCAGGTGAAGAAGTAGCTTCATTCCCTTAATGATGGCCTGGAGCTCCAGGCGTTCGATGTTCGCTCCTTGATAACTGCCGAAAGATCTGCTTATGCTTTGCAGAGGCACAGAATCGGGGAAAGTAATCTCTACCCCCACGCCGCCGGTACTCTTGGAATCGTGGTCCATTGCTGCATCGACTCGGACGTAGATGGCATAGGGATTGATCAGCATGGACACCGATATGCCAGGGCACAGCGTCGGGAACTTGCGCGCAAGCCCGTGCCCTCGTGAGAAACGCAAGCGGCGCGCGTCGGGACAATATGGCTCGCGGTGCCCACAGCGCCCACAGGGAATGCCTCAGGGCCCTGCGGACCGAGGAAGACACGGCAAATCAGCCTGTCCAGGCTGGGTTAGCACACCGCTGGGCCGAGTTTACGTTGCTAGTCGTCCTTCCAGTAGTACTCATAGCCAATCGGGGCGATCGGTTTTGGCGGTCGGATCGGCTTAATTGGCTTTATTGGCTTCACCGGATTGATCGGCTTGACCGTGGGCATTTTGGGAAGCTTCGGTATCCCGCTCGGCTTTTTTCTTAGATGCCACGACATTAGAATGCCTCCTTGCACTTGGTCGAATTGCCACGCCGATAGCTGCCGGAGAGCTTTCAGATTATCGGCAGCTGTACACTTGGGATCGACTGGATGCAACGATTTCGGGCTTTCCCTGATAGTTCTCAACGAGGCCACTGACGACGATGCATTGACCATCGAGGTCGCTCCAATCGGATCCCCAGACTAGCAAGGTGAACTTGTGGCCGGGATAGGGCGGATCACTGCAGAAGGTAGGGTACCCCTCAATCTCAGGATGATAGGCGCAGTAGGCACGCGGGATCGTGCACGAGACAAAGTCACCAATCTGTGAGTCTGTGTCTACGCATTTCAAAGCGCTGGGAAGAGCGGGCACGGGCACGCTGGTGCTACGCGGGCGGGGTATGGTAGGGGCAACGGTCGGCGGCGCGCCCGCAAGTTCCGTTTGCAAGCTGTAGATCTGGTTCTCTGGAACTGGCTCCCCGGCCACTGGAAGTACGTCAACTTGATCCACAACTTCCAGATATTCAAGGGAAACCCAACCGGCTAGCTCGCTGTTGCTCACGGAGGCCCAGGTTCTTTCTGGATTGGTGCCATACACACTGACACATTGACCAGCAGTCAATCCGCCGAGGGTTTCGCTTTGCGTATTTGGCTCGGCTCGCACGCGCAAGGTAGTTCCGACGACGCAGCCGGTCATCGGCGTGGGCGGCAGAGGTGTTAATGTGTCCGGAGGAGTTGTAGGGAATACCTGATGGGTCGAAGTGGATGGAAGGAGAGTTGGGCTTGGGGCGCAGGAGCTCAGCAAGGCTCCAATTAGCGCCAGGATGACCACTAGCCTTTGGCACATTGCTCCTCCTATTCTTGCGGGCAGGCGCCCCACAGCCCGTTCTTCCTGCCTATGCTGTATTGCTCGAGCTGCACGAAGACCTGCTGAAACCTTCGTTCAACGCCATAGCCATACTGTCGCGCGTAGCCCTCAGTGATCAATTCGGCGTTGACAAAAACACCGTCGACAAACACATATCGCAACAACCGACCGTATTGGTCGCGATCTTCTGTGCCCCGCATCAGCTCTACGTACTTGCCCTCCACCAGTTGTCTGTTTCTATCGGTTGCCTCATGCCCGAAACACTCCACAGGCTTATCAGGATGCATAGTCTCAGGCGTGTCGATGCCGATGTACCGCACGATCTCGCCACCATCGCGTTGGATGGTGTCACCATCCAACGCGATGGTGACAAAGGCTCTCTCAAAGGGCGCAGGCGCCAGACGGAAATAACTGGCTGCGAAGTAGCCGCCCGCCAGAGCGAGCAAGATTGAAATACCCCATAGCAGCCCCAGCAGCAATGGATTGCTGGCGCAATGAAGGCGGCGATGCATGGGTTTCCCTCCTCGAAACCCCCTCTACAGAGTATATGTCCGATTTTGTCCGATTTCAATAGGCAGATGTGCAAGCTGGGGCAGTCGGGGGACCTAACCCCCTGCCCCCTTCCCTGAAGGGAAGGGGTTGGCGCGACGTGGTTCGCCGTGAGGTCACGCGTCAACGCTCTCCCTGCTGTACACGATCAACTCCTGCCGCAGCCACTTCCTGTCAGGGCGCGCCCGCTGGCGCGGGCTCGGGGAACCAGCCGCCCGTGATGCCCTCCGCCATCCACCAGCTCTCGATGCCGATTCGCAGGTCGACTATGTAGTTCAGAAGCATCTGGTCGCCCTTGTCCCACACCTCCACGCGGCAGCTCACAATGTGCGCGCCTTCGGCATTCAAGGCATCGAGCTGCGGCTCGAGGGAAGCCATGAAGGCGGGCAACAGCTGATTGGCCATATCAACCGAAGGCGTCCAGAACACCAACTCCACGGTCTGGAGCCCTTCAGATGAATTGACTTCCAGGCCGAGAGAACGGAGCCCGTGCGAGTCGAGACGGTCGTGGATCAGGATTTCGGTCTCGAGGTCGGTGAGCCTCGCAGGCGTGGTATCCAGCAACCAGCCCTCCTGTTGCCCGACCGAGCCACTACCCCATGTCACCTGCTCACCCACCTGGTTGACGACGATCTCGACGTAACTGTCGATGGCATATCCTTGCAGGCTGGCGAGATCAATCTCGCGTTGCACAATGTGGCTGTAGATCGGATCGTCCGGCGTACCTTTTTCCCCGGTGGCTTCCGTGCGCCAGGTCACTGTGACGACCAGGGGCTGCTCCTGCGTCACCTCCACGGACATGACGGGAACGTCAAATTCCTGGTATCGCCGCAGTAAATACTCCCCAAGGTCCGGGGACGCCCACGGCGTTGGAGGTGCCTGAATGTACCGGATCAGGTCTTCCAGCTCCCACTCGTCGTTCTCCGAGACGGCCTTTCCATCGGAGATCACGAAGACGTCCTCCATCGGGCCGGAAACCAGGTAGTGTTCGGGGCCAATGTCCGCGGTCGTTCCAGTATCCTCGTACAGGAACAACAAATATTCCTTTCCGCGTTCCAAGATCGGCTCGCCGCTGAATGTCATCGAATCCCGGCCCACAGTGCCGCCGAAGGTGCGGACGCGCAGCACCGCCTCCTGGACATCGCCTTTCAGCAACTGGGCCACCTGAAATTCGGCGTCCGTATAGACCGTGAGTCCCCGCGGAAGGCTGTCAGGGGTGGAACCTGGCGGCAGCCTGCCATTCGCGGTGTTCCAGTGGCTGGGCTCGATGGCAATGACCTTCCCGGTCGCGATGATGTCCGCTGCCGCTATCTTCTCGTCCAGGCTGCTCTGGGTCCAGAGGACCTGTGCCTCGATCCTGATGGGCTCGCGCACCACAGAGGCGCAGCCAAAGAGGAGCGCGCAGGCAACAAGAATGCTGAGGATCAGGGGCCTTTTTGAGGTCATGTGATATCGCAGGGCCGGCTGGCGTAGTGAAGGCGGCGATGCGCGGGTCTCCCTCCTTGACTCCCCCTTCAAGTAGTATATTTCCGATTTTGTCCGATTTCAATGGGCAGATGTGTAAGGCGGGGCAGTCGGGGGACCTAACCCCCTGCCCCCTTCCCTGAAGGGAAGGGGGCGACTCATCCCCTTTTGGGAGGACGACGCCTCGGTCGCCGGGCCTGCCACGCCTGTTGGCACGAATTTGGTATATCATCTACTCTGCACATGAGACCCAAACCCGGCAAGATCAAGTTGCACGCGCAGATCCGCCACGCCATCCGCAAGGCGCTGGAAGAGGACATTGGCCCGAGCGACATCACCACCGAGCGCATTGTTCCCCCCAGCGCCACGATGCGGGGAACCATCGTTGCCAAACAATCCGGCATCATTGCCGGGCTGGACGTGGCGATGGCCGTCTACCTGGAGGTCAATCCGTCGGTCGTGTTCGCCTCCTCGGCTCGCGAGGGAGACCGGGTCGAGCCCGGGCAGAGTCTCGCCGCCGTTTCGGGTCCGGCGCGCGCCCTTCTGACAGCGGAACGCACGGCGCTCAACTTCCTCGGCCGCATGTCCGGCATCGCCACGCTGACGCGCCAGTTCGTGGATGCGGTCGCGGGCACGAAGGCGGTCATCCTGGACACACGCAAGACGGCCCCAGGTCTGCGCATGCTGGACAAGCTGGCGGTCGCCCGCGGAGGCGGCACGAATCACCGCATTGGCCTTCACGATATGATAATGATCAAGGACAATCACATTGACTTCGCCGGCGGCCTCGCCGAGGCTGTGAGACGAGCCCGCGACGGAGGCCTTACGGTCGAGCTGGAGGTCGAAGCCCGGACGCTCGAAGACGTACAGGCGGCTCTCGATCTGGATGTCAAGCGGATCCTGCTGGACAACATGACCGTCGAGATGATGTCTTCTGCCGTGAGCATGGCCAGAGGGCGCGCCCTGCTGGAGGCGTCGGGGAACGTGAGCCTGGAGAACGTCAGGCGCATCGCCAATACGGGCGTCGACTTCATTTCCGTCGGAGCGCTCACGCATTCCGTCAAGACCTTCGACCTCTCATTCGAATACGTGCGTTCGGGGCGTTAATCTATATCCTGAAGGAGTTCCGGTGAACCCTGAAGTGCAGAAGCTTTATGAAGAAATGAAATCGCACCTGGGCAGCACCGTGCCGGACGTAGAACTGGCTTACAAGGCCAAGATCGGGGTCGAGATCAATGCCCTGAAGAAGCAGCGCAACGCCGTCATTCTGGCACACAACTACATGGAACCGGTCCTGTTCTATTCCGTTCCGGACTTCAAAGGCGACTCGCTCGACCTGAGCCGCAAGGCGGCGCAAACGGACAAGGACGTGATCGTGTTTTGCGGCGTCCGCTTCATGGCGGAGACGGCCAAGATCCTGAACCCCACCAAGACGGTTCTGCTGCCAGCGCTGGAGGCCGGCTGCTCGCTGGCGGCCAGCATTACGGCTGAGGATGTTCGCATGCTGAAGCGGCAGTTCCCGGGCATGCCGGTCGTGACCTATGTCAACACGTATGCGGACGTAAAGGCCGAAAGCGATATCTGCTGCACATCCAGCAATGCGATCGCAGTCATCGAGTCGCTTAAGGCCGACACGGTCATCTTCATCCCGGATCAATACCTGGCTGCCAATGTGGCCCGGGAGAGCGGCAAGCACATCATCTTCCCCAGCCTCGATCCGCGCGGCTTTTCGGCAGGAGCCGCCGATCTTCTTGACGTGCAGATGATCGGATGGCACGGCCGCTGCGAGGTGCATGAGAAATTCACCGTCAAGGATATTGAGACTGTGCGGGTCCAGTTTCCCAACGTGGTCATCCTGGCGCATCCCGAATGCAGTCCCGAGGTCGTTGCCGCTTCCGACTTTTCGGGGAGCACGAACGCCATGATCCGCCACGTTCAGCAGACCAAGGCGCCGCACTATCTGCTTCTGACCGAATGTGCCATGGGAGACAACGTCGCAGCCGCCAATCCCGACAAGGAAATGCTGCGGCTTTGCATGGTGCGCTGCCCGCACATGAACACCATCACCATGGAACAGACCCGCGACGCTCTCCAGCACCTGCAGTACGTCATCGAGGTCCCGGAAGAGATCCGCGTCAGGGCCTTCCAGGCGGTGGATCGCATGATCCGGATCGGGTGAGGCATGAAGACTGCCGGCGTACTTGTCATCGGTGCCGGGATCGCGGGGATCGCCACCGCGCTGCGGCTCGCGCGCGACCCGAAGCGCAGCATCATCCTCCTCAGCAGCTCCTCCGATGTTCATGAATCGAACACGTTCTGGGCGCAGGGCGGCATTGTCCATCGCGGCCTCGACGACACCCCCGAATTGCTGATCAGCGACATCCTGGCTGCCGGCGCCGGCGCCTCCCTTCCCGAAGCGGCGCGCATCCTGGCCGATGAAGGGCCCGGGCTGGTGGATGAGGTGCTGATCGGACAGGCCGCGGTCAAGTTCGATCGCGAGCAGGACGGTGTCCTGGCATACGGTCAGGAGGCGGCGCACTCGCGTCGCAGGATCATTCACGTCGGCGACGGGACCGGCGCCGCCATCATGGACGGTCTGGTTGCACTGCTTGCGGGCTTTCCCAACATCGAAGTCCTCACCGACGCCACGGCCGTCGACCTGATCACATACCCGCACCATTCGCGGGACCCGCTCGACAGCTATCGCACCGTCACCTGCCACGGGGCGTATGTCTTTGACCGCAAGGGGCGCGCCATCCACCGCACCCTGGCGGCGATCACGGTCCTGGCAACGGGCGGTCTGGGACGCATCTATCGCAACACAACCAACCCCCCGGGCGCGCGCGGCGATGGTATTGCAATGGCGGCCCGCGCCGGCGCACGCATCGTCAACGCGGAATACGTCCAATTCCATCCGACCGCATTGTCCGTTCCGGGAGCCGAGGGATTCCTCATCAGCGAGGCGGTGCGCGGCGAAGGCGGTGTGCTGCTCGACCCCGCCGGCCGGCCCTTCATGCAGAAGTACTCACCGGAGTGGAAGGACCTTGCGCCGCGCGATATCGTGGCCCGGGCGATCCACACGGAAATGGAAACCGGCGACTATTCCCACGTGATGCTGGACATCGGCTCGCACATGCCGGCCCAGAAGCTGAAGTCCCGTTTCCCCCGCATCTACGCCGAGTGCAAACGCGTGGGCCTGGACATCAGTCACGAGCCGATACCCGTCGTTCCCGCGGCGCACTATTCCTGCGGCGGCATCGCCGTGGATGCCTGGGGGGTTTCCAGCATAGCCAATCTATTTGCCGTGGGCGAAGTATCCTGCACCGGGCTGCACGGCGCCAATCGTCTCGCTTCCACATCGCTGCTCGAGGGCCTGGTCTGGGGCGATCGCGCCGGCCGCAAGATCGAAGAAGCGCTGCGCCTCGGCCCGCGTCCGATCCCCACCCGCGAGGATGTCCCGCCGTGGGACGAGAGCGGCCTGATCAACGATTCTGATCCCGCACTCATCCAGGGCGACATGCAGACGATCCAGAACATCATGTGGCATTACGCCGGCCTGGTCCGGTCCGGCGATCGGCTGGCGCGCGCCATCCGTGAGCTGCGCCATCTGCAGAACGAGATCGAGACTTTCTATCAGCGCACCAAGCTCAGCGACGGCTTGATCGGCTTGCGCAATGCTGTTGAGGTGGCGCTCATCATCGCGCACTCGGCCTATCACAACCGTCAGAGCCGCGGCTGCCACTTCCGCGCAGACGCGGTCGAGGCCGGCGACCGGCTGCTCTAGCCGCCCTCGGATGCTGACTAGCCTCGCCACCAAAACAAAACCCGCCGGCAAGGCGCGTTGGACCTAACCCCATTGCTCTCTTCCCAAATGGGAAGGGAGGACCTAACCCCTCCCTGAGAAAAGCCCTCAGGGACAAGCTTGCCCCCTTCCCTGAAGGGAAGGGGGCAGGTTGGGAGGGGGTCTCAAAGTAGAATGAGCCTGTGCCAGCACGAAAGATAGTGACAGGCCAGAAGATCTCCGCGGAGAAGCTTGAACGTGCGAAACAACTGCGACGGGAGATGACATCCGCAGAAGTGATGCTGTGGCAGGAGTTGCAGGGGAACAGGCTGGGCGTTCATTTCAGGCGCCAGCAGCTTATCCAGGGCTTCATCGTTGATTTCTACTGTGACAGCGTGGGCCTGGCGATCGAACTGGACGGCGACATACACGAGGAAGTCGGACAGAAGCAAACCGATGCGAGGCGGGATCAGATCCTGGGCGCCATGGGATTGCGTATCGTACGGTTCAAGAATAGAGCAGTAACAGCAGATCTACATGAGATTCTTGCTGAGATCAGGGCATTGATCCAGCGTGGAACGTAGGAGCTGCGCGCAGGGGCCTGCGCCAACAAGCACACCGTTTGCCATCGAAAGGAGCCAGACCATGTTGAAAGGGATTCCGTCCATCATCTCGCCTGATCTGCTCAAGATCCTGATGGAGATGGGACATGGCGATGATATCGTCCTCGCAGATGGGAATTTCCCATCTGCCAGCTCGGCTCAGCGACTCGTGAGAAGCGACGGCAACAACGTCCCCGAGCTGTTGAAGGCGATCCTGCAGTTGTTGCCTTTGGATCCCTTCGTGGAGCGCCCTGTCGCCCTCATGGCGGTTATTCCAGGCGATTCCACCAGGCCCGCGATCTGGGAACAGTATCGGGGGATCATTCAGCAGTACGAGAAATTTGGGGACTTCGAGTATGTTGAGCGATTTGCCTTCTATGAGCGCGCGCGGCAAGCCTACGCCGTGGTAGCGACAAGCGAGACTGCAGCGTATGGCAACATTATCCTCAAGAAGGGCCTAGTGAAGGACTAATGCAGAGCAGGGCTGTCAACAACGCACTGGAGTCCACGGGACCTGCGGAGTGGCTGCCTGCGCAGTTTGGCGTGGAACCATGAACCGAGGTGTGCATCCAGGCTAGGCAATTCCGGCCTGGGCACGCCCCGGATGATAATGACGGCGACCGGAAACTCAGGGGGACTTCAGGCTTCGTTCCAGAAGAAAGCTCACTTTCGGACCGTGGCCGCGGCTGCCTCCAGGCGACGCCATAGCTCAGGTGTCAGCTTGACGTGCAGCACCTGTGCGACGACCTGCGTCCAACCGTGCACAAAATACAGCCAGCCATCTTCGACCAACACGCCTCGGCTTTCCCTCTGCGCCAGCGCCTGGTGCATGAAGTCCAGCTCTCCTCGATAGTTGAACTCCCAGGCAATACCATGCCTGGGGAACAGACCATCCCAGGTGATCGGTGAACCGGGCGAGTCTTTGCCCATGCCCGTGGCGTTGATGACGATCGTACCTTCTGGCATCCGAGCCATGATCCCATCGTTGATCTTCGGGTCGGCATTGTGGATGTACTCGAACTCGATATCAGTTGCCTGAGTCTCGACCATCTTGCGCAATCCCTCCAGGCGCGGCAGGGAACGGTTGATGACCACGAGTCTCTTCGGCCGGTCGCCGGCACTCTGCTTGCGTATCAGATGCAGCGCCGTCGCGACGGTCGATCCGCCGGCTCCAAAACACAAGACATGGCCGCCCGTGCGGGCGAAGTAGTCCTTCTCGAGGATCGCGTCCATCGAAAGTCCCGCGGTGATGGGGTCAAATGCATGGCCCTCCAGCCGCCCTTCCAGCTTGGAGATGCTCGAGACCTCGCCGCAGATCTGAGCGTTGGGATCAAGATAATCGAACATATCTCGAGCGGCTTCCAACAGGTTGATCTTGTGGGTGGTGACCAAAGCTCCCAGTGAAAGCGGGTCGTACTTGATCTGGGCTACCGAGCGGCGGTAGTTTTCCGGACGGTCGTGCATGGGGTGGTCGATGCCTTCCATGACGATATCCGGACGCCCCAACTCCTTCATCCACAAGGGAAATACCTTCATGATCGACGATTTTCCCGTGGTAACACCAATGAAATAGAACGTGGGAACGGTTTTAGTTACGATCTGAGGTGCAGCTGACGGTGCGGTTGGCTCGATCATTCCATTCTCCCATAAGATGGCTTGCCGGGTGTCGTACGGGCTTTATTCACAGCCTGGATGAACTCTGCAGCTTTCTGGCTGATTTCTTCGAAACGGCCTGCTTTGGCCAGGGCTGGGGGACACAACTCGCTTCCAGCCCCGACGGCCACAGCTCCGGCTGCAAACCATTCCGCCACATTCGCGGAGCTAACCCCCCCGGTTGGCATGAGGGGGATGTTCGGAAAAGGTCCGTGAAGCGCCTTCACGTAGGAAGGCCCGACCAGAGAGCCCGGGAAGATCTTCACAACGTCCGAGCCCAGCCGATGCGCCAGCAAGACCTCCGTCGGGGTAAGCGCGCCGGCCATGATCAACAAGCCGCTGCCCGCCATCGCCTTCACCAGTTCCGGCTCACAGACAGGGCTGACCAGGAACTGCGCCCCGGCATCTTTGGCGGTCGCCACCTGCGCCGGCTCGGTCAGCGTCCCCATCCCCAGCAAGATCCTATCCCCGTGCTTCTTCGCAAGTTCTCGCACCACGTCCTCGGCGTTCGGCGTACTGTAGGTAATCTCAATACCGCGTACGCCTCCAACAACAAGCGCGTCCACCATCTGAACCGTAAGATCTCTGGACGGTCCACGGATCACGGCTACAACGCCCAACTCCTTGATATCTTCGAGGATCTTCGCTTTGTTCACTACATAATCTCCTGTTTTGGGTTTCACGGCTTCCTAGCGTCTGCGCCCACTAAGGTGGACGCCTGCCGCGCAAATAATGAATTCAAATCACCCGGTGCACAGGCTCCTCACCGCGCAATACCGCCAAGCAATCCTCAAGGGCCATCCAGCCCATGGCGTTCGTCGCCCCATCCGTCTGCGCTCCCAAGTGCGGTGTGGCAATTACATGAGGCAATGCCAGCAAGGGGTGCCCGGGATCCGGTGGTTCTTCCGCAAAGGCATCCAATGCTGCTCCGCGCAGATGACCGGATTTCAGGGCTTCCAGCAGCGCCACCTCATCCACCAGCTCTCCTCGAGCGGTGTTGATCAAGTAGGCACCTTTCTTCATTTCTCCCAGAAAAGCAGCATTCACCATTCCGCGCGTTTCAGGCAATAGCGGGACGTGGAGGCTCATAAAATCCGCACCGTGGAGCAGAGCATGGAGATCCACCAATTCCACGTGATTCTCATCTGCGAATGTCTTGTCTGGGTAAGGCTCATGGGCCACGATCCGGCAATTGAATCCGGCCAAGCGGAGCGCCAGTTGTTTGCCGATCGCCCCAAGACCGACGATGCCTATGGTCTTTCCCTCCAGAGAGATCCCGCTCAAGCGGGGGAACTGACCCCCGCGTGTTGCCAACACTGCTTCCGAGATCTGTCTCGCCAGAACAAGCATCAAGCCCAGGGTCAACTCCGCCACCGAGACTGAATTCGCGCCGGGGGTATTGGTGACGACGATGTTTCTTTCTTTCGCTGCCTGCAGGTCAACGCTATCCACCCCAACGCCGTAACGGGCAATGACTTTCAAACGCTCCGCATTCTGAAGCGCCGATCGGTCGATCACATCCAATCCAGCAATGTATCCATCCACACCCGGCAGGAGCCGAGCTACCTCGGGGGACGACAGCGGCTTTCCTGTGGGGTTGTAGATGACCTCCCCGACCAGCCTCTCCAGCTCGGATTTCAATCGCGGATCGTTCTTCCCGTAGGAAGTGGAGGTCACCAGCACTCGGCAGAGTTTGAGGTCCATGACTCCCTCTAGGAGGCGCTCCAGCGTGGGTTATCGATGATTTCCGGTCCGTTTTTCCCGTCCACCACGAGCTTGCGGAAACCGCGTTTGGCGACGGTATCGTAGTCGTGTCCCGCATTTCCCGGATAGGCAAAGAACGTGACCAGATCCTCCTGCCGGGAAGTGCAGACTGACCGATGCGCCCAACGCGGTGGAACATACAGCACCTTTCCAGGCATCAAGGGTTCGACAGCAGTCTCTCCCTCCGGGGTTTCCATGACCATTACGCCTTCACCTTTCAGGCAGTAGTAGACCTCGGCCGTCTCTCTGACGCAATGGAAATGGCCCTTGGTCATATGGAATTCAATTCCCACTTTTCCGGGGTGGACTACCGACACGCCCATTAGCAGCTCACCAGCCACTTCCGGCCTTTTTATCTCATAGACCTCATAGACCACGGAATCGCCTTGGGCCAGTTGTTCGTCCCGCGCCCGCTCGTCAAGAAAGAGTCCCTCCAGTGAGGACAAGCTACGCGTGAGATGATTGTCGTACCGCGAGGGTACTCCCCCCGGCAGAGGAAGGGTGAAGGCAAAAGGCTTATCCGTCATGTTTATTTCTCCCTCATCACACATGCATCGTGTTCGAAAGATCGCGGCATCAGGCGAGGCCAGCCAGGCGGTTGGCGATGTTCCCGCCCATCAGCTTTCGTATCGAGGCAGCGTCCAGACGCATCTCCTCCAGGCGTGCTGGGATTCCGGTCGAGAAGCCAACCAGCCCGGGACCGCCGCCCATATGCTTCCACATCGACGCCTCCGCCATGTCCGTTGCCAGCGCGATGTTCTGGTCGAAGCCATGTGAGATCATTTTCTCAATCAAGGGCCACACGTGGATGTCAGGCGCATATTTGGGCCGAAAGAAAGTGTCATACTCGAGCATCACTCCGGCATCGGCTAGATTCCGGTGCAGCTCCAGATCAGGCGCCTTGTCCATGTGGCAGAGGACCAGTTGCCTGGGTCGAACTCCGTGGAGCACAAAGAAATCGAGGATCGCTTCGGCATCCGAACCTTTCTCCGTGTGAACCTCAATGCAAATGCCCAATTCGGCCGCAGCCAAGGCGATAGCCTCCAGCGCCGACTGTGGCGTATCGGCCAGCGTTGATTCACACGCGCATTTCATCAGCCCCGCTCGCACCGTTTCGGGCAGGTCCTGAGTCTCCTGCAGCCCTTGCCGCACTTCATCTATGAAGTAGCGCGCGATTTCCCCGGCTCCTGCCTCCCAGAGCCACCAGTGAGAGGGATAGTAGATCCTTCGGTGAAACCCGGTGCTCGCGATAACCTCCACCTTGCTCTCCTGAGAGAGATGCCGGAGCTGCTTCCCATCTCGACCGCAGCCTCCCGGCTGACAGTCCACGATCGCCTTTCCTCCGGACTGGCGATACTCCCTCAGCTCAGCCAGAATCGGCTCGCGTTCCGTCAAGGATGGGCTGTCCGGGGAAACACCCTTCAAGGCCTCAATCCAAAGGTGGTTATGGGCATCCACGACATCCAACAGATCCGGGCTGATGGGACCGGAGACCGCCATCACTTGGCCTTCAAACGGAACTGGACGTTCGGTGGACATGATGGGAATCTCAGGGCTCCAAGATCACTTTGAGGGACTTCCGCTCCTGGGCGGCGGAAAAAGCCTTCACAGCCTCGGAGAGTGGAAACCTGTGGCTGATGAGAGCAGCCAGGTCTACTCGGCCCGAGTCCAGGATCTCGGCAGCCTGCAGGCAATTTGCCGTGCTGCAAGCTGACGTCGCAGTTACATGCAGTTCCTTATAGTGCACAAGGTTTGAATCGAATTGAATGGTCGAGCGATCCTTTGGTAGTCCGCCGAAGAAGTTGATTCGACCTCCAATCCCCGCCAATTGCAGGGCAGATTCCTGGGCGGAATGGGCTGGCGCCGCGACGATGACGACGTCTGTCCCCCGACCCCGGGTCTCTTCAGAGATCACAGCTACCAGATCTTCCTGAGCAGGGTTCACCACCCGATCTGCACCCAGGCGCTCGGCTTGAGCCAGGCGCTCCAGCATCAGCTCACTTACCACTACACGGCCTGCTCCACGCAGGCGGGCCAGCTTTGTATGCATAATCCCGATCGGCCCGGCCCCCACAATGAGCACGACATCTCCGGGCTGGATACCTACAGCATTCTGACCGCGCACAACGCAGGCAAATGGTTCGATGAGAGCTCCAACGCCCGAATCGAGTTGCTCGCTGATTGGAAAGACATTCCCCTGCCTGATCGCCTGGCCTGGTATCAGCATGTACTCAGCAAACCCGCCGTCCAGCGAGATTCCGAAGGCATCGTAGTTCGCGCATAGGTTAGTGTTTCCCGAAATGCATTGCCGGCAATGGCCGCAGCCCATGTTCGGTGCAACAAACACCTTCTGGCCCGCGACAAATCCCTTGATTCCTTCACCCATCTCCGCGATGGTCCCAACCACTTCGTGACCCGGGATCCGTACAGTCCCTGCGGGATACTTGCGGTGATCCCCATGGAGGATCCGCAGATCCGTGCCACAAATGCTTGCGCTCTTTACTCTGATAAGAATCTCACCTGGCCCCACGATCGGTGTGGGTACCTCTTCTACGCGTAGATCTTCTGGACCGTGATATACAGCCGCTAACATGTGCGCCTCCGGACCCCGCTAACGCTGGTTGAGGATTTCATCGAGCTGGACCGGCCGCCCGTCGATGAAGGACCGAGTAGCCGCCAGAACACCCGCGACGGCCCACCGTCCCTCTTCACCTCCAACTCTTGGAGGGGAATCGTTCTGAATGGACTGAATGAAATGCTCCATCTCGTAAATGTAGGCCCAGCCAAAGCGTTCCGGCCAGGTGCGATAGATGGGTGAGATCAAGCCTTGATCGCGGTCGGTGCAGACCACCACGGCCTGGCCCCGCAGTTCTCCGATCTGCATAATGCCTTTTTCTCCGTAGATCTCCACGCGCGCATCGTACCCATAGCCGCAAGGGCAGATTCCGGAGATCAGTCCCAGACCACCGCTCTCAAGGCGAATATTCACCAGCACGTTATCGTAGAAATTGGGTGTATCGATATTGTTGGCTTCTCCCTTGAAGTTGGCCACCTCGGTGTAGACGCGCTCGTAGTCTGATGCCATCAACCAGCGCACCGAGTCCCAGTCATGGCTGTTGACTTCTGCCAACATACCATTGGATGTCTTCAGGTCCCGCGCCCAGGCAGGAGGCAGACCCGGCCCATGGGTGAGGGTCTTGATCATCATCGGTCGTCCGATTTCACCCGCTTCAATGCGCTTCGCGGCAGCAGAGAACTCCGGGTCAAACCGGCGCATAAACCCCAGTTGGAGGAGCACCCCGGCCCGCCCGATTCCTTCCAGGATCGCATCGCATTCTGCAAGATCCAGCGCCATGGGCTTTTCCAGGAATACATGCTTGCCGCTTTGTGCAGCCAACAAGGCAAGCGCCTTATGCGTGAATGTTGGCGTGGTGATGACTACCGCGTCGAACCGCACGCTTTCCAGCGCTTTTTCCAGGCTGTCATAGCGGGCCTCGATCCCAAATTCGGTTGCAGTCGCCTGTAGAACTTCGGCGACGGGATCCACCAAAGCCACAACCTGTCCGGAGGGCAAATGCCGGGTGATTGACCTGGAATGCACCTTGCCCACTCTGCCTGCGCCGACCATGCAGATACGAACCGCTGACTTCACTTATGGCTCCTTTATGCTCATTCTTGAGATCCATCACGCGCAATGCTCTGCCCGGGCATTGTCATGTCACTCCTGGAAATACTGTTGGACGGTCCTTTCCAGCTGAATGTACTTCTTCGTGATCGGAGCATAGCGTTGGTGATTGTCCGGATCCGGAGCAATCGGATCTCCATCCAGCTGGGTAGTCTCGAAGGCGTGAAGGGCGAGGTCGCCAAATAGCCCCGCGGCTCGTCCGGCGATCAGAGCGCATCCCCACGTTCCAAACTCAGATCTCCTCAGGCGCTGATATGGAATGCCCAGGACATCAGCTTTGATCTGATTCCAGATCGTGCTCCGTGCTCCTCCGCCCACGGCGCGAGTCTCGAAGAGCTGCAGATCCGGAATCTGATCCGTCAGGACTTCCAGATAGTAGGCATACTCAAAGGCCACGCTCTCGAGGACTGCCCGCAAGAAATGGGCCTGTGAGTGGCCCCACGAGAAACCCACCCAGGCGCCACGCATCCCAGGCGCAGAGGGGCAGATCCGACCCCCAAGGTGAGGAGAGAAGAACAACCCGTCTGCCCCGGGCTTGATGCTGGTGACAGAAGCGATCATCTCATCATACAACTCAGCGGTTGCCGTCTCAGAGTGACCGCGGTGCACGTTATAGAACTGATCCCGGAACCAGCGCAGCGCAAGCCCGCCCCCGGCGATGTATGCCAAAGGATGATAGATTCCCGGAATCACCGAATGCATGCAAAGCAACGCCCTATGCCTCTGGTCTGCCACAAAGCGATCGGTGCAGGCTGCAAGCACGGCGGCGGTGCCAGCCGAGTCAAACAGCATCCCTGGGTGGACAACGCCCGCGCCCAGCGCACAGGCAGCCGTATCTCCACAACCGGCTGCAATCAATGTGCCTTCCGCCAACCCGAATTCCCTGGCAGCCGCTTCTCTTACCTCGCCAATCACCTTCCACGGCTCCACGATCTGAGGCAGCTTCTCCTTCGCCAATCCGAAGCGCTGACATAGTTCATCTGACCAACTCAGGGACTCGGAATCACTGAAACCGGAAAAATGGATGAAGGTGTAGTCAATGAAAGCCTGGTCAGCCGTGAGGCCCGCCATGCTCCCGGCGACAAAAGCCGCCGGCATAAGGAACTTGGCAATACGGGCATATTCCTCGGGCCTCTCATGCTTCCACCAAAGCATCTTGGGACCGGCGTCACAGGTGGGCGCGCAACCCGTCAGTTCTGTTACGCGGTCCCCAGCCTCTTGTTCCATCAATTCAATATAGGGTTGGCAGCGCATGTCCAGCCAGGAATCGAAGCGCGTGGCGGGCTTGTATGCCTCGTCGATCGAACCCAGCCCAGCCATTTGGGAATCAAATGCAATGGCAGCAATGCTGCGCGCATCCAGCCCGCTCTGTTCGACACACTGCCGCACGGTCGCCGCGGCGGTATGGTAGAAATCCAGATTCTCCTGCTCCACCACGCCAGCCGTGGGGTAGTAGAGTGGCACTTCCCGACTTGCCTCGGCGACCAGACTCCCATCCAGTCGGTACAGGGAAGCTTTTGTGGCGCTGGTCCCGAGATCAACACCAATTAGTAGCTGTTCTTTCATCAAGGCCCCAATTCAGGCGGATCAACTGTCCAATCAAGCGGCTCAAGCCAAAGTCCTAGCGCCGATGTCCCATCGGTTTCCACGATCCGAGTGGCAAGTGATGCCTCGTAGTCTGTCCGCGAATTCTCCAGTGTGAGTTCGGCGAATTGCTTACTTCGCCGTTTCCCTATCCAGGGCCACCTTGATGCTTGGATCACTTGGAGGGAGCTTCTCAATATCAAGCCCCGCAGGACCGACCCCTGCGGCCTCACCCCGCGTCCGCAACAGTTCGACTTCAAATCGGGAACGGTCACCCCGATGCACCGCATGGTAGTACTCAATAGGAGTGCCATCTTCCAGGTAGCTGATACTATCCAGAGCCACCAGGGGTGCTCCCCGTGCAATCCCAAGCAGTTTTGCCTGTACTTCGTTTGCTGCCACGGCTTCGATGTATCTGCGGCCCCGGCTGATCCAAAGGCCGCATTCCTTCTCCAAGAACTCATAGAGGGATCGGTTGGTCAAGTCGGTGTCCGCCAATCCTGGGCATAGTGCAACCGGAATGTACGTGTTCGCCAATTGGATGGGCGCATCCTCCACAAAACGCAGCCGGTAGATATCCACGACCTTCGTTCCCGGAGTGACCTCCAGGTAACCAGCCACCTTGTCAGTGGCGGGCACGACGCGATGATGCAACACACGGCTACTGGACCTAAGCCCGCGTTCGGCCATGTCCTGGTAGGACCCCGTCAGTTTTTGAACGAGGCTTTCATTGATCTTGGGCTCGGCGACAAAGGTTCCCTTCCCTTTGCGCCGGGCAATCAAACCGGCGTAGTCCAACTCTCGCAAGGCCTGCCGGACAACTGTCCGGCTAACGCCGGCCTCCTGGCATAACTCCATCTCACCAGGGATCTTGCTGCCGGCTTCCCAGTCCTTATGCCGTATCTTTTCCTTAATGATGTTGGTGAGCTGCACGTAGTACGGGATATTGCTGCTGTGATCTATCATTCGGATATCCAGCCGCGCTTAGTGCGTCAGATCATCCCCGGAACGTCTTTGTAATCTTGTCATCCTATGAGTACATTATATCATACCCTAGGGAACCCGTTGAGGCAGATCTCCCCCAAGATCGATTGGTCAGTCCGGTAGATCCTGGGTCAAATCAACCTGAGCTGCTTCCGTCCTTCCCCACTTGGAAGCGCTTACCAGTCCCTGACAGGGCTTGCTGTATCCAACTCCCAGGGACGAGTCACGATCTCACAGGTCAGGGCGCGGACACAAGGCTTCGCGCCAACTTCACGGCCTGAGGCGCATCCTTCGAGTAGCCATCCGCCTGTATCTGTTGCGCGTACGCCGCGCTCACTGGCGCACCCCCAACCATGATCTTCACCCTCGGGAGCAAGTCGGCCCGGCGCAGGGCATCGATGGTTACGCTCATCTTGGGCATGGTCGTGGTCAGGAGCGCGGACATGGCAACAATATGAGGGTGGTGCTCCTGCACGGCCTGAACAAATCTTTCCGGGGCAACATCCATGCCCAGGTCGATGACGGTAAATCCGGCACAGTCCAGCAGCATGCATACCAAGTTCTTCCCAATTTCGTGGAGGTCACCCTGCACCGTTCCGGCGACGATGACACCGGCCGATCGTGCTTCCGTTTCAATAAGCCGCGGTTTCAGGATCTCCATGCCAGCCTGCATCGTCCGTGCCGCGATGAGCATCTCCGGGACAAAGTACTCGCCTGCTTCAAAGAGGTTGCCGACTTCCGCCATTGCCTGGGTCATGGAATCCAAGATATCCTGGGGGGGCAGATTCGCGTCCATGGCCTCCCGCATCCTGGTCACGACGGTCGTGCGGTTTCCCTCGAGGACGCCGTCATGGATCTCGCGCACTAGTCTGCTCATGATTCGCTGCCTCTTCGCCCACGGGTGAGTTGATCACTTCCGATAGGTACCGTATTCATGGAGTGTCTGCCACATCGCCACAACATTCTCGGGCGGGACATTGTGCTGGATGTTATGGATCGGCGCAAATACGAAGCCGCCACCAGGCGCCAGATCCTCAATCCGCCGTCGTGCATCATCCTTCACCTGCTGCACGCCTCCTGTCTGCAGGACGTTCTGGGCATCCACGGCACCACCCCAGAAGCTGATATCACGGCCAAAGTCGCGTTTGAGCTCGGCTGAGTCCATGCCGGCAGCGCTGACCTGCACCGGGTTCAGGATGTCGATGCCAGCCTCGATCAAGTCCGGGATGGCGCTGCGGACCGCGCCGCAAGAATGGAAGAAGACCTTCGCCCGCGTCCGCGACTTGATGAAATCAAACAGCTTCTTATGTCGGGGCTTGACCACATTGCGATACGTTCGCGGCGAGATGAGCATCCCGTTCTGTCCTGCCATGTCGTCCGCTTCGACAACGGCACTGACGTAGTCGCCCCCTTCCTCCAGGGCGCGTTCCCAATACGCCATTTTCAGGTCAACCATCTTGTCCAGAAAATACTCCATCAGCTTTGTATTCCCGGCAAAGTCCAGGAAATAATCCTCGAATCCCCGCATCCAGGAAACCATTTCCATGATCCCGGCACAGAGTCCGCCAATGATGACACCCTGTTTTTCCACCTCGTCCGCGTAGCGCGCGCGCTCGCGCAGACCGTTAAAGCGGGCCGGGGCAGCCGGGTCGGGCCAGGGATAGCGATCGATGTCACCCTGGGTGATCTCACCTTTCAGGGGATGATGGAACATGTCATAGTACAGGCCCCCCACTTTTGGCATCTTCCAGCCGATACCCCATTCATCGTAGAAATAGGTGTAATCCGGCATATCGTCCTTGATGCCAATGTTGAAGTTCGCCGAGGAACGCGGGGCAACATCGCGAACATCTACTTTGAGCACAGCGCGCACATCGTCATCCACCACCGCAACCTGTTGGACAATATCCGCAAGGCGCACCTCCACGTCCGGCAGGCCCAGTTGTTTGCGCAGCCTTCCATACACGTTGTGGTTGATGCTCGACAGAACTGTCCCGCCCAGGTCGGACGGGACGCGATCCGGCTCCTTATGGTTGAGTGCCATTTCCAAGCGTTCGCGCGAATTCATCAGCTTGACTCCGGGCTACGACTTCCAGACATCGGATCCGCCTCCTAGAACCTCAGCAGGGTCCTACAATGTCGCCAGCGCACTCTCTACCTAGTCGCTCACTAAAGGTTCTCGCTCGGTTCCCATGTATGAGGTTGGGGATGCCAGCCCGCCGGCGATTTCTGCTGCCCACAGGGCTACATGTTGCGCATTGAGGGGATCAGTACCAGCATTGCATTGAGGGCCATGCCTCTCCAATGGTCCGACTGGATGATAGGCGACCGATGCTTCCTGAGCTGCCTGGATGATCTCAGGTTGCCGCAGCAGCCCTAGGCGGTGAGTTCGTAGCCTGACCTTCTGCGGGCATGATGCGTAGCGCTGAAGGCGCGGGCGTTGGCCATCGACCAACAGGAGTCGCGAGGTTCTCCCCTAAGGACCGGCCCGATCGCGCGCGCCCGGTGCGAATACGTCCTATTGTCTGTTCTTGCGGCGCTCGTTGATGACGTCCAACAAGACCGCGATGATAAGAATGAGGCCTGTGACGAGGTTTTGCCAGTATGCGTCCACGCCCAACAAATTCAAGGCGTTGGCGACCATGCCCATGAAGAGTGCTCCAAGGAAAGCGCCGAATACTGAACCTTCGCCACCGTTCAAACTGGCGCCCCCGATGATCGTTGCCGTGATCACGCGGAGCTCCACACCGGTCCCGATCGTCACAGAACTCGTCCCAAAACGGGCGGTGGTCAGTATGCCGGCCACACCAGCAAGAAGTGCCACGATGCAGTAGTTGGCGATTTTGACGAAGTCAACATTGATGCCTGACAACCGGGCCGCCTTCTCATTTCCGCCGATGTAGTAGCTTTGACGGAAGAAGCGCGAATTACGCAGCAGGATGTCCCCCAGGATAACGACTGCCAGCATGACAAAGATCGGATACTGGAAGCCGAGCACACTCCCTTGACCGATGGCCGTAAAGGAGGGAGGCAGGTTGAGCACGGCACGCCCCTTGGCGATGACCAGCAATAATCCCCGGATGGTGATGCTCATGCCCAGGGTAGTGATGAAAGGGTTGATGTTCATCTTGGCCACAAGCAACCCATTGATCAGCCCAACGCTCAGCGCGGCGATCAGGCCGATCAAGATCGCCAGAAAAATGGGGACGTGGGCTTGCAGCGCAAGTCCGGTCACAACCCCTGTAAAACCAAGAATCGAACCTACCGAAAGGTCCAGTCCGCCGGAGATCAACAGAAGCATCATCCCGACCGCGATCGTCGCTTCGACTGACAGGGCCAGCAGAATGGCCTGCAGATTGCCGACATCCATGAATACCGGGGAAGCGATGGTCATCGCACTTGCCATGACGATCAGGACAATGCCAAGGGCGAATTCGCGACCGGCTGCTATGCTTCTGAGCCGCCCGAGGATCCCCGAACCACGATTAGCCGTGACTACGGATGCACGATCAGCCATAGTTGGTTAGTTCTCCTTGCCGTTGGGAGTTGGTCGATACTCGATGCCGGCTGAAAAAGCCATGATTCGTTCTTCGCTGAAATCCGAGCGGTCGATCTCTCCGGATATTCTTCCATGATGGATGACCAGGATTCGGTCGCACATCCCAATAAGCTCAGGTAGATCAGAGGAAATCATGATGACCCCGGCCCCAGCAGCCGCAAAATCGCGCAGCTTCTGGTAGATGTCGGCCCGGGCGCCCACATCCACACCCCGGGTGGGCTCATCGAAGATGATCACCTTGGGGTTAATACCCATCCACATTGCAATCAGGCACTTTTGCTGGTTCCCACCGGAAAGATTATTGAGCTTCTTGGTGATGGAAGGCGTCGCGATGGAATTCTTCTCGACAGCCTCATTTGCAAACCGATCGATGCGCCGGCCGTCCAGGAAGCCGCTGCGCCCGGAAAACCGCCGCAGGGAAGGCGCGACGATGTTCTCGCGGACGGACATGCCCAGGAAGAGTCCCAGCCCCTTGCGGTCCTCGGTAAGGTAGGCAATTCCATTTTCAATTGAACTCAATGGTTCGGGAGCATGGATCTCTTCCCCATCCAGGAAAATCTGCCCCGCGTCCAGCGGATCGATGCCAAAGATCGATCGGCCGATTTGCGTCCGCCCGGCCCCGATCAGGCCGGCAAGCCCGATGATCTCCCCGCGCTTCAAACTGAAAGATATGTCCTTAAAGAAACGGTCCCTGGTCAACTGCTGTACGCGGAAGTACGCATCCTCGCTCCGCTTACCGGAAGCACCGTAGAGGTTGCCAATCTCCCGGCCAACCATCATACTCACCAGGTCCTGTTCCGTCACCGCGTGAATATCCCGCTTGCCCACAAACTTTCCGTCGCGCAGGACCAGCACCTGGTCCGCGATTTGGAACACTTCAGACAGCTTGTGGGTGATGTAGATGAAAGACATGCCCTCCCCCTGCAACTTCCGGATATTGGCCAAAAGGTAGGCCGTCTCGGCCTCCGTCAGTGCCGAGGTCGGCTCATCCAGGATCAGGACTTTTGGATTGGACGAGATGGCCTTGAGAACCTCCAGGATCTGCTGCTGGCCCGCCGGCAGGTACTTCACCAGCTGGCGCGGATCCAGATGCAGCTCGAATCGCTGGAGAAAGGCGGTTGTCGCCCGGAGCAGCTCGCGCCACTTGATGTTCCCCAATCGGCCAGTCGGCTGCCGGTTGGCGAAAAGGTTTTCTGCGACCGACAAGTTTCCCACGAGTGACAATTCCTGGAAGACCATGCTGATGCCCTGCTCGAGTGCATGGCTCGGCGATGAGAAGACAGCCGGCTTCCCTTCAAGGAAGAACTGACCCGCATCCGGCTTGTAGACACCGCCAATAATCTGGCTAAGAGTGCTTTTTCCAGCTCCATTTTCGCCGATCAACGCCAAGATCTCTCCTTTCATCAGAGAGAAACTGACATTATCAACGGCCTTGACCCCCGGGAACTCCTTCGATAGGTTCTCAGTTCTGAGGATTTCTTCCATGGTCATCCCGCACATGATCGGGGATGCAGGCAAGCCTGCATCCCCTTTCGTTAGAGTAGTGAACCTCTCTTAGGGCGCGTAGAGTACGTTGGCGTCCAGGTAGTACTGGAGGTTGCTCTTGTCGATGTAGTTCGCGTTCATGAACACGTTAAATGGCCCGGTGTTCGCCTTGGCAGCTTTGTTGTCCACCGTGAGCGGGGCCTGGTTGTGGTTATAGTTGTACAACACCTGCAAGCCCCAGAATGCCATGGCGGCATCATCCTGGGCAACGGAAGCGGTCAGGTAACCATCCGCGATCGCCTGCAGAACATCCGAGTTGCGGTCCATGGCAACCGTGGCTACCTTGCCCACAAGCCCGGCTTCTTTCACTGCGGTGGCGGCGCCCATGCCAGCGGTGGAGTCAGTGCCGACGAAAGCGGCCAGGTCCGGATACTTCTGCAGAATAGCCTTGGCAGTCGAGACGGCAATGGCAATGTCAGCCTTGGTATCGCCGACCTGTACAACCTCAATATCCGGGAATTTCGCGAATGCATCGCGGAAGCCTTGCTCGCGCTCGTCGAACATCTGCGTGCCCGGCAGGCTCAGGATGGCTACCTTACCCTTGCCGCCAATGGCGTCAGCCACACCCAAGCCACCCATGTAGCCCAGCTGCTCCTGGGAAGAACCGATAAAGGCGATGCGCTTCGAATTCGGCGAGTCGCCGCAGATGGTTACGACCGGAATGCCGGCGTCGATGGCCTTGTCAATCCCGGGTTGAAGCACCGGGTCCCAGGCGAACACCGCAATGCCAGCGGGTTTTCTGGCAATGGCCTGGTCAAGAGCAGCAGCCTCGGCATTTGCGTCGATCTCTGCCGGACCAACATACTCCGCCTTTACACCCAGGGCCTCACCAGCCCACTTCCACCCGTACTTGTGGGCATTGAAGTATTCCAGGTTACCCATGGCTGATACGTAGATGTAGAGCTCATCCGCGTACGGTTTTTCCACCACGGGGGCCGCGGCGGGTTCCGCAGCGGCGGGTGCTGCGGCAGCAGGTGCCTCGGCGGCCGGAGCTGGCGCAGCAGGCGCGCACGCCGCCAGGACAGCAAGAGCGAGCACCAGTCCCAGAACTTGCATGATCCTGTGTTTCATTCTTCTCTCCTAGTGTATCGTGAGATCCGGCTTGGAACCGATGACACTCTCGATCCAGATGCCCCAGACCGGAAATTTGAACGGGTCAGCGGGAAACACGCTTCCCACCGCCCGCGACGTCCTCTTTCATCAAATCGCGAACTTCTGCCTTAGTGACTATCGGTAGATCGAACATCAGGGTTTGTTTCAATCGAGTCGCAGCGTCCCCAACCAGCACTCCTTTCTCAAGGCCCTCTGCCTCGAAGCCGCCCGTCAGCAAACCGTAGTAGAAGCCGCCATTCCAAGTATCTCCGCCGCCCAGGCGATCCAGGAGCACAATCTTGCGTACGGCTGCAGATCTGTAGAAGTGCCCCTGACTGTCCATCGCCGCCGATTCCCAACGATGTTGCTCAAAGGTGTCAGGATAGCGGACGGTAACGGCCACGACCTTTGTCTTGAACTTCTCGCCGACGGCCGAGACAAACGAACGCAGGTCTGCGTCGGTAATCTCGCCCATCTCACCCTTGTCGATCTGTTCTGCTGTCCATTGCCCACACCCCAGCCCGTAGATAGCCGACATGTCCTCGATGGTTGTGATCAATACGTCGACATGATCGGTCAGCAGGGGCGTCATGATCGAGCGACATTGGTCCTTGGACCACAGGGTTGCCCTGTAATTGAAGTCCAGGCCCACATTGCAGCCCTTGGGTTTCATGGAAAGGGCCTCTTCAAAGGCCTCCAGCAGGTAGTTGCGCTCGTACTGGCTGTGGTTGGAGAGGCCGAAGCTGATCCCTGAAACGTGCAGGATTCGGCTATCGCGGAGTGCCGATTTCCAGTCCACCATGCCGCGGCCCAGGCGACTGGCTGCGGAGTACATGCGCTGGTACCAGCCGACGCTCTTGTGCGGGGTCCGGCCCAATTCGTAGAGGAAGCGGCCAATCGGTTCCGTCTTTGGGGCCCAGACGAAGTGGTCTGTGTTAACTCCCTGGCCGCGTGCAGTATCACGCACGAGCCAACCGTACGGATTGTCGGGAACCCGCGTTATGTACGCCGACGGGATACCGAGCCTGGCCAACATCATGGCGAGGGTGTACTCGCTGCCGGCCAGGGAAATTTGCACCCTGGCAGTCCGCTCCAAGCGCTGGAGATCATCGGGCGTGTCACGAACAAGTGTTTCTCCAAAAGTTACGAGCGCGGGCCCGCGGCCTGCAAATGCGGTCAGATCATCCTTGGTAATGTCGTGCGTTACTGCAGTACCGGTCATGTCTTTGCTCATTCCATCTACCTGATCTGTAGCTGGGCGGATGGCAGGCAGCCATCCCTCAGCCGCACCCCGGTTCCTGAAGGCTCACGTCGGGGAGCGAACTCGAGAAGTGTCCCAGGATCCCCGGGCCTACAGTCGCTGGCGCTTGACGCGTCCGGCTCTGTAGTTCATCGATCCATGCAGGCCAGGCGACATCCTGGCTGACACCGAAACATCCTGGTGCCTTCGCTCATGCGGAGTCTCGTGAGTCCTGCATATCTCCCCGCTTCGTATTGCAAGCGGGTTTGCCAACCGCAAAGACCTACCAACTCTCAAGCTGGGCGGTCAAGCCTCCGTCGACGAAGAGCTGTGTGCCAGTGATGAAGCTGGCTTCGTCGCTCGCCAGGAACGCCGCCGCAGCCCCGACTTCTTCGGGGCGACCGATCCTTTTCATGATGGCGCGCCGCTCGATCTCCTTTCGCTGGGCAGCCGGGTCCGCGTAGCTGTCGAAGATGCTCTGGATGAGCGGTGTGTATATCCAACCGGGCGCGATGGCGTTTACCCTGATGGTTGGGGCCAGATCGATGGCCATTGCGTGTGTCAAGGCATATACGCCGCCCTTGGAGGTTGCGTAGGGAGCCACACCGTTGACCGTTTGGAAGGAGTGAACCGATGAGATGTTCACGATGACGCCCTTGCCCCGCTTCAGCATTTGGGGCACAACGCTGCGCGCGCACAGAATCTCGCCCTTGAGGTTCACGTTCAGGGCCCGGTCCCAGTCAGCCATGGTAGCATCCATGAATGACTTGTAAACGCCTACACCGGCGTTGTTCACCAGCACGTCAATCTGGCCGAAGGCCTTCATGGACTTGTCGAACATGGCCTTGACCTGCTCCTCATTGGAGACATCGCATTTGACGAAGATGGTATCGCCGCCGGCGTCCCGCAGTTCCTTGTTCGTCTTCTCGCCGTTCTCCTCGTCCCAGTCCACGATCACGACTTTGGCGCCTTCCTGGATGAAGACCTTAGCGATGCCCCATCCGATGCCTTTGGCCGCACCCGTGACAATGGCGGCTCTATCCTTGAGTTTCATGATCATCCTCCTGTCTAGCGATTCTGACCGAAGCGGTTGCGTATTTACCCGTCACGCTCACCATTGCTTGCGTGGGGTGGACAGGACCACCGGCCCCTTCGGGCCGACGGCGACGTTGTCTTCAATCCGCATTCCCCCAAAATCGGGGATGTAGATCCCTGGCTCGATGCTGGTAACCATGCCTTCTTCCAGCGTGCCTGCGGAACCGGGAGCAAGGAATGGAATGAACTCGTGATACCGCAGGCCCACACCGTGACCGGTGATATGCACGAAGTATCTGCTCAGGCCGGCCTTCTCCAGAACCTTGCGTGCAGCCTGATCAGGCGCCTCGAACGTATTCCCAGGGCGCAACTCCTGGGTGGCTGCCTGCTGAGCCTCCAGCAAGTGGTTGTAGACCTCTTTTTGGCGCTGGCTGGGTGTCCCGACGACGCCCATATACGTCAGATCCGAGAAATAGCCATCAACCATTGTGGCCAGCTCGATCATGACCAGATCACCCTTCTGCAGTCGGTAGCCAGTTGAAGGCACGAGAAGTGTTCCTTTGAAGGTCCCCACCGGTCCGGCGCCCACCTCGGCCTCCGAGCGCACCAGACGCGCGCCCTTGTGCCCGGGACCTTCGGCGCGGATCTTGTATTCCACCATCGCGCCCACCTGTACTTCGGTCATCCCCACCGCCAACTTTGAAAGAGTGTCAAGGATGCCCATCTCGGCGATCTCGTTAGCTATCCGCATCTTGCTGAGATCGTAGTCGGTCTTGATGGACCGAACCCTTTGCAGGAAGTCCGTAATATCGACGGTAGTCGCTTCAGCGAAGACCTGCCCGATAAGGGTATGCCATGGCCCGGAAGGCACAACGGGTTCGGCCATACGGTAGGTCGGGGCGATGACCTCAAAACTGCGCTCAACCCCGACTTTCCTGCCCTTCAGGCCAAATCGGTCAAGAGCCTGGGAGAGCAGGCGCCGGTAGTTCTCATAGAGGTCGCCGTCTTTCAGAAGACCCCAGCCAAATGGAACCACCTCTGCCCAATCGGACTTGGTGTAGTCCAATTCCACCTCAGGCACGAATAGAAGAGGCTTACCATCGCGGGCCAGAACGGCCACAGAGAAGCCGTGATGGGGCCAGTAATCGGTGAGGTAGACAACGTTCTCCGACAGTCGGCAAACCAGGGCATCCAGCCCTTCTTCCACCATCTTCTTCTGAAGTCGCTCGATGCGAGCGCGATCTTTTTCAGCCATTTCTCTTTTGCCTCCTTCGAGATCAAAGAAACTACATCCTGCCAAACTCAGCCAGGATTTGCTCGACCGTCTTGCCTTCCCGGATCCTCGCTCGCGTCTTTTCCTCTTTTTCGGCCTGGGCGCGAGCCTTTTCCAGGATTTCAGCACTGTTGTCGTGAGGAATCACTACCACCCCGACTTCATCCGCGAGCACAAGATCACCCGGATTGACCAAGACACCCGCGCATTGGATGGGTACATTGATCTCGATCGGCTCCATTCGGCCTGAGAATGGGCTATGCGTGGAACGGGGAACGATGGCTTTGGCAAAGACAAAGAAACCGAGAGCCCGGGTCTCATCGATATCGCGCATCGCTCCATCGATCACCGCCCCGACCACGCCCTTCATTTGGCACAGGCCGGACATCAGCCCCCCCCAGATGGATGTCTCAGTCTCGCCGGCTGCGTCCACGACGATCACGTCGCCAGCCTGAGCGACCGATAGCGCATCCAGGCAGTCCACCTGGTTCCCGGGCTCCAGTCTGACCGTCAAAGCAGGGCCAACAAAGCGGCTGCTCTCCGTGAGGGGACGGAGGTAGCTGCGCATTACTCCTGCTCTCTCCTGGCAGTCCGCCACCACACAGGACGGGCTGTAGATTTTCAGCAGATCGCTGAAGCCCCGCAAGATTCCCGGATCAACTTGTGTATTTCGCTTGTGGATGATTTTCCGCATCTTTGCACCGCTTTCCTGAGTTGCCATCCAGGCCTCGGGCCGTCTGGCAATCACGTCAACAAAGAATAGCCCAGCATGCCCGAAATATTTCTGGCCGTCTGCTTGGCGTTCTCAATCATGCCTCGGTTACGTTCAATCGGCTCCATTCGGTCCATTGGCCCTGAGATGCTGAGCCCGGCGATCACATGGCCTTTCATGTCGAAGATGGGAGCAGCTATGCAGCGGACCTGGGATTCATGCTCCCCATGATCCAGAGCGTATCCCTGATTGTGGATGGACTCCAGTTCCGAAACCAGTGCCGCATAGGAGGTGATGGTGCTTTCGGTGTAGCGCCGCAGTTTGCGCCGCACGAAGTAATGCTTGATCACTTGAGCCGTCTCGTGAGCCAGCAGAAGCTTGCCCACCCCGGTGCAGTACGCCGGAGCGCGGCCGCCCACCCGGGAGCCCATCAATCCAATTGCATGCAAGCCCTGAAGCTTTTCGATATAGACGATCTCCATCCGATCCAGAACAGCCAGGTGGACGGTCTCTCTTGTCTCATTCCGCAGCCTCTCCAATTCTGGCAGGGCGATGCGGCGCAGGTCATTGCCTTCGTAGTAGGCGCGCGCAAGTTCCAGGCAGGCGCGACCCAGCTCATATTGGCCGGTCTGTTCGTCCCGCTGAACATACCCATACGAAGCCAGAGTTGCCAACTGTCGGAAAGTCGTGCTGGCACTCAGCTGGATCTCCTCACTGAGCTGCTGGAGTGAGCGAGGTTTTCCGTCGGAGAGCAGCCCAAGGATCCGGAAGGCCCGGTCCAGCACCCGGATGTTGTACCGGTTCCCAATCTGAGCTCCAACGGACGCGTTCTTTTTCATGCAATTACGTCATATACCTGCAACTGGCTGTCGCTATACAACGCTTTGATCCTCGGCTGCAGCGACTGGTGTGCCGCCGAGCTGCGCCAACCCGCCGCCGCCTCTGCGCTTTCAAATCGGATGACCATTTGATACTGCGTGGGTTGGTCAGGCAGGCGAAGGAGGTCCGCCCTGACAAAGCCGGGCATGGTGGCCATCGCCGGACGGTATTCCTCCACAAAGATCTTTTCGAAGTCCGCCGTTTTGTCAAGCAATACGTTGAAGGTCACATGGCGTTCGATCATATCGGCCTCCTATCAAGAACGCCCTTTCTCGACTTCCAGCCGGAACGTACGTGCACGCTCGGTGATCTGCACGAAGTCGGATGCGTCCAGCAGTTTCTGATTGACCAGCTCTCCGCCGACGCCGATGAAATCCGCCCCCGCCCGAATAAAGTCAGCGGCATTTTCCACGGTCACTCCGCCGACCGCGGTGAGCGAAACTTGCGGCAGCGGGCCCTTGATCGCCTTGAGATAGGCCGGGCCACCTGCGCTGGCGGGAAACACTTTCACCGCGTTCGCTCCCGCCTCCCAGGCAGAGAGAATCTCGGTTGGAGTGTACGCTCCGGGAACCACCGGGATCGAATAGCGCCGGCAGATCTCGATGGTTTCAAGCTTCAGCGTTGGACATACGACGAACTGCGCGCCTGCCAGGATCGCCGCCCGGGCCGTCTCGGCATCCAGCACAGAACCCACCCCAAACAGGACCTCCTTTCCAAATTGGGAAGTCGCTTGACGGATCACATCCAAAGCGCCAGGAGTGGTCATCGTGACTTCAATTGCCGCGACTCCGCCCGCAAGCACCGCCTTGGCTGCTCCCAGGAGCTGGTCGGAGCTCTTGGCGCGCATGATTGCCACAACCCCCCCATCCAGGATCCGGTCCATAGGTCCATTTGCACTCATCTAAGTCTCCTTGGCTCAGGGCGCAGCGGCTGCCTCGAAGTCACCGATAACGGGGCAAGACCTCCCTGATGAATAGTTTCACCCCGTCTGTCTTGGGGTAGTCGGCGAATCTGAGCATAAAGTGGCTGAACCCCAGATCGGCATAGGATTGGATCTGATCGGCAAGCTCATCGGGTGTGCCAACCATGGGTTGATACGGCGCGAATAGACTGGCTTCCTTGATGGATTCGGCCCGCTCATGCTTCGGTGCGAGGGCTACGCAGTCGCAGATATAGGTCTTGACGATGGTCTCGTAGTCTCGGCCAACATTGAGACAATGACCGCGCAAGACACCCAGCCTGTCCCGGCAGAAATCCAGATCAGAATCGTAAATATTGCACCAATCGGCATATTTGGCGACGATCTTCAGCGTGCGTTTGGGGCCAAAGCCACCGATCAACAGCGGCGGGATGGGGTCCGGCCGGGGGAAACAATAGGCGTTTTCAATGGAGTAGTACTTGCCTTGAAAAGTAGGCGAATCCTCGGTCCACATCTTGCGGATGATCTGGACGGCCTCCTCGAGCTGGTCAAGACGCACTTTGGCGCGCCCAAAGTTGTAGCCATAGGCCCGCGACTCGTCTTCTTTCCAGCCTGCACCAATTCCCATGATCAGGCGCCCTCCTGAAAGCAGCTGGAGCACTGCCGCTTCCTTGGCCACGAGCGCCGGCGAGCGGTTCACCTGGCAAAGTACGGTCGGGCCAAACCGCAGCTTGGGATAGCGAGCCATCAGGAAAGTCAGGATCGTCCAAGGCTCGTGAGTGTCAGAGGATTGATCCATCTCGGCCACCCATGGAAAAAAATGATCGCCGGCAAAGGTGGTGTCGAAATGGCCGTGGATGGTATCCATGAAATTGAAGATCTGATCGCGGAATCGTATGGCGCGCCCTCGCCTATCCGCTGATTGCTCCTCACCGAAATCCGGTATGCGCCAACCGAACTCGAGCCGTTTCGTCATTATTCCCTCCCGCGGCCCTCAACGTCAGGTAATTGATCCATATGATCCCCTGTCAGAGGGTGATCCACACGACCCATTCCTGCCAAACCATTCTCAGCGGCCGTCCACTCCAGATTCAGTGCCGGGGCAGCATCGTTAAGCCCAATCCAGTTGCTTAAACACATGCGGCCTGCCGCATATGACCCCGGCAGGTCGCATGGAGGATTCTCTCCGTATGAGCGGGGGAACTCCTGGCTTTTCCCGTGCGGCAACGAACCTGATCCAGTTTCCGCTGTTTTCATCTGCTGAGAACCCAACTCACACAGTGAAATTATAGCAAATTGAGATACGGGAGTCAATACCCTAGTTTTCATCATTCCGCAGCGACCCGAGTTGGCGAGCTCAACGGACCTGATGACACCGCTGCCATTCGCGAGCAGCAACCGGTTTTTCGCCGGATCATTTGTGACGACACTGTAGCTCAACTACTGGATGAACACATGGATGGGGCACAGCGCCTCGCCGGGGTCATGTTCACCCGCAGCTCGGGGTACCGCCAGATTCCCGCCTCATAGATCCAGTCACACCAACATGGCAGCACAGGATGTTCTTGCCACAGTCTCAAGAGTCACGGCCTATCGTAGGGTGTCCTACTCGCATTCCGTATGCTAAACTTGCCCGTATTGTTGGCTGGTACTTCCCCCAACGGATCACGTTCGGCGCCCCAAGACCGCCGCCAACATAGATGTGTCCAGACCATGCCTACTGCCCGCAGCGAGTTCTTAGCCGGCGTCAAAGCCTTGCTGCCCATCCTCCTGGGCGTCATCCCGTTTGGGCTGATCTCGGGAATCGCGGTGGTGCAGACTCACATTCCTCCAGCAAGCGGCCTGGTCATGTCGCTTCTCATCTTCTCTGGCGCGGCGCTGATCGTGGCCCTGCAATTGATTACCAGTGGCGCGCCGGCCCTCGTGGTCATCTTCAGCGCCCTGGTGATCAATCTGCGCTTCATGATCTACAGCGCCTCCCTGGCTCCTTTGCTGAAGCGCCTGTCCGTCGGACGGAAGAGCCTGCTGGCCTACTTGCTGAGTGATCAGGCATACGCAGCATCGATCGCGCACATGAGTGAGAGCTCCTTCCCCGAGGTGACTTGGTTGCACTTCCTGGGGTCAGGTCTCACCATGTGGCTGGCTTGGCAGACAAGCGTGGGAATCGGAATGTTCGTCGGTGCTCGGCTGCCTGCCAGCTGGTCACTCGAGTTCACGATCCCTCTGACTTTTCTCGCATTGGCGGTGCCGGCCATCAAAGACCGATACATGCTGGCTGCAGCGGTAGTTGCCGGGACTACGGCAGTGCTCGCAAGAGAGGCACCCTTCAACACCGGATTGGTGATTGCCGCCCTTGTCGGCATCCTGGTAGGAATGCTCTTCGAGCAGAGGGCAGCATGAACGTGTGGCTGATCATGATCGCGCTGGCGATTGGCACCTTCCTGATCCGCGTCTCCTTCATCCTGCTGCTCAGCAACCGGGAAGTCCATCCGCTGGTCTCGCGTGCTCTCCGTTTCGTGCCGGCTTCAGTACTCTCTGCTCTGGTAGTCCCTCAGATCCTGACGCGTGACCATTCCATCCTCATTTCGTTCGCCAACCCACAGCTGATAGCGGGGATGGTTGCCACCTTGGTTGCCTGGCGGACGAAGAACGTCCTGTTCACCATTCTGAGCGGAATGGTTGCTCTCTGGGTGCTGCTCGCGCTCGTACCGGGGCTATGAGAATAGCGACTTGGGTGAGTAGGCAGACGAACTCATCGAAACCGAACCAGCACTTCCTTGATGAATAGCCGCACGCCCTCGATCCTAGGGTAGTCGGCGAAGCGCAAAATGAAGTGGCTGAACCCGAGTCCGGCATAGGCCCGGATCTGATCAGCAAGCTCATCAGGCGTGCCGACCATAGGCTGGTATTGCGAGAAGTAACTGGCATCTTTGATGGATACCGCCTGCTGATGGGTGGGCGCCAGGGCCACGCAGTCGCAGATATAGGTCTTGGTGATTGTGTCGTAGTCTCGGCCGACAGTCAGGCAATGATCACGTAGGATCTCAAGCCTGCTCCTGCAAAAATCAAGATCGGAATCATTAATGTTGCACCAATCGGCATACTTCGCCACAATCTTCAAGGTACGCTTGGGGCCGAAGCCACCGATCAAGAGCGGTGGCAGGGGATCTGGACGGGGGAAGCAGTAGGCATTCTCAATGGAGTAGTACTTGCCTTGAAAAGTGGGAGCGTCTTCCGTCCACATCTTACGGATGATCTGGGCGGCCTCTTCAAGTTGATCGAGACGGACTCTGTCGGGGGGAAAGTCGTACCCGTAGGCCCGCTGCTCATTCTCTTTCCAGCCGGCACCGATGCCCAGGATCAGGCGGCCTCCCGAAAGCAATTGCAGTACCGCCGCCATCTTAGCCACCAGGGCAGGCGGGCGATAAGCCTGGTTGAGCACGCTCGGAACAAACATCATCCTCGGATACAGAGCCATCAAGTAGGTCAGGAGCGTCCAGGGTTCCAGCGTATCGAGCGCTTGATCCATGTCGGCCGCCCATGGAAAGAAGTGATCGCCGGCCCAAGCGCTGTCAAAATGGCCGTGGATGATATCCATGAAGTGTAAGATCTGATCGCGGAACCCCGTGGCGCGATCGCGCGCGTTCTCAGGCCGATGCTCCGGAAAATCCGGAATGCGCCAGCCGAATTGCAGTGATGCGGTCATGGTTCCCTCCCGGGATAGCTGCTCAATTCACTTCCGGCAGCAAACCGGCTATTGGTGCGACAGACAAGATACACAGAGTGCTGCACCCAAGCGATCCAACATCGAGGCCATTGCCGGCGCCTCTCCTGCCGGCGGCGTTCATCGTATTCCGGAGAACAACCTCGGCGCCGGTCGAGCCAAATCACCGCTAAAGAATAAGAGAAGCTGGCATTCGAGTTCGATGAATTGTACTTGAATCTGGAACACTTTATGATAGAATGTAAGTACAGGATTAATTGATATCAGAACTCATTCCATGCTCGCTGATATCAACCGAGGGATCTATGATGCCGCAGGATGCACAACCAGTCAGTCCCGCCATCGATTTCCATAGCAACATCCCGTACTATGTTCAACTGATGGATCTGATCAAGCAGATGATCCACAGCAAAGCTTGGAAGCCGGGAAGCAAGATCCCTGGTGAGTTGGAGTTGTGCAATTCCTATGGCATCAGCCGCACGGTCGTTCGGCAGGCGTTGCGTGAACTTCAGGTGCAGGCATTTGTGGTTGCCCGCAAAGGCAAGGGCACTTTCGTCACAGAGCCGAAGATCAACGAAAGCCTGGCCCAGAAGCTCACCGGGTTCTATGAGGACATGGTCGAGCGGGGGCTGAAGCCAGTCACCCAGGTGCTCCATCAGCGGGTGGTCCCCTGCCCGGAGCTCATTGCCGGGCATCTCCAGGTCGCTGCGGGTTCGCCTGTGATCGACATATACCGCGTCCGTTCGGTCGAGGACGCGCCGATACAATTAGTGACCAGTTTCGTCCCTTACGATCTCGCCCCGAAACTGGCAACCGTCGATCTTACGAACCGGTCGTTGTACGCCTTCCTGGAGAGCGATTGCGGGTTGTCTATTGCTCGCGGCAGGCGGTTCATCGAAGCAGTGGCTGCAAATGAACTGGAAGCCAAGCTGCTTCAGGTAGAACGCGGTGCCCCGCTGGTAATGTTGGACAGCATCAGCTATCTTGAGGATGGTCGGCCCGTGGAATACTACCATGCGGTGCATCGAGGCGATCGATCACGCTTCGAGGTCGAGTTGGTGAGATGCCGCGGCCATGAACCGGCCTTGGAACCAAACCACCTCCCCCAAAGCAATACGCTGATCACCCCTACCTGACATCTGGTCCCTCTGAATTGCATCCTTCCGATGCGGTACTTGATCCAATGGCAAGGCGCTGGAGGCTCACTGCCAGGCAGGGGCCTCTGATGAGCCATGGGAGCGGTGAGAGGATCCTTTCCTGCCATGGAACTCTGTCCATTCATCATGGAGCGGCCCATCTCGACAACGCTCGTCACTTGAATGGAGACGAATCACAATGAAAACGGTGAATATAGCGATCATCGGAACGAGGTTCATGGGCAAGGCGCACAGCAACGCCTGGAGTTCGGCGCCCAAGTTCTTCCCATTGCCGCTCATGCCCGTGATGAAGGTGGCATGCGATCTGGATCCCAAGGAGACGACCGATTTTGCCAACAACTGGGGCTGGCAGGCCATCGAAACCGATTGGCGCAAAGTGGTGGAGCGCTCGGATGTCGATGTGATCGATATCTGTACTCCTTCCTTTCTTCATCACGACATTGCGGTCGCTGCCGCTCAAAATGGCAAGCATATCTTCTGCGAGAAGCCAATTGCCCTGACCTATGCCGCCGCCAGGGAAATGTACGCAGCTGCCGAGAAAGCCGGAGTACTGCACTATCTCAATCACAACTATCGTCGTGTCCCAGCAGTCGCCTTTGCGAAACGCCTGATTGACGAAGGGAAGATCGGCCGAATCTACCACTGGCGTGGGGCCTATCTTCAGGATTGGATCACCGATCCCAGTTTTCCGCTTACCTGGCACCTACGCAAGGAGCTGGCCGGTGCCGGCCCCCATTTCGATCTGAACTCCCACAGCGTGGACTTGGCGCGCTACCTGGTCGGCGAAATTGGCTCGGTATCGGCCATGATGAAACGCTTCGTCGACAGTCGGCCCTTGCCTGGGACCGGTGCAGGAACGTTTCAGGCGGGCGAGGTGGGATCTGAGATGGGCGAGGTGACAGTTGAAGATGCTGCCTTCATGCTGGCCGATTTTGAAAATGGCGCACTCGGCGCCTTTGAAGCCAGCCGTTTTGCAAATGGCCGCAAGAACTTCAATTCCTTTGAGATCTACGGAAGCAAAGGAAGCCTGGTATTTGACATGCAGCGCATGAATGAGCTGCAGTACATGGACGGCACGGACCCATCCGACGAGCAGGGATTCCGCACGCTTCTGGTAACCAACGCCACGCATCCTTATGCGGGCGCCTGGTGGCCACCGGGACACATCATCGGTTACGAACACACCTTTACCCATGCCGTGGTGGATTTCGTGACCGCTTTGGACCGTGGAACACCGATAAGCCCGAACTTCAGCGATGGGGTCAAGGGCATGCAAGTCTTGGAGGCCGGTCTGTTGTCTGCCTCCACAGGTCGGCAGATAAGCGTTCGTGAGATCCAGTAGAGCTACTCCAGGTGATGTGAACTCCCGGTCTTGACATACTCAGCAGGAGGCCCTCGTGAAGGCAAAATTGGTGCCGGTGTACTACCAGAGCTCGCAGGACCCGGATTTTGTGAAACAGCTGGATCATCTAAATCGGCTTCTTTCCCAGGAGGCAGATCTCCTCCAACCGGTCGCCCTGGGCGCTCCTCTTCCAAAGGAGGCTGACGCGGTGGTGTTCCCACAGATGCTCGGACAGGCTTACACCCACCTTGCAGACATCAAGGCGTTGGGCTTGCCCATTCTGGTGATCACTTCGGAGTTTGGCACGCTCTCAATGTGGGATTGGGAGATCAACACCTACCTGGCATCAGAAGGAGTAAAGGTCCTCGCACCCAACAGCCTGGAACAGGCGGTCAGATTCTGCCGGGCGTCCGTGCTCAAACGACAACTCAGAGATACGAAGATGCTGGTCTACCAGGATAACCCCGGCGAAGGTTTCCAGGCGGAGATCTTCAAGCGCTTCTATTGGTGGGAACAGGAATGTATCGACCGGCTGAAGAGCAGGTTCGGCGTGACGACCATAAAGAAGAGCTTCAAGCAGCTGGGTGAGGCCGCCAAGGCGATCTCCGATGCAGAGGCTCAGGCGGCTTGGACAAGTTTCAAAGACAGAACCCCGACCAAGGGTCTCGCTCAACGGCCCATCCTGAGCGCCATGAAGCTCTACCTGGCAGTGAAGCGCGACCTGGATCAGGACGCCGGCATCGCCGCGGCCGGAATAAATTGCCTCAACGAGTCCCACTTCTCGGATAGCACGCCCTGTCTGGCCTGGAATCTGTTATTCGAGGATCGGCGGATCGTTTGGGGGTGCGAGGCGGACTTGGTCTCAATGATGACTGAGTTGCTGATCCACAGAACTCTTGGCGTGCCCTTCCTGATGAGCAACATCTATCCATACCTGATGGGCAATACGGCCCTCAAGCACGAACATATCCCCTATTTCCCGCAAGTCGCTGCCGAACCCGAGAACTACGCCTTGGTGGCCCATTGCGGTTACCTAGGCGTGGTTCCGCAATCATTCGCCATGGAGTGGGCGCTCAAGCCCAAAGTGTTGGCGATTGTGGATGAGAATGCCCACGCGATAGATGCCCGAATCCAGGAAGGAGACATCACCCTCATCAAGCTGGTGCCTCCGTTTGACGTCTTGTCCGTGGTCGAAGCCAAACTCGAGTTCTACGCCCAGTTTGAGAATTCTGACTGTCTCAATGGAGCCGTGATCCGCGTTCCCAACGGTCCCCGCATGCTCAAGGAGCTGGCATCGCATCACTATATCCTGACTGCCGGCAAGAACCTCCCCGATCTGGAAGGCGTCGCTCAGATTCTTGGCCTGGCCTGCCGAGTCCTTGAATAATATGAGAACCTTTGCACAGGGTATCACCTGACGTTGCCAAATCCACTGAACAACCAAGGAGGAATGCATGACTTCCCGTGTGGGTCTCGTCGGCCTCGGTTATTTTGGCAAGATCCTTCTCGACACACTCCGGGAAATACCAGGAGTGGACGTCGTTGCCGTTCATGACCGGTTCCCGGACCGGGCAAACGACATCACCTTGCTGAACGCGCACTTCCACAACCGTCTGGAGGACATGTTCGAGCAGGAAACGATGGATGCCGTAGTCATTGCAGAAATACCCGGCTACCACCTCCAGCCAACCCAATTGGCTGCCGCCAAGGGTATGCACGTGTATTGCGAGAAGCCCATGGCGAATACTCCTTCGGATTGCGACAAGATGATTGAAGTCTGTGCCAGGAACCGAGTAAAGCTGATGATTGGATTCAAGCATCGCTTTGCCAAGGCAATGGCCTATGCAAAGAGGCAACTGCCGCGATTGGGCCGACCTTATTGGGCCATGTACACCTATCCATTATGGAAGGTCGACGATCCAGGGTGGAAGTTCGACGAGAAGGGCACACGCGGTATTGTGGTCGAAAACATGGTCCATGCCTTCGACATCATGCGTTATTTCTTTGGTGACGTGCGCAGCCTGTATGCCGAAGGAGATCATTTCGTCTATCCCAACACCACACTGCCGGATTCGGCGATCTTGGTGGCGAGGTTTGAGAATGGCGCGATCGCCGGTATCGGTGGAGGATGCACGTCCGAGCAGCGCGTGACCAGGGAGTACCTGGATATGCACTTCGAAAAAGGGATCGTGCAGGTATCGGGGAAGCTGGACCAACCCTACAACCTGCGGATTCTGATGCGCGATGAACCCCTGCCCGAGGACCATTCTTTTGAAGGCAGCGACGGGGTCCGCGAGGAGATCAAGCATTTCTTTGAGTGCATTCGGGAGGACAAGGAACCTCTGTGCACCGGTTCGGACGGAAAAAAAGCGCTGGAAATTGCCCTGGCGGCCATTGAATCGATTCAGAAGCATACGATCGTCAGCTTAGCGTCGCGCTGACCTGCTCGCCCACCGGCGCGGCCAGCCTGCCGGCTGCAAAAAAAGGCCCGGTCAAACCATGTGGTTTGACCGGGCCTTTGCTTCTCTTGGCCGAATGGATGTCTTCTATGAGACGCCAATCGACCCATCCCGGCCGACCCGGGTGACCGACCCAGCCTCGTACGCAACGGCAACAAAGTCAGTCTCGATCACCTCGCTGGGCTTCATCAGAAGGGCCGTGCCATTCTTGATCGCGTTCTGGATTCCGGCCGGAGGGTAACTGGTGAATGGCTCCAGGGCGACATTGTAGGTACGACCATACCAGGGATAATCGTTGTGACCGCCGTAGACCTGCCACATCCATAGGTATTTGAACACGGATTTGTCCCAGGCCATTCCAAAGCCGAGGCGCGACTTTGGGTCGGTAATTGCATACCAACCTTCCGCAAGTTCCTTGAAGAATACGACATCAACAGAGCGCGTGGCTTTAGGCAACACCTTTGTGATGTCCTGGAGTTTGCCGGAACGGCGGTTGGGAACCATCGGGAAATCATAGTCGCCTCCAGGTTCCCAGAGGCCATTGGGGTGGAATGCTGCAACCTCGACCTTCCTGGCAGGAGTCTGGACAATACAATTCTCGTTCAAGAACGGCGTGCCGATGGCGGGATGGTGACCCCAGATGATCGCGAATTCCTCTGCGGATTCGTTGACCAGCTTCTCTTTAATGAAGAGGGCGGCCTTATCGCGTTGAAGGGACATTGTGCGCTCAAGAGAGAGGGGTGACCGAGACAAGCGCACGCGGGTCCGAAGGGAGACCGCATCAGGCGTGTCTTCCAGCGCGCTGGCTTCATACGGCAATAGCGAGGCCTCCCCGTGCAGACCTTGCGAGGCGCCCATGTAAGGCTCGGATGCCCAACCGGCGGAAGGTAATACCTCCTGCCAGCCTCCATAGTAATAGTCGTGAAAAGCCCCTTCTGCCATGGCGTTGGTTGTCACATAGGGCTTGCGCATTTCCAGCGGAGACTGCCAAAGGAAGTCGATGTCTCTCGGCTTGTACGTATATTCGAAGACATCCGCCCCCTTGTCCAACAGGATCCCCACTCGGATGGCGTCGTTCTCAAGATAAGCTATCCGCATGCCCTTATAGGTGTAGTCCAGGCTCATGCGGCAACCAGTTTTCCTGCCGTACGTGTACATCGTTTGACCCTCCTATGTGTTCTCAGAAGCCGTTATGACTGGACCGCCCGCGCATTTCCATTTATGAGAGTCGACCCAGACCCGGTCGGGAAGCAGGCTAGTCGCCTGTTTTCTCGGGAGCCGTCTTGAATAGCCTGCCAAGATACTGACCGAGGTTGCCGCGCCACATATCCACGCCAACGGCCAGGATGATCACCAGCCCGAGTGTCACATCCTGCCAAGCGAGCTGAACCGCATGCAGATTCAGGCCATTCTGTACGACAGCCACCGTGAGCGCTCCCACAAGCGAGGACAGGATGTTGGCATAGCCACCGACAAGACTGGCACCACCGATGACCGCCGCGGCAATCCCTCCGAGTGCCAGCTCTGACCCATAGGCGGCCGATCCTGAGTCCAGCCAGGCCGTCTCCAATACACCCGCAATCGCCGCCGTCAAGCCGGCGATGACGAAAGCCAGCATGCGTATCCGATTCACGGGAATGCCGCTCAGCCGGGCAGCTGACTCGTTACCGCCAATTGCATAGATCGATCGCCCCGCAACGGTGTACCTGAGGAAGACCGCGGCGCTGCCATAGAGAATGACCACATAGTAGAAAGGCAGGGGAATGCCGAGGAATCTTCCATAGAAAATGGGTTCAAGCTGGGGCGACACCGAGAAGATCGTGATGCCCCCGGTGATGGCGAACGCCAGGCCGCGGTAGATGTTCATCGTCGCCAGAGTGACGATGAAGGATGGAATTTTCCCGTACGAACTCAAGAAGCCATTGATGAAACCCAACAGGACACCCATCAATAGCATGAGGATGATACCCACCGGGAGAGGTACCCCCATCTTCCTTACCAGGTGCGCCAGCGTACAGCACACCAATGCAACGGTGGCGCCGGGCGAGAGGTCGATGCCGCCCGTCAGGATGACCAACGTTGCGCCGATGGCCACGATCGCCACCAGCGCTACCTGGAGCGTAACATTGCTTAGGTTCTGGGGATGAATGAATCGTGGAGTGATCAGGCCCACGAACACGACTATCAACAGCAACGCAATAATGGGACCAGCAATTGTGCTTCGAAGATACTTCTGCATCCAATTCATACAATTCTCCTCGGTGGAGCGCACCTCTACGATGCTGCCTCCGCGTCCAGTGTAATGCCTGAAGCGGTGCTGATGAGTTCGACCTCGGACATTCGATTGCCGTCGGCGATCTGAAAGATATGACCATCCCGAACCACTGCCACCCGGTCGCTCATGGCCAGCAACTCCGGAAAATCGGAACTGATCAGCAGGACGCTGATCCCATTGGCAGTCAGCTCGTTGAGCACGTTGTAGATCTCATGTTTGGCGCCGATATCGATCCCCTGCGTCGGCTCATCCATGATCAGCAAGCGGGCTTCTGAGAAAAGCCAGCGGGCGATGATCACCTTCTGTTGGTTGCCGCCCGAAAGGTACCGCACCGAGCGTTCCATCGCCGCCGGGGAGATGTTCATCTTCTTGACATAAGTTTCCCCGATCTTGCGTTCCTTCGAAAGACTCAGCCAGGGACCCTGCAGGAGAGCATCTAGTCTGGAGATCGTAATATTCTTTGGGCCGTCAAAGTTCAAGAAACTGCCATCGGTCTTTCGGTTTTCGGGGATCACTCCCACGCCGCCCTCGATGGCCTCCGCCGGCGAGTGAAATCGTACATCCTTGCCGTCCATGCGAATGTGGCCGCAGGTAATTCGATCCAAGCCATAGATCGCCCGGACAATCTCCGTCCTGCCTGATCCGAGCATGCCTCCGAGACCGAATACCTCGCCGACCTTGACGGTAAAGCTCACGTCACGTACCCCGTTGTCGGTCGAGAGATGCTCGACCTCAAGACGAGCATGGTCCTGAGCGTTTCGCTCCTTGGGATAGTGCAGTCCCACGTCAAAACCGACCATCATGCGGACCACCTCGCCCACCTTTAGCTCGGAAATCGGGGCGGTTGCCACCCGGCGGCCATCTTTCAACACGGTCACGCGGTCGGCTATCTCAAACACCTCATCCAGACGATGCGATATGTAGAGGATCGCCTTGCCTTGAGCGGTCAAACGCCGGATCAAATCCATCAGGTGTTTCGTTTCGGTCAGCCCGAGAGCTGCCGTCGGCTCGTCCATGATCAGCAAGGACGAATCGATGGAGATGGCCTTGGCGATTTCGACCAGTTGCTGTTCTGCTGTCGAAAGAGTGCTCACGATCGCGTCGGGGTCGAGCGTCAGGGAAAGCTCTTCCAGCACTCTCCGTGTGTTCTCACGCATCACGGGCCAATCGATCATGCCCGTTCCTTTCCTGGTCCGATAATTGCCGAGGAAGATGTTCTCTGCGACTGAAAGGGTTGGCACCAGGGAGAATTCCTGGTAGATCGTGGAAATCCCATGTGCGCGGGCTTCGGTGGGGTTATGGAAGACTGCCGGAGCGCCCCCATACAGGAGCTCGCCCTGGTCACGTGGATGGACGCCCGCGATGCATTTGACAAGCGTTGATTTGCCGGAACCATTTTCACCGACCAAGGCGTGGACTTCACCCGGAAATACCTCAAGGGAGACGTCATCCAGTGCTTGAACACCGGGAAATGACTTGAAGATCCCGCGCGCGATCCAGAGCGCCGATTTTGCAGCATCCATGGGCGGTTGATCCTCCTGATTTGACAAGCAAGCCCTGGCCCACACACACACCTGAGCCAGGGCTTGCTCTTGAATTAGCTGACTAGCCTCTCCAAACTATGGGCACGGGTACGTCTTTGCGGGTGCGGGGGAGAGACTTTCGGGGTGGCACAGGAACCTGGCGACGTCAGCCGTAAAGGTCTGAATGGCAGGGGTCTCAAGGTAGCCACCGGGGTACTTGCCGTTGAGCACGTCCCAGGTCACCTGCATGGTGATCTTGCCCATGGTGTACGGAACGGTGTTGGAGGTGCCTTGCCAGTCACCGGCGGCGATTTGCTCCAGGCCTTCTGTGGCGCCATCATTGCCATAGACCTCGACGTCCGAGCGGTTGAGCCCCTTCAAAGCCTTTGCGGCGCCGATGGCTTCAAAGTCGTTGGCGGCCACGATCAGGTTGATCTCCGGATGCGCCTGCATCATGTCCAGAGTAGCCTTGTTGGCCGTATCGGCGTCCCAGGTGGTCGGCAGGCTCATAACGATCTTCATGTCCGGGAAGGGGGCGAAAGCATCCAAGAACCCACCGATGCGCTCGGTGGAGTGGTAGCCTGCCTGCCCTTCGAGAACGCCTACCATCGCCTTGCCGTTGAACTTCTTGGCAATGGCGTCACCCAAGGCACGGGTAGCCTTGCGCTGGGCATATCCTACCACGGCACTGATGGGGGCGGGGAAGTTGGCGATATCCGAGTTGTAGATGACCACGGGGATGCCGGCCTCATCGAGCTTTTTGACCAGCGGCCCAGCCGCATTCTCATCATGAGTGGAAAGGATCACGGCGTCAAATCCCTGGGTAGCCACATCCTGGAGCTGCTTCATCTGTCCAGCGATATCAGAGTCACCACTGGGGGAAAACGTAACCATTTCCACTCCCAGCGCCTCTGCCTGTGCCTTGGCTCCTTGCTCAATGGCGCCGTAGTACGGATTGATGACGGGCGGCATATAGGCGATCTTAGCCTTGGCGCCTGGCTTGTAGGCTATAGTGCCGGTGAATTGCGCGCCGGCCGCCAAGGGCACCGGTTGCACGAGTGCACCCTCAGGCAGGGTGTAGGTGCTAGCGGCAGGTGCGGCGGCGGGTGCCTGCGTGGGAACGGCGACAGATTCTGATGTCGGCGGGGCGACTTCCGTGGCGGCAGCTGGAGCGCATGCAGCCAACAGGAGCGCCAAGGCAATGCCAACATATAGAGCGTGCTTCTTCATTCTTCTACTCCTTGTGAACGAGGATCAGGGTTGAGTTTCAGATCATTGACTTGCTGAGGTCGGACCGTTGCGTATCTCAGGGAATCGAGTTTTCCAGTTGCCTCCTTGTGCCCAATCCACTTCTCTGGTCTTCATTCATTGTCAATTACGTGGAGACATCATTCTGATATGACTTAATCCTGTAATGACAATCTCCCAGAGTTTATACCCTCTGGTAGGGCTTGTCAATGACCAAATTGATGTCCCCAACGTTGTTGACGTCTGAAATCGCGCCGGGTACCCAGCAGGCTTTGTCAATCCGTCCTGAGCTTTTCCGCACTATCCCGTCATCTGCTTCGGCCTCCTGCTGGCGTTCTTGAAGGTCTTGCGACAGGCAGCCTCGGCTTCGGCAAAGCGCGCTCAATCTGGATCCCTCGCGCCTCATCCTGAAGATGATCGACCATGAGCGTGCGGTGCGTGAGTTCGCCGGCAGGATCTTCCACGTGCACGCCCAGAAAATGCACATCGGCCGCGAAGATGTCTACGCACATGGGGTGTTTGCGAAGGGGATGGGCTGGCATGTGCCGCGCCTGTCCGGACTGCGCGGCGTGGACTGGGGCAAGTCCATCGCGGTGCTGACTGCCGCCCGCTACGACTGCGTGATCAGCATCGAGCACGAGGACCGCAATTTGGAGGGCGATGAGGAGCTGGTGAAGTGCGCCTTATATCTCGCGCGGGATGTTTTGAAGCCCAATATCCAGTAGCCGCCCCAGAACAACCCACGCGCAATCCGTCCCTGCTCACTTGAGCAGGGGGAAGTCTTCTTCCAAGATCATTGCCACACGCTGGACAACTGGAACAACTCATTGCCGTTAAGGGGCAACCCGCGCATGCGGCGGATTTGAGTGCCGAGGGTGAGATTTGAACTCACGACCAAGGGCTTATGAGTCCCCTGCTCTACCGCTGAGCTACCTCGGCTCGACCACAGCGCCGTGGATGTTACTATGGGCGCATGGCTTTGTCAACGGAAGAGGGTCCAACAGCGCGCTTCACCGCGGGGATCGCGCGCCCACGAGCGGCCACGGACGAGGTAGTCGCACACGGCCACGTGCACACGCACGATCATGGATAGAAGAGCAGCTGCGCTGCAAGCAGAAAGCCGAAGCCCACCAGGATGGTGACGAGCGTGTTCTTTGTCCACCAGGCAACGAGTACGGCGAGCAGGCCGGCGAGCAGGCGGGTGTTACCTGGGCTCAGGTCGAAGCTCCCAGAGTGCAACAGTAATTCCGGCGCGACGATCGCTGAAAGGACAGCAGCCGGCACGAGCCGCAGCATGCGGGAGACGGAATCGGGCAACGCGATCCGCCCAAGTAGGTAGATGAAGGAGAACCGCATTGCGAACGTCAACAAGCCCCCGACGATGAAGACCAGCAGGATATTCATCTCCGGCCTTCCGCGAGCATCCCGACGCCGATGCCCGCCAGCGCCGCCAGCACCAGGCCGAGTTTGTACGGCAGCGCTGCGCCAAGCAGCGCCACAACTCCGGCAAAGAGGGCGGCAACCACCATCGGGCGGTCCTTCAGCATCGGCACCAGCATAGCAATGAAGGTGAGCGGGAGCGCAAACTCAAGCGGCCATGCGGCAGGGATCGTGGTTCCCAGGAAGATCCCCAGGGCGGTGCTGAATTGCCACGTCAGCCACAGCGTGGCGCCAGCGCCGAGGAAGAACCAGTGTCCGGTCGGTGTGACGCCCGCGTTTTCGTAGTGCACGATGGTCGCGGCGTAGGCCTCATCAGTGAGCAGGTATGCCAGCAAAGCCTTCCAGCGAAGCGGCAGCTGGCTCACGTACGGCGCGACCGAGGCGCTGTACAAAACATGCCGCAGATTCACAATGGCGATGGTCACAATGATGACCAACGCCGGCGCGGCCCCATGGATGAGCTGCGCGGTGAGGAATTGCGCCGACCCCGCGAACACAATGGAGGACATGCTTTGCGCCAGTGCCGGCGTCAGACCTGCCCTCAGCGCTGCGGCGCCGTAGATCAACCCAAACGGGAATACGCCGACCAGAAGCGGGAACTCGAGGCGAATTCCCTGCCACAAAGAACGGAAACGCTCTGACATAGCGGATCAGGGGGTCTCGTGCACGCCGGCGCTCACAGGCGCAGCGCCGCCTGCGAGCATGGCGGCGATGATCGATTCGAGCATGTGGACAACGCGTCTGCGCTCCTGAGCCTCTGGATTGAGGGAGTTGTACGCAATCGGCTTGCCAAGCTGCACGCGGCGCGCAGCCCGGTGCACGGCGATCGGATAGAACTTCAGGCTGCGGTGTGTGCGTGCGAAGTGCAGGCTTCCGAGATGTGCGAAGCCCGTCTTGAATGGCCGCATTCCGGTGCGGCTGTCGATCAGCAGCTCGGGGTCCTCAGGAAAGACAAGCAGGCTCCGGCCAGCGGCGAGGTGCTCGTCACTGATTCGGTACGTTTCCAGCAATTCCCGCTCGTGCCACACAGGAATGCATCCGAGATTGCGCAGCAGCGGGACCGTGATCCGCGAGAGCGCCGTCGACACGGGTGCTGCCAGTCCATCTGGAAGATGCAGCTCGGGCTTGACAAAATCCTTGTATAGATATGGGCCGGCCTTCTGGCTGTCGACCATGTCGCCGATGATCCAAGGATAGAGACGCACCGGCAGCGATGCCGCAATGCCGATAGGGCCGATGGCACCGGCATGATTGGCCACGAACACAGCTGGACCGTCATGTGGAGGTTCCCAATCGCCAATGAGCTCGCCTCCCCATACGGTCACATCCAACGTGCGGCTGAGCAGCCAATAGAGCGTGTCGCTGGACATACATCACTTCCTCTGCAGCCCTGCATGCTCCATTGCGGCGGCGCCTGCCCTAGCTAGTTCAGGATGGTAGCCCCGCGTGAGGCGGTGCAGACGTAGATCTCCGCCTGGCGCTGGGTTGCGTCCTGATAGCCTCTAGCGAGGGCATCGACAAATGCCTCCGCTCGCGCGCCGTCGACCAGATTCACTGTGCAGCCGCCAAAACCCGCCCCGGTCAGGCGAGCGCCGTAGCAGCCCGGCAACGGCTGCGCAATGCTCGCCATGACATCCAGCTCGGGGCAGGAGACCGCATACAAGTCCCGAAGGCTGGTGTGGCAGGCGTTCATCAATCCGCCGAAAGCCTGCACGTCGCCAGATCGCAGCAGCACCACCGCGCGCCGTGTGCGGTCGATCTCCTCCACGACGTGGCGCGCGCGCATCTCAATCTCGGGCGGCAGCTTCGGCGCAAACCGGTCGAATTGCCCCCGGCGTACATCGCGGAGGGCGGTGATGCCGGGCAGGTCGCGCTTGAGCAGTTCGACCGCCTGCTCGCAGGCAGAGCGACGATCGTTGTAGGCGCTACCTGTCAGGGCGTGACGCACGCCCGTGTCGGCGACAATGATGACAATGCCTTCAGGAAGCGGAAGGGTCTGATATTCCAACGAGCGGCAATCCAGCAGCATGACGCGCCCTGCCTCGCTGCACGCCGAGGCAGCCTGATCCATGATGCCGCAGTTCACACCCACATACTTGTTCTCGGCACGCTGGCACAGCCGGGCAAGTTCCATCGGAGCCAACGAGGCTCCGCCAACATTCATCCAGGCCAGCGCGAAGGCAAGTTCCACGGACGCCGAGGAACTCAAGCCCGCGCCGCGCGGCACGTCGGAGGCATAGACCGCCTCCAGGCCGTGAACCGGAAGGCCATCCTCCATCAAGGACCATGCGACGCCAGCAGGATATCTCGTCCATTCCGGAAGGGGTGCGCCGTCTGTACCTCGCTTTTCACGAGCGCTCTCTGGCGAGAAGCGGGACTGCTGCTGGTAGTCCTCTGCCCACAGCGCGGTGTCCTGCGATTGCGAGGCAGCAAAGGCCACATAGGTGGAACGATCTGTCGCGGCCGGCAGGACGAAGCCGTCGTTGTAATCCACGTGCTCACCGAGCAGGTTCACCCTGCCGGGCGCGCGCGCAATACCCGCGCACGGGCGACCAAATCTCCGGCGAAAGACCTCGGCAACGCGCAGTGCAGTTTCGGGAGTAGTTGTCCGCTGTTCTTGCATGTGGTCAGTTGAGGCTCATCAGTGCCTGCGATGCTGCGCGCGCGACTACACGCGCTCAGTCCACAAGGGATGTGCGTACTTGTCGCGCACCAACATGTCGGCGTGCTGCCTTTCTCTTTCCAAAAGTGGGAGGATCGTGAACTGCAGTCCCAACTCGGATTCTAAGCCGGTACGGAAAGCCTCCGCAGCCTCGTTCCAGCCTACGGTGTGCCCCAGCACGGATTCAGCCGTGGTTGCGCGCGCGAGCAGCCTCACAGCCGCCTCATGGCGAGTGTCGTTGTCCCCGAAGACCAGCGCTTCCGTGATGCGCGTCAAGTCGCCGGTCAGAGGCAGCGATCCATGCTGCAGGACGCCCTCTCGGCGCCGAGCCTGCGCTGAGCCGATGAGCTTCTTCCCACCAACCGTAATCTCGTACGCGGAAGGCACCTCAAAGCAGACAGGATTGGAGGTGTCTGCGACGGGGTGCGACCCGGTCTTCATATCGGCCGGCAAGCCAAGCGCTCGAACGGCATGCAGAAGACCAGCCGCCAACCGGTTGTAGCTTTCAAGAAGAGTCCCAGCCACGGCGGGCTCGTTCGTCGGCGCAATCACGGAATAGGTAATCTCGTCGGTGTGCAGGATTGCGCGGCCTCCGGTGAGCCTGCGCACGACCTCCCAACCGCGTTCCTGCAGGCGCGAGACATCGACATCGGCGAACGGCTGGGCGTGGCCGAGGGAAAGGCAGGCCGGCTCCCACGCAAACAGTCGCAGCGTGGGCAGCGCTTCGCCGCGACCGACATGCTCGAGGATCGCCTCATCGACAGCCATGTTCCAAGCACCGTGTGCGGCAGGCGTAATCAATAGACGCCAATTGGCGGGCATATGGAGATTATAACGGGCGGTGAAGGTTGCTGCTCGAGGGCTGTTGCGGCGTCGTCTTGTGCGCTAGCCGAGTTCCAGCACTGCACGGTCTTCGTCTGCATCAGAGATCTCTACCAAAGGCGGGCGGACTGCCCATCGCGGCAGACCGTAGAGGCGGTGGAGCAGGGCCTTAAGGCTCGCGGGAAAAGGCATGAACTTCTCCAGTGCATGCCGCTTGGCAGACACCCTGGTCTGAATCTCGGACGTGTCGTTTCCATCACTGAACACATCGTAGATCTGCCGCAGTGAGGGTGAGATCAGGTTCGCGGGCGCGGTGATACAGCCCGCGGCGTGGTTTTGCAGGGCCAGAGTGAAGTCCGAGTCTGTGCCACTGAACACAACGAGATCCGTGCCAAACCGCGTGCCGAGCGAACGGGCGAAATCGGGGTCGTGGGATGAGTCTTTGATGCCTTCAAACTGCACCGGAAAGGCATCTTTGAGTCGCGCCAGCAGGTCGATGGAGAAACCGATGCCAGCTACTCCTGGTAGATGGTAGCCAAGCAGCGAGCCGTCGCCTGGCACGGCTTTGGTGATCACATCCTGAAACCAGTTGAAGAGACCATCATCGCTCGCCTTGCGGAAGTAATAAGGCGGCAGCGTGACCACCGCGTCGAAGCCCAGGTCGAACACCAGCCTTGTGAGATCGATGGTCTCGGTCAGGCTTGGCGTGCCGGTGCCGGCCAACAAGCGGAAACCCGGATGCTGCTCGCGAACCTTCATGGCCGAGCGCCAGATTCGTTCGCGCTCGGCAGGCGAGAAGGAGGGGCCTTCGCCCGTGGTGCCGAGGATCAAGGCGCCGTGGCAACCCCGTCCGGCAAGGAAGCTGAGAAAGGAGGGGATCGCATCCAAATCTGGCGCGAAATCCGGCTTGAGCGGTGTCACAGCCGCTGCATAGACGCCGGATAGGTCTGCTCTCTTCATCAATGATCCTCCTCAGAGGACAATGTATCACGCAGTGGGAAGGAGACCGGGATCACACATCGTCGCTCTCAAGGAACTCGCGAGCGGCGTCCTCGGGTTTTTCAAGCGGCTGTCCCTCGGCCTCAGCCAGGTACTGCTGATGGTCAAGCACCCACAGGTAGAGATCGCCTTCCGTCTTCCCCGGGAATTCGCGCAATACTTTGCTGCTCCGAATCACCTTGACGATTGGCACGTACACGTGATCGTACCAGTCAGTGACGGCCTCCTCTTCCGAGACGTCACGCTTCAGATCAAGTCCCATGAAGTAGCGATGGACGGCAATGTGTTCAAGGATGCGGTCGAAGCCCCCCGCTATCGTCAGGCGCACGCGGGAGTGCGGCCGCAGGCGGTCCAGCCGCGTCCGCTCAAGGAAGTGGACTTTCTCGCCCAAGATGCTGAGGTCCTCCGGCCTTAGGTCTGCCGTGATGTTCACCTTGGTCGAGCATTCGCGGACATCGGCCTCGATGTCCTCCTGCCCTTGTTCGCGGGCAACTGAAACGCGGTGGTGCCCATCCACCACGAAGTACACCTCCCCCACCTTGTAGAGCAGGACAGGCGGCAGGCTGATAGCCTTGTAGAAGGCGTAGTCGATGTTCTGCCAGCGATTGGCAAGACGGTCTTCGACGGGTTTGAAGGCCCGGTCGAATTCCGCGTAACGGTTGAGGCTGCCAACGATCTGCTTGACCGGCACCGTCTGGATGCCGCGATAGATCGGCCCGCCCAGATGCAGACTGGTCTTGACCTCCTCGTAGGAGAGCAGCCGCGTCGGACTGCCCGAGACTAACGAGCGGATGCGATTAAGGAAGGACTTCAGGCGCGCGCGGCTGAAGTCAGAGGTGACCTTCTCGGCCAGGTAATTCGTCATCAGGAAACTCCACCGTTCGATGTGGAAATACGTTCATGACCGCCGTCGATCCAAGCCACGCAATCCCGGGCTTGAGGTTATGGTGCATGTCGTGCAGGTGCCCGTGAAGATGGAAACGAGGCTTGGACCAGCGCAGCAGCCAGTTGATGGCCTTCAGCCCGATGTGGGCGCTGGAATCGTCATCAGAGACACCAAAAGGCGGGGAATGCGAGATGAGGATATCAAGCGCACGTCCATAGCGGCAACGATTGCGCAGCAGAGCAGGAGCCAGACGGGCAGCACGCAGGAATGCCTCGCGCTGCGTGTACTGGTTCACGGCCTGAGGGCGATAACGAATGCTGCCGCCGATGCCGCCCAACAGCACGCCCTGGAACCTGGCCGTCCGCAGATCGATGTTCGTGCAACCCGGGGCATGCCCGCCGTGCATATCCGGCGCGTAGGCGGGGTCATGGTTGCCCGGCACGTAGAACACCGGCACGTTCATGAGCGTGACCATGTACTCGAGATATTCATAGGGAAGATCGCCGCAGCCGAGCACCAGTTGCGTGCCCTTGAAATGACCCTGCGGTATGAGCTCATAGATGCGGTCCACCACCTCGTCGCTTACCGCAAGGATCTTCATTGCTGGGAATTGTGCCCCAGAAGGGCGTTCGACGCAAGCGCGAGCGCCGGGACCTTCGTCGGGACAACGAAAGGGCCCGGCTGTTGCAAATACGTGGAGCCCACACTATAATCACGCCCGTCAGAGGCCGACTGGACGAGCAAAATATCACGCAACCCCTGGATAGTGAGCCAAGCGCCCCGCGGCGCCAGCTGCGCACTGGAATCGCGCTTGCGGACCGATATTCCATTCAGGATGTGATCGGCGTTGGGGGGATGGGATCGGTCTATCGCGCCCGCGACCTGCATTTCCCCAACATCACGAAACTAGTGGCGGTGAAGGAGATGATCAATACGGCTCCTGATCCGCTCGTGCGGCAGACAATCGTGCGCAACTTCGAGCGCGAGGCCAATCTGCTGGCGACACTGACCCATCCGTCGATCCCCCGCATTTACGACTACTTTACACAGGGGGACCGCTCCTACCTCGTGCTGGAGTTCATCCACGGCAAGGACTTGGAAGCCATTATCGACGATACCAGCGGTTTCCTGGCCGAGGAGCAGGTGCTGGCCTGGGCTGTCCAATTGTGCGACGTACTCTCCTTCCTTCACGGCCACAAACCAGATCCGATCATTTTCCGTGACATGAAGCCGTCCAACATCATGATAGACACAGATGGCGACATCAAGCTGGTGGACTTCGGCATAGCCAGGACGTTCCAAGTCGGTCAGCGCGGCACGATGATCGGAACTGAGGGTTATTCGCCGCCAGAGCAGTACCGCGGAGAAGCCACGCCTTCCGCGGACCTCTACGCGCTGGGCGCGACGATCCACCACGCCCTCACCCGCCGTGATCCGCGGCTGGAGCCCCCGTTCTCCTTCGCGGAGCGGCCGCTCCGCAGGATCAACGCGCATGTCAGCTCTGAACTGGAGGTGGTGATCACGACTGCGCTGGCCTACAATCCATCGGATCGTTTCGCAAACGCCGAGGTCATGAAGGAGGCCCTGATGGGCGTGGCGCGCAAGACCGGTGCCCTGTCCAAGGTGAGGCCGACCGCGGTCAGCACGTCAGCCGGCATCAAGCCGATCTGGTCCTTCAAGTGCGAGGATGAGATACGCGGTACACCCCAGGTGGCGAACGGCATGCTATATGTCGGCTGCTATGACAACAACCTCTACGCGCTTAACGCCGGCGACGGAACGTTCCAGTGGAAGTATGCGACCGAGGGAGGGGTGGTCTCGCGGCCGGCAGTGTACGAGGGCAATGTATTCTTTGGATCACAGGACAAGCGGCTACACGTCATCAGTGCACGAACCGGCAAGGTGTTGTGGACGTACTACACGGAAGGCCCGATCCACTCGTCTCCGCGCATAGCCGAGGGGCACGTTTTCATCGGATCCGATGATCACTTTCTGCACGCGGTGAACGTCAACACCAGCCGCAGCGCGTGGAGATTCGATGCCGGGGACAAGGTGCGTTCAACGCCCGTGATCGCCAACGAGCTGATCTACGTGGGGACCGAAAGCGGGGAAATGCTCGCGGTAGACTATCGCGGGACGCTCAAGTGGCGTTTCCAGGCAAAGCGCGGGATCACCTCATCACCGGCAGCATTGGGCCAGGCCGTGTATTTCTCCTCATTGGATGGAATCGTCTATTGCCTTGGGGCACGTGACGGCTGGCCCGTCTGGCGCTTCCGACTTGGCAAGGGTTCGGTATCTTCGCCAGCGCTGGCGGAGAACTTGCTGATTGTCGGGGCGGCGGACGGATATATCTATGGTGTGGAGATTCAGACCGGCAGAGAAGTGTGGCGCTTTCGCGCCGAGCACCAGGTCGGCAGCTCCCCGGCTATCTACAGGGATACCGCATATTGCGGATCGGTGGATGGAAACCTGTACTGCCTGGAATATCGGACCGGCCGCCTGCGCTGGAAGTTCGAGGCAGGAGCCGCGATCACCGGCTCAGCTGTGGTCTTCGATGACATTGTCTATGTGGGCGCGACCAACCATCACATCTATGCATTGCTCGCCTAAAGAAGGAGAATCACATGCTTGACTTCTTGCGCCGGTTCATCAAAAGCCTAGCAGGCGGGTCCGGTGATCGGGCAACGACCGCTCCACTTTCAGAGAAACAGATCGAGTCGATCGCGCTGCAACAGGAAACGCACTACGACATGCAACAGCTGGTCGCTGCCACGGGTCAATCCGTTGGCAAGCAGCGCGAGCACAATGAGGACAGTGTCCTGGCGATCACCGCAACCCTCGCCGGAATGGCCGAGAACGTGCCTTTCGGCCTGTATATCGTGGCAGATGGCATGGGCGGCCATCAATACGGTGAGGTGGCAAGCAACGCCGCGGTCCGCATCATCGCTGGGCAGGTGCTGCGCAAGTTCCACTCCTATCTGTTCGCCGTGCCAACGCAGCAGCCCGAGGATTCACTCCAGGAGATCATGGAAGAGGCGATCAGCGAGGCCCACCAGGCGGTGCAGAAGGACGCTCCCGGGAGCGGGACGACCGTGACCGCGGCCCTAGTGCTTGGCCAGCAGGTGACCATCGGGCACGTGGGAGACAGCCGCGCTTACAGCGTCCACCCCTCAGGAAAAGTCGAGCAACTCACGCAGGACCACTCGTTGGTGAGGCGGCTTGAGGAATTGGGACATCTGAACAAGGAGGAAGCGGAGAACTTCCCCCACCGCAACGTCCTTATCCGAGCAGTGGGTCAGGGGGACTCCATCGACGCGGATATTTTCACGATCGCCTTCCCCCACGGAGCCACGCTTATGCTGTGCACGGATGGATTGTGGGGAGTCGTGCCCGATGAGACCATTCGGCGGTCTCTCGTCGACGCTCCCAATCTCCAGCGCGCCTGCAACAATCTGGTGAGGGCAGCCAACGCCGCCGGAGGTCCCGACAACATCAGCGTAGTACTGGTGCAGATGATCGGATAGCCATGCCGCCCAGCAAGCAGGACTACTACTCCGCTCTCGGCATCCTGCGCGATTCCTCACCGGAAGAGATCAAGCGCGCATACCACGCAGCTGCAAGGCGATTTCACCCCGATCAGAACATGCTGCCAGGAGAGACCGAGATCTTCCTCGAGGTGCAGCGCGCTTACGAGGTGCTCTCCAATCCCCAACGGCGGGTACTGTATGATGCCACGCTGCCCAAGGAGGAAGCGGGGACACAGGCGCCCGTGCAGATCCGTCTGCAGTACAGCAGGCAGAGTCTGGTCCATCTCGATGAGCCTCAGCTCGTTTATGCTCTGCTCGAGGCTGGACAGTTCGAGCACAGAGGCCCGCAGACGCTCACGCCACTAAACCTGTGTCTGGTTCTGGATGTCTCCACCTCGATGCAGGGCAATAAGATAGATGTGGCAAAAGCCGCAGCCATCCGAATCGTGCACATGCTGCGACCCGAGGACCTTTTCGGGTTGGTGGTCTTCAGCGATCGCGCGGAGGTGCTGCTGCCCTGTGCATACCAGCACGACCTCAACAGAGCGCAGAGCCGCATTCAATCGATCCGGACCTCAGGCGCAACGGAGATACGCCAAGGACTGCAGGCCGGTCTGACAGAACTCAGCCGCAGCCTTGATCCGAAGCGTGGCAACCACCTGATCCTGCTTACCGACGGCCACACCTACGGGGATGAGCAGGAATGTCTGCAGCTGGCTGAAGAGGCGGCGCGTCTCAACATCAGCATCAGCGGTTTTGGCATTGGAGGTGACTGGAATGACATCTTCCTGGATGGGCTTGTGGGCCGTACCGGCGGTAACAGCACATACATCGCGGAGGCGCAGGACATTGAGTCCCTGCTGGTGGAGAAGTTCGCTGCACTGGCACGAACGTTCGTGGACGATGCGATCCTCGAGGGCCGGCCGCAGTCTGGCGTCGAATTGAGAAGCTGCCACAGGTTGCAGCCCGAGGGAGGACCCATTGAAATCGGCGAGGTGCTTCATCTTGGACCCATACTGCAGGATGAGTCCCTCAGTGTCCTGTTTGAGTTCGTGATCGAGCCCTCGGCCTCCAGAGAGGAATCGGTCACCCTGCTGGACGGCGCGATGCGGGCTGTAGTTGCAGCTCGTCCCATACCTTTCCCACCGATCCGCCTGCGCATGGATCGGCCGTGCACGCCGTCAGCATCAAAGGAAACCCCGCCGCAGTCAATCGTGAGTGCACTCTCCCGGCTTTCTCTCTATCGCCTTCAGGAGCGTGCAAGGAATGAGACCCAAGCGGGCGAATACGAATCGGCAACGCGGCACCTGCGCAACCTCGCGCTTCAGCTCCAGACGCAGGGTCAGCATGATCTGTCGAAGACCACCCTGTTTGAGGCCGAAAGCATCGAGAGACTGCAGGCTTTCAGCGAGCAGGGAAGCAAACAGATCAAGTATGCCACGCGGGCGCTACTGCGGCAGGCCGCGAGGGAGCGGAAATGATCATCTGCCCGAGCTGCGGTCATCAAAGCATTACCGGATCCGCCTTCTGCGCCGAATGCGGCGTCAACCTGCTCCCCTCTGATACTCCCACAACGCAGAAAATGGATGTGGAGCACCCGGCGAGTTCGGAACAGCCCAAGCGATCAGCTGTCACGAGCCCCGTGGTGCCCTGCGACAATTGGGTGACGCTGCATTTGCTGGACAGCGGTCAAGTTCTGCCGCTCACGGCTCGCAACGAATTCACCATCGGAAGGACTGCCGAGGGGCAGCCGGTCATGCCCGACATTGATCTCACGCCGTATCAGGCGTATTCTCACGGCGTATCGAGGCTCCATGCTGTCATCAAACGCGGCCTCGCTGAGATCCTTCTCATGGACCTGGACTCAGCAAACGGCACATTTGTCAACGGCGAGCGCCTGGAACCCGACGAGGAACGCGCCCTCTCGAATGGCGATGTGGTGGCGCTCGGCGGATTCAAGATCCAGATACTCCTGAAGTCCACATAAAGGAAAAGGCTGCAATGGCATACACAGTTCTCCTGCACCTTACGAGTGGAGTGCCGATCATGGGCGAGATCGAAGAACTCCCCAAACCGACGGATACGCTCCTCACGGTCAGCAATCCGCGCCAACGCGACGGCAAAGACCTGTCCTATCTTGAGCACAACATCCTGAAGGTGATCTGGCCAATCGACCGGCTGACGCTGATTGAGGTCATCGAAAGCGCCGAGGAAGAGAAGATCATCGGCTTCGTGAGGGAGTGACATGCCCGAGCAAACCAATCGCAGACGGATCCTAGTCGTGGATGATGAGGAGCGCATGGTGCGCTTCATCCGCATGAATCTGGAGCACGACGGCTACCAGGTCACGGAGGCACTCAACGGCAAACAAGCCATTGACAAGCTGAGGGATACGCCGGACCTGATCCTACTGGACGTGATGATGCCCGACATCGACGGATTCGAGGTCCTGGAAACAATACGCCAGGTCAGCAATGTGCCGGTCATCATGCTTACGGCAAAAGGCGAAGAGGACGACCGGGTACGAGGTCTGGAGCTAGGCGCCGACGACTACATTACCAAACCCTTCAGTCCGCGTGAGCTGGTCAGCCGCGTCAAGGCCGTGCTCAGACGGACAGAGGGCGCCACAGGGTCAATGCACGGTCTGATCGAGGTGGACAATCGCCTGCGGATCGACTTTGACCGGCGCGAGATCTGGTTGGAGGGAAAACTCATCAAGCTCCGCCCCACCGAGTACCGCCTGCTGTACCACCTGGTCCAAAATGCTGGATGGGTGGTCTCTCATGACCAACTGCTGCAGAAAGTCTGGGGGTACGAGTATCGAGACGAGCCCCACTACGTTCGACTCTACATCAACTACCTGCGTCAGAAGCTCGAGAAAGAACCATCTGACCCTCGATACATCCTCACCGAGCGCGGCGTCGGTTACCGCTTCGTGGATTTCCGGAGAGACAAGACCGGCACATAGCAAAACGCACCCGCCTGCCGCACGGACCTTCGACCACGGCGGGCCCCGGCTGCATTTCTTACGCGGCCTCTATGTTGCGCCTACGTTCTTCTTACGCAGGCGCTTTATTCTTTGGGCATCAGATCAAACCCATATTAAGGAGGTTGAGATGTCCAATCTTATCCGTTGGCAGCCCGTGCGCGAAATGGTGACGCTGCGCGACGCCATGGATCAGCTCTTCGACGAGGCCTTCACCAGGCCGTGGGGTCTGACTGATGGCGGGCGGCTCGCCGCGGCTCCGTCGGTTGACATGTTCGAGACAGAGAACGACGTGGTCATCAAGGCGGTCCTGCCGGGCATGAAGGCCGAGGACGTTGACATCAACGTTACGGGCGAGATGCTCACCATCAAGGGCGAGACCAAAGAGAAGAACGAAATCAAGGAGAAGGCCTATCACATCCGCGAACAGCGATGGGGAAGCTTCGAACGCAGCCTGGTCATGCCGACAACGGTGCTGTCCGACAAGGCGAAGGCGGAATTTGAAGACGGGATCCTGACGATCACTCTTCCGAAGGCTGAGCAAATCAAGCCTAAGACCATCACCGTGAAAGCCAAGTAAGCGCGGCTGATGAGAGAGGCGATCCGCTTGGATCGCCTCTCTTTTTGCGCCTTATCCCTTGTCAGACATATGCCAATCGGCTATACTCTTTGTGGAGAACTTTGAGGAAAATACGCCCCCATGCCGAAACAAAAGATCCTGCTTGTAGACGATCACGAGGTCGTGCGCCTCGGGCTGAAATCGCTCCTGGAGCGGCATCCGCAATTCGAGGTAATTGGCGAGGCAGGCTCCGCGCGTGAAGCGCTGGAGCAAGTGGCTGCGCTGAAGCCGGACGTGGTGCTGATGGACATCCGGTTGCCCGGGACATCCGGAATCGAAGCCTGCGAGGAGATCGTCAACAAGTATCCGACGTCCCGGGTGATCATGCTGACCTCCTACGCGGAGGATGAGATGCTCTTCTCGGCGATCCGGGCCGGGGCGTCGGGCTACATCCTGAAGCAGATCGGGAGCACGGACCTGATCAAGGCCCTGGAATCGGTCAGCCGCGGAGAAGCCCTACTGGATCCCGCGGTGACCCAGCGCGTGTTCCAGGAGGTTCGCCGGGCCGTCAAGGAAGAAGAGGCTTCGGCGTTCGCTCACCTCAGCCAGCAGGAGAAGCACGTTCTGCTGCTGGTTTCCGAAGGCAAGACCAACCGCGAGATCGCGAAATCGCTGTTTCTCGGCGAAGGCACCGTGCGGAACTACGTTTCAAGCATTCTCTCCAAACTTGGAGTGAACAACCGCGCCGAGGCAGCAGCTTATGCGGTGGAGCATAGTCTGCGGGAGTACATCACGACCTAGGCTATCGGGGTGCGGAGATCGCAACGGCGCCACTGTATCGAGCAGCGGCGCCGTTTTGATTCGCTCAGCGGCACGCGGGTGCCCGGCGCACCAGTCTTCTGGCGGAAGCGATACAATACAATGGTTAACACCGCATTCGCATACGATGCGGCAGGCCTTATGCCCACTGACAAGTTCTCGCTTCTGTTTCTTGGCAAGGCAGATGATGCCTACTGCACCCGCGCCCTAGAGTTCTGCCAGCGGAGTTTCGCTCCAGTGGTGCACTGCCTGGGTCGCTGGGGCGATCCATTGCCCGAACAGGTCCGTGCGTGGCAGGGGGACTACATCATCTCCTACCTTTCCCGCTGGGTGGTGCCCGCGGAGCTGCTGCGACGCGCCAGAAAGGCCGCAGTGAACTTTCATCCTGCGTCGCCGGACTATCCAGGTATCGGCTGCAACAACTTCGCGCTGTATGAGAATGCGGAGCAGTATGGGGTCACGTGTCACCACATGGCAGCCCAGGTCGATACGGGTGCGATCATCGCCGTAAGGCGCTTTCCGGTCCTCCCAGAAGACAACGTCGCAACTCTACTCCAGCGCACCTACGAGAACCAGATTGCCCTGTTTCTTGAGATTGCACGGGTCATGGCTGAAGGCGGGGAACTGCCGGTCGCTGGAGAGGTGTGGACACGGCGTCCCTTCACCCGCAAGGAATTCAACGAGCTCTTCAAGATCACTCCCGGAATGCCCAGGGAGGAAATCGCGCGCCGCGTCCGGGCGTTAAGCTATGGTTCGTTCCAGCCGTACATTGAGATCGACGGCTTCCGCTTCGAGTACGTACCCCCGAAATAGCCTAAAGGGAAAGAGGGGCAATTGTGTCGCCGTCACGGCTCGGAAACCGCCGAGGTGACTCTATTCCCGAGGGCTGTCCTCTTCGTGGTCCAGGATTATGACGCGGAAAGCCTCGGCGTAGCGAAGCCCCTTTTCCTTGCCCTCCTCCTCGGCCCAATCGCGGATCATCTTCTCCGAGTCGTGCGTGTCGCCCTGACTGAGGTGCTTCTTCAGCGCCTGGATCTTGAGGTCAAGCGTATCGGCGATATCCACCCAGGTGTCCGGCTTCTCGTTCCCATGCACGTAGAGCCGCTTGACGTTATGGGGAAGGAGGCCTTCTTCCAACAGTTCGGTGAAGATCATGCGCGTGCCGGACGACGGGAAGACGGCGTATAGAGCTGCCTCTGCCGCGGCGCGATGATCGGGGTGATTGATGTAGTCGTTGCCGTAGAACCAAGCAGTTGGATCAGCGGTGACAACAACCTCCGGTCTGTGGCGTCGGATCAGCCGCGTAAGGTCGCGGCGGAGATTTAGTGATGCGACCAGTTCGCCATCGGGGTAACGCAGAAACACCGTCTCACGGACTCCGAGGACAGAGTTGGCAAGGCGCTGTTCCTCCTCTCGCAGCCTCGCAAGTTCGGCCTTGTACTCCGGGCTCTTATCTGGATCGTTGCTGCCTGCGTCGCCGCTGGTGATGATGACAGAGACGATATATGTGCCCGCCCTTGACCATCTGGCAAGCGTACCCGCGACGGTGAAGTCCTGATCATCGGGATGAGCATGGATGCTCATCGCCGACTTGGGAATGAAGTCTTCGGCCATGGGCGAGGATTTTACTTCACTTCACCAGCAGGGCGCGCCGTGCGCTGGGCGTAGATCGGCTCCCCTCTGATACAATCCGTTCAGGGTTTGACAGTGGCCCCGCCAATCGCCCTCACAAGCAAACGGGAGTATTGTTCCCGGCGCGCCTACGTCTTCAGCCACCCGCAAACTGCACACGGAGACCACACGGATGACCATCACGCTTGACGGCTCGTCACTTACAGTGGAGAAACTGATCGCGATCGCACGGGGGAAGGAACTGGTGGCGTTGTCGCCGCAGGCGATGGAGCGCATCCAGACCTGCCGGCGGATGCTGGAGTCCAAGCTTGCCGCCAAGGAGATCATGTACGGCACGAACACGGGCATTGGCGAGTTCTCCGAGAAGGTGCTGAGCGACGAACAGGTCAGGGAGTTCCAGAAATACCTAATCTACAATCACGCCGCAGGAATCGGCGAGCCCATGCCGATCGAGACAGTGCGAGCGGCTTTGGCCGGAAGGATCAACGTACACGCGCACGGCAACTCAGGATGCAGGCTGGAAATCCCGCTGGCACTGATTGCGATGCTCAACAAGAGTGTAACCCCCGTGATGAGCCAGAAAGGCTCGGTCGGCGCGAGCGGAGATCTGGCGCCGATGGCACAGGCTGCCCTGCTGCTAATGGGAGAAGGCGAGGCTTTCTTTGAGGGCCAACGGCTTGCAGGTTCCGAGGCTTTGCGCCGCGCCGGAATCGATCCGCCCGGACTCCAAGCGCGAGATGGGCTGGCGACCATCAACGGCTCAAATGTGCTCACGGGCATGTCTGCGCTCCAGATCCATGACATGGAGCGCTGGCTGAAACAGGCCGAAATCGCAGCGGCTATGAGCATCGAGGCACTGCTGGGTAACCTCAAGCCGTATAACCGCAAGTTGCACGAATTGCGCGGTTTCAAGGGCGCCATAGTCTCAGCGCATAACATCCTGCGCGTGATCGAGGGATCCGACCTCACGTCCGGCAGGTTGAAGACCAAGGTGCAGGACGCCTACTCCATGCGCTCGACGCCGCAGGTCATCGGCGCGGCGCGGGATGCGATCGCCTACGCCCGCTCGCAGGTGGAGATAGAGCTCAATGGCGTGGGAGACAATCCCATTTTCGTACCCGAGGAACAGTTGACACTGACCGGCGCGAATTTCCAAGGCACGCCGGTGTCACTGCCAATGGACATGGCAGGTGCGGCCATCACGATGGTTTCGGTCTTGTCCGAGCGACGGCTGAACAGACTCACGAATCCTGCTCTCTCGCAGGGATTGCCGGATTTCCTAGCCCATGAGCCGGGTTTCTACTCGGGACTGATGCTGAGCCAGTACACCGCCGACCATCTGATCGTCGAGCAGAGAATCCTGTCGGCGCCAGCTTCCATTCAATCCATCCCCGCCGCCGCGGACCAGGAAGACTTCGTCTCGATGGGCATGAACACGGCACTCAAGAATGCTCAGATCCTCGACAACGCCTGCGGAGTGCTCGGCATCGAGTTCATGGCGGCTGCGCAAGCCCTGGATTTCCGGGAATTCACACCGGGCAGGGGTACGCAGAAGGCACGCGAGGTGATTCGCCGACACGTCAAGCACCTGGAAGTCGACCGGCCCCTCTATCCCGACCACAATGCGATGCAAGACCTGGTCAGATCAGGGGAGATCCTTGATGAAGTTGAGAAGACGATTGGGATGCTTGGATTTTAAGGCGCGCCCCCAGCGAAACACAGCCAAGTAGCACCTCGCCGCGAGCGCTGCTTGCGGCAAGGCGCGGCTTTCGTTACGGTTTCACGTCCAAAATACCGCCCACGGCACTGAGGCTCAAGTTCCAGGTACTGCCCACCCGGAATTGTGAGAAGTCCGCAAGATCCGAGGGACTGTAGGTCTTCTGCCCAGCCTCGGTTTCGAAGAACACCGTGTACTCGGCCTGCTGATCGCCCAGGCGCTGACCCGCGGCTACGCTTGGCTGGGCGTAGACCGGTGAGTAGTTGTGACCATCGAGCGTATAGGTCTGGAAGGTCTTCCACTCATCAACAGTGTAGGAACAGTACTGCGTGGACTCTGTGTGGCAGTCTTGGACCACCTCACCAAAGCCATTGCCCTGATCAACAACCCGCTCCTGGCAGACCTCTCTGTTCTCGGTGTGACACGAAACATCGTAGGCGCCTGAGGGCGGGCTACCGGATTCATCTGAATGGTGAACCGCCTGCATCTCCTGAACCGGCACCGAAGTCTCCCAGCGCACATCCGAGACAGTGGCAGCCATACTGGCGGTCGGGACCACAAACATCATGACGGCGCCAATACACAGGAGAACAACGGCACCAATGGCGGCCCAAAGCCACCAGCGTGAGGCTCTCTTCTGGGCTCCAACGCCAGTCTTTGCAGCTGCTGCAAGAGGTGTAGGCGGTGCGGTACGGGGCAATGGCGACCCGCATTTGGAGCAATTGGATCGGCTGACCGGATTCACGGTGCCGCAGTTGGTGCAACTGACTTCTCGCGGGCCAGTGTTGGCCGCTAGTTCTGCGCCTGAGGCGCGGCGCTTCGCCTCAACCAGGTCACCCCCGCATTGGACGCAGATCTTCGCCATGGCGCTATTGCGCGTCCCGCAGAACGGGCAGACGAAATCGGCGCCGGCCTGAGCGGCCTGGATCGATTCCCGGTCGGTTACCAGTTGCTCGTCAACGGTCCGTTCAAACTGGACGTTCTCCGGCTGCGGCGCGCCGCAATTGATGCAGGACTTCTTCTGGCCGGGATTGCGCGTGCTGCAATTCGTGCAGACCCATTCCAACCGTACATATCCGCGAGTTCTTCGTGCCATGTCAATTGCCTCCAGGCACAATTATACGGATTCCCTGAGCGCAGTTATGTCCCCAGTTCAGCGGACGTACCTGCCTCAGAAACCGTGGAGAGCTCGAATGGCAGCCAGGCGTTCGCTGGCGTCCGGCTCCTTGTGCGGAGAGGAGTCGTGCGGATTAGTGAACGGTTTATGCATGAGCGCCGCAAACACCGCCGAGGAACCATTGGCCACATTGGCGGGCTCGTAGCCACCTTCCAGAACGAACACAATCCGGCCGGCGCAAAATTCATCCGCCAGTTCAACGAGTCTTTGCGAGAGGAGATGAAAGCCGGAGGTCGACAATCCCAGCGACGTTATCGGATCGTTCCAGTGGCCGTCGAAGCCGGCCGACACCAGCAGGAGTCCGGGCCGGAAGTGATGCACGAACGGCCGAATAATCTCATCCACAACACGCTCGTACGTATGATCCCCCGACATATCCGGCAGCGGCACGTTGACGATGCGGGATCTGGCATGAGGGGCTTCCTCGAGCCAGCCGGTGCCGGGGTAGATGCCCCATTGGTGCATGGATAGGTACGCCACCCGCGGATCGCCCAGGAATGCGGCCTGGGTACCATTGCCGTGATGCGCGTCGTAATCCACGATGGCGACGCGCTGCAATCCGCTTTCAAGAGCCGAGGCGGCCGCGATCGCGGTGTTGTTAAGCAGGCAGAAGCCCATGGCGCGATCCGGCTCTGCATGGTGTCCCGGTGGACGAACAATCGCGAAGGCATTGCTTGCATCGCCATTCAGCACATGGCGCACGCATTCCAGCGTACCACCCGCGGCGCGCAGCGCCGATTGAAAGGAGGCTCGGGTGACAAATGTCGGCGCGAGGTCGATGATCGCCTCCCCCTGGCTGCAAGCTTGCTCGAGCGAGTCGATCAGCGCTGGACTATGAATCGAAGTGATTTCGTCGTGGATGGCGGCCCTGGTTTCAATCCTATCTGCACCAACAGAGGCGAGCAGGGGCTGCAGTTGGAGCAGACGGTCCGGATGCTCCGGATGCCCGGTGTAAAGATGATCCGGAGCAGGCTCAAACGCGAACACGGTGGGCATTTTTCGATTGTACCCCGCAGAAAACATCGAACTCGTTCCACCTCAAACGATTGCCAGGCGCATCAAACACGCGCCTGGCAACCTTGAGGAGGGACACCACCGTCAGCCAACATGGGGGGGGGCATGCGGGCTGCTGTTACGGTGGCCGACACCTTGTATACCAGTAAAAGGGAGGGCAGGTGTCTCATCAGCAATATACATCCGAATTGTCTGAATAGCATTAGATTCACATTAGTGAATCCAAGCACAAGAGCCAGGTTTGAGTTCACCCCTTCTTGAAGAGATCAAGCCACTGCTTGAGTTCCTGTTCGGTTAGTCCCCCATCTGCGCCCAGTCGGCGCCTCACATCGCGGCCGGACTGAGCGCCCCGTTCGCGTCTGAGTCTGCCGGCGAACTGCTCCGATGTCTCTGTGCGTGCACGTGCCGCTCTCGCCGCCCTCAGCACTTCCCTGTCAGAACTCACAACAATCCAGTTCCTCGCCGCGCCACCCAGCTGCTCGAGCCGCGCCCTGATCGCCGCATCCGCGTTGGACCGCTGGCTGACAAAGTACGCGGTCACCTGCCCGAATCGCCGGCTGCCGGAGTGGCCGGCTAGCGCTCCGTCAAAATACACCTCTATGCCTCTGCGCGACCTGCGGCTGTGTTCCTGCAGGACGGCGACCAGCTCTAGCTCGTCGTCAGCTGACTCAAGCCGTAGTCCCACCTTGGGGATCAGATTGTGTCCGTCAATGAGGTAAGGCACCACCCCATTCTACCTGCGGAAGCGCAGACCTCGCGCTGCAGACCACGCCATGGTTTGAGGCGTATTTGTCTGCGAGCGCCGCGGGGCTTCAGTTGAGAGATGTGACGATATCGAATACCGGCGGATGCTCGAGAAGCTTTTTCACCGCGCAAAGCTGCGCTGATTGGATGACGGCCTGACGGTACTTCTCAGGGAAGCCCGCCGGAAGCTGGATATCGAGCGAGATACGGCTGACCAGGCCGGTCTGCGGATCGCGGGTGACATGCTGGACGATCCTCAAGTCCTCTGTGGGCAGACCGCGCTGGCGGCAGAAACGCAATACATAGATTCCCGCGCACGTTCCGATCGATGAAAGGAATACATCGAATGGCGTCGGCGCCGAGGCGCTGGGCAGCTGATCGGTCTTGACCGTAAACTGACCAAAATGCGCATCCACTCGGGAGCCACTGGGAAAATCAATGATCATATCCATGCAACAACTCCTCACATCAATTTGCGTATGCTTATTAGACAGGGCGAAGCCCCGAAATCGGGCGTGTATAATGTAACGAGTCGAACATGACAGGAGTCTCGCATGACCGATAAGGAAGATCTGATCATCCCTTCGCAGGGGAGCATGCTGCGTGACTTCATCATGCGGTTGAAGCTCATCTGGGGATTGATGAAGGATGGACACGTCAGCCCCTGGCTCAAGTTGATCCCCGTGCTGGGTCTAGTGTATCTCGTCATGCCGATCGACTTCGTTTCAGAAATCGCATTCCCCCTCGTCGGCGAGCTGGACGATGCTGCGGTGCTGTGGCTCACCAACTACATATTTATTGAGCTGTGCCCGCCTGATATCGTACTGCAGCATGTCAAGGCCCTGACCAGCGGCGTGCCCAAGGCAGACACGGATGAGGTAGTTGACGCCGAGTCCGTCGAAATCAAGGACACTGACAAGTAGTCTGCCCGTCGGCCGCAGGTCAACGATGACCTGATGCGGCAATCTGCGTTTCCCGGAAGTCGGCCTCCTGGATGTTGGAACAAGATCGCGGAGCGGACTGCCATGACGGCGGTCTTCATTGCCGCGTCGAAGCTCCGCATGAGCCGCCAGATAGTAACTCGGTCCCTTTTGTCCTGATCTGGCAATTTGTCACAATCATTTGTGACGCGTGTCACTGGAATTCTTGTCTGACATCTCGTAGACTCGCGGCGCAAGTTGGAGATCCGGCGGCGTTTCGTACTTGGGAAACCAGCAAGATCAAGTACTGCGACGTGGGCGGGCAATGGGCTTGAAAAACCCGGCCGCACCTCGAGCAGCAGGAAACCGGATCACCATCCAACCTAGATGACTAGGCGGGGCTTCAACAAAGCCCTGCTTGTCAGACTCTCTCTCCTCCCTCTGAGTTGGTCTTGGCTACCCCGCGAGCGATCGCGGGGCAAGCCGTTAAATACGGGTCAGCGCGGCATTGTCCGCAAGAAGGCGGCCACTTCCTGGTCCGCTGGGCGAGCCTTGATCTGACGTGCAGGTCCCACCTGGCGCAGCTTCCCCGCGACGATCACTGCCACCCGATCGCTCAGCTTGGCCGCCTCTTTCAGGTTGTGCGTCACCAGGATGGCCGTGCGGTGATCCTCTGCAAGCAGGTCAGCCAGGTCGTCGAACAGACTGGCTCTTGCAGGCGGATCGAGACCCGGGAAAGGCTCATCCAGAAACAGCAGCTCAGGTTCCAGGATGAATGCCCGCGCCAGGCTCACTCTCTGCGCCTCGCCTCCTGAGAGCTCGACTGCGCGGCGGTCAGCAAGAGCCTCGATCCCCAGGCGTCGCAACCAAGTTTTCACCCGCTTCTTCACCTGCTCTGGCGGAAGGCTCCTGAACTTCAGGCCAAGGGCAACGTTGTCCTCAACGCTCATATCTAGGAGCATGGCATTCTGGAACACGATGGAAATCTTGCGGCGGTATTCCAGCCTGTCCCACTCTTTCAACGATCGGCCCGAGAACGATATCGCTCCCTCCTGCCGGCCCAGCAACTGCGCCAGGGCAAGCAGCAAGGTCGTCTTGCCCGCTCCATTCGGGCCAACGAGGGCAAGAACTTCGCCAGACTGCACATCGAGCGACTCAACCTGCAGAACAAGCGAGCCGGAGCGGCGGACCTGCAACCCGCGGACTTGCATCAATGTGCTCATCTGCGTACAGCTCGCTGCTGGATCCGCGTGAGCGCCAGGTTCACGAAGAAAGTGATCCCGAGCAGAAGCACAGCCAGCCCGATCGCGATGTCAAACTCACCCTTGCCGGTTTCCAATACGATAGCAGTCGTCAGAACGCGGGTTTGATTTCGTATGTTGCCGCCCACCATCATCGAGGCACCGACCTCCGAGATCACCGACCCGAATGCCGCCATGAGCGCGGCCAAGAGCGGCAACCGCGCCTCGCGCCACAGCAACCAGATCATCTGCCATCCCGATGCGCCCAGGCCGAGAAGCTGCAGCCGCAGGCGTGGATCAAGGGCCTGAAGCGCCGCGGCGGTCAGCCCGGCTGCAACCGGGAAGGCAATCATCACCTGGGCGATGACGATCGCAGCCGGCGTGTAGATGAGTCTCAAGTCCCCCAGGAATCCCGATCGCCAGAGCGACATGGCCACAACCAGACCCACCACGACTGGCGGCAAGCCCATGCCCGTATTTATCAGGCTCAGCAGGAACGACCGGCCGCGGAAGTCGCCAAGCCCGAGCAAGGTGCCAAGCGGCAAACCCAGCAGCAAGCTGATTCCCGTGGCCAAAGCAGAAATACGAAGGGAAAGCAGCGTGATCTGCAGGACTTCAGTATCCAGCACCATGAGAATCGTCCTGACGTGACAGAAGGCGGCGAGCGAGACCGCGCCGCCATCTGAATTCGTGCTTACCAAACATCAGAGGCCAAGGTCCGCGTCGGTTTTGTCAGCATCGGGTACGAAGAGCGCCTCCCCGTACTTGTCGACTCCGAACCCACGAATCACCTTCTGGGTGTCAGGCTCGGTCAGCCATTTGGCGAACGCGATGGCGCCATCGTAGTTCACTTTCGGCCACAATGTCTGATTCACTGTGATGACGTGATACACGTTCAGCAGGGCGTTGTCCTTCTCCACCAACAGATCCAGCTGCAGATTGGCTTTGGTGGCGAGGTACGTGGCACGATCTGTGAGAGTGTAGGCCGATTTCTCGGAGGCGATGATCAGCGTCGCGCCCATACCCTGGCCCGACTCAATGTACCAGGCTGGCTTTTCTGTGGCCGGATCAAGGCCGGCGCTCTTCCAAAGCGCAAGTTCCTTGGTATTGGTGCCAGACTTATCACCGCGCGACACAAAAGGCGCGGCTGCCTCGGCGATCTTCTTGAAGGCGTCCACAGCCTTGGAGCCGCCCTTGATCCCCGCGGGATCTGCTGATGGCCCCACGATGATGAAGTCATTGTGCATCACCAGGAAGCGCTCTTTTCCGAATCCCCCGTCCATATAGGTCTTCTCAGAGGAGGGCGCGTGCACCAGAAGCAAATCAGCATTCCCCTCCTGGCCCATTTGGAGCGCCTGTCCGGTGCCGACCGCAATAACCTTCACCTTGTAGCCTGTCTGGTCCTCGAACAGCGGAACCAGCACATCGAGAAGGCCCGAGTCCTGGGTTGAGGTGGTGGTCGCCAGGATGAGGTCAGGGTTGGCAGGCGCCGGTTTGGCCGTGGGTGCTTCAGTGGGCGCCGCAGTCGGAGGTGCGCTTGTGGGCAAAGCGGGCGGAGCCGGAGTGACCGCGGGGCCGCACCCCGAGACCAGCACGGCGCACAGCAGGAGGGAAACGATACCAGCCAACAATCGGGTCCGTATTTCCCAAATTCCTTTCTAGATTGGGATTAGTTCACCGCTGTGGGCGGTGTTGTAACCGGTCATGGCATTTACACTTGTACGAAAGGCGGAGGTCTGGATGAAGTCCAGGAATGGTGCAAGCATCTTTTCCGCCTCCGGCGGCAGCACAAGGTCGTAGCGTTCCTCGAAGAGCGGCACAAAGTCCAATCCGCACTGATGGGCGGCCGCCTGCAACCCAAGAGCGGCATCGGCCTTGCCGGTCTTGATCCACGAGGCCGCCAGCGTGTGCGTCGAGACCTTCAGGTCGTAGCCCTGGATGGACTGCGAGCCAATGCCCGATCTGTGCAGCTCGCGGTCAAACCACAGGCGCGTTCCCGATCCCACGTTTCGGTTGACGAATCTTGTCCCAGGACGCGCCAGATCCTGAATCCGTCGCACCGATTTCGGATTACTAGGCGCCAGCATCAAGCCCTGAGTGCGATAGGCCAGAGTGACCAACTCCACCTCCCGGTCTGCGAAGAAGTGCCGCACGTACGGTCGGTTGTATTCGCCGCTCTCATCAAGCAGGTGGATGCCCGAGAGGTGACAAACACCCTGTCGCAGGTTCGTCAGCCCGTTAAGCGAGCCTACATATAGAGTGAGGAACACCTGCTTCTGACCCAGGCTGTCTGCCACGGCCTGCAGCGCCGGGTCATGGCTTCCGGAGAAGATAATGACAGGCAAGCGCGTCTTGGGCAGCACCAATTGTTCAAGCAGCAATGCGCCTGCCGCGGCACGGTAGTATTTCTCCGTCGCTCGGCCCACCACGCGTGTCTCATGCAGTTGCACGAGGCCCACGCGCTCCAGAGCCGCAACGTGGTGGCGTATCCACGCCGCCGAGCGTTTGAGCCGTTTTCCGAGCTGCGTCAGGGTGGCCGGCGATGCCATGAGCATTCGCAGGATCTCGAGCCGGCGCGCGTCAGCCAGAACTTTGATGGATTCGAAGGAACGCACGGAGTCAACGTTCGGCATGACGACTAAGTTTTCCCTAAATCGTCGACAAGTATAGCATGAACAAGCGGCTCGAATTTGACAACTTCCCGTCGCCATGATAGACTGCGCCAGCAATTTCGGAACTGCACTCATCCAGAGAGGCTGAGGGACCGACCCTGTGAAGCCTCGGCAACCGCTCAGCGAGCAGGTGCCAATTTCGGCAGACGCAAGTCTGGGAGATGAGAGTTGACATGCAGGTCTTGTCGCCTCTCGTTTCGGAGAGGCGATTTGCTTACTTCCTCTTCCCCAGATCGATCGAGCCGGTTCCGGAGAGTCCCTTCAGCAGAGAGTCTGACTGTGGAGATTGGCGAAACGCTTTACAATGCAACGCGCCAAGAATTCCGCCGCTGACTGCAGCACGACGATGCAGACAGGATGGAAGTCTGGCTCATCCAGCACATGAAGGCGACTGGAAGGCCCTCCCTCAACTATGTCGAGGCCGTGGAAGAGGCGATCTGTCTTGGCGGGATCGACAACTTTGAGAAATCCATGGACAATAGACGGTACGCCGTCCGGTTCAGCCCGAGGCGGCCAAAGTCCAAGTGGACCGCCACCAACCTTGAGCGGGCACGCCGGATGATCGAGGCAGGCAAAATGACGTGGGCGGCCGTTATCATGCATCACAAGGACTCAGCTACTACAGCATCGGCGAATCCAGAGTCGAGCAGCTGATGCAGTGAGCAAAGCAGACCTAGGTGACTGTGCAACGGGAAAAACATCCCAGATGAACAGACTGCGCTTGCAGAAGCACCTACCCATCGTTCTGCTGCTCACCGCCGCGTTGGTCATAGGCATATTCACTGTGCCCGATTACGGCGAGAGCTGGGATGAGGCTGATATCCGACGTTACAGCGAATACGCCATCAATGCCTACGCCTTCCTGCTGCACCCCGGAGATCTCCCGCAATTCGAGACCAATCTCAACTTGTACGGACCTGGCTACTTTGCCGCGGCTGGCTTGCTGACACGTCTAATCGCAGGGATCGCCCCCTCGTTGTCAACGACCACGGCATGGCACGCCGTTTACTTCATCACATTCCTCGCCGGCGTTCTCCTGGTGTACCTGCTTGCCCTTCGCTGGATGGGCAATCTGGCTGCCTTTGGTGCTGCCCTGTTGTTCATCACGCAGCCGCTCCTATGGGGCCACGCCTTCATCAATCCGAAAGACACTCCATTCCTGACCTTCTTCCTTGCCACGTTGTATTTTGGATTCAGAATGGTAGATAGCGGCGGAGCAACAGCCAGGATCAGTGCCGACCTGGTGATCGCCGCAGTGCTGCTGGGGCTCACGGGCTCGCTTCGCGTGCTCGGGCCACTCGCGGGAGCGATCGTCCTGGTCTACGCCGGCTACAAATGGCGATCGAAGGCGGCAATTCCGGGAAGCATCTACCTCGTGCTAGCGGGGTTGGCATTCTACTTGTGCTGGCCATATCTCTGGGCGGCCCCGGTGAGCCGCTTCCTGGAGAGCCTCAGTACGATGGCGGATTTCCCATTCAATAGCCCAATCCTGTTTGAGGGGCAACTCTACGACGCCAATCGACTTCCCGTTGTGTACTTCCCTACGCTTCTGGGAATCCAGTTGACTGAATCCGCGATCCTACTCATAGCGGCCGGTCTGGTGGTTTCAATTGTCGCATTCATCAGCGGAGCGAACAGGGGACCACTTCTGTTGTTCCTGGCATGGTTTCTACTGCCGACTGTGTTCATTCTTGCCTGGCGGAACCCACTCTACGACAACGCACGGCAGTTGTATTTCCTGCTGCCACCTCTGTTCATCGCGGCCGGCATGGCCCTTGACCGGCTCCTGCTCTGTTTTCGGCGTCCACTCCTACAAGGCGCCATCCTTCTGGGGGTGGCCTTGCCTGGCGTCCTCATCGGCGCCCGACTTCATCCCTATGAGTACGTTTACTACAATGCCTTTGTCGGAGGGACTGGCGGAGCGTTCCGCGACTACGAGATGGATTACTGGGGGACCTCTTTCGATGAGATCAGCCGGCACATGAACGCGACGATACCGCTGGGATCGAAGGTGCTCGTCTACGGACCGGAGCAGATCGTGGCTGCGCGCGCCCGGCCGGATGTGCAAGTCTTCATCTCGCGAGAGGACACGGATCGCGGTTACGATTATGTGGTCCTGCTGACAAGAGCCAATGCCGATCAGCATCTATGCAGGAAGGCAGAGACCATCTTCTCTGTCGGCAGGCGCGGCGCGGTCTTTTCGGAGCTGCGAAGCATTCCAGTCGGAACAATATGCCAATGACAAGGCTGTTTCGCTATACGACCATACGCTGGGTCATTCTTGCGGCCATCGTGGCCCTGGGGCTGGCGATCACGCCCCATTACGGCGAGTCGTGGGATGAAAGACAGTTCTTCAAGTACGCGGATCACGCCATGGAAGCCTACTCTACGTGGCCGCGCACTGGCACCATTCCTCTTACCGGGAACACCTACGACAACTACGGGCCCGCCTACGTAATGGTCACGGCCCTGGGCGCGCGCCTGCTCAGCCTCGTCCTTCCGTGGTCAACCTCGGACCTGCGCCACCTAGTCTACTTTGCCACTTTTGTCGTAGGCCTGTGGGCATTCCACAGGTTGTGCAGGCGCTGGCTCAGCAAAACGGCGGCCATCGGCGCCACAATTCTCTTGGGAACGCAGCCAGTCATTTGGGGCCATGCCTTCATCAGCCCGAAGGATATCCCCTTCCTGACCTTCTTCGTGCTTACACTCGTTCTCGGACTCGAGATGGTCGACGCGTCGGGCGCAGATTCCAAGCAGGCTGCGGCAACACCTCCCCGACGCCCCATGTTGCTCCTCACCGCGGCGTGGGTGGTCGCGGTAGTCGGACTGGTCGTGGTCACGCCAGTCGTTCATTCCTGGATTGAGAGCCTTGTTCAGGCGGCAGCGGCGGGCCAAGCCAATATCCTCACAAGCATTGCCACTGATATCCGCAGCGTCGATCCTGCGGTATACATTGAGAAGTACTTCGTGTTGTTCCTCCGGATCCGCGCGGTCTTCCTCCTGCTTCTCACAGCCGTCGTGGGTATGCTGTGGCGGAACGCGCCAAACGCGGTGCGACGGCTTGCCGTGGTCGCGCCCGCTGCACTTGCCCTCGGCTTCAGTACATCGATCCGAATCCTTGGACCCCTCGCCGCACTTATCGTGGCAGCCTATGCCGTCTGGAAACACGGACGCAGGGCGCTGCCGCTGTTGCTGACATATGTCGTGTTGGCGCTCATTACCATGTACGCGACCTGGCCATACCTATGGCCTGATCCCCTGGGGCACCTCGCCGAGAGCGCGCTGGTGATGTCACGCTACCCGTGGCAAGGCATGGTCCTGTTCAATGGCACCTATTACCCCAGTACGGATCTGCCGTCTTCCTACCTCCCCGTCTTGCTGGCAATTCAATTCACAGAACCAGCGTGGCTTCTGATTCTTGCCGGCACGGCCATTGCCATCTTTGAGACGACCAGGAAGCGCCGCGCCGGCCGCGACCTTCTAATCCTGACATTGGTTTGGTGCGTGCTGCCGCTCATCGGATTCGTCGTCACGCGGTCACCGCTCTACGACAATTTCCGACAGGTGCTTTTCGTACTTCCGCCCATGTTCATGCTGGCCGGGCTTGTGTTTGAAAAGCTCAGGCGCATTCCGCTTCAGGTTGCCGTGATCGCGCTGGCCGTCCTGCCGGGAATTGTTGACGGAGTGTGTCTGCATCCGTACGAGTACATCTACTACAACCGGCTCGTGGGCGGCGTCCAGGGTGCGTTCCGGAGGTACGAATTGGACTATTGGGGCACCTCCTACCGCGAGGCCGCGGCCTACCTAGCCAAGGCCGCACCCGTCAATGCAAGTGTCTGGGTGGAGGGGCCCACGCACCTTCTGCAGGAATATGCGAGGCCTGATCTCAAGATCTACTCGACGTACGAATCTGAGCGGGCCGATCACTACGATTATGTGGTCGCTCTTACGCGATTTGATCTTGATCTGCAGTCATACCCGGAGGCGCCGGTCGATCATGTCATCGAGCGCCAGGGCGCACTGCTGACAGTGATCAAGAAGCCATAGCAAGGCGTTGCGATCGCGGTAGAATTGATTGAGCAGATCAAGCAGTGGGCACAGGGTGTGTATATCATGCCCCAATTCAGCCGCTTCGATCTGACCGCCGAGATCATCGAGCAGGTCAAAACTCCGGAAAGCGCCGCATGAGGATCCTCTGGCTGCAGCGAGTCTTCCTCGGACTCATCGCTGCGGCAAGCGTCTACGCCAGCATTCAGAATCTCATATCGACCCGGGAACTTGGAAGCATCTCCGAAGATCCGGTTGCCCAATGGGAAGTGCGTTTTGGGCCGCTAAAGGAGCAGCTTCCGTTTGTTCGCGGTGTGGTGGGCTACATTTCCGATTCAGATGTCCCCGGCGCGGCGTTTGATCCGGCCAATGATGAGGGCGAATACATCCTGACACAGTACGCGCTGGCTCCCATCATCATTGTTAGGGGAACGGACCAGGAGTGGAATGTCGCCAACCTCGGCATTGAGGCATTCGCCCGATGGAGCGCCAAGGATCGTTTTGAATTCGATGTCCTCCCCCTCAAGGGAGGGCTCTATCTGCTTCATCGGATCGAGAGCTGAGGATGGGCGCCGTTTTAGTCTTCACGCCAGCCATCCTGAGCGGCATGCTCCTGGTGCACATTCTGTGGCCGGATCGGACGTTCTGGAGCATCATCTTCAAAGCCTGCCTCGGAATTGGCATCGGACTGGGGCTACGGTCGCTGCTTTACTTTCTGTATCTGCTGATTCTTCCCGGCCACAATGCCTTCATCTACATTGACCTGGTTTGTCTTGGGTGCCTGCTTATCATCGCCGCAGCGCGGGAGTTGCGCGGTGGGAGATCGGGCTGGTCTCCCGGCCTGCTTCCAAGCCTGACGCCCACCCAGCACGCCCTGGTTATCATCAGCGGGATCGTTTTCGTGATTTCGCTCCTAAGCACGGCCAATTACCTGCTTCGCCGCCGGCAGGGAGACTGGGATGCGTGGATGATGTACAACCGGGCTGCGAGGTTCGTCTACTTTGACCAAGCGCACTGGTTGGAGTCCTTTTCCCCCCAGATGGACCCGATTTTCCATGCCGACTATCCCTTGCTCCTGGCGATGAACATCGCGGCCAGCTGGGAGATGCTCGGGAGAGACTCGGCGGCTGTGCCGATGCTCCAAAGTGCATTGTTTGCGCTCGCCTGCGCTGGGCTGACAGTCAGCGCCCTGGCGGTCGTGAAGTCTGTCGGACAGGCAGCGCTGGGGCTGACCATCCTCTGGGGAATTCCAGTCTTTGTCAATGAAGGCGCCCGGCAGATGGCTGATGTGCCGATGGCCTTCTTTGTCCTGGCGACCGGCACTCTGCTCTATCTATACGTCCTTCGAGGGAGCGCCGGACTGATGGTGTTGGCGGGTATCACCACCGGGCTGGCAGCCTGGACCAAGAACGAGGGCAGCGTGCTGGTAGTCGGCGCGGCAGCTGCCGTGGTGTTCGCCTTCGCCCGACGGCATTTCTGGCGCAGCACGCTTAGCTTTGCCGCTGGCCTCGCGGTGCCACTCGCTGTGGCTCTGTCCTTCAAGCTCTTCCTGGCTCCCTCGGGCGACATCGTCAGCGCAGTTGCTGGCGGATCCACAAACCAGCTGGCCGATGTTACCCGTCACACCTTGATCCTCCAATACCTGTGGAGCGAGATCAAAGGCTTTGGCAGCTGGGGAATTGCCGGCCTTGGGATCGGCATTATTCCTTTCCTGGCAATCTACTATGTGCTCTTCCGGTCACCGGTTTCGCCAGAACACCGACCTGCCTACAGTGCAGGCATCGCCATCCTGATCATCCAGGTGCTGGGCTATTATGCGGCTTACCTGGTCTCACCCTACGACCTTGCCTGGCACCTCTCCTATTCATCGACCCGCATTGTGCTGCAAATCTTTCCGCTGCTGCTCTTTCTCACACTATGCGCGAGCCAGGAGGCAGAACAAGTTCTTGCCCCTGCCCGCCAACCGGTCATGGAGTGAAACATGCTGCTCTCGATTGACGTAGGCAATACGAACCTGACTCTGGGCTTGTACGACGACGACAAGCTGGGACCCCACTGGCGGCTCGCCACGGATCACGACCGCATGCCAGATGAATACGGCCTGCAATTCCTGGGACTACTTGAGCATGCTGCCCGCAGTGCCGATGCTCTCACCGGCATTTGCCTGGCTTCCGTTGTTCCGCAGCTCACCCAGCGCGTGGCCCAAGCCTGCCGCGAGTACCTGCGGCAGGAGCCGCTCGTAGTGGATGCGGGTGTAAAGACCGGTATCCGAGTCCGCTACGAGGATCCCAAGGCTGTGGGCGCTGATCGCATCGCCGACGCGGTGGCCGCGCTGCGTCTATATGGCGGACCAGCATGCATCATCGATTTTGGCACCGCCACGACCTTCAACGCGGTGACCAAAGAGGGAGAATACCTGGGTGGCGCCATCACCGCTGGGATCAATCTTGCCGCGGACGCGCTTTTCACCCACACAGCCAAGTTGCAGCGCATTGATCTGCAGCGCCCGCCTTCGGTCATCGGCCGGAATACCGTGCACGCCATGCAATCCGGATTGCTTTTCGGCTACGTCAGCATGGCAGAGGGCATGGTCAGGCGCTTCCGGGACGAACTGGGGGCAGACATGAAGGTGATCGCCACAGGCGGCCAGGCTGAGATCGTGGCTCACGAAACCCGGGTGATCGATATCCTTGCGCCCTGGCTCACTCTGGACGGCTTGCGCATCATATGGGAGCTTAATCGCTAGCGATCCTCGCGGGAGGCCGCTTATGCGGGGGACATCGGGAAGCATTGACCCTTTCGGGTACAATGCAACGTCTTCAGGAGTCTGTACTCAAAGGAAAGAATGAGCTTTCGACATTCCTGGCTCTTTACCGCGCTATTGTTGTCGGCGTGCAGCACAGTGACGCCGGCTGTCTCCACACCAACGGACACGCCAGTTCCGCCGACTCCGACCGCGACCATGACCCCCTCCCCCACCATCACGCCCACGCCTGAGCCATCTCTCACCCCCACGCCCATATGGGTGACCCAGGGTCCGGATCATGTGCAGGTCCCGATCTTCATGTACCACCATATAGCGGTATCACCCACGGGCAGCCGCTACTACGTTGCTCCGGAGGATTTCGAGGACCACCTCAGACTGTTGCACAACTGGGGATACGCGACCATCTCCACTTCGATGTTGGTCCAGGCCATCACGCAGGGTACCTTGCTGCCGCCTCATCCCATCATCATCACATTCGACGACGCAAATGCGGACAACTACACTAACGCGTTCCCGATCATGCAGAAGTATGGATTCACCGGCGTGCTTTACGTTCCCTACGCTTTCATCGGCGTCCCCAATTACCTGACCGTTGACCAGTTTCGAGAGATGGCCGCGGCGGGCTGGGAGGTTGGCAGCCATACCGTCAACCACCCGACCAACTTCCTGGCCCTGCAGCCTGCTGCGATGCGGGCTGAGATCGTTAGCTCGCGCCAGCAACTGACGGACCTCCTTAGCCTGCCAATTCTGACGTTTGCCTATCCCTTCGGCGACAACAGCGATGCAGCAGTTGATTACGTCCACTTTGCCGGCTACATCGCAGGCATGGGTGCCACCGGCTTCACGGCAGACCAGGGGCTCAGTAATCTATTCGTGTTGCAGCGTGTCGAGATCCGCGGCTCAGAGGATGCCAAGACCATCACGCGCTTCCTGCCATGGCATGGCGATCCCTCCTTCCTGCCAACCGACACTGCCACGCCGACACTGCGGCCCACGCGCACCCCGATACCCACCTACACGCAGTACCCCAGTAGAACCCCGGCCGCGTCTATTACGCCGTGACCTCGGAACGAACACGCAAGGCAAGGAGTTCGCCAAAGACGAGAAGGGTGCGAGAGTCCAGCGGAGTTCGGAAAGGTGAGAGCGGAATCAGATTGAGGCTTGGAATCGCCGCGGCGCTGGTTCTCCTAGCCGCATGCTCCCCATTGGACAGCGGGATATTGCAGGGTAACTCTCGCGCCGGGCACATATGTCAGTGACCCTGAGTAACCCAGGATCCTACTCCGCGGCACCGATCTCGTCGTGATGGTTCTGCCTCACCAGTCCACAGCCAGGATTCGTCTATGACACCGGAATTCACTGATCACGGCAACAAACTTTCATAGAAGTCTCCCGGCATTGACCGCATCGCGTAGATGCGGACGTATTCGATCCCATTCAGCCAGATGGTCTTCTCAGGTGTCGCCTGCTCGAGTGCTCGCATCACGTTGGGTGGCGAGTTTCGACCGCGCTGCAGCGCGTAGTAGATCACCAGGTAGTCCGACCTGCGCAATATCTGTTGGAGTTGCGGAATGTTCTCGGCATCTGCGTAGACAGTCTTCAGCGGCTCGGTCACCCCGTCATAGAAGAATGAGAACGGACCCCGGCCATAGAAGGCCATGACGGTTGAGTCCCCAGCCGCGGGCTTCTGATCAAGATAGGACGCCGCCAAATCCAGCCCCTCGCCGTAGCCGAAATTCGGATTTTGGCGTCCTGCTTCGATTGCCTCCATGATGGGGCTGTAGTAGTTGTAGTAATAAGGAAAGAACTGCAGCGCACTCACAGCCTGGATGATCACGGCGGTTCCCGCTACCAGTGCCGGCAGGACCTGCACCCGTCTGAGGGCAGACCGATCAGCCAACCACGCCGCGGCCTCAGAGAACCCGGCCGCAGCAAGGATATCCAACGCGGCGTAGGAGGCAAGGACATAGTGCGCCGAGTTTCGCCCGCTGGCGATGCCGAAAAGCACGATGAAGAGCACCCCCACCAGCAGTATCGTAAGCACCGCCAGGCGCTTTTGATCATCCATGCGAAAAAGCGCAGCAACGGCAAGGATCGCGCCGAACCAGACGATGGGAGTCGTTCTCCAGAGCATCGACTGAGCATAAAGTGTGATATCGACCAGTCGCGGCTGAAACTCAAAGGACGGCTCGGCGATTGCCGCAGAGAGCCTTGCACCTTCGAAGGCATAGCTGAAGGCATTGCCAAAGACCTCCTGCAGCATCTTGCCTGGGGCAACCCACATCCCGGGCCATAGCATCACATAGACCGCGCCCAGCGCCACCAGCCAAATCCCGAGGTCCCTGACGATTGAGACGACGCGCTGCCTAGGGGCCCCTGGTCGCGGCCGCACAGCCGCCAGGATGCATAGCAGCACCGCAACGGGAACGATGACTACTGAGGACGATTTTGTGAGTTGGGCAAGACCTGCCGCCACGCCAGAAACCAAGAGCAAGATCCAATTCCGCCCATGGAACAGGTGCACGATGATGGTCAGGACTGATACCAGGACGAAAAGGGTCATCATGCCTTCGTGATTGAGCAGGCGTGAATGCCCCAGGAAAAATGGATCAAATGAGATCATGAGCACGGCTACCAGGGCGGCGCGCTCATCCAGCAGACGGCGCAGCAGGAAAAACACTGCCGCCAGCAGCGCGACGATCACGAGCACCTGGAGCACGCGTGCGGTCGCAAGCAGGCCCAAGGGCGTTCGGCCGTGTGACAAGAGGAACTGCTCCAGACTGTCCTTGTAGACATCGAAGTAGCCCTGACCGAGGCCCCTGTATTGAGGGAAGTACAGCAGCATGGCCGTCGCTACGATCCACATGGTCGTGACGGCCGGATGGTAGTCATAGACCGTGTTCGCGAACTCACGCTGCCCCAGTGCGTAGTAGAAATCCGACCCCGCAGTGAGCCAGTATGGTTCGTCAATGGTCGCAAAAAGGTCGATCCCAATGAGTCTGGGAATCAATGTCAGCGCAATCAGGCCGAGAACAACGGCGTAGAGGCCCTTGGATGATCGCACGGGAGGCATTATACCTGTCGGGTTTGTCAACGTCGCAGTGCACTTGACAGCGCGTCGCTTTGTATGATAATGGAACTGACATAGAAAGGCCTTGACGGAGGAAAGTACGCCGAGGAAAGCCGACAGAGAAGCCGGGAGGTCCGTTGAGATCCCGGCACAGCAGAAGCCGGCCGAAGTTCCCTCCCGAGCCGTCTGAGTGAACGGTGGGATCCACCCGGTAGTTCAGACCGCAGCCTCAGCGTTAGCGGAGGAGCTGATGTCTGTCAGCGCAGAGCGAGCCGAATACGGCTAATATGGGTGGTACCGCGGGAACTTCCTCCCGTCCCATTTTGGGATGGGAGGATTCTTGTTTCGGGGTGCTGAGATCCGGCCGTGGATCCGGTCTTGGGCACGGCCCATCCGACCCCGAAGCGGAGGCGGAATATGCTGGATAAGCTGAACGAGATCGAAAAGGCCGCATTGGACAGCCTGAAGGCGGCGCAGGATGCTGGGGCACTCGAGTCTTGGCGCGTGAGCCACCTCGGGCGCAACTCACCGCTGATGCAGGTCTTTGCCGGGCTGGCAGGACTCTCCAAGGAGGAGCGGCCTGCTATCGGACAGGGTGCCAACCGGGTGAAAGTGGCGCTCGAGGCCGCTCTGGCGGAGAAGTCAGGGGAGATCCGGCGACGGGACCTTGTGCAATCGCTCGGCGAAAGCAAGCTCGATGTGACGTTGCCTGGGAGGCCGGTCCATCGCGGGCGCTTGCATCCATCGACGCAACAACTTCGCCGGGTCCTTTCGATCCTGGCCGAGATGGGCTTTCAAGTCTACACCTCGCCAGAGGTCGAAACCGACGAAGTGAACTTCCAATTGCTCAATTTCCCGCCGCATCACCCGGCGCGCGAGATGCAAGATTCCCTGTACATCGAGACGGCGGATCGCGGCGACAACCCCATTCTGCTCAGAACCCACACCTCGCCAGGACAGATACGCGCGATGCGCGAGTTCTCCGCGAGCAATCCGAAGAACCCGCCGCCAATTCGTATCGCGCTGCCCGGCATGTGCTTTCGCCATGAGCAGATCACGGCGCGATCCGAGGTCCAATTCAACCAGGTGGAGGGTCTGGCCGTCGGCCAGCACATCACCTTCAGTGATCTCAAAGGCACGCTGACGGACTTTGCCCGCCGGATGTTCGGACAGCAGGCGCGGGTCCGCTTCCGCGCCTCGTACTTCCCTTTCACCGAGCCGTCGGCGGAGATGGACGTCGAGTGCTTCGTTTGCGGCGGAAAGGGCTGCGCCGTTTGCAAGGGATCGGGCTGGTTGGAGATACTCGGCTCGGGCATGGTACATCCAGTAGTCCTGCAGAACGGCGGCTATGATCCTCGACGCTATACCGGATTCGCGTTCGGAATGGGCCCCGAGCGGCAGCTGATGCTGCGCTACCGCATTGAGGACATCCGATACTTCTGGGGAAACGATGTTCGTTTCCTCGAGCAGTTCTAGGAGGCGCGAATGAAGCTGCCCATTTCCTGGTTGAAGGATTTCGTTGATCTCACGGGCCTCTCGGTCGAAGAGATCGCCCGCAAATTGACGCTTGCCGGCCTGGAGGTTGGCGAGATCACCTATGTAGGGCTGCCGATGCCCGAGCACAAGGAAGGCGAACCACACGAGTTCAAGACCAGCGGCATCGCCTGGGACAAAGACAAGATCGTGGTGGCCGAAGTCCGGGAGGTGATGCCGCATCCCAACGCAGATCGGCTCACGCTGCTCGACCTGTTCGACGGGCAGCAACAGCACACCGTGCTCACGGGCGCGCCCAACATCTTCCACCTCAAGGGCCATGGCAGGCTGACCACACCGCTCAGGGTTGCGTATGCAAAAGAAGGCGCCACGCTATACGACGGCCACGCGGATGGCCAACAGCTGACGACGCTCAAGCGCGCAAAGATCCGCGGCGTCGAGTCCTACTCCATGGCGTGCTCGGACAAGGAGCTCGGTATTTCCGAGGACCACGAGGGCATCATCCTGCTGAATGCCGATGCCCCGGTGGGAAAGCCGCTCGCCGATTACATGGGCGACGCGGTGCTGGACATCGACATCCTTCCAAACATGGCCCGGAACGCGAACGTGCTCGGCGTGGCGCGCGAGCTCGCGGCGCTTACGGGCCGCAATCTTACGCGACCGCGCATCAAGTACAGGACGGACGGCGCCTCCTTGAAGCAGCTGGTCTCGATTCAGATCACCGAGCCGAAGCTCAACCCGCGCTTCGTCCTCGGTTTGATACGCGATGTGCACATTGGGCCAAGCCCATACGAGATCCAGCGGCGGCTCAAGCTTGTCGGTATGCGACCGATCAACAGCATCGTGGATGCCACCAACTACGCCATGCTCGAACTCGGTCAGCCGTTGCACGCGTTCGACTTCGATGCGTTGCAGAAGCGGGCCGGCAAGGCCCGGATCAAGATCATCACGCGCACTGCCAAGGAAGGCGAGACCCTGGAAACACTGGATGGCATCCGGCGCACGCTTTCTCCGCTCAACGTGCTGGTTTGTGACGAGCGGGGAGCCCTTTCCATCGCCGGCGTGATGGGCGGAGCCGAATCGGAGGTCACAGAGAATACGAAGAACGTGCTGCTGGAAGGCGCGGCCTGGAACTTCATCAATATCCGACGCACGGCCCGGCAGCACAACCTGCCTTCTGAAGCCTCGTTCCGCTTCTCACGCGGGGTGCACCCTGCGTTGGCGCTTATCGGCGTGCAGCGCGGTCTGCAGTTCATGGCATCATGGTCAGGCGGCTTCGCGGCCCCCGGCCTCGTGGACGAATACCGGTTGCGACCCAAAGCGGCTACCGTGACACTTACGCCCGCGGATGTCAGCCGACTTCTCGGCATTGAGATGGGGGCAGAAGAGATCGTCCGCCGACTCGAGGCACTGGACTTCAAGTGCAAGGTGCAGACCTTCACCAAGCGCGGCTCAACCGGGCGCGCTGCGAGGGCGGCGAATCCCAATCCACGCATCACTGTGACCGCGCCGCCCCACCGCTTGGACATTGGCGAGGGCATCGTCGGTCGGGCTGACGTGATGGAAGAGATTGCCCGTCTAGTCGGATATGACCGCATACCTTCCACGAACATGGCCGATGCCCTGCCGCCCCAGATAGGTAATCGCGCCCACGAATGGGAGGAGCACCTGCGCGACTTGCTGGCCGACCTCGGATTCGCCGAGGTGGTCAGCTATCGGCTAACGTCTCCGGAGCGAGAGGCCATGCTTGGAGTCACGGGCGACCAACTGCGGATCACAAATCCGGTGGCTCCGGAGCGGAGCGTAATGCGCAGAAGCCTGCTGGCCTCGGTGCTGGACGACCTCGAGCGCAACGTTCGTTGGAGTGACAGCCTGGCATTCTTCGAGATCGGGCCGGTCTTCGAGCCCACGGGCAACGCCCTGCCGCGCGAGCGCCGCAGGCTAGCCCTGGCCATGACAGGGCTGCGCCACGCCGCCGCTTGGGATATGGCAGAGGCCTCTTCCTATGATTTCTACGATATGAAGGGCCGGCTGGAGCTGTTGATGCTCGGCTTGCGTTTCAGCGAAGTGACCTTCGCTCCTGCGTCCACGGTGCCGTACCTGCACCCCGGCAAGGCTGCCGAGCTCATGGTCCACGGACAGGTCGTCGGAACGCTCGGTGAACTGCATCCGGTAAACAGGGAACGATACGACTTCGGGCAGTCAGCTGTGCTGGTCGCCGATCTTGACCTGGATCTGCTTCGCGGGATCGAGCCGTCGTATCATGTCGCGACTGTGGCGGAGTTCCCACCCGTCCTGGAGGACATCGCCATCATTCTGGACGAAAGCATCCCCGCGGCGCGCGTTGAGTCGCTTATTCGCGAGGCAGGTGGGCCGGCTCTTGTGAACGTGCGACTGTTCGATCTGTATCGTGGCGAGCAGATCGGCACCGGAAAGAAATCACTGGCTTACGGCCTCACCTATCAGGCGGCGGACAAGACTTTGACGGACAGAGAGGCGGCGGCAATTCGAAACAGAGTCGTCAAGCGGCTGGAGCAGGAGCTTGGCGCCACATTGCGAGGCTAGCCTTCGACTCGCCTGCCGCGAGGACTGCGCGTGGACGGCGATGCTGGAGTACAATGAAGCCACACTATTCTTCACGGAGAAGAGATCATGGATAATCGAACGAAAGGCATCATTGCTACAGTTGCGACCGCGCTCCTGTGCGGATGTCCCGGCCTGTTCCTGTGCGTTTTCGGCGGCCTCGCAGCCGCCGGCGCTCCCGTAACCACGGAATGGCAGGGAGTCACAAACAGCGCACCCATGGAATCGACGACCGCCTTTGCCCTCCTGTGCGTGGGCCTCATCTTCATCGTCATCCCGATCGTCGTAGGGATCGTCACGCTTCGCAAGAAGCCAGCCCCGAAGGACGTGGCAGGACCCGTGCCTCCGGCGGCATAGTTGGTTTGTATCAAGCAAAGAAGGCGGCCAAATGGCCGCCTTCTTTGTTTCAGACGAGGATGATCTGATTCACTTCACGACGATCGTAAGCGTGACGCGGCAGAAGTCGTCGTTGCCATGCCGAAGTGACCATACCGTCCTGTACTTGCCATCGGCCTTCGGGGCCACCATGTCAACGATCAGGTTGATCGATCCGCCAGAGTTGACGCTCTTGCTGAGATCGTAGACGGCCCGCTCGTGCAGCTTGTCCCCGTTGAAGAAAGCGAAGTCGATGCTGTTTTCGTCCCAGCTGGCAGATCCGGTGTTGCGCACCTCCCAGACCGCATCAAAATCGGCCTTGGCGTTGATTATCGTCCCGTCGGCCGGATCCTGATCCAACAGCTTGCAGGCGTAGTCGCCGGACGTGGAACCCAAGGTGGAGGTGGGCGTCTTCTTAGGGGTGGCCGTCCGAAGCCGGAAGATGAAGGTCGGCGTGAACGTCGGCGTGAGAGTGGGTGTGCGCGTTACCGTCGGTGTGAAGGTCGGTGTGAAGGTCGCCGGCACCAGGACCGCGGTCTGCGTCTGGGCGGCCTCGGCCGTCCCCGCCACGATCGTCTCAACTACGCCGGGCGCCGCCGTGGGGAACGTAGGTGCCGAGGGCAGCAGAAAAGACACGTCGCAGCTGATTATCAGAATGACGAACGCCCCAATTGCCTGCACGAGGCATCTGTTGCTTCTCGTATGCACCTCCCAAGACGCAGAAATCGCCTACCGGTCTAGGGGTCACCCGGCTTGCCCGAGATAATCGCCACGTAGGGCCAGCAGAAGCCGCCTTCCAACTTCCAAGTCATGACGTAGAAGCCCTTCTCGAGCGGGGCATTGGCGTCAGCCTTGAATGTATAGGTATCGCCCGATTCCATTTCCGGCAGCTCGACGCCTGACGCCGTGGTCATCAGCGGGCCGCTGTAGTACTCCAAGTCCTTCCCCGCCTCCCAGGTCGCCGTGCCGGTGTTGGTGATCACCCACTTGATGTCGAACGGATCACCGGGCTTGTATTCCGTGTTGTCGAAGGGGCGTGTCAGGACGTCGCAGGCCCATTTGGTTCCGACGCCCGGGCCTCCACCGCCCCCTGAAATCACGAACGGCGTGACGGTCGCAAACGGAGTAAGCGTGGGCAGGTTCAGCAATGGCAAAGTGGGTAGTGGGGTGGCGGTATACGCCGGCAACATGGCCTCCACGGTCTGCGCCACCGACGTCCCCATGTTATTCTGCGCCTGAACCGTCTGCGCCACTGACTCCTGCACCAGCGCCTGGATCTGTTCCGGCGTCATACCTGGCGCACACGCGCCGAGGAGAGTAGCTGCCCCCAGCATCACGAGCGCCAGCGCCCTGAATGCATGGAGGACCGTCTTCTTGTTGGTCATTAGGTTCTCCTTCGCCTTCGAATTGCCGTAAGCGGTCCTGCACCCCTAATCTTACTTCGGATTGGCCTTGCCCGCGCCGATGCCTAGCGGCTGCCACTTTCTCTCGTCCTTCAGGCGATGCTGGATGCCGTCGCGGTCATGGACCTCATCGAAGCCCATTGGCTTGATGAACATGTCCTCACCGTCCAGCAAGCCGGTCAGACCGGTCTGGCCGAGTTCGGGGCGCTTGCTCTGGCAGAACTTGCAGGTCTTCGGGTCGTGCGTAGCATACTGGAGAGGCTCCTCGTAGGTCGCGACGTAGCCCTCGAAGTTCCGCAGGATGACCTTGTGGTCTGACTCAGTGAGCAGGTAGTTGGGCATGACCGGGATCTTGCCGCCACCGCCAGGTGCATCCACGATGTAATGGGGCACGGCGTACCCCGAGGTGTGGCCGCGCAAGCCCTCGATGATCTCAATGCCCTTGGAGACCGGCGTCCGGAAGTGCCCGGCACCCTCGACCAGGTCGCACTGATACAGGTAGTACGGGCGCACGCGGATGCGGGTTAGCTTCTGCACCAGCTCACGCTGAATGTGCACGCAGTCATTGACGCCCGCCAGCAGCACCGTTTGATTTCCAAGCGGGATGCCGACGCGCGCCATCCGGTCGCAGGCTTCGGCGAGTTCCTGCGTGATCTCCACCGGGTGGTTGACATGGATGTTGAGCCACAGCGGATGGAAACGCCCCAGCATGTCGCACAGTTCCTGCGTGATGCGCATGGGCATGAAGACCGGCACGCGTGAGCCGATGCGCACGATCTCGATATGAGGTATCTCGCGCAAGCGGGTGAGTATCTCTTCCAGGATCTTGGGCGCCAGCACGAGCGGATCGCCGCCGGAGAGCAGAACATCGCGCACCTGGGGCGTGTTGCGCAGGTACTCGAGCTGCAGCTCGAACTCCTTGCGGCTGAAGGTCTGCCCCGGATCACCGACTATGCGTGAGCGCGTGCAATAGCGGCAGTACGAGGCGCACTGGGTCGTCACCAGCATCAGCGCGCGGTCGGGGTATCGATGGACCAGCCCAGGCACAGGTGAGTGGCGGTCTTCAGCGAGCGAGTCCTCCATCATGCCCGTGAAGGGCGCGATCTCGGCTTCGGTCGGGACGATCTGCCTGCGGACGGGGTCAGCTGGGTCGTTTGGGTCGACCAGTGAGATGAAGTACGGAGTGATTTCGACGCGAAACAGGCCGCTGGTTTGCAGCGCCTTGCGCTCGGAGGGCGTAAGCGGCAGGATGTGCTCGATCTCCTCCACGGAGTTAAGGCGGTTGCTCAGCTGCCAACGCCAGTCGTTCCACTTGTCGTCAGGAACATCAGCGTAGGCAGGGGCACGCTTGGAAATGATAGGTGTGGGCATGGAACTAACCTCCGGTCCAGGGGGAATTGGGAATTCTAAGCTATACGAACGCGCGAAAAGGACCGAACGGAGGGTCGTGGTCGGGGCGGAAAAAGCCCGCGAACTGGATTGGAGTGCACATACCTACAAGCATTGTAAGAGGAAAGGAATGTCTGGTCAACCGGCCCTGCAGGGGCATACGGCCGCGGGGCGTAACTATCCACTCGGCGAGGGTCTGCCGGCCCCCATCGGCCCTTCACGTGATGCCAGGGAGTAGAGCGACGCGGCAATCTATTCACGGTGCTCCGGCGTCATGCCAGAGAGCCTGGACAATCCAACAACTAGCGGGCAGCCCGGATCACGCGGTCTGCATCGGACCAGTCGAGCACTTCATCGCTCAGGCGCCATGTCTCTACGTTCACTGCGGTGTCCCCCGGCATCAGGGTGCGTTCAGCGCCACAGGTTTCCATTTCGACCATGTAGTTCTCCGGCCCAATGTACACCGCCAGGTTGCATCCCTGTGGGTACTGAGCATGCGGATCCGATTGAGTTCGCTTTATGAATGACAATCGTGCCTCGGGCCAGGTCATGGCCAGAATGCCAAGCGGCGCCCAGACCATCCGCTTGGCCTCCACGCCCTGCGGCTCCACGACCATGAACTCCTCGTTGAACCGGATCTGCGGATCGTTGATGCGGGACGTGTGCCCCGCCCATGCCCGTGGAATAACCATCTTGACGACATCCCAGGAAAGGTGTCGATCGCCGAGCGGAATCCCAAACGTCATCACCGGGCGAGGCAGGATGCAGGTCGGGCACCACACTCCCGCCGAGTACAGCATGGGACCCAGGTTGTGCACAAAGGAAGTGACCTCAAATGCATCGTCGTCTAGAGGGCGAATCCTGACACCGCGCTGGGTCTTCAAGAACGGGTGGATGGCGCCAGTGACGGTCACGAACTTGTCGGATTCCTCCAACTCGCACGGTTCGTTGTCGGCCGCGTATGCATCTTCGGATTCGTCGGCCATCGGCCGGGTTGCCCAGACACGGTGTCCCCCCAGCGGGCGCCAACCATCGCGACCCGGATCATCGACGTGCCAATAGAAGAGGTTCTCACCATCAGGGCGACCAAGGAAAGCAATGCGCGGCCCAATGTCAACGGTGACCACCATCCGTAGCCTCGGAGTGGCAATCTCCAGCCCGGCGCACCCGTCGAAATTGATCTTCCTAGTTTTCATGCCGCCTCCGTATCCTGGGGGAGGTTCACGGCAACTGCATCGCAGATCTCGCCCAGGTAGTTCCCCGCCTTGTAGAAGACCGGAATCATCTTCCTGTGCACGGCCACGTTGTCCGGAACGGGTCCGGTGACGCCGGCTTGAAGCAACTCCCGCATCTCGTGGATTTTGATGGAGGTCGTATACCCTCCATTCGGAAAGCCAACATTGCCGACCGCACCAATCTCTGGTGCACCCCCAGGAGTTCCTTGGCCAGCGGCGTGTGGGCCGGCACGGTCCGTCACAAGGCAAACACGGTATTTGCGCGTAAGGTGAAGCCCAGAGTCGCCAGGAACCTACTCTTCAGCAGGAGCAGTGCGGAGATCGCGCATAACCTGCTGATCGTAGCCCGCAAAGCGTGGCAGCTCGCTCAAGCTGGAACGATTAAGGCGTTCCGTCATCTTCGCGAGGATTATTGCACCAAGGGCAGGCTTGCTCATCAATCCGCGCAGAGCCTCGGCAGGAACCTGGAGCAGAGTGCTGGCATCAGTGGCAACCACATCGGCGCTGCGAACCGCGCCCGTTAGCGCAGCAATCTCGCCGAAGAGATCACCAGCCGTCATGGTCTCAAGTGAACGGTAGTCGCCTCCCTCAGAGGTGAGACCTGCAACCACCTTGCCGACCAGGATGAAGTAGGCTGCATCGCCCGTCTCGCCGCGCCGCAGGATCGTCGTACCCTCCGGCACTACCTGTACTCTTGCCTGCCGGACAAGGCCTTCACGTTCCTTTGCCGTCAGACCTGATAGAGATGGGAACAAGCCAACAAGCAGGTCAAAGTCAGCAGGCAGCGCTGCCCTTCCAGTACCCAAACCAGGCGCGCTCCGGGCTGCACGCAAGAAGCCAAGCGCCTGCTGCCATTCGGCGCCTTCCTGGCGCAGACCCGGAAGGACCATCACAAGAATCCCTCCCACCAGAAGAATCAGGGCGCCGGCGAGATACATCAGGCGTACATCGATGGTGTCTGCAAGGCCGGCCGCGCCCATGCCGACAAGAAAAAGCACGTCACGCATTACGAAGAACACACTGTTCACGCGCCCGCGCATTTCGCGGGGAGTATTCCGCTGCACCACGAGACGGCGGCCAATTGCAGAAGGGGCATTGAAGAATCCAGAGATTGTCACGACCAAGATGGCAAGCGGAATGGAATGCAGGAATGAATAAACAATGCCGGCTAGCGCCATGCCGAGATAACTTATCCCTATCCACAAACCTTCACGCATTCGATCAAAGATGCTGGCCATGAGCAGGCTGCCTATGACAAAGCCAATGGATGTCAGGCCCTCCTGCAGGCCATACTCAAATTCGGTCGCGCCGAGGGCTCGCAGGGCGAAAGGCAGCAGCAGGGCATTGGATAGTCCAAACGCGAGAAAAACGGGCACCTGCGCAGTGAGCAATGACCGCAGTATTGGGGTGTTGAGAAGCTGATGGACGCCCGCCCGCAAGTTGTTCAGCACGATCGCAACGCCGGTTTCCTCCTCGGCCGCATACGGCTTGATCCTGATCCGGTAGATGCACAGGGCTGAGAAGATGAATGAAACCGCATCCAGGTAGAACGCCCAGCTGATGTCCGCCGCTGAGGCGATAAGGCCGGAGGCGGCAAAGCCAACGGCGGTTGCACCAAATGAACTGATCGCGATCAACGAGTTTGCCGCGGCCAGCTCTTCATCCGAGGCGACTTCGGGCAGAACGCTCTCATGCGCGGGATCGAAGAATTGTCCGATAGCGCTCGTGAGCACAACCATGACATATAGCCATGCGACATTCAGCGGCACCAGGAAGGGGATCATGAAAACCAGCACCGCTCGAATCACGTCGGCGGTTATCATGATCTTCTTGCGGTCATAACGATCAACGAACACGCCTGCGAAAAGCCCCACCAGCAAACTGGGGGCGGCGGTCGCCATCAGCATGAGCCCCACGCTCAACGCCGAGTTCGTCAGACGGTAGACGTAGATGGAAGCCGCCAGCGACGTCAGGGCCGAACCCATGGTCGAGACCAGCTGGCCGGACCACATCATAGAGAAGTTGCGGTTGCGGAATACCGAAAAAGGGGAGACAGAAACGCGCGCTGTGTCTGCCATGTGTGGGGCTCCTTAGGACTGCTGCTCCAGTTCCGCCAGCATCTTTGCCAGGACGTCGAAGCCACCCTGCCAGAAGGCCGGTGAGGTAACGTCCAGCCCCGCTTCTCTGAGCACGTTCAGCGGAGATTCCGATCCTCCGTAGGAAAGAATCCGCAAGTATCTGGGCAGAAATGCGCTTCCTTCCACGCCGTACTGTTGATAGAGTGAAAGAACAAGCAGCTGGCCGAAGCTGTAGGCATATGTATAGAACGGCCACTGGTACATGTGCGGGACACTGATCCATTCCCACCTGAAGTCATCGCTAACATCCACAGCATCGCCAAACTGCTCCTTGAGATTGTCCAGGTAATGCTCGGTGAGCTCGTCCAGCGTGCTGCCACCCACGATCATGGCATGCGCATCTTTCTCAAAGATCGTAAAGAACGCCTGGCGCATGACCGTGATATAGGCATCGTCAAGCGCATTGGCAAGAAGTTCCCGGCGAACCCTCGGATCCTGCTCCTGCTTGAGCAGCCGGTCGGTCAACAGCATCTCTCCGAAGACGGAGGCCGTTTCTGCGAGCGGCAGGGAGGGCAGCTGGGTCAGGACCGAATGGCGCTCTGCAAGCATGGAATGGATTGCGTGCCCAAGCTCATGCGCCAGCGTGGCAATATCTCGGGCCTGCTGGTTGTAGTTGATCATCACCCAGGGGGTCAACTGGGGGGTGGCGGTGTAACAAAAGGCGCCGCCGCGTTTGCCTGTTCGTATCTCTGAATCGACGTGGTCGTCATCGAACACCCGTTTCGCGAGCGCAGCCACCTCAGGAGAGAAGGCCGTGTAGCTGTCCATAACTAGCCTTGTGGCCGCAGCGTACTCGAACCTCTTGTCCGATGGCGCTAGCGGCGCGTAGATGTCGTAACGCCGCAGCCTGTCGAGCCCCAGCCACTGCGCCTTAAGCTTGAAGTACTTCTGAAAGAGCCCGGCGTTCTTGCGGCACACGGAAAGAAGGGTTTCGACAACTGCCTCAGGGATGTCATTCTCAAGATTGCGCCCGAAGATGGCCGAAGGGAAGCCGCGCAGCTCAACACCCTCAGAGTGCCAGTCCCGCGCGCGGTGGATGTACATTTGCGCCAGTACAGTGGCGTTGTCTCCAAACACCCGAAACAGCTCCTGGTAGGCTCGTGCGCGTACATCCGGGGATGGATTCTGATAGTAGCTGGCCAGCTCGTCGCGGGTCAGTGATTTCTCCTCTCCGTCGATTGCCAATTTGAACGTGAATCCGTTCGTAACCATCTCGTAGAGCTTGATGATGGCATCAATTCCATTCAAGTCCTTCAGGTTGATTGCCTTTTCTTCAGGCTCCGACAGCGTGAACGGCTTGAAGCGTCTCATCGTCTCGAGGAAATAACGGAGATCGCCGGCCTGTTCGATCAGGCCCTTGGCTGCCTCGTCAGGAAGTCCCTTGAACCACAGTTCAAAGAACAGACAGCGATTGCCAATGTCGGTCAGCACTTGATCAACACGGTCCCGCAGATTCAGAGCTTCGGGACTCTGGGTATTTTCCGAAAAGGAAAGGTCGGCGTAGCCTTCTATCTTGCTCTTGATACTCGAAATGGATTCCAACTGTGCCAAAGCGCGGTTGAAGTCTTCAAAGGAGATGGTCGCCGTCAAGACATCACGCATCGCCTCGAATCCAGAGACCGCCTGCTCCAGCTGCCTCAGGGTTTCTTCCAGCGATTTCTCCACGGGTGCCGGAAGCAAATCCTTCAGAGACCACCCCGATGGCTTCTCAAATTTCCCCATATGTTTCCTTTCCGTTGATTTAGTTCGCCCGGCGGTGCGTATTGGCCGCGCAGGCCATCAGCACCGTCTTGACTTGAAAGGGCGTTAGTTCAGGGTGTTTTGCACGGATCAGAGTGGTGATCCCGGCGATGTGCGGCGCAGCAAAGCTGTTGCCCGTGCACACCAGGTACTGTTTCTGATTCCACGCCACTTCCACGTCGATCCCCGGGGCTCCAAACTCCACCGGCGGCTTCGGATTGTAGTAGTACGTGAACGGGTCATGCCCGTCATGGGCCGCCACCGAGATCACCGACGAATACAGCGATGGATAGCTGGGCTCCGGTATGTTGTTGACCGCCGAGACTAGATTCATACTCTTGAAATAGGCCTGATCTGCCAGATCGTGGAATATCCCAAAGAACTCCTCCAGCGACGTGCTCAAACTGAGATTGACGACCTGTATGTCGTGCTCAATGGCCCAGTCCAGGCCGGCAGCAAACTGGATGGCCCGGCCGCTCATATTCCGCCCCAGGACGCGCACGCTGTAGATCTCCGCTTCTGGCGCGATCGAATGGATGATGCCGGCGCAGGCTGTGCCATGACCGGAGACATCGACCGGCTTGTCATCAGGCCGAATGCGATAGTAGTCTTTCGCCCGCGAGTCGTATTCGACGATGACCCCGCCTTTCACACTTCTGCCTACCGCAGGATGGTCGTGCTCGATTCCGCTGTCGACCACAGCAACGCGGAGACCTTTGCCGGTGCTGCGTCCCCACGCCCATGCAGGCGTGATTTTGGCAAACGGGCCCACGGCGTCGAGCTGCTGAATGGCTTCGGGTGTGAAGCTTTGGGACCAGGCAGGTCGCAGTTCTTCTTCGGCCATCTACCTATCCGAACCGGCGCGCGGAGGGTCGCCGAAGGTTGGCGAATACGCCCAGGATCTGAATGCATGCCCGGCGTTCGGATTCGCCCAGTTCGCTGATTTCCCCAAAGAGACGCGCCAGCTCAAGCAGATCTGGCATGCCGGCCCTCTCGTGCGAGGCGTCCTCGAGCACAGAAAGGATCTCCGACGAGTCCTGCTTAAGATCGGAAGACGCCAGCCGCTTCAGTCCCAGTATGAGCGCCTCTTCGATCTTGCGTACCTGCTCCGATTGGTCGATGGCCAGCGCCGCCTGCCGGGCGAACATGCCCAGCAGTTCCATGTCCTGGATTCCAAACGAGGTGGCATCGATCTTGTCCAGGACTTCCATCACGCCGATGATCCGGTCGCCGGAGAGCAAGGGCGTTGCCAGGATGGACTCCGGGACGTAGCCGGTGCTCTCGGCAAATTCCCTGTCCCATCGGGCGTCTTTGCTTACTTGGGAGGTCGCGATGGGCTGGCCGGTCATGACGACGTAGCCGGCGATGCCCTTATCCAGGGGGTACTTGGTGCCGACCAGCTTCTTGCCAGCCGGGCCGTACGCCACCCGGAATTCGAGCACCTGCTCGTCTTCGTTCACCAGGAGAATCGACGCCGCGCCGGCCCCAAATATACGCGCTGCTGCCTCCACGATAGAGTCTAGGAGCGCGTCGCTGGAACCGGACAATACGGTTTGGCCGCTGGCTTCGATGGAAAGCAGCAACCGTTTCAACTGCTCGGCAAGTTTGTGTTCTTGGGAGTCTTGGTCTGAAGTCATAATGCCCGCCGACCCGAGTATATGATAAAACGCGGGTTTTCTGCAATCTGTTCGATCGCAGAAAACCCGCGCCCGCCTAAGTAAACTCGATCTGAAAGGTAGAACTGAGTACCATGCCTCCTGGCAGGCGTCAAGCGCGATCGCTGCTTGGAGGCTTGGCTGCTATTCCTGAACGGGCTGATATACCTCTAGATTCGGATCAAATTCAATGGGCGGCAGGGTTGGAGACTGGATGGCCGTGCCCGCTGCCTTGCTGACCTTGGCAACCTTGCCCAACTTGTGGGCCTTCGCCTGGTTCTTGCCGACCTTGGCCACCTTGGCCACCTTGCCAAACTTGTGGGCCTTCGCCTGGTTCTTGCGAACCTTGGCCACCTTGGCCACCTTGCCAAACTTGTGGGCCTTCGCCTGGTCCTTGCGAAACTTGGCCACCTTGGCCACCTTACCGAACTTGTGGGCCTTCGCCTGGTCCTTGCGAACCTTGGCCACCTTGGCCACCTTGCCGAACTTGTGGGCCTTCGCCTGGTCCTTGCGAACCTTGGCCACCTTGGCCACCTTGCCGAACTTGTGGGCCTTCGCCTGGTCCTTGCGAAACTTGGCCACCTTGGCCACCTTGCCGAACTTGTGGGCCTTCACCTGGTCCTTGTCGGTCTTGGCCACCTTGGTCACTTTGCCGAACTTGTGGGCCTTCACCTGGTCCTTGTCAGCCTTGGCCACCTTGGCCACTTTGCCGAACTTGTGGGCCTTCACCTGGTTCTTGCGAACCTTGGCCACCTTGGCCACCTTGCCGAACTTGTGGGCCTTCACCTGGTCCTTGTCGGTCTTGGCCACCTTGGCCACCTTGCCGAACTTGTGTGCCTTCACCTGGTCCTTGTCGGTCTTGGCCACCTTGGCCACCTTGCCGAACTTGTGAGCCTTCACCTGGTCCTTGTCGGTCTTGGCGACCTTGGCCACCTTGCCGAACTTGTGGGCCTTCACCTGGTCCTTGTCGGTCTTGGCGACCTTGGCCACCTTGCCGAACTTGTGAGCCTTCACCTGGTCCTTGTTGGTCTTGGCGACCTTGGCCACCTTGCCGAACTTGTGGGCCTTCACCTGGTCCTTGTCAGCCTTGGCGACCTTGGCCACCTTGCCGAACTTGTGGGCCTTCACCTGGTCCTTGTCAGCCTTGGCGACCTTGGCCACCTTGCCGAATTTGTGGGCCTGGACTTCCCCGAGGACGATCGCATCGAGGACCTCGCGCTCATCTTTGCGCAGCACCGCGCGCACGGCGGACAGTTTCTTCAACACCTTCTTTGCGGTCTTCATCTTGGACTCCTTTGTGTCGTCTGCTCTCTCAATCTGCCCACAGTATATGAGCTTCCCCCTAGGCTGTCTGTCACTTGGGCGACACAAGCGTCAGGCCAACGGACCCTTCTTCCACCTCTTCGAGTGCCTTGCGATTCAGTATCAGGATGCGACCGCGTCCTGTAAGCAGCCAGCCATCCCGGCGCCAGGTGCCCAGTGCTTTTGCCACGGTCTGGCGGATCAGGCCGGTACCGCGGGCCAGATCCTCCTGCGAAGCCGTGACGTAGCCTCTATCACGCTCCTGTTCCTCCAGCGCCAACAGGTATCGGGCCAGCCGGGCATGGGCGTTCATGAAGGCAAGCGCTATTTCGCGGTTGACACTCATCTGCAACCGGCTGGCCGTGAGATCCAGGACAAGGCGTGCCAGTCGCGGCTCCTGATCCATTACGCGCAGAAATGCGTCGCGTGGAATGACCAGCAGATCGCTATTGGATCGAGCCACCGCGCCGGCGCTGCGAGGCTGTTTGGTCAGCAGCCCCAGTTCGCCGAATAGGTCACCGGCACGCATCTCCTCGATCACCATTTCGCGACCGTCGGGACTATTCAGTACGATCGATATTCGCCCGGAGCGAACCACATAGGCTGATTCGGAAGGATCCGACTGCCAAAAAAGTATTGTCCCTTTGTCTACTTGCCGGAATCTACAGGCATCTGCCAGCGACCGCGCTGAAGATTCACCTAGTCTCGAAAATAGAGGGAGACTGCCGAAATACTCCAGAATCTCGGCAACAGATCCTCCACTTCCCTTCATCGATGATTCCTCCCCACCTCGGGCGTTGGGCGGGCAATTTGCATCCCACGACCTCCTTCACCGATTGAACACCCCAAGGGTCAGTCGGCGAATCGAGACCTCAGCTCATGTTCATCTGGCTCAATTGATTGATGGTCTCCACGTGACGAGGCTCATAGACGTCGCCGAATCTGGTCTTGGACATGGCAGTTTTCTTCTTCATTAAGCTAGAGTATTCCGTATCCTCAAGCATTGCCACGCAGCGTCCAATGCAGGATTCGCCATCGACGAAACGCCACGGGAAGAAGCCAATGGTGACGCGGCGATTCAATAGAAGATCAATCTCGCCGCCGATGCACTCCGCATGGACAATGCCATGAGGAAACATCTCCAGGTGCATGAGCTGGTACTTGGAATCGTCGAAGAATTCCGCCAGCGGCATGCCGTGCTTCTTCTTGAATACGCGGTCGGCCTGGCGGGCTTGGCGCGGCATCCAGTCCCGGATGATCGTGTTCATGGGGTGGTCAGCGCTGCCGCAGTCCACACCGATCCAGCGGAGTCTCTTGTTCTTGGCCCACACAGCGAATTCACGGTCAGGACCGGGATGTTTGACCATATAGCGAATCTCGTCCGCGGTTGGCATGTCCCAGCCGAAGTGATGATATCCGGTGTGGATGATGAGGATGTCGCCCTCGCGCACTTCAACCCGCTCCTCGATCATCGCGCTGGTATACACGTCGTAGTCGCCGCAGATCTCACTCACATCAACTACGGCGGCCTCGTGTACGAGGTAGTCCATGTCGAGCGAGGCAATGTCTTTGCCGGGCGTGTGAAAATGGATCTCGCCGTCCAGGTGAGTGCCGAGATGATTGGAGTGGGTAATTACCTGACCGTTCGCGCCATTTGGCGCCAGGCGCTTGAAGTACTTGATCTGCAGTGGCTCATACGTGGGCCATGGGGGAGTGGCAATTCCGAGAGGGATGGTCAAATCAAGGAATTTCATCATCGACTCCTTCTTGACTTCAATTATTGCAGCCCATGTGACGTGATGTGTGGCGATATCTCCTGAAAGGCTGCAAAGACAATGCGGGGCGCAGCGTCCTTGGTCCAAATTCGCCAGCCTCATCCCGCACGCCGACCAAGCCGGCAAGCATCCGACCGACAAACATTGGCCTGATCGAATCGTGGTGTTCGCCAGGCTCGATCAAGGGTTTGACCGTCATGCTGTCACTTCACAATCCCGGCATCCAACATTGCCAGGAACACCTTCTCGGCCGAGAATGGAGGTCCCTCCAAGCGAATGCCGACGGCGTCGTAGATCGCGTTCGCAATTGCCGGGAGAGTCGGCACCATTGAATGTTCGCCGATACCGCGCGCCCCCCAAGGTCCGTCGTCCTGCGGGACTTCAACTATGAAGGACTGCAATTCTCCCGGAATGTCCACAGCGGTGGCAATCCGGTAGTCAACAAGACTTGGGTTTTGCACAAAACCATTCTTCAACTGAAGATGCTCGTACAGGGCCGAACTCACGCCCTGTACAAAACCTCCCTCCATCTGCGCCTTCACCATTTCGGGGTTAATGGCCCTGCCCACGTCGAAAGCCCCCACACCTCTGATGATCTCGATCCGCCCGGTATCCAGATCGACCTCCAGTTCGACGGCCTGGGCTCCAGTAGTGTAGTGAACGACAGCCTTCTCGCCCTGCCCCGTTTCCGGATCGAGGCCGGTCACATCAGAGGGCATAAAGCTGCCCCGCCCGATGATCGGACCTCCCCTCCAGCCTCGGCCATCCGGTTTCGGCAAGCCGTATATACCCAGATTCTTGAGCGGGGTCTCCTTCTCACTTTTGTATGAGATCACTGTGCCGTTGACGATGTCGAGGTCCTCAGGTGTCTCTCCCCAAGCCTCGGCTGCCACTTGCAGAACCTGTCGCCGAACGTCTCTGGCCGCGCTGACAACTGCGTTGCCCATGCTCCAGGTCAATCGACTGGCAACGGTCTGCCACTCATAGGGACTGTAGCGCGTGTCAACGGGCGCCGCGACACGCACCGACTCATACGGGACACCCAGGGCAGCCGCGGCCATCTGGGCGGCAATTGTGAATGAGCCCTGACCCATGTCTTGTCCGCCCACACCAACATTCACCTGCCCATCTTCGGCCAACTCCACCCAGGCACTCGAACCGGCATTGGGCGGCATTGCCGGAGCCTTCCACATGATCGCCACCCCCTTCCCCCGCCGCTTTGTGGGAGTGCTGGGTGGAGCCTTGCTTCCCCACTCAATGGCTTCCGATACTTTCTCAAGACATTGCAGCAGGCCAATCGCGTGCATCCGGCCACCAGTCACCAAGGTGCTGCCTGTCTTCAGACAATTGAGCCTGCGAAATTCAACCGGGTCCATCCCGATTTGGAGAGAAAGCTCATCAATGCATTGTTCCAGACCGGCGTGCATCTCCGGCATTCCAAAGCCCCGCATGGGGCCGCCGACTGGATGATTCGTATACACGCAGTAGCTATCCCCTCTTACATTAGGTACTTCGTACGGGCCAGTGCAGCTGTAACCGGCGGCACGCGTGATGTTCACGCCATACTCGGTGTAGGCCCCTCCATCCCAATAGAACTTGTTCTCCATCGCCAAAAGCCGGCCGCTTGCATCACAGCCCATCTTGAAGTGCGCCACGAGTCCCTGGCGCACGAAGGCTGTATAGAATTCCTCTTCGCGGGTCAGGCGCAGCTTGACAGGCCGGCCTCTGGCTCTTGTGGCAATGGCAACAGCCAGAGCTTCCATGCTCACGCCTGCCTTGCTCCCGAAACCACCGCCGACATAGGGGGACACGACACGGATTTCGCTCTGGGACAGGCCCAGGGATTGAGCAATTAGATTCCGCTGCGCAAACGGTGATTGCGAACTGCCCCACAGCGTGACCTCGCCCAATTCGTCCTGTTTGGCAACGGCTATGTGCGGCTCAAGCGGCACATGTTGAATGTGGGGGATCCGGTACCTTCGTTCGACGATGGATGCGCACTGATCCCAGGCGTTGTCCACATCGCCTTTCCGAATCTTGAAATGATTTGAGATATTCGTTCCGGGCTCAGGAAAGATGAAGTTCACGACCGCATACTTCTCCAGGTCAGGATGAATCAAGGGCGCCTGGGCACTGACACCCAATTCCGGATCCAACACGGGCTCCAAGACCTCATAGTCCACGTCAATCAAATCTAGAGCTTGTTCAGCGATATTCTCACTGATTGCAGCCACCCCGACGACCGGGTCGCCGACATAGCGGACGCGGTCACGACAGAAGATCTGGCGGTCCTGCAGGTATAACCCGATGTAGCCCGGAAAATCCTGACCGGTGACGACGGCTTTCACCCCCGGAAGAGCACGCGCCTTTGAGACATCTATTCTCTTGATCAACGCGTGCGGATGCGGACTACGTTTGATCCGGGCGTGGAGAAGTGCATTCCCAAACTGAAGATCATCGGTGTAAAGCGCGGCTCCTATGGCCTTATCCCGCCCATCTATGCGCAATTTGCTTTCACCAATTGGGCGGGGGATAAGGGCGTCACTGGCTCTGCCCATAAGGTACCTCCTCAAAACTCACCTGAGCCAAGTTAAAGATGCAGAACCGGCAGCATCAATCGGTTGCTGACAGCGCTGATGTGCCCGGCTTCATCCTGGCCGCCTCTTTGATGGCCCGGATGATGCGAGCGTAGCCGGTGCACCGGCACAGATTGCCAACCAGCGCCTCAGCAATCTCCTTTTCATCTGGATCGGGATTGCGGTTGAGGAGCGCACGGGAGGACATCAGAATACCGGGGGTGCAGAAACCACACTGAACACCGCCCGCCTCGATGACGGCCTCCTGCACGGGATCGAGCTGATTATCCCGCGCCAGCCCTTCGACCGTGATGATCGTGGCCGCATTGCATTCGACAGCCAGCACCATGCAACTATTGACCGGTTCTCCGTTCATCAGCACAGTGCAAGCCCCACATTCGCCCGCGGAGCAGCCATTCTTCGTGCCGGTCAAAGCCATTTTCTCCCGGAGCATCTGCAGCAGCGTCATATTCGATGGAACAACCATCTCCTCGTATTCATCATTGACGGTCAGGTTGATTTTGTGGAACACCATAGCTCCCTCCAGACGCTGCAAACCAGATGGTCAATCCATCCTGTTCGACGCAGCCTTACTTCCTCAGCTGCTCCCAGACGTCGGTCAAGGCCTTGATGGATAGATTCCTGACCATCAGCCTCCGATAGCGGGTACTACCGCGTACATCATCAATGGGATCGCAAGCCGACATCGCAGCCTGGGCGGCTTCGGCAATTCCCTTGGCATCAATCTTCTTGTTCGAGAGAATGGCCTCCACTTCATCCACCACCAAGGGCACAGGGGCAACGGAGGCTAATGCCAGACGAATTCGGTAGCCAGAGGCCTGATCATCTCTGGGGCACCCCACCACGGTTACCCCCACAATAGCCAGATCGCTGATCTTGTTACGTCCATGTTTGATGTATCTTCCCGCCAGGCCTTTCGGCGGCGCAGGCAGCCGGATAGATGTCACAATATCGCCAGGTCTCAGACTTGTCTTTCCCGACCCCAGGAAGAAAGAACCCAATGGTTCCTCGCGCATCCCGTCTGTCCCATGGACATCCAGAATCCCGTCCAGCAACAGGCAGGCCCCGATTGTGTCACCAGCTGGTGAGGCATTGCAGATATTGCCAACAATCGTGGCGCGTGTCCGAAGCTGGTAGCTGGCACAGGACTCTGCCGCCTCCGCCAGCACGGCATACTTCTCCCTCACCGCTTGAAAGGCGATCACCCGATTCATGTTGACGGCGGCACCAATGACCAGGCCTCTAAGCGGTTCGAAGGCGATCCTGTTCAAGTCCCCCAAGCATTTGACGTCCACCAGATACTTGTCACTCCAGACGCCATCGCGCATGCGCACAAAGACATCTGTGCCACCCACGAAGGGCCGCGCTTCCCCCCGATGTACTGCTAGAAACTGACTGGCCTCAGCTAGTGTCTCCGGTTTGACATACTCGAATTCGGGAAGACCCGGATGCGCATCAAGGGACATGGTTTGCTCCGTTCTCCGCAGTCTCACGAGAGGGGATTGATGCCGGTCCTTGAAGGGCTTGACGACCATCCACTGATTGGAACAAGGCAACAATCCCTAGATATGCAAAGGATAGGCTTCCGGCGCCGCCCCAGAGGAAAGCCTTGGTTCGTTCCCCCAACCATTCTTGTTCCACGGACATCAAAGGATCACGACATTCCTCAAGCTGCTCAGCCACAACCCCTCCCACTGCTGAAGAAGCCTTGTCGAGGATTTCATTATACGACCCTCGAGTAGTAGATTCAATTCCTCACATGTGATTTCTGACAGGTAATTCCCTGCCAAGACTCTCATTTCGCCGGCCTCGGTACGCCTTCCGGACCAGTGCCGTGAGGCGCAGTCATGCAGATTGATGGGGCTATTGAGGGATATCTACAAGGATCACCCCCCATATTCTGTCTGCCTTGACATCGGACGAACGTAAAGACCACGCTTATCGATGGCTATCTGCAAAACCAGTTTGCCGCATCGATCCGGGGCGTTTTGAGGCCTTACAACAGACAAGCCCTTGTGCGCCGAGGGCTTGCACACCTCCCATGTCTGCGGTTTTCAGGAATACGGGCGCTGGTCGCGACGAGCTGCTGTCTTGCGGCTCCAAGTTCCCAATGGTGATCCGGCGTCACAAACTTCAATACGGAATCCCATAGATGTCGAAATATGCGGGAATTATCTTCTCCATGGAGAAGGTGCCGAGCGCCAGTTCTCTGCCAATCCTGCCCATTTGCGCCCTCAGTTTGCCATCCGCAGCAAGCTTGGCTATCGCCCGTGCAAGCTCAGTTGCATTTCGAGGAGGGACAAGGAAGCCATTTTCTCCTTCTCGAACGATTTCGCGGCATCCTGGTACGTCTGTCGCAACGATCGGGCGCGCGCAGGCGGCAGCTTCCAGCAGTGATTTTGGCACACCCTCCATATAGTAGGTTGGAAGACAGACGATGTGCGCTAGCGGGTAGATCTGTTCCATGTTGTTGTGCCACCCCCACCATTCGATGAGACCCTCGCTCACCCATTGCGTAATCTCATCGTTCTTGATGGCGGTCGGCTGGTCATCCTCCGGCCGTCCGACCAGGACGAACCGGATGTCCGTGTCCTGAGAGCGCAGGATACGGGACGCCTCCACGAAGTCCCTTATCCCTTTCTCCTCCACGAACCGAGACGAAAGCATCACCACCGGGCTGCCGTCGACTTCAGGCGTTTCCACGTACCTGGAAGTGTCAACTCCCGACCCACGAATCAGCTTGGCACGTGCGGCACTCACAAGCCTCCGGACCTCAAAAAAGCGTTGATCATCCGCGTTTTGAAAGACGACCGTCGTGTTCTTGAGTGCGAGCCCGTACAGGTGCGTCACCACCTCTTGCAGGCCGCGCTGCGACGGCTCGGAAAACACGTATCCAAGACCGGTAATTGTGTTGATGACTCCGTGGATACCTGCCGCCTTCGCAGCAATGGAGCCATAGATCACCCCCTTAGGAGTGAAGTTGTGCACAAGATGCGGACGCTCCCTCCGGAGCAGGTGGACCAGGAAGGCGATCGAGCCACCTTCCAGGAGGATGTTCCGTCCCCGCGGCCGAAGCGGCAGGTGCACCCATCTGAATCCGCTGTCGATCAGCAACTGGCTGTACGCATCTGCAGGCGAGAGAAACACCGCCTCGTGGCCGCGATCCCTAAGGGCTGTCCCCAGCCGGAGCCGCGAGTTGTAGTGGCCCCAACTTGTATTGGCGATCAGGACGATCTTCACACGGTCTTCCCGCCTTTGATGTCGGGCGAACCAATTCGGGTTCTGGAGATCCAACCCGCCAGTCCGAGACAAACCAAAGGCATCAGATATGGATATCGGAACCGATACAGGGCTCCCACATTTGGCACGCTCATTGCATAGATGGCAAGCATGCCCACACACACAGACAGAATGACCCATACCGCCGGCTGTCTCCGACGCTGCCACACGAAAATCGGCAGGCCCGCAAGAGCGAGGTAGACAAAGCCCATCTCGAAGGCAGACACGGCTCGCATGGCAGTGCCTGCAGATTTCTCGCTTTCACTGAACCAGAGACTTGGAAACGGGGACAGGAAGCCGATTTGAAGGGCCCTTGGAGAGTAGGCAAGGACATCCCCGGCGTTCCGAAAGGTTACGTCGAGGTCGATGCCGGTGTCGCCGGGCGCCGATGTCCGAACGAACTGCCTTCGAGCTCTGGCGATCTCACTGAGCTGGAAGTCGACGACCGAAGGAAGCCAGATGGTCCGGCTCCACTTCAAAGCTTTTGTTTCTTTTGGGCCACTATCATTTCCTGTCGCGCTACCATTGGACGCGACCGTTTCCTCAGGCTTGGCCAGGGCCTGAACCACCAGGATCATCGAAGCGCATGCCGCCAGCACCATCATCATTCGGGTCAAGTACTCACGGCTTTCGATCCCCTGCAGCAGCCAGACTGCGGCAAGGGCGATCGCGGTTACCAGGAACAGAGCCGTTAGGGCTGTCAGGATGTAGTGCCGCACGAGTCCCAGGAGGATGCTGCCGATCGCAATGAGTGCGACCGCGCCCGCAGTCTGCCATGCAGAAAGAGCCCGCCGAGCAGTATTCTGTCCGGAAACAAGTATCCATCCGAATAGAATGAAGACCACGCCTGGTACCGCGTAGTTCTCGTTGTGAAACTGCGTGTTCCACAGGAAGTTCGACGGAAACAGCATGAAAGGAGCCGCAGCGATGATGCCGGCGAGGCGGTCTTCAGTCAGACGGGCCAGGAGGAGGTACAGACACACACATGACGTCGCATTTAGAAGCGCATTTATTGGCAGGACCGACCACGGGGCAGGGTAGATCAACACATAGAAAATGGCAGCGATGCCGGACACGAGCTGTCCCTGCGGCTCTAGTGTCCATTGGCTCCAGCCATGCTGGTCTATAGCCTGTGCCAGGTGCAGCGCCACACGATGGAAATTCCATCCATCTACGCCTTTGAGCAAGCCGTATCCATCATGCCAGGAAGGAAAGACAAGCGGCAGAAGCACGAATTGGACGAACACCCCAGCGACGATCGTGTAGACGAACACCGCGAGCCAGAGATGCCGGGGCTTCGTCAACCAGTTTAGCGCATCGTAGAGTTTCATCGGGAAACAGCCAGAGCCGCATACACTTGCCGGTAGGCATCGATCGTTTTCGAGAGATTGTAATCCTCAACCCCTCGCTCACGCGCCTTTGCAGATAGCTGCAGGTACTCGCTCTCGGGCCACGCCAGTACTCGATACCATGCATCTGCAAGCTGCTGAGGGTTCCGCGGCTCCACTACAATGCCTGCATCTCCTATCAGGGCGGCGGCGTCGCCCACTCGAGTGGCAACGCAGGGCACCCCGCATGACATGGCCTCGCACAGGCTGACGGGCAGGGCCTCTCCCTCAAATGATGAAAGGGTCACGAGGCTCATGGCCGCGCTGAGGCGCGGCATATCGCGTCGTATTCCAAGAAGGTGGACATTGTCCTGGACTCCTGCAACCAACATCTGCGCTTGGAGCCGCGTATTCGACCGGTCAACACCCTGGCCAGCCAGGACGAAATGAACGTCTGGGAGACGCCTGATCAGAAAGCCTGCAGCCTCCAGAAGTGTGGAATGATCTTTCATTGGGTGGTAGCGCGCAAACATGCCGATCAACTTCACGCCTTCCGGAAGTCCCAACTCGTGGCAGACAGCGGCATGGGCAGAAGGATCCGGGCGGAAGACGTCCGGATCGACCCCGTTGGCAATAACTGTCGTCTTCTTTCTTGAGAATCCACTTTCCAAGTGCGTCTGAAGGGCGGAACGTGAACAATAGATGGTCTGAGAGGGGATGAAAGCAGAGAGGCGCGCCAGCCAGCGAACCACAAGCCAGGTTGACGGCTTCATGGACTCCCTCGTAGTGAGCGAGTGATGGATCCCCCAGACGATCGGGGCGCGGACGGCCAGCCTACTCCCCACGCCTCCAATCAGGTTTGCATGATAGAGCCACGTCTGAATAACGTCAGGATGGAAGGAACGCACGATGCGCCTGATCTTCAGAAGCTTGGACAATTCGACTCGGGGGGGACACAGATCGACGTACTTGATCGGGATGTCCAGTGCTTCGACCTGCTCCGCCATTTCAGCCCTGGGCATAAGTGACAGGACCATGTGTTGATCCATGTCATCCTTCCAGTGCCGGAGCAGGCCAATCAAGACAGTCTGGGCGCCTCCGATGTCAAGACCGTTGATGATGTGGAGGATTCTCAAGGCGGACTCGATCGGGAAGGACCTTCCGGCTGGAAGGCGGCGATGAACTCAGGGAGGATCCGCTCGACAGAGAAATCCAGCGCCCGCCTGCGGAGCGTATCACCAGGAGGGGGTTCGTCCATGGCTTTCATGATGGCTTCGGCCAAAGCGCGTGGATCTCCCACGGGGGCGAGGATGCCGTAGCGACCACTCTCCAGGATCTCTGCCGGGCCGCTGGGACAATCCGTGGAGACAACGGGCGTCCCGCATGCCAAGGCCTCGATCAGTGCTCCTGGCAGTCCTTCCCACGCCGAGGAGAGCGCGAAGACGGATGACGCCCGCATGTAGGAATACGGATTGGCGACGAAGCCCGGCATGTAAAGAGTGTCGTCGACACCGAGCCGCTGCGCCAGCTGCAGCAGTCGGTTCCGTTCTGTGCCTTCTCCAAGAATCACGAGATGACATTCCCTCGTCGATCTGACAATGGCAAAAGCACGGATCAGGGTCGCCTGATCTTTCTGCGGTGTAAGCCTGCCTACGTTGATAATGAAGGGAAGGTGGTTATTCTGCAACCACGCTTCTTCTGGCCTGATCTTCGATTTGCCAACGATCTCGTCGATGTCGAACATATTGTAGATCGTTCGCACCTTCGCGGGTTGGATCTTGCACGAACGGATCAGGTCATCTGCGACGCCCCTCGAGACGGCAATCACCAGATCCGTTCGCGGATACAGCCACCTTGCCAAATAGGGTCGCAGGCTATCTCCAAGGCGGGTGGCATGCCTGGCAACCATGGACAGGTGATTGTGCTCACTGACGATGAGACGCCTGGGGAATCCCGTGATTTCCTTGCCCAGGATCGCCAGCACATTGACGGGCGTCTCGGCAGAAAGTAAGACCTCAGGTTGAGCAGCTCGGAGGTATTTCGCGAGTTTCACGAGGGCGTATCTGATGTGCGATGCCTCCAGGCTGACAACGTTGATCTCCGGGCTTGCCGAATAGGCGCTGCCAATGCGATTGATGAGGATCACATCCAGATCCCAGCCGCGCCGAGCCAATTCCCCCGTCAGCAGCAGCAACTCGCGTTCCGCGCCGCCGCCCCGCAGGGACGACAGCAGGATTGCCCCCTGCTTCATGAAGGACCAACGCTTTGTCTCAGCGGCGAGCCTCGCTCAGAGGTAGCGCAAAGTGATCCAGGATGTCGTACCACCGCATGGCCTCTGGGTGAGCCGCCCAGCTGCGCTCAATGAACGACGCATACTGATGTATCAGCACTTCTGCCTGCAGGCTCCGATCTCCGCCTCCGGGATTCAGGGGCGTTTCAAACTCCATCTGAATTCTTCCATCCTCCAGACAATGTCTGAGAAAAGGAATGATGGTCGCACCAGTGTTCAGCGCCAGTTCCGCGAATCCTGCCTTGATCCGACGTAGGTGCCCAGCGACTGACACCTGATAGGGCCGACCGGGCGCGTCACTCCAGTCGCTGGCAAAGTTGACGATCCCGCCTTGTTGCAGCGTCTTTTGACCCAGCAGTGCAACCTTGGCATTCAAGGCGGAAGCTTCCTCAGCCGGGGCATGAGCATGGCGGCCAGCGTATCGGGTCCCTCTCCTGGGTACAAGGAAGCTGATTGTTGGAATGTCCTTCAACCCCAGCAGCCGTTTCAGTGGGATAAACCCGCCGGCGTTTGGAAAGCCATGGAATGACAACAGGACGACGCCATGACCCCCTTCATAGGCGCGCATCAAATGCTCTGTTCCAAGTATTGGAAATTGCTCACTGGCCTGCCCATCCGGAAGTGCATCAAGAATTTCACCCAGCGTCTGCCAGTAGGCAAAGGGCGAATTCTTGTAGGCCACCACACTATGCCCAGCCCGGTTGACTTTCCTAAGGGCGTTCCCAGGTAGGGCATAAAGCATGTTTGTGAGCATGCTCATTTGAAACGCATCGGAAGGCACTGCACGACACCCTTTCAGGCTCGCCACCCATTGGCTGAAGAGGGCAAACCGCCTTCGGTACAGAAGGCGACGAACAGAAGCGTTCTGGCTCCAGCCAAGTGCCCACTCTTTGGCCTGCAGATAGGACATGCCGACAATGTGCCGGGCGAGGATGAGATCCACAAGCCAGTCGATTTTTTCCCCAACATAGGTCCCGCTTGTCAGCAGCCGCCTCAGCTTGGCAACCGTAATCCTGTTTTTCAGTTCTTCAATTCGTTGGGGCCGAGTCCTGGCATGGCCTCTGACGACGGATATGTCCTCGTCACCTGAAGCGGATGTCTCATTCGCAAGCAGGGCGCTGAGGCCAGCGATCGTTGGATGCTTCAGAAACGCCTGGGGGACCGGTCTTGAGAAGCGTTCTTCCACGGCCAATGTCATTTCCAAGACCATCAGCGAGTCCCCGCCGAGCTCGAAGAAGCTGTCTTCGACCCCAACGCCATCCAGCCCCAACAGGCGCTCCCAGATGCCGGCGATCTCGATCTCCATATTGTTTCGAGGAGCCGTATATGCCGTTTCCAGATCTGGCCGATTGCGGGTCGGCTCGGGCAGCTCGAGGCGGGCCAGTTTTCCCGCAGGAGTTCGCGGTAATGCGTCCAGGCGCACGATTACCGATGGGATCGCGTAGCTCGGCAGTTGAGAGGACAAGCCCTTCTTCAAGCGACTGACAGAGAATGGATGTCCTTCCTGCATGGCAACATACGCGATCAGCCGCGGCTCCCTGCCGGGAGATGGACGTGCGACCGCGGCCGCGTCCTTGATCCCGGGCAGCCCGCGCAAGGCGAGATCCACGGCCTCCAACTGCACACGGAAACCCCGGATCTTGATCTGGGTATCCATGCGACCCAGGACCTCCAGAGTCCCATCCTTGCGCCAGCGGCCGCGGTCAGACGTGTAGTATGTCCGTATCTGCGGATCGTGCGGATCCGTTTGGAACTTCAGCGCCGTTAGTTGCGGCTGTCTCCAATAGCCTTGAACATGATAGCGGCTTCTGACGGCAATTTCCCCCTCCCTCCCATTTTCCACGACCTGACGGTCCTCATCGACCACAAACACATCCGTGCCAGGAGGCGGACGGCCTGCTGGGAGAAAACCATCAAAAGGCGCAGTGTTGTGATAAACGGGATTCAGGCATATGATTCCAGTCTCGCTCGCCGCAAAGGAGTTGATCAATACACAGTTTTTGGCCGTGTGCGCCTTGAACAGCTCGACGTCCGCATTTGTCAGGGGCTCACCCCCCAAATGCACGAATCGGATCCGCGGCAAGACTAATCCTGCCGGAGCGAGACCAAAGATGGCACGAAATATGGAGGGCGTGCCTCGGAAGATCGTAATTTGCTGATCCACCATCCAATCCAAGGCCTGTTGAGCGGTGCTTGCCTTCAGATCCAGAATGCAGAGTGTGGCACCACTAACCAGTGTGCCCATCAGACTCGGGGTCGCCAATCCGTGACATACGGAAACCAGCAGCGGCATGCGATCACTGGGGGAAACCATCTCAAAGTTGTTCCTGAACTGGGCGCCGTGGGCTCTGCGCAGGTGCGTCCCCACCACTCCCTTTGGCCTCCCGGTTGAGCCCGCCGTATAGGAGATGGAGCAGAGCGACTCGGGCGTGACTCTGCGCCCGGGGTTCCGACGATCCGAGCCCCTCACGATCTCGTCATAGTACAAGATCTTGACTCGGGCTCGATCACCCACAATGCGCCCGGCGGTATCAGCGAGCTCCGCGCTCGTGATCAACAATGATGAAGTCGAATCCTCAAGGAAGCTCCTCAATTGCTCATCGGAGTTCGCGGGATGCAGGCCTGTATAGGCCCGCCCGGCTTTCGCGACCGCCATCAGGGTAACGACGGCGAATACTTCATTCTTGAACAGGAAGGCGATTGGGGATTCGTTGTCGCCGACCTCCTCAATGACCCGATGCGCCAGGTCGTTGATCGCGTTGTTCAGCTCTCGAAAGGTCAGCCTGCAGGTCGCGCTCTCGATTGCCGTGCGATCAGGGTGTTTCTCCACGATCGCCTCGAATCGTGCGACAATCGTTGTCTCCAGGATGTCGTCGGGAACCGGCACAAAATCGTCCGGACATCTGATGCCAAAATCAGGGCGTTGCACGGCTTTCTCCATATTGAGCGCTGATGCTCAGCGTCGAGAGCGTCAGCCCTTTGGTGCGGAACGTCAATTGCCGATGGAGCGGGCAGCCTCGGACACAAACCGCGGGTCATAGAACTGATCCAGTTCCAGAGACCCGTCCAAATAGCCCTTCGCCAGGCCCCATTCTTGGTAAGCCAGCATGCTCTCCGCGTCGATGGTTCCATCGGCCTTGAAACTCGCCCAGCACGAGGCTTTGACCTCTGCCGGGTCAAGCCCCGTGAAGTCCGCAATGATCTCAACATTGCGGACTGTCTTTCCCTGATTGAACTGCTGGACACCGCGCAGGTAGGCGATCATGAAACGCGTGCCGGCCTCAGGCTTGTCCTCAAGGATGGCGGGTCCAAAGACAATCACACCCAAGGAGAGATTGGGCATCAGGGCCGAGTACGGAACCCACACTTCGCCTGCACCGGCCGTGACCGCGTGAGTGATCCAGGGTTCACCGAGCACGCTCACATCGACTGAGCCATTCCGAAGTGCTTCCACGCGCGCGGGCGATTGACTAATGGACATGGGTTCAATATCGGCTTGCGTTAGGCCGTTCTGGGCAAGCAGAAGATCGAGGGAGTACTCGTTGATTCCCCCCGCTGAAGTCGCGACTCTCTTACCCTTGATCATCGCAGGGTTAGCCAGGGCTCCGCTTTCCAGGAATTGCTTGCTTGCCACCCATGCGGTTACGACACAGCTGGCGGGATCCAGGAAACCCTTGTCTGCTACGTACTTTAGGTTGTTCCCCTGATGGACGGCGTTGAGGACGGCGGTTGACAGCGATATGGCGCCCGCGTCCAATTGACGGGCCACAAGGCCGGGAACGATTTCGTTGGATGAGCTGATGAAATCGATCAACTCCACATCCAGACCCTGCTCCGCGAAATAACCCTCCTCATAAGCAATGAAGAGTGGTCCATCGGATACGAAGCGGTAGGTGGCGACTTTCAGCGGGATCCTTGGCTCCTCGGTCGGAGCGATCAAATTCGTCGGGAGCGGCGGTGGAACCGGCGTCGGCCACGGCGCGCCGGGCGCCGGCGTACACGCAACCAGAAGCACACTCAAAACGATGCCCACAATCACGAAATCCGGTCTCTTTTTCATTGACCCCATCCTGCTTTCCAAATATCGCATGATCACATTCTATCCAGGTCCCTGAGCACATAAAAGGGCCGTGCAAGTGAATTCGCCGCCGACGCGTTCGCCTGCCGGAGACGACGGCATAACTGACTCGCCTGCTCCGGCATCCGCTCCCGCCCGGCAAGTGCCTATGGCCTGCCCGTAAGGCCCCGTCGCAGCCTGAATCCCCGGCCAGAAGCAACAAGTGGATCTCAGCCCGGCCCGCATCTGCGCCCGGGTTGAGCGTTGATGCTCCTACGATGAGCCTCAGTGCTCAGCGTAGAGAGCATCAGTCCATTGGTGTGGAACGTCAATTGCCGATGGAGCGGGCAGCCTCGGACACAAACCGCGGGTCATAAAACTGATCCAGTTCCAGAGACCCGTCCAAATAGCCCTTCTCCACGCCCCATCTTTGGAAGTCCAGCATACCCTGCGTGTCGATGGTTCCATCGGCTTTAAAACTCGCCCAGCACGAGGCTTTGACCTCTTCCGGGTCAGTCTTCGTGAAGTCCGCAATGATCTCAACGTTGCGATCCGTTTTTCCCTGATTGAACTGCTGGACACCACGCAGGTAGGCGATCATGAAACGCGTGCCGGCCTCAGGCTTATCCTCAAGAATGGTGGCGCCAAAAACAATCGTGCCGAAGGTGAAATTGGGCATCAGCGCCGAGAACGGAACCCACACTTCGCCTGCGCCGGACGTAACCGCGTGAGTGATCCAAGGCTCAGCGAGCGCGCTCACAGCGACTGAACCATTCCGAAGTGCCTCCACGCGCGCGGGCGATTGAAGTATGGACGTGGGTTCAATATCGGCTGGCGTCAGGCCGTTCTGGGCAAGCAGAAGATCCATCGAATACTCATTGGGCCCCCCGGGGGCGAAAACGACGCGCTTGCCCTTGATCATCGCAGGGTTAGCCCGCGCTCCGCTTTCCAGGAACTGCTTGCCTGCCACCCATGCGTTCACGACACAGCTTTCGGGATCCAGGAAACCCTTGTCTGCAACGTACTTCAGGTTGTTCCCCTGATAGATGGCATTGAAGATGGAGGTTGAAATCCCGACTGCCGCCGCGTCCAATTGACCGGCCACAAGGGCGGGAATGATTTCGTTGGATGAGCTGCCGAAATCGACCAACTCCACATCCAGACCCTGCTCCGCAAAATAGCCCTCTTCCTGGGCGATGTAGACCGGCGCATCGGATACGTAGCGGTAGGTGGCGACCTTCAGTGGGATCCTTGGTTGCTCGGTCGGAGCGATCACATTCGTGGGAAGCGGCGGCGCGCCGGGCGTTGCCCCACAGCCAGCCACAAGAACACTCAAAACCATACCCACGACCAGGTAACCCAGTCTTCTCTTCATTTGTCCGATCCTCCTAGAAGATATCGCATCGTCTCATTTTACCCTCTGTCTCACAGCTCATGAAGGGATTGTCCATGACGCCTTCCGCATGCCGGTTCGCTCACCTGCCGCGGGATCGGGTCAGCCATGGACAAGGGCTCATGGGGCGGCACGGACGGTCCGGTTGCCGCCGGGTAAGACGGGCTGCAGGCGAAATCCGGACCTCAGCCACGTCCGCATCCGCCCTGGGATGCCGCACCGAACGCGGCGGCTTACTCACCCATCCACGGGACAACAGCCGCTGTCACGCGCTCCATGAGCTGGTTGAACAGGATGCCCAAGAGGGCTATCACAACCAGCACAGCGTAAAGCTCAGCGACCCGAAAGGTCTCCCATCCGAACCACAGAAGCACGCCGAGGCCCGACCTTGCCGCGACAAGTTCCACGCTGATAGTGATGATGAAGGCCGAGTTGGTCGAGAGGCGTAGGCCGGCCATAATGGAAGGCAGGCTGCCAGGCAGCAGGATATGGGTAAGTACGCGTACACCGCGGGCGCCGTAGTTGCTTCCCACCTCGAAGTACACCTTGTTGATCTGGCGCACGCCAACCAAGCTGGTGATCAGCATGGGGAAGAACGCGGCCAGGGCGATGGCTACGAATTTCGAGCCCTCGCCAAGACCGAAAATGATCATCAGAAGCGGAAAGATCGCAATCTTCGGCATGGGGTAAACAGCAGCAACGAACGGATCAAGGAGCGAGCGGAGAGGCTGCCACCAACCCATCGTGAGGCCCAACAAGGCGCCGGTAATGGAACCGGACACAAGCCCCACCGCAAAGCGCAGCAGCGTGATACCTGTGGCGGCAGGCAGCTCTCCACTGCCGGTGATGTCCACCAGCGATGACCAGATCCGAGTGGGTGGCGGAAAGAAGGTGGCGGAAACCATGCCTGTGCTGGCAGCCAGCTCCCAAGCCAGCAGGAATCCGCAGAATGCGAGCACCGGCAAGAGCCCGTTACGGGGCCTCTGTGTTTCCGTCATGGCGCAACCCCCAAGTCTCGGGCGACTTCCTCGCGCAACATGTTCCAGATCCGAAGTTGGAGGCTCGTTGCCTTCGCCAGGATGCGATCACGGTCGCGCGGCCGGGGAAAATCGATGGGAATGTCGGCCATAATCCTGCCCGGTCGCCCACTCATGACGAGGATTCGATCCCCGAGGACGATAGCCTCCTCAATGTCGTGGGTAACATATACCACCGTGTGCCGGCGCTCCTGCCAGAGACGCAGAAGTTCTTCCTGCATCACGATCCGGGTCTGCGCATCCAACATGCCGAAGGGCTCATCCATCAGGAGGATCTCGGGGTCAGCCAAGAATGCACGCAGTATGGCCACCCGCTGGCGCATTCCGCCTGAAAGCGTATGGGGGTAAGCATGCACGAAGTCCCTCAAGCCGACCTTCTCAAGGAAATCGCGCGCCAGGTCATGCCGGGTTTCCTTGTCCACCCCCTGCATCTCCAGCCCAAAGGCCACGTTGTCCAGGACGGTCATCCACGGAAACAATCCCTGGCTTTGGAATACCATGGCCGTCTGGGGACGCGCTGCCTCCATCCTGGCAAAGTGCATCTCGCCGGAGGACCTCGTCAGCAACCCCGCCATGACCCGCAAGAGCGTAGACTTGCCGCAACCGCTCGGCCCCGCAACGCACACGAACTCCCCTTGCAGAATGGAGAAGGTCACATCCCGCAGCGCCGAAAGGTTCTCCTCCTTTGCCACGAAGTCCTTGCTCAGGGCAGTGCAGGAGAAGACGATCTGGTGTTTGTCGCGCATCGCTGTCTGGACCTGGTGCTAGACAATAGCTGCGGCCCGCTCGATTTGAAGCACATTCCCCGGCAGTCGCCCACCGCGGATCAGGCAGATCCCAGCAGGGATTGTACCATCCGGAAAGAACCACCTTCAGAGGCGGCTCCTACGGCATTTGGGGTGCCAGGCGCCCTGTGTTCGGGAACACAGTCTATGGGAAGGCCCAAGGACCCGACCGGCTCCCTACGCCAGCCATGCAGAGAGATCCCTATTGATCATCGGCTCGAATTCCTTGATCTCGGGAGCGTATTTCTGCTTCAACATCTCGCGGGTCGACGGTTTCATGGGTGGATAGACGTACTTCGCAGTGTTCATCCTGAGGAAAGCGGCCTTCAGCCGGCGTCGCTCAAAGGCCGGAACTGCCAACTTCATCAGCTCCTTGACGACGGACCGGCTGCGGACGATTCTTTCAAAGCTACGGCTTCTGGGCTTACTAGCCACGTTGCTGTGGGTATACTGAATCGTGACCAGAGGAACTTGAAGGAAGGTCTGGACTCGCTGCATGGTTTGAGGGAATTCCTGGCGGTTTAGGTCCTCGTGAAGCAGCAGCAAGAAATCATCCTTGTGGAAGTACTTCCAGAAGGCGCTCAGTTGTCGGGCATAGAGTCCGCCACCGAAGTACGCATGACCTATACGACCCAGATCATTCAATGTGGGTTGCTTCGTTTTCGGCCGTTCACCTTCCTTCTGCAAAGCTTCCTCGAAGCTTGGGGCCTCGCGATTGCCCATGTTCACATCATGCCAGTAGTGAGAATAAGCCCGATCGATTGGGTTTCGAAAAATCGCAATGAACTTGATGGCCTGCCCCGGTAGATCGATCTTGATGCGAGGCGCCACCTTCTCGGCATAGTAAAGGTACGAGGTACTGGCATCACACCGATAACGATATCCCGCTGCCGCCTCCGAGAAGAAAGTGTTGAGATACCAATCCATACCCCTGGCATAATCCACGTCACTGGAGAAAAAGTACGATTCCTTGTACGGGATGATGAAGACGTCCGGGTGCTGCTGCAGTGAATCGGCGAGCGTGGTGGTACCCGACTGTGCAGCGCCCACTATGAATAGATTAGGGCAGGTCTGACTCACTTGAGCACTCCGGGATATCTGATCGAATCCAGCGTTTGTTTTAGCCGCGTCCCGAGGAGAGAATCGATGAGCAACAACCAGATTCCCGGTGCCAGGATCGGATACGAGGTCAGTGACATTCGCGTGTATTGATGGGCCTTCCGCATGTTGTCTTCCCGAGAGAATTGATATGCGAGCTCTTGATAGACGTGCGCGGTTTTCCGGCGGAAGAAGAGACTTCCTTGCGCCAGCAGGGCAGCCCCATGTTTCTCCAGGAAGTAGAGACTGGACCGTTCCATTGTCTCACCGGATCTCGTCAGGTGCTGATTGAAGACCGCGAGGATCTTCGGCACAATGCCAATCTCGTACGTGCGCCGGTAGCGGATCAACCAATCTGTGTCCTGTCCGCGCCTCAGGGTTTCATCAAAGCCGCCAACTTGACGGAAGACGCTTCTGCGGCACGCGAAAGTCGTACACGGCTGAAGCGTGTTCTTCCAGAGTATGCCTCGGAGACTGGTCGCTTCTGCCGATGGGACGACTGCCATCCGTCTACCCCGAAGTGTGTACAGGAAATACCCCGTCACGCACCCAGGGCTTCGCTGTGTCTGGAGAAGGTCGACTTGCCGCTCCAGTTTTGCCTCGAGCCAACAGTCATCTGAGTCAAGGAACGCGACAAACTCGCCACGACTTCGCTCAATGCCAAGATTCCTGGCCGCCGCCGCTCCGCGGTTCTCCTGATAGAAGTATCGAATCTTCGGGTTGCCAAGATCCGAAACCAACTCCCGCGTTCGATCAGTTGAGCCATCGTCAACCACGATCAACTCAAGATCCTGGAATGACTGGGCCGCGATGCTGCGCAGCGCGGTGAGGAGCAACGTTGCCCGGTTGTAGGTAGGGACGATTACGCTGACCGCTATGGACGTGGCCATCCAGCAACACCTCGAGCCATCAGGAGCGTTCCCCCGCTCGCTGGAGGTAGATTGTCCGGCCTTGCTTGCCGTGCGATAAATGGACCATCTTCGGCCAGGGAAGCAAGTACTTGAGAAAGCGAAGATCGAATTCGGGAGGCAGCATGGCCATTCTCAGATCAGTCGCCGCGGCACCTTGTGCAGCGTCTTCTAACCGTGCCGACGCGATCCTTTGGAGTGCGCGATGCCATCCAGCCTCGACCAGGTGATATCAGAGCTGTGCACCAGTCCTTGCCACCGGACGTTGAACTGCGAGAGCAGGCTGCCATTGTCATAGACGTCAAATTCCCCGACGTGATCGAGTTTGTCAAGGAGCCGAAAGCTCTTGCCTTGCCGCTGCCGGGATACCTGGGCTCCCAAGTAGTATTTGCCTGGCGCCAGGAGACCGGCTGGCAACCGCGTTTCAAACTCATATGTCCCTGGTATTGAGGGTACAAGCGAGTTTCCCGCGGGTTCGAAATCGTGTGTTGCGAGGACAGTCTCCAGATTGCTGCCGTAGATCTTCAGCGTGAGATGTGTCCCGAATCCAATCGTGCTGAAGTAGAGCTTGGTACGTACGTGAATGGCGCCGTCGTGGGGAAACCTCTTCAGCATGGCGCCTTCGCTGTCGCAGGTACGGACATTCAGAATCTGCGCCTCTTTCCATGATTGGATCGCAGCGTCCTCAGGTGAATCAGCTTCCCGGGACTGAAGGTACTGATCAAGGGCTGCTGCTGTCTCTCCCATGAACTTCAGCCTTCCATGCTCCAGAAGCATGCACCGGGGACACAGAGCCTTCACAGCACCCAGGTTGTGGCTGACAAACAGGACGGTGCGCCCTTGCGTCGCGACCTCCTGCATTTTGTTGAGGCACTTGTTCTGGAACGCGACGTCGCCCACGGCAAGCACCTCATCCACCAGCAGGATCTCCGGTTCAAGGTGCGCGGCGACCGAGAAAGCCAGCCTCGTGCGCATTCCGCTGGAGTAGAACTTGAGCGGTGTATCCATGAACTCCTCAACGCCGGAGAAATCGACGATGGCATCGAATTTCCTGGTGATCTCGCTTCTTCGCATTCCCAGCACCGCACCATTCAGATAGACATTCTCGCGGCCCGTGAGCTCCAAGTGGAAACCCGTCCCCACTTCCAGCAGCGAGCCGACGCGCCCCCGCATTCGAACGCTGCCCTCGGTAGGAGCGGTGATGCGCGCAAGCACCTTCAGGAGTGTGGTTTTTCCCGCGCCGTTATCTCCAATGATTCCCACCGGCTCGCCGTGCTGGATGTCAAATGTGACATCCCTCAAGGCCCAGATGGCACCGCTACGCCCGGCCTGTTTCTTTCCAAAGGTCGACGCCACCAGGTCTCCGATCGCCGAAGAAATGGACTCGTAGCCCATACCGCCGGTCAATTTGCGATCTCTTGTGCTCGCTTGAATGCGATAGAGTTTGGACAGTCCGTCCGCGCGAACGGCGAAATTGCTCATCCAGATGCCTGATCAGATAATGTCAGCAAAGGTGCGTTCCATTCGCTGAAAATAGATCACGCCGCCGACCAACATTGGAACGACTGCAAGGATGGAGACGCCAATGAGGGAGCTGCTCGTGACCTGGCTGCCCAGCAGCGCCCAGCGGAAGCCCTCCACGACCCCTGCCATAGGATTGAGGCCGTACAAGCCGCGCCATTGTTCGGGAATCATCGTGCTGGAGTAGGCGACCGGCGTGGCATACAACCATATTTGCGTCAGAAACGGAAGCACGTACTTTACGTCTCGATAACGGACATTGAAGCTCGCCAGCCATAACGCTACTGCCAGCGCCGTGGCGAGCGCGAACAGCACCAAGGCCGGGAGAACCACGATATTTCGCGTGAGCGGAATGCCGTAATACCACATCAATCCGAAGAGGATAACGATCGAAATGAGGAAATCCACCAGTCCACTCAGGATCGATGACACCGGCAGGAAGATCTTTGGGAAATAGATTTTGGTGACCAACTGCTGGTTGCTGACGAGACTGGCCGATGCGTCGGAGAGCGCCTTCGAAAACAGCTGCCAGGGGAGCAGCGCGGCATAGGAGAAGATCGGATACGGAATGCCGTCTGAAGGTAGTTTCGCCAGCATCCCAAAGACAACACTGAAGATGATCATGGTCGTGACGGGCTGGATCACGGCCCAGGTGGCCCCCAGAAGCGTCTGCTTGTATCGAACCTTGATATCGCGCCAGACAAAGAAATAGAGCAGCTCTCGATACTCCCAAGCCTCGCGCAGGCGAAGATTCAGCCAGCCGCGGGGCGGCTCAAGAAGAACTTCATTCATGGCAGCAGTGGGATTCGAGCTCATGTCATAGACCTATCCGCAGAATCATGTTGAATGCCCAGGCAGGCGCTACTGGCAATTACCATTATTGTCGCACACCGGCAGCGCCTGCGGACATTTGAGGCTCGGAAGCGATGCTCCAGAATTCATCGTCGTGATCGTCTCCGCTTCCACGATGGCCAAGGCATCGACGCGTCCGCTGAGGCTTTCCCTGCAGCCGATTACCAGTACATCAGCCACGTTCGCAAGCTCGACCGGGGACGAGGCGAAGAGGGAGATGACTCGCGCCCCCTGTTGCGGACCTATTAGGTAGAACTCAAGATGAGGGAATCCCAGGCCGGTCAGGCTTCCTTCTGCCTCCTTGGCGATGGCTCGATAGGAGAACCACCGGGGGTACATCGCCTGGCCCATCAAACTCACCCCTTTCCATGAGGACAAGAAGCCGTCAATTTCCGCAAGACTGTACCCTGCGTGGAGGAGAGCATTTTGAGCTCTCAGCTTGCCAAGCGAGGACGTCGTTTCACCCTGGGGATACCGAGCTGGGAAGGCAACATCAACCAGGACCGGACCAGCACCAAGGACAACAATACACAGTAGCGCTGCGGCCATGCCGCGCGAGCCGGGACTCCTCCGCATGATGGGGGCAGGGCTCCGCAGCTGCGGGATCTGAGCGCCGATTTCGCAGACTGCCAGCAGGCCAGCAGAATAGTACAGGAGCACAAGCCAGTCCACCGGAACAAGATACCGTCCGCCAGACGTGCGACCCAGCGAGTTCCCGACCTGATAGAGCACAAACACGACCAAGGGCACCACAGCCGCCAGGCCCGTGCTTCTCCACAGCACAGCGCCGCCAATCGCAAGAAAAGCCGCGGACAACAGCAGCCCCAGGATCTGTCCGAACCCAAGAGAGCCATCCCAGGACCGTGTCCATACCGAGGTCGGTGCTCTCAGCGTGTGCTGAAGATCATCCAGGACAGGCGAGGTGGGCAGGATTAGGATCGAACCCATCACGTTGTTCGCCAAATGTTTTAGGACCACGAGCGGGATCAATACCGTTCGCGGCGCCAGCGATCTGTCGGGCCCGGAGCCGTCGGCGGGCAGACTCTGTTCGTGGGCAGGCACGGGTGGGTTCGTGTCCGCCTTTCTCTCGAGGTCCCGGAATCTCGTGCGGTTGACCAGGCCGATCTTCGAAAGATACACAGCGATCGCATCCTGATTTCTCAACTCGTTTCGCAACCCCCAGGGGGTCAGGAACAGTACAAAGGCAGCACCCGTGAGCAACAGGATGCGGAGCCATCTCTTGGAGGATCCCTTCTGCAGCACTGCAAGGATCGGTGCGACCCCGAGCATCACCATGCCCGTTGGTCGGATCAAGAACGTCAAGCCCACGCTTCCCCCGTGCCAGATCGCAGGCATCGAAAAACCATCTCGTCGCTGCACAAGGTTCACAGCCGTAAGCATCACCAGCGCAATCCCGATCGCCGTGGGAAAGTCGGTCAGCATCTGCTTGGGACTGGCAGAATTGATGACTGCAGCAGCAGCTATCGAGTTACCTCCCTGGAACGCGATCATGAAGGCCGCTGTAATACCTAGTGCCCGATTCCGAAGCTGCTTTCCTAGCAAGTAGGCGATCGCCGGCAGGATAGCCAGGACGGCTCCCTGTACCGCCATGTTTGCCTTGAAGTCCTGTCCGCTCAACAGGTGAACAATCGCCAGGAATGCGGGATACATCGGGTTGTCAAGCGCCCGGCCGTAATTCATTCCCTGACCCAGCAGCGCCGATTGGCTCTGAAGGTCATACTCCGCAGAATCAGAGTAAGGATAGATCTCGAAGTTCGGCGGCCGCGGTGCTGGATTCATGTAGCTGGAAGGCGTGGGCATTCTCGCCCAGTAGAGTGCTGCAAGCAGCCACACCAAGACGAAGGCCCATCGATCCATCCATGACGCGTGCTGTGCGAATCGTGGCTCGACAATTCTGCGGAAGAGGATTCCCGCCAGCACCGACGCGGCAACCTGCAAGGTGAGGATCGGGACGCCTGCTTCGTACTGGTAATCCTCGTATGTTGAGACGCCTCTCACGACCGCGACCATCAAGATCCACAGGACAACGAGACCTACCAGAGTCCAGGCTGAGGTCCTCCAGACCGCGCCGCTTTCTCTCACCGAATGCTGCAGGCATCTACGAATCTCAGCTCGTCGCGGGTACCAAAGGAGGACGAGAATCTGCAGGCCAAGTGTGCCCACCCAGATGACCAATGGCCTGACACGAACATAGTAGTCTGCAAGCTCGCCGAAGTGATACGCTGGAAGACACAGGGCCAGCAGGCCGATGACGATTGACGACCAAGCGAGAGGCAAGACGAACCCAGCCCTTGCCGCCGGTCTCAGGATCCACGCCGCAAGTCGGTCTGCGTGAGACCGTCCGGTGAGTGCCCGGAGCAGCAGGAGGACTGCAGCGGCACATGCCAGGAACGGAACTGCAGTCACGAGCAATCTGGGGACGGAGAAGGCCAAGCCTTCCGGCTGTTGCGGCACGCCGCCTGCAAAGAGGACCACAGCTGCCGTCAAGAGGGAGCAGATCACGGCAATCCCCCATTGAATGGCTAGGAAGCGAGGCGGGACTGATTCTGGTTTCGTAACGGGCATTTCGTGCTCGGCGATCCAATGTAAGGCAACGCCCAGACCGTCGGCTGTTGACTGGATGGATCGCTCGAACGATTGTAATCTAGTCCTGACGCAGGCAATCCGCGCGCCGCGTCACAGCCCATGGCAGCCAGGCTGCAAGGCCACGGCCTATGCCGTCACTGCTTCAGTTCTAGTTCCGCGGCGAAAAGCAGCGCGTCGAGTTCGCTCTCCTGCGCGGCATCCAGCGGCGGGACCTGATGCTCCCGTAGGATCCTTTCCGCCTCGGCCTGGGCGCGCTCGAGGATGCTTTGCTTCCCACCCCTCTCCCATGCTTCCCAACTGGCGCGCTCGGCCAGCTTCGTCAGCGCCACCTCACCAGACTTGAGATACTTCACCGTATGCTTCTGCCCGAGGTAGTTGCGCGTGCCATCCATCACGGCGGCGATCACATCCACCGCCAGCGCATCCGCATTCACCGCCAAACCCCGGCGCGCGCGCAGGATGCTCCCCACGAATTCGTCGTCGAGCACCATCTGCGCGTACGAGCTGCTGATACCCGCTTCCATCTCACCGATGCCAGAGAGTTCGTCCGCACCCGCCAGCGCGGGGAGGACCGCGTTGAGGGCGCGCTCGAATCCATTCTGGGCATCGATGATGTGGCTGTTGGTCGAGAACCCGTAAACGTTGACCGCGAACCCGTAGCGATGGCCTACCTGAACCGTGCCGGCCGAAGCAAGCCCCATTTCCACTCCGCCCCACACCGATACGCCGGTGCGCGGCTCCATGGCCGCAAGGCGTCCGCAATACACAATAGGCAGACCGGGATGGACCACCTGCGCAAGCACGACCGCCAGCAGGACCTCCGCGTTCTGTTGGGCGATGGCGCCTGCGAGTGAGAACGGCGCGGTCGTTCCCGCGGTGGGACAGGGAAGCGGAGCAAACGAAATGCCGAGCTGTGCGATCTCAATGATCGCCTGTGCTTCGTAGTCGGGAAGCGTCAACGGGCTGACCGGTGAGAGCGAGAGCGTGAACCCCTCCTTCGGATCACCGATCACTTGCGCCATCTTCACCGCGTAGTGCACCTCCTTGGGATACTGCACCCCCGGACCCTGCAGCGGCTTCAGGGTGAACGGCAGGGCATGACGATACATCGCCAGGGACATGATGCCGCCGGGTGTATCGCGGGGCGTGAAGAACGGCGTGATAGTGTGACAGTTGTCCAGGGCGTCAAGCAAGCGCGTCGAGTCGCGCACATCAGCCATCGACGCAGGGCGCCTGGTCCTGGTGATAGGATCACAGACGTCGCGCGCCCCTCCCGGGTTGTGGAAATAGAGGTTGCCGTCGCCGAGCGTCTTCACCGCACCGCCGCGCCCGCGCACCACTACCTTCTTCCCAGCCTGCAGGATACACTTCTCAACGAGATCGGGGGGCAGCAAGACGCGGTCGCCCTTGATCCTGGCGCCGGAGCCAGTGAGGAGCTCGCGTGCTATCCCTTCCTTCAGCACAAATCCGACCTCGCCCAGAATGCACAGTGTGGCCTGATGAATGGCTTCCACTTCCTCGGGACTCAGAATATGGAGGTTGAACATGGCTGCTCCTGATGAGTTCTCGTGACGCGGTCCCTCATGATCCTGAAGAGCGTGCCGGGGCCACCACGCGATCCAGAAACGTCAGGCGCCGCATTTCATGATCAATGACATTCTCGAGCTTCAAGAATCCGTGACCTTCGTCCGTGTACAGGATCAGCTCCACCTGCTTGCCGAGTTCCTGCAAACGATCTCGGGCCGCCGTCGACTCGGTCGCCGGGCAGCGCGGATCGTGCGCCCCGCAGATCAGCTGCACGCCGGCCCGGATCAGATGCAGATAGAAGAACGGGGAACGCCGCCGCCACATGTCCGCATTCTCAACCGGGTCGCCGAGATTCTCGATATCCCAATGCTGGAGGTCGTGCCGGGCGCTTTGATGGCTGGTGAACCAGTTCAAGAAGGGCACGACGGCCGATCCGCCCGCCCACAGTTCGGGGTACTCGGTGAGACAGGTCATTGTGAGGTAGCCGCCGTGTGACCGACCGCTGATTGTGATCTTCCGCGGGTCGGCCAGTTTCTCGCACACCAGATACTGCGCGCCCGCGGCGCAGTCGAACGTATCCACCTCACCCAGCCGTCCATGGTTGGCCTGCGCCCAGGCACGGCCGTAGCCGGTAGAACCGCGATAGTTCGGCGCGAGAACCGCCCAACCCTGCGCTGCCAGATAGCTCATCAGGGGATGCCAGTTGCATTGATAGAGCCAGTTCGGTCCGCCATGGATGTTGACCAACGCCGGCGGGTTCTGTGTGCGGGGACGATACAGCATCGCCGGAACCATGACGTCATCGATGGAGGGATACCAGATCTCCTCGGGGATGACGAAATCGCCCGTGTCGAGGCCGCCGGGCAGAGAGTAGGTAAGCTGCGTGAACACCGCGTCTGCAAGTTCCAGCTGCCACAAATCATTGGGACGGCGCGGGTTCTCGAAGCCGAACAGGAGACTGCCTCCTTCGCGCGCAAAGCGCGGGTGCGAGAAGATCCCCGGTGCCAGGCGATAGGCGCTCGCAGTGGGGTTCACCAGATCATGAACACGCAACGACGTGTCCGCGCCCCGGGTGTGAACGCAAACCAGCCGTCTTCCATCCGCGGACCAGGCGGGATTCGTATCGTCGCCCTCGCTGGCTTCCAGCCAGCGGATGGTGCCCGATGCCAGTTCATACAGGCCGAGGCGATACCACCCGCCAGTGTCGGCGCAGAAAGCGAGCGTATGGCCATCCGGAGACCAGGCTGGGTGCATGGCATTGAGCACTTCACCGCCCTGCTGAAGCTGCCGCGTCCCGCCATCATGCACATTGATCAGGAAAATGCTGCGGTCCTGCCCATACCATTCGACCTCGACAGCGATCCAGCCGCCGCTGGGCGACCAGTGGGCGTCCCAGCAGGGATGGTCGACATCCAACACGAGCCGCGCACTGCCACCGCCGGCTGGCAGGATGTAGCATGCAAAGTGCCCTCCGGCATCCGACAGAACCGCAAGCGCTCTACTGTCGGGCGACCAGCTGATGTTGGGTTGGTGCGCAAAAGCGATGTCTGGTGTGAGGTCGATGTGTCGACTGACAGCGAGGTCGAACATCCCGATGTGAAAGCTCTCGCTGCCATCCAGGTCAAGGGCGTATGCCAGACGCGTGCCATCCGGCGAATAACGCGGGCGGAATTTGCCTCCGGGGGGCCTGGTAATGGCCCGAGTTTCGCCCTCACGTCTGTCCGCCCTTGTGCCGGAAGAGGGCAGCGCCATCTCATAGATCTCCCACGTGCCGCTCTGGTTCCACGAAAAAGCAAGCCGCGCACCATCGGGCGAGAGATCAAATCCATAGCCCGAATCGATGTGCGGAACGCGCAGGAGCTGCTCGAGGCCGGGTGTCATGTCCAGCGATGAAAAGATAGGGTCATCGCGTATTGCAGCGTTGCTTCATGCCTTGTGGCAGGCGGCCCAGTGATCGGGTTGGATCTGGCGCCATTCGGGGTCTTTGACGCGGCACTCAGGATCAGCGATCGGGCAACGCGGATGGAAGCGGCATCCACTGGGCACGTCGATCGGGCTGCGCACCTCGCCGCGCAGGCGCACGCGCGCGCGGGCTCGGGTCTTGACCGGGTCCGGCAGCGGCACCGCCGCCAGCAACGCCTGCGTGTATGGATGCAGCGGGTTTTCATACAGGTCCTGCCGGGGCGCGAGCTCCACGAGGCTGCCGAGGTACATCACAGCGACGCGGTCGCACAGGTGCCTCACCATGCTCAGGTCGTGGGCGATGAAAAGATAGGTGAGCTGCAGGCGATGCTGCAGTTCCTCCAGCAGATTCACCACCTGCGCCTGGATTGACACATCTAAAGCAGTGATAGGCTCGTCACACACAACGAATTGCGGGTTGGTTGCCAGGGCACGCGCAATGCCCACGCGCTGACGCTGGCCACCGGAGAGTTCATGCGGATAGCGGTTTAAGAAAATGCCTTCAAGATTCACCAGGTCGAGCAGCTCCTCCACGCGCCGGCGCTGTTCCGCGGGCGTGCCAATGTGGTGCACGCGCAAAGGCTCTCCCACGATCCGTGCGATCGTCCAGCGCGGGTTGAGGGAGGCGTACGGATCCTGGAAGATGATCTGCATGTGGGCGCGCAGCTGGCGCAGCGGAGTGCCCTTCTGTCGAGTCAACTCAGTGCCGTTGAACAGTACGCTGCCAGAGGTTGGGCGGTACAGTTGCAGGATGGTGCGCCCAGTGGTGGTCTTGCCGCAGCCGCTCTCGCCCACCAAACCGAGCGTCTCGCCCTTGAGAATGTCGAACGAGACGCCATCAACCGCCTTCACCGCGCCCACCTGGCGCTGGATCAGGATCCCCCGCGTGATGGGGAAGTGTTTCTTCAGGTCCCGGACGCTGACCAGCACGGGCATGGCGCTCATCGGCTCTCTCCCGTGAGCACATCCACCCAGCACGCGGCTCTGCGATCCAGGCCAACCTCTATTAGCGGCGGGTTTTCCGTGGCGCATCGCGCGGTGGAAAAGCGGCAGCGCGGCCCGAAGGGGCAGCCCCGAGGCAGGCGGGTGCCATCGGGCGGCGAACCTGGAATTGAGGCCAGCTTGTCCAGTTCGCCCGTGTCCAGACGCGGCAGCGATTGCAGCAGAGCCAGCGTATACGGGTGCAGCGGCTGGCGATAGAGCTGGAACACGTCCGCCTCTTCCACCAGGTACCCGCTGTACATCACCACGACGCGATCAGCCAGTTCAGCGATCACGGCTAGGTCGTGGCTGATCCAGATCACCGCCATATTCAGCTGGTCGCGTAGCTGCTTGATCAGGTCCAGGATCTGTGCCTGGATCGTCACATCCAGAGCCGTGGTGGGCTCATCGGCAATCAACAGCCTTGGCTTGCACGAAAGCGCCATGGCAATCATCGCGCGCTGGCGCATACCGCCCGAGAAGTGGTGCGGGTAATCGTCCAGCCTCACTTCCGGATTGGGGATACCAACCTGGTCCATCAGGTCGAGAGCCGCCTGCCGCGCCTGCTTTTCATTCATCCCCAGATGGACCATCATCGTCTCACCGATCTGCCGGCCGATCGTAAGCACAGGATTGAGGGAGGTCATGGGGTCCTGGAAGATCATCGAGATTTCCTTGCCACGCAGCTCCTGCATCTCCACGCTGGATAGGCGGAGCAGGTCCCGCCCCGCGAAATCCACCTCACCAGAGAGGATGCGCCCGGGAGGCTGCGGGATGAGGCGCATCACCGAAAGCACGCTGACGCTCTTGCCGCAGCCGCTCTCGCCGACAATGCCCAGCGTCTGCCCGGGCTTGACGGAGAAGGACACGCCGTTCAGCGCGTGCACGGTGCCTTCAAGGGTCTGGAATTCCACCTTGAGATCGCGTACGTCGAGCAGCTGCGGATCCACGTGCGCCTACTCCTGGGCTCCCGCCAGCGACTGCGGGTCGAGCGCATCGCGCAGCCCGTCGCCGACGAAATTGATGGCGAGAACGATCAGCAGGATCAACGTGCCGGGGAAGAACCACATCCACGGCGCGCCCTCAAGCTGGTTGTACGCCTCGTTGAGCATATTGCCCCACGTGGCGGTCGGCGGTTGCACGCCCATGCCCAGGAAGCTGACATATGCCTCTGAGAGGATGGCATTGGCCACCTCGAGCGTGGCGCTGACAATGATCGGGGCCATGGCGCTGGGCAGGATATGCTCGAAGATGATGGAGGCATCGCTGGCGCCAGTGGCGCGAGCGGCGGTGACGAACTCCTGCTCCTTGAGCGAGAGGAAGCTCGAGCGCACAATGCGCGCCAGGTACATCCAGGAAGTCAGCCCGATAACGCCCACGATGATCACCACGCTACCGCTGTAGGTCCGACCCAGCAGTGTGAAATTGGGAGTCTGGCTGGCGAAGAACTTGGCCAGCACGATGAGCAGGAACAGTTGCGGGATATTGAACATGGCCTCCGTGAAGCGCATCAAGAGGCTGTCGACGATCCCGCCGAAGTAACCTGCCACTGCCCCGATCAGCACACCAACCGTGACGGATACCACCACCGCCAAAATGCCGATGAGGATCGAGATCTGCCCGCCGTAGATGGTGCGAGCCAGGATGTCGCGCCCGGCCATATCGGTGCCGAACGGATGCGTGTCGGACGGCCTGCTCATCTTTTGACGCAGATCCACCAGGTTGGCGTCCGCCTCGCTGAAGAAGAGAGGACCAAAGGCGACGTACAGGACCAACCCAACCAGGATCCAGATGCCGACCAGGGCCATACGATGACGCAGGAAACGCTTCCAGGCCACCTGGCCCGGAGTGAATGGCTTGGAAGTGAGTATCTCATCAGCGTTCAGGGAGACGGTGGCCATCGATCATTCGTAACGGATACGCGGATCGAAATACGTGTACACGATGTCAGTGATCAGCTGGAACACCACCACCAGAACGGCGATGATGAAAAGAATACCCATCGTGACCGGAATATCTCCCGCGTTGGAGGCCTTGTAGAACAGGCGGCCCATGCCTGGCCACCCGAAGATCGCCTCCGTCACAACGGTTCCGCCCAGCAGCAGCGGCATATCGAGGCCCACGATTGTTACCAGCGGCAGGGCAGCGTTCTTGAGGGCGTGCCCCCTCAACACCGTGCGCTCGGGCAATCCCTTGGCATAGGCCGTGCGGATGTAGTCCTGATGGATGACCTCCAGCATCTGTGAACGCACGTAGCGGCTGTACGCCGCGAGGCTGACCACCGAAAGCGCCGTCAACGGCAGCAGCATGTGCAGCGCGATCTGCCCGACCGTGGGCCCCACGCTCAGGTCGTACATGCCAACCGTGGGCAGCGAAGGCAACCCCCAGCGCTGGAAGTTCACACCGAAGAGATAGATCAGCATCAGTGCCAACCAGAAGATGGGCATTGAATAGCCAATGAACGACAGGGTCGTGATGAGATGATCCCAGAACGAATACTGATGCAGCGCGGAGAAAGTGCCCACCAGCAGTGCCAGGATAATGACGATGATCTCGCTGGCCACCATCAGCAGCAACGTGTTCCAAATGCGTTCCCCAATGACCTCGATTGCGGGCCGCCGCTCCTGGAACGAGTCGCCGAAGTCGCCGCGCAGCACGCCTCTGCGCGTCCCGTAGGAGTCGGCGATGCTATCGCCGTCCAGATCGACCTTCATCCAATCGTTGCCGACGAGCCAGATCGCATATTGCTCAATCAAGGGTCGGTCCAAGCCGAGCTGGCGCTCGAGCCGGGCGCGGTCCGCCGGCTGCAGGCGGCGCCGCTCACCCCCAAAGGCTGCCAGCGGATCGCCGAGGTTGGCCGTAAGAATGAACAGCAGCGCGGTAATAATGACCAACAGCGGCACGGCTTGGAGAAGTCGGCGGATGATATAGCGGGTCATGTGGATATATCGGAGAGCAGAATTGAAGACGGGGAGAGCAAACGCGCCGTTCGCTCTCCCCGCGAGGTTGGGATCAGTTGGCTATTTCACATCCCATTGATACGCGAACATCAACGGGTCCACGCCAGAGAACGTGACGTCCTTCAAGCGCGTGTTCACCGCCCAGACGTCCGGGTCGGAGCGGATGGGGATGATGTAGGTCTGGTCGTACATGATCTTGCCGATCTGGTGGTAATCATCGATGCGTTTGTTCGGGTCCACCTCGATATCGGCGACGGCGAACAGCTCTTCCAGCGCCGGATCACAGATGCCGAACCAATTGTAGCCGGTGGGGTAATCGGCGGAGGGTATCTCACTGCACAAGAAGTAGCTGGTGCTGGGAGAGGGGAAGTACCACATGCCGTCCGACCACTGAGTCAGGTCGTAGTTGCCGATGGCGAGCTCTCCGTTGTCGCCGTAGGATGCCCACAGCACTTCTTGCGTGTTTTGTATGATGTCCAGCTTGACGCCAACGTCCGCCAGCATCTGTTGGAAGGTTACGATCATCGTGTCGGTCGTGTCGTCGCCACTGATGTACACATAGCGCAGCGAGAGTTAGGTGCCATTCTTCTCGCGCACGCCGTCGGTCCCCACTGTCCAGCCGGCTTCATCCAGTAGTGCCTTGGCCCCTTCGGGGTCAAACGGGTATGGTTCAAGGTCGGGGTTGTCATAGACGGTGTCATCCCAGTATGTAGCCGGAATGGTGTAGATGCCGTTGTAGATCTGGTCGATGATCAGCTGGCGGTCGATGGCCAGCGCCAGAGCCCGCCGCACATTGGGATCGGTCATCGCCGGCTGCGCTGTCTTGGGATCCATGTTCATGAAGATGGTGACGATGTACCCGTTGGCCGAGGTTGGCGTCTCGAACATCCCGGTTGCCTCGAGGGTCGGGATCTGATCGCCGACAATGTAGGAACCGATGTCGCTTTGGCCGGATTGAAGGGCAGCCAGCTGCGCTGCATCATCCGCGAAAATGCGGATGAAGAGGGTGTCCAGCTTGGGGCGGCCGCGCCAGTATCCCTCGTTGGCGGCCAGCGTCAGGTGATCATCCGAGACGAACTCCGTCAGAGTGAACGGCCCATTGACGATATTGGCCGTGCGGTTCCATTGCGCGTTGTCCAGCGTGCCTTCCTGGTCAAAGACCGGCTGCAGGACGTGCTTGGGCAGCACCCGCGAGATGCCGGTGAAGAAGCTGGTCGACCAGTCAGCATAGGGGCTGCTGAGCTTGATCTCCAGCGTCTTCGGATCGACGGCGGTCATGCTCTCGACATAGGTGTCGAACGGGTAGCGGCTGAACACGCCGTTGCCATCGCTCATGGTCATGTCATAGGTGAAGACCGCATCATCGGCCGTAACCGGCGTGCCGTCCGACCAGTTTGCATCGTCACGGAACTTGAGCGTGATCGTAAGCCCATCGGCTGAGACACCGCCGTTTTGCAGCGTGGGCAGCTCCTGCGCCAGCTCCATTTGATATTGGCCCTGGTCATCGATGTTCCACAAAGGCAGCAGGATCAAATCGAAGACGCATTCCGTGTACCAAGTGGAGGCGTACAGCGGATTCATGCTTTCGGGGTTGCTGGTGAGTGAAAGGGTCGCCTCCTTGGCCGCGGCCGGCGCGCTCGTGGGCGCGGTCGTGGGTGCCTCCGCGGGCACCTCGACCGCCGGGGTTGGTTGCGGGCCGCAGCTGCTGAGAGCCATGCTGGCGATCACAAGCACGGACAGGACGAGCCAAGAGCTTTTACGCATCATGTTCTCCTCCTAGATGTGATGGGACGAAGTGGAAAGCAATCCATACGAGCATATACTCTCTTGGCAAAGAATTCATCTGAACGATGTCACTTATTGCGACGTCTTAACTCCTTCTTCTACGCCGGGCGGCCGCGCATGAGGCAGGGCGGACTTTTGGGGCTTCGCTGGGCGAATCATGACTGGCGGATACACAATGAGTGCGGGAACTCCAGAGAGACGGGCGAAACGCAGGCTTTCCCGCAGTACCTTCGAGTCCGCGAAACACACAGAGGTGAGGCCCAGGGCTACGCCGCGCTGATGCATGGCATGGAAGGACCTCATCCAGGGACATGGTGCAGAGCCTCTTCAAGCGTGGGTTGACCGTCCGTGCCCCCGGCCCGCCGGACGGACAACGCACCGCACACACACGCTAGGCGAAGACTGCGCTCCAAATCCCATTGATTCAGATATGCATAAAGGAAGCCGGCGTCGAAGGAATCGCCGGCACCGACCGCATCCACGACGTCCACAGGAATGGAAGGCACCCGGGCGCGGACGCCGCCGCGGATGCCCAATGCCCCCTGAGGGCCCAACTTGACTGCAAGCGTCTCGGTCTGTGAGGCGAGCCTGAGCGCGGCCTCTTCAACGTTTGATGTGCCAGACAGCGCTACGGCTTCCCGCTCATTCGGCAAGAAGACATTTGTGACCGGGAGCAGGTGGTTTAGGGCAGACCATTTTTCCGACGGGTCATAGTTGGTATCTAGCGAGGTGGTGAGGCCCAGCCTGCGGGCGCGCTGAAAGAGGGGGGCCAGATCGGGCTGGAGACTTGTTTGCAGGAAGTAAGATGCGACATGCAGGTGGCGCGCCTGGCGCAACAGTGCATCACCTACATCCGAGGCCCTCAGGGCGGGGATCAGGCCGGGGAGGGTGAGGATGGCACGATCCTCGCCGCAATTCAGGATGACGCTCAAGCCAGTGGGTTGTCCGGATCGTACGATGACGTTCCCGATGTCCACGCCGCGTTTGCCCAGCTCATCAAGCATGTAGCGGCCGAAGACATCGTCGCCACAGACACCGATGAAGGCGGTCTTGAGTCCAAGGCGCGCCGTCCCGCAGGCAAAAATGGCCGAGGACGATCCGACGGTCAGCAGCGCGCGGTCCAAGCACTGCTCGGCCTGATGGAAGCGCGGGACGACATCACCCGAGAGGATGATATCGGGATTGATCTCGCCGGCGACAAGCAAGTCAAACATCGAGTCAGACCTTGTGGGTTCGGAACTGCGGCAGATAGTCCTTGTGCTGTGCGAACAGCTCGTTGGTCATCTTGCGGATCTCAGCCAGGGACAGGACTGAGGCTGTGAGCGGATCGTGGCAGATGGCACGGTAGATCATGGTGGGGTCGCCCTCGATCGAGGCGGTGATGGCCATCTCTTCGATGCCGCTGGAGAGGCGCGTAAGCAGGGCGCATTCCGGCGGGAGATCTCCGACATAAATGGGATGGAAACCTGCCTGATCGACGAGGACGGGCACTTCCACGCACGCGCCTTCGGTGAGATTGGTGATAAGGCCGGTGTTCTGCACATTGCCATTGAACTGGAACGCTTCCCCGCCCTTGAGGGCATTGATGATATGCGCAGCGTACTCCTGGCCCCGCTGGAGGTCCTCGGTGGTGAGAGGCTGCGACAGCTGGGCCTGGACCTGGTCACGCCACGTGGCCTCGTTGTGCTGGTACTCCTTAAGAATGTAGGCATATTCACCGGGATTCCATCCAGTTCCGTGAGTGCAGTACTTCTCGATCAGATCGGGACGCTTGCGAAACCACCAGTTGTATTCGGAATTGTGCCCACTGGATTCGGTCACGTATTTGCCAAGCGCAAGGAACATTTCATTGCGCACGATCTCCTCGTTGTAGATCTCGGGTCGCTCGGTGATGGCTCGATGAATCAGCGGATAGGCGTCCCTTGCATTCCACTTGTATTCCAGGTACCACGCCTGATGGTTGATGCCGGCACACAGGTAGTTGATCTCGTCGAATGGCGCGCCGATCCATTCTGCGAGCATCATGGCCGTGCCCTGCACCGAGTGGCACAAGCCCGTCACGGGGATGAAGGTCTGGCGTTGCAGCGCGGCGCACAACATAGCCATCGGATTTGTGTAGTTAAGCAGCACGGCTTTGGGGCAGCATTTCTCCATGTCCCGCACGATGTCCAGCATGGGCCCGATGGTGCGCAGAAAGCGGAAGATGCCCGAGGGGCCGCGCGTATCGCCGACGCAGACGTCAACCCCATACTTCTTGGGGATCTCAATATCGTGGCGCCAGACTTCCGTGCTACCCGAGAGGATCGTAGTGAGCACTACATCGGCCCCTTCGAGTGCCTGGCGCCAGTCCAGCGTGGCCTCCACCTGTGCGGGACGGCTACCCGCCGCGATGAGCCTCTCCACCCCTTTCTTTGCCTGGGCGAGACGTTCGGCGTCAATGTCCATAAGGGAGATCGTCGAATCCTGTAGCACGGGAAAGGTAAGGACGTCGCGCACCAGTTCGCGAGTGAATTCCAGGCTTCCAGCACCGATGAAAGCGATCTTGGTCATGCGCGCCTCCGGGGATCGATTAGCGTTTGATTCCGGTGAGGGAAATGCCCTCAATGAATTGTCTCTGGGCAATGAAGAATACGATCAACAATGGCAGAATGCTGAGCAGCGCCCCCGACATGAGCACGGTGAATTTTCCGCCGTGCGTCATCTGCTGCTGGAAGAAGGCAAGGCCGACGGTCAGCATCGTGTTAGGCACAGACGGGAGATAGACCAATGGATGCAACAGATCATTCCACGCACCCTGGAAGGTGAATATGGCGAGCGCAGCCAGCGCCGGCTTAGCCAGAGGCATGTAGATCCTCCAGAAGATCTGCAGGAGCGAGGCGCCGTCGACACGTGCCGCATCGACCAGATCACGCGGAATGGTCAGGAAATACTGGCGAAGCAGGAATGTGCCGAACGCCCCTCCCCAAAAAGCCGGCAGCCAGAGTGGGACGCTGGTGCCGATCAGGCGAAGGTACTTGAAGATAATGAAGTTCGGGATCAGTGTGACCTGGGGTGGGATGAGCAGTGTAAGCAGCAGAAGCGTGAACAGCGCCTCGCGACCCTTGAACCGCACCACCGCAAAACAGAAGGCCGCCATTGCGCAGGTCAGCAATTGGCCGGCCGTGATCAGGATGGAGATGTAGGCGCTGTTCCAAAACAGGAGCGGAAAATTGAGATCGACCGAGAATAGTTGCCTGAAGTTCTCGAGGGTGAAGGTCGGAGGGATGAGGGTCTTTGTGAATTGATCTGCCGGGAGCTTAAAGGAGGTCGAGATCATCCAGAGGAACGGTCCGATCATCAAGATGCCGCCCAGGAGCAGCAAGCCGTATGAAGCGAGGTCAAGCACGAGTTTCTGTGTTTGCCTGGTCACAGGCAATCCTATTCGTAGACGACGTAGCGCCGTTCCAGCCAGAAGGCGATGGCCATAAAGATGGCGACCACAACCGTGAGCACGATGGCCTGCGCGCTGGCTCCGCCGTAGTTGAAGAAGTACCAACCATTGCGGTAGATGGAAAATACGACGACCGGAATGGAGCTATCTCCCTGCCCACGCCGGGTCAGCATGTAGATATAGTCGAAGGCTTGAAATGCGTTGATGGTGGACATCAGACCCTGGAAGAAAATGCTGGGCGTGATGAGAGGCACAGTGAGGCGGAAGAACTGCTGGACGTCGTTGGCGCCGTCGATCTCGGCGGCATCGTAGTACTCGCGCGGGATGGCGGTGAGGCCGGCAAGGAAGATGATCATGCCTTCGCCGATCGCGCCCCAAATATTGACGACGACCACCGAGTACATCGCCGTATCAGCACACAGCCAGCATACGGCAGGGATGCCGAGGCGTTCCAGGATGAAATTGAGGAGTCCGGTGTCCCTGCCGTAGATCATGTTCCATACCAGAGCGGTCGCCACGGCCGAGGTGACCGCTGGCAGGAAATAGGCGGTTCGGAAGAAACTGACGCCCCGGAGCTTGCGGTTCATCAGTACGGCCACGAGCAGGGAAATGACGACCACGCCCGGGACGTAGAGCGCCGTGAACTTGAGGGTGTTGGTGAGGGACAGCAGCACCTTCTGGTCGGTCACCAGGCTCACGTAATTGATCGTGCCGGCCCAGGAAGGAGGCGTAAGCAAATCCCACTTTGCGAAACTCAGCACTACCGTGGCGACGACAGAACCCAGCGCGCCGAAAAGCAGGCCGATCAGCGTCGGCATGAGCAAAGCCAGCAGCCAGAGCTTTTCCCTTCCGAGGGGCTTCAGGCCGTATTCCATAGAGTCCCGCGCCTCACCGCGTGCCCCTCCCGGACGATGTGGCTCAGTCCGACCGGCGAGGGGCACCGATGAGCTGATGGGTTACTTGTTCTTCGCCAGAACCTCGTCTGCAGCAGTCACAACGGCATCCAGCGTCGGACCCAGTTCCGTCTCGCCGGTCCATATGGTAGCCATGCCATCGCCGATGGCGCTGGACCATTCATCATATCCCTTGAAGACCGGTTTCATGTGCGCAAAGGCCAGGGAGTCGATGAAGATCTTCTGGTCGATCGGGGTCGGCTGTTTGAGGAACGCGTCGCTTTCGGCTACCGAGGCGAGCACCGGGCATGCGAAGCCTAGTTCCGCAAGCCGCTTCTGAGCCGGTTCGCTCAAGACATACTTGAGGAATTCAAAGGCGGCATCGGGATTCTTGGAGGCTTTGCCGATGACGAAGCCGGCGCTGTTGACGCTGGTGGCCTGTCCGGCAGGGCCTTTCGGCATGGGGGCTATATCCCACTTGAAGCCGGCCTCAGCATAGCCGGGCACTGCCCAGTGGCCGATGGTGGTCATGGCAGCCACGCCGGCCAGGAAGGGATCACCGCCGTATTCGCCTGCGGTCGTGCTGTCCGGCCACGACTTATCGACAAACATCATGTCGTGGAACAGCTGCCAGGCCTCACGCGCCTTCGGTTCTCCGATCAGGGTTTTCGTGTGATCTGCATTGATGATATCGCCGCCGTACGCCCAAATGGCTTCGCTCCAGATGAGCTCCATATCCCACAGATCCGAGTAGAAGCCGAACTGCGTCACCTTGCCATCACTCTCGATCTTGGTCAGGGACTTGGCCGCAGTTCGAAGGTCATCGTAGGTCCAATTGGCAGTCGGATAGGCCACGTTCGCGGCATCAAACATGTCCTTGTTGTAGAAGAGCACAATGGTCTGGAAATCGCGCGGCAGCCCGTACATGCCATCAGCAGTCTTGTAAGCCTCTAGTGTCTGAGGATACACGCCCTTGAGCAGGTCCGGATTCTTGTCTAGGTAGGGCTGGAGGTTGAGCAGGACGTCACGACTCTGATAATCAAGATAGAGCGGCGCGTCCATCGTGAAGACGTCCGGAGGGGTTCCGGCCGCAAGCAGGGTCTTCAGCTTGGTCCAATAGGAATCCCAATCCGCGACCTCGACATTTACGGTGATGTTGGGCGTTGCCTGGTGGAAGTCCGCCACGATCTGATTCCAAACATCCAACTCGGCGGGGTCACCCCACATCATCATACTGATCTCGACAGGTGCGGCTGCCGCCGGGGCCTGCGTTGCAGCCGGCGCCTGCCCGGCCGGGGGTGCGGCCTCTGTCGCGGGTGCTGCCGCGCCTCCGCATGCCGTCAACAGCAAGCTGACAAGCACAGTCAGGGTGAACAAACGCATCTTCATTTCTCATCTCCTTTTTTTAGACCTAGATGGACCACGGCCGTCAGATTCTTGGGACGGTCGGGGTTGAGCCCTTTGCCATGGAACGTTGGAACGCCATGAGTTGCGGAGCAGGAAGATAGGGGACGCCCCGCACAGATTCGGGGATACCGCCAAGGATCTCATCACGGGTGACATAGTGATCGCTCACGTGATCTCTCATTAGCCCAGAATGCGCCGGGCGTTCTCCGAATAGATCTTCTTCAGCGTCTCATCAGGCAGATAGAGGCCATGCACATGCCAGCGTCCCTGTGTGGGAAGGTCACCCACGCTGTAGTTGAAGTATTCGTCCTCGGTTTCAAGGAAGCGGAACGCCAGGCGATAGGCCTCGAGCTCGGGACCCATATCAGACCCGAATAAGATGCGATCCTGGTACTGGATCAGGAATTTGCGCGCGCTGTATGGCTGCCGCCCCAACTCGCCGATGCGGGCGGCGATGTCAATATAGAGGTTGGGGCATTCTTTGAGCATCTCGCCCACCCAGGCCAGATTCTCGGCATAGCAACCCACGTGCGCGCCGATGAAGAGGGTACGTTGGTGACGCCTGACCAGCGACCTGAGTCCTTCGAGAATCTGCATGAACGGCGGGAACGGAGGGCTCGGGAAGGCCCAGTCGGGGTGGGCTCCCAGCTCCTCCCAGCGCTCATTATGTTCATCGATCGGATCAAAGAAGGCGACCGGATCGGCGACATGGATCAGGACCGGGAAGCCGATCTCGCCTGCAGTGCGCCAAATGGGATCGAGCCGCGGATCGTCGACATGGACGACCCGGTCTTGCTCGTCGCGGACCTGCAAGCCGAAACCCTTCCAGATCTTCAAACCCTCGGCGCCGGCCTGTTTCTGGGCAATGAGACGTCCGGCTGCCCAATCGGCGAAGCCCTCGCCGCGCAGGTGCCACTGGCTCCAATCCACGCCGCCGTAGATGCGGAAGCGTTCGGGCGCCTTGGTTTTGAAATAGTCCAGATGCCGCCGGAGGATCTCCTCGCCCCAGCCTCCATCTAGATCCACAAAGTGCGTCACATCCGCCGCATCCAGCACATCGAGCAGCTCGTTCAAGGGCTTTCTGTCCCATCCGCCACCGAACGGATCGGCGAGATGGTTGTGCGCATCGATGACGGGAAATCGCGGCCGTTCAACTCGCGTGGCGCGGGTCACGAGCTTCGATCTGGGTCGGAAGTCTTCGAGCCGCATGCCGAGCTCGCTGGATTCAGGCAAGCAGCACCTGAATGCGGCGCCTCCTCAGGGCTCTGACGAACTTGGCATCGGCACTCGAATCGGTGATGAACGTATGCATGCTGGCCAATGGGGCAAGCAGTACAGTGGAAACGCGATGGATCTTGGTGTGGTCGGCCAGAATGATCACCTGTCGGCCGATCCTCAGGATCAGGCGGTCGGTGAGAGTCTCCTGCAGGTAATCGTTTGTCAGACCGTGCTCGAGGCTGACGCCGCGTGTCCCCATGAAGACCTTATCGGCGCGGACCTCCCCCAGCCCCAGTTCGGTGATGTGGCCGATGAGGGAAAGTTCGCTATCGCGGAGCATGCCACCCAAAGCAATGACCGTGATCTCCTTTCTGCCTGCGAGCATGTTCACCACGGGCAGGGAATTGGTGATCACGGTCAGCTCGCGGCGGTCCCGCAGGTGGCGCGCCACTTCAAGCGCCGTGGTACCGGAGCCCAGGAAGACGGTCTCGTGCTCAGATATGAGATTTGCGGCCAGGCGGCCAATGCGCGCTTTGCGGGCAGCCTGTTCGTCAGCGCGCTCAAGGATGGGCTGCTCGGGAGGGGCCTCCTCGATTGCCATCGCGCCGCCATACACACGCTGGGCTTTTCCGAGAGTGGCGAGGGCCTGCAGATCGCGGCGGGCCGTGGCCTCGCTGACAGAGAAGCGTCGCACGATCTCGGCGACGCTGAGGCGGCCACGCCGGCCTAGCATGGAGAGGATCTGTTTCTGGCGGTCCGGCGTCGGAGTAAAACCGCTCATAAACGCTCACTCATCGGTCATAAACAATCATAGCACGCTTGCTACGAATTTCAAGTGGGAATACGGAGAGCGCGGCAGTCGATGCGGGGCAGGTGGGTGTGTTCGTTCTTGATTGTGGCTGGCCACTTATTGGACTGGGAGCGAAGCTGACGTGGTAGAGCCAGGGCTGACAGCGGTGTCTATCATCACCAGGGATCCGAGCCTTCAATCAGAAGGTCAGCGGGGTCGGAGACACTCGGCCGACCCGCGCCGCTTTGTCTTAGTGATCTACCCGGGGCGGTAGCCCATGTAACACGTTGTGAAGGGTTCGTCTCGGATAGTTCGCTATTCCAATGTCATACCATGGGTAGCTAGAAAATGCGCAACTTCATCAAATCTCGGAATACCTGCTCGTCCTCCAAGATGCTGGCTATTCATCGCGGCTACTGCACTCGCAATAGTGGCTGCTCGTTCAGCAGGGAACCCATTGAGCAATCCTGCAAGAAAACCCCCGTGGTAACTGTCACCACATCCTGTTGTGTCAACAGTGGCAGGAAGCAGAAACGCGGGCTGGTGGACAGATAGGCCTTGCTTTGTGCAAATCCAACTTCCGTTGGTGCCATCAGTTACGATAACTATCTCTGGGCCTTCCCTGAGAAGCAACTCGGCAGACTTGGAGATTTCATGCTCACTCGTGTACTTGTCGGCAAAATCCTTTGCAACTATGCAAATGTCAGTCAAAGGTACTAGTATCTTCAATTCGGGCCTGAATCTATTGGCTCCTCCATCAAACGAGACTCTTACATTCTCCTCTCTTGCTAGTTCAACAGCCTCCAGGCAAGCATTCCAGTGTCTACCATTTAGATGAAGGAACTTTGCAGATTGGATCACGGACCGCTGCACCTCCGAAAGCGAGAGCTCAGGCACAGAGCTTGGTACGAACATAATCGCCCGAGCCCCATTCTTGGCGGAAACCAGGATGTGGGAAATCGACGTGGTATGACCGGGGCGGCATTCGATGTAATTGGCATCCACCCCCTCGGATTGAAAACCTTTGATCACCAGACTCGCAGCCCAATCATCTCCTATGCTATCTATCATAGCGGATGTTCCACCCAACCTGGAAACGGCAACTACCGCTGTGGCTACTGGGCCTCCGCCTTGAACCGTCATCGCTAAAGCTTGTTGAGTCTCTCGCTTGGTAGGAAAATGGTCCACCAAGGTGATTATGTCTATGGTTGACGCGCCCAAGCCAACTACGTCAATTTGCTTTTTGCTCACTGCAAGATTTCCTCTGCGTGGACTTCTCCATGAGCGCATCAACGGGTTTCTTCAATTCCTTACGTGTTAGGTGGATCAGTACCTGCGATCTCCTCTTGACCCCAGCGAAATTCATGCCGCCTTCCATGGATCTTTCAACCAAGCCATAATCATATCCTAGGGTGTCCTGGATTCGGGGACAAGAGGGCATGTTTCGTCTAGTGTTTGCACTCTTTCTATCGTGGCTACCTTATGGTCGCCATAGTAGGAGGAGCCTTCAGTGATCGAAGGCTCCTCCTAGTCCCAATTTCCCCTCAGTCGCTGTGGCCATCCTGGGTGAACATCCAAACGCGGGCGGGAGTGGCCGGAGCCTGGAAGAAGTCAATTTGGGATTCCGGACCAGATGCGATGTGCGCGGGAGTCATATGGGAAGCAGGACTTCCGTCACGTTTTGATTGACTTTTCATACTGTGTGACATAGAATAGGGTTAATAGTGCGTTTTTGCACAATGTGACTTGCTGGGGGAGGAAAGCGCGGCCAATTTCGTCCACGCCGAAGGGTTGAGGCGTGCTTGTGAGACTGCCGTTTAATTGAGTGGAACGGAGGCGAATGTGGATGAAGGCGCTGCAATCGATTCCGATCCCTGCCAAGAGGCAGGCCCTTTTTGAATTCACAAGGCGGTGAGCCGAGGGCGCTTCCATCCCCACGGGCCGCCGGTGCGGTTCTCCGCTTGTGATATGGTTCCTCAGATTCCCCGTTGGATTTTCGAAGGAGCATAGCGTCAGGTGCCCTCCAGGTCGACAGGAGACGTCATGAACCGCTTTGTGATCGCTGATTCGCGGCACTGCATCGGTTGCTTCGCCTGCCAGGCCGCCTGCGTGGAAAACCATCGCAGGGTGGGTCTCCAGGCTTATCCGCGTCTGATCGTCACCTATGCACAAGAGGGGACCATGCCGCTCCAGTGCCGCCATTGCGAAGATGCTCCATGTGCAGTTGTCTGCCCTGTAGAAGCCATTACATTTGGGGAGGACTCGATTCGGCTCAGTGAAGAGCTGTGCATCGGCTGCAAGATGTGTGGGTTGGCGTGTCCGTTCGGGGTAATTCTCCCCGGAGGGACGCCTCTCCCCACCTACGGGTTCAACATTGGTCAGTATTCCTATGTAAACACACCGTACCAGTCAGAGCCCATGCACTTGCGGGAAATGAACGCGCAGGATTTTCTTTCCCTGCTGCCATGGCACGCCGGGCAGAAGAAGGTGGCGGTAAAGTGCGACCTGTGCTTTTTTGACCAGTCAGGGCCGGCCTGTATTCGAGCCTGCCCTCATAAGGCCTTGAGCCTGATTGATGAAAAGACCACTGAAGACGTTGGCAAGATAAGGCGAATCAAGACCGCTGCCATCGTGAGAAAGAAACTGGCCGTGCAGACCGCGCCTGTGGAGCGAGGAGAAGCCTGATGGCCCCAATCCAGCTTCTACTTTCTTCAGTCCTGGTGTTCGGAGCGGCTGCCGTTCTCTCATTAATGTTCAGGAAATCCAGCCGAACGGCGCGCTACGTATCAGGCATCCTTGGAATGATCGCCTCCGCAGTGGGGGGGCTGGCTGCCATTGAGGTGTTTGTGTTCGGTCCCGTGGCGCTGGAACTGGCAGGCATACCAGCTTTCGGGAATTTCGTGCTTCTTGTAGATGATTTCTCAGGTCTCATGGTGGCGATGATCGCGGTGTTGGCGTTTGCCACCAGCCTTTACTCCATTTCCTATGCTGAAGAGTACGACAACCGCGGTGCCGGGCAACTGGGATTCTTCAATAACCTCTTCATCGCCGCCATGCTCCTGGTAGTTTCGGCTGCCAATGCCTTCTATTTCCTTATCTTCTGGGAATCCATGACGCTGGCTTCCTACTTCCTGGTCATCTTCGAACAGGAGAAGAAGGAATCCGTCCGGGCCGGCTACCTCTACATTTTGATCGCCCACATCGGAACAGCGCTCATCATGCTGGCATTCTTCGTGCTCTATAAGAACACGGGTACGTTCGAATTCTCTTCATTTCGTGAGGCGGGTCTTCCACCGGCAACGAAGAACCTGGTCTTCCTGCTGGCCTTCCTGGGTTTCGGCGCCAAGGCCGGCATCGTGCCTCTACATATCTGGCTGCCGAGGGCGCATCCGGCTGCTCCTTCCCATGCCTCTGCGCTCCTTTCTGGAGTAATGATCAAGACGGCAGTATATGGGATCGTCCGTCTTGGCGTGGATCTGCTGGGCGCCCCGGTTTCGTGGTGGGGCTTCGTGGTCCTGCTGTTCGGGATCCTCTCCGCGGTGCTCGGTATCGCGTATGCCTTGGATGAGCGGGATCTGAAACGACTCCTGGCCTACTCCAGTGTCGAAAACATTGGCATCATCCTGATGGGGGTTGGGATTGGGATGGTGGGAATGGCCGCCAGGCTTCCAGTGCTGGCTGTAGTCGGCTTCCTGGCAGCGCTGTACCACATGATCAATCATGCCGTGTTCAAAGGACTTCTGTTCATGGGGGCGGGCGCGGTAATCCACCGCACCCACACGCACAATATGAATGAAATGGGCGGCCTGGCGCGTCTCATGCCTTGGACCAGCTTGATCTTTCTGGTTGGCGCGATGTCGATTTCTGCCATCCCGCCTCTCAATGGCTTTGTCAGCGAATGGTTCCTTTATCAGTCTCTGTTCGTCGGCAGCACGGCTGACCTGGAAGTACTGAGGGTCTTTGGACCGCTGGCCGTGATGCTACTGGCCCTGGTGGGTGCGATGGTCGCCATGTGTTTTGTCAAAGCTTATGGAACCACGTTCACGGGGCCGCCCCGCAGTCAAAAGGCGAGGCAGGCTACAGAGGTTCCGGGTTCGATGTTGGCAGGAATGGGAATACTTGCCTTGGGCGCGATCTTCCTGGGACTCGGGGCTCCGATTGTTACGCCGTTCCTGGGGCGGATCGCGGCTGGTCTTGGCGGAGTTCCTGAGGAAATCCTGGCGAAAGGAATCCAGGTCTTTCCCATGGCCGGCTCTCAGGCTGTGCTCTCGACTCCGCTAATTTTGGTCTTGCTGGCCGCGCTCTTGAGCGTTCCGCTTCTCATAGTCTGGTTTCTGGGCGGCTTTGCGGCGGGACATAGGACCGAGTCGGATCCGTGGGCTTGTGGCTACGGCTACTCGCCCCAGATGGGAGTCTCAGCGAGCAACTTTGCCCAGCCGATGCTTCTCGCTTACCAGCCGCTATACAGGCTCCGTACTCTCATGCAGATCCCCTTGGATGGCATTGCCGCCTTCTCACAGAACGTGAACACCAGACTTCCCCAAGCTGAGCCTCTCGTGGAAAGATGGGTCTCGCGACCCATCTTGTCGACGGTGCAGTATTTGGGCAGGCGAATTCAAAGCCTGCACATGGGTGACGTCCGAATGTATTGCTTGTACATCTTTGTCGCGCTTGCTGTTCTCTTGATCGCGATCTTCCGATAACGGGAGCAACTATGACAACCGGCAGCCTGATACTGATCGGCATCCTGCAAGCTCTCTTGGTCGCGCTGGTGGCTCCCTTGTTTTCGGGCTTTGCGCGGGTCTTGAGGGCCAAAATGCATTCGCGGCACGGGCCGCCCATACTCCAGAACTACTACGACCTGTTCAAGCTCATGAGGCGTCAAGAGATCCTGCCTGCACAGGGAACGGCGATATTCCGACTTGCCCCCTTCCTGACGATCGTCGCGGCTCAGTTGGCTGCCATGATCATTCCGATCCTGGTCACCCAATCACCGTTCGGCTTGGTGGGGGACATGATCCTGGTCGTCTATCTGCTGATGCTGATCCGTTTCTTTATATCGCTCTCAGGCCTGACCTCGGGAAGCACGTTCGGCGGCATGGGTGCCCGACGCGAGCTGCTCATGTCAGCCCTCACTGAACCGTTGATGTTGCTCGTTTTGTTTGTGATGGCCTTGCTGGCAGGGTCCACCAATCTCGGCGTCATAAGCAACGGCATTGCCACTGGTAGGGTTCCGTACTATGCCACAGTCTGGCTGGGGATGATCTCTTTTGCCTTTGTGGCTTTTGTGGAGGCGGGGAGACTTCCTTTTGACGTATCGGAGGCGGAGCAAGAGCTTCAAGAGGGAGCCATGACCGAATATTCCGGGCGCGGCCTTGCACTCATGAAATGGGGCGCCTACATGAAGCAACTGACGGTCGTCTCGTTGTTCCTGGCTGTGTTCATTCCCTTTGGAAGCATGTCAACTCTCTCGATTCCGGCTGCGGTCCTGGCCCTTGCAGTTTTTCTCCTCAAGGCCGCAGCGTTGTACCTGATCGTCGCCATCCTGGAAAATGCGATGGCCAGAGTACGGTTCATTAAAGCCCCCTCCGTGACCTGGATCGCGCTCGGCGTCGGGCTGCTGTCCTATGCGTTCTACCTGGTCAGGATTTAGCGAGGAGCGTGAGATATGGTGATGTTCGTGCTCGCCGGCATCCTGCTCCCACTCCTGGGCAGCCTGTTCGTACTGATCGTTCCCCGTTCATGGATCAAATGGTTCAGCCAGTCGGTGACATTCCTTGCCGTGCTCTGTACGGTCTATGTGATGGTCGCCCTGGCGGCAGGAGGCGGCGCCGGGTATTCCGCGGACGTCCTGTGGTTCGGCGGGGTGCTGATCTACGGCATTGTCGTCGACAAGGTCAGCACACTGATCAGCTCGGCTTTCATCCTCGTCGGCCTCTTGATCCTGATCTATTCGGGCGGATACCAGAGCCCCAAGAACCGTGACCATCCCGAGACCGAGGTCAAGCGCAGATACTACTTCTTCCTGCTGCTGTTCATAGGTTCCATGGCTGGCCTGGTGATGTCCTCCACCATGCTGGGCCTGCTGGCATTCTTTGAATTGACAGGGATCTGCTCGTGGGGGCTGATCGCATACTACAACGACGAAAAGTCACTCAGGGCTGCCATCAAGGCAATCGTCACCACCGAGATTGCATCGATCGGGCTATTTGTGGCGACCGCTTACTTCTTTGTGGTGACAGGAGGCTTTCGGATCTCAGCCCTGGCAGACCTGGACGCCAGTTCCAAGACTCTGATCTTCCTGGGGATTCTCATTGCTGCCTGGGGCAAGTCGGCCCAGCTGCCTTTCCATTTCTGGCTGCCGGATGCCATGGCGGCCCCCACACCGATCAGCGCCTATCTGCATGCCGCATCCATGGTAAATGCCGGCGCGTATATCCTGGCGCGTTGCCTTCTGGTTGCTGTCCAGGTGCCAACAATCATCGGCATCGTCGGCGGTATCGCGGCAACCCTGACGATGCTGTATGGCCTTCTGATGTATTTTCCCCAGAAGGATCTGAAAAGGCTGCTGGCCTATTCCACGATAACTCAACTCTCGTATATCTTCATGGCGCTCTCTCTTTCCGTGTTTGGCTCGGCAACGGCTTTCAACGGGGGGATTGCGCACATTTTCAACCATGCGTTCGGAAAGGGCCTCTTCTTCCTTGTTGCCGGCGCCATCGGTTTCTCCACCGGGACCCGCATGCTGCCGTCCTTAAAGGGACTTCTCAAAAAGATGCCTGTTGTTGGAGTCAGCTTTGCCGTGGCGGCGCTGGCCGTGACCGGTGTGCCGCCATTCAACGGTTTCTTCAGCAAGTTCAGCATATTTGCCGGCGGTTTCGAAGCCGCCCGGACCACGCCTTGGTTATTGGTGTTTGTGGTGATCGCCATGTTGGAGACGCTCGGCAGTTTCGCATGGTTGTTCTGGTGTTTTAGCGCCGCCGTGCCCGGGAATCCCTCGGACGAGGTCACGGCCGCCTCGGACATTTCCCCTTCAATGAAATTCGTGCTGGTCACTCTGGCGTTCCTAGCGCTTATCTCCGGTTTCTTTGCTATATCGTGGCTGAGCTGAGGGCGTGAAAATGAGGAGGCAGTCATGCTGAATGCCAATCTGATCAATACCTTGAGCGGGCTACTACTTCTCACTTCCCTGCTCGTCATTGAGACGAGGAAACCGCGCCAATCGGCGATGCTGTACAGTTTTCAATCGCTGGTCCTGGTGACAATCTTCCTTGCGCTGGCAGCGCTCATGGGCGCTCCTCAACTTTACCTTTGGGCGGCCAGCGCCTTCATAACAAAGGCAATCCTGGTTCCGCTCATCCTTTATCGCGCCCTAGCAAAGGCCGATGAGACGATCACCTCGCTCAACACAGTGAGCACGCCGATTTCGCTTCTTTTGGTGGCGGTGGCTGTGGTGGTTTCGTACACCGTTGTCAGCCAGATCGAGCTCAAATCCGCCGCCGTGTTCATCCCGGCGCTCGCAATTTCCGTTGCCCATTTCTTCTTCGGCCAGTTATGCATCGTGACGCAGCGCAATCTCTTCAAGCAGATCCTCGGCTTCTGTCTGATGGAAAACGGCTCGCACCTGACATTGGCTCTGCTGGCCTACCGAGCGCCTGAACTGATTGAAATCGGCATCGCCACCGATGCCGTGTTTGCAGTCATTATCCTGGTGCTGCTTGCCGGTCAGATCTACAGACGTCTGCACACTCTGGATTCGGCGGAGCTGAACGTCTTGAAAGGATAGGAAGACGCACATGGCATCCCCTTACCTGATCTGGCTGCTGGTCGTCCCACTGGTTGCGTCGCTGCTGGCGCTCCTCGCGGGTCGGCTCGGCCGTCTCGCACGGCCGGTGCTGGAAGTCATTCACATGGCAAGCGTGACCGTGGTGCTGCTTCTGGCAGTGATCGTGACGGGTCAAGTCCTGATCTTTGGCGACGTTGCGACACTGAATCACTGGCTTCGGGCGGATGCGTTGGGCGGCATTTTCATTGTGATCGTGGGCCTGCTGGGATTTCTCGCCGGGCTCTATTCCATTGGATACACACGCCACGATCTGAAAATCGGCCAGCTGAACCTGAGCCAACTGGGAACCTTCTACGCTCTCTTCCACTTCTTCTTCTTCACAATGCTGCTGACGGTGACCTCAAATAACATCATCATCATGTGGGTTGCCATTGAAGCCACCACGCTTAGTTCGACGTTTCTAGTCGGCATGTACGGCACGCGGCCTGCCCTTGAGGCTGCCTGGAAATATGTAGTGATATGTACGGTGGGTGTGGCTTTCGGCTTGTACGGCACGATCCTGGTCTATTCGGATGCGGTGAACGTCATCCAAGAAACCGGCATGGCCAGTCTGTGGGATGCTATTGTAAGGAACGCCGGTGCGCTGGATCCCACACTGTTGAAGCTGGCTTTTGTGTTCGTGCTGATAGGTTTCGGAACAAAAGCGGGCATCTTCCCGATGTACACCTGGCTTCCGGATACGTATAGCGAGGCGCCCAGCCCGGTCAGCGCCATGCTTTCCGGTGTGCTGGTGAATTGCTCTCTGTTTGTCATCATCCGTTTTTCGATCATCGTCAATCTAGCAATTGGTCCAGAGTTCACCCAGACACTATTCCTGATATTTGGCGTACTGTCTCTTGGCACGGCGGTGTTCTTCATGCTGGTTCAGAAGGATATCAATCGTTTGCTGGCATATTCAAGCCCCGAGAACATCGGCCTGATACTGGTTGCGCTTGGGTTGGGTGGACCCATTGGCACGCTGGCCGGATTGCTGCAACTCTTGAATCACAGCCTTGTCAAATCGCAGATGTTCTTCCTGTCAGGCAACATTCTGATGAAGTATCGCTCGCGGAGCCTGGATGTTGTCAAGGGACTGCTGCAGGCGGCGCCGATAACCGGTGTTTTCCTGTTAGGTGGAGTCTTTGCACTGGTTGGAGCCCCACCGTTCAACATCTTCCTCAGCAAGTTCATGATTATTTCGGCGGGCATTGCCAGCGGCCATCTGTGGCTGATGCTGGTTTGCTTGTTGTTCGTTATGGTGGCCTTCACTGCGCTCTTCAAGATGCTCAGTTCGGTCGTTCTCGGAGAGAAACCGGAGAACGTGGCCAAAGGCGAAACAGGCTTCACTACGCTTGCACCTATTCTGATCTTGATGGTTCTCATCCTGGCGCTCGGCGTGACGATGCCAGCCCCCTTGGGCGCCCTGCTGCAGGGAGCGACCCAGGTAGTGACCACAGGCACCTCGGTCGCTCCGTCGGGAGGTCCAGGCCTGGCAGCCCATTCCATCCTGCCAGCTTTTGGTCTGCCACAAGCCCAGCAATTCATCGGTCTCATAGGAATCCAATCTGGTAACTAGCGTGTTCCCTGAAGTCCAAGGCTTTGAGATGTTTCAGTTCAATCCGGGAGGCCCAAGATGCTTTCAATGACCGAGGCGAAGCCGGCAATCGGCGCGAAGTACGTCCGTGCCCTGCGCTCCGAATTCGGTGGTGCAATCCTGGAAGAGTCATGGCAGGCCCCTGACCAGGTGACGCTGACCGTAAAACTGAACTACCTGCCTGAAATCGTCGAGAGAGTCTATTATCAGCTCGGTGGCTGGCTTTCAACAGTAGTTGGCAGCGATGAGCGACCGTTGAACGGTCATTTTGCGATCTATTACGTCCTTTCCGTGGAAGGCAGCGATGAAAACGGAGGACAGGCTGACGAGAAGGCCTACGTGGTGATCCGCGCCCTGATCCCACCTCACCAACCCGAATTCCCGGCGGTCTCTCCTAGAGTTCCTGCGGCGATCTGGTATGAGCGCGAGGTGCGCGACATGTTTGGCATCCAACCCATCGGGATGCAGGATCAGCGCCGTCTTGTACTGCCCGACGATTGGCCAGCCGACTTGCATCCTCTGCGCAAAGATGCCATGGACTACCGTTTCCGCCCCACCCCCACCACGGAAGAGGAGACGTACGATTTCATCAACGTGGAGGGTGAGGGATTGGTTGAAATGCCGTTGGGACCCTTGCATATGACCTCCGACGAGCCCGGCCACTTCCGGTTGTACTTGGATGGCGAACATATCGTCGACGCGGATTACCGTCTGTTCTATGTCCACCGCGGCATGGAGAAGCTGGCGGAATCGCGGATGAGCTATGACCAGGTCACGTTCTTGGCCGACCGGATCTGCGGAATTTGTGGCTATGCGCACAGCGTAGCTTACAGCACGTCCGTGGAACGAGCCTTGGGCATCGAGGTCCCGCCGCGTGCCCAGTACATCCGCATGATCCTGCTGGAAGTGGAACGCCTGCACAGTCACCTTTTGAACCTTGGCCTGGCATGTCACTTCGTCGGATTTGACACGGGCTTCATGCAGTTCTTCCGCGTCCGTGAGAAGACAATGAAGATGGCCGAGCTTCTAACCGGAGCGCGCAAAACCTACGGCATGAACTTGATCGGCGGCATCCGACGAGACATTCTGAAGGAGGAAAGGACACAGAGCCTGCGCTGGATCACGGAGGTCCGCGCACAGGTGCAGACTCTGGTCGACATCTTTCTCAATACGCCGAATATGATTCAGCGCACGCAGGGCGTGGGCAGGCTGGAGCCGAAGGTGGCGCGCGATTACAGTCCGGTCGGGCCCACCTTGCGCGGTTCCGGCTTTGCCCGTGATATCCGCGCGATCCACCCTTATGTCGCCTACGACCGGGTACCCTGGACTCCCATCTCAAAGACGGGATGCGATGTGCTGTCCCGCACCCTGGTACGGGCCGAGGAATTCTTTGCTTCACTGGCAATGGTTGAGCAATGCCTGGAAACCATGCCCGAGGGTCCGATCCTGACCGAGGGATTCAGATACACACCGTACAGTTTCGCCCTCGGATATGTCGAAGCGCCACGGGGTGAGGATATTCACTGGACCATGCTCGGAGACAATCAGAAGATCTACCGCTGGCGCTGCAGGGCCTCCAGTTACAACAACTGGCCCTCCCTGCGCTACATGCTGCGTGGCAACACCTTTTCGGATGCGCCTCTCATCGTGGCCAGTATCGATCCCTGCTATTCCTGCACGGAACGGGTGACCGCGATCGATGTCCGCAAGAAATCCGTAACGACCGTCCCCTACAAAGAGCTGGAACGATATTGCATCGAACGGAAGGATTCGCCTCTGAGGCAGTGAGAAGGCGGTGACCGGCCTGCTGGGCCGAGGCGCACCGGAGGAGAACGACATGGTCTTCAAATTGGTGAGAGAGGTATTGAGGGTCGGTGAGGCCACCGTACTGTACCCTTTTGTCCCGGCGGAGATCTCGCCCGGATTCCGTGGCAAGCCGAAGCATGATCCTGCACTGTGCATTGCCTGTGCGGCCTGTGCTGTGGCGTGCCCACCCAACGCGCTGACCATCGCGGCGGACCTCGATCAGGGCATCATCTCTTGGTCAATATTCTACGGTCGTTGCATTTTTTGCGGCCGCTGCGAGGAAGTCTGTCCGACCGGAGCCATTCAACTGACGCCTGAATTCGAGTTGGCTGTAATGGACAAAGCGGACCTTTACGAACAGGCGGATTACCAGCTGGCAGCCTGCACCCAGTGTGGCGTGCTCTTTGCTCCTGCAAAGGAATTGGAGTATGTGCTCTCCCTCACGGAGCAGGCAGGGCTATCTGGGGAAGAACTGGCAGAACGCAAGGCATTGCTTTCCGTCTGTCCCACATGCAAACGGAAGAACGACATTCCCAAGCTGCTCCAGCTGGATCAGGAGGCGGTCTGATGGCCCCCGACTACACAAAAGACACCCTGTTGGGCGCGAGCCGCTACACGATTCATGTCGACGAAGAGACGTCGCGCCTGAAGGGCACCCTGCTGAAGGACATACGCCGTTCGGTCTTCGTGTACCGCGTGGATTGCGGCGGCTGCAATGGCTGTGAGATCGAGATCTTTGCCGCCATTACGCCGATCTTTGATGCCGAACGATTTGGAATCAAGGTGGTGAGCTCCCCGCGTCATGCTGACATCCTGCTTTACACGGGTTCCATGACCCGGTCGATGCGTGTTCCGGCACTACGGGCGTATCACGCGGCGCCGGATCCAAAGGTGTGTGTTGCCTACGGCGCCTGCGGGTGCTCGGGCGGAATCTTCCATGACGCATACTGCGTGTGGGGTGGAGCCGATCAGATTGTTCCGATTGATGCATACATTCCGGGGTGTCCGCCGACACCGTCTGCCACGATCTACGGCTTTGCCATGGCGTTGGGCCTGCTCAAACAGAAGCTGAAGACATCCCATCACATGCAACAGGAAGATGAACACATCCACCCTCGGCATCCCGAGATCCCGCTTGATCTACGCATCGATGTTGAGAGGGAGTCCCGGCGCATGGCGGGTTATTGGCATGGCAAAAAGATCGCCGATGCATTTCTGGACTTGATCCAGCCGGCTGATCCTCAGGTGGAACAACACATCCAGGAACATCTTCGACAGCAGGACGATCCCCGCCTGACAGAGATCTTCGCCCGGCTGCAGGAGATATATCGCGCCCACCCGAAAGGAGAATAGCTGGTGGAACCGCAGGTGGTCTTTTATCGGTTAAGTCGCAAGATCATCAACAATCAGCAGGATATCCCCAGTGATGCGCGCCAGGTTATGTACTATTCCCTGGCCATTGGGCACCACGTCGGCGTGATGGACTGCTTCTCGGAACTAATGGCAATTCCCGCTGATAACTACAGGGGATGGCTGGACCGTTTGCCGGAAGGAGAAGCTCGCCGCAAGTTGCAGGGTGTCCTCAAGTGGCAGGAAATTGAGATCAATCGAGAGCACGTTGGAGAATTGCTCCCGGCGCTGGATTCCTTGATGTCCGGGATGGAAAATCCTGATTGTCGCTGGATCAAGACCGTGATTGGCTGCTTGCAGGAAATGGTTGCGGAACCTGCGCTTTATCTCATGGTGAAGATGCGCGAATGAAGAAGAGACTAGTCCTCACCGTTGGGAATGCGCTGATGGGAGATGACGCTGCTGGGCCTTTGCTGGCGTGGATGATCCGGCATTCGCCGCTGCAGGATTGGGAAGTGCTGGATGGTGGCAGCGTGCCGGAGAACTGCGTGTTCAGAATCCGGGAAATGGCGCCAGCAGAGGTCGCAATTATTGATGTGGCCGATATGAATGTTGAGCCCGGGGAAATCCGGCTCATTGATCACGACGAGATCGGCAGCCTGTTCCTTATCACCACGCATACGCTGCCCTTAAGCTATCTCATGGAGGCACTCCACGAGTTCGTACCCAGAGTTCATCTGATTGGCATCCAGCCGGAGATTGTAGCTTTTGGCTGCCCAATCTCCCCTCGCGTCAGACAGGCCGTCGAGCGTGTCTATGCTTTGCTTGAGCAAAGCAGTGGCGCGGCAGAAGACTTGAGAACGATCGTGAGCGCTGCATCGGGGAAGGACGGAGCCGTCGATGAGATCGATGGTTTCTGCTGAGGTCCCGTCAGACCGAGTAAACGGAGTCAAATGGGTAGGCAAGGAGAGAATGTCATGCCTCGCATCACGTCTTTGGAAGAACTAGGTCGGCTCAGAGATGAGATTATGGAGAAGCGGCACCGAGAGGCGGAGCGCGGTGTCGCGTTTGTGACAGTCGGCATGGGGACATGCGGCATTGCAGCAGGCGCCCTCGAGGTGTTCCGTGCGCTCAAGGGCGAGATCGAAGCACATCAGATCAAGAGCATTGTCCTGAAACAGACCGGCTGCATCGGGCTGTGCGCACACGAACCGATCCTCGAAGTGACTGTCGGCACCGCTCCGAAAGTATCCTATGGACGAGTGGATCCTCAAATGGTCAAGCGGATCGTACAAGAGCATATTCTCAAAGGCAACGTCTTGAAAGAACTTGTTATCGATACAACTCCTTTTCCCACTATTTAGGGCGCGGGCTGAATCAGGGAGCGACTATGGAACCGGAAGTCAGTGAATTGGATCTTGCGAGCCTGGTGGACAAGGTGGTAGGTAAGCATGGGGCCACACGGGATGCCATCATCCCGATCTTGAGCGAGATCAACCGAGTGTTGGGGTACGTCCCGGCCGCGGCTTTGCCCGAGATTCGCCGGCGCATTCAAGCCCCTCAAGAGGGTATGTTCCTGGCAGATAGTCACCTCTATTCGGCGGTAAGTTTCTACCAAATGCTCTCGCTGCAGCCGATTGGGCGGCATGTCATCCGCTTTTGCGAAAGTGCCCCGTGCCATGTGATCGGAGGACGCCAGGTTATCCAGGCCCTTCAGGATGAGCTGGGCCTGAAGCCAGGACAGACCAGCAACGACAGGAAATGGTCGCTGCTCATGACCAGCTGCCTGGGAGTGTGCAGCGTTGGCCCGGTGTTCCTGATCGACGACGACATCCATGGCAATGTCACTCCCGAGCAGGTGCCAGACATTCTTGCGCGCTATGAGTGATGAGACCCGTGACGCCGCTTGCTGTGCGAGGTGAAGCATGAAGGTACTGCGTTCGATGGTCCTTGTGTCGGTCGACGATACCAGTCTGGCGCGCGGTGCTCAGGATGTCTTTCGAGCCCTTCTGGACGAGATCGATGAATTCGGCCTGACCGACCAGGTCGCGGTGACCACCATTCGGGATGTCGGTATCCACGAGGACACGCCGCTGGTCATCGTCTATCCTGACGCGGCTGTGTATGGATCGGTCACTGTGGCCGATGTGCATACTATCGTGGAGGAGCACCTATGCAAGGGCAACATTGTTCCTTCGCTGCTGGCGATGATGCACGAATTCGGTCCCGAAACCGGATGGATGCGGGGCCGTCGAGGCGCACTGCCGGTCCAGAAGCGGATCGTATTGGAGCGCGCGGGAATCGTCGACCCCGAGAGCATTGAGGACTACATCTCATACGACGGATACCAGGCCTTGGGAAAAGCGCTGACCCAGATGACTCCAGCCGAGGTCATTGCTGAGGTGGACAAGTCCGGCCTCCAAGGGCGGGGAGGTGCCGGTTTTCCTACGGGTCAAAAGTGGAGATTCGTGGCAAGCACGCCGGGGTCTCCAAAGTATGTGATCTGCAATGCAGACGAGAGCGAGCCGGGAACTTTCAAGGATCGCCTGGTTCTGGAAGGCGACCCATTCAGCATGATCGAGGCCATGACCCTCGCAGGTTATGCTGTCAACGCGCAAGAGGGGTATATCTATATTCGCGGTGAATACCCACTGGCCCATCGACGGATCGAGAATGCCATCCAACAAGCCGAGGCGCACGGCCTCTTGGGGGATCATATTTTCGGCACGGACTTCAGTTTTCATATCCATGCGCACGCGGGCGCAGGTGCCTATATCTGCGGCGAAGAGACTGCCCTGATCGAATCGTTGGAGGGCAAACGCGGCATGCCGCGAGCCCGCCCACCGTACCCGACAACATATGGTCTATTCGGCAAGCCGACCGTCGTAAACAACGTTGAGACCCTGGCCAACGTGCCTCCGATCATTCGCAACGGAGCGGCGTGGTATCGCCAAGTCAGTTCGTCAAAGAGCGCGGGAACAAAGGTCTACACCATACTTGGTAATGTCAATTTCACCGGGGCCATCGAAGTCCCCATGGGCATTACCCTGCGTGAAGTGATTGATATCTACGGTAGGGGCATGAAGAACGACAAGAAACTCAAGCTGGTCCAAACAGGCGGTTCGAGCGGCACCATCGTGCCGGCCAGCTTGCAGGATGTGCCTCTGGATTTCGAGGCATTCCGCAACGCGGGAGTCTCTCTCGGTTCAGGTGCTCTGTTGGTCTGCGATGAGGATACGTGCGTCGTTGACCTGGCGAAGGCGATCCTGCGCTTCTTCCGCAATGAATGCTGCGGCAAGTGCACGCCCTGCCGTATTGGAACCCTGCGGTTGTACGAGATCGTGAGCCAGATCTCCGAAGGGAAGGCATCCCTCACAGACCTGGACCTGATGCTGCGAATCTCCGAAGCCATGTCCGAGGTTTCCAACTGCGGTCTGGGGCAAACCGCATCCACAGCTTTGCGCGACTTCATGAAGTACTTCCGGGCAGAGATCGAGACACATATCGTTGAGCGCGCCTGTCCCTCAGGCGTCTGCCCAGTGTTGCACTCCATGCCGGACTCAATCCTGACTCCATAGCCGCCGGGCGCAAAGCATCAAGGAGAGAACCGTGATCAGTCTAACGATCAATGGTCAAGCCGTGGAAGTCCCGGAGAACACGACCGTCCTGAAAGCCGCGGAGCAGGCCGGGATTGTCATCCCGACGCTGTGTAACCACAAAGACCTGACCCCCTACGGCGGCTGCCGTTTGTGCTCCGTCGACATCCGTGGAATGCGCCTGCCCGCCACGGCCTGCACCATGGTCGTTGCCCCCGGAATGGTCGTGCAAACCGAGAGTCCCGAGCTGACCCGCTATCGGCGCACCGTCCTGGAGCTCTTGCTCGTCAGATTCTATGACGCCGGCTATACCCACAATGGCGCCGCCGAATCTGAGCTTGATACCCAATTCGCTCACTGGGTGCGCTACTATGGCATCGACATCAATAGCGCGATGGCTAGGGAGCCGTTCCGTCAGATCGACAGTGACCTGAATCCCTACATATGGGTGGATAAGAACAAGTGCATCATGTGCACGCGTTGTGTGCGGGCGTGCGCCGAGGTCCAGGGACGCTTTGTCTGGACCCAAGCCTATCGCGGCTATGACCTTCGCATTGTGGCCGGAGCAGATACAACCATGCTTCAGGCACGCTGCGAGTCATGTGGAGCATGTGTGGCGCATTGCCCTACCGGCGCATTGGACAACCGGATGTCCGTCAAACTGGGCGTGCCGGACAGGACAATTGCCACGATCTGCCCCTATTGCGGCGTGGGCTGCCAGCTCTACCTGAACATCAAGGATGATGTGCCGGGTGGACGCGTGCTGTCCGTCTCATCGAATGCAGAAGCCCCGGTCAACGGTGACCACTTGTGTATCAAGGGGCGCTATGGGTATGACTTCATCCATTCCTCAGATCGTCTCCGACAGCCGCGCGTTCGTAAGTATCTCCTGGAAGGCACGGCCCGTCCTCAGAAACGCGGTCCGTGGGTGGATGTGGATTGGGATACGGCATTGAATATCGTTGCCGGAGGCTTGAATGCCGCGCGTGATAAGTACGGACCTGATAGTATCGGCGTGTTGACCTCCGGCAAGGTGCTCAACGAGGAAGATTACCTGATGAGCAAGTTTGCCCGGCAGGTGCTTGGAACCCACAACATTGATTCCAGCGCCCACCTCGGCCGCAGCGGCACCGTGGATGGACTGAGCACATCCTTTGGGCTGGGCGCCATGTCCAATTCCATGGATGATATTGCAAACAATGCGCGCTCAATTCTGGTTATTGGATCCAACATCACGGAGAATCATCCCGTCTTTGGGGCGAAGATTCGGCAGGCGGTTCTACGCCGGAAAGTTCAACTGGTCGCGGCGAGCCCCATCTTCTTCAACATTGAGGAATACGCGGCACTCGTTCTTCGCTATCACCGCGGCTCGGAGGTCGCGTTACTGAACGGCCTGATGCACATCATCCTGGAAAACGGGTGGGGGGATTCCAGGTTCATCCAGGATCGCACGCAAGGATTTGAGGAATTCAAAGCGATCGTGGGCGAGTACACCGTCGATCGTGTATCACGGCTGACCAGAGTGCCTGCGGAGAGACTGTATCAGGCGGCGGAGATCTTGGCCACGAATCGGCCGGCGGCTGCCATCTGGGCTTCGGACATTGCCCCCTATCCAGCCGGAATCAATAATGTGATTGATTTGGCGAACCTGCAAATGCTCATGGGAAATCTGGGAGTTTCCGGGGGCGGTGTGGCGCCCCTACGAAGCCAGAACAACTCACAGGGAGCCTCCGACATGGGTTGCCATCCGTCAGTTTTCCCGGGCTACCAACCAGTGACAGACCAACAAGCTCGCAGGAAGATAGAGGCAGCCTGGGGTGCGGAAATGCCAACAGGGGCGGGGCTCTCCGCCTCGGAAATGATGACAGCGGCCAAGGCGGGTACCCTGAAGGCACTTTTCACACTTGGAGGCGATCTTTCGTCGAATGAAAATGCTTCTTCCATCCGGCTTTCCCTCCAAGAATGCGAATTAGTGGTTGTCTGCGAGGTTCAATCCTCTTCGATGTCACACTACGCGGATGTGCTCCTGCCGAGTGTGAGTTTCGCTGAGAATACGGGAACATATACGAATACTGAACGTCGCATCCAGATGGTTCGACAGGCGATTCAACCGCAAGGTGATTCAAAGCCGGAGTGGAAGATACTCTCAGAATTGGCGCACCGAATCCTTTCCCAGGGCAACCGGCACCTCTCGGACGCGACGTACGCCAGCTGGGACTACGGCAGTACCGGTGAGATCATGAACGAGATCGCTGCCTTGACCCCTATCTACGCGGGTGTCTCTCACGAACGCTTAAAGAGGGGAGAATGCCTGCTGTGGCCGGTGGAAGCCGCCGAACATTCTGGAACACCGATCTTGTTTCTGAGCCAATTTGCAGGCGGCCGAGGGAGGTTCGTGCCTATAGGAAAGCATTTGGCTTGAGACCCTCAGGACAATCCAAACACGAAGGCGGGCTAGGCTGGGAGTGTCTTATTGGAATGTCGTGAAGGAACGGCGGTGTTCAGAGGAACACTTGCTCTCGCTGCCGGCGAGGGGGAAGAGGCCGTCGCAAGCAGAACGCCCATCGATCAGCCGGTACGCCACCCAGCCGATCATCAACCCTGGTCGTGAGCCAGGTTTTCCAACCCCAATCAACGTGAGTCTGGCGCAAGAAAGGCGCTGCGTGATTCCAGTCGATCTGGCAGGCCAGCGCGGTTTCTGTGATCGTAGACATGAATTCCGGAAGCATGTCAGACTCTGAGTGCACAGCCAATTGCATGATTCACGCCCAAGGCCCATGGTGTTCCTGTGCTCAGGTAGTACAATGCGAATGAGGCGCACTGATCCCGAAGAATCCTGCCCGATATGTCACTGCATTCAGAGATCTTCGAACAACCTGAACGACTGGGCCAATTGCTGAGCTCTCAGCGAAAAGCTGTGGAGGAAATAGCATCCGCCATCAAGCGCCGGAGGATCCAGTACGTTTTCCTGGCAGCCCGGGGAACCTCCGATAATGCGGGAAGATATGCCAATTACCTGCTGGGGGCGATGAATCGACTACCCCTGGCCTTGGCAACACCTTCCCTGTTCACTTACTATGAGCGACCGCCGAATCTGAAGGGGGCCCTGGTGATGGCGATCTCTCAATCGGGGCAATCTCCTGACATCGTCCGCGTGCTCCAAGAAGGGAAGCATCAGGGTTGCCTGACCCTGGCCATCACGAACGCACCTGAGTCACCCCTGGCGAGACTGGCCGACTTTGTGCTGAATATCGAGGCGGGACCAGAACTGGCGGTTGCAGCCACGAAGACCTACACAGCCGAGTTGATGGCCATCGCCATGCTCTCGACTGCCCTGAGCGGGGGTCGCTCCCCGGAGTGGAAAACCTTGGCGAAGGTTCCGGGGTGGCTTCAAGGCGCGCTCATGAACGATCAGCCAATTGCCGAGGCGGCGCAGCGCTTTGGGACAATGCTGCGCTGCGTGGTGTTGGGCAGGGGCTACAACTATTCCACGGCCTTTGAATGGGCGCTGAAACTGAAGGAATTGGCCTACGTGGAGGCCGAGCCCTACTCCCCGGCAGACTTCCGACACGGGCCGATTGCGATGGTAGAACGCGGCTACCCGGTCTTGGCCGTGGTGGCAGACGGGAGAGTTGCAGGCTCCCTGCTGGACTTGCTGCGCGATCTGAAGCAGAAGCTGCTAGCCGAGCTGGTGGTTATCTCCAACCTGGATGATGCATTGTCCATGGCCCAGACGGCAATTCCTCTGAGTGCCGAGATTCCCGAAGCGCTGACGCCGCTCGTGAGCATTGTCGCGGGGCAGCTATTTGCCTATCACTTGACCCTTGACAAGGGCTATGACCCGGAAAAGCCCAGGACGATCAGCAAGGTGACTGAGACGCGTTGAGGCAAATCACACCGCAACTGACTTCAGTATTTCCCTCGTAGAGTCGATCAACCGCTCTCGCATCATCCCTGGGTGCATGCCCGCGGCGATCACCCCAAGCACGACTCCACCTACAACGGGCGGCGCTGTTAATTTGACAAACTCGGCTGCAGGCGCAACCTTCAGGATCGTCGCCTTCAACGGGTCGATAAAGAGGTCACCGCCTTCAAACAGACTGCCTGCCATAACGATCTCGAACTGGTGCTCTTGAATCTCCAATTGACGGATGACGCCACAGGCGCTTTCGCCTAGCTCGCGTCCAGCCCATGCAATCACTTCGCGCGCGGCTTCATCTCCGCCATGTGCTTCCTGGAAGACCGTGGGGGCCCAGTGCGCGTCCGGATGGTAGCAGCCCAGGTCAATTCCTTCAATCAGGTCATCCAGGTCCTTGGCGCCAGCCAACTCGATGAACATCCTGGTCAACGTGGTTCTTGGGCCGCGTTGGGTCCACTCGTGGGAAACGGCTTGGACCGCTTTGTCCACCAGGGATCCGGCGCCGCCGAATTCTCCAAAGCGTTCGCCCTCCCCCGTAATGCGGGCCTCGCGGCCGCTCCGATCTCGGCCGCGGCAATTGCTGCCAGTGCCGGCTATCAGCACCAGACCCCATCCTCTGGAGGCGCCTGCCAGAAGTGCTATGACCGAATCGTTGGCCACCTCAAGGGGACATGAGAGTCCGAGCGGCGCAATCGCGTCGAGATGGTCCTTCAGCTGTGGAGGCCAGTCGTAGCCACCGATGCCGAAGCCGGCGCCTGCAATCTGTGAAGCGGTCAGCTCTGCTCTGTTGAAGGCTTGGCCGACCGCGCTCTCAAGGACGTCCCGCAGACCTTCATACCCCACCACCTGATGATTACCTGAGCCGCCCAGGCCGAATCCAACCGCCTGTCCCGTCTCATCTGTGATCAGAGCGTGAGTCTTCGTCGCGCCCACGTCAACGCCCAGGAAGTGAAGCATGGAGATCCCTATTTGAAGAACTGCGGCAGCCAGGCCCTGTTCGTTTCCAGCATATCGTCCAACACTTCCTGTACTTTGTCTGCCTTGGGGCCAAGCGGATGCGTCAGCAGGGCTTGATACGCGGCGTTCCTGTCGCCGTGAACGGCTGCTTCGACGGTGAGGAGTTCGTACATCTTGACTTGAGCCATGAGCCCGAAGCATGCGGATGGCAAGGGAGCCGTGGGAAGCGGCCGAACGCCACTCTGATCCACTCGGGCAGACAACTCCAGCACCCAATCTTCAGGCCATCCCTTGACTGCCCCGTCGTGCCGGATATTGACCACATGCACTTGTCCGAGATCGTTGTAGTGAGAGTCGATCAGCTGCGTGGCAAGCGTTGAATAATATGCACCGCCGCGCTTCATCAGATCCGCAGGCGGCTCGGTCAGATTCGTATCAGCATAATCGCGCAAGAGATCCTGCTCGATCTCCATCACTTCTTCAGCGCGCGACGGCGGCCACTTTTCCTGTGCCTTGACCTTCCTGTCCGTGTAGTAGAAGTACTCAAGGTAGTGGTTGGGGATCATGCCCAGCGCCTCGAGAGTTCGAGCATCCCACTCGGGTTCATTCTGGCTGTGGGCTTCTTCCAGGTAAGTAGCAAAGACACGCGGCCACAGTTCCTCACCGTCCAGAGTGAAGCCTCGATGCCAGGTAAGATGGTTGAGGCCCAGCGTGTTGAGTTGAGCGCGCTCCGGTTCGATGTCGTGTCCCATGATCCGCTTGAGCCGATCGAGCATGTCCATCTTGACGGTTATGCCCACATTGCAGACGCCCACGGCCGGGACACGGGGCGCATAGCGCGTTAAGGCCTCGGTCACAAGACCTGCGGGATTGGTGAAATTCAGAAGCAAAGCCTCGGGGGCCGTTTCTTGAATGTCGCGTGCGACGCCGAGAATGACCGGGATCGTGCGCAGGGCCTTGGCCATCCCGCCAACACCCGTGGTCTCCTGGCCGATCAAGCCATGACGCCTGCCCAGGTACTCGTCGCCACGGCGGGCGGGCATCATCCCAACTCGGAGCTGGGTGATCACATAGGAGGCGCCTGCAATGGCCTCGCGCTGGTCCATCGAGCGCACAACTCGAAACGGCGCACCACGAGCCTTGACCATGCGCTCGGCAAACCCGCCCACGATCTTCAATCGTTCCGGATCGATGTCCATGAGCCAGAGTTCTTTCAATGGCAGATGGTCCATTCTGGCGAGAAAGCCGTTAACGAGCTCAGGGGTGTACGTGGAGCCGCCCCCGATGACTGCGATCTTTAGGTGGTCTGGTTGAGAGGATTTCTGCATCGAATTCGTCATGGTCCGTGAGAGGTCCCAGGCGTGGTTGAGGATTTCATGTCTTGCGTGCGGCAACGGCCAGGACCCCTGCCTTCTCCACCGCGCGGCGGGCAGCATCCCTTTCCGTTTCCCAGAGCGAGAGGAAGGGAGGCCGGACATACGTCTGTTCCGGTGTCAGCAGGCCCATGTGCACGAGCGCGACTTTGCAGCGCGCCCGGTAATCACCCAGGGGTCTGGCGTAGATGTAATCGCAGAAACCCTGGACGCGCGGCTGCATCGCCACAGCCTCACTGAATTCCTTGCGATTCACGGCGCCCAGCTGATCAATCAGACCTGCGGCCCCCACTGCAGCAAAACCCAGCAAACCGCCTTCCGCGCCCAAAAGGAAACACTCCAGAATGAAGTTGTCATTGCCGGTCAGCAGAGTAACGGGATGATCAGCCTTGCGGACGATATCGCGCGTCATAATGAAACGCTGCGGATCAAATGAGGCATCCTTCAATCCCACGACCTGAGGTAAGGTCAGCACTTTTGCCAGTGCCTCGGCTGGATAGTTGACCCCGCCGAAGACCGGTCCCAGCTGAAACACAATCAGCGGCAGCTCTGCAGCCTCGGCGATGGCCTTGTGATATTCATACGGAATTCGTGCATCCAGCGGATCGTTGAGAAAGGCCGGAGTTGGGAAGACAAGCAAAGCGTCAGCGCCCGCTTCGCGGGCAGCCCTGGCATTTGCGACCGCGGCGGGGGTGCTTGGACCGCCTACGCCGGCAACAATCGAACACCTTCCGGCGGCCACCTCCACGGCGGTTCGGATCACCTGCGTGCGCTCATCGGGAGTGAGATAGGGACCCTCTCCGGTGTCGACGTTGATAGCTAATCCCACTGGGCCCAATGCCACAATCCATTCGAGATAGCGTCGAAATGCGTCAAATTCAATCGAATAGTCCTGACGCATCGGGACTATGACTGCAGGGATGATCCCTTGCAGGTGCAGGGTTTTCATGTTCCCTCACTCCTTTTGCTCGTGGCCGTCGTGTTTTCCGCACGTGAGTTGCCCTCTGCGGAGGCTATCAGGCGCCGCAGGCGCTCCAGAGCCGCACGGGCAGCGAACACCTTGGGTCGGAGATGGGTCTCGATGGAGATGAAACCGTCATAGCCATCCGCGGCGAGGGCGCGTATCTGGTCTGGCCAACCCGCCTGGCCTTCGGCCACGTAGCTCAATGCTCCATCGGGTCCGCGTCGCGCATCCTTGAAGTGAACGTGACGCATCAGACCGCGCACGGCTCGGTAACCGCGCGGGTACGGCTCGTCATCCGCAAAGAATGCGTTGCCCGGATCCCAGTTAACGGCCAGCGCGGGATGGTCCACAGCCTGCACCAGTTGGGCCGTGCGCGCACCTGTATCGGCCCAAAAACCATCCTCGTTCTCGAGAACAAGCTGCACTCCGGCGGCAGCCGCCCGCTCGGCTGCAAGCCGCAGGGAATTGAGCACCTCCTCGGGCGGAGGTCCGGGCGGCGCGCCCGCGCGGTCGAAGCCAAAGATCACCAACAGGGGCGCGCCGAATTCGTTGGCAAAGTCAAGAGAGGCAGGCAAGAGCTCATACAGATGGTGGTGCACCAGACGCTGGGCCTCCGCCCAGCCGGTATAGGCGGCCCGATCCATCCAGCCCAAAGGGAGGCGCGGCGCCTGTTTCGACGGATACGTGCTCTTGAAGAGCCCCGGTCCGACGGCAATTACGCGTGCCTGATACTCGTCCAGCGCGTCCCGCAGGCGCTGCTTCTGGTATTCGGACAGAAGCGGCACGCGATCGGTATAGAAGCCTCGCAATTCGAAGTCACAGACACCCCATTCGACCCCGAGCTCAATCGCAGTCTCAGGATCGGCACTGATCTCGTCGGTGATGAGGCTAATCTTCATGTCCGTCCCGCCTGAACGCTGGCATGACTTCTGCCGCAAGCAGGCGCAATTCATTCAGGATGAAATCATGCTCGATGCCTGGAAAATAGAGACGGCAGATGATGTGATCGACCCCAAAGGAATCCTGGAATTTTCCCAGTTGGCTGATCACCGTCTCCGGGCTACCCACCAGAAAACGGTCCCGGCTGATGGCTTCGAACTGGCCGGCCGGCGTGGCATCTTCGCCACCGATCAGCGGATGCTTCCACTGCTTGCTTGCATACTCGTCGCGATAGCTGATGAGAAGATGTCTTTCCGCCACCTGACGGGCTTTGTCGTCGCTTTCCGCGATGATGACCTCCCTCGTCAAGGGGATTGGACAGATGGTGGGATCCTTGCCTGAAGCCCGCAGTTGCGCGCGATAGATGTCCTGGGCATCCAAGAGCTTCCGCAGGTCTGCAGTTGGGCCTGGGAGCCAGGCGTCTCCCAATGTGGCAGCACGAGTAAGCGAGAGTTCCCCCCACCCCCCAAGCCAGATCAACGGGTGCTCCGTCGCGGTAGGACGCGGCTCGATCTTCAGGCCGTGCACCTGATAGTACTTGCCCTCAAAATCGACCTCCTCCTGCATCCATAGCTGCCTGATCAGACGGATCGCTTCCTCAAACCGCGCCCCCCGCATCGCCAGCGCGACGCCGTACAAGGCAAATTCGTCTGGCTTGTAGCCGATGGCCGCGCCCAGGACAAAGCGCCCGTGCGACATGATGGCGAGCATGGCTGCGTCTTCGGCCACGCGCACGGGATGGTAGAAAGGCATGACCATGACATCAGTCCCCAGGAGCAGACGTTCGGTCCGCGCGGCGACCCCGGCAAGGCCGACAAGGGGTGATGGCCAATAGTGGTTCTTCACGCCGTGATGCTCCTCGAGCCAGACCGAGTCGAAGCCCAGCGCCTCGCCCAACTGAACCTCAGCCAGGAACTCAGGGTAGTAGCTGCCGCCTTCGATGGGAATAAAACCAAACTTCATAGGTTGATCCATACGTTCTTGACGCGTGAATACTGCAGCATGGACTCCCACCCACCCTCACGGCCAAAGCCGCTCTGCTTTACGCCGCCAAATGGTGCTTCGATCCCGAAACCGCCTCCGCCATTGACCGTGACGTGGCTCACGTCGAGCTGCGCCGCCACGCGGTGAACGCGTGAGACATCGCGTGTCCATATTTCGGCAGAAAGCCCGTACTTTGAGTCGTTGGCCAGCTGGATGGCTTCCTCCTCGCTCCCAAACGTCAATAGGGAAAGTACCGGGCCGAAGATCTCTTCTTCCACAATGTGCATCCCCGGCCGGGCATCCGTGAAAAGTGTTGGCTCGATGAAGAAACCTTGTGCGAGCTCGCCCGTCTCCGGATGCTGACCGCCATACAGAAGGTGAGCGCCCTCACGCCGGCCGAGCTCAATCAGGTCGGTGACTTTCACAAGCTGTGCTTCCGAGATCAGGGGGCCCATGTCCGGATCGTCGAGGCCATGACCCAGCCGAACCGTGGCCATTGTCGCTTTGATCTTTTCGGCCACCTGCCGCAATAATTCATGCGGAACCAGCAGCCGGGAGAGCGCACCGCAGGATTGGCCCGTGTTGTAGCAGATGCCCATCGCTGCATTCTCTGCCGCGCGCTCGACGTCTGCATCCGGGAAGATCAGACAAGGTGACTTTCCGCCCAACTCCAGAGAGACCACAGGAGTGATGTGATGGGCGGCAGCCATAAGTACTTCCTTGCCTGTCGCCACAGATCCACAGAAAGCCAGACCCTGGATGCCGGGGTGGCTGGCGAGAGGCGCACCTGCCTCTGAGCCGAGACCGGTGATCACGTTGACCACCCCGGCCGGAACACCTGCCTTCGAGGCCATGCGGGCCAACGCCACGGCCGAGAGTGGTGTCTCTTCTGCCGGCTTGACCACGACGGTGTTTCCCACTGCAAGGCACGGGGCAACACCTCTGGCAAAGATGTCGAGCGGGTAGTTCCATGGAATGATATGGGCCACAACGCCCAGCGGTTCGTGCAGGATGTAGTCGAACGCGCCGCCGGGCACCCGCAAGATGCGCCCGTCGCTTTTGTCGGCCCAGCCTGCGTAGTACTCGAAATTGCGGATCGTGGTGAACACCTCGTCGCGAGCGTGGCGCAGCGGCTTGCCGTTTTCAAGCGACAACAGGCGCGCCAGGGACTCCTCCTCGGACTCGATCCTCCGCGCCCAAGCCCACAGCAGGCGGCCGCGTTGATAGGGATCCATGCTGTACCATTCTGCTGAGCGCAGAGCACGCTGCGCGGCCTCAATGGCTTGATCCACATCAGGCGCGCCACCCCGAGCGGCCGATCCGATCACCTGGCGCCGTCCAGGATCGAGAACCGGAAATGTCTCGCGGCTGCGTGCTGGGACCGATTTGCCGTCGATCCACAAGCCGACGTCATGCATGGGTTGCATATGCTGTTCTCCCCGGGCGTGCAGTGAACCAGAAGAGGATCAGGCCGGCGACGGTCACAAGGCTGAGAACACGCAGCAAGGCCGCCATGCCGACCGCATCATAGAGATATCCACCCAGCAGGGCGCCGACCATGGATGCCAGCCCAAAGCATACGACGTTGAAGACGGCCTGGGCGGTGGTGCTCAGGCCCTCCGGCGTCCGCTCGCTGAGGTAGGTGACCCCGGCCGTGAGGAAAGCGGCAAATGAAAGCCCATGCAGCAATTGCACCGCCACGGCCAAGCCCGGGCTTTCAATGAACGACAGCAGCAGCCAACGTGCCGCGTAGACAAGGAAGGCCAGTTTCAAGAGTCCAGCAGAACCGATGCGCCGCATAAGTGCGCCGGCGTACATCATGACCGGAATCTCGCTGACCGCTGCCACGGCCCATGCCAGCCCAATGAGTCCTTCGCCAGCACCGATGCCGTCAAGATACAGGCTGAAGAAGTTGAGAACGGCGCCGCTGCCAACCGCCACCAAAAAGATGCTCGCCAGGAAGAAGACGACGGAGGAATCGGTGATGAGCAGCCGAAGATTGCTCCACAGGACGATCTGCGTCGAGCCCCTTCGAGGAGGCCGTGACAGCGCGTAGACCAACGTCAAGCCCATGAATGCAATGTAGCAGTAGAACAGCCAGTGAATATCGAAGGCCTGAATGAGGATCCCTACCAGCCAAACTGAGATGATCCAGCCTATGGTGCCGCCCACCCGCAACTCCCCGTATGTGATCCGTTTCAGTCTGGCGATTTCCAGGGCTGAGCCATCGAGAAGGGGAATGATCGGCGCGGTAGAGAGGGCATATGCAAGGACAAGCGGGATCATCAAAACGTAACTGGAGACTTGCGAGAGAAAAAAGATGAAGATCGGCGCCAGCACGAAGGCCGCGCCGAGAATGCGCTGGTGCAATTGAAACCTGTCGGCGATGGCACCCCAGGGGATGGCGGTCAGCGAGGTCGTCACAAGAATCGAGGCCGCCAGGAATCCGATCTGGACGCCGCTCAATCCAGCGCGTTCATAGTAGAGATTGATATACGGCATGAAGGCCCCAAGCGCCAAGTAGTAGCCCAGATACAGAACGCGGATTCTGTTCGCTTCGGTGCTGCTGCCTGCCTTTCGACTGGTCTCCTGGATCATGGGGAGGATGGCCGGACCTGGTGAGCGTCAAAGAATCGCGAGAGGTAAGGGCGTTCGTTCTGAAGGACGCGGTTCCAAAACGACATGGCTCTGGGAACAGAACCCACCAGTGGATGCGTCACAAGGGCTGCCAGGGCCGCTTCATGGCTGCCGGTCGTGGCAGCCTCCACGGTCAGTTCCTCGTAAGCTTTGACGGCCTGAACCAACCCTCGGACCCGCAGGGGCATCTTGCCTGCGGGCAGGGGCTCGATGTTGCCACGTTTGATGCGGGCCGGCACCTCAACGCAGGTCTGCGCGGGAAGATCGGGCAGAGCCCCGTCGTTCCTCACGTCGACCACAACGACCTCGCCGCTATCGTGCACGATGGATCTGACTACCTGCAGGACTGGCAGGTAGTATTGAGCTCCGCCTTTGGACGCCAGGATTCGCTGTGCCGTCTCGCCATATCCTTCGGTCAAATAGAGGGACCGCAGCCGCTCCTCAGCCTCCATATCCTTGTTGCCCTTGGTTGGCCCGCTGCGCCTATCCTGGTCCAGAACCTGTTCGGTGCAGTAGTAGTAGCGCACGTACCAACTGGGAATCATATTCAGGGTCCGCAGCCACTGCGGATCAAGCATGTCTTCCACCAGCCCGTGCTGATACAGAGCAGAGTTGCGGCCGCTGGTCCCGGCGATCAAGGGCTGAAGCATCTCTTCGCCGTCCACATAGGCTCCGCGCGCCCAACTCAGGTGGTTGAGACCAAAGGAGTCGAGCCGGACCTTCTCCGGCGGAACGCCAAGGACATTCGCTAGTTCGTATGTGGTGTTGATGGGGATATTGCAGAAGCCGAGCGTACGTAACCGGGTGTGTTTGAGCAGTGCCTCAGTTACGATCCCGGCTGGATTGCTGAGGTTAAGCACCCACGCGTTTGGGGAGAGGCGCTCAATCTCGTGTGCGATCTCCAGGGCAACCGGCACCGTGCGCAAGGCGCAGACAAAGCCTCCTGCGCCGGTGGTCTCATTCCCGACCATGCCGAACTCCATCGGCAGGGTTTCGTCCCGCACCCGGGCTTCCAAGCCGCCCACCCGGATCTGCAGGATGATGAAATCGGCTTGGTCCACTGCCTGTTCAAGGCTCTGTGTCGCGGCGATTCGCATCCCCATCTGCGAGCCTGTCAACAATCTCTCCCCCACCTTGGCGATCACATCCAGCTTCTCGTTATTGAGGTCCATGAGTGTGACTTGTTCGACCTCCAGCATCTCACGGAGATCTATCAGATTGGCGAACAGTTCCGGCGTGTAGCTGCTTGCACCACCAATGACCGAAATCTTGAGACCCACGTCTACCCCTCTTCTTATCCTTTGAAGGCGCCTGCGGTGAGCCCACGCAGGAACTGCCGCTGCATCACAAGCACCAGGATGATGACCGGGAGAGTTGCGAGGACCGAGGCGGCCATTTGACTACCCCAAACCACCATGCCCTGACGCAGTTGCATGCTGGCGATCCCAATCCCCAACGTGAACATTTCGGCTTTACGCAGCACGACGAGCGGCCAGAGGTAATCGTTCCAGACAAATAGGAAGCGAAAGACGGCCAGTGTTCCGAGGATGGGTCGGCTGAGGGGCACCACGATCTGCCAGAAGATGCGAAAGGGGCCTGCACCATCGACCTTGGCGGCATCCAGCAGTTCATTGGGAATCGTCTCCATGTACTGCCTGAGCAGGAAGATGCCGTAAGCGTCCACCACGCTGGGCCAGATCAGGGCGTGAAACGTATTGATCAATCCAATCTTTGAGAACAACCAGAAGGTCGGGATGAGCGTCGTATAGAGCGGCAGGAGCATGGTCCCTATCATCAGCCAGAAAAGAAAGTCCTTGCCTCGGAAATTGAACTTGGCAAAGCCGTAGGCAGCCAGGGCATCGGTCAGCAACACCAGGAAGAGGCTGGTGACTGTGACAAAGACCGTGTTCTTGTAGTAGGTTAGGTAGGGAACGATCAGAACCAGGTCCTTGAACTTGTATCCGAAGAAGAGTCGCTGGTACTGTTCCCAGGTCGGAGCCGAGGGAAAGACATGGCCGGAGAAAATCTCCGCGTCCGGCTTGAAGGACATGGCCACCATCCAGATGTAGGGGAAGAGGTAGAGCACGGCGAACAGGCAGAGAAAACCGCCGATGCCGTACTGAACAATTCTGCGACGCTTCACCATGAAGAGACCTCGCTTTCCGCTCTAATACTCAACTTCCGCTTTGACGAACCGGAAGTTCAGGTAACTGGATACAAACATGATGATGGAGAGGACTATTGCCATTGCCGAGGCATACCCGAACTTGTGATATCGAAAACCAACATCGTATAAGTAGAGCGCGATGGTCTGGGTTTCTCGCAGCTGACCGCCGCCTGTGAGTAACTGCGGCTGCGCGAAGATACCCCACAGGAAGATGACGCCGGTGACCATCACAAAGGTGAGGGTCGGGCGCAGCAGGGGCAGTGTGATGTTCCAGAACTCCGTCCACCCGTTGGTGCCGTCCACCTTGCCAGCATCATATAGCTCGGTGGGGATGGAGCGCAGACCGGAGGTGATGATAAGGGCATCCCATCCGAGCCCGGCCCAGATGAGCATGACCAGCAGCGCCACCATCTGCAGCGTCGGGTCTGTAAGCCAGTTCTGACGGGCAAGGCCGAGCTGCTCCAGAATGGTGTTGAAGTAGCCGTAGTCGGTGCTATATAACTGCCTCCAGACATAGGCAATGACAACCACCGAGGTGACCGAGGGCAGGAAGAAGATGACGCGCAGCAATGAGGACAACCAATCCACGACGCGCTCCAGGAACACAGCCAGTGCCAGGGCGCCGATCGTCCCCAGGATCGTGCACACGACCGTGATGATCAGGCTGACACGGAAGGCATCCCAGAATTTTGGATCCGCGAATAATGTCCGGAAATTGTCGAGGCCCGCGAACGCCATCGTGCTACCGCCATTCCAAGTTGCCAGGCTGAGATAAATGGAGAAGGCGATCGGCAGGAGCTGAAATATGATAAAGCCAACGTAGAAAGGCGAGATGAACAGGTACGGAGCCAGATTCGTCCGCTTTCGGTTCGGCTGGATGGAACTTGTCAGCGTGCCAGCGGTGTCGGCCATGGTGCACCTCCGAGCGACGAGCAGGGAGAGGTTCCAGTCGGCGAGTGCGCCGACTGGAACCCTGGATTGTCCTTCAGGCAAGCCCCGCTATTTGAGCGCTGGTGCCAGTTGCACAGCCTCGTCCAAGGCTTCCTTGGGGGTGGCCTGACCACCCGTGACTTTGGCAATTGCCTCGGTGATCAGGTCGGCAACTTCGACCGAGGGCAGTTGCATCGGCATCGCGCGCAACGACCAGTCGGCTACCTTGCGACCCAGAGGAACGTTGAGGAAAGGATTCACCTCGTCGAAGGCCGCATCGGTCCAGGAGGTCTTCAGCGATGGGACGCCGCCTACAATCTTGTAGTAGTTGACCTGAGCCTCGGGGGTCATGGCGTACTTCATGAATTCCCAGGCCAGATCAGGCTCCGCAGCCTTGGTCGGGATGGAAAGGCAGGCCCCGCCGGTCGCCGCATCGTATGCTCTGCCGGCCGCGCCCCAGGGCAGCGGCGCGATGGCCCACTTGCCCGCCATCTCCGGCGCCCCGGAAGACAAGTCGCTGATGAACCAGGAGCCGTTCATGATGGCTCCCAGGTCGCCGCTGCTGGCCGCAAGGATCGGATCACCATCGGTGTCATAGTTCCACACCTTGGCGATCTTGTACTTGGTTGCCAGATCACTGTACAGCTGCAGCGATTGCACCGCAACGTCGTTGTTGAAGACGTACTGGGTGCCGGCATCGTCGATCAGGTTGCCGCCCATCGGCGCCAGGAAACCCGTATACCAGGTATAGTAGTCGTTCTCGATCAACAGTGCCGGTTTGCCCGTCTCCTTTGTGACTTCTTGAGCAAGCTTAAGGAAGTCGTCTGTGGTGGTTGGGAACTCCGTCATTCCCAGCGTGGCCATTGCCGCATCGTACACGTCTTTGCGATAGAACATGATCTTGAAGTCGAGGTCGAGCGGCACGCCGTACTGTTTTCCTTGCCAGGCGTACATGTTATAGCCGCCCGGCACGAAGTCGGCCACGTTCAGTTCGGCAGAGGCTTTGTCCAGTGGCAGGAGGCTGCCGCTGCGGATGATGTCACCGGTCCACATGGGGTCCAGTGTCACCACGTCGGGAATGCCTTCGCCGGAAGCCAGCGTCGTCACAACCATATCTTGATACGGGTCATACTCGAAGCGATTCACTTCGACAGTAACGCCCGGATGCGCGGCTTGAAAGCCTTCGACGAGCGTATCCAGCCAGTCGGCGGTCCAGATAAAGCCCCAGACGACCAGTTTCTTTGCCTCAGCAGGTGCGCCGGCGGCGGGAGCCTCGGTGGCGCCCGCAGCGGGCGGGGCCTCAACGGGAGCTGATGGAGCTGGCGCGCAGGCTGCCAGCATGGCCATGATCAGCGTCAAGCCGACCGCGATTTGGAGCCATTTGGATTTGTATAGGTTTTTCATCGTCCTCTCCTTAAGGGACCCTAGAGTGAAGACTTTACCGGGAATCACCGTACTCTGCATCCGTATTTTCCTGAGAACACCTCCTTGCCATTGGCTCATCCACCATGTGCATTCGAAAAGTCGTGGTCAAACACCGGACGTTCCAGATCGTGAGTGTCCTTTGAACTCAGCAAACATGACGAGGTCAGGGACAACCGCACGAGTTGCGGATGACCAGTTCTGTGGGCAGCAGCGTGATCGGATCGGCCGGCTCGTTGTGTATCGCCTTCACGAGCTGTCGGACTGATTCCCGCCCCACCTGTTCGATCGGTGAGCGGACGGTCGTCAGAGACGGCTTCAGGTGCCGCGAAACGGACACATCGTCAAAGCCGACAACGGCCAGATCGTGAGGGACACTTTTCCCAGCGCGGTGCAAGGCATCCAGAACGCCGGTTGCGGCGTCATCGTCGCCCGCAAATACCGCATCCACCTCCAATCCATCCAACAGCCACTGCTCTATGACCCGCTGCGCTTGGTTCTCGTCATACCCACCATTGGCCACCAGCATTGGGTCAAACGCAATGCCGTGACCCTTCAATGCCTGGCGGTAGCCGCGTTCTCGCCATTCAGAATCCTCGTTGCGCTCTGGTCCGCGTAAGAAAGCAATGCGCCGACAATGATGAGTCTCGATAAGATGGTCAACGACTTTCTGCGCGCCTGATTTGTTCTCGATCGTGATCACAGGTATCGTGGCGCCCTTGGGTGGCGTTTGGTGGAGCAGCACCATGGGGAATCCCTTCCGGGAAAGGCGTACGAGTTCCGAGTCTTCCACGCTGTCCGTGAAGATGATCAGCCCATCAGTGTTGTGTTCACCAAGTCCCCCCAAAGACCTGCGTGCCGTGTCGGGCGTGCGCGTGGTTTCAATCAGCAGGTCGAAGCCCGCCTGGCGCGCCTCCGCCTCAATGCCGCGCAGCAGGGGTAGGAAAAACTCTCGTCCTATCTCAGGCAGGACCAGGCCAAGCGTGTGGGTACGACGGCTAGCCAAGCCGCGCGCCGCGGCGCGCGGCACAAACCCAAGTTCCTCGATCGCGGCCAGAACGCGCTGAGAAGTGTCTTTTGCCACGGGCGTATTCTGATTCAGCACCCGACTGACGGTGGCGATCGAAACTTCGGCTCGGCGGGCAACGTCGGAAATCGTGGGCAGAGGTTTGGCCGCGGTCATGGATGAAAGCGTTTTCAGAAAGCGCTTACATGCAGCATATAACAACCGGCTCTGCAAGGCAACTGACGAATGTCATGAATCGGCGGCGGCTCGGTGGATAAACTGTACATAGCTTGCCGGAATAGTCCTGATGCATGCGGCGGCTTTGGATTGGGCGGTACCGATCCTATGGGCAGATCTCGGCCGCCAGTCATGATGCGGGGATCGGCACCGGCTTCGAATGGCGCAATCGCAGCCTTCGTAGAAGGTCCTCACATCAAGGGTTTTCAAACATCAAACCCCGGTATTTGGGTGACCGACGATGCGTGCCGTGAACCACTGCTTAGGCGCCCTCAAGGCAGATGTCCACTCCGGATATGTAGGCTCCCAGAATCTACAGAGTCCCGGACTTGGGGATCATGGGGATGTCCTCTGTCCGCCGCTTCCAGCTGTTCCACCTTGATTGCCGTAAGGTTGACGTGGACGTCAATAACGCCAATCAGTTACTGGATCGGCACACAAAGACTGATCCACTGACGCTTGATCTCCTGGCCCCCGATGCATCCTCTACACTGGTCGAAACGAAACCCTGTGTGCCCTACGTCTGACCTGGGAGACGGAGTTGCATTCCATGCAGCGGCATGGGATATGGTGGAGAAAACCCTGCAACTGGGTTTCTACTAGTATCGGGCCATCCTCCAATAGGTCCGGGTGGACAGTGCCAGATCTTGTCGATTTGACCATGAGGATATTTGGCTGGTTACAAGATACAATGAGAGGCGTTCTGAGTAGTTCCCACATAGTCTCGGCAGTACGAACAGCTGCCATGATGTTGCCGCCGAGGTGGACGTCATATATGGGGTCGGTCCCGCCGTCTCTTGGGATGAGAAAAGCCCGGAACAGTTCACCTGCAAGCTGGAATTGATGAATGCAAGAGCCAGAGAGGGGACAATCGTCCTGCCTCCTCTGCCCCGTGTCGATGAGCCAGCGTTTGACCTGGACAGATCCAGATATGCCCGCTATTTCGAACAAGCTGCACGCGGGGTGCCGATCCGCATGACATTGCTGGATCCGATACTGGATTTGGTGAAATGAGAACTGAACCCATATGGCTCGCACCTCGAGGAACAGAGGAAAGTAAACATGTTTGAGAACCTGGATCAAGCTCTGCAATATGTCCGAGATCATGACATAGCAATGGTTGATCTCAAGTTCTGCGACCTATGGGGGAACTGGCATCACGTCACGCTGCACTCAAGCCAATTCAGCAGGGAAACGATGGAGAACGGCATTGGCTTTGACGGCTCGGCCGTTGGCCTTCGAAGCGTCAAGGCCGGTGACATGGTGCTGGTTCCGGACCTCGCCACGGGAATGCGGGATCCCTTCTGGGACCTGCCCACCCTCAGCTTCATCTGTATCATGCTGGAAGCGGACACCCACGCGGTCTTTGCCAACGATCCGCGCAACATTGCTTTGCGGGCTGAGTCCCACCTGCGCGAGACAGGCATCGCGGATGAGAGCCGCTGGGGACCCGAGTTCGAGTTCTACGTTTTTGACCGGGTAAGCTTTGAGAGCGGGATCAATTACGCCAGTTACCGGCTGGATTCCAACGAAGCCGGATGGAACGACGCGGGAAAGGCAAACGGCCATCCCATTCCGCTGCACGGAGGTTACCATGCCGCTGCTCCTTTCGATCAGCTTCACAACCTGCGTGCTGCGATCGCCGCGCATTTGCATGCGATGGGCGTTCCCATCAAGTACCACCACCACGAAGTCGGGAGTGCGGGGCAATGCGAGATCGAGACCCCTATGATGGGTTTGGTGCAATCCGGCGACGCAGCCATGCTCGTCAAGTACGTCGCCAGGCTGGCGGCCCGTGCTGAAGGGAAGGCAGCTACCTTCATGCCTAAACCGCTCTACAATGAAGCCGGCAACGGCATGCACTTCCACCAGCATCTGTTCAAGGACACTCACAACCTTTTCTACGATCCGTCCGGCTACGGGAATCTGAGCCAGACAGCGCTCTTCTACATCGGAGGCCTCCTGCAACATGGCGCGGCCCTTCTGGCCTTGACCAGTCCCAGCACCAATTCCTATCGTCGTCTTGTGCCTGGCTTTGAGGCACCGGTCAACGCTTTCTTCTCACTGGGCAACCGGAGCGCGGCCGTGCGTATTCCCAAATACGCGCACCAACCCCACTCCACCCGCATCGAATTCCGCCCGCCTGACGCCACGTGCAACGTCTACTTGGCGCTGGCCGCGCAACTGCTTGCCGGCCTGGACGGCATCTTGCGGCGGATCGATCCCACCGAATCTGGTTTCGGCCCCATTGTCGACGATGTGTTCTCTTGGTCCGCTGGCCAAAGGGAAAGCATCCAGAGCTTGCCCGACTCATTGGAAAAGGCGCTTCTCGCGCTGAAGGCGGATCACGAATTTCTGCTTGCCGGTGAAGTCTTCAGTGAGGAGCTCGTTGGTCGATGGATAGACCACAAGATGAAGGACGAATGCTTCCAGGTCATGAGCCGTCCTCACCCATACGAGATGACCCTGTACTTCTGAGCGTTTCTGGTGCTCTCTCCTCGTCTGCGTCGAATAGGCTGGCCGCTTTTTTCTGGCGCAGGGCTGGTACTTGAAGCCGACTCCGCGCTACTCCGCTCTTAGCTCTTCCATCCGCCCATTGCCTTTATCCTTCTGGCGTTGGCTGTGCTCAGCATTGCCCTCGGCGCCAGTGCCGCCCTAACCTGGCCGGCAGGGCAGGCAGGCACAGGTGAACCCTGCCTGCTTGTCCGGGTGCTCTGCCAGGGTAGCGAGCCGCAGCTGATCCCTTTCATCAATACGATCCCTCAACCCGGTAGCGTTTGTCTTTTCCAACTCCGACACGCTTCCCAATACTTTTCTTGCGCTGCGCAAGAATGTCTACGAATAATGAAGTCTCCGATGCCTATCCTACGAGGAGCACGCCATGGCAGTCTTCCACTATTGGTCGAGAGCAGCAGATGAGATTGCGCGGGGTATCAACTCATCCCTGGATGGCCTTAGCGAAAAAGATGCTCAGCAAGCTCTTCAACGCGTCGGCCCAAACCGCATTCAGTCCAGGGAGCGGGTGACGCCGGTCGGATTGTTCCTCAATCAATTCAAGAGCCCGATCGTAATCATCCTTGTGTTTGCCACTGCGGTCTCAGCCTTTCTCCAAGATTGGGTGGATGCCGTCATCATCCTGCTGATTGTGATGGGCAGTGCCCTGCTCAGCTTCTTTCAAGAATACAATGCCAACAATGCCGCGGACCGATTAAAGGAGCAGATCTCGTTCAAGACAGATGTCTTGCGGGATGGAAAACCTGCTTCAATACCGACCGATCGTATTGTTCCCGGTGATGTGGTTTTACTTTCGGCTGGGAGTCTGATCCCTGCCGATGGGCTCGTGATCGAAGCCAGAGATTTCTTCGTCAACCAGGCCGTGCTCACCGGCGAGACTTTCCCCGTGGAGAAGATGCCCGGAATATTGCCTGAAGACGCTGGGCTGGCTGAGCGTACGAACGTGGTCTTCATGGGCACCAACGTTCGCAGCGGCAACGCCAAAGTGCTGATTGTGCAGACCGGATTGCAGACTGCCTTCGGTCAGATAGCGAACCGTCTGACCCTTCGCCCACCAGAGACCGAGTTCGAGCGCGGCATCCGCAAGTTGGGCTATTTGCTCACCGAAGTTATGTTCGTTCTGGTGCTCGGCATCTTCTTCTTCAATGTACTCTTACATAAGGCAGTGCTCGATTCGTTGCTCTTCTCGATTGCGCTGGCAGTCGGGCTAACGCCGCAATTATTGCCAGCCATTATCAACATCAACCTGTCGAAAGGCTCGCAAGACATGGCGAAACATGGAGTCATTGTGCGGCGGCTGGAATCGATAGAGAATTTCGGCAGCATGGATATTCTGTGCACCGACAAGACCGGCACGCTGACGGAGGGCATAGTGCACCTGGATGGCGCGCTGGATGTGAATGGCGAACCATCTGATCAAGTGAGTCAGTATGCATACTTGAACGCGCACATGCAGACAGGGCTGCCCAATCCGCTGGATGAGGCGATTATCAACATAGGAGCGAAGGGGGTAGATGAATACACCAAAATAGATGAAATCCCGTACGACTTCATCCGCAAGCGTTTGACAGTGGTTGCAGAGCGAAATAGTTCATCGCCTTGCATGATCACCAAAGGCGCGCTGGAAAATGTGCTGGCGGCGTGTTCACGCGTTCAGATTGAGGGTGAGGAAGAACCCCTCGATGCCGGTCAGCAAGCCAAAATTCAGGAGAGATACGAGGCGTGGAGTGTGCAGGGCTACCGGGTGTTGGGGATCGCATTCAAATCTGTCAGCCGGCAGGTACACCCCTTTTCCAGGACAAATGAAACCGACATGACTTTCGTCGGGTTCCTGTTGTTCTTCGATCCGCCCAAGGCGGGTGTGCAAAAGACCATTCAACTGTTGGAGAAACTGGGCGTCCGACTGAAAGTGATTACCGGCGACAATAAATTGGTGGCGCGATACACGGGGCAGCTCGTGGGGCTTGGTGATGCAAAAGTGTTGACCGGCGCCGAACTGGATGACCTACGCGACGAGGCGCTCTGGCATGCAGTGGAGGAAACCGCGATTTTTGCGGGGGTGGATCCCAACCAGAAAGAGCGCATTATTCTGGCACTCAAGAAGCGCGGACATGTAGTAGGTTACATGGGCGACGGCATCAACGATGCACCTTCCCTACACACCGCGGACGTGGGTATTTCGGTGGCGAACGCTGTGGATGTAGCCAAGGAAGCCGCCGACCTGGTTCTGCTCAAGCAGGATTTGGATGTGCTGCGTGAGGGCATTGTGCAAGGAAGAAGAACCTTTGCCAATACACTCAAGTACGTGTTCATGGCGACCAGCGCGAATTTTGGCAACATGTTCAGCATGGCAGGGGCTTCGTTGTTCCTGCCGTTCCTGCCGATGCTGCCCAAACAGATCCTGCTGATCAACTTCCTGACCGACCTGCCTGAGATGGCCATCGCCAGTGATCGCGTGGATGATGTGTTTGTCGAACGCCCGCACCGCATGGACGTCAGTTTCATTCGGCGTTTTATGCTGATCTTTGGCCCGCTCAGTTCTGTTTTCGACTACGCCACGTTCGGAGTGCTATTGTGGCTGATGAAGGCCAGCGAACAGAGTTTTCGAACGGGTTGGTTTATTGAGTCCATCCTCTCGGCTGGAGTGGTGGTCTTTGCGGTACGCACGCGCCTACCGTTCACGCGCAGTCGTCCTAGCCGCGCCATGCTGGCTGTCACCGGAGTGGTGATGCTGATTACGTTCTGGCTCCCCTATTCACCGCTGGCTGGATTGCTGGGCTTCACGCCGCTGTCAGTTACGTACCTGACGGTCATTCTGGGGATCGTGGTGTTGTACTTTGTGTCGGCGGAACTGGCCAAGCGCTGGTTCTATCACCAGACACGGAACAATAGCTGATCACGAACAGCCACTACAGAAGCGCAGGGCTATGTGCCGGGCCGTTCAAGATCACGATCCTACCGACCAGACTCTGCACAAAGGCGATCTTAACACCGGCCTCCCTCCGCAGACCCTCGGGCCGACCGAGTGACGGTGACAACTGCACATGCCAGCTGTAGAGGTCATTCTCCGACGATCTGAACTCTCACGGTTCTCTCACGGGCGCGCACCTGATCAAAATCGGCAAAATAGATGCGCCCGAACTCTCCGAGCGTCATCGCGCCGTCCACAATGGGGATGGATTGGGAACGTCCCATGATCACACTTCTCAGATGCGCGTCCGTGTTCAGTGACCATGAAGGGAGCTCATCCCTTCCGGCTGCAGCTTCAATGTGCTTGGGACCGGGGTGCAGATACTGCCCTTCGGTTCTGCATGTGGGGATGATACCCTCAAGAACACCGATCAAGTCCTGCATTAGCAATTCGGTTCCCCAATAATTGACGTCATCCGAGGCTTCCTGGATCAAGACGCTGCAAGTCGTATGCTGGGAGAATACGACCAAGATCCCATTCGTGATCTTGGATCTCTTCAGGATCCCTTCCACCTTTGCCGTCACATCGTGAAATGTGGGCCTTCTGTCCGATTGGATCTTGAAAGACTCGTGATGCGTCGACATGAATCGCCTCCAGAATCAGTGTGTCTTGTTCCATGCTTGGCGGGCGGCCCTGAGCATTTCTTCGAGCATGGCAAAAGGATCCTGTGCCTTGATAATACCGCTTGTGGATCCAGTCCCTTGGGCACCAGCCGCGATAACCTCATAGACATCCTGACCGGAACTTATCCCCGCCCCGTGAAGCACGCGTATCTCGGAATTGATATCCCACACAGCACGGTTGATCTCGGCAATAGCTGCCTGATCATCAGCCTCTCGTTTGCCGACCCCGATCAACTCAGGAGATTCGGCGATAATGATATTTGGCTCCAACCGGGCAATGCTAACCGCATCCTCAAGGTTATCTGCGCATACCATCGTGGCCAGCCCGACATCATCGGCGCGCTGCATCGTACACCTCAACTCGTCCATTGAAAGGCGCTTCTCGACGTGATTCAGTAGGACGCCGGCCCCTCCCGCCGCCTTGACCGCCTCGGGCAGAACGGACCCGATACCCCTGCCAACTCTCAATGAATCCATGTGTTGTGCAAAGACCAGCACGTGCTTCATCTCATGGGCAATTGGTGCAATGTCAACATATTGAGGCGTGAAAATGACCTGAACATCGTACTTCTTGCTCATTGCATCGGCGTGTTTGGCAAGCTCAAGCGCCTGTTTGCCATACAAATAGGCTTTGGGGCCTATCTCAAAAAAGGGGGGAGTAATCCGAAGACCTCGATACATGAAGGGATTCACCTTTAGTCTGCGTTGAGATCAATCATGCAAATAGCAGTTCGTGTATCTTTCCCCGACCGTAGGCCCCACCGCCTGCACCTGCTTGACCAATCCCGGATTTCCTGCGCTCCACGACTGGACCTAGACCTGCAGAACTTCGACCCCCATGTCCCGAATAGCCTCAACAACATCTGGCGGCGCATTCGTATCGGTAATCAATGTATGGATCGCGTTTATTGGCTTGATGGGAACAAAACCGACTCGACCGATCTTGCTGCTATCGGTCACAAGAATGACCTGACGAGAATGCTCGACCATCATGCGGTCGACTTCCGCCATCAGAACGTCGGCTGTGGTCGCGCCGCTGGCAAGTGTTAGACCGTCCGTGCCTAGGAATACTTTGTCAGCCCCTAGTTCCTGCAACTGCGCCAGCGTTTGCGGGCCGACCGTCGCTTGATAGTCCGGGAGATATAGTCCACCGAGGATAGTCAGATTGGGTGAGGGCCAGGTCAGCACTTCCTGGGCAATTGGCTGGGAATTGGTCACCAAGGTGATCATCTTGCTGCTCCGTAGGCCCGTTGGGATTTGCCGGACGACCTGCAACGTCGTGGTGCCTGAATCCAGGAGGACAATGTCCTTGGTTTTGATCAGCTCGGCTGCCGCCTTGCCTATCCGCATTTTGGCATTTATGTGCAGTCCCATCTTTTCGGCAAACGAATCTGTGCGTGAACTTCCGGGAATTGGAATGGCGCCGCCATGCACGCGTTTCAAACGACCGGCGTGCTCCAACACTGTCAGGTCGCGGCGAATTGACGTTTCAGTTATGTCAAACTGCCTCACCAGATCCATGACATGAACCCGGCCATTCTCTAACACCATTTGCGCGATCTGCGATCTTCGTTCGCCAGCGCTTACTTCTTCCATGGCAGCATCCCCAGTAACATGGTCTCTCCCAGTCTTGTTCTGGCGCGTTCCGAACACAACGCGCGAGAACGAGACCTAGATTTCGACAACCTCCAGCCCTTGCATCTGAGCATAAGTCCTGATCTGGCTCGACAAATGCCCATAGGCCAGCGCCATGTGATGCGGCGAACCAGCCTTGCACCACGCGTCACACCACGCGCGGATCGGAAGGCTCTTAGGTTTGAAGAGCATCTGCGGAGCAGCTACTGGACGCGGCTTGATCGCGATGGACTCGCCTTCGGCGATATTGAGCCGCCAGCGCCCGCCCACGTTGACAAGGGCTAGATTGGTCACCGGCCCCGGAGCATAGGCATATTCAAAACCGGCACCAAATCCGTTCACGCCTTGATAGTAGATGCTATGCTTCACGGCAACGTCCTCGGGTTTCGCGGCCATGGCGGGATTGCCATGTCCATCGTGGGACAAGATCATGGCGTCGCGCTTGAAATCTATGACATAGTTCTCGAGGAAGGTAGACTGACCCGCCAGCTCTTGAAGGATCAGCATGGCCGTAACGGTCGTGACATCCGCCTCGGTCGAACAAGGAAAACCGATCTCGCACAGCCGGCCTGTGCCATATGACGGAATGATCCCGACACGCGGGTCTGTCAGCCAGACTTGATCGAATGAGGCCATCGCGTCAAATCTGCCATCACGAGTGACCTTCTCCAACGCTAACGCAAGACGGCAGGAACGTTCAAACTGCCCTGCATCCAGATCAACTCTATAGCGAGCGCGCTCTTTCTTAACCAGCGTTTGCACATCGGCATCGGGCAGCTCACCCATCGCCACGGAGACCTTTTCTGGCTCCACAGGCCAACAGATCGGGCCAACAAACTGCCGCAGGCTCAATTGATCAATCATCAGGTCGGTCATGCCTTCAAAGGCGTGGCCCACAATGGCGATTCGCGCGGTCTTCAATCGTCGCATGATGCCCGCGGCAGCAATGTACTCCGCGAGTTGCTCGTGCCCCTTGGGATCATCGGTCATTGAAGTGACCATCCAGAACGGTCGTCCCATACGAAGCAGACCGGAGGTCATCTCAGGCACGCCCGCCATTCCGGAGTTAAGCATGATCAAATCAAAGTCCGCATTTTCTGGCAGGAATTCGACCCCCTGCGTATTCCACACGAGGACCGGTGCCGTGGTATTCAGGAAACACCGCGCAGGGACTGCACCCTTGGTGTAGGCCACTTCCACGGCGATAATCAAGTCGACGTCCTCGGCATTGAACATTCGCGCGGCCGTCTCCGCCTGATGTTCCTCTTCCACGAGAGGTGGGCAGACGGTCTCGGCGTATTTGCCGATGATGCCAGCAATCTTATCCGCCACTTTCTGCGCCATCGGACGGACATGCGCCGTTTTGTTGTAGTCATCCTCGAGCAGGGCCATCACAAGAATGCCGACTTTGGGTTTGGTTGCCATCTCCACCTTCCTTTTCAAAACAGCGATGCCGATATCAGCATGCCTGGATTTGCCTGGAATAGTTGTCGGTGAAGTAATCCGACAGACGCCGATCCAACTCGCAATACAGCCGGTAGGATTCGGAATATGCCTTTGAATTGCCGCTGGGGTGGATTTTCTCCTTAAGCACGACCATTGAAGCGCAGCCTTCTTCAATGGAATGAAATACGCCGCTCGCCACCCCTGCCAGTATCGCGTCCCCCAGCAGTGCCGTTTCCTCATTCACCAGCGTCACCACTGGTCGATTACACACATCCGCCTTAATCTGATTCCACAAACTGCTCCGCGCCCCCCCGCCGGTCGAACGGATCTCGTCTATGGCAATCCCCGTGCGTTCGATGGACTCAAGATTGCGACGCAGGAGAAACGCCACGCCCTCCAGCAACGCCCTGACAAAATGGGAGCGCGTGTGGCTTAACGTGAAACCGGTAAAAGAACCACGCGCCTGCGGGTTCGGTTCCGGGCTGAAGGCACCCATCAGATGCGGCAGCATGATCAAACCATCCGAGCCGGCAGGCGCCGATGCAGCGATTTCCGTCAGCCGGTCATAGCCATCAACATGGTCCGCCTCGGCCTTCTTGATCTCATCTTGAAAGAAGGCATCTCGAAACCACTTAAATGCCATCCCGGCTGTCGGGCACACGGGAGCAAACAGGTAATGTCCAGGCAGGCTGTGACAGTAAACCGGCACAGTTTGAGATGGATCACTCATGGGATCAACAATGGTTGCCTGGATAACCAACGCTGCGCCCGTCGATTCAGAGACCACGCCGGCCTTGATGTTCCCCGCCCCTACGGCGCCCACAGCCTGATCCATGCCGCCGGTGACGACGCCGGTTTTGACGGTGAGCCCCAGTAGCGCCGCCGCCTCTCGTGAAACGGTGCCCACCATGGTGCCCGGCTCAACCAGTTCAGGCAGCTGATCGGTGCGAATCCCGATCGCATCCTGCATCTCTTTCCACCAGCCGTGATTCACCAGGTCATAGTTGAGGGTTGTACAGGAAACAGAACCATCGGTGACAATCCTGCCGGTCAACCTGTAGATCAGATAATCTTGCACAAGGGCAAACTTGGCTGCTCGCGCAAAGACCTGCGGTTCGTTCTCGCGTATCCACAGGATCTTGCATGCGGGCCAGGTCGGCACGATCTCAGGGATGCCAGTGCGAGAGTAGGCAACCTTTCCAAATCGTTCAGCCAGGACCGCGGCCTGAGTCGTTGCACGGTTGTCCACCCACACGAGCGCTGGATAGATCGCTTGGCCTTCGTGGTCCAGTGTGACGGTGGTTTCTCCCTGACTGGATACTGCCGCGGCAATCACATCCTCAGGTCTCACTCTGGACTGCTCAAGCGCTGCGCGTACGGTTTTCAGGCACGCTTGCCAATACACCTCAGGATCAATCTCGGCACGGTCAGGCCCGGGTGTTTCGAGTTGATATTCCTCGCGTCCCAGCCCGAGACAGCGTCCGTCTGGTGAGAACAGTCCCGCCTTGACAGACGTCGTGCCGGCATCGATTCCAAGCAGATATGCCATTTCAGTCCAGCTTGTATTTCGCGGCAGCCTTGTCGGGCGCCTGGAAATCCTTCACAACTTCCTTGAGCGCGTCCAGCAGTCGGGCAGGTTCTTTTGACTGGATCACGTTTCGCCCAAAGACGATGCCCCGTGCCCCGGCAGCGATGGAATCAGCCGCCAGTTTCAAGGCATCGCTTTCCTTTGGGAGTTTCTTGGCGCCAAGCGCAAGAACAGGCACCGGCGTCGCCGCGGTGATTTCTTTGAAACGTTTGCCTGTATAGAATGTCTTGACCAGGTCCGCGCCCAGCTCGGCGATGATGCGGCAACCGATGAATATTTCGTCTTGAAGATCTTCGGGCTGATGATCGTCACCGCCGGTTGGGTACACTTCGCCGACCAGCGGAATGCCGAGCGTCCGTTTCTGCGCAACATAGGATGAAAAGACCTCGACGTTGTGAGCGTCTTCGGCCTCATCGGGATTCTTCAAACTCAGGCTGGCAATCACAAGGTCCGCCCCCTGCGCTACAGCATCTGCCACCGAGATCATTGGCACGCTGTGTGAATGCTTGTATTTCCACATGGCCGCGTAGTTTGAGCCCCAGTTCAAGCGGACGATGCACGCTGGCGCGCCGCGCCTCGAGAAGACGGACTGGCAATGGGACGGCATCCCCGGCGCCATCAAGATCGCGTCGGCCCCACAGACTTTGTCGATCACCGAGGGCAAGTCGATCATTCCAGCTAAGGGACCAAAATAGAGACCGTGGTCAACTGCCACGACCACTGCGTTCTTGCCCTCCGAGAATAATCTTGACAAACGAACTGATTCTCCTGTCACAGACATGGTTTGCTCCTTTGGATGCATCGACGATCATTCAACAGGACAATACCGCGCGACCATCACAAGAACGATCCTCTGGGCATCATTCCTTTGCCGCCATCACCTGACAGGCGCCCGCGGGGAACATCAACCAGATCTTCTGGCCGAGTGAGACCGGTTTCGTGTTGGCCACCGTCACATCTGCCACAACGCGCTGGCCGCTGGCATTTACGCCAAGACGCGTGACCGCACCGTGAAACGTAATCGTTTCAACCACACCGCCCATGACATTCCAATCGCTACGCTGAGGCTGGTCGGCCTGCACTTGAATATTCTCCGGCCGGACCAAGGCAACCACTTCCTGTCCTTCGGCAAATGTCTCCACGCCGTCTGCCAGCAAGCGGAAATTCTTGCAGACAACCGTGTGTCTGCCGGATGCGATCCCGCGGAATTGATTGGCGGTGCCAATGAACGTGGCCACAAAGCGCGTCTTCGGAGCGCGGTAGATTTCTTCAGGTGCGCCGACCTGCTCGATAATGCCCTTGTTCATCACCACGACGAGATCCGAAATGGACAATGCCTCTTCCTGATCGTGCGTTACGTATACGGTGGTGATGGCTAGTTCAGATTGAATCCGACGGATTTCGCCGCGCAGCACCACGCGCACCTCCGCATCCAGGGCGGATAGCGGCTCATCCAGGAGCAGGACACGGGGCTCCACGGCCAGGGCGCGCGCCAACGCGATGCGTTGTTGTTGTCCACCTGAAAGCTGGTGGGGATAGCGGTCTGCGGTTTCCTGCAGACGCACCATTTCGAGAACCGTGTCAACCTTACTCCCAATTTCGCTCCTCGGTGTCCTTTTCATCCGAAGACCAAAAGAGATATTCTCGCGAACAGTCTTGTTCGGAAATAGAGCGTAGGCCTGAAACACCATGCCGATGTCACGTCGGTTCGGCGGAACAGAGGTGATGTCGCTTCCGTCGAGGCGGATCAAGCCGCCATCCAGTTGCTCAAAGCCCGCGATCATCCGCAGCGTCGTTGTTTTGCCGCAGCCGGAAGGCCCCAAGAGGGAGACAAGCGTTCCCTTTTCGATCTCCAGATTGAAGTCGTGCACAACGTCGACGCCGGAATATGCTTTGGATACGTTGCTGAGCTGAAGATAAGCCATGTATCTATCCGAGGTCTGGCAACCTTGCGCGGTTTACGACGAGGCGAGTTCGTACATGATCCCCGTCCGCAGCATCTTCCTGGCAACTGCCGGGGCGACGGCAAAGGAAATCACCAAGACGGTGGAAACGCCACCCAAGGCGAATGGCCAAGGCTTCTTGTCCTGACTGACACCACTGCCGAGGTCGCCTTCAATATTATACTCCCCATGTTTTGTTTGTCAACGATTGCTGTTCTGTTTTATCTCGTTTGACGATTTGTTTCATGGATGCTAGAATACCAATCAATACATTTCGAGCATCAGATTACATAAATTTGGTGAGATTACTCCGCAAACGAGGGACAGGTCGATGACTGAAGGCCTCAAGGAGCTGTCCGCCCGATATCCAGACCTCCAGAGGTTTGAGAAGCGGGTCGGCGAACTCGTCGGGAACGGCTTTTTCGAGAAGGGCATCACTATCTTCATCAACCGAACCCCCGGGCGCCTCGACCTGATGGGCGGAAACGACGATTACACCGGCGGCCTTGTTTTCGAAACCACCATCCGCGAGGCAACGCTGGTGGCCACCCAGCCGCGCCGGGATCAGATGGTCACTTTCAATAATCCGGCGGTGAAGGCGCTGGGCTGGCAAGATAGGATCGAATTTTCACTTGGCGACCTCCTCGAGCAGGGCCAAGTGAAACCTCTGGAAAAGGTGCGCGATTGGGTGAACGCGGTCCCCGAACGCGCCTGGTGTGCCTACATCCTTGGCGATCTGTATTTCCTGATCAGCCGATACCCCGAGAAGGTGAAGCACGGCTTTGCTCTCTACCTGGAATCGGACGTGCCACTGGGCAAGGGTGTCAGTTCGTCCGCTGCCCTAGAAGTCGCGCCCATGAAAGCCATGGCGAAGATGTATGGCGTGGATGTGGATGGCGTCGAACTGGCATCCTGGACGCAGTGGGTGGAAATCGCCCTGACACAGTCAGCGTGCGGGATTATGGATCAGCTCACCGTCGTGATGGGAGACGAGGGCTATTTTGTCCCTATGCTCTGCCAGCCCTGCCAGCCCCTTCCGCTCGTCAAATTGCCTGAAAACCTCCGACTGTGGGGAATCGACTCCGGTGTGCGGCACTCGATCGCGGGAATTGAGTACGAATCCGCCCGGGCGGCAACTTTTATGGGCTATCGCTTGCTGTGCGAATGGGAGAACCTGGAGCCAAAACTGGGAGAAGGAGACGCCCTTCCTCGCTGGGCTGAACCGAAATGGAATGGCTACCTGGCGAACCTTTCGCCCTCCGAGTTCCGTCAGCGATATGAAGACCGTTTGCCAGAAACGCTTGCCGGCGCCGACTTCCACAAGAAATATCCAGTTCATCTTGATCCCTTTACGTCGGTGCGGCCAGACGTGATCTACCCGGTACGCGGCGCCACACGCTACGCTGTCGAGGAAAACTGGCGTGTGCATGCCTTTTTCAGCTTGATATCGACATTCTTGGGCAGGATTGACGATGTCTCTGCGCACCTTCTTGGTGAACTGATGTACCAATCGCACGTCGGCTACAGCCAGTGCGGCCTCGGCTCCGAAGCCACAGATAGGCTCGTTAGCTTGGTGAGATCCGAAGACGCCTTCGGGTTGGTTGGAGCAAAGATCACCGGTGGTGGCGCAGGCGGAACCGTTGCCGTCCTGGGGATGAACACTCCCTCGTCACAAGCCGCCTTCAAGCGCGTAGTTGACAAATATGGCGCATGGAGCGGGCGGGAACCTTTCGTGTTTGAGGGCTCTTCTGCCGGATGTGACAGATTTGGAGTGCAACTTGTCTCCTACTGACCGCGCGTTGTCAAATGCGTCGTATTCTGCAAACGAACAAATGATTGTTTTGTTTGGTTGTGTTTGTCATGCCAGTTTATTTGCATCCGAATTATGTTACGCGCCACATTGTTGACTGGAATGTTTCTTTTTGTTATAATTAGGCAGACATACGAGACTTGCTCGTGGGGTAGCTATGGCCGATGATCCTTTTTTGGGTCCCGCAGTGCAAGCTCGATTCTGCTTGCCCTCGCGCTGAGGCGATGCCCATGGAGATCTGCCTGCTCGGAACAGGCACAGCCATTCCAATTGAACAGCATTCTCCATCCGGCTTGATCGTCAGAGCCGGTGGAAAATGCCTGCTCTTTGATATCGGTCCGGGGACGCTCGGGAGACTGCATCTTGCCAATGTTGATTGCGGGCAGATAGATCATCTCCTCCTCACCCATCTTCACCCTGATCACACCTTGGACCTGGCAACATTGCTGCTCGTCTTCAATTACGCGCCCAACGCGGAGCGAAAAGCTGACTTCCCAATTACGGGCTGCCGCGGTCTTCAGGATTTCATAAAACGCATGGTGGATCTATATCCGGAGGTCGCTCCCTTGTCTTTTGAGCTGCAACTCCACGAGGTGCATCAAGACGAATTCCTGATTGGAGAAGTGAGGCTCAGAAGCGCACCGACGGGGCACACTGCTGACAGCGTTGCCTTTCGGGTGGATGATGGGACTCATTCAATGGTCTACTCGGGCGATGCATCGCCTCGAGGAGAACTTGCCCGATTGGCTGAAGGTGCAGACGTGCTCGTGAGCGAGTGCTCCTTTCCATCTGGTTGGACGACAGGGGATCACCTGAACGCCGACACCGTGGGCGAAATCGCACAAAATGCCCAGGTCAAGTCGCTGGTCATTGTCCACACGTATCCACCCGCGTTGATCGTAGACCTTGTTGGCCAAATTCGCAAGCATTATGAGGGACAGGTGCAGGTGGGCGTGGACGGCCTCCGCCTCACCGTGTAACGAGAAAAGATGGCAGCCTCAGCTTCGGCCGTTCGCCCCGCAAGGAAACCCTTTGGTGCTTGGACAGCTTGGCTGGGTTTGACCCCTTTTTTCCTTTTTGGCCTGGCCTTCGAGTTCCTGCCCTTGTTGATGGTCGTTCAGTCCAGCCTGACCTCCAAAGGATCGCCCACACTTGAGTTCTATCGGCAGGCAATGGATCCGCTTTTCCTGCGATCATTTGGCAACAGCATCAAGCTTTCTGCGACCACCGCCACTCTCGGCGTGGTCTTCGGCACGCTGGTAGCCTACGCGATCATCACAACCAGGAATGGATTTGTTCAGAACGCGCTGACCGCCCTGTCCGATGTCACCACCAATTTTGGCGGCGCTCCGCTCGCATTCGCGTTCATTGTGATCCTGGGGTCAACGGGCGTTATTACCCTGATACTGAAACAGGTTGGCATCAATCTGTATCCGAACTTCCGCATTTACTCCATATCGGGTTTGACCATCGCGTATCTTTACTTTCAGTTGCCGCTGATGATTCTTCTGATCATCCCCTCGCTGCATGGTCTGAAGCGGGAATGGCGGGAGGCAGCCCTGAATCTCGGAGCATCGACGTTTCGCTATTGGCTCGAGATTGCCTTGCCGATCCTCTTCCCCGCGTTGATGAGTGGATTCCTGCTCCTCTTTGCCAATTCATTCGGCGCCTATGCCACCGCCTGGACCCTCACCGGCTCCGACGTGGACCTGATCACGATTCGGATTGCGGCGTTGATCCGCGGGGAAGTCCAGCTCGCTCCTGAGCTTGCGGATGCACTATCCATGATGTCGCTTCTCATTATGGCGGCCTGCGTCGGCGGCTATCTTTGGCTTTCGAACCTGTCACGGAGGGCGCGGCAGTGAAACAGCCCAGAGACCTCTGGCGCTCCGTGATCCTGGGCGCATTCTTGATCTTCATGATTGTGCCCGTGGTGGCGACGCTCATATTCTCGGTATCCACACGCTGGGATCGCAGCCTCTGGCCCGAGGGCTACACGTTAAAGTGGTGGATTGACGTCACATCGCGCCCCCTGTTCATGCTGACGCTGAGGAATTCCTTTATCGCCTCGTTCGCCACAATGCTTTGCCTGCTGGTACTCGTGACTCCGACGGCCTACTGGATGAAGTTGAAAGTGGAGCGCGCCAAGCCCATCGTTGAACTCATCACCAGTTTCTCGTTCGGGGTCCCAGGCGTTGTTTTGGCTCTTGCGTTGATCCGCTTCTACTCCAACATTCCCCTGCCGATTGTGAATCACCCGGCCATACTGGTGGCGGCGTGCATGGTGCTGTCGCTTCCTTTCATGTATCGTCCCATCCTGAACGCACTGGAGGCGATGGATTTTCGCGTCCTGACGGAAGCCGCACAGAGTCTTGGCGCGAATGGTTGGTCCATTCTGACGGAAGTCATTATCCCCAATATCATGTCCGGCATTATCAGTGGATGCCTGCTGGTGTTCTCCACCGTTTTTGCCGAATATACGTTGACCAATCTTCTCGTCGGCACACGCTTCAAGACATTCCCGATCTACCTCGTCGAGTGGACGCGCCAGGATGGACGCATGGCGAGTGCGCTGGCTGTGATCAGCTTCGTTGTGGCATGGATCACCTCGCTATTGATCATATGGGTCACCAGCAAGACCGGCCGCGAGGCGCCGCATATCGCTGGGCGATAGCAGGCATCGCCCCATCTGACATGTTGGATACCACCCGGCTCGGGTGGACAAAAAAGAAAAGGAGAATGAGATGAAAAAGCTTTGCATGTTCTTAGCCTCGGTCGCTCTTCTTGCGACCTTGCTGGCGGGGTGTGCGCCAGCCCCGACTGCCACGGAGGCACCACCTGCACCAGCGCCTACCGCTGCGCCGGTGGCGACCGCGGTCCCCACCGAGGATCCGGAGGCCGCCAAGATTGCGGGTGCCAAGGCCGAAGGCCAGCTCGTCAGCTACGGCATGACGGACGATTGGGTCAATCTGGGCGCAATCTGGAAAGCGATTGAGTCAAAGTACGGTGTCGTCCATACCGATACCGACATGACCAGTGCCGAACAGATCACCCGCCTGCTGGCCGAAGCGAACGCTCCCGTGATGGATGTCGCGGACATTGGCTTCGACTTTGTTGCCCCGCTGATCGAGAACAACCTGGCGATGTCATACAAGAACACCTCTTGGGACAAGATTCCGGCCAACTTCAAGGACGCCGACGGCCGCTGGGTCGTAGCTTACTGGGGAGCAATCAGCTTCCTGGTGAACACCGACCTGGTCAAGAATCCGCCCAAGACCTGGGATGACCTGCTCAAGCCTGAGTACAAGGATATGGTCTGCAGCCGCGATCCCAGCAAGTCCACGTATGCCACGGGTTCCGTTCTTGCTGCCGCGTATGCCCATGGCGGTGACGAGTCCAATGTGCAGCCTGGCCTGGACTTCTTCAAGACGTTGCGCGACAACGGCAACTGGCGTCAGGGCGTGGTGCTGAACGTCGCTGCCGTCCAGAAGGGCGAGTGCCCGATTTCGATTGTGTACGATTTCGACGGTTTTGCGAAGCGCGATGCCACCGGCCTGCCGCTGCAGGTGATCATCCCCGAGGATGCCACCGTGGGAATGCTCTTCGCCGAGTACATCAGCGCGGTTGCGCCCCACCCGAATGCCGGAAAGCTCGAACAGGACTTCCTGATGTCGGATGAAGGCCAGATCATGCTGGCGCAAGGGTACGCCCATCCCGCACGCAGTGATGTCCAACTGCCGGCCGACGTGGCGGCGAAACTCCTGCCCGAGAGTGCCTACGGCAACCTGAAGTTCCCCACCAGCTTTGACTCCTTCACGAAAGCCATGCAGGCGATTGTGACGGGCTGGACAACAATAGCAGCACAGTAGGAGGTTCAGAGCCTGAACCTTAGATCCCGGCGTTCGGGGGTCTGGGTTGAGGATCAGGTAGAGACAACAGAAGCGGAATGCGCCTTCCCCTTGCGCATTCCGCTTCTGAGAACCGCCAGCAGACCAGGTCCAAGATCAATGTTGCTCTGCAAACAAGATGAAGCATTCGGGCCGATGCGCGCTGAGACACTCACGGATCTTGAACTAGAATACTGGTTGTTGGGGAGAAATCGCAGCTCCGACAACACCGACGCACCCTTTTCAAGAGGCTCTTTCCCAAGATGCTTTGCAGCTTCTGACCTGGCGGATCTTCACGAAGTTCGGTTCGTGCACTTCCACACTGGAAGGAGGTGACCATCGAACAAGTGCATAAAACCAAGGACAGAAAAGCCTTCGAGGCATAGGATGCGGTTGTAATAGACTGAATATGCTTAGTATACGAAGTCAAGAGGAGACCGCAATGAAGAAAACGATCCAAATAGTAATCAGCCTGGTGGTCGCGATTTCAACGCTGCTGGTCGCCACCAGCTGCGCTCCGGCCGCGAAGCCGGCTGGAACAGAACCCGTGAAGTTGAGCATCTGGGTGAACGGGCGGGACAGCTTCATCGGCCCCAGTGAGCAGCAGCTGTCTCAGGATCAGTGGTACATAACCCAGGCACTCAAGCGATTTGAGGCCGCGAATCCAGGCGTAACAGTGGAATTGACGGTGTCGTCGGATGCCCTGCAGGCGCACCAGACATTCAGGACCGCGGGTCTGGCAGGGAATGCGCCTGACATTGCTAACCTGTGGGCTGGGACATTCATCTTTGCCCTGCGGGATGTCACCCAGGACATCAAGCAGTACATTCCCAAGGATGACCTCAACAACATAAATGGCTGGGACACCGTCACCCTGGATTTCAAGGAAGGCAATCCGATCATCGGGTATCCCCTTCCGAACAACCAGGTGTGCCTATTCCTGTACAACAAAAAGATCATCAAGGAAAGCGGTTTGGATTTTGAGAACAACCCACCGCGGACCATTGACGACTTCATGGCAGCGATGCAGAAGATCAAAGACGCAGGATTCCAGCCCATGGCTGCCGACGAGGGCCAGGGCTACGTCTACAACTTCTTCTATATCGCTGCTTACTGGTGGGTGCAGCAGAACGGTTTGGAGCCGCTCTTGGCTGCTGACCGGGGTGATGCCAAATTCGCCGATGATCAGGCGCTCCTGAAGGCACTGGAGGTCTACCACGAGCTCTGGGCAAAAGGCTACCTGAACCAGGATGCGGCAACCTCCGCAGACTCACAGAACAAGTTCTTTGCGGGTGAGGTTGCCCTGTTCCCGAACGGCTCGTTTGGTGTGAAGGACGCCCAGAATGCCTTGGGCGAGGAGAACGTGGGGGCGATTCTGCCGCCCGAGATTTCCGCCGATGCCAAGATCAAGAACAGCACCATCGGTGGGCCTGGTCAAAGCATGGTGGTTTCCAAGAATTCCCAGCATCCCGACCTTGCCGTGAAGCTGATGTCCTTCCTGAACTCAAAGGACGAATTCCTCAAATTCAGCAAGGTGCAGACGGTGATGCCCGTCCGCAAAGATGTAACAGCTGAGGACCTGGAAATCAAGCCGGGCTCCATTGCCGCCAAGATGTTCGAATGGGGTCAGAACTACACGTTCTGGGTGGACAACGAGCTCTCAGGACCAGTGGTGGATGATTTCAACAAGCTGCTGCCGCTCGTCCTGACCGGCAAGCTGACGCCGCTGGAGTTCGCTCAGCAGGTGGACAAGGACAAGACGCCGCAGTAAGAGTGCACGAGCTGGCCACGGGGTATCGCCAATCCAAGAGGCGGACCCCGTGGCAATTCATCACACCTGACAATTCAATCGGTACCGGAAGGCAGCTGACGGTCGAAGGTTGGAGATTGGCAGGCCCTTCGGCGCGGGATAGGAGCCCTATGATGACGCCGCTAGCTTGGTTCATCCCGCAGTTCAACCACGCAAGGAGCCGGCTCTTGGCAGCGAGCTTGCGATAACAGGTCTTTGAACGATCTTGAGACATGCTCCGGACATGAAAAATCCGCAAACCATGAAGGTTCGTTCAAGGCCCAATTTCCGTAGAACCAAGGCGGTGCAGGGAATCCTGTCCATCATTCCAACCGTCGTGATTCTCATATTCATCCGCTTCTACCCGATCGCCGAAGCCATCTACCGGAGCTTCACGGATTGGAATGGCTTGTACCGTAACAATTGGGTCGGCCTGCAAAACTACGTAAACATCTTCACGAACAGCCCCTTCTGGACCCTTCTCAGAAACAGCTTTGTGCTCTTGATAAGCGTTCCTCTCCAGATCTTCATCGGCCTGCTGGTGGCCGTACTGCTCTATGAAGAAGTCTCAGGCTGGCGGTTCTTCCGGGCGATTGTCTATGTGCCTCAAATTATCTCCGCGGTCATCATCGGATACTTGTTTCGGATTGCTTTTGGCCTGAATGGCCCGGTGAATCAGCTCCTTCGGAACATCGGCGCCCACTTCATGGCCATCGAGTGGCTGGGCAATAGCGCTTCTGCCCTCTTCGTCTTGGTCTTCTGCCTGACCTGGTTCTCGATCGGCTGGCAGGCGATCGTCATTCTGGGAGGCATGGCAAAACTCTCCCCCTCCGTTCTGGAGTCGGCAAGCTTGGATGGCGCCAACTTCTGGCAGAGGACGTTTCTTGTCATTGTCCCAATGACCGCGCGCACCATTGAGTACGGCGCGATCATGTCGATTGTCTGGACCTTTACAGGTACTTTCGCATTCATATACTCCATTACTTATGGTGGTCCCGGGTATGAAACGTCCACCATCGACTACATGATCTACACCAAGTTCTATCAGGCAAGCGCCAACTACGGCTTTGCTACCGCGTTGGCGGTGATCCTGCTGGTGATCATCCTGGTGCTTACATACGGCGAAATGACGTTTACCAACAAGGTCAGTGAGTGGGAATGAAGGACCGCAGATGCTAAGCAGGGTCAATCGCTCGCTCACAAGGATCGTGATCTTCGGGACACTGGTGGTGCTTTCTGTCTCCAATCTGTACCCTTTGCTGTTCATGCTGCTGAACTCTCTGAAATCCCGTGCCGAGTACCAGACAAGCCCGTTCAGCATGCCGAACCTGGGTCACCTTGCCTGGAACAACTATGTCACGATGATCAGCCAGTTCAAGATTCTGTCTCTATTCAGGAATACGCTGATCATTTCCGTATGTACCATCTTCTTGCTTCTCATTTTCGGGATCATTGCGAGCTATGCCTTTGCAAAGCTGGAATTCAAAGGGAAGAACATCATCTATTTCGTGATCATTTCAAGCATGTTCGTGCCCGTCCAGGTGACCATCATACCCATCTACATGCTGTTCTCGAAGCTTCATCTGGTCAACACATATTGGGCGGTCATCTTGACATATCTGGGCATGTTCCTTGCAGAGACCATCCTGCTGATGACGTCCGCTTTCCGGGGCATTCCGGATGAAATGATGGAGGCCGCAGAACTGGATGGCGCAGGGTACTTCGATATCCTGCGGTACATCATCGTGCCCATGGGCAGACCAGCCATCGTGTTGTGTCTGATCTACTACTTCATTGTGACTTGGAACGACCTATTCACGCCCATGATCCTGCTAACGGATATGAATCTGCGCACAGTGATGGTTGCCCTGGCTTCGCTGATATCCCGTTACAGCGGATATCCCACTCTGCAATTTGCAGGTTTGGTCCTGGCTGCAATTCCCGCAATATTGGTCTATGCGATCTTCCAGAACTACATCATCAAGGGCATCGGCGAGGGATCAACAAGATAGGGATACATGCTCGGATGCATGCATGGAAACACCCTTTCCAAGAACGATCCATTGTGCACCGCCATGGCAGTGCGTTTCAAGAACAGGCTTGACGCACGGGTAGACCGGACCTGAAACGCGGTGTTTGCATTGTTATCTCGACCCGACACGTGAAGATCCCCATGCCGGTCCAACCAACACCAGCAGGTCAGAGCATTTCACAATAGGTTGCGGGGAGTTTAGATGGACGAGTTCTACGGTTACCCAGTTCGACGGCTGGAATCGAATCTTCTGGAGTTGGACTGTCTGGCAACAGCCGGGCCGCGTATTGTGAGGCTTAGGTACAAGGGATCGCCCAACTTGTTTGCCGAGGTTCCGGAGATTTCGGTACCAACCCCATACGGAGACTACTGCTACCTGGGCGGACACCGCCTGTGGCACGCGCCCGAATCAATGCCCGGATCCTACATACCTGATGGCGAAGGACTCTCCTTGTCCGAGCTGCCCGACGGTTTGATACTGGATGGTAAGACCGAACCCTTCACTGGCATCCACAAACGCATTGAGATTCGTCTTGATCCGGTTCAACCCCGGGTTACTCTGGCTCATACCTTGATCAATGAGGGGTCTTTGGACGTGGAGCTTGCCCCGTGGGTCTTGACCATGTTCCGTCTTGGTGGCACAGCCATTCTTCCCACCCGGGCTGACGGCAGTCCCACTGATGGCTTACTCCCTGATCGCAATTTTGCACTGTGGCCCTATACCCGCATCAACGATTCGCGTCTGCATGTGGAGGATGACTTTGTCCTGGTTACAGCCAAACTCGATCTCCCACCCTTCAAGATTGGAACCCTGAACCCTGTGGGTTGGACCGCTTACTGGCTGGACGGCATTCTCTTCCGCAAGACTTTCGCAGTCAACGCCGAACTACGCCATCCGGATTATGACTGCAACGCGGAAATCTATTGTGACAACCATTTCATCGAACTTGAAAGCCTGGCTCCTCTTACCAGACTCACTCCTGGCAGCTCTGTTTGTCTTGGCGAGACGTGGGAGCTCTGCGGTACTCTCGAGCAGGAATTCTTGTCGGAAGACATCATCGGGCATCTATGCCACCAGCATCCACGAGAATGAATATCCGCAGAATGGCTGCAGTATGAAGCGCCTTAGGCATCTGAGGACCCTCTCCACGCCGAAATCTGGGTGGATATGAATCTGGAAACACCTTGCTCGGCGTGATCACGCGCGATGTCCTTGTCTTGAGATAGGTCGGCTGAGATGCCGCGGATCCGGACACCATGCTTCGGGTGGACACGATTTGCCTCGTCTACTAGCCACCTTTGGTCTCTGGCGCACAATCCCAGATGGACGCCCTCGGCAGCCAGAGCCTCCGCGACCGCCAGGCCGAGTTCCATTGTTCCGCTCTCCCTATGAGGTGCGTATTTCAGAATGGTCGTCTTGCAGTCCAGCGATGGCGTTCCTGATTCGGTCAAGAGCCTCAGCCAGGACAGATCGGGGACAGGCGATGTTGATGCGCTCGAAGCCCTCGCCCTGTGGACCAAAGATGACACCTTCATCGAGGTAGACTCGGGCCTTCTCCATCATCAGCCGCCTCAACCCCGACTGGTCCAACCCCAGCCCCCGGCAGTCGAGCCAGACGAGGTATGTCCCCTCAGGTTGAATGAAGCTTATTTGCGGAATACGTTCAGCCACGTATGCTTCAAGGTATTCCAGGTTGGCTTGGAGGTAGCTCAAGGCCTGCTCCAGCCACTCGGCCCCATGATCATAGGCCGCCTGAAGCGCAACCACACCGAAGCTGCCAGTCAAGGCCAGTCCGTTCCTCTGGAGGGTATTCCCGAATCGTTCCCGGAGCTTGTCATTGGGAACGATGATGCAGGATGTTTGCAGGCCAGCCAGATTGAAGGTCTTGCTCGGCGCAGTGCAGATGACAGAATGCTGCGCGAGCTCCGGACTGATCGTCGCAAAGGGGGTGAATACATGACCCTTGTAGATTAGGTCGCCGTGGATCTCATCGGAAACGACAAGCACATTGTTCTCAATGCATATCTCCCCGAAACGCAGAAGTTCATCTCTGGTCCAAACACGCCCGACGGGATTGTGCGGGCTGCACAAGATCGCCATTTTGACCCGAGGGTCCTTCGTTTTCTCCTCAAGCTCCGCGAAGTCCATGCGATACCTGCCGCTTTCGTAGACCAAGGGATTGGCGGCTACCTCGCCCCCGTTGTTCTCAATGGCGCTGTAGAAGGGATAGTAGACTGGCGGCTGGATCAGGACCCTGTCGCCAGGTGAAACGAAGGACTGGACTAGCATGTTGAGCGCGGGCACCACCCCAGGAGTGACACAGATCCATCGGGGCTTAACTTCCCACCTGTGACGCCTCATCATCCAATTGACAACGGATTCATAGAAGGCGTCTGAGGGAGCCGTGTAACCGTAGATCCCCTGCTGCGCCCGCTCGACCAATGCCTTCACCACAGGCTCAGGACAGCGGAAGTCCATGTCGGCCACCCACATGGGTAGGACCCGGTCTTCCCCGAAGCATCGATCCGTATGTTCCCAGTGCAGCGGATCTCCCTCCCGCTGGATGAATTCCCACTTGAGGGAGTTGGTTCCTCTGCGGTCAACCTTTGCATCGAAAGGGTGCTTCATGCGGGCCTCATGTACCACAGTCTGGTCAATTATTGTCTCACGGGCGCAAGGCTGACTGCCCACATCCGCCGTGCAATATTCGTGATCGGCTAGGTATGCAGCCATGGGCGCTATGGATATCTTTTGCCGCATCAGTATACTGTTCTTCGGCTCCTTGTTTGAGCGGCATGGGCAAGAGAACCGGTGAAAGCTTCCAGTACGCTTGAATCAATACATCTGCTGCCACCCGTATTTGAGACTGCCTGAGAAGATCCAAGCACCTTGATGGATAGAGCCCCTCACCAGCAGCAGCCTTTTGCTCGGATCCAACTTCTCCCTTGCTCACCAAGTTGCTCACCGGCTTGTTCGGTCGCTCCGCACAATTCTTCACAAGCCTTCAGGCATCGAGCCCTCGCGCTGGCGAGGGCTCTGGTTATCATCATGTGCGCTCTTCCTCAAAAACAAGACCCCATGCCTAGGCGACCGATCAGGAACTTGCCTGCATCTGGACTCAAGGCACAGGTGAACCCAGAACCCACTGATTCAGAGCCTGGCGGAATGTCCACCTGGCAATCCCAAGCCGGCAATGACTTTCCTGATCATGGAAGGCCGTAGTCGCGCGTTTGCATGAATCCAAATCAGCCGGGCTCGTTGGAGCAAGGAACAGCATTATCACGGATAACCCCCTGATACCATTTCGCGCTTGCCTTGGGGGTGCGTTGTTGGGTTCGATAATCCACATACACTAGTCCGAAGCGTTTCGATGTTCCATAGGTCCATTCGAAGTTGTCGAGAAGTGACCAGACAAAATATCCTTGAACGGGAACTCCGAGCAGGATGGCTTCCCAGACTTTTTCCAGATGCCGCCGAAGATACGATATGCGCTGGGAATCTTCGATCTGCCCGTTAGGGCCAACCTTATCTTGGTACGCCGCGCCGTTCTCGGTAATGTAGAGCGCTGGAAAGTCGTACGTGAAGTGCACGTTCCCCAACATCTCGAGTATTCCCTCGGGGTATACCTCCCAGCCCATTTCCGTGGATTCATCGCTGGGACCGATGGTTCGATGGGCGCCTGCCGTTGCGCCTCCCGGCCCCGAGCGGGCAATGTTGCGGGAATAGTAGTTCAGACCGAGGAAATCCAAAGGCGTTGCGATCCTGTCCAAGTCCCCATCTCGAACGAAATTCATTTCATCGTCGTAGGCGCGCCGGACATCTTCCGGATAACCACGGCCGGCGATCGAATCGAGAAACCATCGATTGATGACACCCCCGGCGTGCCAGGCAGCCTTTCGGTCTGTAGCACTGGGCGACACAGGCGTTTGGGGATGAAAATCGATGGCGATCCCGACTTGTGCATTGGGCGAGTTGCTACGAATGATTGGAATGGCCAACCCATGAGCCAGTAGCAAGTGATGGGCGCTCACCAACGCCTCGTGCAGATCTGTGTGCCCCGGCGCGTGCCGGCCCTCAAGATGGCCGATGAGGGCACTGATGTGCGGTTCGTTGATTGTGATCCAGTGCTTGACACGGTCTCCCAGGCTCCGGCTGATAACCTCTGCATACTCGACGAATGCGTCGACGACATTTCTTCCGGGCCAGCCTCCCGCATCCTGCAACGGCTGCGGAAGGTCCCAATGATACAAGGTGACAAACGGTTCGATATTCGCTTCCAACAGCGCGTCCACCAGGCGATCGTAGAAGGCGAGCCCCATCGAATTGACGTCGCCTCGGCCGCTGGGCAGGATACGCGGCCAGGAGATTGAAAAGCGGTAGGCTTTCAGCCCCATTTCTTTCATCAAAGCCACATCTTGGCGCCAGCGGTGATAGTGATCGCAGGCAATATCCCCTGTCTCACCGTCCTCGATCCTGCCCGGCGTGTGACAGAATCGATCCCAGATGCTTTCACCCTTGCCGTCCTCTTTCCAGGCACCTTCTATCTGGAACGCAGACGTGGCGGCGCCCCACGTGAAATCAGTTGGAAACGACGGCAACTTGGATGTGTTGTTACTTCCGCTCACAGGATCACCAAGGGCAATATTGAGAGTTGCTGCCGAGCCGTACCCCGGGGCGCGGCTGGCTCTGCAAGGCTCCTACGCAGGCGCCTCGCGATCCTTCAGGGCGCGAATCATGTCGCGTTGTTGGGCCGTCAATTGCAGATATTCGGAGTTGGCAATTCCGGTGTCACCGTTCTCGACGATCAGTACGCTGGCCTCGCGACTGAGAAGAATCGCGTGCCAGACATTGCATCGAACGTTGTAGATCTTGCCGGCCTCCAGCGATTCGGGAAGGACGGCCTCCACCTGCGCACCGTTCCCACCGATGAGCAGGACTCCCTTGCCACGCGTCAGCACGAAGACCTCGTCAGTCTCGGTGTGACGCTCCATCATAGCGATACCATCTGCGCGGGTGTCTTCGCGAGAGCGCAGGATCGCCACGCGCCATCCGCCGAAGTAGATCAGCGGCTGGAACCCATTCCCTTGGTAGTCACGTATCTGCAGCAAGCGTTCGTCCATGCTATTTGCCCAGCCAGACTTCCACAATATGGTCGCCTTCGGGTAGATCCGGCGGGATCACGTCTGCCTCGACATGCTTTCCATCTATCCTCATCTGGACGACGCCGCTGCAGACATGCTCGGGGTTGTGAACGGTAATACGCAAGGCCCTGCGGCGATACTGGCGCGCCGCAGTGAAGCCGTCCCAGGTAGCTGGGATCACCGGCGAGATCCGCAGCCCGTCGTACGTCGGCCTGATCCCTAGTATCCACTGGGTGATGGCAACGTAGTTCCACGCGGCGGCGCCTGTCAGCCAGGAGTTCTTAGCCTCGCCGTGGTTGGGTGCATCCCGACCAGCAATCATCTGGGCGTACACGTAGGGTTCGCAGCGATGCACGTCGCTAAGGTGCTCCCTAGCAGACGGATTGATCCGAAGGTAGTAATCATGGGCCATATCGCCCCGTCCGACCATTGTCTCGGCGATCATGATCCAGGGGTTGGCATGACAGAAGACACCTGCATTCTCCTTGTAACCTGGCGGGTAGGACGAAATCTCGCCCAGATGCAGGTAGTAGCGCGTGAAAGCCGGCTGCTGAAGAACGATGCCGTGTGGAGTTGCCAGATGCGCCGCAACCGAGTCCAATGCCTTCAGGGCGCGGCCGTCCTCCAGGCCCAATCCCGCCATCACGCAAATCCCCTGCGGTTCGATGAAGATCCGTCCTTCGCCGTTCTCGGCCGAGCCAAGCACATGCCCGAAGTCATCATAGGCGCGGCGGAACCATTCGCCATCCCAACCCGCGTCCCCGATGGCAGTCTCAATTCGCTTGGCTGCGTTCAGATAGGCTTCGCCGGACGTGCGCGCGGCAAGAGACACTTCGTCTTCTGTTCTCATCCCCGTTGTTAGCTCGGCCATTTCCCGTACCGCCAGAACAAACAGGCCCGCGATGAATACACTTTCCGCGACTGTACCCTCCTTGTTCGTAACCGTCTGGAACGACTGCCCGGGTTCCTCCGAGAAGCAGTTCAGGTTGAGGCAGTCATTCCAGTCGGCGCGGCCGATCAGCGGCAGACCGTGCGGGCCAAGGCGCTCGAGCGTGTAATGGATCGAGCGCCGTAGATGCTCCTGCAAAGATGTTTCTGAACCCGGCAAATTGTCAAAAGGGACCTGTTCGCTGAGGATGGTCCAATCGCCTGTTTCCTTGACATAGGCCGCGACCGACAGGACCAGCCAGAGAGGATCATCGTTGAAATTCGAGCCGATGTCGTGATTGCCGCGCTTGGTCAGTGGCTGGTATTGGTGATAGGCGCCGCCCGTTGGAAGTTGCGTGGCAGCCAAATCCAAGATCCGTTCCCGGGCGCGCTCAGGAGCCAATTGGACGAAGCCCAGCAGATCCTGATTGGAGTCTCGGAAGCCCATTCCGCGCCCTATGCCGCTCTCGAAGTACGAAGCCGAGCGCGAAAGGTTGAAGGTCGTCATGACCTGGTAAGCGTTCCAGATATTGACCACGCGGTTGGTGTGCTCATCAGGCGTGCTCACGGTGAACCTGCTCAAGATACGATCCCAATAGGCGCCGAGGGCAACGAACGCCCGTTCCACCTCACTGGCGTTCAGGTACCGCGCAATGGTCGGAAGCAGGCTGCTCCGGTTGACGTGCTGCGAATCAGGTGGATCGAATTTGGACTGCTCGGGATTCTCGTGATAGCCGAGGAGGAAGATAATCTTTTTCTGCTCTGAGGACTCTAGCCGTATTTTCGTGTGATGCGCGCCGATGGGCTGCCAGCCGTGGGCCTCTGAGTTCGAAGTTTGACCGGATTCCACAGCCCGAGGTGAATCCCAGCCTCGGTACGGGCCAAGGAATGCTTCGCGGTCAGTATCATAGCCGGCCAATCTGTCAGAACAGGCGAAGTACGCAAAGTGGTTGCGGCGCTCGCGGTACTCACTCTTGTGAATAATGATTCCCGGCTCGGCCACCCCAAGGTTCCCAGACTGCTGAATGGGGCGGGGGATTTCGACCTCCCCAATCGAGTAATTGCGCTGGAAATTGGTGGCGTCATCTAGTGCATCCCAAAGGCAGAATTCAACCGCGGCGAAGACGGAGAGCTGAGCCTCGTCGGGCCGGTGATTCGTGATCGTCAGCTCCCAAACCTCGAGGTTGTCTCCAAGCGGAACGAAGTAGCGAGTATGCGATTCGATCCCTGCCAGCTGCGACTTGATGATGCTGTAGCCCATCCCGTGGCGGCATTCGTAGGAATCCAGAGGGTGGCGGGTCGGCATCCACGACGGCGACCAGAAGAGGGGTTCGGAGCGAAATGAGCCGTCATCCCGCAGATAGATGTAACGACCCCCCATATCCAGCGGCGCGTTGTTGTGCCGGTAGCGGGTCAGGCGCCGCAGCCGGGCATCCTTGTAGAAGGAATAGCCCCCCGCCGTGTTGGAGATGATTCCGAAATAGTCTTCGCAGCCAAGATAGTTGATCCAGGGCAGAGGCGTATCCGGCCGGGTGATTACGTATTCGCGGCGTTGGTCATCGAAATGGCCATATTGCATTGAGGCCTCAATGTTGGCGCACGTCCAGATCGGATGCCTGCTGATGGCACCGGCAAGTCACGTCCAGGCTGTGCTCACGCACCGCTCCCGTGGTCTGTATTGCCAACTGGTTGCTTCGGTCTGTGAGCCTCACTTGTCCACACCGGTGATGACGATGCCCTGCACGAAGAACCGCTGGGCGATGATGAACAGGATCAGCGGGAAGAGAAGCGTCAGCAGCGACCCCGCCTGGATCAGCTCCGGCCGCGAGCCGAAGATGCCATTGAAGCGCGCCAGCGCCACGGAGACCGGTTGCAGGTCCATTCTGCTCGAAAGATAGATCAGTGGATTGAAGTAATCGTTCCACGCCCACACTAGGTGAAAGACGATCACAGCCACGATGACCGGATAGGATTGCGGAATGATAACCGACCATAGAACCCGGAACGGGCTGGCACCGTCGATCATGGCTGCTTCATCCAATTCCCGCGGCAGCGTCATGAAATACTGCCTCAGCAGGAATGTGTCGTAGGCGTTGGCAAAGAATGAGGGTACGATCAAGGGCAGCCAGGATCCCACCCACCCGATCTTGGTGAAGAAGGTGAAGGTCGGGATGATCGTCACGGTGCTGGGCAGGAAGATGACCGAGAGCAGAACCACGAACAGCACGTCGCGTCCCGGAAACCGGAAGCGCGAAAATCCATACGCCACCGGGATGCAGGAGAGCAAGACGCCGACCGTGGTCGTCATGGCGTAGAAGAACGTGTTCCACAGCACCCGCGGGTAGTCGACGTCGTTCCACATCTCAACATAGTTGCTCCATTGGGGCGCCACGATCCAGGTGCGCGGCATAGACATGTAGTAGCCCGTCCAGACGATCGGATCGGCAGCCGGCCGTGCCGGGTCAATGAAAACACTGCTCTTTTGATACCCCTTGAGCAAGGCCAGTTCCCTGGTTGTGCCGTCCGGCAAGGGCACCCTATAGACCTCCAAGGCTTTGCCAACGAACTCGTTCATGTTGATAACCTGGTTGACCACGAAACCGGACTTGTTGACCTTGAGCGTATATGTGTTCTTGTTCTCGCCTGTATAGACGTAGGTCGTGTACCTCGCCGGCCAGATCGGAGCACCGGTCGTGGCCACCTGAGTCTGCGTCTTCAGCGAGGTGAAGAGCATGTACAGAAATGGCATCAGGAAGAGGCCAAGGACGACTGTCGTCAATCCGGTGACAACGACGGGGTTTGCAGTTCTTCTGAATTTGGTCCAGCTGAATCCGCTCCCGGCTCTCATGGTCGATTGCTTTTGGAAGATTGAGTTAGTGCTCATTTCAACCTCCCTTATTGCTTCTCGCCTGCGTAATAGACCCAGAATCGTGCGGTCGCGAACAGCGCCAGCGTCACGATCAGGATGAGGATAAAAAGGGACCAGGCCAGCGTCGAGCCATAGGACATGTTCTGGAACACGAAGAACGTCCTGTACAGGTACAGGTTATAGAACATCGTGAGTCCACCCGGGAAACCGGAGGTGTTGCCCGTGTTCAATGCCAGCGGTACCAGGAAGTACTGGAAGAGGGCGACGACGCTCAGGATCAGGTTGTAGAACACCACAGGGGAAATCATCGGAAAGGTTACATACACAAACCTGGCAAGACCGCCGGCGCCATCAACCTTGGCGGCGTCGTAGAGATCCGTGGGCACGGCTTGCATGCTGGCAAGCATGGTGAGCATCGCATTCCCGATGCCCCATATTCCCAGAATGACATAAGCCGGATAGACCCAGTTTGGGTCGAAGATCCATCCGGGGAGACTAGCCCGTGGCACTCCGAGCCGAAGCAGGATCAGGTTAATCCAACCAAATTGCGGATTCAGCACGCCAGCCCACAGGAATATGCTGGCAATGAAAGGCACGATATAGGGCATGTAGAACATGGCGCGGAAGAATGTGCGTCCCTTAACGTAGGGGCTGTTGACCAGCACCGCAATGCCCATCGGAAGCAGTATCGCCACGGGAATTGCGATCAGGCCGTATCGGATTGTGACCCACAGGGACCCGGGCGTCGAACCCGGCCGTACGTTCCAGACTTGCGGATCCTTCAGAAATGCGGCGTAATTGCTCAAGCCTACAAACCTGGACAGATCCAGCGGATTATCCATCAGCCTGAGGTTCATGAACGAGAACCCGAGGGTCGCCAGCATGGGAAGGAGGGTGAAGATCAGGAAACCAATAATCCATGGGCAAATAAAGAGCAAGCCGTTGCGAGCCTCGCGGCGGGCCAAGGGCCCCATGGTGCGAAATGACTCCGTGGAACCGATCTTCGGAAGTTTGGTTAGGCTCTCCATACGCTGGAACTCCTTGCCTGATGCTCGAAAAGCGATTCTGTCATCTTGAAAGCAGCGAAGAATCGCTGCTTTGGTGGACTTGAGCCCTGCGCTCGCTGCACTCAGAATGACGGAATCCGCAACGGGCGATAGAACAGGCGGGCCAGCCGGGCTGGCCCGCCTCATATCGGTGAACGCGCTCTATTGTTGCGCCGTGTTGAAGATGGTCTGCATGTCGCTCAGGAAAGTCGCCTCCTCTTTTGCGAGGTCAATCGGGCTGGTGAGGATCAGGGCATAGAAGGTCCTGGTGCGGTCAAAGGCCTGAATGAAGTTGGGCATGTAGGCCTCTGCACTGGGCGCATCCGGATAGTTGAGGCCGGCCATGAGCGTGTCCCAGTTCTGCACCTGTGGGAACGCCGTCTTCTTGGCGGCAAGCCAGGAATCCTGATCTGCAGTGCGGGCAGGTAACGCACCATATGGAGCAGGCTTGTCCGCGGAGCCGATGATCAACTTTGTGACGGCAGTGGTCTCAAGGTAGTACATGGCATCGAAGGCTGCCTGCGGATTCTTGGTGCCCTTCCAAATGCGGAAAGTATCGGCATCGATGCGGCCGCCGACCTTGCCATTGTAGGTCGGCATGGCGCCGATGTCCCAGGTGGCCGGAGACTTGTCGGAGCCATCCGTGGTGACGTGGCCCATGCAGCACGTGTACCAAACCGGGTTATCGATCATGGCAACGTGGTTGCCATCGAACGGGTTGCCACCATTGTTGAGGCTCTGCTGGTAGTTCTGATTGGGAATGAAGGGCTGGTCACCCCAGACTCCGTCGTATGTCCACTGCCAGGCAGCCTTCCACTGATCGGGAATTTGAGCGGTCTTGCCGTCTGCGGCCAGGAGAGAACCACCCTGCCAGAAGGCTCCGACGTAGAGCACGCTGTTCTCGAAGCCCCAGGTGAAGCCGTAGTTCACGATGCTGTTCTTATCGAATCCGGCTTCCGCGGCGTTGTTGCCGCCCTTGTCGGTGGTGAGGGCCTTGGCAACCTTGGCGAGCGTGTCCCAGTTCCAATCCACCGTGGTGCCGTCCGGCATCGTGTACTTATCACCGTACTTGGCGGGCGGATAGTTGTAGCCGGCGGCGTCGAAGATGGCCTTGTTATAGAAGATCGCCGAAGGATACACGGCGAACGGCAGGCCCACATCGCCTTCCGAGGTCTCGTACCACTTAACCAGGGCGGGGTTGAACATGGAGGTGTCAACCTTGGCGATGTACTGCTTCAGATCGAGCCACTGCCCATTGAACGCATTGGAGCCTGCCCAGCCAACGGGACCGATGATGTCGGGACCATTGCCAGAGGCGATCTCGGTCGACAGGACCTCCATCGAGGTGTTGTTGGGGATGATCTCGAGGATCAACTGGATCTTGTCCTGCGAGGCATTGAAGTCATTGACGACCTCCTGCTCGATAGGGATCTGCTCCGCATTGGTTCCCGTCCCAAGGCCGACAAACCAACGCACACAGGTCTTGCCGGCCTGGCATGCAGCCACCGGGAACGGCGTTAGAGTTGGTGTCGGGGGAACCGCGGTGGGTCCAGCCGGCGTATCCATTGCAGCGGGTGCGGCAGGAGCGGATGTATCAGTCGCCGCCGGCGCAGGAGGCGGGGCGGCGGGGGTCGTCGCGCATGCACCCAGCAACATGCTCACCCCGATTAACAGTGACAGAACAGCAAACAAGCGTTTCATCTTCAATCTCCTCTTTGCAGCATGCTATGTTTTCCGATTGGGGAGTCCGCAACCGCAGTAGCAAATGCGGACTTCCCGCCGGTGGCGTCCGGCATCCGGGTGGGCGTCGGACGTCCTTTTTCTTGGTCATTGGCGTTTTGTTGTTCCTTGAATTGACACCTCCTTGCCCGCGATACGAACAACGAAGAATGGGGGGACATGCATTCAATCCCTGCCACCCCGCAGCGCACCGCATGAGTCGCGTATTACCAGTTCGGTTTCCATCAGGATGTGGCGCGGGGGATCAATGCCATTCTCGATCAAATCCAGCAGGACCTCTACTGCCTTTGCTCCGAACTGGACGACTGGCTGGCGCACGGTGGTCAACTGCACGTCGGAGAGCGTGGCGATGGGCAAGTCATCAAAACCAACAAAGGCAATCTCATCCGGTATCCGCAAGCCGGCCTCGCGGGCGGCCCGCATGGCACCGATTGCCATGACGTCAGAGGCCGCAAACACCGCGTCCGGCTTGGAGGGAAGCAATCGCTGCATTGAGTAGTACCCGCCAGCCTCGGTGAAATCACCCTCGACGATAAGGGACTCATCCACCTCCCGCCGTCTCTCAAGCAATGCCTTGAGATAGCCGTCCTTTCGATCGATGCCCACCGTGCTGCTGGTAGGCCCCGTGATCAGGCCAATGCGGCGGCGTCCCAACTGGATCAGGTGGCTCACGGCGATGTATGCGGAATTGACGTTATCCGTGTCGATGTAGCTGACATTGTCGGAACGGAATGGCCGGCCGGCAATAACCAGCGGCATCTTGGCATCGACAAAGCGGCCGATGATCCACTGCTCCCCATGATGACCGGACTGAACGATGACACCGTCCAGAAATCCCTTGCGCGAGATCCGTGGGAATATTTTCTCCTCATCCTCCTTGGTTCCCACCAGGAACAGCGCCAGCGTATAGTTGTACTGGTTGCACGCCTGGGCGATGCCCTTAGTGAGGTGAGGATAGTAGGGGTCGGTAAAGAAGAAGCTGACGCTCTGCGGGAGCACTAGGCCAATTGTCCATGAACGCTGGGAGGCGAGGGCACGCGCGGCTGCGTGCGGCTGGTAGCCAGCATCCTGGATCACATCTAAGACGCGCTTTCGCACGTCTTCGCGCACGTCGGGACTGTCGTTGACCACGCGCGAAACCGTGGAACGAGAGACCCCTGCCCTCTTGCCGATGTCTTCCAGAGTTGGGTCGGACAAGCGACGTTCCCTGCGTTTCTTGGTAGCGCTCTCAGGATTCATGGTCAAGGATATGCAGAAATGTCGATAATTTTCTATGACTTCCGCCAAAAAAGGCCTTCTGGATCAATTTTCCTGGGAGCGCTCCCAGCATTTGTATTGTATACCCTTTCCAAGAAAAGTCAATACCCTCTTCCGAACCGGTCCCTGCCAATTCTGGCGCTTGCCGTCCTTACTCATGCCGAGAGCAGCATGCCGACGCCCCCTGCCCTGCTCCGGATCAGGAAACGGCGGGACCGGATCCGAAAATCGCAAAGGAGCCGCTCGGCCTCAACTCGATCAGCACGCTTGGCTGCGGCAACATACGATCGGCGTGCCGGTCAGATTCCTCACTATCCACCCGGACTCTGAGAGCCTTGCCCGGAAGACGGCTCGGGGCGCCGCGCAGCGGACAATGCCCTCGGATGATTGGCAGTGGAGTTCGGTCGCAATACAAGAAGAGCCCACGACATCGCGGGGCTCTTTTTCCATTATATGTAGAATCTTCAAGAACAATGCTCCTGCATCTATGTGACCGACTAGGGAGATGAACCCTGAACCCCTGATCAAGAGTCCTGGTGCCGCATCTACAGCGTTACAAAGCGGGCTATCTGATGCCGAATGTGGGGGCAAGACAATCTACGGCCTCTATGGTTTCCGCGGCGTAGTGCACCGCTGGAAACCACACAGGTCTGGATACCCTAAGCACAAAGCACCGGTGTCTCTGTTCTGATTGGGATCAAACGGGCAAGCCATGATAGATCCATAATTGGTCTGAACGATGGCATCCCTTGTATGAGGACGTATTTGCCTGTATAGTAAGCTCGCCCCATTTGCAAGTCCGGGAAGACCGTTCGACAATGCCAACCCAGCTTCGAACCACGATCACGAGACTAATTGGCACGCTCCGCAGCAGGCTGAGGAGCCTGCGCCTTCGGGTGATTGGTCTGCTCATCCTGGCGTTGCTGCCCGTGTTCGCCCTGATGGTCTTCACGGCCTCGGCGTCCCGCCAGCGGGCGATGGAAGAAACACAAGACAACGCGCTGCGGCTAACCGAACTTGCCGCCTCGAACCAGCGTCAGTTGATCGATGGAGCGAGAGACATCCTGATCACGCTCGCACAGCTCCCTGCCATCCAGAGCCAGGATCGGGCCGCCTGCCTGTTCTTCTTGTCCAATGTGCTCATGCAGCACCCCCTGTACGCCAATTTCGGAGCCGCCGATGGCGCGGGCAACGTGTTTTGCATGACGTTACCCCAGCGGCTGCCCTTCAGTATTGCCACGCAGGACTACTTTAGGCAGTCCATGACGAGCCGGGACTTTGCGATCAGCGAATACCAGATCTCACCCACCAACTCCCAGGCGATCATCACCTTGGCCTACCCCGTGCTCAACGCGCTCAGTGAGCCTCAGGGCATTGTATTCGCAAGCCTGGACCTGCGTTGGCTGGGACCTTTCATGAACGCCTCGCCGCTGCCTGCAGGCTCCACACTCCGCGTGATTGATCCGAACGGTGTCATATTGGCATCCTACCCCGATGGTGAGATCGATATCGGCCGGAGGTTGCCCGAGGCGTCCATCTCACGCACGGTCTTCACCGGGAAAGCCGGCCTGAATCGGGGCCCCGATGAGAACGGCACAGACCGGTTGTATGCGTATACCCCCCTGCATGCCGGCTCTGATTCCGATGTCTACATGATCATCGGCATCCCGGCTGAACTGGCCTTTGCTGAATCCAACCGGATTCTGGTGCGCAATCTGATCGCCTTGGTGTTGGGCACTCTGCTGGCGCTCGGCATCGCCTGGGTGGGGACACAGTTCTTCTTCCTGCGTCAGGTCAATTCGCTTGTGAGCGTCACACAGCGTTTGAGTGCCGGGGATCTCAGTGCACGCGCAGGCTGGGCACCGGGGCAGGGCGAGCTGGGTCAGCTGGCGCACGCTTTCGACGATATGGCTGCAACCTTGGAGCGCCGGGAGCAGGAGCAGAGATGGGCGGAGGCGCAGATCCGGCAGCAGGAGCGCATTCGAGCCGACTTGTTGCACCAACTGATCGGCGCGCAAGAGGATGAACGCATACGCATATCGCGCGAGTTGCATGATGAGACCAGCCAGAGCCTGACCGCCCTGATCGTTGGGCTTGACACCATCAGCATCGCCGCCCGCAGCGACATCAGCCGCATTGAAGGCCACGTTCACGACTTAAAATCCATTGCCGAGGACATGCTCGGCAACATTCATCGCTTGATTGCCGATTTGCGCCCCTCGCTGCTCGACGACATCGGTCTGGTGGCGGCCATCGAGTGGTATGGGGAGCAGCGCCTGAAGCCGTACGGGTTGTCTTTTCGCCTGCTGGAGCTCACCTTGCCGGAGCGTCTCCCACCTCCCGTGGAAACAGTTGTGTTTCGCATTGTCCAGGAGGGGTTGACGAACATCGTCCGCCATGCGCGCGCCAGTTCGGTCATCGTGCGCCTGTTCCAGGAGCAGGACGAGGTAACGCTTGAGATCCGCGACGATGGCGTGGGCTTTGATCCTCAGTTGCTGGAGGCGCCGGAGGCGGATGGACGCGGCCTGGGCCTGCGCGGCATGCGTGAGAGGGCCATGATCCTTGGGGGATCCCTGGAGATCGAGTCAGCCCCTGGAACGGGCACCACCGTTCGCATACGCTTCCACACCTATCACGAAGAGGAGCCGATCATTCATGATTCGCCTGCTGCTGGTTGATGATCATGCCATCCTGCGCGATGGGTTGCGGGCGCTGCTCAGCTACTATCCCGACGTGGAAGTGGTGGGAGAAGCCGAGGACGGCCTGCAGGCGATCGAATGTGTGAACCGTCTGGCACCTGATGTTGTTGTGATGGACATCGCCATGCCAGGCATGAACGGTCTGGACGCCACCCGCCTCATCCGTCAGAGCCATCCCGAGACGCGCATCCTGATCTTGACGCAATACGATGACCGGCGCTATGTGCTGCCATTCGTACGGGCAGGGGTTTCCGGTTACGTGATCAAGCGTGCTTTGGGTAGCGATTTGATCAATGCAGTGCGTACGGTTGCGAAGGGAGAGGGTTTCCTCTACCCGTCCGTCGCCAGCACCCTCCTGGAGGGGCTGCGCCAGCCGCGCGAGGACGGAATGGAGGATGCCAAGCCGCTCACGCCGCGTGAGCAGGACATCCTGCGCCGGGTGGCGGCTGGCGAGACGAGCAGACAGATCGCCCTCGCCTTGAACGTCAGCGCAAAGACCGTGGAGTGGCATCGCGGCAATTTGATGAGCAAGCTCGAACTGCGTTCGGTGGCGGAGTTGGTGCGCTATGCCATCGAGCACGGGCTGTCCGACTGAGTCTCCAGGCCTTCACATATTGCGGCACGCTGGAACGTGTCTGCCGCTGCAACCCAGGGGACGGCCAGTGTTTTCCCCAAGCCGACCCCGTGTTTTCCCCTGTAGTAGAACGCAAGCGCCGATCGCTATACTGAAGATGACCTGGTGCTGGTCCGTCGCGTCGCCGGTCTGGGCTTCACACAGGCAGATCAACGGCAGACCCGGGTTGGAAGGAGGAACGTCCGGGAGAGAACGCCGCTTGTCTTGCAGTTTCCAAACATGGTCGACAAAACCTGCATGCAAAAAAAGGAGATGCGTCATGCACAGGAAGATCGTCATACCGTCTCTTCTCGTGATACTGAGTCTGTTGTTGGCCGCGTGCGGCACCGCCCAGCCGACTGCCAAGGAGCCGATCCTGATCGGCGGTGCCCTGGCACTGACCGGCATCAATGCCTACGTCGATGAGCCCGCGCTGCGCGGCATCCAGCTGGCAGTTGATGAGATCAACGCCAAGGGCGGCATTCTCGGCCGCACCGTGGAGTTCGTCAATCTGGACAGCAAGAGCGATCCGGTGACCTCAAGCAATGTCGGTGTTCAGCTCGTCCAACGTGGAGCTGACGCCATCATCCCTGCCGCGGACTTCGACATGGGCGGTCCGGCCTGCCGTGAGGCGCAGAAGGCCGGCATCGTGTGCATCTCGACCACCGCCTCCTCGCCGCTGTTCGGCTCGGAAGCGCTTGGCGACAAGGTCTTTACGCTGTCCATGTGGAACACGACCATGGGCGCCACTGCCGCCGAGTATGCCTACAAGACCAAAGGCTGGACCAAGGCATGGGTCGTGACCGACACGTTCATCGACTACACTACCTCCCTCAGCCGCTACTTCATCGCACAGTTCAAGAGTCTGGGCGGGACGGTACTGTTCGAAGACACCTATACCCAGGGCGCCCAAGACTTCTCCGCCCAGCTGGCCCGCATTCAAGCCTCGAGCGAGAAGCCCGATTTCATCTATGTGTCGTCCTACATGCCAGACCTCGGCACAATCATCCGCACCATCCGCGAGGCCGGCATCAAGACGCCCATCGTCGGCGGTGACACGTACGATGATCCTGGGCTGTTCGAGGCAGTTGGACCCGACTATGGCAATGACGTCTACTTTGTCACCCACGGCTTCCTGAGCGCCGATTCCAATCCGCGCGTCGGCGATTTCATCACAAGCTATAAAGCGAAGTATGGTAAGGATCCGGAAGCCCTGTGGATCATGCCTGGCTACGATGTGGTTTACGTGCTGAAGAACGCCATGGAGAAGGCCGGCACGACGGATGGCGCCGCCGTGGCCAAGGCCATGGAGGACATGGAGTTCGACAACCTGACGGGCCATATCGACTGGTCCGATGCTGCCGGCGGCCATATGCCGAGCAAGGCTGCCGCCATCGTGATGCTGCAAAACGGGAAGCCCCAGTTCATTGGTTGGGTGACACCCGCGAGCCTGCCTCCAAAGTAAGCCTCGCTGTCGTGAGGCCGGGACCGGAGCACTCTTGAACGCCATCCGCCCGGCCTCACCGTAAATACGCAATCATATTTGCTGGAATTCATACTTGTAGCCATGCCTGTGCATGGATTTGACAGCCGGTCCAGGAACTTGGCTCCGGCGGACCTGCTGATGTTGACGAGGAATCGGGCCAGATGACTGAGCAGTTGCGCCTCGAACACGTCTGCAAGAGTTTCGAGGGGCTGCGGGCACTGGATGACGTCAGCCTGAGCCTCTCGCGTGGTGAGATCCTGGGACTCATCGGCCCCAACGGATCGGGAAAGACGACGCTCATCAACGTTGTGTCCGGTCTCCTACCCATCACCTCCGGAAGGGTCCTGGTGGGCGATGTGGAGATCACCGGCCTGCCGGCCCATCGAATCGCCCACAACGGCATTGCGCGCACATTCCAAACCATTCGGCTCTTCCGCGACCTGACCGTCCTGGAAAACGCGGAGGTGGCAGCCGTGGGCGTGGGCGCCACGCGCGCTGCGGCTCGTGCCCGGGCCAGGGACGCTCTCTCTGAGATGGGGCTGGACTCGTATGTCGATATGTTGGCCGGCACCCTGCCCTATGGTCTGGAACGGCGCCTGGAAGTCGCCCGCGCCCTCAGCATGCAGCCTACCTTCATGCTGCTGGATGAGCCCGGCGCCGGCTTGAACGAAGAGGAATGCAATGAGCTGCTGACCGTGCTGGGGCATGTGCGCGACCGCCACAATCTCGGAATGTTGGTGGTGGAGCACGACATGCGCCTGATCATGCGCCTGTGCGACCGCCTGCATGTGCTTCAATCCGGGAAGACCATCGGCGAGGGCGCGCCGGCCGAGGTGCAGGAGAATCCCGCCGTGATCGAGGCCTACCTGGGCCGCCCTGAGAAGGAGGCCTGACCATGCTGCGCGTGGACAACCTCCAGGTGCATTATGGCGCGATCGCCGCGCTGCGGGGCGTATCGCTGCGTGTCGAGAAGGGCGAATTGGTGGCTTTGATCGGCGTCAACGGCGCCGGCAAGACCACCACCCTCTCAGCCATCGCTGGTACGGTGAAGGCGCTGAGCGGCTCGATCATCTTCCAGGGTCAGTCCCTCATCGACAAATCGCCTGAAGCCGTCCTCAGGCTGGGCATTGCCGTTGTGCCCGAAGGCCGGGACATTTTCCCCAGCCTGACCGTTGAAGAGAACCTGCGGCTGGGCGCTTTCAGCCGGCACAATCGCAACGAGTACCGCAATGACCTGAGGGAAACCTTCGAACTGTTCCCCATCCTGCAGGAACGTTTCCATCAATTGGGCGGGACGCTCTCGGGCGGCGAGCAGCAGCAGCTGGCAATCGCCCGCTCGCTGATGGCCCATCCCACGCTGCTCATGCTGGATGAGCCTTCGCTCGGCCTGGCGCCCACACTGGTGAGCCAGATCTTCAGCCTGATCGTGACGCTGCGGTCGCGGGGCGCGACGATCCTGCTGGTGGAGCAGAACGTCCAGCGCACCCTGGAGATCGCTGATCGGGTCTACCTGCTCAACACCGGCCAGATTGAGCTCCAGGGCACTCCGGCACAGCTAAAGGCAGAGGGCTCCATAAAGGACGTGTACCTAGGCAAGGCAAAGTAAGGGAGAGGTGCGCCTTGTTCACATTTGAGTTCCTCGTCACCGCAATCAGTTCCGGAAGTCTGTATGCGCTCCTGGCTCTTGGGCTGGTGATCATCTACGGCATCCTGAAGATGGTCAACTTCGCCTACGGCGAGTTGATCATGTTCGGGGGCTACGTGCTGTACCTGGTGGGCACTTACACGAGGTTGCCGTGGTTGGTCGTGGCGCTCGCGGCGGTGCTGGGCGCCATGATCATCAGCTATCTGACGGAACTTGTGGCCTTCCGCCGCGTGCGCGCCAAATCGCTGACCGCGCTGTTGATCACCTCGTTCGCGGTCAGCACTCTGTTGCAGAACGCCGCGCTGCTGATCATCTCCCCGCGGGCAAAGGCGGTCATCCTGCCCCCGGTTTTTTCCACAAGCGTGACGCTGTTCGGGGCGACCATCGCGATGCGCAACATCCTGACCATTACGATTTCCATTGCCATGCTGGTGGGCCTGACGCTGCTGTTCCGTTACACGATCCTGGGGATCGCGCTGCGCGCCGCGGCCGACAACTTCCGCATGACGCGCATGCTGGGCGTGCCAGCGGACCTGGTCATCTCTTCGGCCTTCGTGCTTAGTGGACTGATCGCGGGCGTGTGCTCGCTGTTCTGGATCGGGCGCACCGCCTCGGTCACTCCCACCATCGGGCTTGGCCCGCTGATCATCGCATTTATCGCCACGGTTATCGGTGGCATGAACAGCCTCGTCGGCGCGGCAGTGGGCGGTTTCGCCTACGGGCTGATCTTCAGCTTCATTGGCGTGCTGCTGCCGCAGGTGCTGCTGGACTACCGCGAAGCCTTCATGTTCCTGATCGTCCTGCTCATCCTGCTGTTCCGGCCTGAGGGCATGGTGCGGTCCAAGCATGCGGAGGAGCGGATCGGATGAAGACCTCGCGCCTCACCACCTGGCTATCGTCCTACTCCACCATCCTCATCCTGTCGGTGCCGCTGCTGATCCTGGCCGCGATGACAAACCTGCTCGCGGACTACCTGCTGCTGCGCATCGTCACAGCGCTGTTCGTGAGCTTGATCGTTGTGTTGGGCATGCAGGTTTTCATGGGCAACTCGGGCATCCTGGCCTGGGCGCACGTCGGATTCATGGGCATCGGCGCCTATGTCTCCGCCGTATGTTCGATGACACCGACGATGAAAAAGATCGCCATCCCGCAGATCTATCCGTTCCTGATGCAGCTTCACTTGCCCTTCTGGGCCGCCGTCCTGGTGGGGGCGGCGGTGGCAGCGGTCATCGCGGCGTTTGTCACCTACCCGCTGATGCGTCTCTCGGACGCGGCCGGCGCCATCAGCTCTTTCGCGCTGCTGATCATCATCAATTCCGTCCTGGTGCACTGGGACCGCGTCACCAACGGACCGCGCACCCTTTTCGGGATCGATGAGCTCACCAATATCTGGATCGCCGTCGGATGCGCCATCCTGGTGCTGATCCTGGCATACCTGTTCAAGGAATCCTCCCTCGGCCTGCGGCTGCGCGCCTCGCGTGCGGATTACTATGCGGCCTCGGCGGTGGGGATCAACATCACGCTCGTGCGCTACTATTCGTTCATCATCAGCGCGGCCATTGCGGGTTTCGGCGGGGGGCTGTATGCCCACTACATCACCTCCTTCACGCCAAATGCCTTCTACCTGACGGAGACGTTCAACGTGCTGGCCATGCTGGTCGTGGGGGGTACGCTCGGCGTCTCCGGAGCCGTGGTCGGATCGCTGGCGGTCACGATAGCCCGCGAGGGCATGCGCGCCATTGAGAACAACATCAACCTGTACCACATGCTGCCCTTCGATGTCATCGGTCTGACCGAGGTGTTCCTGGCGACCGTACTCATCATCAGCTTGATCTGGAAGCCCGAGGGCATCATGGGCGGCCGCGAGTTTCGCTGGCGTCCAAAGGCCGGTCCGCAAGAGGCCAACCGGAAAAGCGCTGATCCGGCGAAACGGGAATGAAAGCTGCAAGTCCCGACAAAGACTATCCTGCGATGGCGAATCTGATGAGGAACTGCAAGCATGACCACACAGATAAGTCGTGACAACTACTTCTATGCCTTTTCGGCTGACCTTGCCCCCGTGGCGCGGGTCAAAACCGGCGAGGAGATTGTCTTCGATACCCATGACTGCTTCCAGGGGCAAATCCGCTCGGAAAGCGATCTGGTGGCCACCCTCAATTGGGATCACACGAATCCTGCTACTGGCCCGGTTTACATCGAGGGCGTCTCGCCGCAAGCGATCTTGCGCCTGACCATCCTGGACGTACAGGTTGCGGATCGCTCTGTGATGGTGACCATCCCCGGCGCAGGGGCGCTCGGTGATCGCATCAGCACTATGGAGACGACCATACTCCGGCGCGAGGGGGATGAACTGGTCTTCAAGGACAGAGTGCGCATCCCTATGGCGCCGATGATCGGGGTGATCGGCATCGCGCCTGCACAGGGGTCGATCGGCAATGGTGTGCCCGGAATGCACGGCGGCAACATGGACTGCACATTGATCGGCAAGGGCAGCCGGCTGTACCTCACGACCCAGGTGAATGGCGGCCTGCTCGGTCTCGGCGACCTGCACGCGGGCATGGGCGATGGTGAGATCGTGGTGGTGGGTGCGGAGGTGGCCGGCTCGGTGCGCCTGAGACCGGACATTGTGCCTCTGCCAGGCCTGCCAACACCATTCCTGGAGAACAATGAGATCGTCGCCACCATCTACTCTGATCCGGATCTGGATCTGGCCGCTGACGGCGCCATTCGCAACATGTCCGAGTTTCTCATCAAGTTCGCAGGTCTGTCGCTGAACGATGCTGGCATGTTGATGAGCGCCGCGGGATCGCTCAGGATCTGCCAGGTGGTTGATCCGGCCAAGACTGTGCGCTTCGAGTTTCCCAAGAAAGTGCTTGCGCAGCTCGGCTATCAGTTGCCTGCCTGACACAAGCCAGCCGACTCCGCTCATCTCTTCTGTTGAATAACGACGCGACCGCGGGTGCATCGACCCGCGGTCATCCTTCTTATCGAAGCGCGCACCGAAGACTGTCATGCTGCCCATCCTTTCCAGCGTGGTTGCAGTACGGCTGCAGCACAGACGGTGCCACCCTTCTTGGTTCCGCTAAACTGCACGCCTGCCCGTGTAGACCACAATCCAAACGCGCTGGAGATAGCCAGGAGATGGTTGTATCCATTGCATAGGTCTGGCATAATCGGGGATGGTCTTAACGATCGTCTAGTTGTGCGGTGATAGTGCAAGTTGTTCCTCTAACTTGTCTTCCGAGAATTGACCGCCGTGCTATACTGAAACCAGCATATTGGTCATTTCCACACGTCAATAAGCTACTATACGATCCACTTAAACACGAGTTGGCTCGCTTATTGCCAGAACCTTACTATCACGACGTCAAGACCTTTCTCTCCAGTGAGTGAATGGGAGAAGATATGAAGAAGAGTCTTGCTTTCCTACTGACAGCTTCGCTGTTGTTGATTGCCTGCAATAATGGCGGACGGTCCACGCCTGTTGCAACGCAAGCTGCCCCGGAATCTGCCATTCCCGCCACTCCGGAGCCGACCCGTTCTCCCACGCTGGAGCCGACCATCACGTCCACGCCGGAACCCCAGGATTCCCCCACTCCGGAACCAGTCTATTCATACGACACTCAAACCGTCAGTATCACTACCGAGGACGGCCTTCGTCTATCTGGCAATTTCTTCCGTGCGGAGGGTGAAGTAGCCGTCCTGTTTATTCACATGGCGGGACCCAACGATCAAAAGAACTGGATCCCTTTCGCTAACAAAGTCGCCCAGAGAGGCTTCTCGGCACTCACAGTCGACCTGCGTTGTTATGGTGAATCGGACTGCCGCGGTGGAACCGAGCCGGGTTGGGTCACGCTCAACTGGGACATGCAGGCAGCCCTGGAATTCTTGCGTGCCAAAGGTTTCAAGAACATCGTTTGCGCGGGTGCCAGCATGGGTGGACGGGCCTGCGTTACAGTGGCCTTCGACGAAGAACTGGCAGGCCTGATCGTCGTCTCGGGTACGGCCTCAGACGACCCGGAAAAGACGGACCTGAACAAGATGCTCAACCCGGGCATGCCCAAGCTCTTCGTTGTCTCCGAAAGTGACCCCACGGTGAACAGAACGGCTGACATGACCCGTTTATACGAAAGTGCGCCAGACACAAAGGCATTCCACATCTTCCCCGGCACGGCGCACGGTACTGAATTTTTCAAGACGCAATATGCAGGGGTACTCAGCAGACTGATTTACGATTTTCTTTACAGCATCCGCGACACGTTCCAAGCGCCTGCTCCGTAGGGAATTCCGAGCACTACGAGTGCCATAACCAGACTTCAGTCAAACGACTGATTTTGAAATAGTTCTGCCAAGGTAATTTGACCTTGGCAGCATGTTCCAAACTTCGGGATTTGGAGGTTTCGATGCAACAGAACGATTACGCTGCAAATAGGCAGCTTGATGAAGACAAATCCATAAGAAGTGAAATGGAAAAGATGGTACCTTCCTACGACTCGTACATGAGAATAATGACGCTTGGACAAGAGCGCACCTTGCGTGAAACGACCGTAAGCTTTGCGGATGTAAAACCAGGAGATTGTGTTCTCGAGGTAGGTTGCGGTACAGGCACGTTGACACTTGCGGCCAAGCGACGAACAGGGTCGTCAGGCAAGGTGTTTGGGATTGACATCATACCGGGGATGATTAAACGCAGTCAGCGTAAGGCTGCACAGGCCGGTGAGGATGCTGTTTTTCAATTGGGAAGCATTGATGATATTCCCTTTCCCACAAATCTATTTGATGTCGTGATGTGCAGTTTCATGATCTTTCACATGTCTGAAGGGATGAGGCGGAAGGGGATTGAAGAGGTCTATCGCGTCCTCAAACCGCAAGGACGATTGCTGGTGTTGGACCTTGCTTTGCCTACCCAGCGTTTGCCCAGATCGATCGCGCAGATGCTATTGGGTGGCATGCTGCAACATGATTTGCGCGAACTGCTCCCATTGATGAATGCTTCTGGCTTCTCAGACGTAAAAATTACTCCAGTGAACTTTCGAATACTGGGGCTCTCCATTCTCGCTTTCGTACGTGGAACTGCGCGAAAGAGTTGAGCTTTCCAGCCAACCATTTCTGGAAAACGACAAGATCGTCGCGACCATCTGCTCTGATCCAGATCTGGATCTGGCCGCTGACGGCGCCATTCGCAACATGTCTGAGTTCCTCATGAAGTTCGCAAGCCTATCGCTGAACGACGCGGGTATGTCGTGGAACGTGTCGAGCAGCAAGCCGAAATTCTCCGCCCCCACTCGCCCAATCAGGTCCAGTCCCTCGGCAACGTTGTTGATTAAGGTCGTCTCGTAGCGATTGATGGGCTCCAGGGCCAGGCTTACGCGCTGTCGGCCGGCCGCCAGACTGCACTCCCGTGAGCGCCGATGGGGTAGTCAACGATCGCCGCGACCAGGCCCGTCCGCATACCGAAACAGTTCGCAAGGTTGGCCACGACGTTGTACTCGGCCCCGTTGGGATGGACCTGCCACTCCGTTGCTTTGCTGAAAGGAACGATCCCGGGATCCACGCGGTGATTAAGCGCGCCAACCGCGACTACATCCGGTCATCCCGCCTCACGAATGGTCAATCCGTATTTCATTTTATGCTCCCGCTCGATTCGTCGTCCACTCGGTATGGAACACGCCTTCGCGATCTACGCGCCGGTAGGTGTGCGCGCCGAAGTAGTCGCGTTGCGCCTGGGTCAGGTTGGCCGGCAGCCGCTCGCTGCGATACGCATCGAAGTAGGCTAGAGATGCGCCCAAAGCCATCACGGGGATGCCCATACCCACGGCGGCCTGCACCAATAGACGCCAGGCCTCCTGGCGACCCTCTACTTCGTGGCGGAACGCGTCGTCAAGCAGCAGGTTCACGAGGGCCGGCTGGCGCGTGAATGCTGCCGTAATGTCACGCAATAGCAGAGCCCGGATGATACAGCCTGCCCGCCAGATTCTGGCAATCTCGCTGATGTTCAGGTCATATCGGTATTCATCGGAGGCCATCCGTAACAGTCCCAGTCCCTGCGCATACGATGTGATTTTGCTGGCATACAGCGCTTGTCGTGCCGCCTCAATCAGACGTTCGCGCTCGCCTTTGTACTCGGGCTTCGGCCCGTGCAGAATGCGGCTGGCTGTCAGACGCTGAGGTCTAAGGCTCGAAAGGATGCGACTCTCCACCGCCGCGTTGATCGTTGGGATCGGTGCCCCTACGTCCAGCGCATTTTGCGAGGCCCATTTACCGGTCCCCTTTTGAGCCGCTTCGTCCATGATGACGTCCACCAGCGGCGCTCCGGTTTCGGAGTCGATGTGCTTCAAAATGTCTGCCGTGATTTCGATCAGGTAGGACTTCAGCTCGCCTGTATTCCATTCATCGAACAGTTCTGCGAGTTCGGCAGCGCTCATGCCCAATCCCCGGTGCAACACATCATACGTCTCAGCGATTAGTTGCATGTCGCCATACTCGATGCCGTTATGCACCATCTTGACGTAGTGCCCGGCGCCGCCCGGCCCCATATACTCGACGCACGGTTGGCCATCTTCGGCCTTTGCAGCGATGGCTCGAAAAATGGCCGCGGTGGCCTCCCAGGCCTGACGCTGCCCGCCCGGCATGATGGATGGACCCCAGAGCGCACCCTCTTCCCCGCCTGAGATGCCGGCGCCGATGTAATTGACACCGGTCGCCTCGAGTTCCTTGCTGCGTCTCTCGGTGTCGAGGAAAAAGGAATTGCCACCATCGATCAGGATGTCGCCAGGTGCGAGTTGCCCCTTGAGATGGGAAATGGCGCTGTCCACCGGCGCGCCTGCAGGAACCATCATTAGGACGCGGCGGGGTTTCTCCAGCAGCGCCATGAGAGCAGCCGGAGAATCTGCACCGCTGATGTTCTTGCCGGCAGCCGGTCCAGCCATCAAGGCCCGGGTCTTGTCGGGATCGAGGTCATAACCCGCCACCGCAAAACCGTGCCTCTCTATGTTCAGGGCCAGGTTGTGGCCCATGACCCCCAGCCCAACAACGCCGATCTTGTGCTGCATCATGCCCTCCCAATAACCCTCGAACTCCCGGAAACCTCCGAAGGGAGCCTCGCTCATTGCGGACTGCCGAATTCGATACAGCATCTTGCCCGCCCGCGGCACCACCAGGGTGCCCTCTGCCTCCCGGCCCCGCAATTCATCCAGATTGATGGAGGCTGGATCCAGGTACGCAAAGTATATCCGCATGCAGTGGTCGATCAGAAATCGCAAATCCCAGATCAGGGCATTGTTTTTCCCCTCGCCTATCGGCCGAAAACAAAACAGGGCCTTGCGCCGCGAGGCCGCATCAAGCGGCCATCGTCGCAGATCCTTGGTTCACTCCCAAGGGCAAGTCCCTTCGACAAGAGTCGAAGGGAAACCTTCCCATCATGTAGGTGACCGACCAGCCGTAGCGAAGCGGAGGTCCCTGCCGTTCTTCGCAGGGAGGGCTTTAGGGCGAGTCGCAGGGAACCCGAAAATCATCGAGGTTAGGTGACCGACCAGCTACTTGCGACAGGCTGAGGAAACCCTGCACGGTATTGGTAGAATTTATGCAGCGGAGGGATACTCGCCTATGGGGAATCCGTTGCCTGCCAGTCCAATGAACTTGCTCTCCATCTTGCTCGCCCTGCTTCCCATCCTGGTGGTCCTGATCCTGCTCGTCGGCTGGAGGATGGCTGCCGACCTTGCAGGTGTGATCGGCCTCGCGGCGGCCGTGCTGGTGGCCTGGCTGTATTTCCAGACGCCGCTGCCAATCCTGCTGAGAGCCGGCCTTTCGGGCGTGCTGGCCTCCTTCCCGATCACGCTGATGGTGATGACCTCGCTCCTGCAGATCTTCATCATGGTCGCGACAGGCGCCTTGTCCCGCATCGTGGTGCTGATCAAGACCGTGGCTCCGCGGGACCAGGTGATCCAGATCATGATCGTCAATGTGGGTTTCGGGACATTGCTGGCTGCCATGGGCGCCACGCCCGTGTCCATCCTGCCGCCCATCATGCTTGCATTGGGGTACTCGTCGTTTATTGCCATCGCGCTGCCCGCGCTGGGATACGATGCGCTGTGCACCTATGCGCTGTTGGGCGTGCCTGTGGTGGTTTTTGCGGGACTGGTCGACAAGCCGGTGAACGAGGTTGGTCAGTACTTCGCCCGCTTCATGCCGATCATCAGCACCTGCATAGCCCTGGGAATGCTCTGGATGGTCGGCAAATGGAAATTGGTATGGAAGGGATCGATCCCGGCGCTGCTCTCCGGTCTGGCGGCAGGATCCATCGCCATCGGAATGAACGCCATCGGTCTGATCCCGCTTACGGGCGTGGCAGCAGGCCTGGGCGTGATCCTGGTCATGCTGGTCTATTTGCGGATCCTACGCAGGCCATTGCGCGATCGGAGTGTCCTGACCGAGGCCGATCAAGCGGTGGAGAAACAGATTCCGCTGTGGGTGGCCGTGTCCCCGTGGATGATCCTGACCGTCTTCGCCGTGCTGGTGAACCTGCCAGCTTTTCCGTTTTACGCCCTGACGTTCAAGACCTTCGCCATGCCTGTGGAGATCATCCCTGGCGCGGCAGAGAAGGTCCGCTTGTTCTGGCAGGCATACTTCTGGATCCTGGTGAGCACCCTGCTCGCTCTGCCTATCTTGAAGCCCACCCGGCAACAGCTTGGTGACTCTCTCCGGAAATGGATCCGGCGGGCCCCGCGCCCGATGCTCGCATCAGCAGTCTTCTTTGCCATCGCCTACATCATCAACCACTCTGGCAAGAGTCTGGACTGGACGCTGGTCGACCCGACTCGCAATATGGTCACCGTGCTCGCAGATGCCTCTTCGGCGACCTTTGGCCACTTCTATCCACTGATCGCTCCCTACCTGGGGCTCCTGGCCGGGTTTGTCAGCGGGTCAGAGGCCTCCGCCATTGCCATGCTGACCAGGCTGCACCTGACCACCGCGGAGCAGATCGGCGCAATCGGATTGCTCGTCGCGGCAGCCAGTGGGATCGGCGGGGGACTGGCATCTGTCATCTCGCCCGCCAAGCTGCAGAATGCTGCGGCAGCCATTGATCGTATCGGTGAAGAAGCCAGCGTGTTACGGGTCACCTTCGCGATTTCCCTGGTCATCACCGCGGTGTGCGCAGTGCTGGCTATGGCGTGGGCTTTCTAGGCTGGCTGCGCCCACGTTATTATGATTAAGAGAGAGAGCCAAGTGGGTCTATTGCGTGTATGGAGTGAAAAAGCGGCTATCTGGTGCCAAAACTACGGGTAAATCGGTTTCCTCCAACGTGCCGAAGGTCCAATTGCGACGTGGGGCGCCCTCGTGGCGCCACCGCAAGTGTCTGCGACATGAGTCGCCGGGGCAGCCGAATTGCAGCCGATTGCGGAACAGGAAAGGCAACTCTGGCGCCCACTACCAATTGCTCGGTGATCCACCGTGTTTCCGATCCTGTAGACTCAGTCGTTGCCGACAAGATCGAGCCTTTCAGCAAGCTTCTTTCAGATTCCCTTGCGCCGCTCATGGATCTTTCTTGATAATTGGAATCTGACGGTTGGCGCGGAACCCGAGCTCAAGTGCCTGGTGCGGCACGCGCAGGCTTAATCGGCGGCCGCCCCCTGCGAAGTCGCCCTGAAGAAACAGCAGGAGCGCTCATCGCATCGAGGGCTCCTACTCTATCCTCGGACCTACGAGGCCTCGCTTCTGCCTACGGCGTCTCTGCGGCATGGTTTCTCGAGCCGCAGAAGGGATTCGAACCCTTCACCGGACGATTACGAATCGTCTGCTCTACGAGTTGAGCTACCGTAGCGAAACAAGTGTATCTTATAATCCTCTCCATGTGGTGCGCATGGCAATACCTCAAGCCAACGAGATGATTCGACCGCTGCTGCAACTGTACCGGCTGGACGTGGCGGTCATTTCCCTTGGCGCCTATGTGGCAGGTCTTGTGTTCAGCGGAGGCGTTGGTCTGGCCGATCTGCCTGTCGGTCTGGCGATCAGCCTGATATCCTTCAACTATATTTATAGTCTGAATTCCATTGAAGATCGTCACATCGACCTGGTTAACAAGCCCCAGCGGCCGATTCCGGCAGGCAAACTGTCTCTCGAAATCGCGCGACGCTATGTGACGCTCCTTCTCGTGCTGTCGGTGGCCTATCCCCTGGCCGTTAAGTCCGACCTGATCAACCTCGCCCTCTTTCTGCTCCTGCCGCTGCTGGGATGGGCCTACTCCATGCCGCCGCTGCACTTCAAATCCAAACCCGTTGCGGCGGTGCTCTCGATAGCTCTCATGTACACAACACCCGTCGCAATCGCCATCACCTCTCGGCATGATGCATTGCGTTGGGCTCATGCTGCATTGCTGGGTTACATCTTTCTCTTTTGCCTGAGCATCGCTCCCCTTAAAGACATCGAGGATGTAGAGGGCGACCATCTCCATGGGAGCAAGAACTTGCTGGCTTTGGTCGGGCTGCGCCGACTGCTCGGGCTTTCCCTAACCGGCCTGATCGCGGCGATTGCTCTTGTGATCTTGGCGGATCTCGGTCTCCCCATCACCGTCGTGCTCGTCGCGCTGTCCGGCGCGACAGGCCTGCTGATCGCTGCGTTCGTTCTGCTCGGCCTTCCCCGCAGGCACATCTATCGCTCCATCTTGATCCTGGTCGCCATTCTTGGCTTGTTGTTTTCTTTGAACGCCCTGGTCTTCGGAGGAAGCCTGTGAAGGGACTTCTTGGAGGATACGCCTCGCTGATTCGCGAGATGTTCGGCTTGCCCAATGACGCCTCGTTTCTCTCGCTTCCAGCCCGCCTTGCAGTCCTCATTGCCATTTGCGGCATTATTGGGTTGCTCCGGAATGCCCTCTCTGCGGGCTTGAATGTCCTTCCGGGTTTCTACAGCTTTCACCCCGATATTCTCTGGACAATGTTCATTTTCCCGATGCACCTATTCTTGTTCCCGGCCGCGCTCCTGCACTGGCAGCTTCACTTGCTGGGTTTCCGTCACGTTGATGCTGTTTCCATTTTTGGTCTCTCTTTTCACTTGCAGATTGTGCATCTGATCATCCCCTTTTTGGATTGGCTGGGCTACCACCTGGGCATGCCATGGTCATATGTCATTGGCCCTCAAGTTGTCCGGACGAGGTGGTATACAAATGACATATATATGACGCCCGGCATCATCATCGGTTGGTGGATCACAGCCTATATCGTTGTCAAGGTACTCAGACGACGGCTGGGGATCCGCTGGTGGGCGGCGATCCTTACGTCACTGACAACCTTCCTGGTTGTCTTGATTCCGACCTATTTTCTCTTTACCGCGCTGAATACCATGTTCAATAGTACATTTGGGCTCCTGCTCTGGTACCCACAGGATTACCCGTACAACAGTCCCAGCTGGTTTCTTCACTGGGGAAACGGCATGTACTTTGCGTTGACGGGGCTGCTCGGGCTGGTTTATCACCTGAAGCGCCAATCGAGTGTGTGCATATGAATCTAAGAAATACAATCGGAAGGGTCTTGACGCAGGGTTTTCGTTTCTGGGGCGGAGCGACTTCATTGAGTGCCTTCGGCCCGATGGAAGCCTTGGTCGGCGTTGCAATGATTGCCCTCGTGCGGGCTCCGGTCGACATGGTCATATACATAGGGATACCCAGCTTCACTGCCTTGTGTGCGATCATCCTTTTTTGGATCTTCTACATCCTCTCGCTCTGTCTTGCGACGGCTTTCCTCCTATGGCGATTCTTTCCCCGGAGCGAATTCAGGCAGGTTCTCACCATGGCAATATGCCTGTTCTGGCTTATTCCTTTGGTTCCGCTCTTTTCCCGGTCTCCATGGGAAAAGGCCTGGGGTCTGGGATTGTATGCAACTATTCCTTTTTTTCAGTGGATTCCCACATTCCTGGTACAACGCAATTACATGCCTCTGGGAATGGTGGTGGTAATTCCACTCATCATTGTGATGGTCAGCCGGTTCATGGCTCGAACAACGGGGACAGGGTGGAGGCGCGCTCTTGTCCTGACACTCGCCGCCTTCGTGTTGATCTACACATACTACTATCAGTGGATTTGGCAGGCCTGGGTCATAGCTCTGTTCGACAAGGGACTCCCGCCATGGCCCGCGTTGCTGGCCGCTCTTGTAACGTTTTCGTTCCTGTCACAGATAATCACCTTCCTCTTGACCCCTGTCGCGGCGCGCGAATTCGGGGCATCTCGGGTGTGGAAATACATGCTGTGGGCTGGCATTCCCCTGCTGATCTTGCTGGTGCTGCCACAGGTTGGGTTTTTCGTGGTCTTCCTGTCCGCCAGTCGGTCTTACCCTGACTTGCACTTGCTGGGACCACTTGGGGGTGGCTGATATCTCCAAGAGGCATTACAACGATGAAGCTCAGATGCCGGGCAAGTTGAAATCCATATTCCTGTCCATTCGTTATCTGGAGGCCCTGATCTTTCTGACCCCCACGATGATGGGCCTGGTGGTGTTCCTGCCAGCCATCTCCTTTCGCTACGCGGTGGAGGCGCTGCTGGCGTGCGCGGGGAGTTTTCTTATTGCGGCCGCGATCTTGGCCATCAACGATTGGGCTGATATCAACCTGGATTCGCAGAACAGCCTGAAGCGCAGGGAAACGTTCCTGGAGAGGGGAATCACTCCAAACCAAATGCTGGCGCTGTCCATTTCGCTGGCGGCTGTCGGAATGGCTTTCTTCGCAGCCCTTTCCCGGCTTCAGGCGGCGATCGCGCTGGTGTGGTTCGGCCTGGGTCTGGCTTACTCGGTTCCGATAGGGGCGCTCAGGGGCAAGGGCATCCCTCTCTTTTCATCGTTTCTGCACTTCAGCGGTACGCTGGTTGCCTTTCTACTCGGAGCGCTGACCTTTGCGCCCGCCGACTGGCGCATGATCCTGGTCGCCTCCTACCCCGCGGTTCTGCTCACCGCGGGCCATCTGATCCAGGAAGTGCAGGACTACGAGGAGGATAGGCTTTCCGGATGCCAGACGAACGCTGTCCGATTCGGGCGGAAGGCTGTCTTCATCTCGGGCTGCCTACTGTTCGGTCTTTCCTTTCTGCTCCTGTATTGGCTTGCCGCAGGGGGATTCTTTCCTGGCGTCTTCAAGTACACCTCCATCCTGTATCTTCTTTACGGGGCGCTCGCCATGCAGGCCTATCGAGCCGGGTTGACGCGGGACAGCGTGAGGCATCTGCGGAAACAATACCGCATCTTGTTTGCCGTCGTCGTCCTGGCCATGCTGGTCGGAAACCTGCTGGCCAAAGCGGCAATTTGATGCGTTGTAGAATGCGCTGCTTTCGGAGGGCGGAGCGGCCATTGCAGCTCCTGCCTCGGCATTAGAGTTCACGCTCACCTCACCCGGGAGCCTGATTCCAACCATGCTGCTCATCTTTTCTCCGGCTCTTGTCCTTTTCGTGATCTTTGAGCTGGCTGCGCACCTTCGCCGGCAGAAGTGGGGCTGGCGCGCGTCACTCATGATGACCGGCCTCGCGTGGGGAAGCCTGGTCGTGCTCGTGACCGAGTTGCTGAGCCTGAATCACAACCTGGATCGTTCAGGCGTGGCACCTGCCTGGGTAGTTGTGCTCGTAGGACTGCTGGTTCTGTTTGCATGGCTCGTGCACAGATCAGGCACCAGGCTGTCAGATCTCCTGCCGGCCCGCTCAGAAATCTTCAAATGGATACGCGAGCAGGATGTCACCACATGGGTGTTGCTTGCAGCTCTGGGCATCCAGGTCGTCCTGCTGGCAGCGGTGGCGCTTACGTTCGCCCCCAACACCTACGAGACCATGACCTATCAGCTGTCCCGGGTCATGCACTGGTTTCAGAGCCATTCACTGGCCAGTTTCGCCACCAGCAATGTGCGTGAGATCTATTACCCTCCGTTCACCGAGTTTGTCTTTCTGCAGCAAATCATCCTGGGGGGTGGCGGCGATCAATATGTGAACCTGCTACAGTGGGGCGCTTTTGTGCTCTCGCTCGTCGGGGTATCGGCGGTCGCCGCTGAACTTGGAGCATCGCGAAACACTCAGATGGCCGCAGCCGCGCTGAGCGCGGGAATCCCGATGGCTGTGCTGCAGGCGACCACTGCACGGAACGATCTGGTTGAGTCCGTCTGGCTGCTGTCGCTGGTCTGGTTTGGCCTGCGCTGGAGCAAGCAAACCCGTTCCTGGCTGTGGGCAGCCAGTGCCGGCCTGTCCCTGGGATTGGCGATCCTCACGAAGCCAACCAGCTTCGTCTACACCGTCCCGCTCTGTCTATGGATCGGCATACTCGCCTTGAAGAACGGCGGCATACGGGCGGGCTTGCTGCGGGGCGGTTTCGCAGTGCTTCTGGCGCTGGCGTTGAACCTGGGTTATCTCGTTCGGAATTGGGGGTTCTACAGCGACCCGGTGGGCATTCACGCGAGGGTGCGCAACGACTACATGTCACCGGCCGTGTTCGCATCCAACCTCATTCGAAATGTGGCCATGCACGTGCCAATGGATTGCAAGCCTCCGCTGGCGATCGTGAATCAGCCGGGCCGGTGGCTGCTGGCGGGCCTGGAGCAGCTGCATACGCTCACCGGGCTGAGCCCGACCGACCCTCGAACGTCGTGGGGCAATGCCAGTATCTTCAATCGATCGACGGGCTGCATCTACGACGAGCACTACTCCGGCAATCCCCTGCACGCGCTGCTGATCCTCGCCACCTGCCTCGCCCTGCCCTTCATGCGGACGGTGAGCCCGCGTGTGAAATGGTTCACCTTGACCCTCGTGACGGGCTTTCTGCTCTTGAACTTGATCCTGCGATGGCAGTTTTGGGGCACTCACCTTCAGCTGCCGCTCTTCGTCTTGTGGGCTCCGATCATCGCCATCACGCTGGGCCGCGTTCGCCGGCCGGACCTGGCACGCATTGCAGCCCTATTAGCTGTGCTTCTGTCCTTTCTCTGGATCTACAACAACCGCATGCGCCCGCTCTCGGGCCTGGTTACCGGGCCGATGCCGTCCCGAGACGAGCAGTACTTTGAATATGAAAAGGTCTATTACCCCGACTACAACTCCATGGCGGAGTTGATCGCGCGAACGGGTTGTGACCGCGTCGGTCTCCATATCAGCTCGCTTGCCCTCGAATATCCGCTGTGGGTCCTGTTGCGGGAAAAAGGCTTCGAAGGCGTCATTCAGCATTTCGATGTCCCAAATGAGACCAGCGTCTTTGCCGACCCAGCCTTTGTCCCCTGCGCAATCGTCTCCGAGGGTGCGAACTCCGATTACGCCGCGAGCATGTCGGGACATTCATTTGATTACTTCTTTGTCTATCTGAATGAGACGGACGTCGATCACTAAGGTGCATATTCTGCAGGCGCCTGTTCCCATTGTTCCAGCCCAGGCAGTGCCACGATGGTCAGGCTCCATGCATCCCGCAGGGCAGAAAGCGAGGCGGGCGTATGACAGGGCGCCCCGCTGGCGCCTCCCTGGATTGTTTCTGAGGTCACGATCTGCCCCCGCAGGCCGCCAGGCGCCGGCGTTGTAACAGTCCCACTCAGGAGTAGCAGGATCACGGGGAGGACGTATTCCCTGCCATGTGTCATCTGAGTCCTTGACTCTTCGGGAGAGGAGTCTTGACATCCGCACCACGTCATAGTAGAAATCATTCCAAGCAGGACTTAAGTGGCCCAGTTCTTTCTTTCACACTTGCAAGCCCGCTGGTCTTTCATCGACAACCTAAGGAGGAGAATTCAATGTCCCGCACCAATGTAAAGCTGTTGTTTTCGCTCGCAGTCATCGTAGTGCTGACAGTGGGCTGCGGGTTGCCCACCAGGGCCCCCGAGCCCACGCAGCCTCCCGCTGCCGCGCCCACGCTGCCTGAAGCTCTTTCCACTCCCACGTCCGAGGCCACGCAGGTTGTGCATGTGATGAAGCCAACGGCCGGAGGCACGGCGGTGGCCAATGCGCATGACAACGAGGAATGCACGAATTCCGACCAGAAGAATGTGCAGGCCGGCGATGAGTTCCGGATCAACCGTTTCGAGCGGCCGTTTACCGCCAATGATATGGAGTACCTGCCTCAGGTCGATATCGTGGGCATGAGCATGACCAAGGATGCCGACTGGTATTACCTGCAGATCAAGCTCTGCGGAAAGAATCCGACGACCGGCGAGCTGGACGGCATCTACGGGGCCGAGTTCGATCTCGATATCAAAGGCAAGACCCAGGTGCTGGTACTGGCGCAGGGGCCATTGCCCAAGGAGTGGACCCAGACTGGCGTGACGGTCTACGCGGATCTGAACGGCGATATCGGTGGCGCAAGCTCGCGGCCAGATGACATCTACACCGGAAACGGCTACGAAACCAAGGTCTTCGATGCCGGAACGGGCGAAGATCCCGACCTGGCCTGGGCGCACGCTAACCCCGACAGCGGGATTGTGGAGATCGCCTTCAAGCAGTCCGTGCTGAAGGACTATCAGAAGTGGATGTGGAATCCCCTGGCATCCGCCTACCCGCTCGATCCGACCAAGTTTTACTTCAACGACACCATTTCCGAGGAGCGGGCCGGCTCGCCGACCAAGGGCGAATTCTACCCTCTGAAAGAACTGGCAGGTTTTGACAATACCTGCCGCGTGCCGGCGAACTTCGATGCGAAGGGTAACGAGCCGATGGGATGCCAGGTTTCCACCCAGACGGACCTCAACTTTGATAAGGGCGGCGGCTACCCAGGGTAAGCCTTAAAAAGGCGGCCTTCGTCGAATCAGCGAGACGGGCGGATGAATCTTCCGCCCGTCTTTTTTGCCCATGTATGACCTGGGGCGTCTGGCCGTTTGCACCAATCCTCGCCGGGGCCGCCTGTTCCTTCATTGCAACGAACAGCAACGTCGAGCCGTCGACCTCCTGCGAGCGCATCTTGAACCGGTCCTTTAGGCTGCTGACCAGCCGCAAGAGCTGTCTGTGGCCGTAGGAGCGCGGATCGAAGCCGGGGTAGAGCGGCAGAACACACCGGCTGCCAGTGGCCTGCGGGCGCGGTTAGGGCATGATGGTTTAGCGTGCCGGTCCCGGCGTGGCCCGGTTGCGCAAAGCATGATGCCCTGCGCCGTTTCTCCTGTGGGCATTTGAAGGGAATCGCGCCCGGGAGGCGAAAGGGGCGCGCGAGTTGCTCCACGCCCGCAAAGGTACTGTTCCGGGAATTGCCTTGTGAGGGGATGTGTTCTATACTTGTCCGATACCGCTTCGAGATAAGTCGTCCGGTGGAGTGGTCGATCCGAGGAGATCAGTTACCCAGATCACTAAGGTCTGGGAATATGTTAGAGGAGGTAAACCATGGATCACACTTATCGAATATCCCTGTGTCTGGGTGATTCCAGCTTCGAGATCGAAAGCACAGACAAGGCGTGGTTGGAGGCGAAAGAGAAGCAGTATCTCTTCAAGATGAACCTGCCTTCGGTATCACCGTCGAGGCCCCCGGGAGTCCATAGGACGGAAAAGGAGGAAGTATTTTCTCCGAACCTATCAATCAACGAGTTCTACAAGAAATATGTGAAGGCGAACAATGTTAAGTCTCGCCCGGATATGGCAGTTTTCTTTACATACTACCTGGGCAAGATTCTGAAAAAGGACGTAATCAAGACGGCCGACGTTGCCGATTGTTTTGCAAAGATTGCTTATCCGGGCTACAACAAACTCAACATGACGGACAATTTGAGCAAAGCTAAACGGAAGGCTTTCCTGAACTACGTGAACAATTCATGGTCACTTACAACCACTGGTGAGGATTTTGTAGCGAATATTATCGCAACCAGTACAAAATGACGCGGCAAAGCAAGATCAGGAAACTGGAAGATTCGTTCCAGTTTCTTATTGGCGATAGTGCTGATGTATATATTCTGTTTGCTGACCTTTGCGGCTCTACGGCTTACAAGGAGAAGTGCGTCGAACAAAAACAACCTGAGATCTATTGGATAATTAGGCAAATATTCTTCCTTAGCAGGGTGGCAGATGGGGTAAAACGGAACGGGGGAACGGTTGTAAAGACCGTGGGGGATGGATTGATTGCCACATTTCCGAGCACAATTTTGCCAGAGGACATCCTAAGGTGCGGTATAGATGTGCTGCAGAGTTTCGGCAACCTGGATGCCTTTCATGGGGATGCGAAGATTGAAGGGAGAGTCTCTGTTGACATTGGGCATACCTACAATGGCTCGCTGACGGATACGGGACCTTTTGATCCAGTCGGAACAGCCGTTGACAGATGTGCGCGCCTCAATTCAATTGCGAAGAAGAACGAGATCGTTTTTTCGCAGAACTTCCTTGCAGTGCTAGTTACTCATTCTTCGAAGAGAAAGCTTCGAGCCAGGTACGGCTATATTACTAGGGAGGAAGAGCTGAAGGGCTTGAAGAGAACGGTTGTACACTGCATAGATACGAGCATTGGAAAACTGAAGTAAGGGTGGTATTCCTATATGCAAGAATCCAAGTTTCTCGGGACGATCCTGCCTTCCATAGGGTGTCTTGCGTGATATCGTTGCGAGAATCTGCGAGAAGTACAACATTCCCAAGGTACTTCCGGAAAATGAGCACTTGATAGAAAGCCTCAGAGCGGAACGAACTGAGGCGGAGTGGAAATCGGTCTACGAGGACTTGGAATTACAGGTGCGGAGTGAATGGAACGAACGGAGCGCCGCGCCGTCGGGGTGCTCTCCCCCATGCGAAGCCGAAGGAAACGAAGCCCATTCCCCAATCCGCAGTCCTTCATGTGGCATCCAGGAAATCACTCGGTTTCGATAATGCCTGGACACTCTGAGCCTTGCTTTCACCCGGCGGGTCATGTACCCTGTTCCCATGCCGGCGCGACCTCCTTCCATCCTCCCTTTCTGCTCCCCATGGTCCGGGGCGCCCGGCCAGTCTCCACGGTGTGATTCGATCTGCCCGCATTCAGTGCCGGGGGCTGTCCCGGTCCGTCCGACCCGCGCACCTGACACCCATTTCCCGCCGCGATTCAGTGCCTTTTCCCGTAGATTCGCGAAGGGCAAAATGCTTCCATTGCTTACATTGCTTCCACCCGTCGCACGCGTTCGCATGTCCAGTCAACTTCTACCCGTAGAAGCCAGAATCGTTCCTCATTGTTTTCCTGGAGCATCCATTGTCGTGCAGAACGGAGCGAAGCGAGGTCGGGGCGCTCTTCCCCATGGGAGCCTCACGCGACCATCGCCCATCCCTGGGCCATGAGGCCCAGGGACGGGCGGCCGACCCCTGGGCGGGCCCCCGTCCGCCCTGCGCACCTTAATAACTGAATAACTTGATCGTGGCGTCCGAGCCCGCTGCAATATCTCGAGCGGCCAATGAAACAAAAATCCGGTCAAGAGACCGTATTTGGTGTGACCGACCATGCGTGCACTGAACCCACTGACTACGAGGTCAAGCTACTTCAAGCCCGCATCGCATTGTTGGCCCACCATCGCCAGCAATATGATCGCGAACTGCCGGCTCAAGGGTGTCTGTGAGATCCCGGCCCCAGAACAAGGTCGAGCGGCTGAAGTCATCAGCCGCTCGACAAGGTTGCCAGAGCGAGACGGCGTCTGCGTTGCCCGTCTCGATGAGATGGCCTGCTCACCGTGGACGACTAGTCGTCCATCTGGATCAGGGTTTCACCGTTGTACACGATCGCCGACCAGCGCTCCGGTCCCAGCTGGGCCCAGGTGTTCTTGCCGTCGGACCACGTGGCAATGACGTCCACCTTGTTGCCCTTGACCAGGCCGGCCATCGTCTCGGACTTCGTGCTGTGGTCTTTGCGCACGTGCAGACTCCTTACGATCACCGTGCCATGACGCTGCGTGGCAAATAGCGAGCCAACGCCAGGCATGGGGGAAGCCGGGCCGGCCGGCTTTGGGGCTGTCCCGGTCTGTGTTGCATTGGTGCCTGACTGGAAAGCGGCCTTGGAAACCTTGTTCCCTTTGCCACACTTTGGGCAGTAGAACGTCTCCTCCGGGAAACCGAGCGCAAAGCGCAGCTTGGCTGCAGCCATGTTGATTCCACTAACGGTCCATGTGTTTTGGTCGTTGTAGCATGTGATTTGCATTTCGGACTGGTCCTTTCTTGCTTGGTGGATCTCATCCTGATGTAGCGCTGCTTGGCGCCATCAGGTTGACTCTGGGTATCTCTGCTCAGAGGAATTTCCCGGGGGATCATTTTCAGTGCAGGGTCGCCTCCATTCCAAATATCTCCAACTCCGGCCTTCAGCGTGCGAATGATGTTCAGCGTGAAACTTCGCTAACCGCCGTGATCTAACCAGTCAGCTGCCGCGCCGCATTCCCTCTAAACACGAAGGTCAGAAGCAACCCTGCGACAAATCCGCCGATGTGCGCCATGAAGGCCACGCCGCCCGTGTCTGCGGTATTGGCGATTGAGCCAATGCCGCTAAAGAACTGCAGGATGATCCAGCCGCCAATCACGATCAGCGCTGAGACCGAGGCCACACTGTTTCCTAGCAGCACCTTGATCTGTTTCCCGGGGAACAGCAGGATATAGGCGCCAAGCACACCGGCAATCGCTCCGGAGGCTCCCAGGTTCGGGATGTTTGAGCCCATGTTGAAAGCCAACTGGGCGAAAGTTGCCGCAAGACCGCAAAGCAGGTAGAAGATCAGGTATTTGAGATGCCCAAATTGGTCTTCTACGTTGTCGCCGAAGATCCACAAGTAAAGCATGTTGCCGCCGAGGTGCAACCAGCCGGCGTGCATGAACATGGAACTGAAGAGTGTCAGAAAACCCGCGCCGGGATTGGCCAGGAAGCGACTGGGCACGAAGGCCCACTTTTGGATGAACGCATCACCGACAGTCAGCTCCAGAAAGAACACAAGCGCATTCAGGGCGATCAACGCATACGTGACCAGCGGAACCGTCCTTCGAGCAGAATCATCATCACCAATCGGTAACATCGCGATATTCCTCCTATTGCACTTGGATTGATCGCCTTGACCTGTTCCAGGCCTGAAGGCGTTTCCGTACTTTTGCGGCAATCTGACGACCGGTCATCTTATCCGCTGCCTGAATGGCGAGGACATGTTCTTTCAGCCCCGCGCGTTCAAGCCGTTTTTCCAACTCGCCCTTTCCCTCGCCCGGTCCAAAGATTTGGATGGACTCGGCATCGCGAACTGCAGCAACGACCTGATCATAGAATTCGTTGAGCACGTTCTCGAATTTCCGGTCTCTTCCATCCTCAGAGGTGACCTCCTTAAGGCCTTCAGGCGTCTTCGAAATTCGCTTTCAAGGCGGCTTCCCTTGCTCGTCTTCTGAGGAAGCTCAGCTGACATGCAGGGCGGCTACCTGGCGAAAATGAAAACCGTAAATGGCCAGCGTGATCGCCACAGGGAAGAGACGAGGACGCCGGAACAGGGTCCAGAAGAAGAGCCGCCAGTATTGGACGCGCTCGACCCCGCGGATGCCCAGTTCGTAAATGGATCGCCACAGGGCAAGGACATATTGGGGTTCCAATTGGACTCTGATCTTGGGGGGCTGGTACTCGCGGAGAAAGGTCACCACGCGCTCGTAGTAAAGCCTGGGCGCATAGATCTGGCCCAGGAGCCTGCGATAGCCGTCCCGCAGTGGCTCCAAGCCCATCTTTGGGATGATGTTGGTCGTGCCGTCCGCGTTGTCGCCTGAGAAGTCATCCACGAGGCGACCTTCCTTCTGCATGCGCGCATACAGGCGGGTTCCCAGCGGCGCTTGCAGCAACCCCACCATGGCTGTCACAATGCCGCTCTTCTGAATGAAATCGATCTGTTGCTGGAAGATGGAGGGCGAATCACTGTCGAACCCGACGATGAAGCCACCCTGTACCTGGAGACCTGCACGCTGCAGCCGTTTTACGCTCTCCACCAGATCGCGGCCCTGGTTCTGGTTCTTGTTGCACTCGGCCAAACCTTCTTCACTGGGGGTCTCGATACCAACGAAGACCGTGTCGAAGCCGGCTTTGACCATGAGACTCAACAGCACGGGATCGTCTGCCAGATTTATGGAGGCTTCTGTGCTGAATGGCATGCCGGTCTTGCCCTTGCGCCATTCGATCAACGCAGGCAGCAACTCGGTCTTGATGTGTTTCTTGTTGCCAATGAAGTTGTCGTCCACGAAGAAGATGCTCTTGCGCCAGCCCATTGCGTAGAGGCTGTCCAGCTCCGCGATGATCTGCGCCGCGGTCTTGGTACGCGGGCGATGCCCGAGCAGCGCCGTCACGTTGCAGAAATCGCAGTCGAAAGGGCAGCCGCGCGAGAACTGGATGCTGATCGTGTCATAGTGCTTGAGGTCCACCATGTTCCATAGCGGGACTGGGGTCTTGTGGATATCGGGGTATTCGGTCGAGGCATAGACACGTTGAGCCCGGCCGTGCTCCAGGTCGCGCAGGAACGGCGCAAGCGTCTCCTCTGCCTCATTCAACACAAAGTGATCCACGTCCGGGAATTGTTCGTGTTCCATTGTGAAAAGCGGCCCGCCCGCCACGACCTTGACACCGCCTTTCTTGCAGCGGTCGATAAGGGCGCGGACAGATTCCCGCTGGACGATCATGGCACTGACGAAGACATAGTCGGCCCACCTGAGATCCTCGTCGGTCAGGTGGGTCACATTGAGGTCAACCAGCCGCTTTTCCCACGCCAGCGGCAACATGGCCGCTACGGTCAGCAGGCCAAGTGGAGGCGCACCAGCCTTCTTCCGGACGAACCTGAGCGCATGCTTGAAACTCCAGAACGTGTCAGGGAACTCCGGGTAAATCATTAGGATCTTCATGTCCGCCGTCTCCCGGACGTGAAAAGACCTGCCAGCCGCACCGACGAAAACGCCAGATGGGCTGGCGGGAATCTAGATCGCATCCTTGAGGGCTTTGAGAGGCCTCACCTTGATCACCTTGCGCGCTGGCCTTGCTTTGTAGGTCATCGCTTCCTTAGTGAACGGGTTGAAGCCTTCGTGCTGCGCCGTGGCAGGTTTGTCAACGACACTCAGCCTGAGCAGGCCGGGGATGATGACTTCGCCGGCTCCGTGCTTGCCGAGCTGTTGGGCGACGATCGCGTTGAGCCCCTCGAGTGCTAACGTAATTTGCTTCTTGGTCAGGCCGGTTTTCTTGGCCATGGCCTCCACAAATTGTGACTTGCTGAGTCTTGTGCCGGGCATTTTGTTTCTCCTACCTATGTTTGTCGATTGTGTGCCAGATGGGATACAGCCTACTTGAACTTGGCCTGTGAGATTTCCTTGACCACTTCAGCGGTCTTTTCCGGCTGGTCCGCGCGGGTCGCCACGTCTGCCTGGGCAATGATCCCCACCACCTTGTTCGTGCTATCCACAACGGGGATGCGGCGCAATTGATGCGTGGCCATCGCATCCAGGGCTTTCTGCAGATCGTCGTCAGCCAGGCAGGTCACCACATTTCCGGTCATCACTGCCCCCACTTTCGTGGATCTTGCGTCGCGGCCCTCCGCAACGATGTGCAAGGCCAGGTCACGATCGGTCACGATGCCAACCAGCTTTCTGTTCTGCTCGTTCTCGACCACAGGTATCGAACCGATGTTGCCCACCTTCATCAGCTTCGCCGCTCTTGCCACCACGTCATCTGGCACGCAGCAAACCGGCTCGCTCGTCATGACTTCATTACACTTCTTCATACAGATCTCCTTGAAAGACGTGATGCCAGGGTCGTTGGCCCTATCGCAAGACGCCAATCACAACCAGGACCAGTACAACGATCAGGATGGTGTACAGCATGGAGGATTCTCCCTTCATGTAAGGAATATTGAGGGGCGGCCGGCTGGCTGCCCCTCCCAGTTCTTCTATTGAAGCGCCGCGGATCTAGATGATTCCCAGCAGCTTCAGAACGATGAGGATCAACGCGATCACAAGCAAGACGTGAACGACGTTGCCACTCTTCGGAAAACCAGAGAACACATTCGGGCCAAAATAGCCCAGCAGCCACAGAATGAGCAGGATTACGATGATCCAGGTAAGCATGAGGTTTCTCCTTTTGTTGGCAATTTGCTCTTGTATTCATCCTACAGCAGTCACTCCCTGACCGCATCCATCTTCCGGGGAGTGTTGCTCTCCGCCGGTTGGGGGAGCCCGTGTGAAGCACGAATTGGCCGAATCGATGCAGACGCCACTAGTCGCCGGGCGCAGCAAAAATGGCAGGCACGCAGGTGAAGCCCAGGCCCACCGAATATGAGTCTTTCTGGCCGTCCTGCCCCGGATTGAACGTGCCGGATGCATCCAAGAGGTCCAGGTCGGGAGAGATTGCCATCATCAGCACGGGATTGGCCTCCAGTTCCTGGACGGTGATTGTCCCGTCGCGGTCCGAGTCAAACGCTTGCAAGAGAATATTCGCCACAGCCTGGTCTGCTTTGACAACTTGGTTCAGTCCGTCAGCAATCGTCGGTAGGAGCTTGCCGCGGAACTCGTCGACTGTCACACCGCCCCCCAGTTTGCCGTTAGCACAACCCTTGGCACTCACATCCGCTTCAAGGCGCAGCCCGATGAAATCCACGTCAACGGGCTGACCAAAGAGGAAGATCCGCAGTCGTGCCGCGCCGGGGCCGCCTGTGAAGTGACCGGACGAAAGCGCCCCAACAATCGGCGAGTTGATGGGCGCCGCAGGATCGACTGTGAACTCATCGGAACCGTCGAAGCTGGGTGCCGAATGCGTTTCTTGTCCCTGGACTATGGACCACGAAACGCTGGGGTCGTTCAGCGGATCGTCAGCCTTCACCACGTGAAGCGAGACCAGCTTACCGGTGCTGAGTGCCTGATCCAAGGTCGACTGCAATTGAAGGCCGGGAGAGGCTGACGTGAGCAGGGTGAGCAGTTTTCCGAATAGATTGTCGCCACGCTGCTGCGAATCCCCGTCCACGTTCAAGGCGAACGCCTCGGCCTGGGCTTGCGTGGTGGGCAGTAGCAGCTGACTGGTGACAAAGTGATACTGTATGCCTGTGGCGGGCTGTACCTGGGCGCTCGGCGCCGCCTGCGTGAACTCGGGTGCCGGCCGCAGCGCGCTGCAGGCCGCCAGCAACAAGAGGATCAGGCTGGCGTTCACCGCAAGTAAGACATTTGGGATCTTCATGTGTCATCTCCTCTTCATTGGGGCATATGCGTTAATGCTGTCGTGAGGTCTGGGCTCCTGGGCCGCATCCATCATCCGGCGAGTGTCGTTGTCCACCGGTTGGAGGAGTGGGCCTGGCGCCTCAAAGGCTTGTCCGCCGTCGTCCTCCCAGCGCAGGATGTTCTCCGGTGTGCCCTCTCTTTTCTCGAACTCAGAACCCGGCCTCACCAAAACGACGAGGTCGTCGGATTCTCTGCCGTGAACTTGCCCTGTGCGGAAAACGTCGGCCAACTGGAAGTGGAATGCTCTATTCTTCATTGTTATCCGCCGAGGCTGTCATTAGCCAGAAGTTCTTCCCTTAGTGATTGTTCGGCCGCTGCAATTGCAGATAGAGGCTTGGGAGCCGGTTGTGCAGTCAGGAGCGTCACATACTCTTGCGCGTCGGGAGACTGCCCCTCGATGTTGTCGCAGTATGCAGCTCTTAGCGCAGCGCCGATGCGCAGTGCATCCTCAACTTCGTTTGCCGGGTGCGCAACGACCTTGGCGTCCTCGCGGTGGTGAGCCTTCTGCTCTGCTGCCACCAGGTCGTTTGCACCTCTCGACCGTGATAGTCCGCTGGGGCCTTGTGATGATTTTGATGCCGCAAGCATATCTACTCCTCCTGCTCAATTAGCCCGGATATTCAGATCCAAAAGGCTGACAAGACCGAAAACTGCGATGATTTTCAGAAGAATGAAGCTGCAAGCGCTGATCCCCCGAAGGGAGCCCGAACACGAGAGTTAAGAGATTGAATTCGACATGGAGCACAGCCTCCCATTTGGAGGCTGTGCTCCTGACAGACACTGGAGTTAGCGGTTGATCAGGAAGAGGATGCCGGCGATCAGAGCGCAGACCCCGGCGATGATGCTGATGATTCCTCCCCCGAAGCTCACGCCCAAGAGCATGAGTCCTGCCAGGATCAGATAGACGGCCAAGAGAATCCACTTCAGTCTTTCCGTGTTCATTTTGATCTCTCCTTTGAATTCAGACTAGACGGATCGTCGGCTACACAGAGCGAAGTATCCTGCAGTTTCAGCCCGATAATTCTCCTTTCGTGAGGCTGGTGCGTGCCGTTTCCACAGCCCTAGGCTCTTTCGATTGCCTTTTTCCCGGCCTGGGCGGCTGCGGACACGCGGTCCAATTGCTCGGCCAAGAGCTCCTGGCCCTGTTGCTTCAGTTCTTCTGCTTTCTGGCGTCCACCCATGGTGAGCTTGCTGGTACTCGAGCGCACCTGGTCCATGGCATCATCCACCATGCCGGTGGTGCGATCGCGCAGTTCGATGCCTTTTTCCCTGATCTGCTTCCGGGTATCTCTTCCGGATTGCGGCGCCAGCAATAACATGGCGGCCGCGCCGGCCGCGGCGCCGATCAAAAGTCCAGCTAGAACGCTCCCCATGCGGCTGCCGTTCTGGTATTCGGATCCTTGATCATGAGCAACCATTGTGTTTTCTCCTTGTCGATTGATTATCTTGGGAATTGACTGCGATGGTCAGGCCGGATACGCAGCTGAACTCACCTGCATGGGTACTACCTGCAGCGTCGATCGCCGAGATAGACACCCGCTTCCTCTTGTTGCTCGTCTGTGAGCCGGATGAGAGCTGCCAGCCAATCAAGAATGCGACCAAACACACGCACGCTGGTCAGCAAGCCGCCTGATCGCTGTAAGCCCGAGCCTGCCTTAGTAAGTGGATTGTCCATTCCGGCCTCTGAGAGTCGAGAGTCTATGGAGTGTTGCGGCGTTCGCTGGTCGTCGTTTGAGTGGTGTCCACTACAGGCCCACGCGGGCGGTAGAAGACCAACCAGACCAATCTCTCCACGGCCCACCCGATCAGGCCGTAGATCAGCATGGCAAACATGGATGAGAGTTCGAGTTCCATGTTGCCGGCTGTCGGCGAGTTGACCAATCCAGTAAAGGGGAACAGGAACAAGTTGGTAAACCCGTAGATCAGCGCAACGATCGGGCTACCAGGATTGGCGCCGATTAGCTTCAGGCCGATGCGGAGCGCAATAAGGGCTTCCAGCACGCCGAGCAGCAGCCAGATCAATTGAGTGGCCTTGAAGGTCCAGATCCGTTGCTCGCGTTCCGGCTCTCTTTGTGAGGAGGTGACTTCTGAAACTCTAGTGTCGTTTGACATCTTGACCTTTCTTTCTTGTCTGAGGCATGGCTCCAATCAGAAAGACGACCATCCAATTCCGGAGGGCGCACAGGCCGGTTGCCGGCGCCCTCCTCTTCCGAATAACGTCGGCGGGTGCTGCAACCGGCCTGGAAATTTCTACCGGCTCTCAATTTGGAGCGAGGCTAGCTCAGCCGGTTAGCGGCGGCGCACAAAATGCACGATCGCCAGCAGGATGACAGAACCCAGCAAGGTGACCAGCATGGTTGGGACGGTGATCGCATCATTGATCGTCCCGACGTGAAAGATGGGGCTCAGGAAGTAGCCAGCCAGGAATGCACCCACGACGGCCACGACGATATTGATCACCAGGTTCGAGCGGTCATGCATGAGTTCGGTCGCGATCCATCCGATTATTGCAGCAACGACGAGATAGATTAGAAGGTTCATTTTTTTCTCCTTAGTTGGTGACGGACCCGGTACCGAGTACCGGCGGCGTCTTTCTTTGTCGGCGCTTCTTCCCGGCAGGAAAGGGATTGTGGCGCCACGTCGATCACTTCTTGGCCGGGGTGGGCACGGTTGTGCTCTTCAGACCGGCCTCATACTCCGTGACGCGCCTCTCGATCTCCTCGGTGGCGCGTTCGCGGGTGTAGCCGTACTTCTCCTGGAGCAAGCCGGCGAGGACCTCCAGCTTGCCAGCGGCCCGGTCCAAGTCGTCGTCGGTGAGTTTGCCCCACCACGCCTTGGCCTCGCCTCGGATCTGCTTCCACTTGCCTTCGAATACATCTTTATTCATCTGCCGAGTCTCCTGATACTTCGAAAAGGCGCCCCAGTCTCAACCGGCGCTCAAGGCAGCGCATATACGCCGGTTTGTTAGGTCCTATCAGCCACCTGGCTTCATTTGACCGCAAGGCTGGCGGCGGCGGAACGCAGGTGATCGGCCAGACGTTCAGGCGTCTCACTCTTGCTGATGAACGCGTCGGCGCCGGCCGAGAGTGCAGCTTGGTGACGGGCCTCCAGGTGGCTGATGAGGACAATGACCAGCGCGGCCGGGCAGACATTGCGGAGTTCGCCCAGAGCCGCACCCGAAGGCTCGGGCAACAAATCCCAATCAACCAACAGCATGTCGGTGCGACTGGTTGGCGCCTGAGCTAACGTGGTGGCCCAATCGGCCGCTTCGCCAACTACATCCATATTCAGATCGAGCAGTAGCAGGCGAAGGGCGGAGCGCTCCTCGGGTCTGGCATCGGCCAAATACACGCAGGTCATGCACACATAGTACAGTAGGCACTCCCCGAACGCATCCTGCGCTCGGGGAGTGTTGTTCTCCACCACTTGGGGGAGGTACGTTGGAGGACTACTCAGCCAGTTAGGTGATTGGAGCCCCATCGGCTGCCTGCGACGTCGTCGGCAGAACGATCCCGGTCTACTAGGGGCCGTTTGTTCACCTGTATTCTCAACGGTGCGAGTGCCTAGCAGCTTCTCCCTGATGTCCTGGATCTACTTCGATTTCTTCTCTGGGGCGACCCCTTCTGCTTTGAGGAGCTCATCGAACAGCGACCTATAGTGAATCATGGCCTGCCTTAGGTCCTCAGTACCTGCGTGGTGCTGCTCATTCTTGATCGCGATCTCCCGCGCGGCACGGTAGTTGGAGACCAGGGTAGGATACTGGACCGAGATATCGGCCGCACGCTGCTCGAAATCAGATACCGGGTAGTCACGCAGCTGCATGACTTCCATGATCAAGCGATCCGCCTCTACAGTAGCCTGCCCGGGTTGGTCGACAAACTTGGCCTGGACTGCAGTCCAATCCGCCGTATAGCGTTCGCGCTCATTGGCGGAAAGCGGCCGGATATTCAGAGTCTCAACATGCTTCCGTCGTTCGTTCAATTCCGTTTGTGCTTTCTTCTCGCCACCGGCGGTCTGCACGGTGCGATCATACTCCGTCCCATATTGCTTCTGGAACCGCTCCGAACGTTTACGGCGGGCAAATATCGGTGCCAATATGGCGCCAAAAACCACCAGAACCAGGACTACGGCGATGATGATGTATGTAGGGTTCATACCAAATCTCCTATCTATTAGCAATGCTTCAAGATCCCATCGGCCCATCACTCGCCGGTTGGCTATCTTGATCAAGAGGGGCGTATTGGAGATCAGCGCCTCCGACCTAGGAGCAGCCCGAAAACGGCGGGCATGATCAGGATTCCAAAAAAGAAACCGAGGTTATACAGGTTCCCGTCATTGTGCACTTCATACATCTGCACTGTCTGCTTGTTGATGAAGGACAGCAACAGGGTGATCGGCGAAATGATCCCGTGCCAGACTCCCAGCCAGAAACCGGCTGCACGCCCGTGAGCATCCGGTGTATTGATCAGCGGGTTCGGGCCTGGCGCGTAGACTTGTATGCTTACGCTGCCCACGTTGATTTGGCCGCCGGGCGCGGGCGTACCGGCCTGCGTATTCGGAACCGGCGTATTGATTTGTACGATGCTGCCGGGCGCACAACCCGCCAGCACTACAAGCAGCACTGCCGTGAAAAGGACAAGGGATGCTTTCTGCTTCATCTGTACCTCCGGATGTGATCCAACGTACCCGTTGGGTGATGAACCCATGACAGGCCAGCGAGCTGCAATACGATATGCAGTTCAATTCTCATTCTACGGTCGATGCTTCCTGGACACATCCAACAACTGGGGCATGTTTGTCTCCACCACTTGGCGGAGAAGCTTGCAGATCGCGTCCCTGTCCGGAAAGGGAACGTGCCAGAGCCTCGACGGGCAGCGAGGTGACAGGCTCGACTCGTCTGCGGCTGTAAACTGAGCGCTGCGCCTTGATGATCAGGCGCAGCGCTCAGTTTATGCTTGGAGGCATTCAGCTCTTTTGGAACTCGGGCGACGCCTGTCTTTATAGCATCATCAAGCTCTTCGGCGAAGAGGCCAGGAGCTCACTCGCTTATGCGGCTGAGACGGGATAGGCTCCTTGTGCAACGTTTGGGCAACGATTCGCGTCGCGCTACGACCTTAGAAGAAGGTATGTCCCGAAGGCTGCGAACGGCATGAGCAGCACGAACAACTTCGGGAGGCAGCTGCCCTTCTTGGCGGCTTCGGCCAGCTTGTCAGCTTCAACCTTCTGGCGATAATCGCTTTTCTCGGATTCTTGCTCGCGATCCACCCGGACCTTCTGCTGGTAATCGCTTGCATCGGAACCTTGATCTCGATTCGCTCCGCCCTTTTGGCGGAATTCGCCTCTGCCTGAAGCTTGATCTCGATTTGCCCTGTCACGGCGATCTTCCCTTGCAGATCCCTTATCTGAATTGCGGTCTTCTGATTTCTTGGCCATTGTCTCTCCTTAATCGTTGTTATGTCTCATCGTACTGTCGCCGCTGCCTGGACGCATCCAACAACTGGGGCATGTTTGTCTCCACCACTTGGCGGAGAAGCTTGCAGATCGCGTCCCTGTCCAGAAAGGGAACGTGCCGAGCCTCGACAGGCAGCGAGGTGACGGGCTCGACTCGTCTGCGGCTGGGACGAACGTTGCGCCTTCATGATCAGGCGCAGCATTCAGTTTGTGTTTGGATGCGTTCAGAGAGTCTGGCGGCCGTCCTCAGATTGATGGCCTCCATCAGTCAGTCTTCGACCCTAAATGCCACTTTCAATTGGACGCGGTATTCCTTGATCTGCCCCTGGTCGTCCAGTTTGACGTGCTGACTCTGGACCCAGGCAGATTTCAGATTCCTGAGCGTTTTGTGGGCTCGGGCAAGGCCAATCTTCATGGCGTCATCAAAGCTCGTCGGCGAAGAGGCCAGGATCTCACTCACTTTTGCAACAGACATGGGATAGACTCCTCGTGTAAGGCAAATGCGTCGATTCGGGTTGGACTACGACCTTAGGAACAGGTATGCCCCAAGGGTTGCGAAGGGCAGTAGCAGCATGAACAGCTTTGGTGCGCAGCTGCCTTTCTTGCTGCTCAGCTTCCCTGCTCGAACCTTCTTGCGGTAGTCACTTACATTGGCACCCCGATTCCGGCGTGCTCCCCGAGAGCCAGATCCCCTCCCGGACGACTTTTCCGAACCACGGGCCTTTGATTTTCTTGCCATTGTCTCTCCTTAATCGTTGTTCCATCTCATCGTACTGGGGTCGCTTCCTGGATGCATCCATCGGCCGGGGAGTTTGTATCTAGGCCACTTGGGGGAGAAAGCCGGGACCTGCGCGTTCATCGTTGACGGTGTCCAGCTCGCAGCCAACCCCTCTGCTCCCAAGAATCCACGTATTTTGGGTCGGGCCAGCTTTGAAGAGGATCGAAATCCGAAAACTCAACCGGCAGAATGAGACCGCGACGATCCGCCTGTGACCAGCCGAACTAGATCTCGCGATCGCAGTCCCCGCAATTCACGAAAAACTCATCGCTTTCCCGGTCGGTCTCCGGCTCATGGGTCTCGTATTCCTCCGGTTCGGTGATAGAGTCATCCTCCTGAAATTCCCCGAAATCGCCTCTTTGAACTTCATCCTCTGCGTTTGCCTTTATCTTCTCCTTGAACTCAAATTGCCAGTGGCGGTCATTCTTGAGTCGCCCCCACTCTTTCCAAGTCTCGCTGTCAGTTCCAGCCTGGATGCTCCATACCCGGCTGACGATCAGCTCATGACCGCCGCACTTGCTGCAAGTGAACCTGGAAACATTATTGTCGTCCGTGATTGAACTCCGTCGGAACAGCAGGACGAGCCGACATTCTTGCATCGAGCCACGAAATGCTCCAAGGCGGGCTTCCCAACCTTCGGGCAGTTCCGGTGGTGACGATCGCCGGGACAATGCCATCCTGCTGCTGGACGAGCGCCAATAGAAGATGCACGGGTTCAACGCTCCGATGCTGGTATTCCTGCACCAGTCTTTGCACGGCAAGCAGGGCTTCCTGAGACTTCTGCGTGAACTTCTCGATGGTCAGAGAATCCTCCTTAGAATACGGGACCGGAGCATATTGGTAACCTCCCCCGCAGCATTAGCCAGAATCCTTGTTGCTGCCGTTCCTCCGCACTGGTCTAGGCAGTTCTGTCGACCGTGTCCGTCCGTCATCTTAAGGTTCGCCGGTACACCTGGTATTCCACTCCAACTCTACAGGCCATGGGGCACCGGCTCGCTCGGCGCCTCATGGGAAACATCCCTACAAAGAGGAAGAGTTGGGCGTCTGAGAGCGTATGCGCCTTAGGCCCAATCTCCAATCCAGGTGCGGGCCCCGCGATTCACAATAGGCTCATTCGTCGTCTTGTTCATTGTGTGACGCTCTGCCAGTCACAGACTGCCATCTCTGATACGCAGACTCAATTTCATGTGCGGTGTGGGTATTGCAGGCAACCAGCGGTCGCTTCTCGTCGACTACGCGATGGCCACCAGGACTGGTCACGACGCAATCTACCAGCCGGTCATCTGGCGCGTATACAGCAAGAACATTGAATAGTCTGGCACATACGATGCAGCCATGTATCTCCACGGCATTTCTGTTTTCAGGCTTGGTCATTGCTGTTCATCTCCCAAACTGTGCCAACCCTTGCGTTGCCAGGATCTTCCAGACGTGAGAGACCGCCAATTCATGACCACCGCACTTCTTGCAGGTGAGCTTGCAGGCATCAGTGCCGTTCACGATCCAAGTCCTTCGCCAAATCGCAATAGTCCGGCATTTCCGGCATCACCCGCAGAAATGTCGGCCGGAAAGTCCACAGACAATCCGATGACCCTGCTCATACGTTCGCATCAGACTAGGCGGTTCTTTGCATCTTATCTTAAGCCAAACGTTCCCCAGCCACATCCGTCGGCCAGGGAGTTGGTATCTAGTCCACTTGGGGGAGATGCAGATTTCCTGGTTCCGGGCGGATTGGAGCGGAGACAAAGAGGTGGACTCTTGGTCCGCCTTTTTGTTAGTTGGCCTGCTCAGATTGGGCAGCAGAGCTACGGGGTCGGGCAACCACCCGCGGGCGCCGGGATGATATCGCCTGCATGCTTGTCATGACCATTCAAGCCGTTGACGCTCACTGTGATCTCATTGTAAGGATTCTTCGCGCTGCTGGTCGCGTGGCAGATCGTGATCTTGCCCTCGCCGGCACCTACAGGGACAGGGCCTGTGGGGCAGCCGCCCTCCGGCACCGGGATGAGATCACCTTCATGGTTGCCGTGACCGTTCAAGCCATTAACGCTTACCGTGATCTCGTTGTAAGGATTGGTTTCGCTACTGGTAGCATGGCAGATCGTGATCTTGCCATCGGTGACGACCACGGGGCTTGTAGGACACCCACCTACTGGCGCCGGTCCGAAGTCACCCGGATGCTGCAGATGCACGGCCGCGTCGGTACCGGTGATAGTAATCAGTTCATAGGGATTCGACGCATCACCGGTCGCATGGCAGAAGGTCGCCGGGTAACCGGGGGCGCAGGCCGCAAGCAACATGAGCCCAAGGATTGACGCCGCTGCCAGAAGTCTGCCGGAAGTCTTCTTAAGATGGTTCATGGTGTGCTCCTTTTGAATAGTGCTCAGAATCAGTGAAGCGGTGATTGCTTCGGTGAGGGCTCGATCGGCAGCCACACTTTCGCGGCGTTGCCCTTCACGACCCATCGGATGCCTTTCTTACGCCAATCAGTCAGGCGTAAGAACCGTGCAAGCATGTGCTCCTGTCCCAATGCTATATTGAAAACTCCCCAGCCGCATCCGTCGGCCGGGGAGTCTGCACCTGGGTCACTTGGGGGAGATGCAGTGGGTCAGGTGACGATGCGGTTACGCAGCGCAAGCGTTACAGCCTCGGTGCGACTCGCGACACCCAATTTGGCAAGAATGCTGCTGACATGGGATTTGATCGTGGAGGGACTCACAGTCAGTCTTCCGGCGATCTGCGTGTTGTTCAGCCCCTCGATCATCAGTGCCAGGACCTCGCGCTCACGCTCGGTCAGATCCCGCCCGGGCGCCGGCGGCTGATTGGCAGTCTCAACCAGGGCTTGGGCTGCCTCCGGAGATAGTGTGGCACGGCCGGAGTGTGCCGCCCGTATGGCCTGCGCCAGTTCATCGGAAGTGACGTCCTTCAGCAAATAGCCGATGGCACCCGCTTCCAGCGCGTTCTTGACCAGCTTCCCCTCTTTGAAGCTGGTCAGCGCCAAGACCTGCACTTGCGGGAACCGTTGGCGGATCGCGCGTGTCGCTGCCGCCCCATCCATCGCCGGCAGAGACAGATCCATCAGGATCACATCCGGCAGGACTTCAACACACAGCCGGATGGCATCTTCGCCGCTTTCGGCTTCCCCTGCCAGTTGCAGATCGTCATAGACTTTCAGGAAGGTAGCCAGGCCTCGGCGAACCATCGCGTGATCGTCAACCAGCATGACCCGAATGCGCTTGGAGCTGGAGGTTTTCACGAGGCCTCCTTCTTGCCGGCAGCTGCCCAGCCGATGGCAAGTGTGGTTCCTTGACCGGGCTTGCTCGTGATCGAAAGTCGCGCACCGACAGCTTCGGCCCGTTCCTGAATCATGCCCAGGCCATAGTGGCCGGAGGCAGTGAGTTCAGGATCAAAGCCCTGGCCATCGTCGTGTATGCTGACTTCGATGGCATGCTCTTCCTGCTTGAGAGATATCTCCACCTTGCTGGCGCCGGCATGTTTGGCGACATTGCTCAGCGCTTCCTGGCACACTCGGTATACCGCGACCTGCACCTCGGCGGGCAGCTCGCCCTGCCCCACCACGCTTACGTTGACGGGGATGTTGGTGCGTCCAATGAATGCATTTCCCAGCAGGCGCAGCAGATCGCCCAGGTCGGCGTCCGTCAGGGTCGAAGGGCGTAGCTCGGCCAGCAGGGCGCGCATTTCGGCCATCGCGCCGCGGGTCAATCTGCGCAGATCCTCGAGCGATCGGCGTGCTTCAGCCTGGTCCTTGTCCCACAACCGCGGCAGGACTTCTGCGATCAGGCCGGCAGAGAAGAGCGACTGGTTGACCGCATCGTGCAGGTTCCGCGCCAGGCGTTGACGTTCCTCCAGGACGGCAATTGATTGTGCGTTCCTGTAGAGTTCCGCGTTGATCATCGTGATCGCGGCCTGATTGGCAACTGTCAGGGCCAGATCCGCGTGATGCCTCGAAAAGTAGTCCGCCTCAGCTTGTGCCACACCGATGCCGCCCATGATGCGGCCCTTCGCCGCCAGCGGGACCCACATCCACGCCCGCACTCCGCCCAGCAGCATCGGAGCCCCTTTCTCCAACAGCGCACGCATGAACTGGGCCTGCTTGCGATTGCTCGAGACGTCGGCGATCCGGATAGGACGGTGTTCGTTGAACAGCTGCTCTTGCACCTCCGGGCCATCCAACGGGATGCGGAAGGGCGTCCCATCTTCGGGCGGCTGCACTCCACGCACGGCGACGGCCACCAGCGACGAGTCCTCCAACACAAAAAGCGCAGCCTGGCTGTACTGCACAATTACCCCCAATTGGTCAAGAATAAGGTCTGGTTTAAGCTCCAGGGTGGAGGCCAACGTGTGGGAGATGTCCAGCAATGCGGCTTGCTCACGCCGGCGCGCCTCCGCCTGCTGGAGAAGTAACTCTTCGGCCTGGACCCGCTTGCTGACATCGCGGACGACGCTCAAGAGACATGGTCGGGATTGATACTTGAATGCCGTTCTGCGCACCTCGACATAGAACGGGGAGCCATCGGGGCGTACGTGGATGGCTGCCGCCTCGAACACGCCGCCAGATTGGACCGCCTGGACAGACTCGGTGAAATGGCGCTGACTGTCAGGGTGGACGTAATCCGTCGGGTGCAAGCCAATGAATTCCTCAAGGTCGTAGCCATGCATCGTGGCGGCTGCTTGGTTTGCATCGATGACGCGCAGGGTCTCTGAGTCCTGAACGATCAATCCGTCGCCGACCGCATCGAAGACCTGCCAATAGGGCTGGTCTCTAGGTTCATGCTGAGACGGGCGGCTCACACCTCCGCGCATCAGGCTCGCCTCCTGCCGGACTCCGATTCTTGCAGACGCTCGATCACTTTACCGAGTGCGGGGGTGTCTCCTTGCGGGTTTGCCTGCTTTGCCTGACCTTGCTGCATTGGATAATTGTACTTGTGCGGAGGTTATTCTGTGAAGGTGTAACAACGGCAGCTACAGCGGAGCAAGCGAAGCTGACAGACCGAGGTGCGCTCGCGGCAACTACGTGCGCGGTTAGGGCATGATGGTTTAGGGTGCTATTCCCGGCGTGCGGTTCCCTCCCCCATTGTTCCTCTATATTCGTCCATTGTTCCTCGCTATCCATCCCCCATATCTAGCCCCGCACGGCTCATACTCCATCTTGCTCCCACCCCTGTGCATAATTCCCATTGTTCCTCATTGTTTCATCCTCTGCGCGGTTTTTTTCTGTGACTTCCCCCCCGGGCTTCCGCAAGAAAACCAAATACGGCCTTACGACCGTATCTGGTGTGACCGACCTTGCATGCCCTGAACCCACTGCACGCCATTGCAGGTATGTCTAGGTGACCGATCAGGGACCTGCCTGCACCTTGCCGCAGGCACAGGTGAACCCTGAACCCACTGATTGAGAGTCCTCGAGGCCCGCGTCCATGGCGCATATGTAGATGTACGCTGTCTTCGCTGTCCCAGATTTGCGGGTTGAGAGGGCGTGTTTGGTCTACTGTCTCCGCTCGTTCTACGGCGATTGCTGTATGATTGCTGTAGAAAACATCTTGTCAGGCGACATCGATCCTTCGAACATCCAACCGCGCGGGGTTTTCCTCAGACAAGGATCAATGCATGCATTACATTCTCACGCTGAACGGCGGCTCGTCCTCCATCAAGTTTGCGCTTTTCGAAACCGGGGCGGAGCTCCAACGGCTTCTGAGTGGTAAGGTCGAGCGTATCGGCCAGCCGGTGGCAGAGATGGAAATCAGCGATCATGCTGCCGGTACCACGGAAAGTCAGGCAGTTCCCGCAGCACACCATGCGTCGGTCATTCAACCGCTCATGCAGGTCCTTGAAAAAAGAGTGAACTTTGAGCAAATCGCCGCCGTAGGGCATCGAATTGTGCACGGCGGCGTCCGCTACAGCGAACCTGAGATTATCACCCCGGACATGATTGCGTTTCTGGAACAGATCAGTCCGTACGATCCTGAACACCTGCCCACCGAAATCGCAATGATTCGCGCACTTGGCAGCTATTACCCTAGTCTCCGTCAGGTCGCCTGTTTTGACACCGCCTTTCACCGGGGCATGCCGCGCGTCGCCAAGATACTCTCCATTCCACGGCGTTATCTTGACCAAGGGGTGCAGCGCTATGGATTTCACGGCGTGTCGTATGCATTCCTCATCGACGAATTGGAGCGCACGGCGGGCAAAGCTGCTGCCCGCGGACGTGTCATTCTGGCCCATCTCGGAAGCGGCGCGAGCATGGTGGCGGTACGCGATCGTAAGAGCATCGACACGACGATGGCCTTCACGCCGACGGCCGGCCTGGTGATGGGCACCCGCACCGGCGATATCGACCCCGGTCTTGCCGTCTATCTGGCACGCACCGAGAAGATGTCGCCTGACAAGTTCTATCAAATGGCGAACTACAAATCGGGCTTGCTTGGCATATCCGAGACGAGTTCCGATATGCAGGACCTGCTCAAAAAGGAAAAGGGCGATCCCCGCGCAGCCGACGCCATCGCGTCGTTTTGCTACTCTGCCCGGAAATTCGTCGGCGCCTATGCCGCCGCACTGAACGGACTGGATACACTGGTCTTTTCCGGTGGAATTGGCGAGAATTCTGCAGTGATCCGTGCCCGGATTTGTACCGGCCTGGAATACCTTGGCCTTGAATTGGACGCCAGCCGCAACGATGCGAACGCCCCCCTGGTTTCAACTGATGCCAGCCGGGTGAGTGTCCGCGTGATCAAGACGGATGAGGAATTGCAGATGGCCAGGTCTGTGAGGAGGTTGTTGCAGTGAATCGACTGAGTGGTCTTACCCCCCTTTCGCGCTCGCAGCTTGAAAAGATGGACGCCTGGTGGCGAGCCGCTAACTATCTGTCCGTGGGCCAAATCTACCTGTATGACAATCCGCTGCTGAAGATTCCGCTCTCACATGAACACATCAAACCGCGCTTGCTCGGTCATTGGGGCACCACACCTGGTCTCAACTTTGTTTATGTCCATCTTAATCGCCTGATCGCCGAAAATGATCTGCACATGATGTACATATGCGGGCCCGGCCACGGAGGCCCCGGAATCGTTGCCAATACCTATCTTGAGGGCACATACAGCGAAGTCTATCCGCATGTTTCGCAAGACGAAGTGGGCATGAAGAGGCTCTTCAAGCAGTTTTCATTCCCCGGCGGGATTCCATCCCACGTCGCTCCCGAAACGCCTGGCTCGATCCACGAGGGCGGCGAACTTGGGTATTCGCTGGCACATGCTTATGGCGCGGCATTTGACAACCCAGACCTGATCGTGGCCTGCGTGGTGGGCGATGGCGAGGCCGAGACCGGCGCACTCGCGACCGGTTGGCACGGTAACAAGTTCCTGAATCCCGCCCATGACGGCGCAGTGCTACCCATCCTTCATCTAAATGGCTACAAGATCGCAGGACCGACGTTGCTGGCCCGCATTCCTCCCGAGGAACTCGATCTGCTGATGCGGGGGCTCGGCCACAAGCCGTACTGGGTCGAAAGTGATGGCCGCGATCATGCGGCGGCACATCAGCTTATGGCAGCCACCCTTGACGCGGTATTTGCGGAAATTCGGGCGATTCAGGACGATGTGCGCAGCAACGGATTCAAGACGCGACCTGTGTGGCCCATGATCATTCTGGAAACGCCGAAAGGCTGGACCGGCCCGGCGGTCGTGGACGGTCAGCAGGTCGAGGGCACGTTCCGAGCTCACCAGGTGCCAATTGACGACATGGATACGCCTGAGCACATCCAGCTCCTCGAAAGCTGGATGAAGAGTTACGCGCCCGAAGAGCTCTTCGATGAACACGGAACCTTTCGCGCTGAATGGGCGTCCATTGCCCCCAAAGGCGAACAGCGCATGAGCGCGAATCCCCGTGCGAACGGAGGTCTGCTGCTGCGAGAACTGGAACTCCCGGATTTTCACGACTATGCGGTGGCCGTGCCGGAGCCGGGTGCAGTCCAGGGCGAATCAACGCGGGTGCTCGGGCAATACCTGCGGGACGTTCTGAAATTGAGCCTGCCCAAACGGCATTTTCGGGTTTTCGGACCCGACGAAACCACGTCAAATCGCCTGACCGCGCTGTGGGAGGTCACAGATCGCACATCCTCCGCCATTGTCTACCCGTATGACGACCACGTCTCTCCCAATGGACGGGTGATGGAGGTGTTGAGCGAGCATCAATGTGAAGGTTGGCTGGAGGGCTACTTGCTGACCGGGCGGCACGGGTTTTTCTCGTGCTACGAAGCATTCATCCACATTGTGGACTCCATGTTCAACCAACATGCAAAATGGCTCAATGTGACCCGTCACATTCCTTGGCGTCGCCCCATCGCCTCGCTTAACATTCTGCTTACCTCACATGTCTGGCGTCAGGATCACAACGGATCAACACATCAAGACCCGGGTTTTCTGGACATCGTTGCCAACAAACAAGCCGAACTGGTCCATATCTATCTTCCGCCGGATGCAAACACGCTGCTCTCCATTTCCGATAATTGTCTGCAAAGCCGGAACCTTGTGAACGTGATCGTGGCGGGCAAACAGCCGGAGTGGCAGTGGCTTGACATCGACGCTGCCGTCCAACATTGCACGGCGGGCATCAGCATCTGGGAATGGGCTAGCAATGACTTCGCGGGCGAACCCGATGTCGTGATGGCCTGCGCCGGCGATGTGCCGACATTGGAAACCCTCGCTGCCGTCAGCTATTTGTGGAAGTATTTCCCTGACCTGAAAGTGCGAACCATCAACATAGTAGATCTTTTTCGGTTGCAGTCCAGTAGTGAACATCCACATGGGCTGGACGACAGGGATTTCGATACCCTGTTTACAGAGGATAAACCCGTCATCTTTGCGTTTCACGGCTATCCGGGCCTGATTCACAAGTTGACCTATAAGCGTACCAATCACGAGAACATGCATGTGCATGGTTACAAGGAAGTCGGAACAACGACGACCCCGTTTGATATGGTCGTGCTCAACGAACTCGACCGGTTCCATTTGGTGATCGACGTAATTGACTATGTGCCGCAACTGGGCGCACGCGCAGCGCATGTCAAGCAGGAACTGCAGTTCAAGCTGACCCAGCACTCCGCGTATACCCGCGAGCATGGCGAAGACATGCCGGAAGTGCGGGACTGGCGGTGGAGTGGTCGTACCACAGCCTGATGCTCCCTCTTGAATTGAAAGGAGCTCTTGATGCAGGGATTCAACCTTCCGTACGAGGCAATCCCGCGAAAGCTCTATTCCAGTGCAGATCTATTTCAGGGCTTTCATCCGAGCTTGCCGGCATCCTGGGCCAAAACCAAGGACTTCGAGATCTACCGACACTTCGTCATGGAGGGCCGCACGACGCCCCGCAACCCTTACATGGGGATGATGCAGGCATTGCACGACAACGCCATCACGGAGGCCACCACGGAGTACATCAAGGCGCGGCGGGTCGTAGCCATCATTGGGGATCACAAAATGGCGCGCAACTCGGCGACTTACAGGAATACCGTCAGCCTTGGCCGCCGGCTCACCCGAAGCGGATTTCTGATCTGCACGGGCGGCGGGCCCGGCGCCATGGAAGCGGGTCATCTGGGTGCCAGCCTAGCAGGCGGCAGCGATGCAGACCAGGACGACGCGCTGAAGCATCTGGGCGTTTACCCTGTTGTGCCTGACTTGGGAAAGATTGTTGATCCCAACGGCGCTGTGGATCCCACGCTGGTGGCTCAGGCCTGCGCTTGGTTCAAGCCCTCGTTCGAGCTCGCCAATTCAATCCAGGCACCGGGTGAGAGTCTGGCGATCCCCACATGGATGTATGGCCACGAGCCTCCCACCCCGTTTGCCACGCACATTGCCAAGTACTTCCAAAACAGCATCCGGGAGGACGGCCTGCTGGCCATTGCCAGGCAGGGCATCGTGTGCATGGAAGGCAAGGCTGGAACGATCCAGGAAATTTTCCAGGACAGCGCGCAGAACGCCTATGAACTGTCGGGCCCCTTCACCCCAATGGTGCTATTCGGGACGGAGTACTGGACGACCACCTATCCGGTGGTTGGCGTGCTGCGCAGGCTGTTCGCGGATCGGTTTGCGAAATACGTCCTCGTCACGGATGAGGTGGAGGCTGCCGCCCGGTTCATCGAGCAGTTCTCTGCCTGAGCAAGCCACCAAGCGGTTGCAGCGCAGTCTACAACTACGCGGCGTGGATCTGGTCTAGGCATTGGCGTTCTCAGCCCGAGAGTAGAAATACTTCTTACACAACTCAGTGGCCAGGACGTAGAGAGCGGTCAACCCAAGCATTGCCAGCATGAGCGGTGCTGGCAAAGGCACAAAACCAAACACCGAGATTAGCGGCAGGTACGGCAGCGCCAGGGTGATCACAATGAAAATCAATGTGCTCAATAGCAGGAGTTTGCCCGGTCTGCTGCGGAAAAAGAGATGGCGCGTTCGTACCACCAGGGCAATGACCAACTCTGTGATCAGGGACTCGATGAACCAGCCCGTGCGGAACTCGTCGGGCGAGGCACGAAACAGAAACAGCAGCGTCCCGAAGGTCAGGAAGTCAAAGACTGAACTGACCAAACCGAAGAGCACCATGTAGTTGCCGATGAACCGGGTGTTCCATCGGTGCGGTTTCTCCACCATTTCCGCGTCCACATTGTCGCCGGCGATGGTTGTGGCAGGGATGTCGGAAAGGAAGTTGTTGAGCAGGATTTGCGGAGCGAGCAGGGGCAGAAATGACAGTAACATCGATGCTCCGCCCATGCTGAACATGTTGCCGAAGTTGGCGCTGATAGTCGTCAGGATGTACTTGAGCGTGTTGGCGAACGTCACGCGGCCTTCATCGATGCCTTGGCGCAAGACGGCCAAATCCTGCTTCAGCAAGACAAAATCGGCGGCGTCTTTTGCCACATCCACTGCCGAGTCCACGGAAAGACCCACATCGGCGGCGTGCAGGGCCGGCGCGTCGTTGATGCCATCGCCCATGTAGCCGACCACGTGCCCACTCTTTTGAAGCGCCAGGATGATGCGCTCCTTCTGGTTGGGATCCACTTCCGCGAAGAGGGTGGTGCGTTCGGCAAGGTGCCAGAGCGCCTCGTCATGCAGGTCGTTGAGCTGACTTCCGGTGAGCACGCCCTGGATTGGCAGGTTCACCGCCTCCGCGACGTGGCGTGCCACTTTCTGATTGTCACCGGTGATGATCTTGATTTGCACCCCGCGCTTGGCCAGATCCACGATGACTTGCTGCACATCGGCTTTCGGCGGATCGAAAAAGAGCAGGAAGCCGACAAAGGAGAGTGCATTCTCATCGGCGCGCGAATAGGCTTCAGGCTGCCCGTCTATCGCTTTCGTCGCTACGCCAAGCACACGGAAACCTTTTTCGCTCCATTCGCTATACCGCTGTTCAATCTCCGCTCGCGTGGTGCTGTCTAACGGATGCGCTCCACCTCCAGACAGTACGCTATCGCAGATGCTCAGAACTTTGTCCAATGCGCCCTTGGTGATGAGGGTGCGCTCGCCCCGGCCATCGGCCGTGATCACACTCAGGCGCTTGCGCACAAAGTCATAGGGGATTTCGTCCACCTTCTGCTCGGTGCCGATGTCCAGCCCGGCCTTCTGCGCAGCTGTTTGAATCGCGTCATCCAGGGGGTTGCTTAACCCAGTCTGGTAGTGCGCATTGAGATAGGCGAAGCGCAGAACGGTCTCGGACGCCTGCCCCTGCGGATCGTGTGCGTCTTCGAGACGGACTACACCTTCGGTGAGGGTGCCTGTCTTGTCGGTGCACAACGTATCCATGCTGCCGAAGTTCTCGATCGAGTTCAAGCGGCGCACGATCACCCCGCGCTTGGCCATCTGCTGTGCGCCGAAGGAGAGTGTGATGCTGATAATTGCAGGTAAGAGCTCCGGCGTCAGGCCTACCGCCAGCGCCAGCGCAAAGAGAAGCGAGTCTAGTACTGGCTTGGCGAGGAAGATGTTGACCGCCAAGACGATTGCCACCATCACCAGCATGACCTGCGTGAGAAGGTTTCCGAAGCGACGGATGCCGCGCTCAAACTCAGTCTCCGGCGGACGCAGTATCAGCCGTTCGGCGACCTGGCCGAACACTGTGGCTTTTCCCGTTTGCACGATCAGCACCTGCGCGGTTCCGCTGCCGGCACTGGTGCCCATGAATACGCAGTTGGTTCGCTCCGCCAGGCTGGCATTTGCCGGGATCACTTCAGGCTTCTTCTCCACCGGAAAAGTTTCGCCGGTTAGCACGGCCTGGTTAACAAAGAAGTCATTTGCTTCCAGCACGATGCCGTCGGCGGGGATCAGACTGCCCGCGGATAGCATCACCACGTCGCCTGGAACCACCTGTTCGGATGGCAGCATCTGCGGCTGGCCGCCACGCAGCAAGCTTGATTTGATCGTGACGCGTGAGCGTAGTTTCTCGACGGCGTTGGTCGCACTATATTCCTGCACGAATCCAAGGATCGTGCTGCCAAGGACTATGGCAAGCACAATGCTGGCATCTACCCACTCGCTCAGGATGCCGGAGACAATTGCGGCAAAGATGAGGATGAGGACCAGCGGGCTTCTGAACTGGCTCAGCAACAGCCGCAGTGCAGTTGCTTGCTGCTGGGCTCTAATGGTATTCAGCCCATATTGCTTCAGACGTCGCTCAGCGTCTGCCGGTTGGAGACCGCTACGGCTGGCCTGCAATGCGGATAGGAGTTGCTCAGGCAAGATGCTCCAATATGCCACTGGAGCTTCCCGGAGGAACTGTTGTCCCGTTTTGGGCGGCGTGCCGGAAGAGAGATCAGGGAGCGGTTTCATTTGCCCATGCATAACTCGTCTGGTTATCAGATCATTGGAGCATGGGACGTTTTGTGTAGAAGGAACACCATGCCTTGAAGGGGCACCAGGCGGCGACCAATTGAGCAGACTGAATTGGGCACTCTTCAATAATACACAATCTATTTGCCTGAGTCACGCGCTATTTGTCAAGTAAAGTAGCCTGGGCACAGCAGCTCATCCCGGCATTCACAGAATGGACTTTCATAACTGATGGAGAGTCCTTGAGGCGCGCGTCCACGTCGTAGATGTCCACTTGCAGAGTCTTTGCTGTCCTAGCCTTGCGAGTTAAGAGGGCGTGTTTGGTCTACTGGCTCTACTCGTTCTACGGCGATTGCTGTAAGGTGGCTGTAGAAACCGACGCCGCGTGGTGGCTTAATCGCTGATGAATGCCGCCTTGCGCATGCCCTCAGGATCGAGGTGAAATCACCTATCAATAGCAATCGCCCAAGCGCCGCCCGGCGCGACCATCTCGCACGGAGGCGCCGGATTGTTGCTACTGAGTCGTTTTCCTGATCTTGCGGATAGCCTGTCGCGGCGTACTGCCCTTGATTTTGCTCAAGGACTTGGGGAGAATGTAGACTGCGTGCAGGAGATTCTCAATTATGTCCATGATTTCGTTGACGATGTCGGAGGTTGGCGCGTAAGCTCTCTGTGCTGCCGCGCTCCTGGCTTCCAAGGCTGCCCTCAGTATTTCACGATTCGCTTTTCCGATAAATCCCTTGGCCTCAAGCACCTTCAACCGGTTCTGAAATGTCCCGAGGCGGCCCGCCTTTTGAGTCATGACAGTATCCAGAATTGTACGAGCGCCCATGACGGCAAGTTTGCGGCTGTCATCTGCAAGAGCGGCATAGATCTCGGTAACGAGTGATTGAAGTTGGATTGGCAGGTCCCTGGACCAAGCCGGTTTTTTGCGCTGAACTCTTGGAGGGTAGAAGTTGGTGCAGAACAATGCGCCGTCAAGCAGCTCGTCAGCGCGCAGTGAGATGCTTTGGCAGCCACCGCATTCAAGCATTGCGTACTCATATTCCACGTCAGGCGGTGCACCCCCCTCAAACTCTTCTTGTTCAAACCATTCTGCAAAATGCCGTATCGCCACCACCAGATGATTCGTCGGGTGGCCGCAACTGTTGCAAGGGGATGTAACTACTTCGTTCACTTGCATCGCGAGGCCTCGGTTAATGAGGATCGGCTGAACCCCCAGCTGATACTATTGTAGCGCAAATCCATCTACGATTGATTCGGGTTGCTACAGAAAAGAGAGCCTCCGATATCCGGGGACTCTCTTTGTTCCCAAATCTGGGACTTTCTGAAGCTAGAATCGCTCCATTTAGGTGCCCCACCAGGGACTTCCGCCCTCAACCCACTGATTAGATGTGACCGACCGGGGATTCGAACCCCGAACCAACTGATTAAGAGTCCGAGCCAAGTAAATATATAGCGTCCATGGCGTGAAAAAGCGGCTACACAGTGCCGAATCTACGGGTAAATCTGTCTACTGCGTCCATAGTTACTTCAGCGTGTTGTCCCATCTGCAACCGAATTGCAACCGGATTGCAGCTGGAAGAGGAAAGGCGGCTTAAGTCCTGACCCGGCTGGCTGTTCGCGCAGGTTCACCTGTCAGCGTTGGGCAAAGAGAGGCTGCGCGCAACGGGGGTATTGCCTTCCCCTTCTCGTCGAAGTCGCAATACAATTAGGAACGCGGGGCTGCGTGTACTCAACGGCTGAACAGCGGATCGTCGAGCCAGAGAGTCAAGCTCGTTGATGCAGGATACGGAGTCCAGAAAATGCAGAAGCGCAAACTGGGAAAGAGCAATCTGGAAGTCTCAGCTATCGGGCTTGGCTGCATGGGAATGAGCTCTGACTACAGTCCGACCCCAGACAAGCAGGAGATGATCTCACTGATTCGCTTAGCCATCGAACTAGGCGTAACCTTCTTCGATACCGCCGAAGCCTACGGCCCCTTCGCAAACGAAGAACTGGTGGGTGAAGCTCTCTCTCCCGTGCGCGACCAGGTTGTGCTAGCTACCAAATTCGGCTTCAAACTTGGTCCCAATGGGCAGCAGATTGGCGTGGATAGCCGGCCAGAGCACGTCAAGCAGGTCGCGGAGGCCTCGCTCAAGCGACTCAAGGTCGATACCATCGATCTGTTCTATCAGCATCGGGTTGACCCGGACGTGCCAATCGAAGACGTGGCGGGAGCGGTGAAAGACTTGATTCAGGAAGGCAAGGTCAGGCATTTCGGGCTCTCGGAAGCAGGTGTGCGGACGATCCGCCGCGCGCACGCAGTCCAGCCGGTCTCTGCCGTCCAGAGCGAATACTCGCTATGGTGGAGAAAGCCTGAAGAAGAACTGCTGCCGGCCCTGGAGGCACTCGGGATCGGCTTCGTGCCATTTAGCCCGCTTGGCAGGGGCTTCCTCACGGGAAAGATAAACGAAAACACCAAGTTCGACAGATCTGATTTCCGCAACATCGTTCCACGCTTTACGCCGGAGGCTCGCAAGGCGAATCTGGCCCTGGTAAGTGTCCTTGGCAATATTGCAGAACACAAGAATGCGAGCCTTGCTCAATTGGCGCTCGTGTGGCTGATTGCCCAAAAGCCGTGGATTGTCCCCATCCCAGGGACCACGAAACCAGAGCGCCTTCAAGAGAACATTGGAGCAGTCGCAGTCCAGCTTACTCCCGACGATCTGCGTGAGATCGATGGCGCGGCCTCAAAGATCGCAGTGCAAGGAGCCCGGTACCCTGAGGAACTGGATCGCATGACCGGACTCTAAGCGAGACAGGAGATGCGCCGATGACAACGTGGACGGGCGAGGAGCTCACCAGGATCGGAAAAGCAGACGAACTGCGGATCGCGTCGCTCCGAGGCGACGGCACGCTGCGAAACCCGGTGACGATCTGGGTCGTCCGCCTCGGTGATGACCTCTACGTCCGAGCGGTGAACGGACGCACCGGCCTATGGTTTCGCCTCGCCCAGGAGCGGCACGAAGGCCACATCCAGGCCGGCGGCGTGAACAGGGATGTGACGTTCGTGGAGGTCGATGCCGACCCCGCCCTCGATGACCAGATCGACGCGGCGTACCGCAGCAAATACGGCTACTCCCCGAGCGGCGTAAGCCACATCATGAGTGCCGCGGCACGGGCCGCGACCATCAAGCTCCTGCCGCGCTGAGCAGGCTCCGATCTCAACGACCACTCATGTCAAAAAATCGGCTTGAATCCTTCAGAGGATGAATTGATCACTGGGACTATATTCGATATCAGAAGGTTCTCAATACACGATGGCCCGGGCCTGCGCACCACTGTATTTTTCAAGGGATGCCCGCTCAGATGTTCCTGGTGCCATAACCCGGAAGGTCAGGCCCGGAAACCGGAGCGCTTCTTTTGGGATGACCGCTGCCTGAGATGCCAGGTTTGTATTAGCACATGCAAGCAGGGTGCCATCAGTTTGGTTGGCGATCATATCACCACAGACGACGAGAAGTGCATCCTCTCTGGAGACTGCGTTGAGGTCTGTTATGCCGAAGCGCGGCAGATTGCAGGGAGCGAAATGACCATCGCCCGGGTGATGTCAGAAGTTGAGCGCGACGTGGCTTTCTATGATCAATCCGATGGCGGGGTCACGATTTCCGGTGGTGAACCCTTGATGCAACCAGACTATCTGCTGGCGCTCCTTCTAGCTTGCAGGGAAACGGAGATCAATACAACCCTCGATACCTGTGGCTTTGCCAGTTGGGAAACAATCAACCGAATTCGCCCCCATGTAGATCTCTTTCTGTACGACCTGAAATTCATCGACCGTGCCCTGCACAAGATGCATACCGGCGCCTCCAACATGCGGATCCTGGAAAACCTGCAAAGGCTTTCGAAGCATGGGCACAACATCATTTTACGAATGCCCATTGTTCCCGGTATCAATGCGGACGCTGAAAATGTCCACGCCATCGCAGGCTTTGCGGCGGCTTTACCATCTCTGAATCGAATTGATGTATTGCCATATCACCGTGCCGCCATGAGTAAATACGAGCGGCTGCACAGAACTTACAAATCCGCCGAACTCCTGCCTCCCTCGGAGGAGGGAATGGCAGAGGCAGTCCGCATTTTCGAAGAGTACGGCCTAAGAGTCAAGGTTGGAGGGTAGACGCATGAGCATGAACGAGAGAGTCACCCGACTAAGGAAACAGAGTCTGGCTGTCATCCCTGCCGTCTCAACTGAGCGGGCTGAGTTGATGACGGCATTCTACAAGCAGCACACCGCACTGACCTCCGCGCCGGTCACCCGCGCTGAGTCATTTCGCTACCTGATGGAACACAAGCTGATCTATATCGGCGAAGACGAACTAATCGTGGGCGAAAAAGGTCCGGCACCCAAAGCAACACCCACTTACCCTGAGTTGTGCTGTCACAGCCTGCAAGACCTGGATATCCTCGATTCCCGGGGGAAGATCCCTTTCAAGGTCAGTGCCGAGGCAAGAAAGGTATATGAAGAGATCATCATCCCGTTCTGGCGGGGTAAATCAATGCGCGACCTGATCTTTGGCGAAATGACTGACAACTGGAAAGATGCCTACGAGGCCGGTGTTTTCACCGAATTCATGGAACAGCGCTCGCCAGGCCATACCGTCCTGGACGACAAGATCTATCGAAAGGGAATGTTGGACTTTCAGCAGGATATCGAACGGAGCATGCAAGACCTGGACTACCTAAACGACGCCGAAGCCTATGCCAAGCAGGAACAGCTGAAAGCCATGCACATTGTCGCCGGGGCAATCATCCACTTTGCCGAGCGGCATGCTGAAAAAGCGCGTCAACTTGCCCGGCAGGAGGTCAATACCCAGCGTAAGGCAGAACTTGAACACATTGCCGAGGTTTGCTCATACGTCCCGGCACACGCTCCAAGGGATTTCTGGGAGGCACTGCAAGCCTATTGGTTCATCCATTTGGGCGTGACCAGCGAGCTCAATCCCTGGGATGCTTTCTGTCCGGGCAAGCTCGATCAGCACCTGTATCCATTCTACAAGATGGGCCGGGAGCAGGGAACGTTCACACAGCAGGAGGCGGAGGAGCTGCTCCAGTGCTTTTGGATCAAGTTCAATAACCAACCAGCTCCACCCAAGGTCGGGGTAACAGCGGAGGAAAGCAGCACGTATACAGACTTCGCTCAGATCAACCTGGGGGGTGTTAAGGAGGACTCTTCCGATGCGGTCAACGAGGTTACGTACCTGATCCTGGACGTCATCGAGGAGATGCGGCTGCTGCAGCCCAGTTCTTCCATCCAGGTCAGCAAGAAGAATCCCGACCGCTTTATCAAGCGCGCCGCCCGCATCATCAGGACCGGTTTCGGTCAGCCATCGATATTCAACAGCGACTTGATCGTCCAGGAACTGGTGAGAATGGGCAAATGTGTGGCCGACGCCCGCAACGGGGGTTCAAGTGGCTGCGTGGAGGTAGGCGCCTTCGGCAAGGAGAACTACAACCTGACCGGCTACTTCAACATGCCCAAGGTGTTGGAACTCACGCTGCACAACGGTGTGGACCCGCGTACCGGCAAGAGAATCGGTCCAGAGACCGGCGATGCTGTCCAGTTAAGGTGCTTTGAAGACTTCTTTGAAGCTTATCGAAGGCAGCTGAACTATTTTGTTGAAGTCAAGGTATCGGGTAGTAATGTGATCGAGCGACTATATGCCGCATACATGCCCGCACCATTCCTCTCCCTGCTGATCGACGACTGCATAGCTACCGGCAAGGACTATCACAACGGCGGCGCAAGGTACAACACGACCTATATCCAGGGGGTCGGCCTGGGCACGATGGCCGATGCAATGACCGCCATCAAAGTCCACGTATATGACAGGAAAACGGTGAGCATTGCGGAGTTGCTAACCGCTCTCCGTGCTGATTTTGAGGGCTGCGAGCGGCTGCGCCAGATGCTCTTGAACAAGACGCCCAAATACGGGAACGACGATTGCGAGGCCGATGAAGTGATGCAGACGGTCTTCGAAGCTTACTATGCCGCCATAGACGGCCGACCAAACACCAAGGGTGGCACGTATCACATCAATCTGCTGCCAACTACGTGTCACGTCTACTTCGGCTCAGTGTGCGGAGCGACACCGGACGGACGGAAGGCTTGGACGCCGCTATCGGAAGGCATTTCACCGGTGCAGGGCGCAGACCGGCACGGCCCGACTGCAGTGCTGAAATCTGCCGCCAAGATGGATCACGCGCGCACCGGGGGCACGCTGCTCAACCAGAAATTCACGCCCCAGTTGCTTGAAGGGGATGCCGGCCTCGATATGCTGGTGCAGTTGGTGCGTACGTACTTCAGGTTGGATGGTCACCATATCCAGTTCAATGTGGTAGACGCCGAGACGCTGCGCGCCGCTCAACGCACCCCGGAACAATACCGGGACTTGATCGTGCGCGTGGCCGGCTATAGTGATTATTTCTGCGATCTGGGCAAGTCGCTGCAGGATGAGATCATTGCCAGGACTGAGCACCAGTCGTTTTGAGAATTCAGATTCTATGCGATCCCACATTTTGGCTTCACAAGTCCTATTGGGTCTACTGTTTCCACCCTTTCTACCGTGATTACTGTAAGTTTGCTGTAGTACCTCTACACTTTCGAGAAGTCGATGTTTCGCAAGCTAGACCATGTTCACATCACCGCACGGGTCAACATCCCGATCTGTCCCAGAGCGATAACCGCTTCAACCACCGGCGTTTTGGTGGCAAATTCTGGGGAGTCTTGTAGACTCTCACAAGCTCTTTCCTGCAGACATCGCAGGTTATGGATTCGGCGCCTCCAACAAAAGCTATAATGGATGTGCTTGAATATATTGGGTTCTCCCAATCGGGGTTAGTTGGGCTCTTACCGCGACCAAGCGAAGATTGTGTCCGTTTCCCTCCTTTCCACCAAGTTTTATGTTCCAGACGCACGACCGAATGGTGTTTCGCGCCCCTGCCTGATCGAAAGGCTGTGTCAGGGTCTATCGAATGGCGCCTGGGACAAGTACAGGGCGCCCAGTACGGCTCAGAGTCGGCTTTCGGTCCAGTCTGGATCCTTGGAGTCAGATTCGCTTCCGGCTAGCTCACACGAGGCTTCCGGAGGAGGTTCTACATGAGACATTCACACTCCTTTTCCCGACGGGACTTCATGAAGGTCACGGGGCTGACTGTGGCGAGTGCCGCCCTCTCATCTTGCACATCGCTCCTGCCAAAATCTCGGGCGCAGGGCGCAGAAGAAATCCAATTGGTCTATCAAGATTTCAGTGACAACTGGTTTCAGTCGATGGCCAAGCAGCTTCTCGAGCAATTTCACGCGGATCACCCCAATATCAACGTCTACTTCATCCCCGATCCTGCTAACGTAGTTGATCAGATGCCGATCGATATGCAGGCTGGGACAGCCGCCGACCTTTTCCAGGGCTGCTGCGCCCACTTTCCGACCTGGGCTCAGAAAGGCTACACGCTCGACCTCCGGCCTTATGTCAAGGCAGACCTTGACGCGGCGACGATCGCAGATTGGGATCCGGCTCAGTACCGTGCCCTTTTCACGAGCGACGGCCGGCAGTTCGGGCTTCCGAAGTATCACGGTGCGCTCGCCCTGTATTACAACAAAGATCTGTTTGACGAATATCGCGTCGACTACCCCGACGGTTCCTGGAATCACGATGATTACCTGCAGGCGATGAAAATGCTCACCCACGATCGCAACGGCGACGGCAAAACCGATCTGTGGGGCAGTATGGTGGACGTGTATTGGGATCGAATACAAATCCATGTGAATGGTTGGGGCGGGCATTTCGCAGACCCGGCCGACCCCACGCGTTGCCTAATGGGTCAGCCGGAGGCGTTGGCGGCCCTGGAATGGCTGCGAGCCCGAATGTGGGACGACCGATGCATGGCAACCCTCCCCGACGTCGATCGCCTGAGTACTCGTCAAGCCTTCATGGCACAGAAGACTGCCATGACCGAAGATGGTTCGTGGGCATTAAAAGACATATTCACAAACGCGCTCTTCCGCATCGGCGTAGCCCCGTTCCCGTCGGGCCCGGTACGCAAAGTTACCTTGGCTACGACAGACGGATTCGGCATTTACGCGGGAACCAAACACCCGGAAGCGGCGTGGGAGCTGCTGAAATTCCTCATCAGCAAGGATAGCGGGCGGACCATGGCTCGTGCGGCCTTCCTGCAGCCGGCGCGTGCCTCCCTCGTGGAGGACTGGATCGGCTACGTCCGGGAAGGGTTTCCCCAAGCGGCGAAAGATGTCGATCTGGCGGCGTTCGCCGAGGGACAGCTCAAGGGCTACTCCGTGGTAGCCGAGGTATTTCCCAACATGGCCGAGGCCACGCGCATCGCCCAGGACGCATGGGACCAGATTCTCACTTTGGGCCTGAAGCCCACTGAGAGCATGGTCGCGGCTGCCCAGCAAATTGAGGACGCCCAGAAATAGGGACCGACATGGCGCCCAAGCGCGCCCACACACGCCTGCGGACACGGATCCTGATGTGGTCGTTTGTCCCGACCACGATCATTCTGCTTGCCGTGGCAGTAACGATCTATTTTGCGTACCAACGCGTTACGCAGGACCTTGTCGTCGGGAGGAACCAGCAGCTCGTTCGACTCTCGGCCGGGGAGCTATCTGCGAACCTCAGCACCTATGTGAATGCGCTCGCATCGCTCACGCGGACGCCCGACCTGTACGCAGACGATCCAACCCTGCAATCTGCCGCCCTCATGCAGGCTTCAAACCAACTGCTCATTTTCGACGGCGGAACCCTCATCCTGGATCGCTTTGGAAAGGTCACCGCGGCGCAGCCTGATCAGCCGGGCCTGGTTGGGCAGGATTGGTCCGCTCGCAGCTTCTTTCGCCAGATCCTCCGCACGGACCAACCAGCATTCTCTGATACGCTGTCGGCGAGCAGGCTGGACTCCGCGGTCGTTGGGATCGCCGTCCCGATCATGAATGCGCAGGGAGAATTCCGGGGTACGCTGGTCGGGATGTTTCGACTGAGGGCATCCAGCGCCAGCGCATTCTATGGGGGTATCGTCAAGCTGCGCCTGGGCGGGAACGGCAGCACCTATCTGGTAGATAGCGCCGGTCGTGTGATCTACCATCCTGATGAACGCCGTATAGGTACCGACCTGCACACACAGCCCGTGGTTATGCAGGTATTGAAAGGACAAGTGGGGTATCTGCGCACCCGCGGACTTGACAACCGGGACATTCTGGCGACTTACGCGCCCGTACCCGGTACACCCTGGGGTCTGATCAATGAGGAGGACTGGGCGGGCCTGCTGGCGGCGAGTCAGGGCTATGGGCAGTTTCTATCCTTGTTGCTTGGTCTTGGGGCCATTGTCCCGATCATCCTCGTCCTACTCGGTGTCAAGCGCATAACTGAACCTATCGCCCAGTTCATCGCCGCGGCGAAGGAGATCGCCGGTGGAAAGTACGGACAGCAGATCACCGTGAGTACGGGAGATGAATTGGAAGAGCTGGGAAATCAATTTAACCAGATGTCGATCCAGCTTTCAGAATCCTATGCACAGCTTGAACAGCGTGTTGCAGCCCGTACGCGTGAACTGGCCACCTTGAATGCGATCGCCGCGGTCGCTAGTCGTTCGTTGAACCTCGATCAAATCCTGAACAATGCGCTCGAGAAGATCCTGGAAGTCCTGGGAATGCAATGGGGCGGCGCATATGCGATTGACGATGAGGGCGCCACGTTGATGCTGCTTGCGCAACACGGCCTGCCTCAGGATTTCGTCGATCGTATCAGCCCCCGGCCCTTGAAGGGGAGTGTGGTCGAAGAGGCTGCACTCACCGGCCACCCCCGGGTTTGGCACATTGGGGATTATCCCGAGGTCGCCTTGAAGCCATTCCTAGAAAGAGAAGGGATTGACCAGGTAATTGGCGTTCCGCTCATGGTCAAGGGCCGATTGGTGGGCGCCTTCATGTTCGGAGCACTCAGAGCAAGACCGATCTCCTCGGAGGAGCTATCGCTACTCGATGCAAGCGGCCAGCAGATCGGGATCGCAGTTGAGAACGCCCGGCTGTACCGGCAGGCAGAAGAGACTGCTGCTATGGCAGAAAGGACGCGTCTAGCGCGCGAGCTGCACGATTCGGTGACACAGTCCCTCTACAGTGTGACACTCTTTGCGGAGGCCTCGGCCAGACTCATGGCAATGAACGATTACAGTAATGCCGCCGAGAATCTGCGCGAACTGCGCGATACCGCGCAGGAAGCATTGCAGGAGATGCGTTTGCTCATCTTCGAACTGCGCCCATCGGCACTGGAACATCAGGGCCTGGCCGCGGCACTTCAGGCACGCCTCGACGCCGTTGAACGACGCGGCGGAGTAAGGGGCGAACTACATATCGCCGGAGAGGATCACTTGTCGCCATTGATGCAGGCTGAGCTTTATCACATCGCTCAGGAAGCACTCAACAATACGCTCAAGCATGCGCATACCCAACGGGTGGATATCTATTTGTTATTCTCTGAGACCGATGTGAAACTGCAAATCCGCGATGATGGCATAGGCTTCAATGCAGCTAACCCGAGCCGCGGCGGGCAGGGCCTTGCAGGCATGCGCGAGAGGGCACAGCGGATTGGCGGTGATCTGTCAGTGGAAAGCACAACCGGCAGAGGGACAACGGTGACCTTTCAAGCCCAGCTGAGATCGCAGGCTGAGGACCAGCTGCTACAAGAAGGAGATCGAACATGACTTCTCCCATTCGCGTTCTCATTTGTGAGGATCACGCCATCGTCCGAAAGGGCATCCGAGCCCTGCTTGCGACTGAGCCCGGCCTCACAATCGTTGGCGAGGCGGGGAGCGGTACAGAGGCGGTTACCCAGGCACTCGCCCTGAAGCCCGACGTTATCCTCATGGATTTGGTGATGCCCGAATTGGACGGCATCGAAGCTACGCGCCAGATCACCGGGCAACGACCTGATGCGCACATTCTGGTTCTGACCAGCTTTGCTGCCGACGACAAAGTCTTCCCCGCGATCAAGGCCGGCGCTCTCGGCTACCTGTTGAAAGACTCCAGCCCGGACGAACTTGTGCGGGCCATCCACCAGGTTGCCAATGGCGAACCGTCTTTGGAGCCAGCGATCGCACGTAAGCTGTTATCGGAATTGCACCATCCGCCGGAGGCGCCGCCGACGACCGATCCACTTACCGCCCGCGAGCTGGACGTGCTCCGCTCCATCTCCCAGGGGTTGAGCAACCGCGAGATCGGCGACCGGCTCGTGATCACTGAGCGGACCGTTTGTACCCACGTCAGCAACATCCTGGGTAAGCTTCACCTGGCCAGCCGAACACAGGCCGCCTTGTACGCCCTGAAGGAGGGATTGAGTTCGCTGGATGACGTTACCCTCTCAGGGTAGAGCTAGTCAAATACACGTAGCTGCTATGGCAGGAATGTTGGAGGAGACCGCGCTGGACGCGGTCTTTTCCTATTATGCCAAGATTCGTGTTCCCTCCGATGTCGACCGGGAACCTACGGGCTATCCTAAGGGTGCGCAAGAGAACCATAACTTCTGTTACGAGGATACGCATGGAACAATCGTTTCGACTTCTTATCGTGGATGATCAACCCCGGACGCGCCAGAGTCTGAGCGCATTATTGGCGATCGACTTTCCGCAGATCGAATTGTCCGAGGCCTCCAATGGCATAGAGACGCTGCGCCAAGTGGAGACTTTGAGGCCGGACGTGGTGGTGATGGACGTGCTCATGCCTGGGGGCGATGGCATCGAAGCAACGCGCTCCATCAAAGCGCACTACCCGCTCACCAAAGTCATTCTCTATTCTATGTACGCTGAGTATCAATCTGAAGCACTGGCGGCAGGAGCCGATGCGTTCATCGTCAAAGGGGAACCATCCGGAACCCTGGTTACAACCATTGCGGACCTGGTCAAGGCTAATCCAGCGTCGAGCCGGATAAGAAGGGGAGAGTAAGGATCCCAAGGAGGAAACATGGACGAGGAGAGCGCCTGCGTCATTCGAGCACAACAAGGAAGTGACGAAGCCTTCACTGAGCTAGTGGAGGCCTATCAGACGCCCGTCTACAACCTGTGCTATCGCATGCTGGGACAGCATGAGGCTGCGGAAGACGCGGCACAGGAGACTTTCCTGCGGGCCTACCAGTATCTCCATCGCTATGACTGCCGGCGGCCTTTTGCAACCTGGCTCCTGTCCATTGCTGCTCACTATTGCATCGACGGCCTGCGCCGGCACAGATATTCGACGACGGCGGTTGACCACGGCCAGGAAACCAGCTACCTGCAACTGGCGGATGCTCATGCGCCAAACCCCGAATCGGCGGCGATGCAGAGCGAGCAGCGCGGGCAAATCCAGGCTTTGCTCAAGAGTCTCAACGGGGTGGATCGGGCGGTCATAGTCATGAGCTACTGGCATGAATACTCCGAGGCCGAGATCGCTGAATCACTGAATCTCACCGTGAGCGCCGTGAAATCCAGGCTTTATCGGGCGCGGCGTGAACTGGCTGGCCTGTGGCATGCAGAGAGCACTGCCGGCCGCGGCGTATTCGGTCCTGCGGCTTCGCTCCAGCAGGTGGCAGGCAGGGCCTCCTGAGCCAGACAATGTCGCATTCGGAGTGGAGAAACCCCATGGAAATCCCTCGTCACTGGAGAATGAAAGCCCAACGCTACCGCTTGGAAGGTTCGATCTGCCCGAGCTGCGGGCGCGTTGCGTGGACTGCTGAAACAAGTGCGTGATCTAGGCATGCCATTGGTCTCGGTCATTCAAGTCCAATTCAATGAAACTCATCCATATCTTTCAAGACAAGGAGACAAGAAATGAAAACAGACAACACCACCACAAGAAGCGCCAACACATCGCCACTTGGTTATGCAAGAATTGCAGGGATCTTCTACCTGAGCTTGGTTCCGCTCGGCTTCTTCGGCAGCAAGTATATTCCATCCATCACTGTGCCCGGAAATGCGGCGGAAACAGTTAGGAACATCGTGGCTCATACATCGCTGTTCCGTCTCAGTATGTTGAGCGCCCTAGTTACGCCTATCGTCACTATCATGGTAGCTCTCTTCTTATATGAGTTGCTCCAACCGGTTAATAGAAGGCAGGCTGTGCTCATGGTTGTATTCGCGTCGGCCGCCGCTCCCATCGCCATGCTCAATGAGCTTAACCATTTTGCCGTCCTGCTACTCCTGAACGGCGCTGATTATCTAAAAGCGTTTAGCGTGCATCAAGTGTATTCCCAGGTAATGCTGCTCCTCGATTTGAACCACTATGGGGCCTTCATTACCGCGATATTTTGGGGTCTTTGGCTGCTGCCCATGGGATATTTGGTTTTCCAGTCGGGTTTTCTTCCGAGAATTATTGGCGTGTTGCTGATTATTGCGGGCGTTGGCTATGTAGTAGATTCCGCCGCGTTGTTTCTTGTGCCTGATCTTGATATATCGATTTCCCAGTTTACCTTTGTCGGAGAATTGTTCTTGCTCCTATGGCTTTTGATTAAGGGAGTAAACGTCGAGAAGTGGGAAGAATGTGCCGCTCAATCTGCCTGACATGACACTCATCCCTATCGTTCACAAAAGGAGACACACATGAACACAATCAATAAGACCACCGCCAAGGAAGATGTGAAGATAAGTGTGAAGATGAAGCTTTCAGCACTATGGGTAGCTCTGATGTTGTTGTACATATATGCTGACATATTTTCACTATTTAGGCCAGGCCAGATAGAGGAAATGATATCTGGACGAATGGGTCCTTTTCCAGTGACTCAAGGTTCGTTGTTTGCGACCTCAGTATTGATGATCATTCCCGCGGTCATGGTGTTCCTATCCTTGACACTGAAGCCTAAGGCAGATCGCTGGGCTAACATCATCCTAGGTGTACTGTATACGTTTGTCAATATTAGCAATCAGATTGGGGAGCCCTGGATGTACTACATAGCCTATGGCGTAGTAGAACTCGCGGCGAGTCTACTCATCGTTTGGTATGCATGGAAGTGGCGCAACCCTGAAGGGCAGCCCTAATCATGTTGAACCCGGTTAGGCAGATGCATCAGATGTCCAACCATAATCCCGCTCACATTCAATCAAACTCATCAATGTCGTTCAAACAAGGAGACATAACATGAAAACGTACAGAAAGACCGCAATAGTTGTGGGAGTACTATATATTATTGGGACGGTCGCAGGCGTGCTCAGTGTCGTCGCCACAGGGCCCATTCTCGACGCTTCAGACGTTCTTGCCAAAGTGGCTGCCAACCCTAATCAGCTGACGATTGGCGCCTTGCTTGTGCTGCTGATGGGCCTTGCACTTGCCATGGTTCCAGTCATGCTTTTCCCAATCTTCAGGAAGATCAATGAAGTCTTGGCTGTGGGGTATGTTGTCTTTCGGGGAGCGCTGGAGACTATGACCTATATTGTCATGGTCATCACGTGGCTATTCCTATTAATAGTAGGTCGGGAATATGTCGCAGCCGGAGCTCTAAATGCTTCCTATTTTCAAACCCTGGGCTCCCTATTGAAAGAAGGAAACGATTCAATTGGCCCACTTTTGGGAATCGTCTTCAGCCTGGGTGCTCTAATGCTGTATTACCTCCTCTATCAATCCAAACTCATTCCTCGATGGATATCAGGTTGGGGTGTCTTCGCCATCCTATTGGCTCTGGCTTCGGAGTTCTTAACTATGTTCCATCTCATGAGTTCTTTTTCTACATTCGATATGGCTGTGAATGTTCCAATCTTCCTTCAAGAAATGGTGATGGCGGTATGGCTGATCGTTAAAGGATTCAATCCATCGGCAATCGCTTCTCTGTCTGCGAAAACAGAATAACAGATTGATTTGACGCACTTTAGGACTGGCAGTCCTGAAGATGACGCCGGATTGCCAGTCCTGCAAAACATGAGCAACAAACTAGAGGCAGCATTGGAGGAAGATATGAAGATGAATTCGCCCCAAAAGACCGCAAGAGTTGCAGCGTTCGTGTTTCTAATCATAGTATTTCTAGGGATGTCTACTGAACTTCTTATTCGTCCGGGCATGATTGTGCCGGGAGATGCCGCGGCAACCGTCAAGAATATCGCGGCTTCTCAAGCGCTCTTCCGTCTCTCCCTGGTGAGCGAACTAATCCGCCAGGCGCTACTGATGTTATTGCCGCTGATTCTATACAAATTACTCAAACGGGTTAACGAGACCGTCGCATCGCTTATGGTCATATTCGCCCTGGTCTGTGTCCCTATCTCGATGCTCAATGAGCTTAACCATTTTGCTGTCCTGCTGCTATCGAGTGGCGCTGGCTATCTCACAGCATTCAAAGCAGATCAATTGAATGCCCTGGTGATGTTTTTTCTCGAGTTGCGCAAATACGGAACTTTTATCCCCCAGGTTCTTTCCTTTTGGGTACTGCTCCTTGGCTATTTAGTTTTCAAGTCGGGTTTCCTTCCCAGAATTCTGGGCATCTTGTTGATGCTTGCAGGTTTATGCTATACGGTCGATGCTATTCTATTTTTTCTTGTTCCTAACTTCGATGCGACGATACTTGGCCTGTTTGCGTTTATTGAAGAGGCATTATTCTACTTGTGGCTTTTGATTAAGGGTGTAAACGAGCAAAAGCCAGCATGAATTGAGATTGGCTGAGACACTCATCCATATCGCTTCAGAAAAGGAGACAAAAATGAAAACCCTACAGAAGATGGGTGGAGTTGCTGCACTCATCGATGCCGCGACATACCTGGTGTCTATGGGGTTGCTTTTCACCTTACTGGCCCCCATGGGTAGCACGGACCTCGATTTTGGCCAGTTCATGGCTTTCTTCATAGACAACCAGACAATCGTGTTCATCTGGCACCTGCTCATGTATATGGTAAACGGTGTCTTTCTGGTGATCCTGGCGCTGGCGCTCTACGACCATTTGAAGGCCGGCTCGCCCGCAATGGCGCAGGTGGCGACCGTCTTGGGGCTGCTCTGGGCTGTCATGGTCTTTGCCAGTGGTTTTATTACAAACTACGGTTTCGAGGTAATCGCGAATCTCTATGGCAAAGACCCCGCTCAAGCTGCGACGCTCAAGTTGGTGCTTGACACGGTAACCCTGGGGCTAGACCACTCAGACCGGTTTTTGGGCTGCTTATGGGTTCTTCTCGTAAGTTGGGCCGCCTTGCGGTCAGGGGCGCTGCCCAAAGCATTGAACTATCTTGGCCTGGTGATCGGTGTGCCAGGCATTATTAGCACGGTTTTCCCGGCCGCCAATGAACTGGCGTACGCCTTTGGGTTGGGGATCATCGTCTGGTGGGTATGGCTGGGGATTGTCATGTTGCGTAGCAACCCAAGCCGGGCAGCGTAAAAAGCCCGCCACAGACTAACCGCCTTTTCGATTTCAAGGCCCAATGGCAGGCAGAAGCATTGGAGTTGGTGGCACAGACCTGACCCGATACTCCGATTTCAAAATAATGATCCTGGAGGAATGCTCATGAAAGCGATTGTTTGCACAGAATACGGGAGACCCGATGTTCTTCAACTTCAGGAAGTGGCAAAGCCTGCTCCCAAAGACAATGAAGTTCTGATAAGAATATATGCGACATCGGTGAATTACGGGGATCTTGTGGCTCGACATTTCAATGAGATCTCCCCTCGCGAGTTCAAGATGCCATTCATATTCTGGCTCCTGGCAAAACTATCTTTTGGTTTGAGACAACCAAAGATAACCAGATTGGGGAATGAGTTGGCCGGGGAGGTCGAAGCCGTCGGCAAAGATGTAGAACGCTTCAAGATAGGAGATCAGGTTTTTGGTTATCCCGGTCAGAGCTTCGGTGCTTATGCCGAGTATCTTTGTATGCCTGAAAACGGTGTGCTGGCCATAAAACCGGTCAACATGACCTATGAGGAAGCTGCCGTCGTTCTCTATGGGGCCATCATGGCCTTGAATTTGCTTCGAAAAGTAAATGTCCACAGCGGACAAAATGTTTTGATCAATGGCGCTTCTGGAGGGATCGGTTCTGCCGCGGTGCAGATTGCCAAGTATTTTGGAGCAGAAGTGACCGGGGTCTGTGGCACTCCGAGACTGGAATTTGTAAAATCCCTGGGAGCCGACAAGGTAATTGACTACACCAAAGAAATGTTCACTCAAAACGGTGAGACCTATGACCTGATTTTCGACATTTTGGGCAAAAGTTCGTTCTCACAGTGTCAAGGCTCGCTCAAGCCAAACGGAATCCTTCTTTTCGCCAGCTTCAAGATGAAACAGCTTTTTCAAATGCTCTGGACTTCAAGAATAGGCAGCCGGAAAGTCATCTGTTCGCTTGCACCAGGAAGTGTTGAAGATCTATTGTCCGTCAAAGAGCTGATCGAGGCGGGTAAGATCAGAGCGATCATTGATAGACGCTATCCGTTGGAACAGGCGGCCGAGGCTCACCGGTATGTCGAACAAGGGCATAAGAAAGGGAACGTCGTTATCACGGTTGGAACTACCCACAAACAACAAGGAGAGAGAAAATGAATACAAACAATAGAACCGCCGGATATGCTGCTCGCCTCGAGATTGACTATCCTGAAAAACTGGATCGGTTGACAACTTTCTTCCGAATACTCTGGATCATTCCCATTGCCATCATCCTGGGTTTAATATCCGGGGCTGGGGAGACGATCACCAACACGGTTGTCCTCAATCAAGCCGGTGAGGTTATCAGGACAACCCAGGAGACGGTCGGTGGGCTGGTGAGTGGTCTCGTTTCAGCCACCGCCCTAATGATCCTCTTTCGACGGCTTTATCCACGCTGGTGGTTCGAGTTTGCTCGCGAGCTGACCCGCTTTGAGGCCAGAGTCAGCGCCTATGCGGGCCTGCTCACGGACCGATACCCATCGACCGTCGACGAGCAGTCCGTCCACCTGGAAATTGATTACCCCAACGTAGAAACTGACCTCAATCGGTGGTATCCCCTTATCAAGTGGCTGCTCGCGATCCCGCACTATTTCGTCCTGCTTTTCCTGAGCGTTGCCAGCTTCTTTGCATTGATCATGGCCTGGTTTGCCATTCTAGCTACCGGTCGATACCCGAGGGGCCTCTTTGACTTCAACGTCGGGGTTAGTCGCTGGTGGCTGCGGGTGCGAGCCTACGCATTCCTGCTGGTAACCGACCGCTATCCACCTTTCAGCCTGGGTGCCGTCTAAAATTGTCTTTATGTCTTCTGTAAAATGTGGAAGCCTGCTGAAGCATTTTACAGAAGACGAATTGCATTGCCACCAGATCAAGGTGAACTTGAAGGGAACCTCATGAACGCAATTGTCTACACAGAATACGGCCCGCCAGAAGTGCTGCGGCTGCAAGAAGTGGAGAAACCCGCGCCCCGGGACAGGGAAGTGCTGGTCAAAGTCCACGCCACCACCGTCACCATCGGCGACACCATCATGCGCAGTCTCAACATGCCCATCCCTGGCTGGCAAAAGCTCCTGGCACGGCTCTACCTGGGGATTCGCAAACCCAAACGCCCGATCCTGGGGATGGAACTGGCCGGGGAAATTGAGTCAGTAGGCAAGCGCGTGACACGATTCAAGACTGGTGACCAGGTCTTTGCATCTACCTTCGGGGTGAATTTCGGCGGACATGCCGAATACAAATGTCTGCCTGAAGACGGGGTAGTGGCCATAAAACCGGCCGCTCTAACCTTTGAGGAAGCCGCTGCCGTTCCCGGTGGAGGGATGACAGCATTGCATTGCCTCAGAAAAGGAAATATCCGGAGCGGACAAAAGGTTCTTATTTATGGCGCTTCTGGAGCGGTAGGTACTTTTGCAGTACAGCTTGCCAGGCACCACTTTGGGGCAGAAGTGACCGGGGTATGCAGTACCACGAACCTGGAATTGGTGAAATCTCTGGGCGCTGATCAGGTCATTGATTACACTCAAGAGGATTTTACCCAAAGCGACGAGACCTATGATGTCATCTTTGACGCGGTAGGCAAACTTGCACCAGCGCAGGGCAAGAAGGCGCTCAAAGCCGGCGGCGTCTACATCAACGTCCATGCCGACTCAGACGGCTGCGACAAGCTCGAAAACCTGCTCGTGCTCAAAGAACTGGTCGAGGCGGGGAAGATCAAACCGGTTGTTGACCGGCGCTATCCGCTGGAACAGATAGCTGAGGCTCACCGGTATGTCGAAAAAGGGCACAAGAAGGGGAATGTAGTCATAACTGTGGAACAGAATGGCAGGCGGTTGACGACCCATCCGGAGGACGACACAGGGCCGGTCTGGATGCCCACACCGTCGGATGGCTGTTGACCCCTCGCAAGTATGGATTTTCCAAATAAGCCTATAAAGATGGAACTTTTCGAATAATCCACCGTCTTGCATGTGAACTAGTGCACAAAGAGGATGTCACCATAAATCCTTGAGAACGCTGGATCTCTCCAGCTCCTGATCCAAATTGGAGATCAAAATGTTCCGAAAATCATTATTAACCCTGGTCATGCTGATTGTTATCGTACTTTCGGCGTCTTGCAGTCCCCGTCAGGTTAGCCCCACCCCGGCCGTGACCGTTGTGGCAACCGCAAATATCAGTGGTGGGGACCCGGGAGGAAATAACCCAGGCAGTTTCATGCCACCAGGCGCCACAGAAGAGATAACTGACTGGTGGGGCGTCATCAAGAGTACGGAGCCCGGCGCACAGTATGATGATTACTTCGAGCGGCAAGACTTGGGACAGATAATCTATTTTGGCATCGATTCAATGGACCCGGCGGTAAAGTCCCGGATCGAGGCACTACGCAACAGTGGCAAGATCGTTCATCTTTATGGCACATTACTAAGCAATGTGCCTGACTACAACGGCTCGCAGATCCAAGTGGATCGCATTGTGGTTGGAGATAATCCATCAGGCGGTTACATGCCGCCAGGTACTTCAGAAGAAATAGCAGACTGGTGGGGGGTCATCAAGAGTACAGCACCCGGTGCGCAGTATGATGACTATTTTGAAAGACAGGACTTGGGGCAGCAGTTTATCTACTTTGGCATCGATTCATTGGACCCGGCTGTACAAGCGCAGATCGAGGCACTACGCGACAGCGGCAAGATCGTTAGTCTTTATGGCACATTACTGAGTAATGTCCCTGACTACAACGGCTCGCAGATCAAGGTGGATCGCATAGAGGAACAAGCTTCCGGCGGTTTCATGCCACCAGGCGCCACAGAAGAGATAACTGACTGGTGGGGTTTCATCAAGAGTACACAGCCCGGCGCACAGTATGATGACTACTTCGAGCGGCAAGACTTGGGACAGATAATCTACTTTGGCATTGATTCAATGGACCCGGCTGTACAAGCGCAGATCGAGGTACTACGCGACAGCGGCAAGGTCGTTCATCTTTATGGCACATTACTAAGCAATGTGCCTGACTACAACAGCTCGCAGATCCAGGTGGCTCGCATCGAGGTTGAAGAATAACTATCACTCCCCAATGGTTTGGGATGGGAAGACTCGGTCTAGTCATTGCATAATCAGGCGTTCTGTTTCGGGTTGTGTCAATGCCATGACTACGCAGGGTTTCTGGATAGGAGTGCGTGAACGATTCTGGTTGCAGTACGGTTGCAGTACAAAGAGTGCCCTCGGGATCTCGAGGGCACTCTTGCCGCCAAATGCGGGGCTTTCCAAGCACAAAACCGCTGTATCTAGGTGACCGACCAGGGACTTGCCTGCACCTTGCCGCAGGCACAGGTGAACCCTGAACCCACTGATTAAGAGCTCGAGCCAACCGTGTCTATTGCGTGTATGGAGTGAAAACTCGGGTATCTGGTGCCAAATCTAAGGGTAGATCTGTCTACTGCGAGCACAGTCTCTACAGAGTGCGTTTCCAATTGCAGCCGAATTGCAACCAAAAAACAGGAAAGACGACTCATGGTCCTTCTTCAGGGAAAGGCACTGGAATGCTGCATGGGCAGCAGAACAGCGGTGGACACGCGTCCTGTCGAACATGGGCGCCGCCTGCGCCAGCATACGCCTGCCTACCAAAATGCTTTATAGACTCGCGTTGAGTTGATAGTACAGGTCGTTCCAGCGCAGTTCTTTCTTGAAGTCTTCCAGTTTCGTGTCTTCATCGATCACCAGGAATTCCAGCCCGGCCATATCGGAAAAATCGCGTAGATGCTCGGCGGTGACCGCATAGCTGAAGCTGGTGTGATGCGCGCCGCCGGCGTAGATCCAGGCTGCAGCAGCAACCTTGAGGCTGGGTCGCGGCGACCAGAATGCGCGGGCAACCGGCAGCTTCGGCAACGGCGCGTCGGTCGGCCCGACATCCACGACATTGGCCACCAGGCGGAAACGTTGCCCCATGTCCATCATCGACGCGCCGATTGCCGGCCCCGTGTTCGCATCGAAGATCAGCCGCAACGGATCGGCCTTTCCTCCGATGGAGAGCGGCAGGATCTCCAGCTTGGGCCTCGATGTGGCGATCGATTCGCAGATCTCAAGCATGTGCGCACCCAGTACCTTGTCGCCGGATGCCCCAAAGTGATAGGTGTAGTCCTCCATGAAGCTGACGCCGCCCTTTAGTCCGGCGCTCATGACCTTCATTGCGCGTACCAGCGCGGCCGTCTTCCAGTCGCCCTCGGCGCCGAAGCCGTAGCCATCCCGCATCAGGCGCTGCACGGCCACTCCCGGAAGTTGCGCCAAGCCGTGCAGGTCCTCAAAGGTGGTAGTAAAGGCCTTGAAGTGGCCGCCTTCCAGAAAGTTGCGCATTCCCACTTCAATGCGCGCCGCAGCCAGCAGCGACTCGTGCCGATTGCCTCCAGGCCGCAGGGACGCAACGGTATCGTACTCATCCAGGTAGGCGGCGGCCGTCTTCTTGACGTCCCCGTCCGCGGCCTCATTAACCGCCTTCACCAGATCGCCTACGCCGTACCCGTACACCGCGTAACCCAGACGGATCTGCGCCTCTACCTTGTCGCCTTCGGTCACGGCCACATCGCGCATATTGTCGCCAAAGCGGGCGATCTTCGCGCCCTGCCAGTCGGCCCATGCGCAGGCGGCACGCATCCAGGCGCCGATGGAGGACAGCACATCTTCATCCTTCCAGTGACCGACGACAACCTTGCGGTTCAGCCGCAGACGGCTCCCGATGTAGCCGTACTCCCGATCCCCGTGGGCGGACTGGTTGAGGTTCATGAAATCCATGTCGATCTGCGCCCAGGGGATCTCGCGGCTGTACTGGGTGTGCAGGTGCAGGATCGGCTTCTTTAGCAGGGTCAGGCCAGCGATCCACATCTTCGCTGGCGAGAAGGTGTGCATCCAGGTAATGAGTCCCGCGCAGGCGTCGCTGGAATTGGCCTCCAGGCACAGCCGGCGGATGTCTTCCGGCGTGGTGAGCACCGGCTTGAAGACCACCTTCACTGGCGTATGCGCGGACTGGCCGAGGAAACCGGCGATCTCGCGCGAGTGCTCTGCCACCTGCTCCAACGTGCGCTGACCGTAGAGATGCTGACTGCCCGTTACAAACCACACGTCATACTGACGAAGATCAATCATGACTCTGTCCCTTCACACGCGGTTATTGTCCGTAGACCTTTGTGTAGCGTTCGTGGAGTTTGGCGATGTCGACTGCGGGAATCTCCTGCGGCGTGCCCAATTGAAGTGCCATCCAGACTGTGGCGGCTGCATCCTCGGTCATCACGGCGGCCTTGACGGCGACCTCGGCGTCGGGTCCGATTGTGAATATGCCATGATTCCTAAGAAGCACCGCGGGCGAATGACCGATGCTTTCAATCACGACCTTGCCGATTTCCTCGCCTCCGATCAGCGCGAAGCCCCCACACGGGATCGGTCCGCCGAATTCATCCGCCATCGCCGTCAGCACACATGGAATCGGCTTGCCGAGCGCCGCAAAGGCGGTGGCGTAGTGTGAATGAGTATGCGCCACACCTCCAACGTCCCCTCGGTTCCGGTAGATGTACAAGTGGCTGGCTGTGTCGGATGAGGGCTTGAGCGTTCCCTCCCGCACCTTGCCCTCCAGGTCCAGCACGACCATCGCATCCGGGCCCAGATCCTCATAGCGCACACCCGAGGGTTTAATGACGACTAGTCCGGTTTCCCGGTCCCGGCCGCTGACATTCCCGCTGGTCCATGCCACAAGGTTGTTCTTTTGCAGCTCCACGTTCAGCCGAACGAGTTGTTCCTTCAGTTGTTCGAGCACTTCTTCTCCCTCAGGCTCCAAGCGCTTCAGCCTTGACTGCCTTCAGGCGCTTCATGACATCGTTTGGCCCGCGGCCAAAGTAGTCATGCAGCGCAACATATTCGGCGAACAGCCTGTCGTAGATCGCTTTGCTCGCGCCCACTGGATGGTAGCTTTCCTTGCGCAGCCGGGCCATCTTGGCACTGGCATCCATGATCGAGTCGTATCCGCCAGCCGCAGAGCCCGCAGCCAGTGCGCCGTGCATGGCCGAGCCCAGGGCGCCGATCTGAGTTGCCTCCGGGATGAAGATCGGCAGGCCCGTCACATCCGAGTAGATCTGCATCAGCAGCTTGTTTCGATCTGGCAGGCCCCCGGTGGCGATCAGCTCACGGATGGGCACCTTGTGCTTGTTGAACGTCTCGATGATCAATCGCGTGCCAAAGGCCACCGCCTCGATCAGCGCGCGGTAGAGTTCCTCAGGCTTGGTGAGCAGGGTCATTCCCAGCATCATCCCGGTGAGATCCACGTCCACGAGCACCGAACGATTGCCGTTCCACCAGTCCAGCGCCAGCAGGCCGCTTTCCCCTGGCTTCAGTGCGGCTGCCTTCTCCTCCAGCAACTCGTGGGTGCTTATGCCGCGGTCGCGCGCCTCTTTCTCGTAGCTCTCCGGCACGCAGTTCTCAGTGAACCACTGGAAGTGATCGCCGACGCAGGATTGACCGGCCTCGAAGCCTAGCAGATCGGGCAGAATGCCATCCATCACGACGCCGCACATCCCCGGCACGATCTGCTCTTTTTCACCGACAACCATGTGGCAGATGCTCGTGCCCATGATCATGACCATGCGGCCCGTATCTGTCACTGTCGCCGCCGGCACTGCCACGTGGGCATCCACATTCGCCACGGCCACAGCTGTCCCAGCCCGCAGTTCCGTCCAGCCTGCTGCCTTTTCTGTGATGGAGCCGGCCCGGGCGCCGAGGGGAGAGATCGTGTGCAGCATCTTCTCATCGACCACATTCTCCAGCCGCGGGTCGAGGGCCCTGAAGAATGCGGGTGGCGGAAAACCATCGCTCTTCGACCACATCGCTTTGTACCCCGCCGTGCACGAGTTGCGTGTCTCCACGCCCGTGAGCTGCCAGACGACCCAGTCCGCGGCCTCCAGCAAGCGGTCTGCCGCAGCGTAGACCTCGGGCGCCTCATCCAGGATCTGCCACACCTTGGGGAAGAACCATTCCGAGCTGATCTTGCCACCGTAGCGATCGAGGATCTTGCCGAAGCCGGCGAGGCGCGCCGTCTCATTCAGCTTGTTGGCTTCGGGCTGCGCGGCATGATGCTTCCACAGCTTGACCCAGGCATGCGGGTTGTCGCGCCACTCCGGCAGGAAACACAGCGGAGTGCCATCAGCCTTGGTGGGCAGCATCGTGCAGGCCGTGAAATCGATGCCCACGCCGATCACGTCCGCAGGATCCACGCCGCTTCGGCGCAGAACCTCGGGAATCGCGTGCTTGAAGACCTCCAGGTAGTCGTTGGGGTCCTGCAGCGCCCAATCGGGCTCAAGCCGAATGCGCGTGCCCGGCAGGGACTCATCGATGACGCCATTGCTGTACTCGTGCACGGCCGTGGCCAGCTCCCTGCCATTGGAAACGTCTACGATGACGGCCCTGCCGGAGAGGGTTCCAAAATCGACACCGATGGCGCATTTCATGGGTCCCTCCTACATCTCTACGATGACCTTCACGCCTTCGCGTCGCTGCGCCGTCGCAAATGCCTCGGCGACCTTCTCCAGCGGAAAACGGTGCGTGACCAAGGGGGCAAGCTGGACCTGTCCCGCCGTCGCCAGCTCGATCGCGCGTGGATATGTGTTTCTCATGCGCCGCACCATCTTGATGGTCAATCCCTTGCGACGGGCAGTAGAGGCCGTGAACGAGGAGCAGTCATCGCTCGGGATGCCCGCCAGGACAACCTTTCCCCCGGGGCAGGCCGCGGCGATGGCTACGTCCACGGCAGGCTGTTCGCCGGCCACCTCAAATGCCACATCCACGCCGCGCCCGGCAACAGCCGAGAGGATCTGTGGCAGCTCGCGGCCAGCGCTAGCCAACACCGTTTGGTGTGCTCCGAATGTGCGCGCTACCTCCAATCGATGGGCGCGCAGATCGGTGGCGATGATGCGGCTGGCACCGGAAAGCCTGGCCAACTGCACTATCAGCAGGCCGATCGGTCCGCACCCCAGCACAGCCACCATCATGCCAACCTGCAGGTGGGCTAGGTCCACCGCATGCAGCGCCACCCCCAGCGGTTCCAGAAGCGCGCCCTCCGCGTCACTGATTGTTGCGGGCAGTGGATGCAGACAGGCCTCGGGCCAAGCGATCCACTCGCGCAGGGTGCCATCCTGGGGGGCATGGCCTGCAAAGCGCACATCCGGGCACAGGTTGGGATGACCCCGGCGGCACCACTCGCACTTCCCACACGGAATCGCAGGATCTACCGCCACGCGAATGCCACCTTCGGTCACGCCGGCGCATTCATGCCCCAGCACCAGCGGGCGCACAAGCTTCGCGTCTCCGATGCCCCCTCCGCTGAACCAGTGCAGGTCCGACCCGCAGACGCCCACAGCCCGAACGCGCACCATCACCTCTCCGGCAGCCGGGGTTGGCTGAGGCTCATCTTGTGTGCGAAGTTGACCCGGGGCGTGCAGGCGTGCAACTTTCATTTCACCCGGTCCTCTTGAGTTGTCATGGCGAGGATCACCTACACTCTTTCGAGGATGGCTGGGCGCGCTATGACCTGATCGTCAACCTGCACATTGATTGCGGGCCAATCGGCAATCTGGGTAAGAATCTCGTTGGAGCAATCGCCCACAAGGATCGTATCTTCGGACTTGGCACCACTGATGGATGGATTCCAGGCAAACGCCTGCCCCAGTCGAATGGGTTCAGTCGCGGTGGGTCGGGCTGTGATCTCCCGCGGTGCATATCCAGCCGATCCACCTTGATGGTGGTATTTCCACTCATCCGGAAAACCGGTAGCGGCATATGCCAACTGGGCCTTGGTGAAGACATCACCCAACGTGGTGCCGGGGCGAGTTGCCGAGATCATTGTCGCATCAATGTGTGCAACGGCCTGCCCCTTTCGGCGCACGTCATCTGGCAATCGGCCAAAATGAACCAAGCGTGTTATGGAGCAGATCAATCCCCACCTACGTCCACACAGGACCAACATGGCGTAGTTCCGAAGTTGCCTGGAGGTCGGCAGAGGATGCCGATAGACGAAGATGCGTTCATCTGCGGCAATCAAGTTCACGATAGCCTGCACGCCACGGCTTTCTGCTGATTGCGCAAGCAATCCAGCGATCTGATATTCCGTCATCCCGGGTTCTACGCTTTCAACGGCCTGGCGCATTGCCTGGGCGCACGCCTTGCCCAACTCCCTAAAGCGTTCTCCTTCTTCCGCTGTCAGCTGAGAGCGAATGAATGCAACATCTTGCGATATGTCCAGGGCATTGGGAAGAGGAGTATCCGAGCCCAGCTTCATTCCGGCCGTCAATTCCGGAATCTGATTTTCGGCCTCAAACCAGGGAACAGCGCTTAATTCCCAGCCTTGGTTTGAAAGCCCCTCCTCTTCCATCAGGCGCGCAGCCTCTATGTTGTTGGTCACCAGGAAACGGGTGGTACGCGTGATGAGCAACGAAGCGATCCCGGCAGACTCCGCCGTGTTCACGTGAGAATCCGCGCCGCATGTCGCCCAAGCCACATTTCCGGCTTGGTACAGCAGGATCGCATCTAGGTTGCGGCGGGCCAGAAGCTCCCGGATATGCTCCAGTTTGATGTTGAGCTCCCGTCCGTGCTCGCGTGGGGTTGTTTCCATCAAGAATCACTTGTCCATTGTGTCCAAGGCTCAGTGGCAGCAGTGTGGAGGTGCGAGTCGCCTCCCAAAGCAATCCGAACGGGGCTGCCCACGCCATGAGGTCGCAGAGTATCCAATTGGTGTCACTGCGGCAACTCACAAAGCTGCCTGACTGTCCTTGCGACCTTGCTCCCGGGGGAATACTGATCGGCTTCCATTACACTCAAGAGAGGAGATCAGCCGGCACGCGTCGAGCTTTCGCGCACAACCAGCTCGGGCTTGAGTACGATAGTGTGAGCCTTGGGCAGGGCCGCGGCACCGCGTGCTTTCTCAATCGCGTGCACCACTTCTCCCACCACAGTGCTGCCCAACAGCACCTGATCCTGCACCACGGTGGTCAGCGGAGGAGAGTAGTAGGGAGTCTCCGCAAGACCATCAAAACCCACGACTCCCAGCTCTGCGGGGATCGAGATCTTCCTGCGGTTGGCGACCTGCAGCACGCTGAGCGCCATCTGATCGTTGCCCACAAAGACGGCATCCATTTCCGGATACTGGTCTAGAAGCTTCTCGAAAGCACTTTCTCCACTCGCTGACGACCAGTTGCCCTCGGCCACGTGTTGTTCCAGCGGTCGAGTTCCCGCCGCGCGCAGCGCGGCTGCCCAGCCGGCCTTTCGCTCGCGACTCTCCCACCAATCTAAGGGACCCGTGATGTGCCCGATGTGCTTGTAGCCCTGTGCAAGGAGGTGCTCGGTCGCCCGCTGGCCACCGAGAAAGTTGTCGTAGTTCACGATGGACAAGTCTGGACGTTCCTTCGTGGCGATAAAGATTACCGGGACGGGAACCTCCGAGCGGGCGGTGTCAATCCATTGGTGATTGTCGCCAACTTCAGGCACAGCCCAGATGATGCCATCCACATGTCGTGACAGGAGGGCCTTGATCAGCGGGGAAGCACTGTCCGTCCCTGGCAAGGGAAGTTCTTTCAGGAGCAGCGTGTAACCGGCTTGTTCCGCCCGGCTGGTGATGCCATTGAGGGTGCGGGATGGGCCAATGTACTTTAGTCCCGCTGTGACCACACCGAGCGTAAAACTGCGCTGCTGGATCAGGCTCCGCGCCAGTGCGCTTGGCTGATAACCCAATTCACTGATGGCCTTCTGGATCCGTGCCCGCGTCTCAGATGATACGTCCGGTCGGTCGTTAATTACGCGGGAAACTGTCTGGATAGAGACCCCGGCGGCCCTGGCAACTTGCTTGATAGTAGGACGGTTAGATTGCATGCAGCAGGGGCTCCCCAAAAGCGGATTTGTTATCGTTATCGGGAACGATAACATAGTAACAATGTTGACTACACCTGTCAAGTGCCCCGGCGGAAAGCCCCTTGACTTGAGGGCTGGACTTTGCTATAGTGTTATGTGAACGATAACGGGAACGATATCGGAGGTCGCGGCTCAATAGCGTTCTCTGTTGATCGAACCCACCGTCCGTGAAAGGAGGATGAGGAGAAGAAGATACCTTTCGCCGTAAGTGTTGTATGTGATTTCGTGAACTCTCCCCCAAAATGAAAAGGAGTATGAGATGCTAAAGCGAATAGCTGGCTTGATCGCTGTGTTGGCTGCGCTGGCCATGGTTCTCGCGGCTTGCGCGCCGGCCCCCACCGCGGCGCCCGCAGAGCCTGCCGCACCGGCGGCAACGACCGCGCCTGCGGCACCCGCAGCGACCGAAGGCGGAGCCCCCGCGGCTGAGGCTGGTTGGTGCTCAGGCACCAAGATCGTCTTCTTCCCCGGCGGCGCGGCCGGCGGAGGGTTTGAGACCGTAGTGTACAACGGCGCCTTGGCGGCTGCCGCGGATACAGGCGCCGACGTGCAATACGTCTGGTCCGACTGGAATCCCGAGAAGATGATCACCCAGTTCTCGGAGGCGATGGCTACCAGCCCGGATGGCATCGCGGTCATGGGACATCCCGGCAACGATGCGTTTGCCCCATTGGTGGACGAAGCTGAGTCGAAGGGCATCCTCGTCACAGCGATGAACGTCGAACTTCCGGGCCTGCAGGAGAAATACGGCTCCAATGGTTTCGGATACGTCGGCGCCATCAACTACAGCGCCGGCTTCGCCCTTGGGAAGAAAGCCGTGGAAATCTCCGGTATCAAGCCGCCCGACAAGGCCTTCGTCTGGGGTCTGGTTGCCCAAGCGGGCCGTGGTGAGCGCACCCAGGGCATACTTGATGCCCTGAAAGAGGCTGGGATCAGCGTCGTCTATCAGGAAATCGATGACGCGACCAATGCCGAGGCATCCGCTGGCGTGCCTGTCTTCACGGGCATCATGTCAGCCAACCCGGACATCAAGCTAGTCATCACCGATCATGGTAACCTGACCGGAACGCAACAGACTTTCTTTGAAGCCGCAGGGTTGAAGCCGGGCGATGTCTTTGGCGCCGGCTTTGACCTTTCAGGCGCGACCGTTGAGGCCATTCGAGGCGGCTGGACACAGCTGGTCATCGATCAGCAGCAGTTCCTGCAGGGCTACATGGCCATCCTGCAGCTGTGCCTCTCGCACAACTATGCCTTCTCTGGCCTGAACATCGACACGGGTTCAGGATTTGCCACCAAGGACAATATCGAGATTCTGGCCCCCCTGGTGGATAAGCAGATCCGCTAGTCTGGACGGGCGTCCCGGCTACGAATCTCCGCTTTTCGCATCGGCAACCGACGCCTGGCACATCGTTGACAGAGGCTAAGTGGCTCTCCGCGCCTGCGCAGTTTGCATGCTCCGGCCCAGAGTCACTTAGCCCTTGTCGTCAGTCACGTTTTCAATGTTATTATTGGCTTCGACTGATTCTCCAGCCTCTTTGTCAATTTGAAAGGCACGCCTCACAAGTCCAACGGAGTTCTTCCCATGGATTATCGTCTGGAACTCAAACATGTCTCCAAATCCTTCGGTGAAGTGCAGGCGCTTCAGGATATCAACTTCCAACTCGGCCGGAATGAGATCGTCGGCCTACTGGGTGACAACGGCGCGGGAAAATCGACGCTGATCAAGATTATCACAGGCTATCATCGGCCGACCTCAGGGGAAATTCACTTCAACGGTCGGAAGGTGGATCAATTGACAGTACCAAAAGCGCGCCAGTTGGGGGTCGAGACCGTCTATCAGGAAAGGGCGCTGGCCGAACTTCAGACGTTGTGGCGCAACATCTTTCTCGGACGCGAAATCACTACCAGCCTGGGCATGCTCGACATTGGAAAGATGAGGGCTGAAACCCACCGCCTGATGTCCCAGTCCATGGGATTTACTTCATCGGCGGTGGACCCCGACTCCCTCGTAGGGAAATTCTCCGGAGGCGAAAAACAAGGCGTAGCCATCGTGCGCGCGCTGTTCTTCGACGCAGAGATCATCATTCTGGACGAGCCCACGATGGGCCTCTCCCTGAAAGAGACGGCCAAGCTGGTGAGTTTTGTTCGCGGCATCCGGGAGGCGGGCAAATCAGCCGTATTCATCGACCACAATATCGTGCACGTATATGACGTAGCGGACAGGATCGTCGTCATCGACCGAGGTCGAATTGCGGGCCAGTTCCTGACAAAGGAAATCAGCCTGGATTCGCTGATGGACAAAATGATACACGTTGCCGAAACCGGGAAATTCGAACAGTAACTGTGGATGGACTGGATGAACTCTAAAACCGACGGCGTTTCCGCCACGACTGCCACCACTTACAAGCCGGTCTTCCGCCTGCGCAAGTTCGCCCGCACCAACAGCACACAGCTTGGCATTATCGGCGTCTTCGTCTCCCTCTTTATCATCTTCATTATTGCGGCCCCGCAGACCTTCCTCAAGGGCCAGATCTATTACGCGTTTATGTCCACGGTGCCGTTCTTTGCGATCATGGCCATACCACTGACAATGATCGTGATCGCAGCTGAAATGGACCTTTCGTTCCCATCAGTCATGGCGATGGGAATGGTGGCGTTCCTGCTCACCATCAACGCAACGGCGGGACTTGACAACATCCCCCTGCAGGTCTTCCTGGGCTTTTGCGCCGCGTTGCTCACCGGCACTGTGATCGGCTGGCTCAACGGCTTCATCATCGTGCGGTTTGGAATCCCTTCGTTGGTCGCCACCATCGGCACACAGTTCTTTTGGCGGGGCGCCGTACTTGTGCTGTCGCAAGGCAAGAGTGGCACCCTGGTCTATGTCAAGGAGTCATTCCTCTATCCGGCGCTGGTCGGCAAGATCGGGGGCTTTTTTCCGGCACAGATGCTGTGGTTAATCCTGATCGCGTGTCTCGGGTGGATCTTGCTCAACCGTCACAAATTCGGCGCGCATATCTACTTGATCGGCGACAACATCAAGAGCGCCGAACTAATGGGCGTCAATACGGGGCGCACCCGAATTCTGGCTTTCATGTTAATCGGGCTGGTGTCGGCCTTCGCCGGGGTTATTGCCAGCTTTCACGTGGTGTATTTCTGGCCGAGCCTGGGGGACGGGAAGTTGCTGCCCACGCTAGCTTCGGTGTTCCTGGGCGGCACATCGGTCTTTGGCGGGACCGGTACCATCCTTGGTACCTTCCTTGGGGCTTTCATTATCGGTGCCATCGAAGCCGCAACGGTCGCCGTAGGGCTAACGGGCTTCTGGACCCAGCTGATCTATGGCCTGATCATCGTCCTCTCGGTAATCATGCATACGTACCTGCGGAAGCGGGGAACCTGATCAATCCTGCCCGCCAGCCAACTCAATCTTCCATTCCACAGATTCCACGCTGATCTGGGTCACGTTACCCGGCCAGTAGAGGTGCGTCCAGTAGCTGCTCCCTCTAAGCGTCGAAGGATTCCGCCCCAGCGTGACAATGATGTGATCTGGGGTGTAATGCGCAAAGTAGATTTCCCGGGTTAGAGTCGAGCGCCCCAGCGTCGGATCCACCGCCACCCAGCCCACCCCGGGCATGTAGACATCGGGCCACGCATGCTCGACGCGCGTGTCAGCCTCGGATCCGCTCTCCAAGTATCGCAAGCCTTCAAAGTAGCGCGCCGGGATTCCCTGCGCACGACTCAGGGCAATCAACAGGGATGAGTACTCTGTACAGTCGGCGCCCATAGGCCCGAGCGCCGCTTGAGCTCCCCAACTCTGCTCATTGCTCGTGTAGGTTAGCTCATCCCCGACGTAATCGTAGAACGCGCGCACCTTCTCACAGACCGTGGCATCCTGGCCAGTCAGACTCTGGGATAGCCGTACGATCTGGGGATTTGCTGATTCGATGTGCAGCTCAGGTCCCACGAATTCGTCCAGTAGTTCACCACTGCAGTCCGAAAGATCGTACGCTAGTTCGTTCACAAGGACTCGGGTCTTGATCTCGACCGTTTTCACCGATCCTGCCGGATGGTTGGAAAAATCAAACTCCGCGAACTGGTTCCCATATTCATCCGTGACCAAGGTGTACCGATCCGGCGAAATGGTCAATGACGTGACTTCCTGATACGGAGCCAGGTCCCGGATCAGCGCAACCCATAGGTTCTGTTTCTCTGGCTGGCCGGGCCCGACATTCTTGAGCACCAATCGCTGCTCAACGATGTATTCCTGCTGGCCCACTATCGTGATAGCCGTCGACGTCTCGTCTCCACCTGGCTTGACGTCACGACTCACCGGCTGGCAGGCAGCGGTGAGGAACACCATTATGAAGAGCGGGTATCGCCAAGCATGCATCTTCGCGCTGCAGCGTAATCTGACAACGGTAGGAGGGGGGACTTGGAACCGCCCCCATCGTCGCGGCCGGCGTGTGTATCTACTGCAGGGCATATCTGTGTCTGGCAATTATGTGGTCCTGATACTCAGGCGCCAATTCGCAGAAGTAGCCGCTCCAGCCCCAAACTCGCACGATAAGATTCTTGTGGTGCTCAGGGTGTGCCTTTGCGTCCAATAGAGTGTCCAGGCTCAAGCTGTTGAGTTGAAGCTGCTGGCAACCCAACTGAGCGAATGCACGTACCAGCATGGCTGTCTTGCGGATCGAGTCAGGACTCTGGAACACAGAGTCCGACAGTTCCATCGTTATCGGACCGCCATTGTAGATGCGACGATAGTTGATCTTGGCGAAGGATTGGAGGGTGCTGATCGGCCCGCGAACACACACACCGAGCGAGGGAGCCAAGTTGGCACTAAACGGTTCGCCGCTGGGACGGCCGTCGGCGGTCGCGTTGACCACTGGTTCGCGCATTCCTGGATGGCCAGCCGCGAGCCAGAGGTAGTACATGGCCGAACCGGTCCCTGGCCGCAAGAAGCCGCCTCTTGGAGTTCTTCCATAGCCTTCACACGCATCTGCTAGATAATCGAACAACCTTGCGAGCAATGTATCGGCAGTCGGATCATTGTTCCCAACCTTGGGCCCGCGGTCAGCAAGCTTTCGGCGTAAGGTTTCGTGGCCAACGAAACTTGCATCCAGCGCCGCAAGGAGGTCGCCCGGCAGAATACTTCTCTCTTCAAAGATGAATTTGTGCACAGCGGCCAGCGCATCTGCAGCGTTCGCCGAACCCGCGCCATGAATTCCAAAGTTGTTGTATTTCAACCCCTCAGACATATCCCGGCCTTGCTCGAGGCAGCCCCGCATGAAAATCGAGTAATAGGGAGCGGGAGGCAGCAAGAGCCGTGAATAGGCCTGTGCCAGGCCAAGGACTTGTTCACGGACGTGGATCTTTACTCGGTTGAGGATACGGTCGAAATCCTCTTCGGCCGCCAGCCCACCGCGAACCGCTTGATCGACCGCCGCCGGAAACGAGACGGCTCCAATGTTGACCACTTCCATGCCGCGGCCAGGGATAATGAATTCCCAACAGGCAGCAACGACATAATCACGGGCATCTTTCAGATCGTAACCGTGGGCCACGAGAGCCGGAATGACCACGTCGTCGTTGCTGTACTGGGGAAACCCTAACCCAATCCGGGTCAGCTCAGTCGCCAGGCTCAATAGATCAAGATCGGTCTGGGCGGAGATTCGCAGATTGATTTTGGGATCAATCATTGCCACGTCGCGGGCAACTCGCAAAACCATGCCTGTGAGACCGTTTATGGCCGAATCGCCCTCCGGCGTGACGCCACCGAGGGTGAGAGTCTGGCCATTATCCCCTTGCTGAACGCCGGGATAGAGATCACTATCCTTGTTCAGCGAGATGAAGAACTCGGCCAGCAGATCCTCCGCCGCCTCGATCGACAAGCGACCCGCCGCAAGATCGGATTCGAGATATGGCCACATGTACTGGTCGAATCGCCCCAAACCAACATGATAGTTACCACCAAGCCACACCACGGCATGGCATAGGCGCAGCGATTGCAACGCTTCGTGAAACGTACGGGCAGGATGAGCTGGAACAGCCTCCAAGATCTCGGCAAGATCAGGGCGCCCCAGCGCCCGCGCCTGGCGTGCATAGCGCACGGCGAGGTCGATCACAGCATCGAGGCATTCGATTGCGCTGTCCAGAAACTCAACTGCCCGGGGATCAGATCTCATCCGCCAACGGGCTGCCAAGGCAATTTCCTTGCGCCCCAACAGGCCTTGCGTCAGCAGCAAGCCCCAGTCCGCGCAGACATTGCTGACCGGACCCAATTCGTGCAGCGTTCGATCTGCGGTCAGCCGAGCCCAATCCTCAGGGGAGTGGATCGGCGGCACAGCAGGTAGTGTACGGGTGAAAACGATGACCTCGTCCGGGTCGATCGTGATCTGCTCAGCTTCGCACTCACGCCGAATGAGGCGAGCGACACGCCGCGGCCAAGATAGCCCCTCGGCTTCACACTCCGCCAAAACGTCGATCGGTCCGGTTTGCCTCGCTGACCGATGTTCGCCATCCCGTACGCGTCGTTTCAGGGATTCCAAGCGCTCGTTCATCCTACACAAACCTTCACACCGGCTTGCTCAAAGAGCGACGTGTTGATGTTCGGCGGACGGGTTTCATCATAGTCGGGCCTGAATTCCATGCCGGCAAATCGATACTTCGATCCGGCCGCTTGGTTGTAGGGTAGAAGATCCACGCGTAGCAAGCCCGACAATCCTCGCACGGTCTGGGCAATGGAGGCCAGGTTCTCATCTGTGTCCGTCACCCCTGGAACGAGCGGCACCCTGATGACGAACGGTTTGCCCGAGCTGCTCAGGATCTTCAGGTTATCCAGAATCGGCTGATTGTCGCGACCTGTGTAGCGTTGATGCGCAGCGCGGTCGATCAATTTGAGGTCAAGAAAGACGAGATCGGATCGATCGACGAGGCAACGAAAATCCCGCGCATCGCCGTATCCGCAGGTATCCAGGAGAATGTGCACACCGTGCAACAAATCGATTACCTCGGCAACGAACTCCGCCTGCAAGAGCGGTTCACCACCGGAAAAGGTGATGCCTCCTTCGCTGGCCTGCAGTATCTCGGCGTGCTGGTTCAAGAGCGCGGCCAATTCCGTGGAGGTGTATTTCTGGCCTGCGAACCTCTCGCCCGCCAGACCACGGATGACCTGAGGCTGCATCGATAGCCCTTCTGGATTATGGCACCACGTGCACGACAATGGGCAACCTTTCGTGAACACAGTCGTGCGAATGCCAGGTCCATCGTGAATTGTAAACTCTCTGATATCGAAGACAATCCCCGAGGTCATGATCTGCCAATCCACACGCCGCAGTCCATCCTAATCATCTGCTACCGAAGAGAACTGTAGGGCGTTTGTCTGATGGTGTCGATCATGGCCCAAAAGTTCTCCAGGGGCGTGTCCAGTTGCAGGTTATGAGTCGGCCCGATGATTAGGCCTCCACCGCGCCCGATCGTCCTGAGGCGCATTAGAACCTCATCCCTCACATCCTTCTCGGTGCCAAATGGGATCGTCCTCTGGATGTCCATGGATCCCCAGAAACAGAGCCGATCCCCGTAATCATCCTTCAATTTGGCCGGATCCATCGCCAACGGCTGGATTGGATTCAGTACATCCACGCCAATCTCAATCAAGTCCGGAATGATCGGATTGACGACACCGTCGGTATGATAAGCGATCTTGATCCTGGGGTTGATCGTGCGCAACGAGCCTATCAATTCGGCCATACGCGGCTTGAGATAGGCACGCCACATCTTTGGCGAGATTAGCATTGCCTTCTGACCGCCGACATCATCGCCCAGCCAGATCATGTCTACGCCCATTCGTACGAGTCTCTGCGTGACCGCCATATGGTAGCGAAAGGGAAAGTCCAGCAAGCAGTCGGCCAAGGCAGGGTCGGTGGCCAAATCGATCAGCATTCGCTCATAGCCGCGCAGTGCCCAGGCACATTCAAAAATGGTTGTGGGGGTGACGCCCACGATCCAGTACTCATCTTGATACTCACGCAGTGTCCGTTTGGCGTCGATGTACAGTTCGGGACGATCCGGATCTGGAGGCGAATATGCCTCGAGGACTCGATCGTCGGCCAGCGGATGACCATGCGGTTCAGTGTATTTGCCCCTGCCGAACCGCGTCTCATATTCAATCGTTTTCCAGACAACACCCCATTCATCTTGATAACTGTCTACATCCTGGTAGCCATCTTGATAGTAGCCGTTCACCCACCCCACTGATGTAAGGAGCATGTCCTCATCCAGGGCGCGTTCGAGCGTATAGGTATTGCCACCACCGTGCGGATTGTGGAGGCCGTGCCCATGGAATCTTAGGTCAGCCTCTAGGCGGGCGGCAAACTCGGGCGTGAAACTCACCTGCATCGGGCAGCGATCAGGTTCCTGGTGACTGAGCGCACTCAGCACGCGTTCGCGATGTTTCATCGTTCGCCGGACCATTTTTCGTCCAGGTTGGCCGCCTCATCTATGGCGACTGGCTCGGTCCTCGATGCTTTTGTCGATACGGAGAAGCGGGCCTGCCTTGGGGCCTTAGGATGCATCCTCCGGCGGTCCTTGCCCAGCGTTCGCCCTTGCTCCTTCGACTCAACTCCTGACTGAGACCACGGAGTAGGACAGAAGGGATCGAATAGCAGTACTATACGCTCCTCTCATCCCCGAGTCACGTGCCGTTTGTCACGTAGCTCCGCAACTACAAGGCACGTATGGCCAATCGCCCGGAAACGCGGCACAGAATGGCCCAGTGAATTGGCAGATGCATGCCCCAGGGAAGCGAAAACACCGTCATGAGACGGCGTTTGTTGCGACCGACCAGGGACTTGAACCCTGAACCCACTGATTAAGAGTCCGGCTCAAGTATGTCTATGGCGTCCATGGCGTGTTATAGCGTCTACAGAGTGCCAAATTTACGGGTAGATCTGTCTACTGCGTACATAGTTTCTACAGGGTGCTATTTCAATTGCAGCCGAATTGCAGCCAAAACAGGAAAGGCGACTTTCATCTCCGTTGACTCCAACGGTTTGCGTTACCTGCTGGCGGGCAGGACGTGGACTTACTTTGGGAACAGCAGTTCGCTTTGGCGCAGAAACATGCCGCAGAGTCCCGCCAGTCGGGTGCACGCTTTGTTGGGCGGCGTTATTTTGAGGACTCACAATTATCGACACCTTCTCGACAACTTTCCTTGTATCTTTGTACGACTCGTTTCCATGCACTACGCATCTTCCTGAACATACTACCGCTGTTATGCCTTGCCTTGATGACTCTCGTTATGAAAGATACGGAATATAATCTTCCCCATGTCCCTCATCCTTTTTGATTTTGACGGTGTGCTTGCCGATACGCTTGCGGATATGCTCCGCTTTGCACAGGAGGTTTGTGATGAGTTGGGGGTGAAACATACGGTGATTGAAACAGATTTGAGTGAGCTGGAAGTGATGTCCTTTGCGACATTGGGACGGGCGTGTGGAACGCCTGACGGATTGGTGGATGAGTTCGTCCGCAGGTGCACGGGGAAGTTCGCGGCGAGGAAGTCGCCACCCGCGATATTTGATGGCTTGGCGGAAGTGGTGAGGAAATTGGCAGAGAGTCATGTGCTTGCAGTGGTGACAGGGAATACCGAGGGGAATGTCCGCGCGTTCTTGGAGGAACATGGACTGGAGGGCTGTTTCCGCGCGGTGTATGGACTGGATATACCCAGCTCGAAGGTGGAGAAAATCTTGATGGCGAAAAGTCATTCTGCGGCGGAGGGTGAGATGGTATTCATGGTGGGGGATTCTTTAAGTGATGTCCGCGCGGCGAAGGAGGCAGGCGTCAAAGGCATCGCGGTCAGTTGGGGGCATCAAAGTGTGGGAAGGCTGGTTGGGGCGGTTCCCGACCATGTTGTCCGTTTGCCTGAGGAATTGATCGAAATAACCCAATGAGCTTAAGCCCCGCTGATCCGCCCCCAAACGTTTTGCCAGTTCTCCTGATGGTCCTAGTGGCACCATGGCGGGCACTAACCAGGCCTGGGATGGCGGGAAGCGATATCCAAGAGAGCCGTGCGGTCGGTAGTGGCTGTAATGCTTTCTTTTCAGGGCTGCGCTGATGTTTTTGGCCCCCTAGCGCGGTCATGGCAATCCTCATGTTGCTGGCGGCCTGCCGGTCGCTGCAACTCGCTTGGACCAGTCTGTTCACGCCGGGAGAAAATCGACCGAAGAGCATGAATGCACTGCTTCAGAGCGCTCTCATGATCGTCCAGGTGGGCGTGGCGATTGGTTTCCCGGGATTCGGCTGCTAGGCAGTGGTTGACACATGAGACTCTGGTCCATACACCCGAAGTACCTGGACGCCAAAGGGCTGGTAGCTCTCTGGCGGGAGGGCTTGCTTGCGCAGGCGGTGCTAAGCGGCAGAACGCGCGGCTATCGACATCATCCGCAGTTGCAGCGGTTTCGCGAGTCGGCAGATCCCAGCAAGTACATTGCGGAGTACCTTAGGGTGGTGCACCGCGAGGCCGCACGGCGCGGCTACCGCTTCGACATAGCGAAGGTCGGCCCCGGTGGCCGCGTCGAGAAAGCTGCTGTCACGATGGGGCAACTGGAATATGAATGGACCCACCTAAGGAGAAAATTGGCGACGCGCGCGCCCGATTGGCTCAAGACGCTGCGGGCAATTGACGCGCCCCAGCCGCACCCCCTGTTTCATGTGGTCGAGGGAGGCATCGCCACTTGGGAGAGGCCACACGTTGTCAGCGCCGACGGGTCTTCCGCGCTATGTAAGAATGGAACTCAGGTGGAATGTGTGGGTAAGCTTGTCCCCCGCATTCTTTGCCTGGTGCAATTGCCTGGCGCTGCAATGGAATTCGGGATCTGGCCGGCGAGGCAATCAGGGCATGGACGCTACTCTTTTCTTGAAGTTGGGTACCCCTAGGGCAACTGCCAAGAAGGACCCCCAGGGTCGAAGGAGGCTCGTTCTTCGCTCATTTGCTGGGGCTTTCATACAAGAAAACCCCGCATTTAGCTGACCGACCGGGGACTTGCCTGCACCTTGCCGCCCTGGCCTGACCGGCAGGGCAGGCAGGCACAGGTGAACCCCGAACCTGCTGGCTAAGAGAGCAAGCCAAGCATGTCCACAGCGTCCATGGAGTGAAAGAGCGGCTATCTAGTTCGGGCTATCCGGGTAGATCGGTCTACTGCGAGCACGGTTTCTACAGGATGTTGTTCCAATTGCAGCCGAATTGCAGCCGAAAGAGGAAGGGCGACTCTGTTGGATTCAAGAAGCCGCGTGAGTGAGGTCTCTACGCCAGCCCGCCGCCGTCCACTACAAGAGTCGCGCCGGTGACATAACTGGCAGCATCGCTGGCCAGGAAGAGAACGGCCGCGGCGATCTCCTCCGGTCGCCCATAGCGCCCTAACGGACGGCTGGCCGCTTCGGCCAGGAATTGCTCCTCAGGCTGGCCTATCTGTTTCGCCTCACTACGCAGCATGGGGGTGTCGGTATCACCGGGGCAAACCGCGTTGACGCGGATGTGTTGTCCACCATGATCGATGGCCATGGCCCGGGTCATGTTGGTCACCGCGCCTTTGGATGCACAGTATGAAACGGCGTTCCCGCCGCCCTTCAGGCCCCAACCGGAACTAGCGTTGATGATGACCCCTCCGCCGCGTTCTTCCATGTGCGGGATGGCGTATTTGCTCATCAGGAAGATCGACTTGACGTTCACCTCCATGACACGATCCCACTCTTCCTCTGTGGTGGTGAGTACGTCTGCACGGCGGACGATTCCGGCGTTGTTGAACAGGATGTCCAACCCGCCGAAGGTGGCCGCGGTCCGCGCGACCGCCTGCTGACAGTCCTCGGATCGAGTCACATCGCAGGAGATGAAGACTGCCCTGCCGCCCGCGGCCTCGATTTCACTCACTATGGATTCGCCCTGTTCGGCATCGATATCCGCCACCGCTACCGACGCGCCTTCCTGCGCGAACAGGGCTGCCGTCGCCCGCCCGATCCCCGATGCACCGCCGGTGATGAGCGCCACTTTCTTTATCAAAATGCCCATGCTGGTTTCCTTTTTTCCTACTACGAAGAACACGCCGTTTGTGCCGCGAACACCGGCGGCACGCCGGTACGAGACGGCAAAGGAGCACAATGGAATTAACCGCTCTGTATTCCTTGGTGACCTTCAGGGTTAGCGAATCTCTCCGAGTTCCATTTACTAGGCCTGGCTAGCCAGCCCGCCGGCGGTCTCGCCACCGTCGACGATGTAGTACTGCCCAGTGATAAAGGCGGCCTCGTCCGAGGCCAGGAAGGCAAACAGCGCCGCCACGTCCTCCGGCCTGCCCAGTTTGCGCAGCGGGACCTTGTTCTCGAAAGTCTGGCGCATTTCCACGGTGTACTCGGCTTCCTGCATCGGGGTCATGATGAAGCCCGGGCAGACGGCGTTGACGCGGATCGTGGGTCCCAATTCGAGAGCCATTGAGCGGCTCAATTCGATCACACCGGCTTTGGTGGCGTTGTAGTCGGCATAATGATGGTAGCCCGTCAGGCCGTTGGTGGAGCCCATATTCAGGATCACCCCTCCACCTCCGGCCAGCATGCGCCGGGCAGCCTGTTGGGCCACATAGAAGACGCCATTCAAATTGACACCGATGACCGTGCGCCACTGCTCGGGTGTGATATCCATGAATCGGTTGCGGACGCTGATGCCGGCGTTATTGATTAGCACATCCAGCCCAGCGAACAGCCGGTCCAGTTCCGCGAAGGCCCGCCTCACCGACTTTTCATCCGATACGTCGGCAAGCATCGCCCCATCCAAGTTGGGTAATTCCTTCCCGGCGCGTTGGAGGGCGGCCTCGTCCCGATCGAGGATGGCAAGGCGCGCACCCTCATCCAAGAACCGTTTTGCTGTAGCGAAGCCGATCCCGCTGGCCCCGCCGGTGATGAGAACCCGCTTGTCTTTCAAGCCGTGCATAAGGACTCCTTTCGAGTGTGATTGATGAAGACGCCTATGAAGTGTTCTCAAACTCTTTCTGACCATGAATCAACACAGAAAAAGGAATTTGGGAGCTCAAAACGGGATTCTCAATTGCGAATCTGTCTCTATCTGTATACGTCCGGGCTGAAATTCGCATTCTAAGCAGAAACCCGATAAATGACCTTCTCGCGATAGCCGGTGATTACCTCTATATAACCGGAAAGCAGGCGATCCACTTCGGGATCACCCGAATCCACCCGCAGCGGCTGACCGCGCAAAGCGGCAATCTTTGACGTCGGGCTGATGACCAGAATGTCATCCGGGCCCACCCTGCGGATCACCTCCGGACTAAGCGGCTGGCTACCGCGCCCGAACAGAAAACCTTGCCCGCCGGTGGGCGTGACGATCATGCCAAGCGGGCGCTTCTCCAGCATCTCCAGGATCTGCCGCTCGCCCACATCCATTGACAGGACTTTATTGCGGGTGATGATGTCCACACCGACCAAAGTCGTGGGCAGGCCCAGCCGTTCGGTGACCGCACGCGTGGTGGTCCCCGGCCCGAGCAGGTAGGCCCGGTCGGGCCTCATGCGCTCGACCACCTCGGCGGCGATCGCCTGAGCTTGAACGGTCTCCCCGGCAGGCGTGGGCACTTTCTGGTTCTGAACGTATTCACGGCGGTAGGGGATTTTCAGGTAACCATACAGCCGGGTAACGATCTGATCCTCACGGTAGGCTGCTTCGTCCAGGTCAAGCACTTCGGCTTCGTGCAGGCGGGTATGCCTTCCCCGCAGGAATTCGGCTGCCAGTTCGCCGGTCCTGCGCGGCGTCAGTCCGAATACTGCCGAATGGATCTTGACGCCCGCCGGTATGCCAAGGACGGGATAGTCGCTGCCGATCGCGTCGTATATATCTCGGGCGGTGCCATCTCCACCGGCGAAAAGGATTAGATCGACACCGGCCACTCGCATGGCCTGCGCGGCCCGGCGCGTATCATCAGCGGTGGTGAATCCCGGGGATTCAGCAGGCAGGCTTGAGGTCGGAATGAGGCGGGGATCAAGTCCGCAACGGCGGGCAACCGCCTCCCCCATTTCAGCCGGCGGAGTCAGCAGTTCGATCGGTAATGCGCACAGCCTCTCCAGCGCCTCTGCTGTCCGATGCTGGGCCAGCGGTTCCGCGCCCAGCTGGCGGGCGCGCTGCTGCACCTCCAGCCCGTCGCTGCCTTTCAATCCCACCCGCCCTCCGAGGCCGGCGATGGGATTGACGATCAGTCCCAGACGCTTGTGTTCCAGTCGTCAACCTTCTTTCTGGCCAGTCTTGCGCAGATACGCCCGCCAGGTGACCGCCCACTCATCCGGATTGTCGAAGGGCTCGTGATGCGTTTGATGGACGGTGCTGTTGTGTGGCGCGGTCTTGATGACCTGCGGATCCGTGTAGGCTTCCTCGGAAATTTGCTTTAGCATGGCGGCGTATTCATCCAGGTCCGATTTGGAATACGACTCGGTCGGCTCCAGCGTCATTGGCTCGGGGACGACGTAGGGATGGTGGCTGGTCCAGTAATGCATGCCGAAGTCGGCCGCGCGCGTTTCAATCTCCTCCGAGTGGACCCCTGTCTCGCGGGTTAACTGCTCCCAACTGTAGCGGACCTGCTCGATGCGGCGTTTGCCTTTGGCGTACGGCGCGCTGAGGCCGCGTATCGCGAGCACCTTCTTCATCAAGTAATTGTTGTTGAGCACAGCCACCTCAGCGGCTTCGCGCAGTCCATCGGCGCCCAAGCTCATGATCCAGGCATAGGCGCGCAGGATATTGGGCGCCACGCCGTAGAAAGGCCGCACCTTGCCAATACTTTGTGGGCGTTTGTAATCCAGATAGTATTTCAGTCCATCGAACTCAACAGTCGGAACGGGCAGGAAGGGGACGAGTGTACCCGTCACGCAGCTGGCGCCGGCCGCCGGTCCGCCGCAGCCATGCGGGGTGGAGAAGGTCTTGTGCAGGTTGAAATGGCTGGCGTCGAAGCCTGCCTCACGGGCGCGCGTAATGCCCAGGATGCCGTTGGCATTGGCCTGGTCGTACGAGCACAGGCCGCCCGCGGCATGCACCACCCGGACAAACTCCTCGATTCGCGGGTTGAAGATGCCGGTGTCCTCCGGGTTGGTGATCAGCAGCGCGGCGGTCCGGTCGGAGACCGCCCTCTTGAGAGCCTCCAGGTCGGGGTAACCGTCCTCATCCGGGTAAAGCGTTATGACTTTGTAGCCGGCCACCTTGGCCGCCGCGGCGTTCGACGGGTGCGAGAAAATGGTGGTGATGATTTCGTCTCGCTGTTTGTCCTGCCCGCGGGAAGCATGGTAAGCCCTGATCATGCAAACATTGGCATAGATCGCCGACGAGCCGGCCCCGGGCTGCAGGGTGACGCGGTCCATGCCCGAGATTTCCTTGAGCATCCCCTCGAGACGGTACATCACTTCCAGGATGCCCTGCGCGGTGGATTCATCCTGCAGCGGATGCAGTTCGGTCAGTTTGGGTGTGCGAGCCAGCTGGTCGTTTACTTTGGGACTGTACTTCATTGTGCAGGTTCCCTGGCCCACATCGATGTTCAGGTCGACGCCCAGGTTCTCCTGCGATAGGCGCGCGTAATGGCGTAAGACGTGGATCTGGGACATCTCCGGCAGGGCGGGCGGTATCGTGCGGCGAACTGCATCGGGCAGTGCCCGGGCCGGATTGCCCGCCTCGCGTTCGATAGCCGCCCCGACCGGAGGCAGCAGCACGCCGCGCTGACCAAGCTTGCTGAGTTCGAAGATGACCGGCTCGTCCCAGCGCGCCTGATGGAACCGGCGCGGCATTGGTTTCGGTGCGACCGGTTTCATTGCACCACCTCCTTCAGGGCAGCGGCCAGCCGGTCGAGATCGGCATGGGAGTGAACCTCGCTCACACAGAACAAAACGCTCTGGCCAAGAGATGGGAACTCCGCCGAGAGATCCTTGCCTCCGAAGATATCCCGTTCGAGCAAGGCCCGGTTGACCGCCTCGGCGCTCTTCCCTGTATCGCTGAAATCGACAACGAACTCGGTGAAGTGCAGTGTGTCGGCGAAGGTCACTCTCAAGCCCGGGATCCTTGAAATCTTCTGCATGGTGTAGCGGCACCTTTGCATGAGTCCCTCGCCGATCTCAACCATGCCCTGCGGTCCCATCAGTGCCAGGTAGACTCCGGCGGTGATGCCCCATAGTGCGGCCGCCGTGCCGACCCATTCCTTGCCTTCCTCTCGAAGTGCAAAGGAGGTCCGTTCGTAGGCCACGTCGCCAAATCCATATTCACCCGCGACGATCGTAGATGCGATGCCAAAAAGGCGGGAAGGGAATTCCATCACGAACTTCGGATCGTCGTCGGAGGCGATGAATCCGCCGTGCCCGCCGCCGTAGTGCATGTGGATCCCCAAAGTCTGGATATCGCCGCAGACGATATCCGCTCCGTATTCAACCGGCGGCCGGATCACACCCAGCGAAAGGGGATCCACGCCGACGACACACAGTGCTCCGGCGCTGTGAGCCGCGGCGCTGATCTGGTCGGGCCGGGTCTCAATCAGGCCCAAGTAGGAAGGGTTCTCAAAGTAAACTGCTGCGGTCCGTTCGCTGAGTTTCGTCTCCAACGCGGCCAGGTCGAGCAGGCCGGTTTGGAGGTTGAAAGGGAGTTGTTCGATGGCAATGTCGGGCTTGAGGTACTCGGTCACCATCGAGAGTTTGTCTGCTCCCATATTGGCCGGCAACAGGACGGAAGTCCGGCCGGTGATGCGCACGGCCATGCGCAGGGAAGTAGCCGCAGCCTGGAAGCCGTCATAGTTGGGCACATTGACCACGTCCATGTTGAGCAGTTCTGCCATCATGCTCTCGTACTCGAATAGCGCCTGGAAGCGGCCGTGGTCTTCGTAGGGGTCGCCGGCGTACGCGGTCAGGAACTCACCGCGCGAATTGATCTCGTCGCACACGGCGGGTACTTGGTGCTGGTAGCAACCTGCGCCGAGGAAACTGAGCGTTTCGCGCGTGGACCGGTTCCTACTCATCAGGCCGTCCACGTGGCGGATGAGTTCCGCCTCGGAGAGCAGGGGTTCGGGCAGTTTCATTTTGCGTTTCAGGCGCAAGGACTCAGGGATGTCGCTATAGAACTCGTCCACGTTTCGCGCACCGACCTCCCGCAGCATCGCCTCCTTTGCGGTGGGCGCGGAGTTGGGGATGTAGGGATAGATCAGTGGTTTTTCGGGGGGCATGTCGCTTCCTTTCATCGATATATCCGGCAAGACAATTACCATTATCCCTGTGCAGTCAAGTCCAAACCAGTATGCACCGGAAGTCAGGCAGTCATGCACATTTCGCCACGAAACTATCGCTACTCTTCCTGCGGCAGCGGCGGAAGGGACTGCATGCCAAATGTCCGTGCCGCACAAAGAGTGATCGCCCGAAGTTCCTGACGCAGTTCCTTAGGAACCCTGGTTGGATGGTACGTCGCGACCAGCTTTTCCACACGATCCCGCGCACGTTCAAAAGTTGATTTCTCTCCCCGGCTTTTCCATCTATCATACGAGGCCCGGTCTATTACGGCAGATGGCATGTACTGTTCCTCCCGGTACCACTTGCGAGTATGCGGGAGAGCCAGAAAATTACCTTCATGCCCGTTCTTCTGCATTACGGATAGTGCGATTGGATCATCACGCACTTCGATGCCTCTCACAAAACGTCTTACCATGCCGATCATTTCAGCGTCGATGACCAGCTTCTCAAAGCTCAAACACGATTCGAAATCCAGCATGCCACAACCCGAAATGATGTTTGCCCCGGAAAGGGCAGCAACAAAATTACTGCCCATCGACTCCAACCCGCATTGCGCATCGATGATCTTCGAATCGCTCATGCCCATATAGGCATGAGTTGGCAGCTCCAATGCCTTCCCGATCTGTACATTTGCCGAACTGATCATCCAGGTTTCGACCGCTCCCATGGGCGTCGACCCTTCCAGCATGTCAAATATCGCCGGCGAGCCACCCCAGACAATTGGTGCGCCTGCTTTTGCCAGTTGATGGATTACCACCCCACTCAAACTTTCGGCGGTATGCTGAACGATCGCCCCGGCAAGCGTAACCGGCGCCGTTGCCCCGGCAAGCGGCATGGAAATAAGTTGAGCAGGAATGGAGAAACGTGCGCAATCGATTAAATGTTGACAGGTGGTGTCACTCCAAAGCAACGGGGGTGACGGGCAGACATCGAAGACGGCAGTTGGTTTTGACGCCAGCGCCTGGTCACCGCCGGCAACTGCTGACAGCATTTCTTTCATCGTCCACCAGGTATCTTTACGAAATGCCCCGGTGATGATCGGCTTATTCATGTAGTTCAGAGCCAGATACAGGCGATAGAGATCGCCAATTTCGGGGGCGACATCCGAGCATACAAAAGCCGTGCTTTGAGCATCAATCTGGGGAAGGGCTTCCACAAGCTTCATGAACTCGACCAAATCGTTTGTCAAAGGCAAACGAGGCCGTTCGGTCTGGCTGTCGATGATGGTCAGCCCGCCCGACCCCGGATCGAAATGGATCTTGTCTCCAAAATAGTGGACCGCAGGGTCACCATTGAGGTCGAAGAGGGTGAACTCATGAGGGGCGGTTTTCAAAGCCTTGCGAATCATGTTTTCAGGGATGCAGGCAATCTGAGATTGAAAATCCACTCTTGCGTGAGCATTCGCCAACAGCTCCAATGCTTCGTGATTATGAACCCGGATCCCGGGATTTTCCAAAAGCACAATGGCTTCAGAAATAACCTGGTTGACCAAATCGGTGTCAAGGATTTCCAGCTTCAGATGCGGCATATCAGACTCCTTTGAGAATTGATTCTACTTCTTCACAGCTCGCCTTTGAACGCCCTATGCAACCCTTGGGCTGGTCACACCGGTTGCACCCGGTAGCACCCGATTGAACAATCTGATCTTCAACTACCCCCCACGTATGGCTCATGGAAACAGGAATACGGTCGCTCGGTAGCCATCCCCCAAAAATCGTACCAGTTGGAAGTGGAACACTTCTGGCACAATGGGCCAAGGAGTGATCCACGTGAGGAAGTCAAAGTTCAGTGAAAGCCAGATCGTGAATATCCTGAGAGAAGCCCAAGCGGGGGTGTCGCTGGAATAGCTGAGCTGCCAGCATGGGTTCAGCAAGGCGATCTACTACAAGTGGAGGGCGCAGTACGGTGGAATGGACGTCAGCGCCTTTAAGCGGCTGAAGGAGCTGGAAGACGAGCGACCTGCCCCCCAGAAACTGATCCAACTGTTGAGTTAGGATTGGCAGATGGAGACAGGTCAAAATGCCGAGAAAACGCTTCACCACCGAAATGATCATCAGCAAATTGAGAGAAGCGGAAGTGCTTTTCAGCCAGGGTAGGACTGCGGCGGAAGCTTGCTGCGCCTCGAATGTCAGCGAACAAACGTATTATCGCTGGCGAAAAGAATACGGTGGCATGGGAACCGATCAGGCCCACCGGTTAAAGGAACTGGAAAAGGAGAACGTGTTTGTTTCCATCGAAGCGCGCCACTTCTGCACCCCTTCCCGACGTCAGCAAGGGATCCCGAATGGCTCTATAGACCCGGAGGATAGTGTGTGCGATAAATCCAAAAGAGAACAATCGTCAACACCACAGAAAGGATACCAAGGATCAGGGCAAGGTCCAGTCTGGATTGCTCAGATCGAAGCTGGTCTCTAATTGCGGAACAGAAGCCGCACCCGCGTTGTCCGCATTCCCTGCAATGGAATGTCTCATAGTATGCGGTGCCGAATATCCTGCCAAGAAAGTGGCGCTGATGGATTAGTGGCGCCAGTTTCTCCAGTCCGAGACAGTCCCTCGCGTCCGCATGCATCAGCTCCTGATTCAAAGCGTAGTGGGTGACCGAGCAAGTGCAGTTTGTGCAACAGATCCGGCCGCACCCGTGACAGATTCTCAAGCGCGACAGCGGCCGCACGAACCCCTCCGCCTCGCAAAGTGCGCGGGCTACTCGGGCCTCAATGCTACACATGCGACCACGAACTACGGCAGAGAATTATGGCAGTTCCCAAGACTAAACATATCGTGGGAGCGTGTCGCGACCGTTGTTGCTGCCCCGGTTGCACCAGCTAAGGCCAGCCTCTCACCGCTCCAATATTCATTGAAACGCGTCTACTGTCATGACGGGTGAAGGCACCGGCCATGGCACCCACAAATCCCGCGGGATATTCTTCTTGGGCGCGGGAGCCCTCTCTCATGCACGCTGACGCGCACGGTCGGTACTCTTCGCAGATATGTGCGCCGGCTGCACATTGTGTATCGACACCGAAGGAGTCCTGAATGCAGTGCGGGATATGCCCGACCTGTGAAGGCTCCACACGTTATCCGTCGTGGGAACCTGGGCTCTGAACGACCAGACCAGCGCGGAGACCCGCACGATGGTGACAATCTGTGCGGCCCGGATTTCAGCACGGCCTAGGCCTGGAAGCTTGCTGCGTCGCTGGTATTGCGGACCGACCGCATACAGTCGCGGTATCGTCGCAGGGGAGGATCGATGCAGTAGCTGTCACGTAGCTGTCAAGAATCGAGCCCTCGCGAAATCGAGGGCTCTTTTGCCAACGTATGTGGGGTCTTTCAAGTACAACACCCCTGTATCTAGGTGACCGACCGGGGACTTGAACCCCGAACCCACTGATTAAGAGTCCCCCGGCTGCGCGTCTATACTACATATCTGGATGCATGCAGTCTATGTTGTTCTAGATATGGGGTGAAGAGGGCGCATTCCATCTAGTGTGTCCACTCTCCATCCCGTGATTGCTGTACGACTGCTGTAGAAAGCCACTTTGTCAAGATCATGCTCCTTGAGCCTTTCCCAACTGATCAGCATGACCGAACCAGGATCTCATTCATGGTTTCTCTTTTTTTGCCTGCGTTTGTGATGTATATTGTTCCCCACTATTCGTAGCAGCCCCAGAAGCGAGCCAGCGGGAAGGAGATGCAGTCCGGGAGCGCAGGCTCCGATATGCTCTTTCAAAGCGCGAGATGTGGCTCAGAAAGTCGCGGGCGCGAAACTGGCAGCTGCACAATCAGCTTGGCTATATGGTAGTGAGCTGGCGCTACAACTTCGTTATTGCCGGCGGAGACTTCGATCTCAGCCTGGACGACGTGGAGGAGTACCTCACCGGCTGGACGGACGCGAAGGGACAAGAAGACGGCGAAGGCTGAAGCAGATCTGTTTTTCCTGCATTCCAGCGGGCGAGGAGAGCCAGTAGACGGACCAAGGCTCTCCTCGGCTTTGTCCATACAGCCTCGGCGCGTGCTCGGGAGAGGCCAAAACCAACGCGCCGGAGACCATGGACTAGACCGACAGGGATCGACCATGGCTCTTGGGAGGCTCGGTGCCAGAGCATGACGGGGAGCGTGGGTCAGTTTGTGACTTCGGCCCCACGGCGCGTTCCAGGCGATGCCGCCCTTGGCTAGGTCCTCAGTTCTTGGCTGCCGCGGCCGAGTCTTCGATTTTGCCTATTGTATTTTCCAAGATTCCCTGTACAATGACTTTATAAGTTCAATGTACTAACAAAAAAGATTGTTCCTACCCGAACTATGACGTTTTCGACAAAGGCCACCCGTCAGCTTACCAAGCAGCACAACCGCGACCTGGTCCTGCAAATGATCTTTGGGAACCAAAAGATCAGCCGTGCCGAGATCGCACGCCTCACGAAGTTGACGCGGACAACTGTCTCGGATGTTGTGGGAGGCCTGATCAAGGAGGGTCTTGTAGAGGAAGTCGGACTTGGTTCCTCGATCGGCGGAAAACCCTCCATCCTTCTCAGCCTTGTCGCCGACTCGCGATACCTGATCGGCCTGAACTTGATGCAGGACAAGTTCATCGGTGCCGTGGTCAACCTATGCGGTGAGATCAAGGAAACTGTAGAAATCCCGGTGGAGGGTCGCGACGGGACACAGGCCCTGAGTCTTCTCTACCAAATCCTCGATCGACTCACACAAAAGAACTGGATCCCGATCGTCGGGATCGGCGTAGGCGCGCCGGGGCTGATCAACACCCGCGAAGGCATCGTGATCAGTGCGGTCAATCTGGATTGGCAGGATTTGCCACTTGCCCACTTGCTAGAGGAGCGCTACGGCCAGCCCATTTCGGTTCTGAACGATAGCCAGGCGACCGCCATCGGCGAATTTGTCTACGGCGACCATCCCTCGGGTAGCAACCTAATCGTCCTGACCGTAATGCACGGCATCGGCGCGGGCATTCTGATCAATGGCCAGCTCTTCCAGGGTGATGGTGGTGGCGCGGGCGAAATTGGACACGTCGTTGTGCAGGAGAATGGCCTCCCCTGCCGTTGCGGTCGCAAGGGCTGCCTTGAGACGGTTGCGAGTGCAAAGGCCGTTGTCGCGCGCATGCAGTCCCTCACAAACTCCCCCGACCCCATCTCGCTCGACGTCCTGGAGTCCAGATTCAAGGATGGAGACCAGACCGCCAGACAGGTGATCATGGACGCGGCGACTTACCTCGGCAGGTCCATTGGGAGCCTGATTGGCACCTTCAACATCAAGACGATCGTGCTGACCGGCGATATGACACGCTTTGGCGAACCCTGGCTCATGGCTGTTAGGCAGGCCATGTCGCAGGCAGCGCTGGGACGCATGGTGGAGGGCACGCAGCTGCACATCGGCAAACTCGACTACCGGGCTTGCATTCTGGGCTCAGCGGCTTATCTCCTGCTCGATGGCTACTCACTGCTCTTCACCCAATCGGGGAATTGACCTGCATGATCGAAGATTCAATTGAGCCCCGGATTCACCCTCCCCTTGACGAATCCTTCCGCCCCGCGGTGCTGGTAACCCGCGCAATTCGTGAGAAGGTGGCTAAAGGCGGCACGCCTGTGGCAATCGGCCTTCAGCGAAGTGATACCGAGTTCTCGCGGTACGAGACAACGGTTCTTTCCGAAGGGCATCCCGAGTTCAGCGCCAGTCTCAGACACGCTGAACGCATTATCAAATTCCTGCTCTGGCAACGCGGTGGATTTCGGGTGTACGTCGGTGGGCCCCGGGCCATTGGTGCCTACATTCGCCAGTGCTACGCGAGTGATGGCGCTCGCAAGTTCGATTACCACTTCATGGGCGAGCAGGTGTACGAGCGACCCTTTGAGGTCATTTCATGTTCACCGGAAGAGGTGCCGGCGCCGCGCGAGAGCGGCCAACGGCTCGGCCGTCACTTGGAGGGCTCACGCATTGGCTTCGACCTCGGCGCCTCCGACCGAAAAGTGAGTGCCGTTGTGGACGGCCAGGTCATCTTTAGCGAGGAAGTCATCTGGGAACCACGCGTACAGACCGATCCCGATTACCACCTCCGCGAGATCATGACCGCCCTCAAAACCGCGGCTGCCAGGCTGGGCCGCGTGGATGCCATCGGCGGAAGTTCCGCCGGCATATACATCGACAACCACCCGATGGTCGCGTCCTTATTCCGCGGCATCCCAAAGGAACGTTTCGGGGAGATCAAGGACCTATTCTCCAGAATCCAGCGGGAACTTAACGTGCCCCTTGTTGTCATCAATGATGGTGATGTGACTGCGCTTGCCGGATCGATGTCCATCAATGATGTCGGCATCCTTGGCATCGCGCTAGGTTCAAGTGAAGCTGCTGGCTATGTCAACATGCAAGGCCACATCATGGGCTGGCTCAACGAATTGGCATTTGCGCCGATAGATTACAGCCCATCGGCTCCTCCGGAAGAATGGTCTGGAGACGTTGGATGTGGTGCATCGTATTTTTCTCAGCAGTGCGTGTTCCGTCTAGCTCTAAGAGCCGGCATTCAGATTCCGGCGGACATCAGCGATGCTCAGAAGCTGAGGTTCGTGCAGGACAAGCTTGAAGAGGGTCACGAAGGCGCTCGCAAGATCTGGCAAAGCATGGGCGTGTATCTCGGCTATGGCCTGGCACATTACGCGGATTTTTACGATATCAAACACATCTTGATTCTGGGTCGCTGCACTTCTGGGCGCGGCGGAGACTTGCTACTCGAAGGCGCAACCCAGGTTTGGAAAGTCGAATTTCCAGAGCTGCTGCCGAGAATCACGCTGCATCTGCCCGATGAACAGATCCGACGCGTGGGGCAGTCGGTGGCGGCCGCAAGTCTGCCCGCGCTGGGCCACGAGGAGGCGGCGTGAAGTTCTACCTGGACACGGCTGAAGCCTTCGTTGCGGACGACCTGCCCGTTGAACAGGCGCTGGCGCGCACCACCCACCTCTGCGTTGCGGCACACCAGGATGACATCGAGATCATGGCGGCACAACCCATCCTGGAGTGCTTTCAGAAAACGGACAGGTGGTTCACGGGCGTGGTTGTCACCGACGGCCGCGGTTCGCCGCGCGATAATCTCTACAAGGAATACACCGACGAGCAGATGCGCCTCGTCCGCTTCAAAGAACAGAGGAAAGCGGCCGTGGTGGCAGAATACTCGGCACAGGTGATGCTGGACTATCCAAGCAAAGTCATAAAAGATGCGTCCAGGCCAGAGCCTGTACAGGATCTCCTCAACCTGCTTCGGGCGGCAAGGCCAGCCTCTGTTTACACCCATAATCTTGCAGACAAGCACGACACACACGTCGCGGTCGCCCTCAGGGTGATCTCTGCCATTCGCCAGATGGAACCATCGGAACGTCCCACGCGATTGGTGGGATGCGAGGTCTGGCGATCGCTCGACTGGATGGCGGATGCAGATAAGGTCCCCATGGATCTCTCGGGCCACGAGAATCTGCAGGCCGCCCTGTTGGGCGTTTTCGATTCACAGATCGTGGGCGGCAAACGATATGACCTGGCCTCGATGGGACGCCGCCGTGCAAACGCCACGTATTTCGAGTCGCATGGGCTAGACACCACCACGGGGATGTCATTTGGAGCGGACATGACCCCCCTCATCAATGACATAAGCATGGATGCGCATGCTTTTGTCCAGGAGCTGATAGACCATTTCGCACAGGATGTCAGGGAACGATTGGCCCGGATTGGCTAGGGAATACGTGTCCTGAGTCCGAACCAGGAAAGGAGGTCCGGAAACATTCAACACTTGCTTGGTCGGAAGGTCAGAACGTCCCAAATCGGATTTGAGAGGAGATGAAAGATGCGTACTAAGTTTCTGGCTTTGCTGTCCGTGCTCGTGCTTGCCAGCATGATGCTTTCGGCCTGCGGGGCACCGGCTGCCGCTCCGCCGGAGGCGCCTGCCGCGGCCGGAGCACCGGCTGCAACCGAGGCACCGGCCGCGGCTGCCGCCGCGCCCGTGACGATGGATTTCGTGGTCTGGTCCTATGGGCTTGATACCATCAACGACAACATCAAGAAGTTCGAGGCGCTCAACCCGAGCGTGACCATCAATCTCAAGGACTACTCGTGGCTGGATTATCACGACACCATAGTCGGCCTGATGGCAGCCAACAATCCACCGTACCTGTTGTACGGCTCAGATCACTGGCTGAACGAGTGGGCCGCGGCTGGCTGGCTTGTTCCACTGGACAAATATTGTCCGAACGTGGCGGAATACTCCAAGGAAGTCGCTCCGTACGCGCTCCAGGGCATGACGTATAACGACGCGGTCTACGGCGTGTCTTACTATGCGGACACGCAGGACTTCATGTACAACGATGCTCTGCTCCAGAAGGGTGGATTCACCGCCCCTCCAGCAACCCTGGATGAGCTCTACACTCAGGCCAAGGAATTGAAGGCCAAGGGTGTGAACCAGTACCCGATCCTCTTTGCCTGGTCTCAGAAGGAAGGCGCCTATCCGGAGGTCTGGACCTCGCTGGTCTTTGCCCAACAGCAAGGCGCCAACGCCCTGTTTGATGCCAATCTGGAGCCGGTCTTCAACAAAGACGGCAGCGCCGCATTCCAGGTCATGGAATGGCTGCGCAAGGTCTACTCTGAAGGCCTGCTCGATCCAGCCAGCCTCTCGACGGCTGAAATTGACCAGGTGAAATCCATGCAAGCCGGTGCGCACACATTCACGATTGCACCCCAATACAACATGGCCGAATTGAACAAGCCGGCCAGCGGCGATTTTGCCGGCAAATTCAAGATCGCATTGATGCCTGGACCGAGTCATGCCACCGTCGGCTACGTCCGCTTCTATGCCATGACCCAGAAGGTCGTCGACGCAGGTCCTGACTACATTGCTGCCGCCTGCAAATTCATGGACTACTTCGGCGGCAAGACGGACGGCGTTTATACGGTCGTGAAGCGTTGGGCCGTTGAGAACGGGCTCGGCTTTGCCCAACTACCGCTGTTTGATGACGCAGATGTCATCTCGGCCTTTGGCAAATGGGGTGACGTTCCCACGATCAAACAGAATGCCACGATGGCCCGCTCCAAGGAGGGCATGACCCCCTGGTACGGCTCGTGGGATGTCTTCGCGCGAGCGGAAATCCAGAAAGCGATTCTGGGCCAAGAGTCTTCTCTTGACGCGCTCAACAATATGGCGGCCGAATGGGATAAGTTGAAGGCTGCCCAGTGAAGTCTTCCCTTGGGAGGACGGGGAACGAGTCCCTGTCCTCCCAGGGAACTGGAAAAGCCATTCATTGGAGGTGAAAGATGGCTGCCGCCCTTAACGTCCAGAAAACGCGCCCCAGAAATTCCAAGCGGTTATTTGAAAGGGTTTATCCCTTTGGCTCGGTGCTGCCTGCTCTGCTAGTAATTATCCTTTTCACGATCTATCCGGTACTCTATGCGGTCCGGATCAGCTTCTACCAATACATTCTGACAAAACCCAAGTCGCATCCCTTTATAGGTCTGGGGAATTTCTATGACGTAGTTACTAGCTATTACTTCAAGACTTCGCTCATCAATACCGGCGTCTATACCATCGCTGCGGTTACGGGAGTGATGATATTTGGGGTGCTTGTCGCTCTGCTGCTCAACACGAGACTTCGATCCGTCAATGCGCTGAAGATTATCATCTTGCTGCCGTGGGCGATCCCGGCAGTCGTAGCCGGTCTGATGTGGAAATGGATCCTGAACTCAGATTTCGGCATTCTTAATGGCATCCTGTACTCGCTGGGCACCATCAAATCCTATATTCCCTTCCTCGCCGACCCTTTTCTGGCAAAGATAAGTCTTGTCATGGCACACATATGGAAAGAAGGCCCTCTGGCTGCCATTTTTATCTTGGCAGGGCTTCAATTGATTCCGGATGAATTCTATGAAGCGGCAAAAATCGATGGCGGTGGTGCCTTGCTGATGTTCCGATTCATTACGCTGCCACTTCTGCGCCCGATTTTGCTGGTTGTCCTTGTCTATGAGACGATGACGGCGATCCTTACCTTCGACATAGTCTACGTATTGACCGGTGGTGGCCCAGCCGATTCAACTTCGCTTCTCAGTTGGTTTGCCTACGCGGAGATTTTCAAGTTCCTGAACTTGGGTGGCGGCATTGCTTTGTCCATTGTCATTGCCATGATAACTCTGGTCCTGATAATTCTCTACATGCGGGCATTGCGAACTGAAGACGTGATTTCTTGAGGACGGTAAAGCGATGAAACTCAAAGTGCGCGCGCTTACAAGATCGTTCTTCTTGAATCTACTTGTCGTGATCCTGATCGTCTACATCGCGGGCCCCTTCCTCTGGGTGATGTCCGCAAGTTTCCAGGGTGAAAACGAATTGCTGAGTAAACCGCCGTCGTTCATTCCAAAACATCCCACAACGGACAACTATCGCTATGTATTTACCGGTCAGGTTCCAACGGCCTATGAGGTAACAGGTCAGTTACGCAGCCGGATTTCACAGGAAGCGCGGCTGATCGCCCCGGCTCTCAATAATAGCTTCATCATTGCCATTTGCGTCTTGCTCATTAACCTGCTGTTCGCCACGCCTGCGGCATATTCCTTTGCACGCTTGCGGTGGAAGTTCAAGGGGGGATTCTACAACTTCATCCTCGGCAGCCGGCTAATGCCTGCAATGGCAGTCGCCATTCCTTATTATGTCATTATCCAATCTTTGAAGTTGATGAATACCCGCCTGTCCCTGATGTTGGTGTACAGCGCGCTCACCATCCCGTTCTCCATCTGGTTCCTGACGCTGTACATCACAAATATTCCCCGTGAAATGGAAGACGCTGGCCTGGTGGATGGCTGCAATTACTTCCAGGTTCTTACGAAGGTTGTCGTGCCTATGATCCTCCCAGGTCTGGTGGCAGCATCTACCTTCGCGTTCATGACATCGTACAATGAGTTCCTGTTTGCGCGATTCCTAACGACATCGATCGCATCCCAGACCGGGCCGGTGATCATTTCTTCGATTTCGGGCAATCCGGATGCGTCATACTCATTGATTTCGGTGTGTCTCACACTGGGCATGATACCGCCCATCATCTTGGCCATTACCATGCGCAGGTGGCTCACGGAGGGTCTATCTTCCACGATTACGTTCCGCTAGATTCGAAGGGTTAGTGCTTTGTCGGAGGAGCGAACATGCTCACCATGAACGAAGGGGTGCAGGTGCGTGAGGGAACCATCACCCTGCCTACCTATGGTATCAAGGGGGTGAATCGCAATCCGGTCTTCCGATCTCAATATGGCGTAGCACACATATACCCGTACACATTGATCGATGATATTGACGCTGAAATCAAGGATAAGACCTACCACACGCTTGTCCTGGAAAACAGGTACCTGCGGATTACAGTGATCACTGACCTGGGCGGCCGTGTCTATTCGGCTTATGACAAAGTCTCCGAACGGGAAGTGTTCTACAAGAATCCGATCGTGCGCTTTGCCCCCTTGGCAATCCGCGGAGCCTTCTTTTCTGGCGGCTTGGAGTTTAGCTTTCCTGTGGCGCACGCTCCCACTACTTGTGATAGGGTCAACTGGGATATTCGCGAGAATGAGGACGGTTCTGCCAGCGCGTCAATCGGGGGAATCGAGCATATCTCTCGCCTGCGCTGGATGATCACCTTGACGCTTTTCCCAGACCGCTGTGCTCTGGCCCAGGATGTCTGTCTGCAAAATCCAGGGACAATTCCGGGCCGATATCACTACTGGACCAATGCAGCCCTTGATGCCAACGATGGCACTGAGTTTATCTACCCATTTCAGCGTGCCCGCTCCTACGAGTATGCGGGGACAGCCTCCTGGCCTTTTGCGCGGCTGGACCTAATTCAGGGAGACGCGGGCTTGGCGGGTATGGAAGGCGTGCCGATGTGGCCTGCCAGCCGGCTGCAAGCGCCAGTTAATTTCCGTTGGCAGAAGAACATGCTTGCTCAGGTGTCCATATTTGGCAGGGACGTCGAGTGGGACTATTTTGGTGCCTGGCAGCACAAGGCTGATCATGGTTATGCCCATGTAGCCAATAAGCGGGATGTCTCAGGCATGAAACTCTGGTCGTGGGGCAACGCGCCGGTGGGCGTGGTAAACCAGACGGCCCTGACCGACGATGGATCTTTGTATGCTGAGACCCAATGCGGTGCAATGGAAACGCAACTGGATTTTGACTTTCTGCAGCCCAGTGATACACGCGCCTGGCGTGAGTGGTGGATTCCCTTGCGGAAGATTGGCGGTCTGACTTGCGCCTCTGAAACCGTCGGGGCCCGGATTAGCCTGTCACCCATTGCCGATAGTGAATTCGTTCGCCTAGTCGTGGCGCTTTGCCCGGCGATGCCCTATGACCGGGCCGTGGTAACAGTTACGGTGCCCGACAGAGTCCTAATGGAAGCAACTTGTTCGATTTCACCGGAAAAGACGTGGATCAATGAAGTCACGATCAATGCGGTCGATATCGCAGACAAACCGATCACGCTGGTTGTCAGAGATGTGTCCGGCAGAGTGATCTTGGAAAATGCTCAAAACCGAGAACCCGGCCAGATAGAGGCATTTGACAAGAGAGAAGATATTCATCCAACCACTGCGGACGATTTCTATTTACTGGCCGTGAAGCACGAGAACTTTGACAACCGGGAGCAGGCGAGAGAAGCCTATTTGGAGGCACTGCGAGTTGCCGATAACCACCGAAATGCCCATCTGCGCCTTGGTCTGATGTTGTTCCGCTCTGCACAGTTGAAAGAAGCGGATATGCATCTCTCCCGTGCCCAGGAGCTGGGGCTGACCGAAAGCTCATATTACCGCGGGCTGATCGCGCTATTCGAGGGTAGGTTAACAGAGGCCCAGGAATACTTCAGGTCCGGACGGACCGTTGAATCTCAATCGAACGCGGCTGTCATGGGCCTGGGCAAAGTTGCACTGCGCAACAGAAACTGGGATCAGGCGATCGAAGTCTTTGATCGCGCAAGCCGGCAGGCGGCAGGAACGGCCTCGCCAGCGACCTTGCTGGCCATTGCCTTGCGGCACGCTGGAAAGGTGGAAGAAACACACCTGACGTTGCAGCGGGTGTTGGCACGTGATCCACTCAACCACCTGGCGCTTTATGAAATGGCTTCCGGAAACTATCCTGAAAGCGTGGAGGTTCAGCGTAAGTTGGAGCGAATCTTATCGGACGACTATCAATACTTCATTGACTTGGCCTGCTGCTACATAGATGCGGGTCTGCCAGGCGACGCGCTCGACGTGCTGACATTCGCCTGGTCGCACGATGATATTGCCATGACGGCCTATCTCGGCGCATTCCTAAGCCACCAGATAGGCGACGCCCGCTCAGAGGGCCTCTGGCTCAAGAAGGCTCGGCGGGCATCTCCTGATTTTGGGTTCCCAAACCGCCTGGAGGAAGTCTTCGCGCTGCAGTTTGCTCTAGAAAAAGATCCTCAAGATTCAATGGCCAAGTATCTCCTCGCGAATTTCCTTTATGCCCATGAGCGATACGACGAGGCGATCGAACTCTGGTCTAAGGCGCTGGATGGAATGTCTGCTCATGATGTCCTCTTTCGCAACCTGGGTATCGCCGCCTGGAAGCGAAAGAACGATGCCCCTGCTGCTATCGAGTGGTTCGAAAAGGCCTTGGCCCTCAACCCACACAACCAGGATCTGTACTTACACCTTGATGAATTGTATAAGTCCCGAAATCTAACCGACAACCGCGAGCAACTACTTCACCGCATAGAGGGTCTTTCTGATGCCCGAGAAGATGTGCACAAACATCGAATCACGATGATGGTGGAACTCGGGCACTATCAGGAGGCGATAGAACTGATGACGGCCGAGAAGTTCATTCCATTGGAAATGGACCAGAGTTTCCACGAGATATACGTGCGGGCTCTTATGATGCGGTCGAAAGAACATCTTGACGCAGGTCGGATTGAAGAGGCCATCCAAGACTACCACAGGATGCTGGAGTATCCGGAAAATCACGGCGTGGGCGCTCCAACAACCCGCTCTCAGGCTCATATCTATTACCATATTGGCCTTGCATATGAGAAGCTTGGCAAATACCCGAAGGCAATCTCAGCCTGGCGTGAAGCTGCGACGGAGCATCATCCTCATGGGACAGGGCAATTTGCCTATGTCCAAATGGCGCTCGACAAGCTCAGCCGTTACAGCGAGCTGGGCATAGAAGGGTGATCGAAGCTTAAACCGGCATTCGGCTGGATGCGCCCTCGACGCTGCAAAAGGCCGATACCGGAGCAAATTCAGAAACAAAGGAGAAAAGTCATGAAAGTCCTATATGCCGGTGATGCTGCATCGAAGATTGGACCAATCTTCATTGCCTCGCCTTTCAACGTCGAGGTCAAAGGGTTCTCGCATCACATATGGGGTCAGCCGTTGATCGACGCGCTCGAGGAAGGCAAAATTGAAGTTGTTCATATGACGTGCGAACAGGCCATTTCGGATTTTCCCCGCACGGTCGAGGCCCTGTCGGAATATGACGTTGTGATCCTCTCAGATTGCGAGTTCGAGGTCTTGGCCCTCTATCCGTTCTGGGTGCCGGGGACACCATTGCCTCGTACCAACCGCATCAAGGCCATTCGAGAGTGGACGCGAAACGGAGGAGGTCTCCTGATGGTCGGTGGCTGGACGTCGTTCAGCGGACGCTTTGGCCACGGCGGATACTACAACACCCCGATCGAGGAGGCATTGCCGGTGACATGCACGCCAGGCCACGATGACCGAATAGAGACTCCGGAAGGAGTAGGTGTCAAAATCCTGAAGAAAGAGCATCCTGTAGTGAAGGGAATACCGTGGGAAGAGTGTCCAGTTTTCGAGGGCTTCAACAAGATCTTTCCCAAGACAGGTGCAGAAGTCTTGGCAACAATTGGCGAAGGCGAGGATGAGAATCCATTGATCGTTACTTGGGAATTTGGCCAAGGACGCGCCCTGGCCTTTGCCAGTGACTGCAGTCCACATTGGGCTCAATTCTTCCAGCCCTGGAAGTATTACGGCCAATTTTGGCGCCAGGCTGCCCGGTGGCTGGCCAAAGAAATCTAGTCGGCATCCACCTTCTGGTGCACTTTCGCCGTTGCCGGCACGCCCTCCTTGTTGTAGACGGGAGGGCGATGCCTGGCCACCAGCGTCCATGTCTGATGAGGTCCGCACGATAAGCCTGCCGATGGAGGCACGAGAATGAAGGATATTACGTTTGCAGTTGTCGGTTCCGGCTTCATGGGCAACGTGCTGGCCACGGCGGCCAGTGAATTGCCCTACGTGAAGTGCGTCGGCGCAGCGGACGTGGACGTCGGCCGGGCGCAGAACCTAACAGCGAGCCATGGCGGCCAGGCCTACCGGGATTTTCATGAAATGTTGGACAAAGAAAGGCCGGAGGTAGTCCTCATTGCCACTCCGGAGGCCGATCACGTGGATCCGGTCAGAGCTGCTGCCGCGAGCGGCGCCCAAGTATTCCTGGAAAAACCCATGGCCACCACGCTTGCCGACGCAGATGCCATCAATCAGGCCTGCCAGGCCGCGCATGTCAAGCTCATGATCGGATATATCCTTCGCTTCGAAGTCTCATATGCCATGATCCAATCCGCCGTAGCCGAGGGCAGCATCGGCAGGTTCCTCTCGGCCTATGCACGACGCATGGTCACAGTCTCCGAGGCGCGCCGGTTGAATGGCCGGGTCAGTCCCCTGACATATATTGGCGTGCACGATATTGACCAGATCCTCTGGTATCACCCAATGCCTGTCCGAGCAGTCTACGCTCGGGCTATCAGGGGCCGCATGTGGGAGGAGTTCCGTACCTTTGACTCAGCCTGGCTGATGATCGAGTTCGAAGATGGGGCCCTCGGAGTCCATGAGGTGGGGTGGGCATTGCCCGAAGAATGGGCTAAGTGGCAGGCCCCCGCGACTTGGGGCGCTTTTGGTGACGTCCGGATGAACGTCTTGGGAACCCACGGTAACCTCTATCTTGATTTCACACCGATGAACCTGTATGGCGTAGATCGAGAGGGGTGGAAGATGCCGGACACGCGCCACTGGCCGACCCTTCATGGCAGGATGATTGGCGCCGCGAAATTAGAGGTGGAGCACTTCTTCGACTGCGTGCTGAACGACAGGATGCCCCTGGTCACGGGTCAAGATGGCCGCCGCTCGCTGGAAGTCATGCTGGCCGCCGAAGCGTCGATCGCCAAAGACCAGAAGATCCTTCTACCCCTCTAGCCGCCAAGAATGTCGCCTTGAGAGAGCGCTAACATGGCCGGACGTGTCCCTGACGGAATCGGAGGTGTTCATCGATTCACCGCTCGCGCTACAGCAGCCAGGAATTCTTGTGATGGGGCCGTGGGTCGGGAGGACATCCCGCTGAGAAGAGGCAACCATGCTGCTTGAAAACTATCGCCCACAGCCGAAACTTGTGACCAAGACTACCTTGGTAGACAAGCCCAAGTTTCCAGTAGTCGACGCCCACAATCATCTGGCTGAACCCTTCGGCGGTGGCTGGGACAAGAAGCCGCTCAGCGAATTACTCGACGCTTTGGATGCTGCAGGCGTCATACATTATGTGGACTTGGATGGCGGCTGGGGCGAAGGACTTCTCCACCAGCACCTAAGGGATTTCAAAGAGAAGGCACCTGAGCGATTTCAGATCTTCGGTGGCGTGGATTGGTCCAAGTGGCAGAGTATGGGCGACGGCTTCGTCGATTGGGCTGTGGGCAGACTTGAGGCCCAAAAGGAGGCAGGTGCCCAGGGACTAAAAATCTGGAAGCCCTTTGGACTGCATGTCAAGGATCATCTTGGGCAACTCGTGAAAGTAGATGACGCGCGACTGATTCCAATCTGGGACTCCGCAGGCCAGCTTGGCTTGCCCGTGCTGATCCATGTTGCGGATCCAATCGCCTTCTTCGATCCGATTGACGAAACCAATGAGCGCTGGGAAGAACTGCGAGCGCATCCCGATTGGGCCTTCACAAGTCCGCCGTTCCCCCCATTCATGGAGATCATGGATGGCCTATTCAACCTGGTGAAGCGGCATACAAGAACGACTTTTGTTGGCGCGCACGTGGGCTGTTGTGCAGAGAATCTCGCTTGGGTAAGCCAGATGCTGGATTCCTGCCCCAACTACTTTGTCGATATTTCCGGCCGCCTAGGGGAGCTGGGCCGGCAGCCCTACACGGCCCGGCGATTCCTCACTCAGTATCAGGACCGCATTCTGTTTGGCTTGGATTGGGGTCCGGATATCAACGCGTACCGCCTGCAATATCGCTTTCTTGAGACGGACGACGAGTACTTCAACTACAACACAACCGAAATCCCGGGCCAGGGACGTTGGTACGTGCATGGCATGCACTTGCCCGATGACACGTTGCGGAAGATCTATCACGAAAACGCGAAGAGGGTCTTGAAGATCTGATGCGGCCTGCGGCGAGCGAGACGGGAATCAGATCCTCGTCTAGGACCTCGGGTAAGCCGCTGGCTGGGCCCATGCCGGAGGGCCGCGCTGGTTCTGGCTGCAGTACGGTTGCAGTAGGAAAAGAGCCCTCGCGTAGTCGAGGGCTCTTTTGGCGTTATATATAGCGGTCTCCAAGTATCAAACCCATGTATCTAGGTGACCGACCGGGGACTTGCCTGCACCTTGCCACAGGCATAGGTGAACCACCCTGCCGTAGTGAAGCGGAGGTGCTGAGCGAAGCCGAAGCAAACCCACTGATTAAGAGAGCTCGGTACGCATGAGTATTCTGTCTACGGCGTGTTTTCCTGTGTGAAGAGTATCCAATCTCTGGGCAAATCGGTCTACGGGGTCCACGGTTTCTATCGCGTGCTTTTCCAATTGCAACCAAATGCAACCAGTCGGACGGAAAACGCGGCTCGAGTTCGTCGCTCTGCCAGATGGTCCTACAGCTTATAATAGTTGCAGAACAGAGGGAATCGCTCTACAATAGGTATGTCGGTGATGGGCCATCAAACAGGGAGGTCCTATGCAAATAGAAGCTTTCTTGCTATGCGACGCAGCCACGGATTCTCAGGGCAAGCTTAATCTCCTTGGTGCATTCGATGTCATAGGGGCGGTGACGTTTCCAGTTACGCACCCGGCTTGTACGGTCGTCGCTCGGATGAGGTTTCAGCGGATTGAAAAGGGCGCGCATCAGGTTGTGATCCACTTCGTTGACGAGGACGGGCAGTTCGTCATCCCTCCGTTCAATGGGAATATTGATTTACAAATTGGGGGAGAGGACAGGTCGGCAACGGTGAACATGATCATCAATCTCCAGGGCCTTACGTTTAAGCATGCTGGGGAGTACACGGTGGCACTGGCAATTGATGGACGGGAGGCTGTGCGACTGCCCCTACGATTGAAGGATATTTCCAAAGCGGCGACATGATGCTTAGGGGGCGAGATGTCTGAGACTCGGGCGCTAGGGTCGGATGTTCGTGAGCCCGGCAGTTATCTTCGATACAACTTGTCCAGGGTTGACTACACCGTAACCGAAGATGAGCTCGCACGCCTCAAAGTGACCGGGCAGAATCCGTGGAAGGATTTTTGCCTGATATGTGTGTCGATAGGCATCCCCTGTCTCATTAATGCGATTGCGACCACTTCGATCCCGTTCAGCCTAACGCTGGGTCTGTTTCTGAACTATCTTATCGGCATACTGAGCCTCATGCTCGGAGCGGCATTCGGCGTGATGTGGAGGCGCGCCAGCCGAGAGCTTGACAACTTGGTTGAACTGATTAAGAACAAGCCCGTCATGAAAGTCGAGAGCACGGTGACCGCTGGGCCGACGAACCTTAGAACGGAGTTTGTAGAGGAGAGTCCGACTGACCGACTGCTGCTGCGGCCGGAAGACTCGCCAGGCGAAGCTGCGGGAGAACACGAACTTCCTGAGTGGCTTAGGGCCATCAGTGACAACGCAAGCTTCGATTCGTCGGGGGCAGATCCGCGACGTGCAGAGTTCAGGCGCGTTTTCAGCATCACTGACAAGCGGTTTGACGCGGAAGCGAGGCCGCAGAAGATCGTATTGGAATTCACGAACAAGGGAGACAGCCCAATACACGTAAAGAGAGTTGAGTATGCGCCCACGGGATCGGACCTCCCGGCGAAAGCGCTTCTCGCTTCGTACCAGGTGTCATCAGAAAACCGTATCGTGATTCCTTTTGACCAGGCTCAAGCAGAGGTAGAGCCAAAATCGACATTTGCCATCGAAATTGGATTGGCGCAGCTGTGGAGCGCAAAAGACATCAATAGCCTCTCGGGCAAGTGGGGGTACCTCTACCTTACGGTAGATTACAGGAACACGCCCCTGGAAGTCTTCATGGGTTCCTTCTAGGGGCGTCTTGGCACACATAGGACGTTAGAAGGCCGCTGGTGAAGGCATCCGAACGTCTTAGACAAAACTCAAAAGTCTCTAGGCGCGCCCGTAATAAGGCGCGCATTCCTGCGATCCGGCAGAGGGCATCAAAGGTCCTCGGCAAGCTGCTGCCGGCACTTCCTGGCGTTCCGGAGATGCTAGTCGAGATACGGACGCAGTTCAACATTCCCCTTATAGATCAGGGCGAGGACATTGAGGATCGGCTAGTACCCGGCCAAGTCATTGATTGGGCTGGCGTTCGTCGTGAGCTTGAGGAAAGGCTTCACGCACTGCCGGACGTATTGCCGCGGGAATTGTTGATATTCCAGAAGCTTATTGACTTCCGGAGTAGGCTCGAGGGAGAGCCACGATTTAGTGAGCCAATTACTCCGAAGTTGCGAGAGGATGTGCTCGCGCTCTATAGAGCGTTCGTGCAGCTGTACGACTTTTCGATTGACAACCTGGCGCGGCCCTGGCAGAAGGCCGCAGAGGGTTTCTATGCGGCGGCCGCTGACAACCTTTGCGACTTCTTGAGGTACGGGGTCGGGAAGCCGGTTCCACAGGATTGGATCACGCAGGTTCGGACGATGCCATTGTTCGGAGAGAAGATGGTGGTAGCAATGGCAAGCAATCTCAGCGATCCGGACGAGGTCGTTGAGGAATTCCGGGAGGAGTTTGCCAGGACCTTTGGGAAAAGGCGACCGAAATTGACGATTACCAATGTCGAGATCGCGGAGTATCTCGGAATGAGGCACCGAGGGATGAGCTTGACGGACATTGCCTCGACATACATTGAGCGTCATAGATCAGAGTTCCCGGCCAACCAGCAGAGCGAGAGGTTCAAGAGCAAGCGGCGGACACTGGAGGACACATTGAAACACAGCCTCAAGAGCACACAGAAGCGAATGGACACGTTACTGGGGGATTAAAAGCGCGCCAATTGTTTCCCGTTACCCGGACGGCGACGCGTACACTGAATCTAGGCTGAGGCAGCCTAGATTTTTCTTTCTTGGAGAGGACACAGAGGTATGCAGATCATCGCTATCCGGACAAGTGCGCTCACTGGTCGCGCGTCAAGAGGGGCAATCTCGCGCGCGGGACGCGCTCCACTAGAACCTGAGGTCGCGGAGACGCCCTCTACCCCTCTTGACGCAATACCTTCAAGCACAATTAGAGCGGTTGGGGGACAAGATGATGTGTGCAGGACACCATCACCATCAATCGCGAAATCTTGCCCCCAACCTTCGGAAACTCAGGATCATGTTGCGCACGCCGCGACACTGGCGCGAGCACAACGTAGGGGGAATGCGCGGCGGAGGGACCCCCGGGACGTGAGGAACGGGGGACGCCGCCGCCACCCCTATACTGATAGGGGGGTGGAGATTCAAAGGCATAACACATGAGACAGTATGGAAACGGCATTCATTGGCTTGCATTCGTGGTGGACGGCCCTAAAGAAGCTGCGTTCACCATGTACGATGCGCTATTCAAAGGTGCATTCGGAGAATTGCAGGAGCTACCAAACGGCGGCAGAGGATTCCGGTCCATTCATCTGACGCTGCTTGGCTTCAAGGTCTATGTCGATCCGGCAAGGGGACAAAAGGAATATTTCCATTTCGAGATTCCGGGGCAGGCGTGCGAGTTGATACCCTGGGGCATTTTGCAGGGATTGGAACAGTACCTGCGTGTTGAGTTTCCCGGACGTTACCACTACACGCGAATTGACCTAGCATTCGATGGGTTGCCATTTACCCCGATGGACATAGAGGCGGCGATCCTGAATGATGAGGTGCGATCTCACGCTAAGCGGAAGACACTGAAGGTGTATCACTCAGCATTCGAGCCGAAAGACAATGGCGAGGTCGGGACACATACGACTTACTTTGGCTCGCGACAGTCAGAGCGCATGATCCGCATTTATGACAAACGGGGCTTCACCAGGCTTGAGCTTGAGATGAAACAAAAGCGGGCGGACCTTGTGGCGAAGCAGCTATTTGGCACAGTGGATACGGAACTCTGGGCGACGATCGCGATGTCGCATCTGCGTGACTTCATCAGCTTTGAACCGGACTGGTGGACCGACTTTACCGAGGGGACGGGCCGCGCAAATGCGATTGTCAGCACGCCAAAGCAGATGTCAGAGCAGATGATGGCAGCGTGGCTCAATCATCAGATTGCGCCTTCCCTGAGCGTGATGCATGACCTTCATCCGGATGGATTTATCAATGGGATGATTGCTACGGGCAGGGTGAGGCGAGGACGGAGTAAGAAACTGCAAAGCTTGCTCACTGGCAACGGGGAATGAACGAAAGCGAGGAACGATGAACGAAACGATTGACCGGACAGTCTCGGGCTTGCTGAAGGCGCGGGACGTTGCGGAGGTCCTGAACATCAGCAGGGCATTGGCGTACCGACTCATGCGGACTGGTGAATTACCGTCCGTCAAAATGGGAAACTCCGTGCGGGTCATCCAAGCGGACTTGCAAGAGTACATTCGGAGCCATAGAAGCGGCAATTAGCGGGGAATCGGCGTGTATCCCTTGCCTTGCCCTGCCAGTGGGTGTATAAGGACCGCGCAAGCGGGGACATTGGACCTTAACAACCTGGCAGAGCGACGAACGTATTCTACGAGTCGCCTTTCCTGAACTCATTCAAAAGGAGAACAGGATATGGCGAGGCGAGGCAAGAACGAGGGAACGATCTTTCGGAAGCCAAATGGCTCCTGGATGGCCCAAGTCTCAATCGACGGCAGGCGCATGAGTCACGGATCAGTGTCACGGGCTGATTGTCAAGCATGGGTAAGGCGCACTCTCGACCAGATTGACGGCGGCATGACCTATGAGGGTCGTAGCCTTACGCTGTCAGCATACCTCGATGAGTGGATCAGTGTGAAACGCAACGCGATCCGGGCAAGCACAGCATTCCAGTACGAGAAGCTAATCCATCTGTATATCGTGCCGGGACTGGGGAAAGTAAAGCTGAAGGACCTGACACTGAGGACCGTCAATCTGTTCTATAAGAGGCTTGTCGCCCAAGGGTCGGGCATCTCGAATGTGCGTTACACGCATCGGGTCCTTCACGCGGCATTGGAGCAGGCCGCGAGGGGTGGGATGATTGTGCGTAATCCGGCACATGGAGCCGTTGTGCCAAAGCATCCGCATAGGGAAATGCAGATGTTGAATGAGCAAGAGGCGGGATTGCTTCTCATGGCGGCAGGCGCATCCAGGTATCGGAGCCTCTATCACCTGGCGTTGGTCACAGGGATGAGGTTATCGGAACTGCGGGGCCTCAAATGGGATGATATCGACTGGCACCGGGGAATGCTGACGGTCAAACGTCAAATGCAGGACGTTCCAGGACGAGGACCTGAGGAGATTGCGCCGAAGACGCGTTCCGGGATCAGAAGCATCCTCCTGGGTGAGCGGACCATCGCCGAGCTGTGGGAGCAGAAGAAACGACTGGACGCGGAGGGGGTGAGCTGCGCGGGATGGCAGGATAACGGGTTAGTCTTTCCGTCAAGCATTGGGACGGCCTTCGCCAAGACAGACCTACAGCGGGACTATTGGCGAACTCTGGAACTTGCAGGCGTGCGGAGGATCAGGTTCCATGACCTTCGACATACGGCGGCGAGCCTAATGCTTAATCACGGGGTCCCGGCAATAGTTGTGTCAAAGATACTCGGTCATTCAAACCCGGGTGTGACGCTGACGATCTACGCTCACTCCACCCTGGAGATGCAGAGCGAAGCGGCTAAGATCATGGATAACATCATCACGCCGGTAGCAGTACAGCTCCCGGTCAATAGGAGAACATCCGATACAGGAAGGGAGCATCTCAACAATGAACAACGAAAGACGGTGGGAATATAAGGTACACATGGCCTTCAACACCTTCGACGCTGACCTGGAGGACACACTGAAGAGCTATGGCGTGGACGGCTGGGAATTGGTCAGTCTCACACCGGTCAGCGTACTGCGCCAAAAGGTAGCAGCACCAATGTCAACCGAGCCGGCACCATGTTTGTTGGTCTTCAAGCGGAGCATGGCAACATAATACGCGATTGTTGCAACCTGTTGCAACCTGGTATGAAATAGGCTCTGTTGTATACCCCCATATATGGCTCTTTCAACAAGAAATACGGTCGAATGACCGTATTTAGGTGACCGACCAGGGACTTGAACCCTGAACCCACTGATTAAGAGTCCCTCGGCTCCGCGTCCATGCAGCATATGTGGACATATGTAGTCTCTAGCGTTCTAGATATGGTGGACAAAATGCCGCATGTCGTCCACCTTTTCCATGGTTTCTACCGTGATTGCTGTAAGATTGCTGTAGAAGTGCGCCCAACCTAGTGCGCCATCCACTGTCCTTATCTTGCTTGAGGCATAAATGCCATTGCCGCGCTCGCCAGAGATCGTTCAGGTATGCCTGTAGAGACTCTATCCGAGATACGTATTGAATACCGCCTCAATGATGCCGCCGACGTGTCCGGGAGTCATCGCTGCATGATGTTCAAAGCCACTCTTGGCAATGTAATACAACACTTTTGGAGATCAGGAGCCTCGAGCACGGCACGGCAGCCGAACGTATCGAGCGGGTCGTTGGTCAGCTGCCCCTCCGCGAGGGAGGTGCATACCTTTCCATGTGCATCATCCGTCGAGATTCGCAGTACAGTGGCAGGCGAGGCCATAGCCTGACCTAAAATAGCTCCTTCGGTGTGGTCTTTGCCCAATACCCTGGCCAAGATCTCCCCGTAGGACATCTTGTACTCTTTGAAGAAGCTCTTGGCCCAATTACCGCAGTGGAAAAGTATGCATTTGTCGGGCTCGGAACCGAAGTTGTTATTCCAATCTACGTGTGCGCTGGGACGGCGAGAGCGCTCACTACATTCCCAATACGCGGTGAATGTAAGCTCGGCTGACCGCTGCGCTCTCGTAATTGCACACGCGATTAAAGTCGCACTCGACCGTGAGATAGCCATCGTATCCACCAGCTTTGAGGACGTTCATGACTTCACGGAATCCGATGATGCCCTCACCCAGGGCCGTGATGCCACGCATCGGCGAGTCCGCGGCCTTAGCTAGTTCAGGATCTACATCTTTAAGGTGCACGTAGCGGATGCGGCTAATGTATTTCTTGAAGGCCTGGGCAGGATCCATCCCTGCCAAATAGGTGTGTGCCGTATCCATGCAGAGAGATAGCAGTGCCGGCTCTACACGGGAGAGGATGTAGTCGATCTCCGCCTCGTAGAAGCAGGTCGTGCCGTAGTGGGGATGCAGACACAAGACTGTCCCGAAGCGGCGCGCCAACTTGCCCATCTCGGCGAGATTCCGGACTAGGTTGTCTAGGTCCTCGGCTGTCGTCGCTCCGACAGCGACATCAGGGGCTTCTATGTTGATTAGCTCCGCCCCGTGGGTGTTGTTGAATCTGCAGCAGCGCTCGGCCATCTCCATCTCGGCCGAAATGTCCCCTTTCATGTAGTGATAGACGTTGACGAATTCCAAGCCGTACTTGCGTGTGAGGGCCGCGAACTCTTGTGGACAAGACTCGTACATGTCCACAACGAGATTGAAGTTCTCAAATGCCGCGTACCCAAGGTCTGCAATCTCTCGGAGCGACTGTTCAAAGTCTCTCTTGGGGTACTGGCTAACCGGCTTCCATTCGTTGTGTTCGTCTAGCAACCAAGTCCAGAGGGTATAACCGATTTTCATTTGCGCCTCCTTCTCTATTCTTGTGGCGGACCCCTGCCGGTATTGAGTTTGCTACAACTGCGGCGAGTGGTCCTAGCCCTTAACGGCTCCGGCAGTGAGGCCGCTGATGAACCTCTTCTGGGCAATCAAATAGAGGATCATCACCGGCACTGTGATCATGGCAAGGTATGCGAACATTTGAGGATATGCCTGCGTAGCGCGCCCAACGAAGTTCACGAGACCCAAGGGCAACGTCTCCAAGTCGGCACTGCGTACAAGAATGCTTGTCAGCAGGAACTCATTCCACGTGTCCAAGCCGGTCAGGATCGCTATGGTGGCTAGCCCCGGCGAGGCCAGCGGCAGGATAACTCGCCAGAAGGCGGTCAAAGGCGTGCAGCCGTCGATGAGCGCCGCTTCCTCAAGTTCAGAAGGAAGCGAGATGAAGAATGCGTGCATAATAAAAATATCGAAGGCAAGCGCTTGGGCTGCGAGAACCAGAATTAGTGAGAGCCTGGTGTTGACCAAACCCAGATCGATGATGACCGAGAGAATGGGGATGGCAGTCACGCCGTTGGGGATCATCATGCCAAGCATGAAGAAGTAGAAGAGCAGGCGGCGCCCGCGAAATTGCAGCCTGGTGACTGCGTATGCTGCCATCGATGCAGCGGGAAGGGCAATTGCCAGGGTACCGGTGGTGACAATCACGCTGTTTAGCAGCCTCTCGCCTATCTGCCCCCTCTGCCACGCGAGGGCGTAGTTTTGCCACATCGGATTCCTTGGATAGCTCCAGATGTTGGCATAGAACTCAGCGTTGCTCTTCAGCGAGTCGAAGATCATCCACAGCACAGGAAAGAGCGCCACAATGGTCATGACTACAAGACCGAGATAGACCGCCAGCCGGGCAAGGGCATCTGCAGATCTGTACTTGATCATGGGTTTCTACTCCTTCTGGAAGGCAGGTGCCGCCTGGCTTGACCCGTCGGCGCGGCTAGTCCTCTCTAACGCTCATGATGCGGTATTGCAGGAATCCCAACACTCCTGCAACGACAAACAAGATCATGCTCATCGCGTTGGCCTTGCCCACCTTGGAGAACCGGAAGGCAGTTGTCACGATCCAAGTCATGACTACCTCCGTTGAATGAAACGGCCCACCCTCAGTCATCACATACACAACATCGTAGCTAGACACAAAGGCTCCCAAGATTGATAAGAAAACGCTCACGGCGGTCACATGACTGAGGAGTGGAAGGGTTACGCGGGTAAGTCCCTGCCAGCGGCTCGCGCCGTCCACGGTGGCAGCCTCCTGATACTCCTTGTTGATCCCTTGAAGGCCGGCGAGAAAGATCACGATATGAAGGCCGGTCCACTTCCAGATATCCACACACATGACTGACCACAGTGCAAGCCGGGGATCACTCAGCCATCCATGGATCCATGCCGAAAGCCCCAACGATTCGAGAACAGCGTTCAGCAGGCCAAATGTAGGGTTATAGATCCAGGACCATAGAACACCGATAACGACGAATGAAAACGTCACGGGCATGAAGCCCGCAGTCCGAAAGAATGTCTGACCGCGAATCTTGCTGTTGAGTAGCAGCGCAAAGAGCAGACCTAACAGATTCTTGACGACGGTCACAACGATTGCGAAAAGGACGGTATTCTTCAATGCGTTCCAGAAGACCTCGTCGTTGACCACAAACTTGTAGTTTGCGCCGCCGACCCAAGTCGGATCGGACACGCCATCCCATCTATGGAAGCTGATCCAAAGGCCTCGCCCTACGGGATAAATAGTTAAGAGGACGAAGAGAAGCAGAGCCGGCGCAATCATCACGAAAGCAAAGCCCGCGACCTGGACGCGGTGTGGAATCCGGAGTCGGCTTAGGAGACTGTCGTCCGTTGACTCGTGTCGCTCGGGGGCATGCGTTTTAGTCATCGCTGTCTTGCGAAATCGCCGCGAGAGCGCGGAATGTGGCTGCCGAAGCCTTATGTTCCCGCGCCGGAATCTCTCCATACTGTATCGTCCGGAGGCATCGCATGATTCCGGGCCATCGAGCGTCGCGGGCTACCATCTTGCCCGAGGGGTCGAGTTGTAGCGGTACTTCGGCGGCTTCTAGGGGGTCGAGGGACCGCCTGTTCTTCTGCGGGCGGCCCCCCGGCCCTGTCTGATTCTACTGGACCACTTCTATCGATGGTAATTGCGACGGGCGTACCTTACTCCAATCCGCATCAGTCCAAGCCTTCCACCACTCTGACTGGTAATCGGCCTCCGCTCTCAGTTTATCCAGCGCATCCTGCATGCCTTTGGCAGCTTGCTCTGGCGTGATCTGCCCCGCAAGAACAGCAGGGATTCCTGAGGCCACCTGGTCGTTGACCTCCGGTGGCCATAGCCAGTCCAGATAGCCTATCGTTGCGGGTAGGAATTGCTGATTGATCTTCTGAGCAAGCGGATCCTGTACGGGCTGCACGCCTCGCACCACCGGCATGTATGGGGCATAGGTGTTGATAATCTGGTTAGCGTACTTGGGGCGGCTCACAAACTCGAGGAACTGGACCGCGGGACTTACGTTTTCGGGTGCGATGAAACTTGGAATCGAGAGGCCATCATCAGCGCCTCCGCCATGCAGGGGAACCACGCCGGGCGTGTCCACGACCAGCGGGAACTGGAAAATGCCAAGATCGAAATCCTTGGCCGCATCCTTGGCGAAGGACATTTCCCACAGCCCGCCATACACCATGGCAGCTTTTTGCTGGGCAAACGCAGCAAACATGCCGTCGTGGTCAGTGTCAAAGCTTGCTTGGGCGAGGATCCCGTCCTTGTAGAACTTAGCTAGCGCCTGATAGGCCGCGACGACACTCGGGTCCGTGAAGGAGGCCTTGCCGGCCAAGGCATCCCTGACGAACTGCCCAGAGGTGTTACCCGAAGTCTGGGCAAGTGTCTCAAATAGTAGCATCGGCCAGTAACCAGTTTCCTTTCCTTGGTGGAGCCATGTCATCATCTGGGTGTTGGACTGAATGGCTTTGTGGATGGTTAGCATGTCCTCGTAGGTTTTCGGCTCTTTGAGCCCCAGCTTCTCAAAGAGTGTCTTGTTGTAAAAGAAAAGCGAGGTGCTGCCGACGCCCCAGGGGACGCCCCAAAGCCGATCGTCGATCTGGTACTGATTCAGAAGGCTCGGCTCCCACCGCTGCTGGAACGGTGCCACCAAATCGGTTATGTCCATAAGGATGCCTTGGCTCGCCATGGTGCTGTTAACCAGCATCGCGTAGGTGTAGACGATGTCGACGGGCTCCTTGGCCATACGGGCGGCTGCGAGCTGCTGGCCAATGGCGCTCCAGTCCCCTAGCCAGCGGAAGACTACTTTGCAGCCATACTGGGCTTCAAAGGCCGCGCCGATGGCATTCCAGGCCTCTTCTTCCCCAGCAAAGGGGCGGGCTGCACCCAGCATGTGCAACACGCAGGCACCCTTGGTGGGCTCAGGGGTCGGTTGCGACTGGGGTGCCGGTTGCGACTGGGGAGCTGGCGCACAAGCCGCGCCCAACGATGCAACCAACAGTACACAGAGTAGACGGGCAAGCCTGATCATTTTCACTCTCCTTTCGATTGTTGGACAAAGCCCAGGTTCGGAACTCTTGAAAGGCTGTGAGTAACCAAGTATGGCATTCTGTGAAGACCCTTCCCGGACACCTCCTTCGCAACCATGCGCTAGGTGGGAGAAATCGCTTGGGCTCGTCCCGACGATGGTGGGACACCTGTCAGCTAGCCCCTAGAACCGCGGATAGCCTTGATCATATTGATCAGCAGTTCAAGGTCCATTCTCCCGGCTTCGCCGTTGGTTAGAGGGGTCTTGTCTTCTGTTACGCAGTCGTAGAAATGCCGCCATTCGCGGCGGAAGGCCTCATCGTACCCGGCGATCACGCGCCGTTCCGAGTGGACACCGTCTTCCATCGTGTTCACCCAGACGCTACTGGCGGCATTCCTGAGATAGGGAAAGGGGAATCTAAGTTCGATCCTCTCGGATTCGCCGTACGCCGCGAATTGCTCATCCCAGTCAATGTTGCCAATCGAGAGCCCCGTCTCCCAGACGCAGCGCACGCCCTGCGGGTATTCCAAGATAGAGAATACGAACTGACGTTGGACAGCCTCAGAGTACGAGATGTGCTGTGGGGCGCCGTACACCTGATGCAGCAGTCTGGCGTCGTGGGAGCACAGGTATAGAAGCATGTCGTATGCCTCTAGAAGGTCCGCGTTCTGCACACCGATGGCTGCCATCTCCGCGTCGCGGATGGCGCCCTGCATGCTCTCAAGCCGGTCTCGGGGAACGTCAACGGGCCTGATGAGATCGTAGATCTGCTCATTGATCCTATAGTCGCCGGCAAAATCGTGCACTCGTATTAGATGCAGGTCGTTGATGCGTCGGAAGCGCGGAAGCGCCCATTCCAATGCAGGGTCATAACATTTCATGTAGCCGACCATCAGCTTGGCGCTTGCCCTCGCGGAAGCCGCAATCATCCGATCGGCCTGGTCCAGGTTGAATGCCAGGGGTTTCTCCACAATGACGTGCTTCCCGGCATCCAGCGCTGCGATCACCGGCGCTGAATGATCGTGGCAACAGACCAAGACGGCGTCCAAGCGGGCCGTCTGGATCATTTCGCGGTAGTCCAAGAAGCGCGCCTGGATGCCGAAGCGGTCTCCGACGGCGTCGACCACGACTCTGGAAATGTCGCAGATCGCGGAGACCGCGAACAGCGGCGATTCCATTAGATACGGGATGTGTGCAATCTGGGCAATCTCCCCACAGCCGATCACGCCGACTTGCAGAACGTCTTTCATTGCTCCTGACCTCCGTCTATTTGTCGCCGGCTGGCCGCAGTCGTGATCTGGCCCGTTGACAGTGGACTTGCGGTTTCAAAAGACAATGCCACAGACCAGAATGACATTCGCGTACGGAGTGAATTCACCAGTGCGAACAACAGCCTTGGCCTCATGACTCAGTTTCTTTAGTTCTGCGTGACACACGGTTGTGATTTGAACATCTTTGAACACCGCCTTGAGTCCCTCCAATATCATTGGGCTCACGCGGGCAGTCTCCTCAGCCACGATGATGGAGTCCACTTTCAAATCGTCCGCGATTGCCTGGGTGGTCTCCTTGAAGGCTGGAAGACCCTGCCTAACCGCCAGGTCGATTCTTCTGACTCCAGTCGGTATTGGAAAGCCAGCATCACAAACGACCAGAGTATCCGTATGCCCCAATGAGGCGATGACTTCGGAGAGATCCTTGTTCAAGACGCCCGTTTTCTTCGTAGTCTCCTCCTTTCAATTACCCTCGATCGAAGCTCTCCCATCAGAATCTTGGGCTGCCGATCGGCAGATACCTCTCCTTGTGTCGCGTCAAGCTCGGATACGAACTTGTTCAATTCCTCAAGGGACGGCAATGAGGTCTGGGCGCCCTTCCGAGTGACCGTCAATGCTGCCGCGCAGTTGGCCCAGCGAAGCGAGTTCGCGCATGGCCTCCCTAGGGCAATCTGGGAGCTGAGGCCGCCGATAAAGGCATCCCCTGCAGCGGTTGAATCGACAGCCGATACTGTCGGAGCCGGGACGTGCATTGTCTGGTGGCGGTCCCTTAGCAGACATCCGTTCTTGCCTAGGGTAATCACCACCACATCGACCCCGAGACCCAGAAGTTTCGTCGCAGCCCGTTCTGCCGAAGGCAAATCTCGGACATCGATTCCAGTTAATTGAGCTGCTTCGACCTCATTCGGGATCAAGTAACTCACCTTTCTCAATGTGGAGACCGGAATCTGGGCGAATGGCGCCGGATTCAGGACGACGGGCACGTCATGCTTCACAGCCAGGTCGATTGCCCGGCAGACCGTATCCAGCGGGAGTTCAAGTTGCAGCAGGATGAGCCTCGCCTTGCCGATCGTGTCTTCATACTGGTCGATGTCCTTGGGAAGGACACGGGCATTGGCCCCTGCACAGATGACAATGGAATTCTCACCGGACGGATCAAATGCTACGAGAGCCGTTCCGGTGACGACATCTGGATCGACTGTTATTCCACTCGTATCGATACCATAGCTACTGAGTTTTTGAACCAATGAGGAACCGAATTCATCTTGACCGACCCTCCCGATCATGAGTACTTGGCTTCCAAGCAATGCGGCTGCCGCGGCCTGATTTGCACCCTTGCCTCCAGGGACCCGGATTAAATCGCTTCCGCGAATAGTCTCCCCAATCTTGGGTAGCCTAGGAACGGCAACAACCAGATCCATGTTCAAACTGCCGATTACCACGATATCGGTCATTGGGTTTTCCCCGCTCCTTGCCGCGGAAGTGGAGAACAAGAATCTCTGATTATCAATCGAGTGCCAAATACGATGCATCTAGCTTCAGTGTCCCTTACCTTGTTCTGGATTCTCTCAACGAGCATATCTACGGCGCTAGCCGCGACCTCATCGACTGGTTGTGCGATGGTCGAGAGGGCAGGTGTGACGATCGAGGCGTATTGAATGTCATCAAAGCCCATGATGGATATGTCTTCCGGGACGCGGACACTCGCCAACCTAGCCTGGCTCAGGGCGCCTAGGGCCATGAGGTCGTTGCATGCAAAGACGGCGGACAGATTGTCGCCAGAAGCCAGCAACTTCGCCATCGCCGCTTGCCCGCCCTGGTATTGGAAACCGCCACTCGTTAGATAGCTATCTCTGATCTCTATGCCAGCCTCTTGGAGCGCGCGATAGTAGCCTTTGACACGATCGGCGCTTGGCGTCACATCGGAAGGTCCCGAGATGCAGGCAATTTTCCTGTGGCCGAGATCAATTAGGTATTTCGTCGCGAGATATCCTCCCGTCTCATTGTTCACAAGAATGGTGTCCGCGAAGCTCAGTTGCAGATCTCGGTCCACAATAACAAGCGGGATATTTCTTTGCCTTAATGCCATGAGATGTGGCCCCTTACTATGGGCCGCTATGAATATGAGGCCGTCGATCTGCTTGGAGATAAGGGCACTGATATAGGCAGATTCCCTAGTCGGATCTCCTGCGCTATTGCACAGAATGACGCTGTATCCACTTGCGAAACCCCTGTTTTCCACAATCCTTGCCATCTCGGCAAAAAAAGGGTTGGAGTTGTCCGGGATCATGAGTCCAATGATGCCGGTCTTTCCGCGCCGCAGCCCTCTCGCAAGATCATTCCTGTAGTAGCCGGTTGCTTCAACTGCCCTTAGCACAGTTGCGCGGAGCTCGTCACTGACAAATCTGGTGTTGTTCAGCACATGGGAAACAGTTGCCGTTGAGACGCCGGCTTTCGCGGCGACATCCTTCAGGGTGACGTTCACTGCGGTCTTCGCCATGACCCCTCAAAGCAACAAGCGATTGCCTAATCGATTACGTAAACGATTACGGAACAGAGAATAGCACGGTTGGTCGCCGGAGTCAATCCATTTCGTCCAAAAGCGACCGCCTCACACATAAATAGAATGTCTTTGCAGCTCCCAGCCGAGGCGCGGCGTCGGCAGCACTCAAGAACGCTGGTCGGAATCCACGGACTGAGAGGAGGCTTGCCCGCTTGGCTTTCCAGCTGCTCTTGCCGGGCGAGTCCTTCCCCGTTTGCCTTTCCAGGATCCCACTTTGCGTTCGGTGGCTTCCCGAAAACCCATCCAACAGCCCCTTGATGGCCAGCACGTTCAGCCGCCCGCTGAATCCGACTCTCCCGGTGAACAGCCCGTGGTGGTACCCTATTTGGACTAAAGGAATCAGGGACAGGATAGGTCTATCTCGGTACGCTCCTGCGGCCATACTGCTCGATTGAAACTGGGATTAGCGCGTGAGGGAAAACATCTGAATAAGGGGCGGCTTGTCGCGGGCCTCACTGCGCGTGAGGTCCGCCACCACTCTCCTCGGGCTACCAGTGTCGAGGAATGCCTGTCTGCTACGGTGGCCAGAAGACAATGGGCTTCGGCTCCCGCTCGGCGCGCTGTGATTCTCGTTGAAGCTGGCTTGCAGCGCAAAGCGAGCCTTCTCATTCGATAGGGTTCGCTTGTCATCATGTGTAGGGGTTTCGAGCACAGAACCCCTGTATTTAGGTGACCGACTGAGGATTTGAATCCTGAACCGGTTGATCAAGAGCCCGCGAGTCCCGCGTCCATCCAGTACATACGGACTCATCCAGAGCATGGAGTCCTACATCTTGGGTTCAACACGGTCATTTCTGTCTACTGTATCCACTCTTTCCCCCGTGGTTGCTGTACTGAAATCCCATGGACCAAGCGCTGGCCGAACGGGCGTTTGCCCCTACCTGCTAGCAACCTCTTTCAGCCACTGGCCCCAGCGCAGATCTGTCAGGTGTTGGCGCGCACGTCCAAACCAAAGGTCAGCGTAACCCTGGAAGTCCTCGTCGAGCGTGGAGATGCCGGTCTGCGTGGTGCCCCACATCGCCTCGTGGAGTTCGGACATGGGCCACATCAGTTTTAGGCGCGCAAAGTGCCTGGCGATGGCCTCACCGAAATACTCCCGCAAGAGCAAGCGCACTTGATCGTCGCTTAGCCGGTGATGGTGGCTGAAATTCGCCAGGTCGAAGAAGATGTCCCCCATTCCGGCGTATTCCCAATCGAGCAGGCGAACCTCGCCAATCTCACCCGGGACCTCTTCCTCCAGCCAATTCAGGTTCAGCAGATCATCGTGGCATGGTGTGGGCGTGTAGGGATCCTTGAGCAGGGCCGCTTCCACGCGGCGCACCTCCTGCATGATCCAGTCAAAGTCAAACGGGAATTTGCATCCCTTTTCTCTTGATACCGCGGTCAGCATCTCTATCCGCCGAAAGACGTTGAAATCCGCCTTCAGTTCCGGGCCTCTGCGATGGAACAGCCGCAATTTTCGCACGACGCGCACGATGTTCTCGGCACGGGTGATGACATCAGGCGGCATGCGCCGCGCGTTTATGTAGCGTGTCAGTAGATACCCCTCGGGCTCGATGTAGAACAGCACCTCCGGCGCAATGCCCAACTGCCCTGCGGCGAGGTTGGCCTGGTACTCCACCTCTCGGCGGATTCCGAGCAACTCGGTATTGGCACCCGTTATACGGAGGACGTAGGATCTTCCGTCCGCGTCAATCTTGTAGTTCAGATTGGTTATGCCTCCGGTGAGGGGCGCGGAGACAACATTCTTGGATTCCGCCAAGAAAGGGATGCGGGAAATGGCCTGATCAAGCGTGAGCGTCATGGCATTCGGAGTGTTGTGCGTAAGGGCGCGAGTTCTGGTCTTGCTCCTCGAACATGCTTCGTCGGGATGCCTTTGTACCTCGGGCAAGCAGCTCTCCAATTGCTAATCCGGCGCATTCTGGCCACCCGGCAATTTGGCAGGAGTACGGTCTCATCTGGATGAGATGCGGGAGCACTGCCACCTCGTGTCTGGGCCTGAGACTCAGTAGTGGCCGTATTCTTTCCAAGCCTCCCACACTGACATGATGTTTTCTGTGGGGGTATCCGGCTGGATATTGTGCGCGGCCGCGAATACAAAGCCACCCCCGGGAGCAAGATCTTCGATTCTCTTCCTGACCTCTTCTCTCACTTCTTGTGGGGTTCCTCGAGGCAAAATGCTCTGTGTATCAATGCCTCCTCCCCAAAAAGTGAGGTATTGGCCAAATTCCTGCTTCAGCTTCTTTGTGTCGCCCATGTTAGCCGCACTTAATTGAATGGGATTGAGAATATCTACACCCGCCTCGATCAGATCGGGTATAAGCCTGTAGATAGCTCCGCAGCTGTGCAGGAATACGGCGGCATGGGAGTGGCTCTTGATAAAATGAAACAGCTCCTTGTGGCGTGGTTGCAGATATCGCCTATACATCTGGGGAGAGATCAAGGAATTGGTTTGGTGTCCCAAATCATCGGCTTCCAAAACAACATCAATTAGATCTCCCAATTCCTCCAGCACCTTTCCCCAGTACGCCAAACGGACTTCCAACACCATATCCAGGATTGCATGCACTAAAGCAGGATTGTTCCCCAAATCTACATAGAACTGCCTATACCCTCGCAACCAAGAGGCCGTTTCGAAAACGCCCGCATAAATCGGCTCCATGGCTATGGTTGCATTCGTACGGGTAGCTATACTTTCTGTGTACTCCCTCAGGCTCTTGAATCTGCCTGCGTTGGCGCCATCTGGGCACTTATACTTTGCCAGTTCACTTACCCCCGTGCAATTCGACAAAGGGTGGCCGATCATGTCGAAATAGAGCCCCCCCACCTTTGGCGTGGCCCATTCGACCCCCCATTCATCTATGAATTGACGATATCGATCAGAATCGGTGTAGTGAGCTTCCCAATTGTCTGGGCTATTCGGAACGATAGAACGAACGTCGACTGCCAATTCTTGCAAGAGTGCTTCTTCCGGGCGAGCTACCTGTAGGATAGGGTCGAGAATTGGCGCATCTTCCTTGAATCCGAGATGACGGGCTAGTCGGCTGTAAGCATCTCGGTGTACACCAGTAAAGCTTGTACCTCCAATATCCAAGGGTACACGATCGGGTTCTCGATGGGAGAGACTGCACAGCACCCGCTCACGACTGTTCATCACGTTATGTTGTTGCCTACAACCATGTCCCGGGACTCAGCACCATGATGTGTTCCAGGATCAACTCCCAACAGCGAGTGTCTCATCGCTACCCTCCTGCCACAACGCCACAGAGATGCACTGAGATACCCATTCCGGAGAACATGGCGGCTTTTGCAGCCAGGGCCCCATCGGCCAGCTCTGCGGATGGTGCATAAACCACCTGAATGTGATTGGCCTTGTGGCAGGCCATTAGCTGATCACGGCTCACGCCGTGCAGAACGGCGCTCATAATCGGCCACTGGGGTGTTGTGGACTCCCAGCGAAACCGCATATCCTCAGCAGCCAGCTTCACCACGCTTCCCCGGCCGATATCCGCCTGGAGTGCTCCTTCCTTGATGTAGACCCGGCTCCAAACGATCTCACCCGGCTTACATTCGCCCTTAATGGTTCCACCCCCTTTCGGAAAATACATGGGCGGTTGGCGTTCACTCGTGGCACCCGCATAACCTCCTGCCAGATGGGACGGTGGCACCGCGCCGGAGATCTCGAACACCCAGACAAAATCGTCAATCCCACCACCCTGAACACGCGCTCCCCAGCGGATGTCGTGGAGGGTCGTGGCTGGATCCATGCCCATGGCCGTCCAAATCCGATTCGTTACCAGCGCATCGACAGCTGCGCCTTCATCCACCTCATTGAAATGGGGCATGGCTTTGCCCGCAAAGAGCTCTTTCCCGGTCTCGGAGTTCCGAACTGGTGGCCTGTCACAGTTGTTCAACAACCCCTCCGCAAGATCCGAGGCGGGACACATGTCTTTCAGCCCTTGCTGGTATTGGATCCCGATAGCATCACACCCAAAGCGGTCGGCGATCCGCAGCGCAGCAATGTACATCTTAAGCTGTTCCAAGACCTGGGCATCGGTAAGCTCGGTAGCATCATCACTGCCGATCTGAAAAGACATCCCTTTGTCGTCCAGCCAGGCGCGGGCCTGACTGGCTTCGGCGTCTGAGACCTTGAGCATCTCCGCCAGCAAAGCTGACTGGCTCAGGCGTTCCTTGTAGATGCCGCAAGAGTTGAGGAGCTCATCCTCGATGATGGCGTTATACATACCCATGCAGCCTTCGTCGAAGATGCCGATGATCGCTTTCTCACGTTTTAGCTGCCTCGCCAGAGCCATACCCAGCTCGGCTTCGGCATCCGGAAGGCGCTCTGTCTTCACGTCCCGAACGTGATCGGTCCGATGGGTGATCTTCCCCGTCCGAATCCACTGCCGGATTGCCCCGAGAAAGAAATCGTCCTTGAAGTCTTCGCTCCATATGGTGCTGTATTTCACGCCCATCTTGGTCAGGCAGCCGTTCAGGTTGAGCAAGCCGACCAGGCCCGGCCACTCCCCGCTCCAGTTCGCAATCGTCAGGATAGGGCCGCGGTGATCGCGCAGCCCAGCAAGCACGTGGTAGCTGTACTGCCATGCCGCGATCGCCACGATCAGAGGCGCATCAGATGGGATCGACTTGAACACGTCCATACCCATCCGCTGGCTCCAGATGAAACCATGTTTCAGCGACTCGTCATAGGAATGTCCCCGTTTCACGGTCATGCCTTCAGCGGCAAATGCAGCAATAACCTGCCGCTCCATCTCCGCCTGGGCGGCCCAGCAGATCTGATTGGCTGAAGGGCGCATGTCCCCACTGGCCACGAGGTAAGCCTCATTCGGAGCCGCTGCTTTGGGAGTATCCATGCTGGGGATTGGGTATCTAGGCATTATCCGTCTCCTTGAGCCTGGGATAGGTAGCTATGGATGGCAGCAACGCCATATCTGTGCGCGGCCAGTACTGCCGCCATATGCCGAGTGTGGCCTTCATTAGATTCCATCGCGCCGGGCCTCCTCCCCCTCGTCAGCAGGGCCAATGACCGACAACTTGCATCGAGGGTGGTTCCATTGCGACAGAGGATGCAACATAGATTCCGGTCCAAGCCCACATCATCAAGACCAACCTCCCTGGACAATCCGGCTGCTACCGTTCATAGCAAGCCTGCCTTCATGGCCACCCCAATGGGGTGTGTTTACAAGAAGACGATCCGCAAGTTGCTGCCTTCGTGCAAGTCAATCAACTTCTCAAATTGAATCAGCGTGCTGTCCGGCTTCCGCATACAAGAGACCGACACAGGAGTAGCCCCGACTACCGCGTTGGCATTCGCGTCGGGCCTGGTGGGATGCAATCTGATCGAACCGATCGACAGACAGCCATGGAGGACTTCTAGCTTGACCACCATCTCATTGTCCTTGATCTGCTGCGAATACCTCCCCCAGGAGCCACCCGTGCTGAAAAAGCATCGATGATTCTGGCGCTGAAACACGGGGGCAAATGCAATTCGATGGTCATGGGCGCTGTAGTGAAATCCACTGATTGCCAGCAGAACCGCCCAACTGGCCATACTGCGGGCATAGTGATTTCCACACTCAAGCTCATTCCAAGGATTGCGCTTTACACCGTCGTGGCGGCTTCGGACGGCCCTGACCATTGCAAGCCCCTCCTCGATCATGCCTTCATAGATGAGGAGGGCTGCAACAGCATATTCAACCCCAGTCCACACCTCATCAGAATACACAAATGGTTGTATTGGTCTGCCACCATGCGGCCAGGAGCACAGAATGAGGCCCGATTCGCCGTTAAAAGCAAACGCTCTTTGATGATTCTCGTGGCGGCCGAAATCCTGCACAAAGTTGTGTCGGTAGATTGATTCAGCGGCCTTCCGAACATGATCAGGGGGGAGAAGATAGCCAAGATCCAAGATGTGTGCGTGCAACTGACCCAGTAACTGGTCCGATAGACAACCCGTACCGTGCTGATACTTGTAGCGATTGATATCCTCCAGCTGTTGGATGTAGTACTCCCCATTCCAGAGGGCAGAGTCGGCTCTTTCGCTAGCTTTGAGATACTGCCGTCGCCAGTTGTCAGCAATCTCGCCCTCCCCCATGGCTCCAGCCAATTCCTGAACCGCTCGCATCGCCGCCAGGTAGTAGATTGTACCCAGAGGGTTTGGGCCGTAGAACTCAATGTCATACGTGTTGTGCTGACGACCATCCGGCAGCCCATCGCCGTCGGTGTCCCAGTGATTGGAGACAAAGTTGATTGCTCTCTTGACTCCCGGCCATACCTGTCTAAGCCACTCGACATCCCCGCTGACCTGCCACTCGCGATACACGCGCAGAACACTTCCCATTTGCCCATCAATCGCCGCTTCGGGCTTCTGGTCTCCCCACTGCCATATGAACTTTTCGCCAAAGTTCTGGTAGGCGCGAAAGAACATGAACCCAGTATCGTCCGTCTCCTTCACAAACTCTGTTACCCGCATATTGCGTTCAAGGTCCGGGAACAGGTAGGCAGCGGTTTGGGCATAGCTCCAGACATGTGTGCAATTGCCTTCGCAACACCCTTTCTCTGGAGCGCAGCCCTCATATGCATAGAAGTTGCCGTCTTCATGCCAGAAACAGGTGGTACTTCTCAGCGGGACTATGTTGGCCGAGAGAGCCTCGCTTATCTCCTTGGGAAGTGTGCTCTTATATAGAACCCGATGGAATTCTCGGGTCTTCCTGTCCAGATATGCGAATCTGACCGCAACGTAAGCGGCAACTTCCCAGGAGCTTGCGAATTTCATCGCATAGTGATTGCGGATGATGTTGTCCCCGCAAGAGCGAGTCCAACTCTTCGCTCGGTTCGGAAAGTACCAGGACAGAATGAATGTATATGTTCCAGACATTCCTGGCTTTAGCTGATCCACTATCCCCAGCGAGGCTGTATCATTCTGCCCAATGGGAGATGCAGAATCGTACCCAGGATCATTAAGCAGCCCATCGGACGATAAATCAGTCCAGAACTCCCGCAAGTCGTCATACCAGCCTGATCGAAGCCATGAGGTCCTGTAGGTTACCCTCTCAGAGGTGGTGGTCAGGGACAGATCTCCGTACTTGCAATCTGCCGCTTCGTATCGTTCCGAGGTCAAGTGGATGCCGTGTATTCCCGCTGCGTCCAGAAAGCGATTGCGGCTCTGACCAATGCCATCCGGCACAATCTCCCCCAAGCTGTTTACTTTGACCTCCCCGATAGGGTTCATGAGCGATCCAACCAGGCTGATGGATGCCATCTCGTCTGCAAGATTTGTCACCTTGTAGGTGAATATCGCGCATGGCAGACCGGAGTCCTCTGTTTCCAATGGGATAAACGGCGTGTACGCCACAAGAGCGACTCTCAGTGGGATATCGGGGTCTCGAAAGACAATTTTTGCAAAAGGATATTCGCCATAGAAACGCACGTTGTGAAAATGGGGCAGTCCAGCAACCGTAAACGGTGGGAATCCTTGGGCTTCCGTATAAGGGGGTTGAACCGGACCCTCCAAGATCCTGGTGAGCCGCGGTCGGTCACCTACTCTTACCCCGATTGCAAAGAAGCTGTTTGGATTGCTTACACCCTTGCCCGGATGATTGAAGATCTCCCAGTCACGCAGATTTCCACGGACGCCAATGGAAATGTTCCCAGTGCCAATCCCACCCAGTGGAAACGCCAATGCACTTGCCTTGGTTGGATATCGTCTCTTCAGGGTCAAATCCATCGCGGCTCCGCTCCATAGAGATTGCACGTCAAGGAGCTCTCACACACGGCTGATAAAAGAGGTCGTCACCCTTCCTTGAGGCCGGTCATCGTGATACCCTCTATGAACGACCTTTGGGCAAACAAAAAGACGATGATGAGCGGAATCACTGCAATGGAAATCGCTGCCAGCAGCCAAGCGTCGCTTCCGAGCCCCATGTAACCCTTCAGGAAGGCCAATCCAAGCGGCAGTGTCATCTTCTCCTGGGAGCTGATGAAGATCAGCGGCCGGAAATAGTCGTTCCAGTAGTACATGAAGGTAAAAATAGCGAAGCTGACCAATCCCGGCTTGACGAGGGGCATCATAATCAAGCCAAAGATCTGGAACTCATTTGCACCATCAATCCTTGCTGCATCCTCCAGCTCGGCAGGAATCGCCTTGAAATTCTGCCTCATGAGGAACACACCGAAATCGCTGGCCAGGAATGGCACAATGAGGGATTTGGGGTCATCGATCCAGCCTAGATACCGCATCATGATGAACAGCGGAATGATCGTTACCTGGGGAGGGATCATCATGGGCGCCAGCATGATCGAAAACAGCTGATTTCTCCCAGGAAACCTCAGGCGGGCAAACGCGTATCCGGCCATCGAGCCCGTGATCAGCTGCCCGACCACGATGATCGAGGCTATCCGGAAACTGTTGAACATGTAATTGAAAATCGGGATCTTCTGGAACACCTGCCGGTAGTTATCAAGGTCAAAGCTCGTAAACCACCACTGGGGTGCCGCGCTGCCAAACGTCGCGACGATACTTCGAAACGAACCCACCAGCACCCACCAGAATGGCGCCAGCATTACCACCCCGCCCATAACCAATAACAGCAGGATAAGTCCCTGACTCAGCGTCTTCGCAAGCTTATGCATTCTGCTGCTCCTCGCCAACTATTCGTTGTCGAATTCGTAGAAAACCCAATAACGCGCAACTGCGAACTGGAACAGGGTCAGCAGCATGATCAAGAGCAGCAAAACGATCGCCATGGTACTGGCGTAGCCCATATCAAAGAACCGGAATCCTGATTCGTAAAGATACATTACGACGGTCCTGGTCGCATCTCCCGGGCCTCCGTGCGTCATGATCTGCGGAACATCAAAGTACTGAAGCCCGTCGATTAGATTGATGGTTATGCAGAACAAGAGCGACGACGAAATCATCGGTAGCGTGATCCTGGTGAATCGGACCCAGGCGTTGGCGCCATCGATCATGGCCGCCTCGATGAATACCTTCGGCACCTGCTGCAGCGCCGCCAGCAGGATGACGAAGTCAAAGCCCAGGTTCTTCCAAACCCCCACGAAGACTACTGACAGAACGGCATACCTGCTGGAGGACGTCCACGGGACTGGCTGCAGGCCTACTTGGCTTAGGTAGTAGTTCACGATGCCAAAATCCGGGTTTAGAAGGAACCACCAGACGATGGCCACCGACGCAAAGGAGGCCATCATTGGTACGAAATACACTGTGCGGAATATGCTCTTGGCCATCTTCGAAACCAGTGCGTTCACGCCCACGGCCACCAGCAATCCTGCAATTGTGATAAGACCAACATACATGAGCGAAATGATGACCGTATTCGTCATGGTCAGCAGGAACCGGGGATCCGAGATCAACTTTCGGTAGTTGGTGATGCCGTTGAATGTAGGTGGGGAGAACAGATTGTACTTAGTGAACGTCAGACCGATCGTGGCCGCGATGGGAATTGCCTGGAATACAATGAAGAAGAATAAGTTCGGCAGAAGGAACAAGTAGGCGCTTCTGGCCTCGTGGCCTGCCGGGCTTAGAGCACGACGTCGGAATGTGAGTACCTTCCGCACAGACTTCAACAAATCATCCGCCACTTTAATTCCTGTAACTCATCCAGTGTAATCAACCGCTTGAACTGAACAGAAATTCAACCTAGACTGAATGCTTGCTACTTTAAGATGGATTGCTAGGCGAGCACGCCAGGTGCAGAGGTGGTTTCTGATCCATCTGCACCTGGCGTATCTTATTCAGGAACCCATCGACTATTGTTTCAGAGCAACGTTGAGTTCCACATCCATCTGCTGGACTGCTTCCTCCACCGTTGCCTGGTTCTTGAGGATCATGTCCAGATACCTCAAGAAGATCGATTCAACCTTGTTGTATTGAGGCGGGGCTTCCACCGGAAGAGCGTTCTCCAGGACATCGTACCAGAACTTGTAGTCCGCAGGCGGAGACACCGCCATCACCTCCGGATCATAGGCCACGGACTTGCGCGATGGTATTCCGTACATGGCTACCTTCCGTCCCCACTCGGGGTTGTTCATGTACTTGACGAAATCCCACGCCACATCCTTGTTCTTGCTTCCCTTCAGAATTACATTGGCGCCCACCCCATATATGCCATTCTGCTCTCGCCACTTTGGGAACGGCACCACCTCCCAATCCTTGAAGTCGGCATTCAGGTAGCCTAAGACACTCCAGCGGCCCGTGGCAAACATGGCGATCCGGCCGGCCGCGAACAGATTCATGTTCGCCTGGAAACCCTGTTCAGCTCCTGTGGGCGTGACCTTATACTTCCAGATCAGGTCATGCATCCATTGTAGAGCATCAATCGTGTTGAGATTGGTCACGTTTGAGGCGGTCATGTCCTCGTTCAGGATGCTCCCACCCGCGTTGAAGAGCCATGGCTCGATACAGAACTGGAAGTAGCTGTTCTCAAATCCGAACGTGGCCGGGGTTCCGTCCGCATTCAGCGTGGTGAGCTTCTGGGCATCGCTGAGGAATTCCTCGACTGTCCAATCTGGGCTCGGCGGTTTGAGCCCGGCCTCTTCAAACATCTTGGTGTTGTAGAAGATCGCGCATGTATCCCAGTACCAGGGAAGACCGTACAAAGCACCTTCATATTGGTACGGGATCCAGAGCTTCGGATCAACATCCGCGAGCAGGTCGGCCTTGAATTCGGGGTCGGCATCGAGGTACGCGTCGATCGGTTCGATCATCCCCATGGTTTCCATGAGGCGCGCACCTTCGGTTGCCACCTCGACAATGTCGATGTCCCCACCACCAGCCACCGTGGCAGAGATCTTATCAAAGTACTCGCTCCAGGTGGGACTCGCGACGACCTGGACATCGATGGTGACGTTTGGGTGCAGCTTGCTATACCCTTCGGCCGCCTCCCGGAAGAACATGGCATCCTGCTCGTTGAAGGATGTCACGACAAGCGTGACTGGTTCGCTTGAAGTCGCAGCGGGGGGTGGATTCTGAGATCCTGCGGTCGGTTGGCTGGCTTCCGGCGCAGCTGTCGGTGCTGCATCAGGGGCACATCCCGAGAGGGCCGAACCTACCACAAAGACACAGAGCAGTAGACCGAATATCCTCTTCATGATCCTTCTCTCCTTGTGACCTGGACATCGAAAAGAGCCATACAGCATTTGGAAGTGCTCATTGCAGTCAGCGCTCTTACCCGCTTCACCTCCGTTCCCAAGCACAGTTCTCCACTGCAGACACTTGCTGATCATCGATTTTGAAAGACCGTGTATGCGCCATTGAATCCCCTGCTTGAAATCCGAGCTGAAGTAGACTCCGCCGCTTGGTTCGCCTCAATCGGCGATTCCATTCGGCGCATACGCCACTGAGAGGCTCCTCGGGCTCGATTTGCCTGCGCCATCCCCGCAAATGCCGCATGAACGGCGCCAGTTGCCGCTTCGATGGGGACTTCATCGAGAGCTCGCGCACTTGGGAGACTCCTGCTGACGGATCCAATCTCAGGCATGGGCTTTGCGGTTAACCGATCCATCATTCACTCACAGGAAGCCTGGCTGACCGACGCATTCTTGCCACCACAGGAAGCGCGCACCATCAGCTGGGTCTCCAGAACAACATGCCGGTAAGGCTGGTCCGGCTTGTGTCGGCGGTCAAGCAAGAGCTTGGCGGCGGTAGCGCCCAGTTCGTAGGTAGGTTGAGCGATGGCCGTGAGCGGGGGCTGCAGGGAGGTGGCCCAAGCCATGTCATCGAAACCCACCACGGCGATTTGTTCAGGTATCTGCAGATTGCGTTCATGGATGGCCTGAAGGACGCCAAGGGTCATCAGGTTGTTGGCCGCCAACACCGCCGTCGGCGGCGAGGGCAAGTCCAGCAGGGTTTGCATGGAAGTGTAGCCGCCCGTCTGGCGGAAATTGCTGAGTTGAATCAATTCCGGCGCAAGGCGCAAGCCCATCGAGAGGATTGCTTGTTCGTACCCATCCAGACGTTCGCTAGACGTGCTGATCTCACAGGGACCAGTAATCAGGCCAATGCGCTCATGCCCCAGGCTTGCCAAGTGGCTGACGGCCTGACAAGCACCCTTGGCGTTGGTTACCGTCACCAGATCCATTTGCAGGTGCGCGGGGACACGGTCGATCGCTACGAGAGGCATGCCTGCCTTGAGCAGTTGACGGTACATATCGGTGTCGGCGCCAGTGGAAGCCAGGATGATGCCAGCTACACCCTCTGCACGAAGGGTTGAGACATGGATTCTCTCGCGCTTGGGATCTTCATCCGAGTTGCACAGCAGGAGAGTGTACCGAGCTTCATCGAGTACGTTTTGGATTCCGCTGATGACGCTCGTGAAAAAGGGGTTCTGGATGTCCGAGACTATCACCCCGACGGTCTGGGCGACGAGTCTGCGTAGATTGCGAGCAGCCCGGTTAGGATGGTAGTCGAGGGCTCGGATGGCAGCCCTTACTCGATTGGTCAAATCCTGGCTAACACCACCGTGATCGTCAATGACGCGCGACACAGTTGCCGTGGAGACTCGTGCTCGCCTCGCCACCTGGTGGATGTTGGCATTCTTGCTGGTCTTGGTGCGCCTGGCGCGCTTGTGCCTAGCGATCATATTCTTGGTAGGGGGTAAGCTCCGGGCAAGAGATTGCCATGCAAGACTCCAGCTGTAAACGATTACATGGATGTCGTTATCTTACATGCGGCGTGATCGCCAAATGAGGATTTCATTGTAAACGATTACATGGGTGTGGGAATTCTAAGTACGGAAAGGCTGCCTGTCAAGAGGGAATTCCCGCAGTATCTTTCCCGCGGGCCTGCGCGGGAAAAACGCAGGTGCCGAACGAGCTGGTGGTCGCCTGAGCCGTCACAGAGCGGAGGGCGCTATGCTAATTATGATCTCGCAAGTATTAGGTGTCGCATGAGGCCTCGATGGACAGCTCAAAGCAGGCCTTGGAGGAACTGGCAGCCGAGCATAACGTTGCGCTCTGCCTTGCTCCGATTGGTTACGTCGGAGTATGTCAGGCACACACGCCCAACATGATAATTCCCATCGCCAATCGAAATGAAGGAGTAGCAGCCAAGAGCGCGATCAATCTATCAGCCAGTCTAGTCTTGGAAGGAGACAAAGTGCTTCTGAGAGGTTCTGCTTGCAGTACGGTTGCAGTGCAGAACGAGCCCTCGCAAATTCGAGGGCTCGTTCCACATCATACTCAGTGGATCGAATCTCTTCAAAGAGTCGATTGGTCAAGTTAGCTTGCCCCTGCCTTGGATCTCCCAGATAACTTCAACCTTGCCGTTTCGGACCCCATACAGCTGGTCATAGAGAAATACTGTGAGGTCTTCATATCCGGCGACAAGATTTACTTTCTGACCGACTCTTGTGAGCCGATCCGTCGCATCGTCCAGCTGCAATATTCCATGCTCTGCCGACATTCGGACGAGTTTCGCGCCGGGGCAATCCCAAACCTCGGGCATTGAGTATTCAACGTTCATCGCCTTCCGACCAGCATCGACGACCGCCCTTCCAGGCCACGCGTGGCTGCAGATGGTCGCAAGAATGAAGAGCGAGAATTCGGTGCCCGCTCCCCATTTCCGATAGGTGACGTCACCGAAGATTCCCCCTCCCGCCTGAATCTCGGTGATCCCGGGAATTTGGGCGGTGAGGCGGAAACTTCCTGTCCCTCCACAACTAATAATAGGAATTTCGATGCCAGCCTTCCGACACAACTCGGCGGTGCTAACCAACGAGCCGACGGCTTTCAGAGTCTGCGCTTTCTTTTCTGCTTCGTCCTCGATCTTGCACACATGGCCCTCCCAAGCCATCAGACCGGCCAGTTCAATCCCAGGAAGTTCGGTAAGCCGTTGCGCGAACTCGACCACATTGGGACCGGGCTGCAATCCGCATCTTTGCATCCCGGAATCCAGCTCTATGAGCACGCGCACCCTCACCCCCGCTTGGTTAGCGGTCTTGGAGATATCGAGCGCATTCCCCAAGTCGTCGACGGATACCATGATATCGGCATGGCGACACAGATTGATGAGACGAGTAACCTTGAGTTCCCCCACCACCTCATTTGCGATCAGGATGTCATTGATCCCCCCGGCTGCCATGATCTCGGCTTCACTTAGTTTTGCACAGGTAATCCCGATTGCGCCTGCATCCAATAGTTTGTGCGCAATGGCCGGAATTTTGATTCCCTTGGTGTGTGGGCGCCAAGCCACACCCGCTGCCCTAAAGTATTCGGTCAGACAGGCGATATTGTTCTCCATTATGTCGAGGTCGACCCACAAGACCGGAGTGTCTAGCTCCGCCACATACCTACCGATATCGGCCATATTAACTCCTTTTGCGGTCGGCTTCGATCAGTCTACTTTCTAGGTACTTACAGTGTCCTTGCACCGGAAGTAGCTGGCTCAATGACTTCTTCCTTGACTCGGTAGCAGGAGACATAACGGCCCGGTTGCACCTCCTCATACGGCGGGTAGGCCTGTTGGCATTGCTCCCGGGCCCAAGGGCAACGGGCATAGAGGTGACAGCCCTTTGGCAGATTGATTGGACTGGGGATTTCGCCATGCAGCAGGAAACGTGATTGCTCTTGCGTTGGATCTGGGTAGAGCACTGAGGAAAGGAGGGCTCGACTATAGGGATGCAAAGGATGCTCGAAGATCTGCTCGGTTGCTCCTGTCTCGATGATCCTTCCAAGATACATGATAGCGACGCGCTGACACACTCGGCGAACCGCTGTTAAGTCATGGGAGATGAAGATATAGGCCAATCCCAATTGCTGCTGGAGCCGAGTAAGAAGATCAAGGATCTCTCCCCGCACCGAAACATCGAGCGCCGATGTGGGCTCATCCAGGACCACCAATTCAGTTTGAGTGGCGATGGCCCTGGCAATGCCGACCCGTTGTTGTTCCCCACCGCTTAGCTGATGAGGATACTTTCCGACGCTCGAGGCCAGTCCTACCATGTCCAGCAGCTCCACGACCCGCGCTTGCTGCAGACTTGGCGCGAGTTGCTTTGCCAACTTCATTGGCTCGCGCACAATCTCCCCAACACGCATTCTCGGATCCAATGAGTCGTAGGGATCTTGGAAGACCATCTGGATTCGAGGGCGCAGTGGTCGAAAGGCACCTTGACTCATCGTCGTAATGTCCCGATCGTCGAATAGAATGCGGCCCGACGTCGGGGCAATCAACTTCAGAACACAACGACCCACTGTCGTCTTGCCCGAGCCACTCTCTCCAACTAATGCTAAGGCTTCTGCCCGTTGCACCTCGAAGGAAATCTTATTGACCGCCTTCACAAATTGGCTGCGCCCCATCGGGAAATACTTCACCAGATCATGGACATCCAGCAGCGCTCCTGCCATTACACCACCTCCTTCCCAGCAGTTGGGTCATTCATTCGCAGGCAACGAACAAGATGACCGCCCTCCAGCGGCTTCAAGGCGGGGTACTGCTGCGCACAGAGATCCACGGCTATCGGGCAATGAGCGTAGTAACTACATCCTTTTGCTACACCCATGTCTCGCGCGACGAACGATGCTGTCACGCCATAACTCGTATCGCGGGCAGCTGATGCCGCGCGCAACAAACGTTTGCTATACGGATGAGTCGCATGGGCAAAGAAGGAACGAACATGCCCCACCTCCACGAGCTGTCCAGCGTAAACGACTGCTACTCTCTCACAGTAGTGAGCCACGACTCCCAGGTCTCGCGAGACCAATAGAAGAGAGGAATCATATTTCTGGACAAGGTCTTGCATGAGGTCGAGTATTTGCCGGGCAATCGTCACGTCAACACCTGCAGTAGGCTCATCTGCCAGTATCAATTTTGGCGAATGAGCCAAAGCCATGGCAATGATGACGCGCTGGCACATTCCCCCGCTCAGCTCGTGAGGATAAGACTTCAACCGGATGCGTGGGTCGGGGATGCCCACGGCAGCGAGCAGGCCGACGACCCGTTCCAGCGCCTCCCGCTTGGATACGTTCTCGTGGGCTTGAATTAGATTGGCTATCTGGTCTCCGATCGCAATCACCGGATTCAGATGCTTTCGAGGATCGGCAGTAGTCAGCGAGATTTCTTTGCCGCGGATGCGGCGCAGCTCGTCTTCATTTCTCTCTAGCAGATTCTTTCCACTAAACATAATGCGGCCCTTGACTTGCCAAGGGGGCATCAGGAGTCCCAAAATGCACTTCACGAGTACAGTTTTACCCGCTCCCGACTCGCCGACAACGCCAAAAGATTCGCCAGGGCTGATAGCAAACTCGACGTCATTGAGTACTGGAACGAGACCCGAACGCCTGGGATGGGCCAAAGATAGATTACATACTTCCAGCAAGAGCGGAGCCATATTATCTCCTGTGCAGGGGGTCGAGGTAAGACTGAATCCCGTCGCCGGCCATCGCATATCCCAGAATGGTCAATCCAAGCGCAACTCCAGGGAGCAGGGCGGTCCACCACTGGCCCGTCATCATGTTGGGTGCACCAATGGCAATCATGGAGCCCCACTCGGGAGTCGGCTTTGGAACCCCTGCGCCAACGAAGCTGAGTCCGGCAGTGAGCAATATGGCGTTCCCTATTCCTGGCGACAGGTTCGCGAGAGCGGGCGTAAGGGCATTGGGCATGACGTGTGCAAAGGCAATCTGCAGGTCAGAGTTGCCAACACAACGTGCGGCCTCAACTAGTGGTCTCTCCCGAATCGACAGGACCATCCCTCGCGTGACCCTCAAGAAGTACGGGATATTCAGAAACGACAGGGCAATGATCACATTCTGGATCCCCGGTCCCCGGAAACAAACCAGAGCCAACGCAAAGATGAACATAGGGAAGGCCTGAACAATATCTGACGCCCGCATGATGAGCTCGCCGGTCACTCCCCATATTCCCCGGACCCCGGCAAAGAACCCAGAGACAACGCCCAAGGTGACTCCTCCTGTAAAGGCAATGAACGTGGAGATGAGCGCAATCGTCAGATCAATACGCGGTGCAGAGAGTACCCTCGAGAAGATATCCATGCCATTAATATCGGTGCCCATCAGGTGAGCTGCGCTTGGCGGTAAGAGCCCTCCACCAGGTATGGCCAACTCAGGTGGATACGGTGCAACCGAAGGGCCAAAAGCCGCCAAGAACAACGTGACAATGACAATCACCATACCGAACACGAATCCTGGTCTACCTCGAACAAAATCCGAGAATTCGGACGCTCCGCGAGACCCGCCCACAGGAAAGGATTGGATCGGGCTTGATGCAGGCAAGTTCGTTGTGACGCTCATAATTGGGCTCTCCTAGTCAATCTCGTTCAGGACGATCTCTCGAGCTCCTTCCATGAAGGACAATGCGTTCTGTGGTGTAATCATGACATGGTTTGTCACAGCCAATGACATGCACGTGCGGCCACTCAGTCTCAATACCTCCCTCGATTCCTTACTCAGGTTCTGTCCTTTCGACACGACCATTCGCATTCACGCTCTAACACGCGGATCCAAGGCATAGTAGACAAGATCAACCACGAGAAAGACGGCCATCGTGAAAACTGCCGCGAACAGGACAAACGCTTGCAGAGGGGCGTAGTCCGAATACACAACTGATTCCACGGCGTACTGACCAAGCCCACCCCAAGCAAACACCGTCTCTACGAGTACAGCTCCTCCTAGCAAATACCAAACCAGGATCCCTACAACAGTGACCACTGGCGGCAATGAATTGCGCAAGGCGTAACGAAGTCTGACGATCGGCGGGAGGCCCAGGGCTCTCGCATATTCAGCATATTCTGACTCCAGCGCCTCCTCCATGGTAAGGCGGACGTTCTTCATTACCAGGGTCATGTTCACTCCCGTGAGAGTCGCGACAGGAAGCACCAGATGCAGCACTGCGGATTTGAAGGCCACCCAGTTGCCGGTGATCAGGGCGTCCAGTGCAATCGCCCCCGTAACCGTTTCTGGGTTTGTGATCATGGGATCCAATTGCCCAATCGGTCCTGGGAGCCATCGGAATTTCCAAAAGACGAAGAAGATGAGGATTAGACCCAGCCAGAAGTCAGGGATTGACCCTGCAAGCATGCCATAGCCGAATAGCACCTTGTCGACTATTCCCTTCTTGCGCACCGCTGTCCAAATGCCCAAAGGAATCCCCAGTGCCACGCACAAGAACGTCGAAATGAGGACGAGCTCCAACGTTCCGGGAAGGCGTTGCTTGATGTCTGCAATGACGGTTTGAGAGGTTCGCCAGGACATTCCAAAGTCCCCATGTAATACGTTGCCCACGTAGAGGACATACTGCTCGAGCAGGGGTTTATCGAGACCCAGCTGGGACCGTACCTCCTGGATATGTTCCTGCGTGGCAAATTGCCCGCTAATCAGAACGGCAGGGTCACCGGGGAGCAGCCTTACGAGGAAGAAGACGATTAGGGAAACCGCGATTAGCTGAGGTACTAAGAAAGCCAAGCGCTTCCCGGCTAGGATAAACAGCCTCATCTTAGATCTCCTTTATGCCCGTCATGAGGGAGCCGTCTGAAGCTATCTGCTCGAATTCATTACGAATCGTCAACAGCCGAACTCCAAGAACGTAGCAAAACGAAATGCCGACAGGCAAGAGCTGTCAATTCACCAGACAATGTCGTGTACTCTCCTGCTGGCAAATCTGCGAGTGGAAATCCAACAAAGGTTCCCCAGGATTTTTCCTGCAGCAATTCATCCCCGTACACAGCCGGCTCGCCGCAGGGCCAGCCATATGCGTACCAGAACACCCCAGCCATCGGATCGATAATCTCCGCGCTGACGCTTCCACAACCGGCCTTCTCGCGCTCAAAACGCGTTGTTCTCAAACTGCCGTGATTGCAGATGGAATAGCCGTGGCCCGGAATCCAAGGGTTCTCGCCAGCAGACCGTTCCCGGTTCACATGGTCGGTTAGGATCTGCCTCATTGCCTCCAGATTGATCCGGCCATTCATCTTTGCGAGCAACTCCTCTGCTCGCTCGTATCGCAGTTTATTGGGAACGGCCGGGTTGTCTAGAGAGACAAGAGGGTCACCTTCCTCTTCCTGCATTCTGATCCAGCAATTGACGTTTGTTGCTGTACCACCCTCGCTCAGCGAGTACTTCTGGCGGACAGTGAGCCTCTTACGGCCGAACTCAACCGCAGCCAGATCGCCCTCGCGGTCAGCTAGCATCCCATTTGCGGCGAAGCCCCGCGGGAGCGTGGTTAATCGGTCGATCGCCTCTGCCACCGTGCTACATTCCTCGAGGATATGACCCCACAGTTCGGCTGGGCCCATGGCGTTCTGAGGCGGCTGGTTCTCGCCTTTTTCAAGAGCCAGAGTCCACGTAAACGACAATCCCTCCTCATTGATTCCGCGACTTGGGGCTCCTCTGACCATTGTCATGTATTCGGGATCAGAAACCGAGGGGTCGACAGAAACGAGATCTGTTCCTACAAAGCTGAACGCGCCCGGACGTCGTGTGACCACGACTCTTGTTCGGATGTCGTACGGGTCATCACTAACACTTCCAATGTAAGTCCTTCCCGGCGGGAGGACACTTCGACCTGTGGCACCTACATTTACGCAGGCAATCAAGTGTGGATGCCTTGTCTGCATCATCGCAGCAACCTCTCTGCTTGACTCAATATTCGACCACCATATGAACTGTTGGCGCTTTGTGTGATCCCCCTGGCACGACGGCGTCCCTCCGGTTACTCATCGGTGACAACTCGTCGCGCCAAGGGGACATGCTTGCATTGCTGAACGAACAGCTATGGGCTACTTACTGGTCACCGTTGCAAATCGAATGTCATTGTCTGGTGCCCAGGCAAAACCTTCCAATCCCTTCTTTGCCGCCACACGCCAATTGAACCAGCCGATTTCTATCCATGGCAGCTCGTCGGCCCCAATCTGCTGCGCTTGGGTTGTAAGGGCCAACCGCTCGGGCCCATCTGGCATTTTCATGGCCTGTGTCAGGATGGAATCGTAGGTGGCGTTGGCAAAGTTGGCCGCATTGGTGTAGTTGCTAAGGCCGCCCTTCAGGTAGATGGAGCAGGCGTATCCGGGATCCCCTGTCCACGGGTTCTGCTGGTTCTCCACAAATGCTTGGAGCTTCGATGGTTTGGCGTATTTCGCATCAGCGTAAACAGCGGTCGGCATAGCGTTCAACGTCGTGCGAATGCCCGCTTGTTCCCAACCACTCTTTACGAGAATGGCGGCCTGCTCGGCTTCCTTTGCGGCCGAATTGTATGACAGAGTGATGTCTATGCCATCGGGGAAGCCCGCCTCCGCGAGGAGTGCCTTTGCCTTGGCGTAGTCGGTGTCAAACTTGTATGCATCTATGTGGCCATAGTAGATGTCGGGCACTAGGCTCGTCATGCGGCGTGCTTTCCCGTAGTACACCTTATCCAGAATGTCTTGATAAGGGGTGGCATAGGCCAGAGCCTGCCGCACCTTCAAATTGTCCACCGGTGGTTTGCCCTGGACGAGTCCGATATACAGCTCATTGTTACCGGGTGCCCGCACAACCTGCAGGGCCGGATTGCTCTCCACGCTCTGCAGCTCCAGTTCATTGAGCTCCCACGCGATGTCAACCTGCCCGGCTTGCAGGAGCGCCAGCCGTGCGCTGGAATCCGGAACGGCTTTCAGAATCACTCTCTTGAAATACACCGGGGCCCCGGTCCAGTATGGATTCACAACTAGATCCAACTCCACGCCAGCCACGAGTTTGTCGACCATGTAGGGGCCATACGTAGCGCTGTTTGTTCTCAGCCAATCCTTCGCCCAAGGATCATCTGCGGTCGCATGTTTCTTCGCCTCGACCGAGTCGAAAGGGCCACCATAATAGTTCTGCGCAAGAGCCTTAAAGAATATCGGGCTTGGCCCCTGCAAGTTGAACTGTACGGTGTAGTCGTCGATCTTCTTGATGTCCTGGTCACTCGTCAGTGTGATTAGGCTGCCAATGAACCAGCCGGTGCCGTTCACGGCATACATCCGTTGCCAACTCCAGATGTAGTCATCCGCGGTGAACTCGTTTCCGTACTGGCTCTTCACTCCATGTTTGAGATGGACAGTGACAGTCTTTCCATCTGCGCTCACATCCCATGTGTCCGCGAGCAAGCCCACTACGCCTTTGTCTCCGAAAGCCTGCAGATCTGCCTCATAGACATTGTACTCTGGGTTCATCACGAACTTGTAGCTGAATAGATCGCCACCGCTCGTGTTCGCCATGACCATCTCGCCTTCAGCCGACGCAGTGACGTCGATATCCAAGGATGGTGGCGTGTTAGCTACGGCGACCACCAATGTGTTCTCGGTTGCTGCCGGGGCTGGAGCCTCGGTCGCGGCCGGAGCCACAGTAGCCCCCGCAGCGGGTGCCTCTGTGGCCGCTATCGGAGTCCCTGGTGCGCCGCAGCCACCCAAGAGCATCGCTACGGCGACAGTGGCCGAAAGTGCAAAAAAAAGGTTCTTCCTAAACATTGGTACTCTCTCCTTTCTGGAAATGCTTCACTAGTCCGCTGATCTTGGTGGTTTCGAACGTGGGATCTTCTTCACCTCATTACCTCCTCCTTCTTTGGTGGGCTGAAACTCACCGATTGATCATGGTCTCAAGAGAGACATATTCAGAATCGTGTGAAGGATTTCAACAACGTGGCTGTTTATTCGGCTGGGAATGCCATCGACGCACCGGCGAGGGGAAAAGAAGGCTCCATCGACCGCGCCCGCCCTTATACAATCTTCGAGCATTTGCTGCTCCGTATCCGGGTCGTGGAGTGTATCCGCCCTGCCCAACAAGATGCCGAGGAGAGCAGCAATGCCGTAGCCGCCCCAATTCGAGACAGATGTCACGACGGTCACTTCGCATTCATCGACCGCCGCAATGCCGCCCTGGCAGGGACATTGGCATACCGCCCCAAACTGCTTGTGCTGCCTACACGCCTCTGCCACTAGGCCCATGCCTGCCTCATTGCCGTTGTCACCGATCGCGATCGTCAGAACCCCCATATCACGCGCCTTGGTTGTAAGCACTTCAATACACATCCGTCCCTCGGAGATAGCCTTTCCTCCGCCGCGATGCGCCACACCTTTCGCGTTCAGCCCAGGCTTCTCGATAACCAGAACGGCCTTTGGCTTCACTTCTTCTAGGATCTCCGAGGCCCGCCGTTCTGCCTCTGCGTCGGTAGGAAAAGTCTGAAGAGCAAACGAAGATGCGGACCGCCGGGCTACCTCGAGGACTCGCTCGTTGAGCCCGATGGCATGTAGACTTGCTCGAGTGGGTGCAAGACACTGCTCCTCGCACAGGAGCAGTGGAACGGCGCCCAGCCCGATGCTCAACGCGTAGGCAAGAGACGCCGCACCAAGCGGACCATCGCTCTCACCGTTGGGCTGGACCTCTGGAACATAGAAGCCAGTAGCTATCACAATCGTATCGCCAGTTCCAACACGCTGGACCAGCTGCTTCGCCGCAATCAGCATGGGGACTTCGCCCTGTTTCTCACGGGCCATTGTCGCCAGCGGTCGGACGGCCCCCTGCATGATCCCCGGCGGACGGATCTCCACACAGCACAACGACTCGATCGCGTCCGCGATCACACTGAGTGATTTGTCGTTTACCGACCAGTCTCTGTGCATCATCGGAATGGTCTCTTGATGGGCGATCTTCGTCAGTGCAGTATGTTCTCCATATCACAGATCACATATTTCGTGTATAATGTTCGTATCTTCTTTGAATATAATACTTGACGCAGGAGGCCTGTCAAGTGACTTAAGTCACATTTGCCGTGTCCGTCAGATTTACTGCCGACACGCCGGGACGGGGATCCGCGGCGGTTAGTGGCATGCGCAGAATGAGGGCAAAGACGTCACTCGCATCCAGGCATCCAAGCAGTTTGGGTTCATTGAGTTTGGGTAGACTCTTAGACAAGTTGGATGTATCAATGCCAAAGGCCGGGAATTCGGGTGCGTCAGGATCTGTCACTGGCCTGTTGTCTCTGTTGGCAAGGCCACAGCGTCTAGGGACGTCCCCGAGAGGAATTGCCACGGTGCCATGTGCACGGAGCTCAGGAAGATCCCTCGATCTGGCTAGGTTTTCGATTGCTGGAAACGCGTACTCGCCCAGATCCCCAGATCGCAAAGAAATCGGAATTGGAGGGAAACAGCTATGACCCTGGACAGTACCAAACGCCCGAAGCGCTCCCGAGCAGGCAGACCAATCATGCTCCGCGAGCACGCCTACGAACTGATCCGGAAGGACATAATCAAGCTTGAATTCGAACCCGGGGAAGCTTTGATCGAGACACAATTGGCTCAGCGATATAGCACAAGCAAAACGCCCGTCAGAGAGGCTCTGACGTCTCTCCAGAGAGACAACCTGGTCAACTATAAGCCCAACAAGGGCTTTACAGTGGCTCCGATTTCTATCCGCGACATCCGTGAGATCTTCGATGCGCGAGTGATTCTGGAGTGTGCTTTGTTTCGCCTCGCAGTCCCAAATATCAGCGACGGGGACATTGGCAGGCTTGAAGCATCCCTCGAAGTGACTTACGACCCTAGCGATCCGAAGACCATAGAGCCATACATGGAGGCAAACCGCGAATTCCACATGACTATCGCACGAGCTGCTGGGAATCAACGGCTCTGCGGATACTACGAGAACCTGTTCGGCGAGGCCCAACGCCTGCTGTACACAGACGTCAAGTATCACAACATCGTTACGACGTGGCAAAAAAGCCATGAGCGTATCCTTGATGCATTGAAACGACATGATGCGGATGCAGGTGTCAAGGCAATTGAGGAGATAACAGCAAATGCAAGGATGCGCTTTCTGGGTCCCTAACGAATAGCACAGGGGCATGCTCATCTTACATAGTTCACGGTGCAATTCGCAAATCTCGCCTTGGAGGTTCATTCATTAATTCTGCCTAATGCGGCTTCTAGAATTGACGACCCCTTCCCTGTGTGCCCGACTGTAGATACCATCTCGAAAGTGCCCGTATTCAAGCTGCTGGGATTTGTCCCGCGCGAGACCCTGTAATGCGCCTCCGCCCCTTTGAAAGTCCACGATGCGGGTTGACCCATCTCCGCAACGTTGAGGCGACTAGATCGCTTGAGGCTGCGCTACGCAACCTGTCCTGCTCAAGCCCCGGATAATGCCGCTATTAGCGCACTTGGCAGTTGACAACCTCCCTCCCATCTGCTTAACTGTTCATACTGTCCCGAACACGTTCCATATATGTCCCAAGAACAGAGATCTAGGAATCAGAACGAAGCGCTAATCAAGTTCCTGGCACCGGAGAAACTAAAGCGCGCCTTGGAGGAACTGGCAGCCGAGCGCAATATAGCGCTCTCCGCCCTACTCCGCTTGGTTGCATCGGAGTATGTCAGGCGTACACGACAAGCATGATAATTTCCATCGCCAATCAGAAGGGAGGAGTGGCAAAGAGCACGACGGCGATCAATCTTTCGGCAGGGCTAGCACTTGCAGGATACAAGGTCCTGCTGATAGACACCGATCCGCAGTCCAATTCCACCAGGGTGTTCATTCACCCGGATGCGGAGGTACCGCTCGAGAGGTCCTTGTATGACGTGATTGTCAACTTCTCTCCCCTATCCGCGGTCATTCGGCCTACGCAGTTCAGAAATTTGTCCTTTGTTCCGGCTCACATTCGCCTATCGGGGATCGACATTGAGCTTGCTCAGGCCATCGACAACAGGAGCGAGAGGCTGAAGCGAGCTCTAGAGGCCGCCAGCCAACGGTTCGACTATATAGTGATCGACACTCCCCCATCCCTGGGTATCCTCACAATCAATTCCTTTGTTGCCAGCGAAACACTTCTGGTGCCAGTTTCGACGGGCTTCTTTGCGCTCACTGGCTTGGTCCAGCTTCAGGAGACAATTGATCGAGTGAGGCAGACCCGGCTGAATTCCTCCTTGGGCATCCTCGGGGTTCTGTGCACGTTTTCCGATCGAACCAACGTCTCCAGAGATGTGGAGCACCAGCTTCGAAGCTATTTCGGAGACCTGGTCTTCAAGACGGTGATACCGAAGAACGTGAGCCTGGAGGAGGCTCACTCCAACCACACACACATCTTCGATTACGCTCCCAACAGCGAAGGCGCGGTGGCCTACAAGAATCTGGTGAAGGAGGTGCTTGAGCGGTGACAAGATCGGGGTTGGCGGACAGCCCTTTCTTTGCCCCCGTCGGACCGGTTTCTGAGTCCACTCCCCCAGCGACGAAGCCTCCAGGAGATGCTACCGCGGCGCCGAGAAAAGTTGGGCCAAGAGCGGGCAGACAATCAATCAAGGATGAGCCCCTGCAAGCAAGCAAGCTTGCTGGCATTCAGACGGGCGTGGATGCAGGCCTTGTTGAGTTGATTCGCAAAGCGGTGAAGGAGATTGGGAAGGAGTCCACCACCTATCGGTTCACTCCTGAGGAGAAGAAGGCCCTCCTTGAGCTCACGTTCACCTACAAGGTCCAGGGTTACAAGACCAGTGAAAACGAGCTCGCCCGGGTCGCGGTCAACTTCCTATTGGAGGACCATAGACAGAATGGGCGCAGCAGTATCCTGGAGAAGGTACTACAGGCGCTAGACAAGTGAGCCAGGAACGATGCAATCATGCAACCATGCATGCAATGCTGCTTGCATGAGACACTTTCCTTCTTGACATCGGACTTTTTAGGTTCTAGTTTCTTGGTTAGGGCACGAAACAGGGCCCGAGGAAATCCGGGTAGTGAGTAGGGGATGTCGTCTGCAAAATCCGTCTCAAGCGAGGCACGTGGCCACCCGAGCCACTACGACCCAGCTGTTGCCACCCATCATGACGGCGCTGGGTGAGTCTTCAAGTGAGGCTCATGGTCGTTCCGGCAAGGTTGGTACAATTGTGCTTTCTAGATCCTGGGGCCCTACAATCGGAGGAACCCATGTCGGACGAGTTGTTTTCGGCACATCCCCTAGAACAGGAAGATGAAGTTGTAAGACTCATCCCGGACGATAGGGGTGTTTCTATTTATTCAGCCCTCGCAAGTGATGAAAACGGCAAGCGTGTGGCGCACATCTACAACGTTGGTCTTGGGTTTGCGACCGTCAACAGGCTCCTCAGATCTGTCAATTGTGGCGACAAGTTCACCACAGATGACGGCTCCTTGAAGGTATTGAAGAATCGCGACGGCTCACTCACCCTGACGTTCGATAGCCATGGCATTGCCAAGGCTCGCACCATTTCGGCGTCGGACGCGGCAAAGATGATCGAGTCTCTTTCGAGGCTCTATCAGGACTCAAGCAAGCTGCGGTAATCCAACCAGCGCATGCGCGCTTCTCGAGCTCACGTTCACTTACAAGGTCCAAGGATACAAGACCAGCGAAAATGAGCTCATCCGGATCGCTATCAACTTCATTCTAGAAGACCACAAACAAAACGGGCAAACTAGCCTCGTGGCGAAGGTCCTGCAGGCTCTCAGCAAGTAAGCATGCAATCATGCAGCCAATATTGCTTGCTTGCACGTATGCCAGCATGGTGCGTTTTCCTCCTTGACAGGCGCCTTTCCAGATTCTATTTTTTCTGTATGGGCCTACAGCGGGGCCCCCAGGAATCCGGGTAGTGAGTAGGGGATGTCGTCTGCTAAACCCATCCCGAAAGGGATGTGTGGCCACCCGTGCCACTGCGACCCAGGCAAGAGTGAATCAAGCCGAACCAAATAGCTATCCGGTCGCCGTCGCCGGAGGAAAAAGACCGGCCGGGATATGAGGCATGAAAGAACGCCTCGGACTTCCAAGGCGTCGTTTCTGAGTGTATTCGTCTATTTGATTTCCTAGCAAACCGGACACTTTTGCGCGAGAAATTGAAATCAACGAATTTTGCGCTAGCAAAATTAATGTACATTCTGGGTTGGCGTGCTGTCAAGTGGCAAATCCGCCCCGCCTCTATCTGGCCCAAATACGTGCAACTTGACTTACTCCTCGCGTTTTGCTAGCCTGTTCTGACGTCTTTGCGCCGCAGCGCGAAAGCGCAGCGGGGAAATGACAACATTACGCCCATGCCAGATTTGTGGAACAACAGAATGCAGCCCAAGGTCGGGAGAGTTAAGCTCACGGCCCGGGTATCTTTGGAAGCCTATGATCAGATCGCAGGGATGCAGCGGCGATACCGGATGAAGACGGGAAGGGCTCTACCTCTGTGGAAGGTTATCGACGAGGCAATCAGAGCTTATGCAAGAACTAACCCGATCTCAAGCTGAATTCACCCGTCCAGGATTCGCCACAATCGACGACATGCTCGATTTGGCAAGGCAACTTGTGGACGGGCTGAACCAACTAGGGGAGCGCAAGCATCCCCTGGACATTAGAAGGGGGGTGAGAAATATGGTTGAAAGAGCAGAAAGAAAGAGCGAAATGCTCAAGGCTTCAGGCAAGACCTTCTTTTTCGATATCAAGGAGACCCGGGAGAAGAAGCCGTACTTGGTCATCACCGAGAGCCGCCTGAAAGGCGAAGGGGAGAAGCCTGAGCGCAGCAGCATCATGATCTTCCAGGAGAACCTGGGGGAGTTTTCTGAGATTGTTGGCAAGCTGGCCAAGAGGATGGTTCCGAGCAAGTAATTGGTACGTTCGAGCCGCGTAGTCTTTGGTCTACGTGGATTCGTCTTGTTCGGTAGGTTGTTCGCAACCTTGTTCTGTCGATCCGTACAACTTCCCTCAAGCCTTCAGGCATCGAGCCCTCGGCTTGAGCCGGGAGTCCGACTTGTCTCGGGGAGGCCGTGTCCATCAAACTGTTTCTCGCTGTAAGTGCGGCTCGTAACAGATTGGGTGGCCAGACCCCCCGCTCGGCAAGTCGGGCGTGTCGGTGTCGTCACCTGGGACTACGCCGGTGACCGACCCCGACTGCCCCTCCCTGGCGGCTTTTCCAGATTCGCTCCGCTCATCTGGAGCCGCCCCGCTCGGCCTTTCGTCGCTTCGCGACCAAAGGCCTCCCGGCCGGTCGTGGCAGTCGGCGTCTTTGACGCCGACACGCTTGCGCACGGGACGTTTCCCGGACCCTTTGTCCCGCGCGCGGCGAATATCCGGCGGGTATTTCGTTTCGACGAATATTCTGCTATGCTGGCTGCACGGCATGGAAAGGGGGGAGAATAAGCACCCGTGGGAGGAATTGGCGAGACCGGCCGCTGTATTGGCTCAGCGCTTCGTGCAGCGCTGGGACGTATATCCTAAGCAACTGGAAGATGGGAGTTACGTCTGCATTCGCGGGTCTTTGAATGTGGATCATCTGTATGCCCATTTGCGCGGGGAAATGACACTGGGGACCTACGTGCTCAACCAGGCAAGCCAGGCACGCCTCATTGTGCTGGACAACGACACTGAGGACGGCTGGAGCTATGTGCTGGATTGCGGTGCCAGGCTCGCCGCCGAACCCATTCCTGCATACCTCGAGAAGAGCAGGCGAGGCGGTCACATCTGGATGTTCTTCAAGGAGCCCGTCGCCGGTTCATCGGCAAGGTCCTTTGCCCAGGCGGTCGTGGAAAAGCTCGGCTTCGAGAGCTTTGAGATCTATCCCAAGCAAGACGAAACAGGAAAGGGACTTGGGTCGTTGATCAGGATGCCCTTTGGCGTGCACCGCCTGACGGGCAGGCGCTATGGCTTTTTTTCCGCTGATGGTCAGCCGCTGGGCCGGACGCTGCGAGAGCAGATTGACGCCTTGCAGCGGCCTCAGTTCCTTGCCAAGGCCTTTCTTGCGCAGTACACGAGTATTTCATCGCCTGAGGAGCCGAAAGCCCGTTCCAAGCGACTACGTGGGCCTGCAACGCATGTCTCGGAGAAGCTGAAGGCCCACGTGACTGTCTTGGAGTTTGTGGGCCGGTATGTAGACCTAAGGCCCAACGAAAGTGGAGCTGTAGGTCTATGCCCTTTCCACGACGATCAACACCCAAGCTTTGCGGTGAACGACAGGGATAACTACTGGCACTGCTTCGCAGGTTGCGGCGGAGGCAGCATCATCGACTTCTGGTCCCTATGGCGCAAGAAGCAGGGGGAGGATCCCAGCTTCACAGCAACGATAACCGATTTGGCGGATATTCTCTTCTGAGCCGTATCTATGGAGGGACTTGATTTTCGCCCGGGGTCTGTGCAATAATGCACCAGCTGCTTGGATGGGGAAGACCATTCCCAGCGGCTGCCAAAATCGTGTCACCGGAAAGAAACCAGTACAGGGTCAGATTCGAGGACGTAGCCGCCCATGCAAAGGAGATCACAATTCAGGACGGACAGCACGCTCCAATCTTGATTGTAGAGGGGAGTAGAAGACTGGCTGTTAGTCAAATTCAAGAGATGCCGGAAACCCATGGCGAAAGGGTCGAACTGATGCGCTTGTTCGGGCAGGCCGCCGCAATGAGTGGCAAGTTTGGCAGATTAGAGCAGGTCTTCTTTGTCTCCGAGGGTTGGATGAGCGTGGCAAGCAAGGAGAAGCCACCGAATATGCGGCCCTCTCAGGATCCCGATCGGCGGGAAGTGCTGATCATCTCCGGCATGGAAGTAAAGGGTCGGACGAAACAGCTGAGGATTTTCGAAATGATCCGAAACCAGGAAGAGCAGGTTGTGGATCTAGCTGAGCTATCTCCCCCTACCGACAAGAATGGCACCATCGAGATCCCGCTGGTGGATGCCTTCACCGAGGGGTATCAACGCGCTTTGTGGCCGACGTGAGCTGTGATTCTGCTGGCGAACGCACCCAACACACCCGCCAAACACAGGCGGGCCACAATCCCTGGCTGGCAGCTGAACCATCTCGCGCTTGCGCTCCAGTCCCGCCGTGGCCATTGCTCTGGAGCGGACTACACATGGCTCGAGAAGCCTGATTGGGTGAACGGGTTTGATGTCGGCATCTATGACCAAAAGCGAAGATAATGCACCCTGTGCCGATCTTCATGCAGAATAGTCAGTTCTACTTCGAGGGGAAGATCTACGGGGCTTAGGGTAGGTACCTAAGAACCACGTCATCAAACGTCACACAACGGGCGTAGGTGGCTCTGTAACAGAGTGCTCTAAGGGTAAACCCTCCCGTGGTGTAGCCCTCTAAGACCACCGTTTGGATCTTTCGGCCATTGGCACTCAAGATGTAGGTATCATTCTCCACCCTGAGTTCCAAGGACACATCCTGGCCATCGGGAAACTTGTATCCTTCATTTCTGCCAGAGACCGCCGTGTAGCTGAGTGCCTCAGCCCCCAGAAGCGACATGAATAAGTGGTCAAACGGATCAACAGTATAGCCGATGCGCTCTGGGGTTTCGCTGTCGTTTCTGACGACCACGCTGAACGGATCACCAGGCGTGTTGATGGTCACCGACAGAATGTAGTTGAGCCAATTGGGGTTGTTGACCGCGATCTCGTCATCCCCCTTGAAGGTGGAAGACTCCGAACGGAGGAGCGTAAGTCGGCCATCGGCGGTCAGCCATTTTCCCTCGACAATTACCCAGTCAGCCTTTATCCCGCTGTCGAAGTTGTCCTGAAACAGTATCCCATTCGCAGGTGGCACAAAAGGAATCCTGGTGTTGGTCGGGATGGCTGCGGGTTTCACTGGTAGCGTTGTGGGATGGGTTGCCACAGTCGGGCTGGGAGTTGGGATCTGGCGAAGTGCCAAATAGGTAATTCCTGCACCTATGCAAAGTCCCACGACAAGGATCAGGGCAATAAGCCCTGTGTTTCTTGATCCTCCCGTTTTCGCAGTCGGCTGGGGTCTGGTAATAACAATCGGTTCGTGGACTTCCTCACCCTCAACCACATCTCTCTTGGCCATCTGTTGCTCATCGTAGAGTACGAGAGCCAACATCTCTGGGTTGGGTCTTGGGGTTGGTGTCTTAGGTGCAGGAGTCCAGTCATCTACATTCTTGGGTAGTTTCGGACAGACTTCCTCCTCCAGTATCTTCACCCGCTTCGACCAGTGCATCGACTTCTCGAAGCCCAGTTTAAAGTAGACCCTGCTCATCTGTAATTGCACCCACTCCACGCTGTACACGAAGCGTTTGGCGATTAGAGGATACGTTAATCCTTTGCACTTCCACCACAGAACCAGCATTTCGTTCTTGGTCAAGGTGCGCAGTTTGGCCTCTATGGTCATTTTGGACTCTGCAGAAGGGCTATAGAACGATTACAGAATGGGCGTGATACAACCGAGGGCGGAGGTAGCGATGAACAAGACAAAACACACGAAGCACGGAGAGTAGTTGGCGCCGAGGACAGAGACCGCTGGCGATTCGGCGTGCTTGGCCGCTGGAAGACGTTCTCGGGAGCTTCGGCTCCAGCTCGTCCCTCCAGATCAACACCGCACGAGTGGTTCCTGCAACGAACATTATATGAGAAAACACTGACAAATCAAACTCTTGGAAGGAGCAAAAATGAACCGATCAAGCCCATTCAGCAATCTCCACTTCGATGTCCGCCCCCGATCGGTTCCGCCACCCGTCCTGGCCGTGGGGACGGCCTTCATCATCTTCACTGCACTATGGCTGGTTGTACCACACGGCACCTTGTATTGGCTCCTGCTGCCATTGATCCTCGGCCTGACGTGGGCAGCCAGCCACGGATGGCGACCAGCGCTCTTCCTGCTGGTCGAATATCTTCATTCCCTTCTGCAACTCTAGGAGAAAATGCCGTGAACACATCCAAATCAATTGTGACCGCTTCAAACTCCCTGATCGAACGGGAGCTGCCCGACGTTTCGGAAGACACCCGGCAGCTGGTTTCACTTGGAAGAGGGCACCAATGGCCTTTCCGTGCGCTTGGCAAGGCGCCTCTGCTTGAAGAGCCCGTTCGGTTCGGCGACTGGCTGCTCATCCCGGGCCAGTCCGATACGACGCCGATCCCTGAACGCACCATGACGAGAATCCAGGCGATCTTCGCGGCAGGCATCCAGCCTAAGGGTTTCGTCGTGGTGCATGAAGCGCCAAGACTGCTGAAGGCGCCGGTCGAGACAAGGGAGCAGCGCCCGGCGCTGGCCGAGGCAGCATTTCTGCCTCAGTCATCTTCCGATGCGCTCGCGGCCTTCGGCACCGTCATGTCTGCAGTCGCATCCATGATCCTCCCCATGTTCCTTTTCATGGCCGCGGCCATGGTCGATCCAATACTGGTCGCCGTCACCGACGATGACACCTGGATCGAGATCGACCGCTGGCAGACGGAGTAGCCATGCGACGCAGACGAGGCTTGGGCATCCTGCTCGACGCCTTCGAGTACATGTTCGCAGGAGGTTGCCTGCTTGCCATGAACTTCGTGTTCATGTTCCTGTTCGGCCTCTTGCGAAATCTGCCCACCATCCTGCGGGCGGCGAGGGTCACAGTTCGAGAGATCCTGGTCCTGACATACCGCTTGTACAGACCCGTTATCGGTGGTGCCCAGGCTGCGATTCATCGCAGCCTGGGCACCGATATCGGCAGATCGCCGATGCGGGTGATCACCTCAGCGCTCCTGTCGCTGCTCGTCATGCTGCTGTTCGACCTGATCCTGCGCTGGCGGGTATCCCTGTTCTGGAGCTTGTTGGCGATCCTGCACGGCATGGTCGTGGGATGGCTGTGGGATGGGTTGGAACAGGCCGATGGCCTGAGAATGGGAGAAGACCTGCAATGACACAGCTGTCGCGTTGGCTGCTACGCGACGACACCGTACGGCTCCCGAGCGAACGCACGACGCATACCTACGTTATCGGACAGCCAGGGACCGGCAAGTCTCGGGCGCTCGAATCCTGGATCATGCAGGACATCTCGGCGGGACACGGCGTGGGGGTCATTGACCCCCACGGCGACCTGTTTCGCAACCTGCTGGTGCGGCTGTCGTTCAAGCCTGAAGCTTGGGAGCGGATCGTGATCATCGACCCGTGCAATAAGCACTGGGTGACAACCTTCAATCCCTTGGACGCCGTTTCCACGTACTCACCGGAACGCCTATCCCTGTTCCTGACCGACATCATTGCCAAGATCTGGAAGCTCGATCTGGCGAGCGCGCCGCGGACTACATGGCTACTGAGCAACACGTTCCTGGCCCTTGCCGATCTCGGCCTGACCCTACTTCACTTGCCGCGCTTCTTGCTTGACAGGGACTACCGGGAAAATCTGCTGCCAAGGCTGACCAACCCAAGCGCCAGAACATTCTTCGAGTACGAGTACCCGAAGAATGCAGCCGCTGTCCATCAGTGGACGTCGCCGGTGCTCAACAAGATGGGCAACCTGATCTTCGATCCCGATGTAAGTTTGCTCCTGGCAGGAAAGCCGCGAATCCGCTTCCGTCAGATCATGGATCGGCAGCTCATCCTGCTGGTAAACCTGCCAAAGGGAACAATCGGCGAGGGTGTGAGTGCACTCATGGGAGCCTTCATCGTTGCCCACATCCAGAAAGCGGCGCTGGGGAGGGAGAACTCTCACCGGCGGCCGCCGTTCTACCTGTACCTCGACGAGTTCCAGAACTACACCACGGACAACATCCGCGACATCTTGTCTGAGTCGCGGAAGTACTGCTTGTCCATGATCCTGGTCAATCAGTACCTTGAGCAGCTGACCCCAGAAATCCGAAGTGCATTGCTTAACACAGCCGGATCGATCGCCTGTTTCAGAACCGGATACCAAGACGGCTACGAGCTGGCCAAGGAAATCTTTTCGTCACGGCATTCCGTTGGATCCGACAACCTCTTAGAGCCCCCGATTTTCGCGGCCCGCTGGCCTCACCAATTCCGATCTGAGCAACGGCCTGCTGAATGGGATCAGCTGGCCGAGTCTCTTTCGGGGCTGCGATTCCGGGAATTCTGGCACAAGCAAAGAGGCGCATATCGTCCGACGAAACAAAGGACCTATGACATGCCCCTGCCGCAGATCACGCAGGAGGTCATGCACAACGTCTGGTCCCTGGTGGCGACGTCAGCGAGGCTGTATAGCCGGTCCAAGGAGGCTGTGCAAAAGGAAGTGGCCGCGTACAATACCGGCGTTCATTGTGTCCACGCAGGGATTGGCGAGGCGCAACGCGCGAACATAGATGAAGAGATCCCATTCTGGGGTGTATAGTGGAGTAGGGGAGGGAGGAGATGAGTAGACACACCAGATCGATTGAACGGAATCCGCAAATGCGGTTCCAACTGCGTGACGAGGAAATCCTGAACGCCATCCAAGGCTACGGCGGCGTCATGGCCAGGCGCCAGCTGAAGGAGCTCTTCTGGCCAGACAAGACCTGGCGAGCGATGGAGAAGCGATTGTCTAAGCTCTACCGGGGCAATTACCTCGATTGGCCAGCCCGGGAAGAATGGCGATTCCAGCCCATTCCCGAACCCATTTGCTGGCTGGGCTGGCGGGGCGCGCTCCTGTTGGGAAAGGTCTCAAACGCCGATGTCCCAGATCGTGATGCCGGCAACGAGAATCAGCAGCGAAAGCTCGAGGTTGACTTGAGAAGATCTGGCTTTCATTGGCTCAGGGAGCCACGTTGGCTGCAGTTGAAGCATGACCTCAGGCTCGTGGACTTCAGGATGATCGTGGAGCAGGCAGTCCGTCGGCACAAATCGTTGAGCATGGGCACCTGGGTGCTGGAAAGAGAATTTCGTTCAGATCCCGACGTTATTGAATACGAAATCCCAAGGCACGATGGGCACGCCAAGAGAGTCCGGAAGGCGATCCTGCCGGATGGTTTCTTTTCCATTCAAAACAGGGAAAGGCTGATTGAAGGCAAACCCTACACTGCGCGGTTCCTTGTCGAGATTGACATGTCCACAGAGGACAATCCAAGGTTCGCCAGGGAGAAGATCCGCCCCAGCATCGCATATCTAAGAAGCGTTCAGTATCAGGCGCGGTTTGGATACAAGTCTGGACGATGGCTTGTGGTCGCACCGGGCGCGCAACGCATGCGCAACCTAATGGAACAGGCCAAGGTCACACTGGGTCGAGACGCTAGGGTTTTCTGCTTCACCACTTTCGACAGACTGCGGCCGGAGACGATCCTTTCGGAGCGCATCTGGCACCGCGGGGACGGTGAGTACGTGGGGCCGCTCCTTGAGATCTGAGGGTTGCGAGGGCCTAGTAACGGTCTGCTATAGTAATAGTAGAGAGGTATTTGCCTCCCACACGTGCCCTACGGAAAGAGGGCGTGTGTAGCTCTGAATGACTTGTCCAGGCGAACTGTGCGGGGGGCGGGCAGGCAAGAGGTCTGCCTCTCCATGGAGGCTGTGCATCTCACGAAAAGGAACCCCTGCGCAATTGCGCAGGGGTTACTTTGCAGATTCGGCGATTCCGCAAGGCCCTCACGCATCCCTGGACTCATGCACAGATTCCGGGCAAAGGGCGAGACAGTGCGGAGACTTTAAAAAAAAGAGCGGCCGAGGTTGGGATCAATCCCGACCCGCTGATCTTCTCTGCGAATTGGAAGCGATGGAATCGACTCCCAAAGTCCTTTCGGCGCCCGGCATAAGAAAGGACGGAAGAGCACCTGTGGCCAGATAGACAGGAGCGATCTGTGAATCCTCAGTTCCTTAGAAAGGGCCAGTTGGTAGGGCCAGACAGGCTAGGTCCGGGCTGAACGGAAAATTGAGGTCCTATTTGAATAGTTCAGACCGAGTTTTCGCGATCTGAACAAATTCCCTAATTCTGTCCAAACCCTCAAATTCCCCCTCTCTTGAAATGAGAGTGGGTGCAAGATATCCATTGATTGGCTTTTCCGACAGTTCTTCGAAGGATACGCCAGACTCGTTGAGCAGCTTTCTAGCCTCTTGGCTCGCGCGCTGATCATCAGAAAAAAAGAACGCCTGGAAATGAATGTTTTCTTTCGTCATCGAATTCTCCTCCGAGGATTACATTACGTATTCTACAAGAACATATGTTCTGAGTCAAGCTCCTTACAAATCTGTAGGGAGTCACCTATGCGCACCCGGGCCTCACGTGGTCTCAAACCTTGCTCCATGTGCCCAAGACTCCGGATCCTGCAACACCTCATCTTGGTGCTCTTGAACCATTTCCAAGAATCTCTCATAGTCCTGAGCAAGCAGCCCTCTGTCTTTGAATGGTCTCAAGATCTCTCCATCGTCAGCTGGCCAGAAACCATATGACGATACCGGTTTCATTGCAGAGTAGAGAAACTCACTATTCACTCCGGTAGATCCGCCGCCGAAGTTGGGCCTGTACGCCGCCATACAGTGGACCTGATCGAGAAGAGCGTAGTCCCGCCAACTGATTTGATGACTCATGTCCAGAGCTACCTCCTCCACTTGATCGGCGGGAATGTTTTCGATCACATCCGGATACTCAAGTACATCAGAAAGCAATGGAAAATCGCATGCCGCCGATCTCACCGGCCAACGATTCAACTCCCTGATGAAAGTCATGCTTCCATCTTCAGATCTACTCCCGGTCTGCTCAAGCATGCCCTTCAACTCGAATTCATCTATCGTTATCGGATCAAATGTGATGTACTTGTTGTGAAACCTGGCCCGGTTCTCATCAATGGCTCTGATTAGGGCGTCAACGCCTGTACTATCGGCTTGCTGCTCACGCTTCATCTTCTTGACATCAGTGATGGGGTAGGCAGTGTAAACGCGCAGCAAGCTGGGCTCTAGGATCAGCCTCTCCAGTGTATTCATCGGATGTTTCACGGCAACTATATAGTGGGGGCACGACTTCCCCGTCATGAGGTTTCTAGCCAACGTTTCAGTCATCATGATTTCGGCGGACCGCCATGCCAGAATCTCATGAAGCCTATATTCTTCACTCTCCGATATTCTTCCGACGCCATGCTTTATCCGCCACCAAATGTCGATTAGATCATCAATGAAAGTGACAAAAAGATCTGGAGCGAATGCTCGTAGGAGGTTCCAGTCAAGGGGCGAAATATACCTGTTGTATTTCAGAATGACGGCGTGCATAGAAAGGAACACATTCTTTGGTTTTCGCTCGCCGATTTGCGAAAGAAGCTTGCTGAAGCCCTTCTGCCACCACTCTAGTTGGCTTTCTACGTCCGGCGTCTCAACCCAATTTCGTTCTTCTGTCTTCGACCTGCAGAAGCTTGCCTCGAGCTTGTATACATCCACAATCCTGCCGCCCGAAGCGGTTGCCCTCTCGCCCAACTTGTCGACGATCGATTGTGCAAAACGATCCAGTATCTTCTTCTTCTCTATTCCAAGTTGGCCGGTGAAGACTGCGCGCACTTTTCCTCCTTGCTCGGCGCAAAGGCGATCCCCCAGATTATAGCACTCGCGACTAGCCCCATTTGCCTGACAGGCGGATTCGGGTCGGCCATCATACCGAACGGCCGCAACACTATAGGCCGCCTGGGCCTAGCACGATCCAGACGTTTGGGTCAAACGTGCGTCGTACAACTTTGATCTTTCGAACAAAATCCAGCCTCAAAAGGCGAGATCATATCGGCTATTTGGGCTTTCCAGCCTTGGTTCCCCAGACTACTTCAACCTATAGCATTACTAGTGGCAAGTTTCCCTATGGGCCGTGTGAAATGGTATGCATTTACATCACAAGAGAATCGCTGGAGCATTATCCTCATCGCGCGAATTCCACAAAATCCGCGACATTTGCAGCGGCACAGTCGCTGTCCGTTGCACCAACTGGTAGAGCGCCTTTCATACTATACACGGAGCATGGCTTGATGTCGTGAGATGGTGTGAGGTTTCATCTCTATCCAGTCCTCAATCCAGCGAGTTACTAAGAATCCGGCGAGCAGCTACCTCCTGTTGGAAGGGTTCTCTAGGAGAGATCCCCTACCAGTTCTCCGTGCCCAGATAAGACGATTGACATCCGAGAGCTTTCTAGCCACAGCGGAGCTCTTCTCGCGAGCCGACAACGAAGCGAGCTCAGTTGCAAACTCCTCAAGCTCATCTTGTGTGTAGTCTCTGAGGTGCCTGCCCTCATGTGAAGCCCCCTTAATTCGACGGAAAAGAGCGCGCTTCACCTGCAGACGGCCGTGCCACGAATCGGCAGCTTCTCGGAAGTGCTTATAGTCGCTGGCACGAAGGCCGTCGATGATTTTGCGGAGAGTAGAGTCATCAGCGTACACTGCAGCGAGTTCTATCACATTGCTGCCAGCATCAGACTTGTCCCTGTCGCCGGCCGAAAGCGCCGCGACTAACTCATCGACGATCAAGGATGGGTTGTGTTCAGCAAGAGCTATCCAGTAGTGCAATGTCGCGCCCTTCCGAAGCGCGCTTGCGATAAGAATGCGCAGATCCTCGTCAGTTAGATTCAAGCCCACTCGTTGAGCAAATATCCAAAACAGGTCATCCGCACTGAGGAGATGGTTGGAATCCCATTTCCTCCTATCGCGGGAGCTCTGGATTAACTGACTAGGTGTGTCAATGTGCGACCCAGACCTCGTGACAACCTCAAGGGAGCTTCCTTCCGGGAGGTTTACGAGCATGGCCATCCGCTTAAATATGGTTGCCCTTTCGGATGAACGCGCCGCCACTAGCCAGCCTCGTATATCCTCGAAGGTGGCGTGTTCGTTCTTGCTACTGTGCCTCACCCATATGTCGCCTCTGCGCAATACCACCTTGTCGTACTTCTCGCTAGGCGGCCTCCAGGCACCATCTTGAGATATGACGAGGGGAGAGATTGCGGGCCCGATGGAAACGACTACGACGCGCTTGCCTGGTTCGGGTTCTTGGATTTCGTGAGAAATCTCGACTGAAGATGGAGCCACGTACCCGTCAACGAGATCAGCTATCTTGGCGCTGTCCAGAGCCTTGCATACCGCATCCGGCAGGCCGACGACGGCCGTGTCAGTGCGTCCGTAGACGAGCTGACCACCCCCGCTATTTGCCATCGACACGGCGTCCTTAACAAGATCGAGAAACGCCTTTGGGCTCTCGTTGTCGAACGACAGCTTGAAATCGTGGTGCGGACCCTCAGGACTCATGCTTTGGGATCCAGTTCTCACAGATTCTATGGCTGTCTAGCCGATACCCAATTCGGGATTATCCGATGAAATCGCGGATTTGCAGCGTATGGATTGCTTGCTGCCCAACCATCTGCATTGATGGAGCCATTAGGCTCACTGGACAATGATATTGTCACGCGTTTGGGGAGTGTCTCTTGCTCGTCCATCGCCAATTGGGCACGCCTATGACTTGAGCATGCATTGCAGGTCGCAGCCTGGACATGACTTCGCGAACCATTGTTCTAGATCGCCGCATGCGGGTGTAGCGAATTGCGCAATTCCCGGTAAAGGCTAGATGCGATGTCCCATCTATATCATCTCGTCGATCGTCCAATACAATAGGCACAATTATCATAGCCGTCTCGGTTTGCTGCTTCGTGTGAGTTATACGGTTTGTCATGACCGGCTTTGATAATCTCATCGATCTGACAAGATACCTTCTCATTGTCTAGATCATGGACCTCGAGCTTGCTTGGACTAGTGTTGGCGAGATAGCGCTCCCCATTCATGTGCCCACTGTAACGTCGTGCCATCGGAGCCTCCTTCTAGGTAGTGTGTGACGGGCAACCAAGAGACTGTGCTGGGCTCGCGCCATCCGGCTCAGCAACAACGAGGGGTCACGTGGTGCCGCCGAACTCCTATTTCGGTTGACCATTTCCAGACAACTGCAGATATCTGGGTGCACCGACCTATCACAGATCAGATTAGGCGGACAAAGTCACAACTTGAGCACAATTCGTTCCGCCCAAAAGCACCTCACCTTCATACTTGCCTATACAAATATTGTAGGGCGATTTTCCGAAGAATCAATCTCTATGCTGCCTACAGACTCTTAACAATTCTATGGCGTGTCCTGAGTTAGATCGTTCGCACTCCGCGCCAACAATACTGTAAGTCTCACGGCGGAGTGATTAGAAACCAGCCTTTGGTGAATTCTATGCCTCCAATGGATGTAACTACTACGTTGGTTTTCTTGCTGGTATCCGGCGGAGAGTTCTGCTAGACTGAAATCATGGTTGAAATCATGGGGGAAATGCATCCAAGTCGCCAGCAGCTACTGGATGAAGAGAGCCGCCACACCCTTCCAAAGCTTTACAGTCAAGAGGAAAAGGGGCTTAAAGCCCAAGCCCTAGTCAAGTTCTTCACCCCAGATAGCAACTGGACGTGGTACGCCACCGAATTCGATGGTAAAGACCTCTTTTTCGGGCTGGTCATCGGCTTCGAGACCGAACTCGGATACTTCTCTCTGGCGGAGCTCGAGAGCGTCCACGGACCGTTGGGCTTACCGATTCAACGCGATCTGTATTTTGAGCCTACAAGCCTACACGAGCTAATGAAAATGCACAGCGGGCGCGGAACGTAGTCCGATAATGGAAGATCAAAGCAAGAAACAAGACTCGCTTGTTACAACAATCGTCCGCCTGGCGGCCGGTCTTCCGTTGTCCGGATTGATCCCTGAATTGTTAGGCGCGGCTCGCAAGCTTCTGAGCCGACGAGCAGCCGAAGGCGTCTACGAGGTTCTGGACTATGAATGCACACTTGAGCTGCTTGACAAGAAGGGAACTCGCGCGACGGTGCAGAAGCAAGAGAAGGTTCGATATCTCCAGGACTACATCACCACCTTTCAGGATCAGGCCTGGGGGGACGGTGAGATACTCTTGGACTACAAATGCTCTCCCGGGCTAGCTGTGGACCAGTACCCGCTGGGGCACAAGACCTACAAGCTGATCTCGCTCCGGGATCTGAAGCGTAAAGGCGAGGAGCAAGAATTCAGAATTCAATGGAAGATGCGAAATGGCTTCCTGAAACAAACGGGGTTCTGGGGAACAACCATCAATCATCCGACGAAGAAAGTGGAGGTCAAGGTCGTGTTCCCCCGGGATCGTCCACCGATGCATGCCTCCATCGTAGAGAGTGATCTTCACCGAACCCACCCCCTTGCGCCGGAAGCCTGGCAGCAGCTGCCAGACGGAAGGTCAATGGTTGTTTGGGAACTGTCCAATCCAATCCTGAATGAGGACTACATTCTCAGGTGGGAATGGTGATAAATCGAATGACAAGCCCGCGGTGCCTGCCATTCCCCTACTCCTAGGTTCCAGTACCACCGCCCATGGCTGCGCTCCTTTCGCAGTTTAGTCACACGGGCCGAGGTGATCTCTCTTGGACATCCTCGGCCCAAGAAGCGTGACTCGACTCGAAATATACCCGATATCAGGCGTAATTGTCAATCCTGGGTTTTCGATGATCAAATACGTTTGCTGCGTTTGGGACCTGGTCGCCGGTCGCGGGCAACGTATTCCTTGACTGCCTTCGCCGTGGTGACCCAATTGCGTCCTATCTTCTTGCCCCACAGGTCACCCTGGCGGACCAAACGTCTCAGGTGGTCCGGTGTCAGGCTGCTAAGCTTGGAAGCCTCTTCAAGGGAGATCAGGTCTTCCAGCCGAGGCTGATAGGCCTTTCTCCCCTTCTTGCTGCTCGTCATGATGCGTCAAGGGTTCCGTAACATCAGATTGTTGTGGTAAATGAACACCGTTGATCGATTATACATGGGCCCCGAAACCTCAGGCAAAGGAGATGACTATGCGCGAGCCGGGCCCCTGCCAATCCCATGAGTTCACCTTACGGCATGGGAGCGTGCTGGATTGGTGACTGATTCAATTTCCTCGCTTGAGATATGAATACAGGGTCGGCTTCGAAATCCCCAGCAGCCCGCAGATTTCCTTGATCGTGTATTCCTTTTCAGCGTAGAGCTGAAATGCCAAAGCGACCTTGTTCTCATCAAGCGATCTGGGTCTGCCTCCCATTCTTCCTCTCGCTCGTGCCGCACTAAGTCCGGCGCGCGTCCGCTCCCGGATCAGGTTTCTTTCGAATTCAGCCAGGGCTCCAAATATCTGGAAAATGAGGCGTCCACCACTGGTTGTGGTGTCCATCGCCTCTTGCAGGCTGCGGAAACCAATTCCCCGCTCATCCAGATCAGCAACTGTCTCAATCAAGTGCTTGAGAGAGCGACCCAGTCGATCAAGCCGCCAGACCACGAGCGTATCACCCTTCCGAACATAGGCAAGTGCGGATTCTAGTCCGTGTCGTTCGGTTTTGACTCCGCTGGCTTTGTCGTCAAATATCGGATCGCACCCTGCACTCTTGAGGGCATCCAGTTGGAGAGCGATATCTTGTTCGGCCGTTGAAACACGAGCATAACCTATCAGCATACGGGCGAAGGTCAGAAAACTCACCGTTAGGGTGGTTTTCTTGACATACCTTCATTAAACGAGTTTCTTTACCACAGTGCAAGAGGCAAAATAAGCAACGGCCGGACAACTAGAAGCCGTCACACAAACGAACGTTTTCCTTACCGGCTGTTCCGACACCATCTTGGGCAGCAAGCCGTAACCCACGAAGCAGCGTACAAAGTCCGAGTGCTCCCTGGTCCCGGCACTAGTAAGTCATTCGCAACTGCGGAACAGATAGGATACCTTCCGGCTTTGAAGAACTGGATGTCCTGCTTATGGCACCTGAATGAGCGGTCGGTCCAGATTTGCACAATATTTCGGATCGAGACAAATGAAAGAGGCTTTCTGTAGAAGATACACTAGAACGGAGAGAAGCATCGATAGGATAAGTGCTATCAAAGCACCAACCTTGAAGTACTTTCTCGCCTTTGGGAAGAAATCATCCATGATCCGTTCAGAATATCATGCGGGAAGACGAATGTCAAAACAGTGTTCCACTTGGCCGTCTCTAATTGCCTGGCCCACCTGGATCGAGTTCTCTCCCTGAACGCCGGTTCGAAGCTATATGGCCAGCAGCTCAGCGTTGGAGAGCGCTAGTGCTCCAAGCAAAGCCAGACGCTCACGCGGACGGTCGTTGAGGTCTAGGTCGGCTAGCCGATAGCTTGAGTAGATGGTGCGTTCAGGCATCGAGGTATCCCCCAGTGATGCGCAATACTATACAGCAAACTACATTGCTCAGGAAAGAGGTTCTCCCTTTTTGCAGATGAAGGGTCTAAACGTATGCCGAGCCGCGCCCCCTCTTGCCACGTTTTGGAACGAACAATGCGGCGGGAGCATCACTTCGCATAAGTGCCGTGTTCGGATTGGGCCAATAGATAATTATCTTCCCTTGCTTGGCTTTCTTGGCCGCTTTGTAGGTTGGGGGCGGCGTCCCCATATCAAGCACCATTCCCCTACTCCGCAATTGCCTCAGTCGCTGACGTAGATTCTCGGGATGGCTATAGCCGAAATGTGTCGCAGCTTGAGCGAGCGACCACCACCGGAATGAGTTTTCTATCATTGGACCATTGTACAACGATACTATCAGTTGACAACAAGCTTGCCCTGTTCTATAATACTGTACATATCCATTAATATAGTCATGACAAGCCGTTTGCTCAAAGGCAGTGAGGTGGCTGAGATCCTAAATGTTAGCAAAGCGTTCGCATATCGGATGATGGCCCAGGGTCGAATACCAGCAGTAAGATTGGGTCGTTCCGTTCGAGTTCGTCCGGAAGATCTTGAAGGCTTCATAGCCGATTCGGTTTCTCAGGATTCCGGGCATCTATTCCCAACCGAGCCGGTACGCCAAATTCAAGAGGCTGAAGACATCTATGGGTAAGATACGAAGTCACGGCGAAGGCAGTCTGTACCGACGAAAAGACGGACTTTGGGTCGCTCAGGTCACTTTGCAGGGGAAGCTGCTTTACAAATATGCTAGGACCCAACATGAAGCCCGTGCATGGCTTGAAGCGACCCGAGATCAGATCAAAGGCGGCCTGACGCATGCAGCTGCTCAAATCAACTTGGAGCGATTTCTTCAAGAATGGCTGAATGCCTATGAATCCTCCATCCGGCCCAAGACTTTCCAGCAATACGCTCAGATCGTGAATCAGTATCTTTCCCCGGGGCTCGGAAGGATAAAGCTCAAAGACCTACGTCCCGACCAAATCCAGTGGTTCTACAGCACGGAGTTCAAGCAAGGAAGAAGTGCCAGGACCATCCTGCTAATCCATTCCGTCCTGCACCGAGCGCTCAATCAGGCCCTGGGATGGGGGCTCATTGGGCGCAATCCCGCCCAACCTGTAATCCGCCCAAAGCTGCAAAAGACCGAGATGAAGACCCTTACCAACTTCCAAGCAATAGACTTGCTGCAGAGCGCGAAGGGATCAAGACTGGAGGCCCTGCTTTGGCTAGCCCTGACGACAGGCCTACGAGAGGGAGAGCTCCTGGGGCTAAAGTGGTCCGACTTGGATTGGACTACGAGCAGGCTGAAGATACAACGTCAGCTTCAGCGCCTAAGAGGCAAGGGCCTGGTTTTTACGGAACCGAAATCCAGTGCTGGCAGGCGAGGCGTCACGTTGAGCAGCGACATCATCTCGAGACTACGAAGTCATCGCGTTGTTCAAGCTTACGAGAGACTTTTCGCAGGTGACCGTTGGCAGGAGTACGATCTGATCTTTCCATCGACAATCGGCTCACCTCTAGATCCAAGGAACCTATACCGCCAGTTCAAGAGCGCTCTGAGGTCAGCGGCCCTGCCCGATATCCGTTTTCACGACCTAAGACACACAGCCGCCACGCTGATGCTGCAGCAGCACACCCATCCGAAAGTCGTGCAAGAGCGCTTGGGCCATTCCGATATTGCACTGACCCTCAACACCTACTCTCACGTGCTTCCGGATATTCAAGAGGAGGCGGCCGAGACAATTAGCCGTGCTTTGCTGCCATCCAGAAACGAGATTCATGGGGTCGAACCAAAATAGGGCGCCTTAGAATTCCAAGTCGCTGTTGCATTACCTGCAACACGCCGCCCGTAACGTGAACCCGGAAGGAATTGCCTCCTGCGCACCAAATCCACCTAGCGCAGGTGCAATGTGGCCCGATAACCCCTGCACGGAATCGGCTGTACAATGGAAGAGCATCGTGGAGAGCAAGCGGGGTTTATTGCCTGCCTCTTGAGAGTGCATCACTCAGAGGCGGCAGGGGCGCTGCCGGCGATTGAAAAGAGGGGATTGCGGAAGGCGTTGCTGGGAGAAACAAAACTGCTGATGTGGCTGCGTGGAGTTGAACCAGGGCAGGATATCAACACCGATCGTCTCGTGCGCTTGTGGGGAAAGACTCGTCGTGGAAGTATAAGCCCAGACGATTTTCATCCTGCATTATTCCATATGCTCGATGTGGGGAATGTGGCGCGCGAGTTGCTCGGCGAGCACGGTTCCCCTCGCTGGCAACGCGCCCTTTCCGATGCGCTCGGCGCAGACGCTGAGAAACTAGCCGAGTGGTTGCCCTACTTCGTGGCGCTGCACGACATCGGCAAATTATCTGCCGCCTTTCAATCCCTCGACGGAAAGCAATTGGCGCGGCTTCGGCGCGAGGGCTTCCTGCTGGATCCCCAGAATATACCGCATGCTCATATCACTCAGATCTACCTGGAAGAGACATTAACGCGAGTCTTCGAAGGACGTTCCAGCAAAGTCCAGCTCTTTAGCGAATCCCTCGGCGGGCACCACGGCCGCTTCGCGCATCCCGACATGGAGATCAAGAAAGGGCGCCGCAGGCTGAGCGCCGAAAGTGAAGAATGGAACGCGCTTCGGCAAGCGGTAGATGCCCTTCTTCGAAACGAATTTCTCAAACGGGACACTGAATCGCTTACCGATGCTGCCAGCCTCTCAACGGGGATCATGGCGTTGACCGGTTTCGTGATTTTGTGCGACTGGCTCGGGTCAGATGAACGGTACTTTCCTCCAGAGCCCAATGCGCCGCTTTCCGCATACTTTGAGGAAAGCCGCGAGGGTGCCCACCAAGCCACCCTCGCCTCGGGCTTGCTGGCATCCGCTTGGAGCGAGGCGCCAACGCAAACAGAAATGCTGCTTGCCGATCTGCTCCCGTTGCGATCCCTGCAGCTGGCAATCGACGACATTCCAGACAGCCTCTTGCAGGCGCCTTCGTTGACGATCATCGAAGCGCCGACGGGCGAGGGGAAAACTGAAGCCGCGCTCGCGCTAGCGCACCGCATTTCGCGAAGGACAGCAACAGATGAATTCTATTATGCGCTGCCGACCATGGCGACAAGCAATCAAATGTTTGAACGATTGCAGGCACACCTGCAGGAACGACTGCGGCTTGACACATCTGCCAAACTGGTGCACGGCCAAGCGTTTCTGATCGAAGAGGACTTGCGTGCCGCGTCCATCAGGCCCTTGGAAAACGGCAGTGACAAACCCGAAGCAAGCGACTCGGCGGCCTGGTTCAACTCCAAAAAGCGCGCCCTGCTCGCCCCGTTCGGCGTGGGCACGATTGACCAGGCAGAGCTCGCCGCCTTGAACGTCAAGCACGCCGCCTTGCGAATGATGGGCCTGGTCGGGAAGATGGTGATCGTGGACGAGGTCCACGCGTACGATACCTACATGACGACAATCGTCGAGCGGCTTTTGAACTGGCTGGCGTCGATGAACACATCCGTCATTCTGCTTTCGGCAACACTTCCAAAATCGCGTCGGGACAGACTTATTCAGGCGTATGGGGTGAAGATGATTGTGGACGAGGAGCAGGCAAACGCCTATCCGAGTCTGTTGATGGTAAGCGAGAAAGGCACTCACCAAGCCAGCCCCCGCCCATGGCAACCACATCGTGTGATTGAGTTGCAGGAGTTACACCTGGGGGACGAGCAAGCGGAGGAGAAGGCCCAATGGCTGTTTCATGCAGTCTCCGGCGGCGGTGCTGTTTGCTGGATTACTAACACAGTCAAGCGCGCTCAACGCGTGTTCAGTATTCTGCGAAAGGATGCACCGCCCGATGTTGATCTGGAATTGCTCCATTCACAATTTCCGTTGGACGAGCGACAGAAGCGCGAAGATAGTTTGAAAAACAAGTACGGGCGCAGCGGGAATCGACCACCTACGGGCAAAGGCATTGTTGTTGGCACGCAGGTACTGGAGCAGAGTCTCGATCTCGATTTTGACGCAATGGTCTCCGACCTTGCGCCGATTGACTTACTGCTGCAACGGGCGGGCAGACTTCATCGCCATGACCGTGACCGTCCCGCCTTGCATTCGACGCCACGGCTGTGGCTCAACTTCGTCGTAACTCCGGAAGGTGACTTGCAACTGGGAACCGACCGGACGATCTACGACGAGTTCATCATGCGCCAAACACATCGGACCCTCGTGAAACGTGCGCAATTCCGGTTGCCGATTGACTATCGAGGGTTGATCGAGGCAGTATACGCGGACGAGCCGCCGTCGGTGGACGATCCCCTGCACGATGCGTGGCTGGAGTTGCAAGCGAAGCAAGAGATCGCTTCCGGCGAGGCCCGGGAGCGCCTGCTGCCCGCGCCTCACCCCCGCGATTCATTCGCCAAGACCGCCGCGCTGCGCGTCAAGTTTGAGGAGGATGAGAACCGGGCCGATTGGGTGGTAGCCAAGACGCGCTTAGGTGAGCGAACGTTGAGCGTCATCCCCCTGGAGCGCGAGGGTGATCTTGTGACCCTGCCAGATACAAACGAAAAGATCACGGTGCAGGCAGAAGCTTCCCACGCGGCTCAGCGTCGCCTATTGCGCCGTCAGCTTAGGATCAGCAATCAGACAGCAATTGACGAAGTCCAAAGCGAGGCCGAGCAGGAAGCAACCCAACTATTCACACAGTCAGCGTTGCTCAAGGGGTTCTATCCCCTCTGGCTGAAGGCGGGCGAAAAGGTCTTCAAGACCGAGCGCGGTGCACTTCGTGTCACTCTTGACCCCCAGCTCGGCCTTGTCGTCGAAAAGGAGAGTAAAGTCTATGACACCGACGAATGACAGAGACAGGCCGTCGTTCAATTTGTGGACGGAGCCGTGGATCTCATTGGAGGATTCGAGCGGCGAGTTGTCGAGGCATGGAATCCGCGACGCGCTGGTGCACGCCCACGAATATGGGGCGATTTTCGACGCCTCACCGCTGGTGGTGGTCGGCACTCATCGTTTGCTCACCGCAATTCTACAGGACGCTCTCAGCCCGCAGGAGAACGGCGAACTCGAGCAACTATGGAAACGTGGCACGTTTCCTTCCGCTAGGATCGATCAATTCGGCGCGCAATACGCCGACCGCTTTGACCTATTCTCGGAAGACAAACCCTTCTTTCAAAGCGCGGATATGCCCGCGTTTCCAGATGATAAGGAAAGAAAGGGAAGTAAACGGATTGCGCAGCTGTTTCCCGAGACTCCATCAGGCTCACTTGTGACGCACTACAAGCACATGACAGATCAAGAGCAAGTCTTCTCCCCTGCCACGGCGGCGGCGGGTCTGGTCACAATGCCGCCGTTCACATCGAGCGGCGGCGCTGGGCTTATGCCCTCAATCAACGGCGTGCCGCCGATCTACGTTCTTCCGTCAGGTAGAACCCTCTTCGAGTCTCTGACAGCATCCTTACTTACCCCGCGCTGGCTCGACAAGTACGCGTCCGTCCCAAGTGACCTTGCCTGGTGGAAACGCACTTCACCCGTACTCATTCGCGAAAGTAAGAAGAAAAAGGCAGATATGAAATTCTCCGAGCATCGTCAATTAAGCAACGTCGGCTACCTGCATGGTCTCACCTTCCCCGCTCGCAAGCTTCGTCTGCATCCGGAACGACTGAACGCCGCCTGCACCCGCACCGGCCAGCAGAGTGAATGGTGCGTGCGGACCATGGCATTTCGAATGGGCGAGAGTTGCGTCGAGGATGCCAGATGGCAAGACCCATTTGCAGCCTACCGACTTCCGGCAAAACCATCAATCAAGCGCAAGTCGCCCAAGCGCTGGCCGGCCCTGGATAAGCCCAAACCCATTCGCCCCGCTCGAAGTCGTGCCGCGTGGCGTGAGTTCACGGGTTTGTTCATGCAATCAAACGCGGAGAACCAACAAACACAGCGTCCGCTGTTTCTCAACCAGCTGGCAGAATTGACTGCCAGCAGGCAAGTCCAAACGTACCCATTCCGCTGCATTGCATGGCAAACCGACGGGAAGATGAAGTACTACGAATGGATGGATTTCGGATTCGACGTGCCACCGTCGCTCCTGCAAGACCCAAACGGTGCAGAGTGGTCTGAACAGGCACTGTCGTTTGCAAGCGAATGTGCCCAAGTTGCTAAACGCGTGTTTGCCAGCACCTTCAGGCGCGATGCCAAAAGCCCAGAGCGCTTCAGACGATTGAAAGAACGACTCGAGGCAGATTACTGGTCCGCGTTGGCGGGAAAGTTTCGCCTATTCGTGCTTGATCTCGCCGACGCCACCAGGCAACGGCAAACCCTCCTGGGGTGGCTAGACGCGGCGGTGCGCGAGGCCCAAGACGGCTTTGACCACATGGCAGATGCCACAGGCGATGACGGTAACACTTTGCTCAAGATTGAACAGGGCAAGGAGCGCTGCCGAAAAGAATTGAACATATTGCGAAACGGAACCAACCAAGGAGGCTGATATGCCTAAGCGCGAACCTGATCCGAAAGTCGAACAGTTCCTGCGCAACCTGTCTTCACTCGATGCGGGCGACAAAGCCAGGCTCAAACGGGATGCGGGTAGATCGCTCGCCGAAGGGCAAAGCATGGGCCTGTTCTACCGCCTGCTACCCTACGGTTTGAGCACGGCGCAGGAAGAGATCTATTTTCTCGTTGCCACGCTCTATCCGCTGGCTGAAGCCGGGGGCACAGGGAATTTTGGCGCCTCCTTATGCCGTGCCCGTGATCCGAAAACTCATAGGGGACTGGATCGTAGGACCGAAGTCCTGCTCGATTCGGACCCGACGCAACTCCCGTTTCGCTTGCGCCAGGCGGTGCGATTCTTGAAATCCTGCCGGGTGCCTGTGAGTTGGCCGCAATTGCTCGACGATTTGTTACGCTGGAACTATGCCAGTCGCGCGGTTCAGAAGCAATGGGCGCGTGCGTACTTTGGGTTGGCCTTCCAGACAGCCGAGGTGACCGCTTTGGCAGGCGAAGCTGCAGCTGCTTAGGTAACCTCTAAAACCTGTTTGCCGTAGATTTCAATAGGAGATGACAAAATGCTAGTCCAAATTCACCTGCTCCAGAACTACCAGCCATCCAACTTGAATCGCGATGACACCGGCTCCCCTAAAGATGCGATCTTTGGAGGCTTCCTGCGCGGGCGCATTTCAAGCCAATGCCTGAAGCGCAGCATCCGGAAATCTCAGGTTTTCAGGGGTCAGTTTGCAGGTGACGGCTTGCTGGGTGAACGCACCAGGCTGCTGCCGCAGATTGTTAGGGACGAATTGAAGGCGCTGGGCGCGGACGACGAGGCCATCGCAGCCATTGTTGAGCGCGTGCCTGAAATCGGACGCGAGTCAACGAAGCAGAAAAAGGAAGTCGAGGCAGAAGAACCGGAAGAAACCACGGAAGCGGCACAAGAGGAGGCGGAGATCGAAGGCACCGCGCAGCTGATCTTCATCGACCGCAAGACCGAGGCCCGCCCGCTGGCCGAGAAACTGCTGGAGTCGTACAAGAAGGCCGGACCAAAGAAATGGAAGGACGCAAAGATCTCCGATATTGCGAAGGAGTTAGGTGACCGTCTGCCGCGCTCCGTCGACATCGCCATGTTCGGACGGATGACAACTTCACAGGCATTCAGGAACGTGCAAGCCTCCGTACAGGTCGCCCACGCGCTTTCGACGAACACACTCAGGCAAGAGTTTGACTACTTCACGGCGGTGGATGACATTTCGGGCGAGTCGGGCGCCGGGATGATCGGCGACGTCGAGTTCAACAGCTGCGCTTACTACAAGTATTTCAATGTCACTGGGAAGAACTCGTCACGAATCTAGGCGGTGACAAAGATGTGGCGCGGCGCGCTGCACTGGCCCTGCTTGAGGCAGCGGCGGTCGCTCATCCGAGCGGGAAACAGAACTCGTTCGGCGCGTTCAATCTTCCCGATTTCATGCTGGTCGAGGTGTCAGAGCGCAACCTGCCCGTAAGCTACGCCAATGCGTTTCTCAAACCCGTCAGCGGCTTCGGCGACAAATCGCTGACGGAAAACTCCGTCAGGCAGATGTCGGATTACGTTCAGCGACTAAGCAAGGCGTACAATCTTGCGCCGAATCGTACATATCTTGCGGTAGATGGCCTCCCGTTTCTCGACCTCAAGCCCCAACCATCGCTGGACGACGTAAAAAACTGGCTTGGGTCGCAACTCAACTAGCGAGACTGGAGTCGAAATGGCGAACACATTGTTCTTGCGCCTCACCAGTCCGCTGCAATCGTGGGGAGAAGACGGCCAATGGTCGGAGCGGCGTACCTCGCCAGAGCCAACCAAGAGCGGCGTCGTGGGTTTGCTGGCATGCGCCCTCGGCTGGGCGGATGATGAACGCATCCGTGACCTCTCGCGGCGCGTCCGTTTGGGCGTCCGCTGTGATGTTCCCGGAACACCGGCGCCGCTGCGCGACTATCACACTGTCGGCGGCGGATACGAAGCACCCCAGTTGCTAACTGCCGAGGGCAAGCCCAAGTATGTCACCAGCACCAAAAGGCCACACACCGAACCGACCTGGCGCTACTATCTTTGCGATGCGTCGTTTCTCATCGCCGTGCAATCCGACCACGGAACCATCGCGCAACTCGCGCAAGCTGTCCAGTCTCCCGTGTGGCAAGTCTTTCTGGGTCGCAAGAGTTGCGTGCCAGCGCGACCATTATTTGACGGCACCGGCGACCACGATTCGCTGCAAGCCGCGCTTGAGAAACATCCTGCACGATTCCTGAACCGCGCGGAAGTCGGGGACATCGAGTCGTTTCCGCGTGTGGTCATTGAGTGCAACACGGTGGAAGCTGGAAGCGTACGTCGCCGTGTGCAACTGAGTTCGCGCAGTCTGTGGCTTCACGAGCCGCGTTACATGCGCGAAGATCGCTTGCAGAATGAACTGAGAATCGAATACCTGGAAGAAAGAGAGTAGCCAATGTACCTCTCCCGCCTGATCCTCAACCCTCGTTCAAGGCAAGTACGCAATGAACTTGCGGATCCGTATGAGATGCACCGCACAATTTCACGGGCGTTTCCAAATGGGGTCTTCGCCAAAGAACGACGAGACGAGAACGCCACCAGCATTCTCTTCCGTGTGGACCTGGGGCCGCGTACTCTCATCCCCACGTTGCTTGTGCAATCGCGGGAGAAACCTGAATGGGCATTTCTTCAAGATCGCAAGGGCTATCTTCTTGGCGAGTCCGACCTTGCGCTGGGCGCGGAAAATCCCGCTGTGAAAGAGATCTACTTTCGGTTCCGCACCGGGCAGGCACTGGCGTTTCGGCTGCGCGCCAACCCATCGGTCAAAAAAGATCGGGAGGGCAGAAAGCAGGGGCGGCGTGTAGGACTCGTCCGCGAAGAAGACCAGCACAAATGGCTGGCGCGAAAACTGGAGAATGCAGGTGCGTCGCTCATCTCGGTCAATGTCCGCAAAGACCAGCTCGTGCGCGGCAAGTTGTTTATCGAAAAGGAAGATGAGAAGCGAATGCGCTTTCTTTCCGTCCAGTTCGATGGTGTGATGAGAGTGAGGGACCCCAACCGCCTGCTGGAAACCGTTCAGGCAGGGATTGGAAGCGCAAAGGGGCTGGGATTCGGCTTGCTCTCTCTCGCCCGGGCGACCTAGGCTGGGTATCCCGTGGTAGACAAGACTTGCCATCTCCGTCCTCGATGCTTCGTTGGATTCGGAGAGCCCGAAGACTCGGCCAGGCAGCCCTATTTAAGACGGCTCGATCCGCCAAGAAATAGCTCCTCTAACCAGGACACCATGGCACCTTAACAACTCAATAATTGTTCTTGTCCAAGCAAGGAAGGTTGGCCATGCAAGACCTACATGAACTCCCCAAACTGCGCGACAGCCTGAGCTATCTCTACGTCGAAAAGGCCATCGTGGAGCGTCGAGACTCGGCCGTCGAGTTCGTGACTGAAGACGGGCGGGTACAAGTCCCGACCGCGAATTTGTGCGTTCTGATGTTGGGCCCGGGAACCAGCATCACCCACGCTGCCGTCAAGATCTTGGCAGAGTGCGGATGCTCCATCCTTTGGACAGGTACGGAGATGAATCGCTTCTATGCTCAGGGAATGGGCGAGACGCGAAAGGCCTATCACCTGTTGCGACAGGCCGAACTTGCCAGCAATCCCGAAAAGCGGCAGCAAGTCGTTCTCCGCATGTACCGTTTCCGCTTCGGCGAAGACCTTGACACGTCGCTTAGCCTTCCTCAAATCCGGGGGTTCGAAGGAGTTCGCGTACGTGATGCTTACGCGCGAGCCAGCAGGACATGCGGCGTCAAATGGGACGGCCGCAGTTACGACCGGGGCAACTGGAACACGGCGGACCCGATCAACCGCGCGCTCTCTGCCGCCAACGCCCTGCTGAACTCCCTCTGCCATGCCGCAATCGTATCCGGAGGGTACTCGGCGGCACTTGGCTTTATACACACCGGCAAACAGTTGTCCTTTGTGTACGACGTCGCCGATCTGTATAAGGTGGACGTAACGGTCCCGCTGGCGTTCGAGATCACGGCCAAGTATCCTGGCAAGCCGGAACCATACGTCCGCTCGGCCTGCCGCGAAAGATTTCGCGAGATCAAGCTTCTTGAACGGCTCCTCCCGGACATTGATAAGCTGCTGGATGTGGCCGAAGAGCCGGTGGCGGCCGACCAACTGGACACGGACCCTGCTCGTCCAACCGATCTATGGAACGCCCTGCTCGAGGACGAAGCGAAGGCACCGGTATGATGCTCATAGTTCTGAAGAAAGCCCCCACCCGTGTGCGAGGTGAGCTGACCCGCTGGTTGATCGAGCCGCGTCCGGGCGTGTTCGTCGGGCATGTCTCGGCGATGGTGCGTGACATACTTTGGCAGAGATGCTGCGAGAAGGAAATCGACGGCGGAGTGTTGCAGATTTGGACAACCAACAATGAGCAGCACTATGCAATGCGCACGCACGGCCAGACAGACCGCTCTGTGCTGGACTTCGAAGGTCTGCAATTAATCAGAATTCCCTGATCTTTCTCGGAAGCACGCCTATGGCGGCGTGTTTTCCGGGCTCCGGGAAGGGTATTCCCCACACACGTGGGGATGGACCGGTGACAGTCAAATGACAACGGAATTATATATCCGTATTCCCCACACACGTGGGGATGGACCGACGGATTACTGGTATAGACGTTTCGGGCGATAGTATTCCCCACACACGTGGGGATGGACCGGACATCATCCCTTTCGCTACGAACAAATGGCTGCGTATTCCCCACACACGTGGGGATGGACCGGTCGCAACGCCCAATCCCTACGCGCCGCCGACGTATTCCCCACACACGTGGGGATGGACCGTGTAACCAGGGGAGATCGGCGGCAGGAAGTCGCGTATTCCCCACACACGTGGGGATGGACCGGCTAGGCCGCACAGCCAAGTGATGGCGGTCAGGCGTATTCCCCACACACGTGGGGATGGACCGGTATGCGAGAGTATCGGCGTGAACCCGCTGACCGTATTCCCCACACACGTGGGGATGGACCGGAAGCGCCGACGGATGCCACGGAGACGAATGTGGTATTCCCCACACACGTGGGGATGGACCGATGCTGGCCATGCAGCCGTGGGTGGAGATGGAGCGTATTCCCCACACACATGGGGATGGACCGGTATTGGAGGAGAAATGAAGACGCCCGACCTTGTATTCCCCACACACGTGGGGATGGACCGCGGCGGAGCCTGGAGATGGTCCAGGCGTACGCGTATTCCCCACACACGTGGGGATGGACCGATCGAAGGCAGTGTGTACTGCTCCAGGTATCCCGTATTCCCCACACACGTGGGGATGGACCGTTCTACAAGCCGCGCCTTAGCGAGGCCAAACTCGTATTCCCCACACACGTGGGGATGGACCGTGGGGCATCTTTGACGACACCAGACCCGTGGCCGTATTCCCCACACACGTGGGGATGGACCGAGCTTCACGATCAATAGTCCATTCGCGGAGGGCGTATTCCCCACACACGTGGGGATGGACCGCTCATCGCGCCGAGATAGTTCTTGTTCGTGGACGTATTCCCCACACACGTGGGGATGGACCGGAACTCGAAGCGATTCCCGGCCTGCTGGAGATCGTATTCCCTACACACGTGGGGATGGACCGCAAGAGGGGATTAATGACTTCAATGCAAAGCAAGTATTCCCCACACACGTGGGGATGGACCGAGGATGGGACGCGGGTTCGTGGTGCTGCTGGCGTATTCCCCACACACGTGGGGATGGACCGGGGACGGTCTTCATGGATGAGATGGACATCGCCGTATTCCCCACACACGTGGGGATGGACCGCAGTCGAACAGCCACGTCAGCAGCACATAGTAGGTATTCCCCACACACGTGGGGATGGACCGACGTGGCGCAGCGTGCCGCAGGAGATCCTCGCGTATTCCCCACACACGTGGGGATGGACCGGTCGACAAGGTGGCCGGCAAGATCAGCGCCATCGTATTCCCCACACACGTGGGGATGGACCGAAGTTCGAGGAGCAGCTGGGGAGCACGGTGCTGCGTATTCCCCACACACGTGGGGATGGGCTAGATGCTTAGCCAATACTGGTTGCATCAAACTACTGTAAAACTACTGTACCAAAGAGAGCCTCCGAATTTCGAAGGCTCTCTTTGCACCCATATATGGGAGGATTCGAAGCTAAATATCGTATATCTGAGGTGACCGACCAGGGACTTGAACCCTGAACCCACTGATTAAGAGTCCCCCGGCTCCGCGTTGATGCAGTATATGGAGACGCACACAGTCTACGATGTTCTAGATATGGGGGCCAAATTAGCATGTTTTGTCTACTGCTTCCACTCTTTCTACCCTGATTGCTGTAAGATTGCTGTAGAGCAGCATGTTCAACTCGTCCTCGTTGTCAAGCTACAATCACGATCATAAATTCTTGGTGTCCGCGCCTGGCTCCATTCCGACGTTCGATATCTTGGCGCCTGAACGAAGATGACATCGCAATTTGGTGATTCGTTCCATTTCACTCTGACCGAGTTCTCAGGCTCCCTCGCCGACTTGGGTGTCATGCTCCCCCTGATTCTGGCGCTCATCTCTCTTAACGGCATGGACGCCACCGCCGTTTTTGTTGGCATTGGGCTGGCTTACATTCTTGTAGCATCGGTCTATCGCTTGCCGATCCCCGTCCAGCCGCTCAAATCGGTTTCTGCGCTTGCGCTGGCATTAGGCCTTGCACCCGTTATCATCGTCACGGGCGCAGTGTGGAACGCGGTTGCCTTCCTTGGCATGGGGCTGGTCGGATTAGACAAATGGGTGCAAAAAGCCTTTCCTAAACCGGTGGTGCGCGGTATTCAACTGGGTTTGGCGTGGCTATTGTTCAAGTCTGCTTGGACGCTCATAAACAAAACCCCTGAAGGCTGGCAAGGCGGTGTTGCGCTTTCTGGTCAGGAAATCAGCTGGCTGTGGGTCCTCCTAGCAGGAACGGTTGTCTCCCTTTTCATATTACTGCTTTGGAAGCGGGAATTTGCTGCATTGGGCATCGTTACCTTCGGGATTATCGTTTCTGGTTTTCGCCTTGGACTGCCACCCCTGACCTGGCATTTCACTCTGCCCAGACTTCTCCCGCTCATCCCCACCTGGCAACAACTTTGGCAGGGATTGATCATTCTTGCCATTCCACAAATCCCGCTCAGCTTGGGAAATTCCATCTATGCCACTGCGGATGCGGCGCGGGCATACTTCGGCGGTAGAGCCGATCACGTTACTGAGCGAAAACTTATGCTCACCATGGGTGTCACCGACGCCATGACTGCCCTCTTGGGCGGCGTGCCGCTCTGTCACGGCTGCGGCGGGTTGACGGCGCACTATCGCCTAGGCGCGCGCACGGGAGGAGCGCCACTGATGATCGGCGGGATCTTCCTGGCACTGGGGTTACTCGGAGGCGAAGCTAGCATGCAGGTCTTGCGGTTGATCCCGTTCCCGGTCCTGGGTGTACTGCTGGTGTACGTGGGTTTCCAGCACATGCTTCTGGCCCGCGATCTGCGCGGCTCTAAAGAATTGCTTACCGCTTTGCTTGTTCTTATACTCGCAATTTGGACCGGCAACCTTGCCATCGGTTTCATCAGCGCGGCAGTTTTCAATCATGTGTGGAGCTGGCTTGCGACCCGTTTTCCGTCTCATGCCTGATGTGTGCATGTTCATTCGCGGCACAAACGACATTGGCTCGGCAATCGCTCATGGGCGGAGCACAAGTTTGAGCTGCCGTAAGATACCGTCATCCTACAGATCTTTCGAACCAGACGGATGCTTGTACTTGACGCCGCCAACTGTCATCTCTCCGACTGTTGTCTTTCTGACCGCCGCTTTGCTCTATTCTGCTGTCGGTCAGGCAGGCGCATCGGGCTATCTCGCGGCCATGGCATTACTCCCGGTTGCGCGTGTGGCTTCTCCAGACCGGAGATCCCCGGCGGGGGCCCAAATGATCTCCCTGAGGACAATGCGACTCGGACTTGTCCTGCACCCAGCCCGCGACCTCGCGCTTAGAATCTTTCGCGCCACCGGCGCAGCCGGTCAGAGCTCCCGTTTTTCAAATGCGCACAGTTGCCCTCACCCGCCGCAGCAGCCGGGCCCGGCCTTCGGACCGCACATCGGTAAATCCAGGGCCGCGTCGTCGTCGCTGCGGCGCAGAAACAGGCCTCCCGTCAGGAGTTGACGCGTTGCTTTGCTGTGGCAGTGCGGACACGCCGGTTCCAATCCTGCTTCCTTTTCTTTGAAGGCGGCACGCACCTCAAAGACGGTTTGGCAGTGCTTGCATTGATAATCGTAGAGCGGCATGATCACAGCCTCCTCTAGCACGTTGCGTGATTGGCCAACTTAGCGAAGTTGAGGCCCAGCAGTCCACTGATTTCGGTGTTGATCTCGCGCAGGAAATTGACCGCCTCCTGCTGGGCCTGGGCGTAGGTCATGAGGATCCTGTTGTGTTCGACCTTCTGCTGCAGCGCACGCAGGGCGTCAATCTCGGCTTGGGCCACACCGCCACTCGTCTGTTTTTGGCGCAAACTCGCCTGCAAGTCGAAGAGTTGCTTCAGCTGGGTGCGGGCCTCGCTATCTACGTTGAATTGGGCGCAGGCTTGTTGATATGCGACAAATACTTCGGACGCAAGCAGATTATCAATCAACGACCGCGTGGCTTCCTGCAATTGGGGGGATTGAACTGTATGCATGATCATCTCCTAGCCGCAGCAGCTGACGCCACAGGAGGCGGCATAATTCAAGCCGATCGATTCAGAAAGCGTGTCGCCCAATTCCTGGCACAAACTCACCATTTCCGCTTGGGCGCTGAAGTACTCTTGCACGACCCGTTGATTGTCAAACGCGACGCGGAGCGTGTCCAATTCTGCCTTCTGCTCGTCGCTGAGGGCGTTGAGCATCAACAGCGCGCGCCAAGCAATCTGCTTTTCCTCGTATGCCCCCAGAGCCTTCTGCGCCGCCGGGTCGTCCCGGAAACGTTCAGCCACAGCCTCGAACGACTTGAATTGGGGCGTTTCAGCCAACGCCCCGGCAAAATCGCGTGCAGCGCGTTTCACCACCGCGACAGGCGCAATTTCGATGTTATCAAAGAAAAGGTTTTCCATAGGATCAACTCCTTTGCGGGCGCACTCCCAACACCGAATCGGCGCAGGCGGAAAAATCGGTCGGGAGAAGCACACGGGCAAACGTTTGTGGCTAGTTTGTGTTCAGCGCTTCTGAGGGCGGGCTTCCGCCACCGCTGTTGCCAGCGCCGGGTTGGATGAGACTGCCTCGTGATATAGGTGCTTCTGAAAGTAGAACGCCACATTGACGAGCCCAATCATGACAGGCACCTCCACCAGCGGACCAATCACCGCCGCAAACGCCGCGCCGCTGTTAATGCCAAAGACGGCGACTGCGACCGCTATGGCCAGTTCGAAGTTGTTGCTGGCGGCGGTAAACGAGAGCGTGGTGGTCTTCGCATAATCCGCACCCAGGCGATGCCCCATCCAGAAACTGATCAGGAACATGGTCACGAAGTAGATCAAGAGGGGGATGGCAATCCGCACTACATCCAGTGGAATTTGCACAATCAAGTTGCCTTTCAGACTGAACATGACCACAATCGTGAACAGTAAGGCAATCAGGGTTAGCGGGCTGATTTTGGGAACGAATTCCTTGTGATACCACTCCTTGCCCCTCATTTGGACCAGTGCAAAACGGGTGAGAAAACCCGCCAGGAACGGAATGCCCAGGTAAATGAATACACTCTTGGCAATCTGCCCGATGGTGATTTGCACAACAGCGCCGCGCAAACCAAACAGGGGAGGCAGGACTGTGATGAAAACCCAGGCATATACGCTGTAAAACAGGACCTGGAACACGCTGTTGAAGGCTACCAGGCCGGCGGCATATTCGGTATCGCCGTGCGCCAATTCGTTCCAAACAATCACCATCGCAATACAGCGCGCCAAGCCAATCATAATCAAACCGGCCATGTATTCAGGGTAGCCGCGCAGGAAGATAATTGCCAGCGCAAACATCAGCACAGGACCAATCACCCAATTCTGAATCAGTGAGAGCGTCAGCACCTTCTTATTGCGGAATACGTCTCCCAATTCCTCGAACCTCACTTTGGCGAACGGCGGGTACATCATCAAGATCAGCCCGATCGCAATCGGGATATTGGTCGTCCCGACTGAGACCGCGGCGTTGAAACTCCTGACCCCCGCAGGGAATGCAAAGCCGATCCCCACGCCCACTGCCATCGCCAGGAAGATCCACAGCGTCAGGTAACGGTCGAGGAAAGAGAGTTGCCTGCTCAGACTCCGCGCCGGGGCTTGGGTGATTGGAACTTCAGTCATGAGAAACCTCCAGATTGAAAAGATTATCCAAACTATTTGAGAAGTTTGGGGATTTCGCGGGCGATGTCATCGCGCACTTTGCGAAAGTCGTCGATGCTGTCCGTCTTGGCGGGATCAGGAAAATCGTGATGCGCGCGCTTGCCTATTCCAAGCCAGACGGGACATTCTTCGGCGGCCGAATCGCAGACGGTGACAACCAGGTCGAAGACCGCATCCCGAAATTCATCGATGGACTTTGATCGGGCCTCATGGGAGATGCCGATTTCCCTCAGCGCCTCAAGGGTTTTGGGGTGGACGGATCCCGCAGGCTTTGTCCCCGCGCTGAAGGCCTCCCACATATCGCCGAGCCGTGCATTGACAATCGCCTCCGCCATCTGCGAACGAGCGGAGTTGCCCGTACACAAGAAGAGTACTCTGCGCTTCATGCGGTTTGTTTCACCATGATCGACTCGATCTTGCGCCCAATGGCTGGTACCGAGAGTTTGCCACCTCTGCTGACTACTTCGTCCTCCACCATCACAAGCGGCAATTGTGCGTTGGCGGGCATCGGCGGACAATCCGCGTCGAACAGGTCAAAGTAGGTTACCTGCACCGCCTCACCGAAACGCGCTTTCAACTTATCTGCCGCCCAGGTGGCGACCTCGCGCCAAGAGTCCTTGACGCCTCCCTCGCATGCAATCGGCGCCCCGATGATCTGCACCAGTACAGGCTGGCTCATGCAGCAACCCTCTCGCCATAGAGCTGGTCGCCCAATTCCGCCAGCATCGCCAGCCCCTTGACTTCTCCAGGCAGAAGGGGGATCTGCACCAGCGGCACGCGGAAACGATTGGCAATTTCTGCCAGGTATTTCTCCTGCATTGAGCGGCGGGACTGTACAAAGGGCGTGGTCGCCTGTTCGGGTGGGATAACCATGTTGGCAACCATCAATCCCGGATGGATTCCCACGGTGCTAAGTTCCTGCGCAGCGCGCCACGCCTCGAGAATGGGTGTCGCTTCGGGATACACGACAAGGGCAAACGTGCTTTGTTCCGGATCGGACATCATTTCGATGACCTTGCCAAAACGCTGTTTGGCAACATCGTCTGCCGCCGTCGTGTCCACTGAGGCGAATATCTTCACGTCAATTTGCTTGCTCCAGTCCACAGGCAATTCCAAGAGGCGGAGGGTGTGGCCGGTCGGCGCGGTATCGAACACGACTGCCTGCCATTCCTCCTGTGAGGCATAGTCAATGAATTTGTCGAAGGCGGCCATCTCCTCGGTACAGGGCGAGTCCAATTCCTCTTCCATAACCTTGATAGCTGATTCGGGGCGTCCACGCTTGCGGGCATCGTCGAGAATACGCGCCTTGTAGGTTTCGGCCGCGGCCTTAGGGTCGATCTTGCCCGCCCATAGCTGGGGCTGTCCACTGATTAGGGTGACCTCATCCCCCACCGGGGTGTCCAAAACGTCTCCCAAGTGGGCCGCGGGATCGGTGGTCAAAAGCAGGGTCTTGAATCCCTGCCGAGCCAGCCAGACGGCCGTTACGCAGGAGGCGACGGTCTTCCCTACCCCGCCCTTACCGGCAAAGAACACCGTACGGCGGTGGTGATCGGGCAGGAGTGGCGCCCGGACATCGTCGAGCGAGGCCGCAAAGGTGGTGTCGCTGGCTTCGACGTTGCGCGCCTTGAACGTTCCCGTTGCCTTTTCGCCATCAAAGAAGATCTTCCCGACCTGACGCAGTCTTTCCACGCCCTTGATTTCGCCCGCTTGCAAGGCCATGCGCTGTATCGGATACGTGAACTCTTTCTCGATTTGGGCAAGATAGCGGCCATGCATCTCGGCGCGCGCCGCAAAGAGCGAATTGCCGTCGCCTCCGGCCGCAATAATGCCGTTAACGATCAGGCGGTAGTTCTGAATGCCCAATTTCTGCAATTCGCCAATCGCTCGCTGAGTCTCGTGGATGGAAATTGCCTCGGGATGCAGAACAAAGATGAAAGTGGACGCCTGGCCATCGCGCAAGGCCGCCAAGGCACGCTCATATTTGTGCTTAGCGTCCTGAATGGCAGCGGCCGGCCCAATGCAGGTCTGGCCGCTGCCGGCGCCGGCCGCATTGATGGACTGGCTCCATTCAGCGGGCAGTTCCAGCAATCGGATGGTGTGGCCAGTAGGTGCGGTGTCAAAAATCAGCACATCGTAGGCATTACCATCTTGGGAGGGCAACTCCAAGAAATCGGTGAAACGGTCGAAGGCAGCCACTTCCGCCGTGCAAGGGCCGCTCATCTGCTCCTCCATCACCTGCACGATCTGTGGCGGGAAGGCAGCTCGGATGGGTGCCATCGCCCTGTCAATGTACTCCTGGGTGGCTTTGTCGGGATCAATCTCCATCGCCGACAAATTCGGGACGCCAGTGATCGGCGCAACCTGGTGGCCAATATCCTGCTCGAAGACATCAGCCAGGTTGGAGGCTGGGTCGGTGGTGACGATGAGAGTGCGCTGGCCTTCATCCGCATAACGAACTGCGTGTGCGCAAGCCATGCTGGTCTTGCCAACTCCTCCCTTTCCGGAAAAGAAGATGAACCTGGTCATTTGTTTGCTCCGCTGAGAGGGGCACGAATTTCTGCCAGCGAAGGGTATCCGCCGCTCTTGATGATTTTGCCGCGCACAACGATGATGGGCAGGGCTTCGATCTGTTTCTCGCGCACCAGTTTCATGACATCGGCGTTCGCCAGGAAGGCGTTGGGGGCAGTGGTCATCTGGTAGCGCTCAACCCGCAGATTCTCACGCTGGAGGGCGACGATCATCTCGCTTACATCCAACAAGGTCTGGTCGAGGGTCGGTCCACACAGGCCGGTGGGGCAGCACATCGGCGGATCGAAGAATTCCACATCCGCCGGGACAATTGAGGTGGGCAGAACGTTGAGTGCAGGGATAATATTCGTCATGATATTTCAATCTCCTTTGAAGGGTATGGATAAAACAACTACTTTTCTGAAACAGCAATCTCCGGGGCGGCAATCAACGTTCGCGGTCCGCAGGTCAGGCGCCGGGGTTGAATGCGCGCCGGGTCCAAGAACGCGCCAAATGCAGCGTTGAGTTCATCCAGCGCTGCTCGGTTGACCGAGAAATACACCCAGCGCGAATCGACGGCGTCGCGTTCAGCATTCACCAATCCCACTTCGCGCAATTTGCTCAAGTGGTGGGAGATCAGGTTGGGTGCCATTTGCAGGGCGTCGCCGATTTCGCAATTGCACTGCACGCCCTCCATCAGTAAATTGAAGATGAGCAGGCGCTTTGGCTCGGCCAGCACGTTCAACCACTCCGCCAGTCGTCTTAGGTTCACCGGCGGGAAGCCAGCTTCAGGAGGTAAATAGTTCAACATGCGTTGAATTATATATCCTACGATGATACCTGTCAAGGAAGGAAGTCACTGGATCTAGGGTACTTTTTTGGGAGACGTGGGTGCCACAACTATAATTGGCCGCATCATGTGGATCATTTTTGCCCTGGGTGCCGCCCTCCTGGCCTCGTTTAATCCCATCATCAGCAAACGCATGCTGGCCAATACCGACGTTTCAGTCGTTGCCTGGGCGGGACAGGCATTTGGCGTGCCATTGCTGGCGCTCAATCTGATCCTATTCTTCGGTCCCCTGCCGCGCGTGGATGGCTGGTTTTGCATTGGCATTCTTGCATCAGCGATTCTGAACACGCTGGCGCACCTGGCGGCAACACAGGCCTTGAAGGAGGGTGATGCATCGCTTGTCGCGCCCCTCTTTGTCTTCAGCCCAGCAGTCACGCTGCTGGCCTCGTCGTTCACGCTGCGGGAAATACCTCGGGTCCTTCCCCTCTTTGGAGTGGGATTGATGATTACTGGCGCCTACCTGCTGGCGCTCTCATCCTGGCGTGAGGCGCTTGAGCCGCTGCGGGCGGCAGCCCATCAACGAGCTTTGTGGCTGGCAATCGGGGCCAGCGTGCTCTGGGGCATCACACCCGTATTCGAGAAGACGGCGATTCTGCACACCTTCCCAGAAAATCCCACAGCCGCGGCCCTGGGCGCCCTGTTGGCATTGGCGTTGCTGCTGTTTCCGATCATGTTTCGGCGTGCTCGCCGCCCATTCACGCAGATCCGCGCCCGGCTGACCGGTTTTGTCACGCTGGGCATTATCGGTGGTACTGCTCCGCTCCTGGGTTACGCGGCCTTCAGCCTCGGTTTTGTCGGATACGTGTCAGCCTTATTCAAGCTGAGTTCGGTCTTCGCGCTCCTGTGGGCGTTCATGCTCCTTCAGGAAAAAAACGTACCTCGCCGGCTGCCGGGTGCGATCGTCATGTTAATCGGCGCGATTCTGATAGCACTGTGAGCCCACTGTGACCTCGCCCACATTTCTTTCTCAGCGGGCAGCCTTGCCTCCGCGACGCACAGCGATAACTTGCGCCAAGATCGAAACGGCGATTTCTTCAGGCGTCGGACCGCCCAGATCGAGGCCGATCGGGGCGTAGACCCGATCCAGCTCCTCCTCGCAGAATCCATCTGCTCGCAAATGCCCCAGAATGGTCTCGCACTTATGACGGCTGCCAATCATGCCGAGATAGCGGGCAGGCGAATGGATGATCTGCCGCAGCGCGGCCTCGTCAGAAATGTGATCCGTCGTGATCAGGACAATGAAACTGTCCGCAGTTAAATGGACGGATTCCAGCGCGGAAACGTTGGCGCAGCCCGGCTCCACATCCACTACAACCACATTGAAGCCGGCCGCTTCGCCCATCAGCTTGAGCGGGCGCCCGATGTGTCCGCCTCCGACGATGACCAGTTGGGGCGGGGGGAGAAAAGGCTGGATAAAGACGCGGACCTCCCCGCCGCATAGTGTCCCGACCGCGTCTTCGCCCTCTTCAATCAGGTTGTAATGCACCAGTTTGGGCAATCCATTCGCCAGCGCGGCGCGGGCATCGTTCAGGATTGCCGCTTCCAGGCTACCACCCCCGACGGTCCCGTCAGCGGTTCCATCCGCAAGCAAGACAATCTGGGCGCCGACTTTGGCAGGTGAAGCGCCTTCGACTTCCACAACCGTCGCCAACGCTGCTGGATGCTTAGCCTCAATCGCCTTCGCCAGGATTTCAATGGGGTGTGACATGGTCTATACCATCCGATCTCTGGCCTCTCACCTCTCTGAGTGGCGAACGTCGTAGCGCGCCATGATCTCGTCGCAGCACCGTGAAACACAAGCCGGATTGGCGGAATAGAAGACCCGCCTCCCCTCACGGCGCGCCGATACGAGCTTAGCATGCTGTAACACGGCCAGGTGATGAGAAATGGTAGGCTGGGTCAGTTCCATGCGCGCGACGATGTCGCTCTCATTAAGTTCGCCCGACTGCAGGAGCGTGAGGATGCGTTGGCGGGTCTCGTCGGCCATCGCTTTCACAAAGTCGCTGAAATCACAGCTCGTCACGCTGCTCACAATCTCAGCCTCAGGAGAACTACTTCTTGCATCCAAACGGCTGGACCAGGCATTATTCATCCTCCGGTTCGGCAAATTGACGGAGCGTGGGGGGAGTGCCGAGAAGCAGGAGTAGGGTCACAATGACCGCCGAAGTGAGACACCAGATGCAAACGGCTTTGATAACGAAGAGTTCAAGATAGGTGATGTAGAGCGAGAAGATGACGGCAAAGAAGGCCATGCCCCAGAAGCCTACGGCGGCGGGTTTTTCAAAATGGTGCATGAATTTTCGTACTAACCAGGCGATGAGCAATCCAAGATATCCAAGCAGACCAAAGACACCAATAGGTAGTACATCGAATAGTTTAGCGTAACGACTACTTTGAACAGCGTTGCAGTCGCCGACGGGACCGCAGGCGGCGGTGGCTGATTGAGTTTCAATATAGGAAAGATAGCCTGCTACGCCAATTCCAATGACGATCAGCGCGGGGCTGAGCCAGTCGCCCCACTCTGGGATGGAAAAGGTTCTGCCAATGGCAAAGGCGATCAGGCTGCAGATCAATGTCATGGTCATGCCGAGCATCACAATGATGGCGAGTGTGAATCCGCTATCGTGCATCCGGTCGACAGACTCGGAGTGGGAGTCTTCGGCGGGGGAAGCGGATTCATTTTCAGTGGAAGGAACCGCCGGGGTAGCGGTGGGCACTTCAGTGCTCGCGGAAGGGACGGGCGCAGCGGTCGGAAGGAAATCTGCGAGTATGGGATTCTCAGGCCAATCCACGCCGCCTTGCTCGAGGTAGTCGTCAATCAAGACGGGCAATTGCTCGCGGACTTGATCGGAGCCGACCAGCACGTGATCGCCGATGATGAGAAAGGGAACGCCGGTTTGTTCTTTGGGGATGTTGTAAGACTCGGCGACGCGATAAAGAGTGTCAACATCGTGCGCATCCACGACTTGAAGCATGAGCAGGTCGAATTGCGCGCCGTATTTTGCGCGCAGTGGCGGTAGGACGTAGTGTATGATGCCTTCGCAGTGCGGACAGCCGTCCATCCAGAACATGACACCGCGGACGACAGGCTGCGGCAGACCTTCGTCGCAAATGAGGCAGGCTTTGATGGTAGGGATCGGCGTCGGCGCAGTCTGTATAGGGGTGGCTGCCCGGGCCGGCGAAATCGTCAGTGCAACGGCCAGCAGACTGAGGGTCAAGAGATAAACGATACGCATGATGATTCCCCTGTTGCTGGGGCTACCAAATGCAGGCAGTCCCAGCACAAGGTCCGCCTTCAGGCTGTCTCGAGTTTTTCAAAAACGGCGGCCACTTTCTTCATGGCCTCCTCGGTGGGCATGTTGCGAAGGTCGAGCGCAATGATCTGTTTGTCGAAGTCAGCCCCCACGGCCGCCAGCACATCTTTGTACATCTTGCGCTGCATCTTTGGATCACAGCCGCCGACTACATAAGTGACATCGGGCTTGGCGAGGTCTTGCCAGAAGCGGTCACCGTCATCCACGCATAACTGTGGGTGGATTACAGTGTACTCAACGTCGAGCTCATTTCGAATGTAGTTGACCAGACTCCATACGTTGAGCTGGGTGAAACCAGGACAGTCCCCCCGGCACATGCACTGAACATAACGAGGCAGATTGGTTTTATCGGACATGGTAACCTCCAATTTCAGATAGGGTTCAACTATGCAGCCGGTGGATACTGAGCACGCAGTTCCTTGAGAGTTGTCCTGAAGGCCTTGCGCTCAGGGAACGAGATGGCGCCCACTGTGCACTGGAAGCGGCAGCTTTCGCAAAACACCTCGCAGTGATACGGGTTTGCCACGATCACATGGTCGGGATTCTCGCCGTAGGCGTATGTGCCGTGTTTACATGCGTTGATGCACAGTTCACAGTCAGTACACAATTCTCGATCTATCGTCGGATACCAGGGAATCTCCATACGAGGGATTCCAAGGTAATCCTTCAGTTCGCTATCTGACATAGGGATCTCCTTTCGTCGTATTGAAGAGAAGGGACGAATCACCTAGTTCAGCGGGGGTGAGCGCTTGCCGCCAGCGCTGTGCCCGCATCCGCGTCTGCAACAGGTGGGGCGGTTACACATTGTCCTGCACTGGCACACAAGCACTCCTTTCAATCCTCATCTTCTTATCTGCCATTCGGCTCTGTGCCCCATGATGGCACGCCAACTCAATCTCAGCGAGAATCGGTAGTACTGCGAACAAAATGCGTTTCAGATCAGACGTCAATGGCTTCAGGGCAGCCAGCATACGAGACTCCTGCTGTGCGTAGAGGGGCCGCTCAACAGAAATTTCAGTGTAATTTCTCCTTGTGATCCACGATGATGCCTTGCGCGGCTTCCAGGACGGCTTCATCTATGCTGACGACGTCGGTGACAATGGGACGGATGCCGACTTGTTCCATGCTGAAGTACGCCCCGGAACCCATGCCGCGCACGAGCAATATCTGACAATCGCGGATGGCTTCAGCCATACGGAAGTGGCGGTCCTGCTCGGCAGGGGCAAAGCCGTGCCCGCGCGGGTCGTTTTTCTCTTCCTCGTGATGTTCGCCTGCAAATTGGTTGTGTCCCATTTTCTCGCGTTGTTCGCGAGCGATGATTTTGCCGTCTTCCACGGTGAGCACGATGTAAAACGGGGCGCGGCCAAAGTGCTGGCTGATGGTCATGCCGTCGTCGGATACAGCAGCGATTTTCATATCGATATCTCCTGAGTGGTTCTGCGATCTTTATTGGGGTTTGGCCAAGCCGGGGGTTTCGTCCAGAGGCATGCAATTGCGAATTCGCTGTTCATCGCTGAAAGGCACGATTGCCACATTGGCTGTGCCGAGCTTTTTGATGACCTCGTCAATCAGCGTCTCGAGCTTGATGCAGTTGTAGCAGCCCGTTCCCAGGACCTCAATTTTCATCGCGTACTCCTTCCGTGGCGAACTGCCCGCCGCAAAGAGGGCAATTCGCTGGACCGCTGGGGCCTCTGTATACGCTTCAGGACTCCTGCATGGCCGCGTCGGCCAGCCAGGTTGTCACCTCGGCCACGTTGGGTACGCGCCCGGCGCAGACCAGTTTTTCGTTGATGACCAGGCCAGGGGTGGCTAGAATCCGGTACTGCATGATCTCGTTGTAATCCTGCACTTTGATAATGTTGGCTTGCATGCTGAGGCTGGCAACAGCCTCGCGCGCCGCTGCTTCGACTGCCTTGCAGTTGGCGCAGCCGGAGCCGAGCACTTTGACAGTGATCATGGGTAAAACCTCCTTCTCAGTTTCAATGGTTATCGTGGGCTCGATCAGGATCTCGGACTTGACGGAATTCGCGACCAGGCTGTATTTCTGCGCGGATTTCAGCGCGCGTCGGGCGCGGTCCTCGACGGCCTTTGGATCTTCGTCGCCCGCCCGGATGTGAATGACCGGCAGAAAACGCAGCTGCGTAAAGATCTCTGTCCGATCCAGCTCGATCAACTTCGTGCCCTCGACACGGCACTCGTAGGAGACCAGGTCAAGCTTGAAGCGCTCAGTCGCCCAGATGAACATCATCATGATGCACGTGTTCGCGGCGGCGACGAAGGCGTCTTCGGGCGTGAGCACGCCAGCATGGCCCTGGGCATCTGGCGGTGCCGAGAAATCCATCTCCGGACCATTTCCCATTCGGATGTGTCCCCAATGCTCGCCCTTCCAGGAGACTGTCGTGTGATAAACCGTGGTCCGGCTCATGGGATCGCCTCCTGTTGCCTGCAATACGCCGCGTATTCGCGCTCCAGTGCCGCCGCATAGGCCAGTTCATCATCCGCCGGCACCGGGTTGTAGATCTTGACTTCTTTCAGGAGCTCGCGCGCGGTCTCATCCCCCGGTGCTCTTCCTGCCTGGCGGAACTGTTCTAAAACGGGCGGAAGACCGATCAGCGTGACCGCTTGCCCGTTGATCTCAACCTTCTGGATCGGGATACCCGAACCGCACGAGCAGGTTGCCTCGATCGGCTCCTGGGCATCCGCTTCCTCGGCAAATTCCCCTGCGCGTCGATCCCAGCGCTTCCCCAGTAGGTTGTCGACGAGCTCCGCCACGTGCTGAGCCGCGGCCTCAACGACCTGCGAGCCCGCCGCGTTCAAACGGCGCCGGCCCTCGGGCTTGTCCAGTCCGCGTTCCGATACGAAGTCGGTTACCACCACGCTCGCCGCGGGCTTACCTGAGAACATCTCGGTGGCACGCGCCGCGCAGCGCTTGTCACAACCATCGATCGCGATCGTGGGATAGAAACGGGCAAAGGCGCGGTCGCCCTCCCCTCCGGCCAAGAACAGCGGCAGGCAAATGGTCACCGTCATGGCAGGCCTGAGCTCCTCGAGCACCCTCAGCGCAGCCAGGCGTGTGACGGTGCCTTCCGCCATTTCCTCGCCCGAGCAGGATACGATGCCAACTTTCTTCTTCGGCAGATCAACCATTCTGGCCTCCATTGCCGGCGGCTGAGAGGTCGTCCACGACGCCTGCGATCTCCTCGGCCAGCGCACGTGCCAGCTGCTGTCCACCTTCATTCAGTTGCGCAATGCCCTGCGGTTTGAACTGCTTGTAGCGACGATATACGTCCAGCACCGCGACTTCATGCGCCACGGTGCCGCCGCTCTGCCTGACCATCTTCGCCGCGCAGGCCAGCTTGCAGCCATCAATCGTGATGGCCGGGTTCTCTGCAACGGCCGCGCGGGCAGCTTCATCCCCCAGCACCAGCAGCGACAGCGCCACCAACTGAGTGTCCGCGGGTCGGAGGCCTTCGGTCACGTCGTAAGCCGCTTCTCGGCTCACCGTACCGTAGGTTTTGCCGATGCCACTGCAAGGGACAATCACTACGTTGCGCTCATCCGTCATAATTTCTTTGCCTCCTCTTCGGCCTGGCCTTTCATTAATGTGAAGTAGGCCTGCGGGTCGAGCAAGGCAGCCTGGTCGGTTTTCCAATCGGCGGGCTCAATAACGGCCAGCCAGCCCCCGCCGTACGGATCCTGGTTGATGGCTTCGGGGGTGGTTTCCATATTCGGATTGACTTCAACAATCTTGCCCTTGACAGGGGATGTCAGGCTGATGTTCACCTTGATAGTTTCAATCGTAGCCACTTCATCGCCAACAGCCAATTCCGTACCGTCGGGCTTGACTTCGGCAAAGGCCACATCGCCGCTGCGTTGCTGCAGGAAGTCTGTGAGTCCGATTCGGATGCGGTTGCCAAGCTCCTGCGCCCAGAGGCCTTCGCTGCTGTAGTAGCGGTCGGTGGCGACTTTGAACCTAAACTTATCTACGGTGGTTTCGAGAAATTCAGTCATGATCTGCCTTCCTGTGATTCTGCATTCATCACTTCCGGCAAGAACTGCTCTATGGCATCCAGCGCATGCGAGGCATAGATCGAGCCGGGTCCGCCGCCCATCAGCAGGGCTACTCCAATGGTTTCCAGAAGTTCCTGGCGCGTGGCCCCAGCCTTCAGCGCGTCGTGGACATGATAGGCGATGCAGCCCTCGCACCCGACAACGATGCTGATGGCCAGCGCCATCATTTCTTTGACCTTTCCGGCCAGCGCACCGTCCTCCATCGCTTTCCTGTGCAGGCGGGCGAATCCGGTCATGGGACCAGGAAGTTCCCTCCCCAGTTGCAGCAGCCGCTGCTCCAAATGCTCGTGTTCCTCGACGTAATTGGTGGTCATCCTGGACTTCGGCTCTGACAACTTGTCTCCTGTCATGGGCATTGGATCACTCCCCAAGCCCACAGGCATCCGCCGCAGGTGGGAAAGGTGTTGCCAAAACAATCTTCCTGGTTGGCTTCAGCCTTTTCGCAGGCGCGGCACCAAGTGCAGGGGGAAAAGTCAAATTCCTGAACGCGCTTGCGGAACGCCAGATGTTCGGCGTCATTCCAAATCTCGTCTAAGGACACATCGTTGATGTTGCCGACAACATGACGGCGGACGGTGCGCGGCTTGTCGTGGAGATAGCTGATGTGGCTGTGCATCAGCCCCAGACACGGGCTGACGGCTCCATCCCAGGAGACCGCGACGGCTCCCGATTCGATGAACGGACAGCGCCCCGCGGTTGGATTGAGGCCGGCGTCATTCAGCCGCACGTTATGGCGGGCGCGCAAGACCTGGTCCAGCACCATGAGCGTGTCTTGATCCAGATCCATCCGCGGCAACTCAAGCCCCAACGACCAGGGCGAGGGTGCGCCGTCGACCAGATCCAGCGAACGCTCGTACAGCGTCTCTGCGCACATCTCCAGCGTGTATGGAAGGACATTGGTCACCATGCAGCGCGAAACGCCATAGCGGCCGGCGGTCCTCAGGAGATCGGGCAGCCGATCCACGTTGGATTTCGTCGCCACGAAAACAAGGCCGGTTTCGGGGAGCTGGCTGCTAAGCGAACGGCGAAGGCGGTTTAGCCTTTCCATGTTTGGCAGAGGTGTCGCGCCATTTCCGTAGGCGTCGGCATGAAAGCAGTCCACCGAAAACCACACGGCGTCCAACCCCAGCCCGATCATCTCGCGCGCCATTTCCTCCGAAAGCAGGAGCCCATTTGTGATCAATTCCACCCGCTGGGCGTTCTCTTCGGCTCGCGCCAACATTTCACGAATGTTGGAATGGAACAGCGGCTCGCCGTATCCGCCGAACACAATTACAGGCTTGTACTCCAGGCTCTTCACGCCTTCCAGCAAGCGGCTGAAGGTTGCCTCTGACATGTCCCCCTGCTCTTCATCCCAGGAGTTGCGGATGCAGATGCGGCAATCCAGATTACAGCGGCTGGTCGGCTCCACGTAGATCTTAGCCAGGTGCGTGGCGGGACGCCTTAGGGTTACGCCGTTGGCAAGTTCGTCGAGCCCAAACTCCGCCGCCGGCGACAATCCCAGCCGAGCTCTCAATTCGGGGGGAAGCACGATTCTTCCCTCGGAATCCACATGGGCGCGCAAGCGATCCTGAACAGCCAAAGCGACCTCGTTAGCAGTGCAATTCAGATAACATTCAATCCTGTGAATACAGTACAACTTCTATAGAGCGGCGTCAATGTGACAAAAATCACCAATCCGGGGTGATGGCGTGCCGAAGAGTGTTCATCCCGCTTTTGGCGTGGCGGTAAGATTGGCTCCCTGCCCGCACGCAGCGCACTCAAACTGGATGGTGGTATGTTCGATGCCGAAGTGAGCGAGGCGCTTTTTTAGGTCTGCCATGATGCCGTCTCCCTCTGCCGGCGGCTGGTTGGCAGTGATGATATGGGCGCTTAGGGCGATGTGACCTGAGCAGATGCTCCAGACGTGCAAATCGTGAACCTCCTGTACGTTGGCGACATTTTGCATGGCCTGCCCGATTCTTTCGAGTGAAAGCCCTTCAGGCACACCCTCGACCAAAATGTGCAGAGAGTTCCTGAGTACGCGCCACGAACTAAACAAGATGAGAATGCCGATAAAAACACTCATCAACGGATCAACCCACTGCCAGCCGGTGTACCAGATGACGCCCGCCGCCACGATCACGCCGACCGAGGAGACTGCGTCACCGACAACGTGCAAGAAGGCGCTGTGGACGTTCAAGTCGTCGCGCTCATGTTCGACTTCGCCCTCGCCTTCCTCGTGGTCATGGTTGCGCCCGCCGAGGACAAAGACCACAACCAGGTTGACAACCAGCCCGGCGACGGCAAAAACCAACATCTCCATGCTCTTGACCGGCTGGGGATTGAGCCAGCGATGCCAGGATTCAGTGAAAATTCCGAAGGCAATTGCACCGAGCGTAATGCCGTTGATCAGCGCGGCGATTACTTCCAGGCGGTGAAAGCCGTAGGTGTGACGGTCATCAGCCGGCAGGGCGGAGAGGCGCAGGGCGAGGTAACTCAGCCCGAGGGCAAAGACATCCATTAAGACGTGCGCTGCGTCCGAGAGCAGGGCGAGACTACCTGTCCAGTAACCACCGATGACTTCGGCGATCAGGATGGCAACGGTGAGGAGCATGGAGAGGATGAAACGGTTTTCGAGGGCCTTGTTGGGATGAGGGTTCATGACTCTTCTTTCAATGAAGCCAACCAATCTGTCGAGTTCGCTTAGTGCCTGTGTGATTCGCGGCGTATGTTGCCAAGGTGCCGCCCATCGAAAAACTCTCGTCATCCGGATAGGGCAAAATTACCAATAAGGATTTGGACTTTTGCATGGTTTTCACCTATCACCCACTAGATCCACTTGTTTAGCCAGCCGAAGACCAGGACGGTAACGAACGCTCCCGCCAGCGCACCAGCAATCAGTTCGGGAATGTCATGTTTGCGACGATGTAGGCGCGCCCAGGCTACCAGCAGCAGGGAGAGAAAGGCGCACAGCGCCGGCGCGCCAAAGACAAAGACAAGCGCGGTGGAAAAGCCGCCTACCCCGGCCATATGCATACTGATTTTCCAGAAACTGGAGATGGTGAGCATCAAAATCGCCAGGCAAAAGTAGGTCAGTATGATCAGGCGCAAGAGATGCGGCCTGTTGCCCAGCCACATCACGCCCAATGCCAGCACGTCACTGCTCAGACTGACGAGGATGAACCGCGGGCGTTCTTCGCGGCGCGTGAGTTCCAGGTCGCTGACCCAGCCGCGTTTGCGACCTATCAGCAGATAGACCAGCGGGATGCCCGTTACGATGCACAGCGCCACGATAGATAGCCCACAGCACACCTGAAGTCTGACCTGAACGCCAGCCAAAGGCCAGGAAAACGGGCAGGGAGAGGAAAGAACTATCGAAGACGATGGAAATCCAGCGTGCTGCCCGATCTGCCATAAGGCTTAGACTCGTTTCCGTGAAGGATTTTCAACCATGAGCGCGCCTTGCGGCGTCAGCCCGTTGATAAGCGTATTCGTAACCGTGCCCCACTTGAAACACAGGTCAGCCAGTTCCTCTAGTTTCTCGCGCGGCTCGGGGCTTTCGAGAATCAGCCGATAGCGGATTTCGGTCAGAGTGGGCGGTTCGTCGCGGCGGTCGGCGTCGAACTCGATGCGCGCCGAGTCAATTTGCAGGCGCATCTTTTCGCCGATGGCATTGACGTTGGTCAGCAGGCACGCGCCTAACGCGGCAAGCAACGTCTCAGCGGCGTTGAAGCCCGCTTCGCCCGAGCCTTTATTGACATTGAGCGGGAGGCGGTGCTCCCGCGTTTCGGCTTCGGCGTGGGAGTTGTCCTGCATAGTGACGTTGACGTGATAATCCATGATCTCTCCTGTTGAATAAGATTCAGAACCGTGGCCCGATTTTGCGCCAGGATGGAATTAGCCCTTTCAGGCCGGCAAACCAACTTTCGTCCCGCCGGGAAAGGGGGATTTGGCCTGATGCCAGCGCGGCTTTCATTTGACGGTATCCGTCCTCCAACAGGAATTGCGTCCGGCTGAAATTCCACGGTGGCAGGGGTGAGTCTGTCTTGAGATTGACCATGTGGACGGGTATGTTTCTTGTCCGCGCCACTTCCAATTCCAGCGAAATTTGACGCGCTTCGACGGTGTAAAGATATTTCGTCCAGAGGGGGCCAAAGCCATGCGCGTTTGGGTCAATTTCATCTGGGTTGGAAAGTGCCAGGGCGATCACTTCAGTGGCGCCGTGGACGATGGCTGGCTCAATCGGCAGGTTGCTGACCGCCCCGCCATCCATCAAAAAGCGACCCTCTGCTTCGATGGGATGCACCCAGGGCGGCAAAGCAGAGGATGCGAGTAATCCATCCAGCACGGAGGCTCGCGGATCGTTTCCGTAGTAAACAGGTTGATGGCCGTTGAGGTCGGCGGTGACCAAAATCACAGGAAAATGAGGCAAGTCGCCGAAGTGCAAATCAGGCGTAACGCCTTGGGAGATGAAGAATTCTTTCAGGCGTTGATATGGACGAGCGTGGGCACGGTTTAGAAACACTCGCAGAGTCAACCAGGCGGTGCTGGTGGGAAACAGGACGGCTTTGGCGGCGGCGAACCACGAGATGTCCAATTCATCCAGCGCCTTTGGATTGAAGCCATGCATTGCCAGAAAAACAGCATTGACGGCGCCGATGGAGGTGCCCACCAGCAGGTCGGGTTCAATCCCGGCCTCGAGCAGGGCGCGCAATGCACCCGCCTGCAGTGCACCGCGCGCGCCTCCGCCGCCGAGTGCAAACGCCAACTTCCGCCTCTTCATAACAATCATGCTTCGGCCAACGCGGGTTGTTTCTGCGCCAGCGCTTTGACGAAGGCGTTCAGGGCCTCGGTGGGCAGTGTTTCAATTTCTCCCGTGTCACAACTTTGGGCGACTTGCGGGTCAAGTGTCAGATGCGCAAGGATCGGTGCGCTAGATTGTTCTGCCACCTCGTCGGCGTGACTGGGACCAAAGATGTCGTAATGCTTGCCGGTATCCGGCGCAACAAAGCCCGCCATGTTTTCGATGACGCCGAGAATGGGCGTATTCATCTTTTGCGCCATGTCCAGCGCTTTCTTGACAATCATGGTTGCCAGCGCTTGCGGGGTTGTGACCAAAACAATGCCGTTGATGGGCAGATTTTGCATCACCGTCAGGGCCGCATCAGACGTGCCGGGTGGCAGATCAACCAGCAGGTAATCCAGGACACCCCATTGCACCTCGCCCCAGAATTGCTGGATGGCGCCAGAAATCATTGGACCGCGCCAGATGACGGCTTGCTTCTCGTCTGGCAGGAGCAAGTTGATTGACATCAATTTGATGCCGGTACGGCTTTGGGCCGGCTCGATACCTGTTTTGTTTCCTTTCAGCGGACCATGCACGCCGAAGAGTTTAGGAATGCTGGGCCCGGTAATGTCGGCATCCAGGATGCCCACACTGTAGCCGGCGCGTTTCAGGGCGGTTGCCAATAAACCCGTGACGAGGGATTTGCCCACGCCGCCTTTGCCGCTCATCACGGCAATTACGCGGCCAATTTCATGGCTTGCGATCTGCGGCGGCGCAGTGATTCCCAGAACTGCATTGCGCTCCTCGTCGGTCATTGCGCCGAGGGTGACCTGTACACTCTTTGCACCGGGCAACTCACCCACCGCACGGCGCGCGTCTGCGGCAATCTGGTCCCGCAAAGGGCAGGCGGGGATGGTCAGCGCCAAGGTGAACGAGACGTTGCCGTCTTCGCCCACCACCAGATCGCGTACCATGTTGAGTTCCACCAAGTTGCGGTGGATTTCGGGGTCCATGACCTTTTTCAAGGCATTCATTACATCTGTTTTTGTGGTCATTGTAGTCAAACCTTTCATAAGATGATTACGCCAATCCCAACAGGATAAAGCGGATACCGATGAGTACCAGCAAGGGAGCAATAATCCAGGTCACAATTTCATTCAGTTTTGGCGACCAGAAGCGATTGACGCTCAGCGCTGTCAGCGTGACGAGGATGAAGGCATAAGCGGCCAGCCCAAAGTCCGCGGGAGCGAACGGGGCGCCCGTAGCCACCTGAGTTCCGATGGCGCTCCATGCGGCGGCGGTGACTCCCACCGAAGCGAGAGCGTAGGCGCGCTGGGGATGGTGTCCCATCGCCCAGTTGTAAATCGGCACGCTGAAAGGTTTGCCGCCCGCAGAAATCAGCCCCGTCAGCCCGCCGAAGAGAAAAGCGACTGGCGCCTGCCATGCGGGGTGAGATTTGTCATCGCGTTCGGGCAGGGGCTTGACGAAGACCAGCCGCAGGCCTGTCAGGATGGCGTACGTTCCCAGAACAACCAGCAGGATGGGCGCGGGGGTTCCCCAACCGAGCAAGCGTCCCAACATGCCGCCCAGCACGGCAGGCAGAATCAGCAACGCCCAGTTTTCGCGCACCGATTTCAGCATGTCGCTCTGACGCAGCGCCAGCATGAGCGAGGAGAGCGCGACCACCACCAGGTTGATGCTGATGGACTGCTGGATGGGCAAACCCACCAGCCCCGTGAGCAGGATGACCAGAAAGACACGGTCCACCCACGATCTTATGGAGGCGGTGACGAAGCCCACAATCAGGCTCGCCACCAGGACTTTGATGAGAAGCAAAAGCGTTGGATTCATGAAATGTACCTCGTAAGACTTTTTAGACTAATCCCAGCGTCAGCAGTCCGCCCCACAGAGTAACGCCGACGACGAAGACCCACAGAATATCAATCTTGAACCAGCGCACCGCGACGAATGCCGCGCCCGCCAGCGCAAACGCTGCTGGACCCGTCAGCGCCACGCCGCCCAATTGCAAAAGCACAACCGCCAGCAGACCGACAAAAGACGCCATCACCCCCGCCAACGCGCCGCGCACGGCTTTCAAATTTCGGATTCGGGCGAAGACCTCTGTGAACCCCAGCGTCATGGCAAACGAAGGCGAAAAGATGGCAAAAGTTGCCAGCAAGCCGCCCCAGAAGCCAGCCAGTTTGTAGCCGATGAAGGTGGCAGTGATCAGGAACGGGCCGGGCGTAATCTGACCAAGCGCAATCCCATCTGCAAATTGGCTGAGCGACATCCAGTGATGAGCGTCTACTGTTTCAAACTGGATCAACGGGATGATGGCGGTACCGTTGCCAAACGCCACCGAGCCAATTTTGAACAGCGATAAAGCCAGACCGCCCATCTCGGAGTTGAGACTCCACGAAAAAGCGACGACGGCCAGAATCGCCGCGACCACCAGCCCAATGCCTGCCCAGCGTTTTGCGGAGACGGCTTCGACCTTTGGGGCAGGTTTGCCCGCTCCGGCCATTTTCCCTACGCCAGCCGTCGGGCGTATCAGCCAGGCGCCCAGCGCCAATGCGACCAGCACAATCAAAATGGCATTGAGCTTGAACAGGAGGGCGGCAAATGCCAGAAGCATGATGACGGCCTCTGTGCCGTTCTGGATGTTGCGCCCGCCCATCTCCAGCGTGACGTTGAGCAGGATGCCCACGACCAACGCTTCCAGCCCCACAAAGAGCGGATGCACCCAGGGCAGGTTCCCAGCCGCAAAGTAGAACGCTGAAAGAACCGACATCAAAACAAAGGAAGGCAGAATAAATCCAGTTGTTGCCAGAATTGCGCCCAGCACGCCGCGCAGTTTGTAACCCACATAGGCGGCGAAATCCACCATCAGCGGGCCGGGGTACAGTTGCACCATTGCCAGCCCTTCGTTCATCTCTTCTTCGCTCAGCCAGTGATGATCCATCACCAACGCCTTGAGTTTTTGCAGGATGGCCATGCCGAAGGCGGTCAGACCGACGATGAAGTAGGATGCAAAAATAGTAGAGAGAGAGATTTGCGGTCGGGCTTCAGCTTCAGTTAATTCAGCAGTCATGTGTTGTTCCTTATTTCAGATTTGCGCCGGTGAAGGCGTGAGGTTTAGGACGCTGGTCATCGCTTGAGTCGGCGGCAGCATCAACATTCCACCAGGCACGCGCCTAACGCGGCAAGCAACGTCTCAGCGGAGTTGAAGCCCGCCTCGCCCGCCCCTTCTTGACGTTGAGACTCAGTTCGTGTCCACGCGTTTCGATGTGGGCGTGCGAGCCGTCCAAGCTAGTGGCGGCGACGTGGTAGATCATGGAAGGGGGCATTGGATTATCCATAAACATGGGGCCCTCCCACTACTCAGTATGCCGCGCTAGGGTGTACACGGCCAATAGATATAGTAGCAGGCTGAAAATTGCCAGCGCGCCCACGTCGAGCACGGCCGTGGTCCACGACCCGCCCGAAAGCGCGGCGCGCAGGGCCTCAACGGCATACGTCAGCGGAAACAGGCGGGCGAGGCTTTGCAGCCAGACCGGCATGGAGGCTAGCGGCACAAACACACCGCCTAGGAACATCATCGGGAAGCGGATGAAGTTCGCCAGCGTCTGTGCATCGAATACTTCATGCACCGCCACTGATACATACGCGCCCATCGCCGAAAAAGCCGTCGCCGAGAGCAACAGTGCCAGAACCAGCATCAGCCAATTCGTCCCGGTTGAACCAAATACTGTCAACGAAACCACCAGCACTACAAGCGTTACTGTCAGACCGAAGGCCATGCCGCCCAGCAGTTTTCCCGCCAACAAAGCGGGCAAGCGTACCGGCGCAAGCAGTAGCCGTTCCAGTGAGCCGATGCGCCGCTCGAAGACGATGACAATGGCCTCCATCGAACTTGTGCCAAAGAGGATGGTCAGCGCCAGCAGGCCGGGCACCAGCGCGTGCAAATCGCCCGGGTTGCGAATGGCAAACGCCAAAATGAAGGCAAACGGGAACAGGATGCCCCAACTGATATTGGGTGCTTTGAAATAATATGCTTTCAAGTCTTTCAGGGCAATGTAGAACATACCGCGCAGGTCATCCACCAGCATTTCCGCCTCCTTTTCCGCCTTTCTCAGACAACATCACCTCGGCGCTCAGGCCGGTCAGTTGGACAAACACGTCCTCGAGCGAGGGACGCAGAGTGTCCACCGCCAATACGCGCCGCCCGCCGGTTTCGCCCAACAGGCTTTGGATGGCTGATTCCACCCCATCATTACATTCGACTCGTTTCTTATCCTGACGACCGTCCGAATCCGCCAGCGTCATCTCGACAACGGTTTTTTGCTGCGCGCTGGACCGCAAACCGGCCACCGTGTCGAGGGCCACGATGCGCCCCTTTACAATGACTGCCACCCGGTCGCACAGGCGCTCGGCTTCCTCCAGGTAGTGCGTGGTCAGGAAAACGGTCACGCCCTCGTCGCGCAGGTTGGCAATCATCCCCCGCAGGTTGCGGGCGTTCATCACATCCAGACCGGTGGTGGGTTCGTCCAGAAAGACCAGCGGCGGGTGGTGCGCCAGGGCAGCGGCGATGGTCAGGGCGCGCTTCATGCCGCGCGAGAGTCTGGCAAAGGGCGCGTCTCGTTTTTCGCCCAGGCGAAAACGCTGCAACAGGACTTCAGCGCGCGGCTTGCGTTCAGCGCGCGGAACGCCGTACAACTGCATTGCGAAAACCAAGTTATCGAAGGCGGTCAGTTCGTCATATAGATTGGATGCTTCCGGTACAACTCCAATGCGCTTCTTGATGCGAGGCAGGTCTTTGTCCAGATCCAAACCGAGCACACGCGCCGTTCCCGCCGTGGGGCGCGAGAGTCCGGTCAACATGCGGATCGTGGAGGTCTTGCCCGCGCCGTTGGGACCGAGGAAGCCAAAAACCTCGCCTTCATGGACCATGAAATCAATCCCATCTACGGCGCGCAAGGGTGGGCTGTCTTTGCCGGTGGTGAAGACTTTCGTCAAACCTTCGACTTGAATGGCTTCAGTCATTGTGAGTATCCTTTGAGAATATCGGGAAGAAAATCATCAGCGGGGCGGCGCATTGCCGCTCGCACAAAATACTCACACCCAAAGAACAGGCGCTGGCGCTCTGCGCGCGCGCTAAGCATGGGCGATGAACTCAACTGGGTGGCATGACAGCGCATGGCAGCCAGTTTGTTTTCCCAGACGGACGAGACATCCACTGTGAGCGCAATTCTCTCATCCGGGACCGGGTGCACTTGGCGCATGTCCAGCCTTTGCGCCAGCGAACGCGGCACAGCGACGGTATATAGCGCGGCGATCTGCTCAGCGCGGTGGAAAGCCTCGGCACTCCGTTGACCAATGGCGACGTGGTCGGGGTGACCGGAGAGTCCATCGGGGCCGAAACTCAGCAATACCTGCGGCCTGATCTCGTTCACGATCGACAGGATATGAGCAATCATCGGCTCTGTATCTACTTCTGGCACACGGCCATCAACGTAATCCAGCAGGCGCGGCTCTTCAATGCCGAGATGAAAACAGGCACACCGTAGTTCGCGCTCACGGACGGCAGCCAATTCATCGGGCGCGCACAGTGGCGGGTCGCCACACGAACCAGCCTCGCCGTGTGTAACGGTCAGCACTTCGACGCGCACACCCTGCCGTGCCAAGATAGCCAACGTCCCGCCCGGGCGATAAGTCTCGTCGTCGGGATGGGCGAAAATTGCCAACAAACGGGGTCTGTTCATCGATTGTCGAATCTATGGCTCTGCACCGAATCTATGGAAATCCATTACGGCGCAGCGCTTGAGGAGTTATTTCTGGCAGGTAGAGCATGCCGAGACCTATTTCCGAGAATCAGTTAAGCGCTCTTCAACTGCCTGTACTTCTGACTTCAAGTCCTTTAGATAGTCTTCCAGTTCTGCGATTTGTTCTTGCTTGGTTTGATAGCGGCGCTGAAAATGGCTGCCAGCGCCACAACAACGCCCTCCCGCACATTCGCAACTGGCTTCCGTGCATTTTCCTGCACAGGCACATCCGTGATCTTGATGATGCTCACAGTTATGACACATGTTTGCTGCTCCTTTCGTTAGAAAACTGGTTTTCAAAATCCACCAGGAAATCGCACAGCTTCCGGCGCGTTGCCACACGAACCAGACTACCCGCGCGCGGCCGTCAACATATGGATGCGCGCTCCGCTTAGGCCAAGAAGAGCCCGCGTCCCGCCCGGGCGATAAGTCTCGTCGTCGGGGTGGGCAAAGCTGGCCGGCAGATCAACTAAGCGATCGATCATCTTTTCCTCACGATAGCGACTGCACCGCCAGCACACGCACGTGCTCGCGGGCGGCAATGCTGCGCACTGCGCCAGCGGGCACAACGGTCAAGGAACCGGTCTTCAGGCGGGCTTGCTCCTCCCCTACGGTGAGCACACCTTGCCCTTCAATCACGTAATACAGCACAGGAAAAGCCATCTCACATGGAGCCAGGGACTTCCCGGCCTCCAGATGGACCAACAGAGCGCGTACTTTTCCAGCGCCAATCAAGGAAGTTGCCTGCGCGTCAACATTCTTCAAATTGCTTACTTCCACCACCTCAATGCTCATCTTTACTCCTTATGATTCTTGACCATTTCAGGCGGCGCGCCATACTCGGACGCGCCGCCTTGCGCCACTAGATCTTGTTTTCGCTCACCAGTGTCAATCCGTTGCGACGGATCAAATCACGCACATCGGGTAGGAAGCTCTGGATGTCTTCCTGTTCGGTCGAAGTGACCTCAAAGGACATAAAGGCGGGAGTTTTTTCCATCGCTCCCTTCACGGTTGGCACTTCCAGGCGCATATTGACGAAGTCATAAGGTTTTTCCTTGACGGTTTCCTCCATCTGAACCAGGAAACGTTTCTCGCCAAACTCACCGGCCACTTCGAAGCGTACGCGCGTGGTCAGTTTTGCCACCGCATCTTCGGCGGCGGCACGCGCCTTGAGCGCATCCTGCTTGGCCATCTTCTCTTTGGATTCCTGGCGCACAACCTTGAAAATCTTGTGTTCGCGTTCCAGTTTCCAGATCAAGTCCCGGTCAGGGAATTCAATCGCCTGCACTGGGCAGACCGTGCCGCAAGTACTGCATCCCACCATGCAGCTCATGGCGTTGACCGGCACGGCTTTGTTGTCCTCCATTTCGTACACCCCTCGTCCGCAACTGGTGTAGCACAAGGTACAGCCAATGCAGGTATCGCCGTCTACGGTTGGGAACCAGGGAATGTCCTTCCGGGGAATGCCATGCCACATTTCATCTTTTGCCATTTCAAGCTCCTTTATTAGAGTTTCTCAGCGCAAGGCTGGCAAACTATCTTGCCATGTTTGACGCGCGCGTAACGCTCAACGGTCACTTCGCCGCACTCGGCACAAATGATGGTATCGAAGGCGTGCGGAGCCATCGGCGGGAGTTTCATCTCCTTGATCGGCTCGACCTTGAACAGCACCTCGGTCTTTTCGCCCAAGACCTGGTCAATCAGCGGCTCGACCAGTTTCTCATCCACCTGCGAGGCGGGCATGCCTTGCTTGCGGAACTTGATGAATTCCGATTCCTGGCTGCGGCGCATCGCTTCGGGGGTGACGACCACGCGCACACTGCGCCCGGTCTTGTTGTCGATCAGCGTCAGGGCAAACTTGCCATAGCCGAGACTGCGGATGTTGCCCTTGCCGAAAGTACAGCCCGTGACCACCTGCACGCCATCTGCAAAGCAGGTGGAGCAGTGATTGCGGTCAATCTCCACCAGGGCGGTCAACTGACCATCGGGGGCGTGTTTCACATCCAGGACTTGCATCGCCGCTTCCGCCGCGCGCAGCCCAAGCGGCATGGCCGGGCATTTGTGCCCGTGCAGGGCGAGACCAGTCTTGTATACTTCGTCGTTGCGATTCATGTCTGAGCAATCTCCTTGTGATTGTTCTCCCCTTTCCAACCGCGTGATGGGATGGGGTAAGGCTTCTAACGCTCAATCAGAGTGCTCTTTTCGTAGCCGGAACATGGGATGCAGACTGGCTGGCCGTCTTTCATGCGGACGTAGCGGTCAAAAACATACTCGCCGCATATACTGCATTTGGTCTTGTTGAACGAACCTTTGACAGGTTTGTAGGTGAAATCAGGTTTGGCTTCCACCTTGAAAATCCCCTCGTCGGGCTGGTCATAGACCCATTGGATGACTTCGCGCCGCACTTCTAAGGGGATTTTCGAAGGCTCTATGCCCTTCTTGCGATAGACAAAGAACTCGAATTTACCCATTGCGTCAATGAAGTCGGGTAGGAGTGAATAGCGCACGGCGCCCTTTTCCGGGTGGTAGAAGGTCGCCGCCAGTTTGCCATAGAAGGTCTTGGCAAACATCACCTTGCCGTAGGTCGCACCGGTGGCGATTTGCATTCCGTCCATCATGCAAGTTTGCGGATGGCCTTCACCCAGTTCCGGGAAGATGAAGAATCCGTGATCGGGTTCCTTCTCTATGCCGAGATAGGCTAGCGCCAGTTTGCCCATGCGATAGCCAAGCGGCATGAAGGGACATTCGTGGGCGTGAAACTCAAATGCCCATTCGGGGGGAATATGTTGCGTCTTCATTTTGCAATCTCCTTTGTTATTACCCTCTTCCAGCGGATGAGGGTTAGGCTGCGCCAAACACATATCGTGCACGTCCGCTACATTAGGAATTGTGCCCTATCTCAGGAGCACTATCAGGAGTTGTCCTGCAAATGCCCACATGATCATGCCCAGCCCCGCCTTTATCATTTTGGTCTTGACCTTCATGCTGATTCTTGCTCCGAGGTTTCCACCGATGAGAACGGCAATGCCAGTCACAACGATCAAGGGAATGTCGAAATGGTGAGATGTCGCATGCCCTAGGATCCCGGCCAGTGCCGAAAAAGAGATGATCAAATGCGAAGATCCTGCTGCGATTTTTGTCGGGATCTTGCAGACGTAGACCATGAACGGAACAACGAAGATGCCGCCGCCAACGCCCAGCAGACCGGCGAGGAATCCCACCGCCAGACCGAAAACTGCTATGAACACGTACATGGCAGCGGACAGGTGCACAGGTGAATTCTCCTCGACTTTTTCCTTTTCCCAATATGTGTAGATCATCCTTGCGCCCACGCCCACAAGGAAAACCACGAACAACCACAGCAAAACCGTCGTATTAAAAGACTTGGATAAGGCTCCCCCCACAAAGGCGCCAAGGCTGATCCCCGGGGCAAATATGAGGGAGGTCTTGAAATCGATCATCTTCTTGCGATAGAAAATATAGCCTGCTGACAACGACGTGATGAGATTCAACACCAGGGACGTGGAAGTGGAAAGCAATATCGAAAAACCGAGCAGGAGCAACAATGGGGAGTACACCGACCCTCCACCCTGACCGAACATCGAAAAGATTAAGGCGATCAGAAAGGCAAGAATGATCGCGGCTAGCAATGCGGAATTAGCAACCATGCTTTTCAATCCTCCACAACTTGATTCTTAAGCTATCTGGTCTTGATTTGGATAGCCGGAGCAAGGGATTGCTTTTAGACCATCCGGATTTCATTCATAACCAACCGGTCATTGCCAGCAGGCCGGAGAACACAAAGACAAGGATCGCGATAACCACATAGACGGTGACGCTCATACTGCACCTCCACTGCGCAGCGCCTCTTCGATTTTCGTCGCGCCGCGATGACCGACCATGATAACTTGCTCATTGATGACCAGCACCGGCGTGGCCATCACGCCGTATGCAATGATGCGCTGAATGTCCTGCACATATTCCACATTCACCCCCTGCCAGCCATTGCGCGCAATGATGCGGTTCACATCGTTATACATGCTCCGGCAGGAGGCACAACCGCTTCCAAGTACCTTGATATCCATGAGTTCTCCATCCTCCTCTCCTATGGGAGAGGGGCAAACGGTGAGGATCACATAATCCAATTGAACAAATAGCCGGTGAGTATGATGGCGATGGCAATGACCCCGATGAAGACCGCGATCAGCTGCGGCTTGAGCACGCGGCGGAGGATGATCGTCTCCGGCAGGCTCAAGCCTACGACCGACATCATGAAAGCCAGGACCGTGCCAAGCGAGGCGCCTTTTTCCATCAGCGCGCTCACAATGGGAATGACGCCAGCCGCGTTGGAGTAAAGAGGAATGCCAACCAGGACGGCGGCAGGCACCGACCACCACTCTTGTTTTCCCATAATTCCAGCCAGCGCCGCATCCGGCACGTAGCCGTGAATGCCGGCCCCGACGGCAATGCCCACCACCACGTATAGCCAGACTTTGCCGACAATTTCCTTTACCGAGTCCCATGAACGTTCGATGCGCTCCTGCAACGTTAGTCTTTCGATCACGCCGCTTCCCTGGCTCTGCAACTGCCAGACAAATTCCTCCACATAGCGCTCCATCTTGAGCCGCCCTATCACAACGCCCGCGATGATGGCAATGATCAGCCCGGACGCGATATACAGCCCGGCCACCTTCCAACCGAAGAGCCCGAAGAGCATCACTACGGCGACTTCGTTGATCGTCGGCGCGGCAATTAGGAATGAAAAGGTTACGCCCAGCGGAATACCGCTCTCGACAAATCCGATGAACAGCGGCACCGCCGAACACGAGCAAAACGGTGTGACAACGCCGAGCATGGATGCCAGCACATTTCCCACGCCCTCGCGCTTGCCACCCAGCCAGGCGCGCGTTTGCTCCGCACTGAAGAACGTGCGCAGGAGCGAGATCAGGAAGATCATGCCGCCCAGCAGCAGAATTATTTTGGGAACGTCGTAGAAGAAGAAGGCCAGCGAGTCGCCCAGGTGCGAGCCTTCCGGCAGAGCCAGGAGGCCATAGGACAGCCACTTTGCGAAAGGCTGGATGAGGTCGTAGAGCGCGATCCAGGTTACTGCGGCCAGCGCCACTAGGCCCCAATAGCGCACGTCGCCGCCGGAGAACGGTGTTTTTCTTTGGTGGGAGAGTTCAGTTTGCATCTACAAAGCGTCCTTAGATTCGTATTCAAAAACTCGAATATAGCTTGGCAAAAAAAGAATTGTCAGGTTTGGATCAGCCGCGATTCCCTCACTACTTCATGGGTGCAGTGGGGGCACGTGCAGGATTTTATGATGTACGGTACGCGAGTTTTTGCGCTTTTTCCCAGCGCAGCACGTGCCGAATCCATTACGTTGAAGATGTCCGGCTTAGCCACGCGGTAATAAATGTTCCACCCATCTCGGCGGTCTTCCACCAGCCCAGCGTCGCGCAACACCATCAACTGTTGGGAGATATATGCCTGGCGATAGCCGAGCGCCGCTTCCATATGGCAGACGCACGCTTCCCCGGGGCGCAGAATATCGAGAATCGCCAGCCGAGCCGGGTGCATCAGAGCCTTGAATAATTTGGCTTGCAAGTCGTAGGCGTCCATCGCTCTCCTAAGTTTATTCGATTCGTTGAATGTAATTTTAGGCTTCCTCCAGGCCTGTGTCAAGCCGCTACTCGTCATAGACTCCTTATGACATAAGTCATGCGTAATGGCCGCCTGACAGTTCCTGAGAGCGTCCGAGCATATACTCTCTCCGAAGGGGCAGCACCAAGAATGCGCGCACATCCTTCCGGTTCTCCGCTCCGGATACTGGGGTAAGGAGTTGCCATGCGTGAAGTCGCCATCATCGGCATCGGCCAGACAACAGTGGAAGAGCATTGGGACCGTTCTCTACGGGATCTTGCGGCTGACGCGATCCTGGCAGCATTCAAGGACGCCGGCCGCGAAAAGGTCGATGGCATCTTCATCGGCAACATGATGTCGGGGATTTGCAGCCATCAGGAGAATCTGGGTGCCCTGATCGCGGGTTGGTCTGGCCTGCAGGGCACGGAAGCCTTCAAGGTGGAGGCGGCCTGCGGCTCGGGCGCAGCCGCAATTCACATCGGGGCGATGGCAGTTGCATCGGGCTATATGGATTCGGCCATAGCTATGGGTGTGGAGAAGATGACCGACACTTCAATGCCTGAAACGACGGCCGCACTTGCGACTGCCGCTGATGCCGATTTCGAGAGCGACCAGGGTGTCACCTTTGTCGGATTGAACGCCCTGATCATGCAGCGTTATCTTCACGAGTACAAGTGGAAGCACGCAGACTTCGCCAGCTTCTCGATTAATGCCCACGAGAACGCTATGCACAATCCAAATGCCAGGCTGCATGATCGCATTTCGGCCAGAGATTACCGAGAAGCCCGGATGATTGCCGATCCCATCAATCTGCTGGATGCCTCACCTACGGGGGACGGCGCTGCAGCTCTGGTGCTGGTTCCCCTTGACAGCCTGCGAGGCAGCAACGTGCCACGGATCGTGATTGCCGGATCGACTGCGGCCACCGATTCGATAGCTGTACACGACCGGCGTGATGGTTTGTGGCTTTCCGCGGCCTATGCATCGGCGGTCAAAGCATACGGGCAAGCCGGCATCCAGCCGCGTGACCTTGATTTGTTTGAGCTGCACGATGCTTTTTCAATCATGGCAGCGTTGTCTTTGGAGGCGTGTGGGTTTGCAGAACGCGGACAGGGCCCACGCCTCGGCCTGGACGGCGATATCCGTCCAAAGGGCCGCATACCAGTTGCTACTCGCGGCGGGCTTAAAGCGCGTGGTCACCCGGTCGGCGCCACAGGCGTCTATCAAGTCCTGGAAATTGTCCAGCAACTGCGCGGAGAAGCAGGGGAAAACCAGATCGAGGGTGCCAAGATTGGGATGGCCCAGAACATTGGGGGAAGCGGGTCGAACATCGTTACACATGTTCTGAGGCGCTCATAGTGCCCTGAACCCGCCCCACTGCCTCCGGGACGTGCAACGGCTTACGAGTTGGTCATCTTCTCGAGCAGAGGCGCTTCTAATCGCATCACATGACGTCTGCGAGACGATTTCATGGCGGGGTGAGATGAGTGAAGAAAATTGCGCCCCATTGACAACCTCGCACCCATCTGCTTAACTGTCTGTGCCGGCCTGAACAGGGCCCATTCATGTCCCAAGAAGAAAGATCCAAGAATCATAACGAGCTGCTAATCAAGTTCCTGGCACCGCAAAGCCTGAAGCACGCCTTGGAGGAACTGGCAACCGAGCGCAACATCGCGCTCTCTGCCCTGCTCCGACTGGTTACGTCGGAGTACGTCCGGCGTACACGCCAAACATGATAATTGCCATTGCCAATCAAAAGGGAGGAGTAGCGAAAAGCACCACTGCCATCAATTTGTCTGCCGGATTGGCCCTGGAAGGGTACAAGGTCCTGCTGATCGACACCGATCCTCAATCGAACACGACCAGGGTATTCCTTCATCCCGACGTTGAAGTCCCGCTCGAGAAATCTCTTTATGACGTCATCATGAACTTCTCTCCCCTTTCGTCTGTTGTGCGTAAGACCAGCTCGAATAACCTTTCCTTCGTTCCGGCGCACATCCGCCTATCAGGCATAGACCTTGAGCTCGCTCAGGCTATTGATAATCGAAGCGAACGGTTGAAACGAGCTCTGGAGGCCGTAAAAGACAGATTCGATTACATCATTCTCGACACTCCCCCATCGCTAGGCATCCTGGCGATCAACTCGTTCGTAGCCAGTGACAAGCTTCTGGTCCCGGTTTCCACCGGTTTCTTCGCCCTCACGGGCCTAGTCCAGCTTCAGGAAACCATCGATAGGGTTAGGCAGACGCGGCTGAACTCAGCCTTGGCTATCCTCGGCGTACTATGCACCTTCTCAGATCGCACCAATGTATCCAAAGATGTCGAGAAGCAGCTTCGAGAATACTTTGGCGAACTCGTGTTCAAGACCGTCATACCCAAGAATATCAGCCTGGAAGAAGCTCACTCCAACCACAGCCACGTCTTCGACTACTCCCCCAAGAGCGCAGGAGCCCAAGCCTACAAAGAACTGGTCAAGGAGGTGATCCTGCGATGAAGCAGTCAGGCTTGGCCGACAGCCCATTCTTCACCCTTCCGGCCAAACCTATCCCGGCTGCCCCTTCTGCTGAAACATCCTCGCCAGTACCATCACAGGCGGGTGAGCAGGAGGCGTCTCAGGAGAGGCCGGTAGTCAGGCGGCAGCAAGGCAACCAAGACACCGTGCAATCAAGCAAGCATGCAAGCATGCATGCAATCATGGATGAAAGCATCATTGAATTCATGCGCAGCGCCGTGAAGGCTGTAGGGAAGGAATCGGCCACGTATCGGTTGACGCCCGAGGAGAAAAAGGCACTCCTCGAGCTCACATTTACCTATAAGGTTCAGGGGTATAAAACCAGCGAAAATGAGCTCACCAGGATTGCCGTCAACTTCATTCTCGAAGATCACAAACAGAACGGGCGAAACAGCGTTCTCGAGAAGGTCCTTCAGGCTCTCAGCAAGTAAGCATGGAAGCATACAATCCCGCAAGCAATAATGCATGCTTGTATGCATGACTGCATGCTGCGTTTTCCTCCTTGACAGGCGCGTTTTCAAATTCTATGTTCTTTGTATGGGCTTGAAACAGAGTCCCAGAAATCCGGGTAGTGAGTAGGGGATGTCGTCTGCTAAACCCAGCCCGAAAGGGATGTGTGGCCACCCGCGCCACTGCGACCCAAGCAAAGAGTGAATCAAGCCGAACCGAAAGCTATTTGGTCGCCGCCGCCGGAGGAAAAAGACCGGCCGGGATATGAGGCATGATCGTAGGGCAAGCACCTACCACAAGCAAAACGCCTCGGACTTCCAAGGCGTCGTTTCTAAGTGTATTCGTCAATTTGATTTCTCAGCAAACCAGACACTCTTGCGCGAGAAATTGAAACCAACGAATTTTGCGCTAGCAAAATTAATATACATTCCGGGCTAGTGTGCTGTCAAGTGGCAAACCTGCGCCGCTTCTTTTTGGCCCCGCATAGGTGTGTCTTGACTTACCCCTTGTGTTTTGCTAGCCTGTTCTAACGCCTTTGAGCCCGTGCGCCGAGCCGCAGCGGGGAAATGACGACTTTACGCTTATGCCAGACTTGTGGAACAACACAAACCTACCCAAGGTCGAGAGGCTCAAGCTCACGGCCAGGGTGTCCCTAGAAGCCTATGATCTCGTCTCAGAGCTACAGCGCCAGCATCGCCGAAAGACCGGGAGGGCCTTACCTTTATGGAAGGTCGTCGATGCGGCAATTAGGGCTTATGCACGAAGCAACCGAACCGGAGTCTAACCTTCGCCGTCCTGGCTTCGCCACGATCGACGATATGCTCGATCTGGCGAGGGAGCTCGTGGATGGGCTGAATCAAATGGGCGAACGAAGACATCCGTTAGACATTAGAAGGGGGGTGAGAAACATGGTTGAAAGAGAAGAGAAAAAGAGCGAAATGCTCAAAGCTTCAGGCAAGACCTTCTTCTTCGACCTCAAGGAGACGCGGGAAAAGAAGCCGTATTTGGTCATTACCGAGAGTCGCTTGAAAGGCGAGGGAGAGAAGCCTGAGCGTAGCAGCATCATGATCTTCCAGGAGAACCTGGGAGAGTTTGCCGAGATCGTTGGCAAGCTAGCCAAGAGAATGGCTCCGAGCAAGTGATTCGCTCGTCCGAGCGGTGTAGTCCTTGGTCTACCGGGAGTTATCTTGTTCGTCAGGTTGTTCGCAACCTTGTTCGGTCGATCCGTACAACTTCTCTCAAGCCTTCAGGCATCGAGCCGTCGGCTTGAGCCGGGAGTCCGACTTGACTCGGGGAGGCCGTGTCCATCAAACTGTTTCTCGCTGGTAGTGAGGCTCAAAACAGATTGATTCGGCCAGACCCCCCGCTCGTCAAGTCGGGCGTGTCGGTGTCGTCACCTGGGACTACACAGGTGACCGACCCCGACTGCCCCTCCCTGGCGGCTTTTTCAGATTCGCTCCGCTCATCTGGAGCCGCCCCGCTCGGCCTTTCGTCGCTTCGCGACCAAAGGCCTCCCGGCCGGTCGTGGCAGTCGGCGTCTTTGACGCCGACACGCTTGCGCACGGGACATTTCCCGGTCCCTTTGTCCCGTGCGCGGCGAATATCCCGCGGGTATTTCATTTCGACGGATATTTTGCTATGCTGGCTCAACGCCATGGAAAGGGGGGAACAGAGGCCACAGGAGGAATTGGCGAGACCGGCCGCAGTCTTAGCCCAGCGCTTCATACAGCGCTGGGATGTGCGTTCTGAGCAGCTTGAGGATGGGCGCTACGTTTGTATCCGCGAGCCGCTGACCGTCAATCATCTTTACAGTCATTTGCGTGGGGAAATCACGTTGGGGACGTACGTGCTAAATCAGGAGAGCAAGGTGCGCTTCGTCGTTCTGGATCATGACGGTGAGGACGGCTGGGGCTATCTGCTCAAATGCGGTAGCAGGATCGCCCAGGACGGGATCCCGGCCTACCTGGAGAAGAGCAGGCGAGGAGGGCACGTCTGGATTTTCTTCGATGAGCCCATCGCTGGATTGAAGGCGAGGGGTTTCGCACAGGCCATGGTCCAGAAGCATCGTTTCGAGCAATTCGAAATATACCCAAAGCAAGATGATGCAGGGCAAGGACTGGGGTCGCTGATCCGGCTGCCGTTTGGAGTACATCGCCTGACCGGTCGCCGCTATGGCTTCTTTGCCAGCGAAGGTGAGCCGCTTGGCAAAACACTGCGGGAGCAGATGGACGCCCTACAGAACCCCCAGTTCATATCAGAACCCTTTCTCAAGAAGTACACGAATATTTCATCGCCCCGGGAGCAAAAGGCTCGCCCCAGGCGCCTCAGTAAGCCTACAGACTACCTCTCAGAGAAGTTGAAGTCTCGGATGACCGTGTTGGAATTTGTCGGGAGGTATGTAGACCTAAGTCCTAACAAAAGTGGAGCCATAGGCCGATGTCCGTTCCACGATGACCAGCATCCAAGTTTCGGTGTGAATGAAGAGGGGAACTACTGGCACTGCTTTGCCGGGTGCGGCGGAGGCAGCATCATCGACTTCTGGGCCCTATGGCGCAAGAAGAACGGGCTGGATCCTAGCTTCGTTGCAACAGTCTCTGACCTGGCAGAAATGCTCTTTTGAGCCAAGTCCTTTCATACTCACTTGACTTTCGAGTCCCGCAAGAGCAAAATACTCCGACGGCCGGGCCGAAGTTGCGCCAGGGCAGTCGCAACAATCATGTCACTTGAACGGGGGGAGTACAAAGCTCGGTTCGAATATCTCACTCAAAAGGCCAAGGAGATTACTCTGCAAGACGGGAACCACGTCCCCGTGCTGATCGTGGAAGGCAGCCGGGGGCTCGCCATCAGCCAGATGCGGGAGGTCCCCGACACCCACGGCGAGCGGCTGGATTTGATGCGTTCCCTAGGTCAGGCTGCAGCCATGAGCGGAAAGTTTGGCCAACTACGCCAGGTCTTCTTCATCTCCGAAGGCTGGATGAGCGTGGCGAGCCAGGAGAAGCCCCCTAACATGCGGCCGTCCCAGGATCCCAATCGGAAAGAAGTCCTGATCGTGTCGGGCTTGGAGCTGAAACGCCAGCAAAAATATCTGAGGATCTTCGAGATGGTTCGAAATCCGTCTCAGCGGGTCGTGGATCTGGCTGAGCTATCTCCCCCTCACGATAAAGATGGCAGAATCGAGATTCCGCTGCTGGATGCGTTTGCCCAGGGTTTTCGACTGGCATTTCAAGCGCAGGTCAGCTAGGCTTGGCCCTCGATTTCTAGGGTAGCGGTTCCAAGGAGAAGTTGGAGAAGGATGGACAGTATCCGACGCATCCGCAAACAGGAACCAGAGCGACTCCGCCGGATTCGTACCCAGTCAGTGAAAAGGAATCATACTTCGCTCCATCAATCCTCGCCGTGAAGTTGTTGCCAGAGGCCTCCAGTTCCATGACGAAATCGGAAATGATATTCGCTTTCATCACATCAGTAATCTGGTTGAGCGAACCAAAACTAGGACTCAGACTGTCGGTGTATCCCCAATAAAAACGGGAAGCACTATTCATAAAGTACATCAGATTCTGGTCACGATCAGCCCGATACCTGACAACCACGCCTAGATCGCCTTGACAGGCGGAAAGAACGCCGGGCGAATGGACTTTTACGCTCAGTCGATAATTGGTGAGGGTTGGATCATCAAGAATTAGCGCACCTGTTACAGGATCCTTATCAGTGATCGTGATTGTTGCGCCAGTGCCGGTGGTCAACCATTTGCCAGAATACACATACCAGGGGGGATTAATACCGTTCGAAAAGTCATCCGTAAAGGGCAGAGGAATGCTGGGTTTGGGGGTATTGGTGGGGTAGGGTATATTGGTTGGGAAGGGCGTGGAGCTCGGTTGCGGACTAGAGGTGACGGTGGCCGTAGCAGTATCTGCAACGGCTGACGGGGCAATTGTGGGGGCTTCCTGAGTGCTTGGGGATGGAAAGGCAACCGGTATGGGCGCCTGCCCCTGTCCTTGGCGCATTCCAATATAGTAGGCCGCACCGCCCACCCCCGCGATGACGGCGAGTACCCCCAGACCGACAAGAATCCAAGTCCGCCGATCCGGGCCATCGTGCCCATTCCGGTCCGGATCTGGTATTTTCGGGGGCTCCAGCCGGACGATCTGCGCTTGCACGACCTGAGGCTTGGCGGTTATCTGCTTTTCGTCATACAGGACTAGGGCCATCATTTCAGGGTCTGGCACCGGTTCTTCTGGGGGTTTCGATGGCGCCCGTTCCGCAGTCTCTTTAGGAGTTTCTTTTCCAACCTGGACAATCCCGCCTGCGAGAGGCACACCATACAGTGGCCATTCCTCAAGGTTGCCGTATTCGTTCTCTATGAGTGCCATAAATTCGCCGCAGAAGACCTGGCTCAGCAGCCGCGTGCGCACGGTCCAGTGCATGGACTTGCTGAAGCCTAGCTTCCGGTAGACGATACTCATCAACTGGGTGACGCGGTCCTCCCCGTACCGTACCTTGTCCGCAATCCTTCTGTAGGACCATCCGCGGCACTTCCAGTAAAGAACTGTGGCTTCCTTACGCGTGAGGGACTTTAGACGCTCTTCGGTGGAGGGATTGAGCATATTCAGCTCCCTACGGCTGGTTAGAGGCCCGCTTGAGGAAGAGAAATGCGACAATGGGCGTGGAGGTGAAACATGAAGATCAGCATCCGTTCAGACGCACGAAACGCTTTCGCAGTTGGTTTATGCATTGCCGGAACGACGCTAGGCGGGAGATGGCGGCGAACCACCGCCAGGCAAATCCCCCGGCTGAATAGCCCAGCACCGGCCCCGAATAAGCCGCAATCTCGAAAGGAGCAGACATGAACAATCCAGACCTATTCGGCAATCTCAACTTCCGCCTGCGGACCCGCAGGGTCCCGGCGCGCCTTTGGACCCTCGGCGCTGCCTTCGTGATCTTCAGCCTGCTTTGGCTAATCGTACCCCAAAGTGGCCTGTACTGGCTGCTTCTTCCAGGCATTCTCTGCCTGACCTGGGCATCCAGTTATGGATGGCGGCCAGCAGTTGCCGCCTCGATTCAACTGCTGCATTGGCTTCTGAATCTCTAGGAGAGAAAAATGAACACATCGATCGCAAGACCACCTGTCAAGCAGTCCCTAGCCCAGCGTGACGTGCCCCACCCGTCTTACGCGGCCGGGCGACTAGTCGCATTGGGAACGGCGCACTATTGGCCGTTTCAAGTACTGGGACGAGCGCCCATGGTCGCGGAGCCAGTGAGGCTGGGTGACTGGCTCCTGATACCTGCTCAACAGGACTCGACTGCCATCCCGCCGCGTGCAATGAACAGAATACATGCCATATTCGCGGCTGGCATCCGGCCCCAGGGTTTCGTCGTGGTGCACGAAGCGCCCATGCTTTTGAAGGCGCCTGCGGCAGCGCAACCCCAACCGAGACCACTGGCAGTGAATATCTCCGTGCCCGACTCCACACCCGATTTTGCGGCCGCATTGGGGACGGGGTTATCGGCGCTGGCCTCCATCATTTTCCCAATGATGATGTTCGCCGCGGTGGCTATCGTCGATCCAATCCTAGTGACAGTCACTGAGGATGGCTATTGGGTCGAGATCGACCGCTGGGATACGGAGTAGCCATGAGAAGGAGACGAGGCATGGGTATTCTCCTGGACGCCTTCGAATACATGTTCGCGGGAGGCTGCTTGCTGGCCATGAACTTCGTCTTCATGTTCCTGTTCGGCCTCCTGCGAAACCTCCCGGCCCTCCTGCGGGCCGGGAGGGAGGTTCTCCGGGAAACACTGATAATGACATATCGGTTGTACAGACCCGTCATCACCCACGCCCAGGCTGTGACGCACAGGCTCCTGGGCATTGACATCGGCAGGTCACCCATGCGGGTGATCGCCACAGCGTTACTTTCCCTGCTCATCATGTTGGGATTTGACCTGGTTCTTCGATGGCGGGTCTCCGTTTTCTGGAGCGTCTTGGCCGTCCTGCATGGTTCCGCGGTGGGACTCATCTGGGACGGGTTGGAGCAGGCCGATGGCCTGAGAACGGGAGAAGACCTGCAATGACACAACTGACACAATGGTTGCTCCGGGACGACACCATACGGCTGCCGGGCGAACGAACGACGCATACATATGTAATCGGACAGCCGGGAACCGGAAAGTCACGAGCGCTTGAGTCCTGGATCATGCAGGACATCTCAGCGGGACACGGCGTGGGGGTCGTTGACCCCCACGGCGATCTGTTTCACAACCTGCTGGTACGGCTTTCCTTCAAGAGCGAGGTCTGGGAGCGGATTGTGCTCATCGATCCGTGCAACAAGCACTGGGTGACAACGTTCAATCCCTTGGACGCGGTTTCCGCGTATTCGCCGGAACGTCTATCGCTGTTCCTAACCGACATCATCGCCAAGATCTGGAAGCTCGATCTGGCAAGCGCTCCACGCACCACATGGCTGCTGAGCAATACGTTCCTGGCGCTTTCCGACCTGGGTCTCACGTTGCTGCATTTGCCCAAGTTCTTGCTGGACCGAGACTACCGGGAGGGTCTCATGCCACGCCTCACAAACCCTAGCGCCTTGACGTTCTTCGAGTACGAGTATCCGAAGAGTGTGGCGGCCGTCCATCAATGGACATCGCCGGTGCTGAACAAGTTGGGCAACTTCATCTTCGATCCCGATGTCAGCCTGCTTCTGGCCGGGAGACCGCGAATTCGATTCCGGCAGATCATGGATCGGGAATTGGTGCTGCTGGTGAACCTGCCGAAGGGAACGCTAGGGGAGGGCGTGAGTGCATTGATGGGCGCCTTCATCGTTGCCCACATCCAAAAGGCGGCGCTCGGCAGAGAGAACTCTCACCGCCGACCGCCGTTCTACCTTTACCTCGACGAGTTCCAGAACTATACAGCGGACAACATCCGCGACATCCTGTCCGAGTCGCGGAAGTACTCTTTGTCCATGATCCTGGTCAACCAGTACCTTGAGCAGCTGACGCCGGAGATCCGAAGCGCACTGCTCAACACGGCCGGATCGATCGCCTGTTTCAGGACCGGATACCAGGATGGTTATGAGTTGGCAAAGGAGATCTTCCCGTCGCAGCATCCAAACGGATCCGGTAACCACTTGGGGCCACCGCTGTTTTCGGCCCAATGGCCTCGCTTTGGAAACGAGCAACAGTCTGCCGAGTGGGATCAACTTGCCCGGTCTATTTCGGGCCTGCGCTTCAGGGAGTTCTGGCACAAGCAGCGAGGCGCTTATTACCCGACGAAACAAAGGACTCTCGATATGCCATTGCCCACGGTCACGGATGAGATCAGGCACAACGTCTGGTCTTTGGTGGCAACCTCGGCCAGGCTGTACAGCCGGTCCAAGGAGACCGTGAAGCAGGAGGTCGCGGCATACCACATCGGCACTCAAGGCCTAAATGGAACTGGAGACCAGGCTCCATCCGCAGGCACGGGTGAAGACATCCCGTTCTGGGGTGTATAGTGAAATGTGAAGCAAATAACATGACCACCACAATCTTTCCCCCACCCGCAGTTTATCGAGGAACTCGTCTTGTCGGCCTACGCTTTCAGGAAAGAGATGCGCGGATCCTTGATGTGATCTACGAGTATGGAGGGGTCGTCGCAAAGCGCCAGCTCAAGCAGGTGTTCTGGCCGGACAAATCCGATCGGGCCATGGAAAAACGTCTTTCGAAGTTGCTTGGAGGCGGGTACATCGATTGGCCCAAGAGAGACGATTGGAGATCACACCCAATTCCAGAGCCAATTTGCTGGCTCGGATGGAAAGGCGTACTGCTCCTAGGAGAAAGGCGGGCCCTGCAGGTGGAAGCAGTCAGCAAGGCAAACGAGAATCAGATCAGGAGACTGGATAGTCAGTTGCGAAAGCAGGGATTTCGCTGGATGAGAGAGCCCCGCTGGATCCAGCTGGAACACGACCTGGCCGTCGTGGATTTCAGGCTTGTCTTGGAGAACTCACTGAAGAATCGACCACATCTGAAGTTGTCTGAGTGGCTCAACGAGGGCGTTTTTCGTTCTGAAATGGATATCATGGAATATGAGGTCGAGGGTCATAGCGGCGCACCCAGAAAAATGAGAAGGGGAGTATGCCCGGATGCCTTCTTCGTGATCGATGACGATCAAAGGAAGCGAGGCGGACAGCCATATCGGGCGAGATTCTTGCTCGAGTTGGATAACGCCACACATGACAATCCGAGCTTCGGTTTAGAAAAGGCCCTACCGGGCGCAGCCTACATCAATAGTACCGCCTACAAGGAGCGCTTCGGGCACAACTCGGGAAGATGGCTCATCGTCACCACCGCGGGCCAGCGAAGACTGGAGAATCTGGTAGCGCAGACGGAAGCGAAACTAGGCCAACATTCTGAGCTCTTCTTCTTCACGACTTTCGACCAGCTCAAAGCCGGTGACCTTATCGGAGACGAGATATGGATCCAGGGTGGCTCGAGGAAGCCCTGCTCGTTGAAACTTTAGCTGACAACTGAGTTCCGGCTCTTCCAGGACAGAGGGTGGCTTTTCTATATAGTCCATCGTATGCTAATCTATATACATGGTATCCCTCAGGACATTCCTGGGACACCGGTCGGATGACCTCGTTCTAGGGAGAACCGGCAAATACTCCTTTTTTCCTAAATTCCGTGTATCGGCAAAGAGCCGTCAGTACCATACTTACGTGGTGGGGCTCACCGGTCGCGGAAAAAGCAAATTCCTGCAGAATTGTCTGCTCCAGGATATTATGGCGGGACGAGGTTGTGCCGTGATCGATCCCCATGGGGACCTGGCGAAAGACATCATGGGTTCACTCGTGGCCAGGGGTTTCTTTGAGGATGGCGCTGCATTCGACCGGATCATCTATGTGGCCCCGCGGCGGCGAGATTACGCCATTCCTTTCAATGTACTGGCGCGACCGGATGCCGAAACAGAGACTTATGAAATAGCCCAACGGGTGATCTCCGCCTTCATGCGGGCCTGGTCCAGGACTCTCTTAGAACCCCCGCGTTTCCAGCAGATCATGCGTGCCTCCCTGGCGGTTCTGATTGAGACCGAAGAGACACTATGCAGCCTATACCGGCTCTTGACCGATGATGAGTTTCGAGAGGAGAAGTTGGCTTCGATTCCGGACCCCAAGGTTGCTGCTGACTGCCTGACCTTTTTTCGCAACGAGTTTGACAAATGGGGGAGAGATCGGCCGCAGATGATCGGCAGCACCACGAATAAGATAAGCGCACTAACCGATAACCCCAGTATTTTCTACATGCTCTCCCAGAAGGAGAACCATTTGAATATTCGCACCATTATGGACGAAGGGAAGATCCTCTTGGTCGATTTGGGGGATTGCGACGACGAGACCAAGCGACTACTGGGGACGCTGATCGTAACCGGATTCGAGCAGGCGGCCCTTTCGAGGTCCCGAACGGCGGTGGAGGAACGCAGAGCTTACTATCTCTATATAGATGAATTTCAGGATTTTGCCTGCCACCCGGGAGCTGCCGAGACTTTTAGTCAGATGCTCTCTCAGGTCAGGAAATATGGTCTTCATCTAATACTTGCCAATCAAAGCATTGCGCAACTCAGCAGCGAACTCCAAACAGCTCTTGGGAATGCACAGACAATTGTTGCATTCAGGATTTCAAGAGCGGATGCCGAGGCTCTGGCGCGCGTCTTAGGGCACGTGGACAGCCAGGAGATCAAACGCGAGTCTCAAACACCCACGCAGCATCCGATTTTCTCGCCTTTGCCCGAGCAATGGGAGTCATTCGTCCAGTTCCTGGCAAGACAGGCGGTTCGTCAGTGCACGGTAAAGACGGCAGATGATAGACTGGCAACCATCTGGAGCGAACTGGTTGTGGAGGGGAACCACCCCGCCAAGGACTCGGAACAAACAATTCTTTCATGCGTTAGGCAGCATGGATATTCTCTTGAGATCATCTCTCAAGGGCTCTTTCAACCCGTCAACATACTTGCCGGTAATGAAACTGACCGCCCCGGACAAGTATTCGGATATTAGGGCCCCCTTTTTTTTCTTTATCACCCAACAAACAGACCAGGGTTTAAGCATTTCCGGATGGGGTAGAGGACTTCATGTTATCGGATACTTACCACGCCGAGGCATCATTCAATTAAGAGCGGTGTGTGTCGCACAACCTTGATTTTGCGAACCAGGGGGCCCCGCACGGGCCTGGTCTGAAAGACTCTGGATCACTTTACTAGAGGTTCGAATCCTCTGCCCCCAGCCTAGCATATACCGCCTCGAAAGCGGTATTTTGCTTTATCTGAGCCATTTATGGGGGGACAGAAAACAGACGGACTTCAATCCCCGGTGCAATTGAATGTAATTGAGTGCAACTCAGCCAAGCTTCTTGCGCTTGAAGACGGCGAAGTACACGCTCGTAGTATTATCGGGCCCGCCCCGTGCAAACTGCACCTGGCCGTCCGGGCCAGCAATCACAGGTTCCATGTGCATCAATTCGCAAACCATCGCTTCCAAGGCCATTCAATACCGGGTCCATAGTCTGCGGTGCATGCCGTGGAGCCTTCCAGTTCGGCCAGCGTGTCTTGATGTACTCATCGGCTCCCGCATTTTCAATCTGGGCCTCGACAAACCTACAGAGGTACTCCCAATTCTCCCGTTCTGCCATCGGCTTCCTCCTCTGACTTCGGCCATACATCCTGCGACTTCGAGAGTATAACGGAAATCGGTGTCAGAATCTCGTGCGTGATGCTCGTCGCGGGACCCTGCATATCCGTTGTTGAATGAGCATAGATGCTCAGGGTGATACTCGGATTTGCATGGCTTAGTATCTCTGATACCAGCAAGGCCGAAACGCCGTGACTGAGCATCAAACGCGGCTTGCGTCGCCTCTCCCTCCGGTGCAAGTCGGGTGCAATCGCGGTCACGCGCTATCGAAGCCGTACACACCTTAGACAGATTCCCCTGTAGAATTGCCCTCAGGCACCCTCCATGGAACAGTTCCTGAGTACCGAGACCCTGATAATCGGCCTCCTCCTGGTCGTATCGCTCGTGGCCATGGCAGTGCGCCGGTTCCGCGTGCCGTATACCGTGGCACTCGTGGTGGCCGGGCTGCTGATAACGTCTCGGAGCCCTGCGGACGTGAACCTCACGCCGGAACTGATCCTGGCACTGTTCGTACCCCCGTTGGTTTTCGAAGCAGCCTTCCATCTCAATATCTCCGATCTTCAGCGGAATCTGCCTGGCATTCTGTTGTTGGCCGTGCCCGGCGTTGTCCTGACAACCCTGATCGTGGGAGGGATTTTGAGCGTCGCCCTGCCACTCGGCATAACCTCAGCCCTCGTCTTCGGAGCCCTAATCGCGGCGACCGACCCCCTCGCCGTCGTATCCTTGTTTCGAAAGCTCGGCGTGCCCAAGAGGTTGGCGGTCTTGATCGAAGGGGAGAGCCTCTTCAATGATGGCACGGCTATCGTCGTCTTCAATCTGATGCTGGCGATTGCCCTGACAAGTCGGGTTGACCTGGTCGCCAGTCTTTTGGACTTCATTCGGGTCGCAGCCGGAGGCATCCTCGTCGGATTGGCCCTCGGATGGGTCATCGCCCGCCTGATCGAACGCATCGACGACTATCTCATCGAGACGACCCTGACAACCGTGCTGGCGTTCGGAGCCTACCTGGCTGCCGAAAGGCTCCACCTCAGTGGTGTTCTCGCAGTCGTGGCGGCTGGTTTGATTAACGGCAACATTGGCCCGCGGGGCATGAGCCCCACAACGCGAATCGTGCTCTTCAATTTCTGGGAGTACGTTGCCTTCCTTGCGAACTCGCTGGTGTTTCTCTTGATCGGGTTGAAGGTGAATATCCCCACATTGGTCCAGGCGTGGCAGCATATCCTGTGGGCAATTCTCGCTGTCTTCGTGGCACGCCTGGTCATAGTCTACGGCTTGAGTTGGATATCAAACCGCGTCGCCGAACCCATCTCCGCGAACTGGCAGCACGTGCTTAGCTGGGGAGGCCTGCGGGGGGCGATCTGCCTGGCACTCGTCCTCAGTCTGCCACCATCATTCGGCACCGATCGGGAACTGCTGCAGGTCATGACGCTCGGCGTCGTGCTCTTTACCTTGCTCGTCCAGGGCACGACAATGTCCCCGCTTGTCCGCCGGCTGAAGATTGTCTCCCGCAGCGATGCGCAGGTGCAGTACGAGATGGCACATGCACGTCTGGCCTCACTGCGAGCCGCCGACACACGCCTTGATCAGATGCACAGCGAGGGCATGATCTCCTCCCATGCCTGGGAAAGGCTCAAGCCTTTCGTCACACAGCGAGCCGCCGCCCTGGCTGAGACTGCGCGTTCCACGATGCGGGCTGATCCGGCACTCGAGGCCGAGGAGCTGGACACCGGCTGGCGGGAACTCCTACGCGCGCAGAGGAGCTCGTTCCTGAGCTTGCGCCGCGATGGCGTGATCTCCGAGGACGCCTTCGACACACTAACTACGGAAATCGATGCCCAACTAGCGGAGGGGACGGTTCCATTGCCAGGGGCCAACGAAACCGGCCCAGAGTTCCTCGAGGTGACCGTCCCGCCCAGTGCACGAGCCGCCGGAAAAGCCATCTCTGAACTCAGGCTACCGCGCTCAGCGGTGCTGGTGTCAATCTTGCGCGGCGACGAGGTCATCATCCCTCGCGGCGACACCCGTCTGCGGCCTGGTGATGTTGTGACAACCCTATGTGAGAGCAAGTCTACACACGCCATTCGAGAGTTCCTCGAGTCGACGGTTGTTTCACGAAGAAAACGGGCTTGACGATACAGTCGCCTCTCCTGTTTTGCGTCCAATTCAGGTGCAACCCGGGTGCAACCACAGAGACACGCTGTGGAAGCCGTGGACGCCTTGGACAGATTTACCCGTAGAAACGCTACGGCATACCCGCTTCTTCACGCTGTGGACGTTATACACAACTCTTCGCGGAACTCTGGATCAGTTGATAGAGGCTCAAATACTCTGGCGAGTACGATCCCCTAACGGGGACTTTGTCCTTTTCCCCCAGCCATAACTTGGATCGCCGACAGGCGGTGTGTTGCATTCCACGATCACAGCAGAGGCACTACGAGTAATGACCGTCGCTAACGCAAAGGATCCATTCCGACTTCACAAGCGTTCCACTTCTCGAATGCTGTTTTTCACCAGTCGTCTTTCAAGCGAATTTGGAAAGGGGGGCATTGTAGGACTTTATCATCCACTTCATTCACCTGATTCATTTGGATCGTGCGATTGGGTCGGAGGGTATGTTGTGCCTGCTCAAGCAATTCGGGCCGGATCACAACCAAGGCAAGGCGAAATTGAGCCGTTCTGATCACCTCCAAAGCACTGACCCAACCCAAAGACAAATTTAACTCCAGGGGGCCTAACTCGTCAATCACCAGCAGGTCGCATGGAACGCTGGATTGCAGCATCTGATTGCCCCATTCCAATGTATTCCGATCAAAAAACCACTCACCAAGAGCCAGGTCTGTTTCTGTTTGTGGGTGGGCAGCCGCCAACAAACGTTTTTCACCAGATCGGATGTCCTCAGCCAAGATAGAATTTTTGATCCCACCCCGGAATACGGCCGGCGATAAGAGACCAGCCGCGTCCCAACCAGACAGGCGAGCTGTCTGTAGCAGCGCACGGCAAAATGTGGTTTTTCCACTGCCACGCCAACCTGTGACAATCCAGAGATTCACATCCATAGCACGAGGCTTTGGCCTTCCACCGGAATTATTTTCACCGGAACGCGGTAGATTCTGGATAGATTCTCACCGCTGGTAACCTCGGTCGTTGGACCTGAGATAAGGACACGTCCTTTTTCCATGAGAACGGCTTCATCACTCACCGCCAGGGCAAGGTCTGGCTCATGGGTGGTCATCAGAATGGTCGTACCGCGTTTCTGTAACCTTCTTAGAATTTGGACCAGGCGATATTTGTTTCTTAGATCGAGATGTGAGGTTGGCTCGTCTAAAAGCAGCAATTTGGGCTCTTGAGCCAAAGCCCGGGCTGCCAGAACCAGCTGCCGTTCTCCACCACTTAATGCCAGCATGGAATGATCGAATAAGTTGGCAACCCCCACCTTTTCCAGCGCGTCGTAGGCAATCTTCTCATCCGCTTGAGACGGCATACCCAGAGGGGGCAGGTAAGGAGCGCGGCCCAGGAGTACATACTCCAGAACCGTGTATTCGAAAGGAATGTGCTCACTTTGAGGGATCAGGGCAATCTGCTGACCTAATACTCGCCGGCTGAACCTTTCGATCGGTTTCCCCGAAAGGTTGATCACCCCCGCCCAGGGTTTCAACCAACCCAAGGCCAAATAGAGCAAGGTGGTTTTCCCGGCGCCATTGGGACCAAGGATCGCCGTAATGCAGCCTTCTTTCAACGTAAGATCCAATCCATCGAGCACGGGGATGGTTTTTCGGTTGTACCCAAACTGAACCTGGCGGAACGATAATAAGGATGTGTTCAGCGTTCCACCTTCACCCCGTGCGATACCATCAGGATGATAAAAATGGCTGCGCCAAGCAGGGAAGTTAGAATTCCTAGTGGAATTTCACCCGCCAGCAAAGTGCGCGACAGATCATCGCACAGGATGGTAAATATCCCACCCAATAACATGGATGCAGGAAGCGTGTAGCGTGTGTCGGATCCAAAAAGGCGGCGGGCAATATGCGGCATGATCAGACCAACCCAGCCAACCATACCAGCAACGGAAATCACGGCGGCCGCGGGAAGAACGGCTGCGGTTAATAATAGCAACCGTTCCCGCTTTGGCGCTGCTCCCATCGAAAAAGCCGTCTCTTCGTTCAATGCGAGCAGATTGAGCCGCCATCGAAACAAGAACAGGATTACCAGACCGATCAACGTGGTGGGGAGAATCGAGAGAAATTGCGCCCAGGTGATACTGGAAAGCCCACCCAGCAGCCAAAACGTGATCTCCTGCAGCTGGCTCAAGGGATCCGCCATATATTTGAGAACACCCAATCCAGCCGAAAACAGAGCCGAAACAGCGATCCCTGCCAGCACCAACCGCAATACCCAGCCACCATAGCGGATGCGCCGTGCCAGAAAGTAGGAAAACCCCAACCCGCTAAAAGCAAAAACAACCCCCAGCCCTTGGATCGTGGCCGCTGAGCCGCCCAAGAAAACGATACACAGCGCAGCCCCAAAGGCTGCGCCCTGAGATACGCCCAGAAACCCAGGTTCGACCAGGGGATTGCCAAACAGCATTTGGAAGACTGTTCCAGAAGCCGAAAGTGAGATTCCGACGAGTAGCGCGGTCAGCAGGCGCGGCAGGCGCAAATTAAAAACCAACAATCTGGCTAGCTGATCTTGGCCCAACTGCTGCCACGATATCAAACCAATCGTAGGGTATCGCCCCCAGAGCAGGGATACAAAGAATAGAGCAATCAGCCCCAACCCCAGCCAAAGGAAACTTCTTTGGCGCACATGGTTGCGTGTGGTCGTGTTTTGTAGTGCCGCAGAGATTACAACCGAATTCAAGGTAAGTCACCTTTAAAAGTGGGGCGAATGTTCTTCTCAAAGAATTGAGTGTCCAACCCGTATAGAGTCTGGTAAAAGTGTTGTGCTTCCTGCACAATGTCTAATTGGGTAAAGCGGTCCGGGTGTAGGCGAGTTGCTAACCAGCAGAGGCCCAGAATCCAGCGCGCATCCGGCTGGTCCCAACTGTAGAGGTCTCCCGGAAAGGCATCCAGATGACTTTGCCGAGTCGCGCGTAGGGCCTGCCATTGTGGGTCAGTCTTTAAACCGGCCACGACCTCGGAAGGGTTTTTGTTATAAGAAATGATGAAAATCTGGTCCGCATCCCAGGCAGCAATTTGCTCCAGGGTTACTTTGGTCCAACTATTGGCCGGGTTTGCGGAAGACCAGACTGGTTCGCCACCTGCCAACTGCACGATTTGGGTTTGCATCCAGGCCATTGGCGGCACATTAAAAGCCACTGCGCCGTCTTTGTTGGTATAGTACAACATCAACACTCGTGGTTTGTCGTTGCTTCCGTTCAAGGTAGTTTGAATCTCGGCAACTTTGTTTTGATAGTACGCAGCAACTTGCTGAGCGCGAGCCTCATTTTGGAACACCTGGCCCAGGATAGCCAGGTCGCGATCGAATTGTTCGGGGGTTTCGAAATCCACATACACAACAGGAATTCCTAATGCTTCCAGCGATCTTCCCAATGTCGCTGCTAGATAACTCTTCAGGATTACCAGGTCGGGCTGGGCGGCAGCTATTTGCTCTGCACCGGCGTCTTGCTGCAAGGTGGCTTTCGCTGCATAACTGGGGTCGATGAGTGAAATGAAATTGCTGGTACCCTGTCCGGCGTTCCCCAGTGCAGCGATGCGTGCTGGCGCTTCCGGAAACATATACACCGCATCGACCACCATAATCAACGCCTTGCCCGTGATCACTATTCGTGTGGGTGGGTTGGGAAGCGTTACCTCTCGCCCGAGGGCATCGGTCAGAATTATCGATGGAGAGTTCGTGTCAGTTGGCATCGATGGTTCGCTGGGTGCTGAGGGCAGTTTATTCTGCGGAGCGCATGCGCTGAGAAGGACCAAACTAATCAGTGAAGCAAAGAAAATCTTGTTCATACTCATTCTCCCGATGACGATTCATATCTTGTCCCAGATAGTTCCTTTAGCCATTTCAGGATGCCTTGCACCTGGCAGATGCGAAAAGAAACAACCCTGCGTTCAAACTCAACGCTATCATTGAGTTGTTTTCCCAAAGAAACAAGCCATCCTTGGCAGATAATTTCTTGTTGGGCCAAAAGTGCTTTCACCACGCCAGGGCTGACGTCCTGCCAAAAAAACAATCTGGCCAGGAAATCCTGACGGAAATCACGTGCAGCCGATACGGGTGTCTTCATCCAATCGAGAAAAGCCTGCTCTCCCGCGGTAGTAATGCAATATTCTTTGCGAGGTGGGGAGGATTCCCCCGGGATCAATAATGAATCGAAGTGCCCCATCTGTTCCAATCTATCTAAAGCAGCATATAAAGGCCCCGGTTTTAGCCGCCAGATCAGGCTAATTCCATTGGGTTCATTCCAACGTTGCAGGAGTTCGTAACCATGAATCGGCTGGCGGCGAACAAGGCCGAGGAGGACATATTCCATGCGAAGGGGAAGGGCTGAGCGCGGGGACATAGATATTCACTTTGATCAAGGGCTATTCATTTAATGAATAGCCGTATTCTATTTTATTGTGCAGTTATTGTCAATTATTCTTCACACCCCCGAACACGAAGAGGGCGACCACCGGGCCCGTGATCCTCCTCGCAAACAACAGCATCCGCGAGGGGAGGATCAGATCTGGAAGCCACCCCGGACTGCCTATGAGCCCGCGCGCGCCAGTCACGTACCGCAGCAGCAGGTGCTGGACCATGTGCGCACTGAAAAGGTACCCGTCCCCGAGTTCGTCCAGCGGCGACCTGAGAATGCACAATTTGATGGAGCAGACCAAGGTCGCCTTGGGTCGAGATGCCAGGGTTTTCTGCTTCACTACTATTGACAGCCTGCGGCCCGACTTACCCCTTTCACAACCCATTTGGCATCGCGGGGACAATGAGTACGTAGGACCGCTTGTCGAACTCTGAACCTTGCCATGGCCTGGCAATCATCTGCTATAGTAATAGTAGAGAGGTATTTGCCTCCCGAAGTGCCCTGTGGAAAGAGAGCTTGTGTAGTTCTAGATGACTTGTCCAGGCGAACTGTGCGGGAGGTCGGCAGGCAAGAGGCCTGCCTCTCCACGGAGGCTTTGCATCTCACGAAAGAGAACCCCTGCGCATTCGCGCAGGGGTTTCGATTCGGTATCAAATCAGTTGGCGTCAAGGCCACGATGCATGACGTCTCCGGAGCCCCGCCACCAAATCATGCCAGTCATCTATGGGATGATATGCTCCCTCAAGAGGGGAGTGGATTTCAACCTTCTGATGTCGCACAATCTTCATTTTGCGAACAAAGACTGGCCTCACGAGGACGGAGATCCGTGGGGGCGCGGGAGTGTCGAGCCTAATCTTAGGAGCACCGTATCTCATAGTCCATGAAAACGGCGCGCTTCCTATAGGGCAAAGATCGCCTGGCTGACCAAGAAACCGCTGACTCATCCCCCAATTGTTGAGTGTCAACGGACCTATGGTGGTTTCCCGAGAGGATTTTGACCAGCTTGAAGCCTATCCAGGGTAGGTAATGGTCTAAGATCCCCAAAGCCCTTGACGCGCCGACAGATGCAACCCTCGTCGATCGCTGTCGCTCCACGCATGCTGGTTCCGGTAATGTAATCGTAACCGAGGCGACTGATGTCGCCCCAATCGCCCATATAGTTGGTCAATATGTGAAGGAAAACGGAGACCGCCGCGCCAGCGATAGTAGTCGTAAAACTTATGACTGAGGGTGTCTTGGTATCTAGGCCCTCGACATATCCTTCTTGTGCACGCAACGTTCGCTGAGAGCCCGGCATAGATTCGGCAGCAATCCTCTCGGCGGTTAGAAACTTTTTGCACCAGAGACATGGTTTGTCTGGCCTAAGGATGTCCATTGTCCCCACGGCGTGAGAGATGACCCCCTGGTTAGCCTCTATGCGAACACCGATATTTATCGTAGGGATTAGATACTGGTAGGCAATCTGATTCACTACGGACCGTCCCCAGTGCTCGTCTGTACACAGAAATATGACATCTCGGTCTAGTAACATCGAGGCTGCAGTGGTCAACACTACGCTTCGAGGCGCAGCGCGCACTACTGCTCTTGGATTGATCTTTCTTAGATTAGCGCTAACCGAGTCCACCTTCGTTCCGCGTCCCGACCTCAATCTGAAAGCCGCTGAGCCAAAGGTGCCATACACTCTGGTGATATTCGTACTCTCCAGGTTGTCCGGATCAATTAGAACCAGGTCAAGCACGCCCAATCGGGCAAGTTGTTCGGCTACTGCGGATCCGGTTCCGCCCACCCCAACAATCCCTACTTTCGCGTTGGCAATCGCTAGTTGCCCAAGCGTGCCAAAGGCCTTCACTTGTCGGTCATACATGCCGTGCAAGGACCGTACGTCGCGGGCCCCTGCCTGGAGCCGAGTCCTCTGTACATGGTTCCCAACAATTGTTATTTCGGAGATAGGGATTGGCCCGGACGTTTCGGGAAGCCAGACCCTTCCCGTCACTTCGTCCGGAGTGAGAAGCAGGCTCGCCACTGGAGATTTCACCGGAATGAAATTCCGCAGGGCCTTCGCAATCCGATTCTCGCCATAATCATCCGACGGGGAATACCTTAATCCCTCTGGATGGCTGTGGCAAATCACGGCTCCCAATTGATTGGCCTGACACAGCGCAATCAAACCATTAATAGCCTGTGGGGCCACCTCAAGGTGAAATTCGTTTTGGACTGAGAGCAACGGTTTGGGGATGCCTAGGATTCTGCGGACTAGTATGTCAACACACCCTTGAGTCTCAATGAGCCCTGCCAGGGCAAAAGCGCCGCCCTCGTCCGGCAGATCGGCAAGGACAAGCTTTTTCAGCTCCTCGAAATCTCCGCGCGAGATTCTGAGTCTGAATCGTCCCATGTGCTTGCCTTCTTAGCGGCTTTTGCTAGGCCGCTGTCCACAAATTCCAAGTACATACGCATGCTGCCGCTGCCAGGATTCCACCCCTGAGGATGCCACGAGAACCGGCGCCACCTTCGGCCCAAGTAGGTTTCAACACTGTCCGCGCCCGACGGAATCCGGCCGTCGGTCGTAAGCACGTCTTCCTCGGTCCAAAACATATCAGGATTGCCATTGGGATATGAAACTGGCAATCGCAAGAGTAGAGTGGTGGCTTGCTTGTTGTACGACGGAGGAAGTGGATAGTCGTGAATCATCACGTTCGTGAATCCATCCGCCTCTGCGACCTCTACCCGATATGCCGAGGTTACTAAGGACTCTAATTCCTCGGCCAGTATCCCTGTGGACATGGCCTTATCCGAATGTCCCCGGGGGAACCACACGATAACGCTGGCCATCTTTGATTGGCACAGTCGTTGTGATCTGCACATCATCCACGGGCAATTGCCCCTCCGGGTCCGGCGACTTGTTGATCAGCCAGACCTCATACTCATTCGGAGCTCCGACTGCGTCCTTGAAATCTTGGGGCGCAAGTTCGGATTTCTCGAAGTGGTACGGCCTTTGGTTGATGACAATGGTGATTTTCTTGGTCATGACATTTCTCCTTGAAACATGCTTACGATATGATGCCCTATCTTGGGTGGCAAATTGATTCTCGAGCCACGAGTGCTCACGCGTGAACTCCTGACTATTCATACCGGGTAAACCGCTTGTTTTGCCAGCGTCCAGAAATGGCAAAAAGCTCCGAATTGTCGGTATTAGTTAGATAGACGGCTCCACTCGCACACTATTTGGCCCGCTGATTCGGCGTTAGAATTCGCGGCAGCGAGGAAGGAGCGATACGGATTCCAATCCAATGCCTAGGCAAGATTTCAATCCAATGCATAGGCAAGACCGTTAGTGAGGAGTTCGACACTGAACCAAGAGAAGCTGGAGCTCTTGCACAACGCTCCTTGGGGAATAATCTACCCGAAACTGGTCTCGCACGCTGAGTGGGAAATCGACAAGTACAGCTGGCGTGCGGGTTCGCTGCCGAAAGGACATACTGCGGAATCTATAGTCCAAGAGGCAATTCAAAAGACTCTAAGTGAGGACAGAAATTGGGATCCGGAAAGAGGAGAATTGCTGCCTTGGCTGAAATGGGTGATTAGAGGCGAAATTGACCATCTTTATCACTCAGCTTCTCATCCGGAGGAGTATTACATTCTAGAAGCAGATAGCTTTGAAGACAATCCGCCTGCGTTTGAGAAGCTCGAATATGACGCCAACAGGCAGTTGCCAGATGGCCACGAGGCGAAATCGGCTGAGGAAAGAACCGTACTAGCCGAAACAACCAGACGAAAACTCGATTCGCTGTTAGAAGCTTGTGACGGGAGACCCGAGCTGGAGGAGGTGGTCGAAGCCCTAATTGGCAATAAATGCTCTCCAGAGGCAAAATCCTTGGCGGAGTACTTTGGCAGGCCTGTGGAAGAAATCTATCAAAGGCTACGGGCGCTGCGCCGCAGAGCGGCAAAAATAGGAACAGAATGGACGAAACATGGACAAGAATAAGCCTCAAAGAGGCGATGAAGACATCGCGAGGGAGTTCGATAGTCTATTTGACAACATACCGGAGCCAGACACAACCGAAGAAATCGAGGCCTATTTGCTGGATGCCGCCTATGATTATGAAGCCTTGCAGGCCAATGGCTTGCATTTCGTGAACAATTTGCTGGAAGACAATTGGCGCTTTGTGAGTTCGGCAGAAATCGACGAAGCGGCAGCACAAATTAATCGGACGCCCCTGCGAAAGCAATGGGATCGATACCGACTGGTGGACACAATTCGAAAAGTATCCGAGGCTCTTTCTGCCGCCGGAGAAACGCCCGTGCTGGCCTTCCGAAACCAGGCAGAGCTCACCGATGCGGACTTGGCTTCGGTGCTTCAGGAACTTGAGTACAAAGCAAATCTGAAGGGAATTCAGATAGACATAGATTAACTCAAAGATGAGTCACGCAGAGATAACTGCCAGCATAGTCCTTGACAAACTGAGGATCAACAAGCCGGATGATCTTTTATATTTGAAGCAAATTGTTCACGCGCGGGGCGCGATCTATCGCGAGTGGCCCCTAGAGGGGGCCGAGGCACGTTTAATGCTGGGGCACGGAAAGCCGATAGTCACCGTGTCCTCATCCCCATCAATCAACTCTGAGCGTCGCCGATTCGGCATTGCGCATGAACTTGGTCATCTTGAAATGCACAGAGGCCATGCCTTGTTGCTAAGTTGCACCCGGGAAGACATCCAAGACAAGCCTGATGGCAGCACAATTGAAATTGAAAAAGAGGCCAACGATTATGCATCGGCATTTCTAATGCCTGCGAGATTTGTCGGAAAACCATTCACGGATAATGCGCCGTCTTTTGACTTAATTGCTGAATGGGCCTCAATCCTTCAAACCTCGTTGACTGCGACAGCATTTCGATTCGTTGCTCTCACTTCTGAACCGGTGGCCGTCGTATATTCTCATGATGGGATAATCCGGTACTTTCAAGGTTCGGCCGAATTCCGTGAGCTTGGAGTGTTTCCTGATGTAAGAAATCGGATGGGTACAGATACCGATGCAAGCCGCATATTTCGTGGTCTAACCACAAAGAACCAATGGCATGAAACAAGGGCTTCTGCGTGGTTTCGTGAGAACAAAGCTGCATTTGATGATTCAGACGTGGTCAAGGAATGGTCGATTAGCATGCCTTCCTATGCGGCCGTCTTGAGCTTATTATGGGTGGAGGAGCCATTGGGGGAAGACAGCACCTGGTAATTCGACTGTAACCGTCAGAACGGATGCGCAGTTCGCGTTGGCGCTCGACTTTCACAGTGGTTTCTTGATAGACTAGAATCATGCTCGAAATCAAGGGGGAAGAATATCCCAGGCGGCGGAAGCTCCTGGATGAAGAAAGCCGTCAGAAATTGCCGAGGCTCTACAGCCAAGAGGAAGAAGGCCTCGAAGCCCAGGCCGTCGTGAAGTTCTTCACGCCGGACAGCAACTGGACCTGGTATGCCAGCGAATTCGACGGTGAGGACCGATTTTTTGGACTCGTGGATGGTTTCGAATTGGAGCTTGGCTATTTCTCCCTGTCAGAACTCGAGCAGGTCCACGGGCCGTTGGGACTACCAATCGAGCGTGATCTGCATTTCGATCCGACAAGCCTACGCGAACTCATGAGAATCCACGAAAGGCGCGGATCCTGACCTGATATGCAGGACGAAAGGAAGCAACAAGATTCGCCTCTGTCTACGGCTCTTGGGTTGGCAGTTGGTCTTCCGTGGTTTGAATTGGCCGGCCAACTGTGGAAGATCGGGCGCAAACTGATGAGGGGACTCTCCAGCGAAGGAGTCTACGAGGTCTTGGATTACGAATGCAGGCTTGAGTTGAGGGATACGGATGGGCGGCATGCTTCGGTCCAAAAGCGGGAGAAGGTCCGCTATCTTCAGGACTACATCACTACCTTTCAGGACCAGGCTTGGGGAAACGGCAGGATCTTCGTTGACTACAGATGTTCCCCCGGGATTGCAGTCGACCAGTACCAATCAGGTCGCAACACCTACAAGCTGATATCTCTGAGGGAGTTAAAGAACAAGGGCGACGTCGATGAGTTCAATACTGAATGGAAGGTGACCAACGGTTTCCGTAAGTCGGCGGGGTTCTGGGGTACGTCGATCAATCATTCCACAAGGAAAGTCACGGTCAAAGTGGTCTTCCCGCGCGGCCGATCCCCTCGGCGTGTTTCAATGCTCGAAACCAATCTTCAAAGAACTCACGTGCTCGGGCCGGAGACCAGACAAAATCTGCCTGACGCGCGAACGTTGATCGTCTGGGAAAAGGTCAATCCCCTACTCTATGAAGACTACATTCTGCAGTGGGACTGGTGAGAAAACGAGTGACAGGCCCGCGGCGCCTGTCACTCCCCTACTCCTAGGTTCCAGTTCCACCGCCCATGGCTGCGCTCCTTTCGTGGATTGGTGACGGCCGTCGGAGATCAGCGAGGAACGCTGGGCACCGACCCGGCCTGAAGCAGCCGAATTGTAATCGCTACTGATTGTAATTGTCAATCCCCCATTCTTGGCCAAGCCTACTTCTTGCGGGGTTTTGGACCTGGCTTTCGCTCGCGGGTCAAGTATTCCCTGACTGCTTGCTCCGTGGTGAGCCAGTCCCGGCTGAGTTTCATTCCCCAAATCTCACCTCGTCTCAATATCAGCCGGAGATGGCTTGCCGAGAGCCCGCTACGCTTGGAAGCCTCTTGGAGAGAGATCACCTCCCCCAGACGAGGCTCGTTGGCCTCTGTCGCCTTCGCGCTTTTAGTCATGATGCATCAAGAGTCGATCGTTGTGAAATTACTGACGTGCATTGACTCTCCCGACTGATTATACATGGAGCCAAATGACAACGAAATTGGCAGCACCTGGGTGAGGGGGGCGCCCAAGCACTGCCGGAGCAACTTAGATCTGGTTTCACGGACTTGATCTTTGCATGTCCGAAGCGCTATGCTTAAGGAAGTACGCGATTCGATGTTGACAGCAATAATTCTCATGATTGTTTGGGTCATGGTCTTCTTTATTGGCTTGATCGTCTACATTGTTAGACATGGTCGTAGATGAGAATTACCACCTTTTGGCTTGAACCGACTCCCTTTTGCGGTTTCTCGTCTTCAAGGAGCTCCGAAATCGTCAGGTAAAGCCGAGACCGCGTTCCTTCAGAGACACGTACTTACCTTGCCCGATAACCAGGTGATCCAGCACGTCCACATCCATCAGCTTGCCCGCCTGAACGATTGCACGAGTAACCGCGACATCATCAGGACTGGGAGTCGGATCTCCGCTCGGATGATTGTGCATGACAATGATGGCCGGGGCGTTTCTACGGACTGCTGCCTTGAACACCTCCCCTACCCTAACCTGGGCCGTGTTAACGGAGCCTTTGTAGATTTCGACGATATCAAGTAGGTGATTGCGAGTGTCCAGTAGCAGCACTCGCATGTGCTCTTGCTCGAGTCCTGACATCTCATATTGCACCAGTGCAGCTGCATCAGCCGGACCATTTATGGTCGGGCGCTCTTCCGGCGATTCGAGCGTCAGCCTACGACCCAATTCAATAGCTGCCTTGATTTGCGCGGCTTTGGCTTCGCCCATGCCGTGCTGATTCACTAACTCCTCGAAGCTGATGTGGTTTAGCCCTCGGAGACCGCCGAAAGTCTGAAGTAAACGCTGGCCCACCTGGATTGAGTTCTCACCTGGAACGCCGGTCCGAAGCAATATAGCCAGAAGCTCGGCGTTGGAGAGCGATTTTGCGCCAAGCGAAGCCAGCCGCTCACGAGGACGCTCGGTGAGGTCAAGGTCGGTCAAACGAAAGCTCGAATATATGGTTCGTTCAGGCATGGATGTGTCCCCCTGTTGATTTGTAACACTATATATTCATATGCAGAATCTTGCAAACCTGTACGGCGGAACCTCATCCCTAATCGACGTTGGCCAAACGTTTACCATCAAGGATATAATCTTCAACGGGAAATAGCCTGTGACTGCCCCCGATGATGTCAAAAACCTGGTAGAACGGTTCGAAAATAACCGCGAGCAATATCGCTCGCCGAAGTACAACGAGACTCAGGCGCGGCAGGATTTCATCGATCCATTCTTCAAGGCCCTCGGGTGGGACATCTACAATGAGCAGGGCCTGGCTCAAGACTACAGAGATGTGATCCTCGAAGATTCGCTGGAAGTTGAGGGCGCCACCAAAGCGCCTGACTATGCTTTTCGCATCGGTAGGGAGCGGAAGTTCTTCGTTGAAGCGAAGAAGCCTGCCGTTAACTTGGAAACCGGGATCCATGCGGCATTCCAGGTGCGCCGCTACGCCTGGTCAGCCAAACTGCCGGTTTCCATCCTGACGGACTTCGAGGAATTAGTTGTCTACGACTGCCGCATCCGGCCTGACAAGACGGACAAGGCGTCCGTGGGCCGCGTTGGGCAATACGGCTATCGGGACTACGTCGAAAAGTGGGACGAGATTGCGGGCGTGTTCTCGAAAGAGGCAGTTCTGCGAGGCTCATTCGATAAGTATGCCGAGGGGGTGAAGGGCAAGCGCGGCACCGCGGAGGTCGACGACGCGTTTCTGACCGACATCGAAGGCTGGCGCTTGCTGCTGGCAAAGAACATCGCCCTGCGCAACCCAAGACTGAGCGTCCGCGAACTGAACTATGCAGTGCAGATGACGCTCGACCGCATCATCTTCCTGCGGATTTGCGAAGACCGGGGGATCGAGCTCTACGGGCAGCTGCAGCGCGCCGGCGGGCACGAAGACATCTATCCTGAGCTGCGCCGGCTGTTCCAAGTGGCTGATGCTCGCTACAACTCGGGGCTTTTTCATTTCAAAGACGAAAAGGGCCAGTCAAGCGAGGCGGATGCGCTCACGCTCGGCCTGACGATCGACGACAAGGCACTGCAAGGTATCTTGAAGAATCTGTACGCTCCCGATTGCCCGTATGTGTTTTCGGTGATCCCCACGGAAATCCTCGGGCAGGTGTACGAGCAATTCCTGGGAAAGGTCATCCGGCTGACGGCGGGGCACCAGGCGAAGGTGGAAGAGAAGCCCGAGGTGCGCAAGGCGGGCGGCGTCTATTACACGCCGACCTACATCGTCGATTACATCGTCAAGAACACGCTTGGCAAGATGTTGGAAGGCAAGACGCCTGCCGATGCGGCACGTTTGAAGGTCCTGGACCCCGCATGCGGGTCAGGATCGTTCTTGCTGGGCGCGTATCAATGCCTGCTGGATTGGCACTTGAGGTGGTACAGCGAGCATGAGCCGCAGAAGTGGGCCGCGGGCAAAGCGCCCGCGATCTTCGAGTCCAAGGATGGCTGGCAGCTCACAACTGCCAGGAAGAAAGAGATCCTGCTCAACAACATCCACGGCGTGGACATAGACGCGCAGGCGGTGGAGGTCACCAAGCTGTCGCTGCTGTTGAAGGTGCTGGAAGGCGAGAGCCAGGAGACCATCGGCTCGCAGCTGAGCCTGTTGAAAGAGCGCGTGCTCCCCGACTTAGCACACAACATTAAGTGCGGCAACTCCCTCATCGGCCCGGACTATTTTGAAGGCCGCATGATGGTGGACGAGGAAGAGCGCCGCGGCGTAAACGCCTTTGACTGGAAGGCCGAGTTCCCGCGGGTGTTCGTGCAGGGGGGATTCGATGTGGTGCTTGGCAATCCGCCGTACGTGCGTATGGAAGGATTCAAGGGCCTGAAACAGTACCTAAAAAGGAACTATGCTTGCCACAATGAGCGTTCCGATATGTACGCCTACTTCATTGAGAAAGAACATAAGCTTCTGAATGAGGGAGGGCGATTCGGCATGATCGTGTCTAATAAGTTTCTGCGAGCAAACTACGGAACGCCTTTGCGCGAATTCATGGTGCGAGCTGCTTCAATCGAACGAATCGTCGACCTGGCAGGACTGCCTGTCTTCAAAGGAGCAACTGTCCGCACAATCATTATTGTTTCCTGTCGTAGGCTCCGAGACGGTCCGATTCGCTACTCCCCACCACTTAGCACGGAGATATTCAAGGCGGTTCAAGCAGGCTCGCTGTCGGTTGAAGATGCCACCGAAGATGGCGCTTACAACGTGCCCGTTTCGGCGCTTTCCCACAACGTCTGGAACTTCGCAGCGCAAGGCACGGCGGACCTGCTCGCCAGAGTCAAGCTCGCGAACATGAGATTGTCCGAATATTGCGACGGTCAGATTTGCATGGGGGTCAAGTCTGGTTTGACACAAGCATTCGTCATCGACTCGACGATGCGCACGAAGATAATTGCCTCCAGTCCTAAAGCCAGTGAAATCATAAAGCCATTCTTGAACGGACGGGACGTTCGACGTTATTCGCTCGAGCCCAAGGATCTCTATTTGATCTACACTTATCATGGCGTCACGATTTCCGATTACCCCGCAATCGAGCGGCACCTAGAGCAATTCAAAGAGCAGCTCAGAAGGCGCGCTACCCGCCAAGAATGGTACGAGTTGCAGCAGCCGCAATATGCATATACACAATTCTTCGAAGGCGCGAAGATTGTGTTCCCCGACATTGCGGCTAGCCCGCGTTTTGCCTTGGACGATAAAGCCCATTACGGCTCCAATACCACGTACTTTATCCCAAGGAGAGACCTGTATTTGCTTGGGCTCCTCAACTCTCAGCTCGGCAATTTCTATTTCCGGATTGTCTGTGCCGGTCTGGAGGGAACAGGGGACACTTATCTAAGATTCTTCGGCCAATACCTCGAAGGATTCCCCGTTAGGACACTCAACTTCTCCGACCCTGCAGACAAAGCCCGCCATGACAAGATGGTTTCACTGGTTGAACGCATGCTGGCGCTGCACAAGCAAAGCCCCAACACGCCCCAAGAGAAAGAGGCGCTGAAGCGCGAGATCGAGGCCACGGACAGTCAGATCGACCGGCTGGTGTATGAATTGTACGGGCTGACGGAGGAGGAGATCCGGATTGTGGAGGGAGGAGCTTGAAACCCTACAAGTCGGTCGCTTACATCGCGATTCTTCTTGTCGTCCTGGTCATTGTCTATTGGGCCATTATGCCTTATGCCGCTCCACCGTGGACAGGTTTTGGGCCCTATGATGCAACCAAAGATGTGCCTCGAGCAAAGACGCTATGGGATTGGCTTGACCTACTGATAGTTCCTCTGGTGCTGTCCTTTGGCGTATGGTTTCTGAGTTCAGCGGAAAAGGAGTCTGAAAGGCTTGTTGAATTAGATAGGCAACGCCAGGCCGTCTTGGACCTGTTCATAAGCCAGATGTCGGACTTGCTTCTGACGCATAAATTGCGGTCAAGACACGTCGCCAGGGATATTCGTGCCATCGCAAGGACGTATGCTCTGGGCGCGTTCCGCAGGCTAGATAGGGACCGGAAAGCACTGGCGCTGCAATTCTTGCTGGAATCGAAGCTAATAGGACATGATCCAGTGATTCCGCTTCCAGGAGCAAATTTGCGCGACGCATCGCTTGATAACGCTTCATTGGCGGGCGCCGAAATAACAGGCGCGTATTTTCGAAAGGCCAGCTTCAGGAAAGCCAACCTTACCGACACAAACTTGTGCGGTTGCGATTTGTCCCATGCGGACTTTGCTGAGGCAACCTTTAGAGGCACGGATCTATCCTACACACTCCTGAAACACGCGAAAATGCAAAATGCGGATTTGACACAAGCAAACCTTGATTGGGCTGATGTCGAAGGGGCAGACTTAAGAGGCGCGAAACTCTCAAGAGAACACCCGACTCGGCTTAAGCATTTTGACCAAGCCAAGGTCTCAAGACGGATCTTCCAAGGATAAGCCCACGAGAGGCAGGAAGACAAAATGAGTGACGAAAAGTGTTCTTTTTGTGATGGGAATGGGCAGGTAGTTTGCCCAGCTTGCCATGGCCTGCGCGAGTTCAGCAAGGGTGATGGGGCTAAGAAGAGCTGGGAGTCTTGTGCAACATGTGGCGGAAGTGGGGTAATTACGTGCCCATCGTGTCAAGGCAGTGGCAAGGCGTAGAAGCCGGTCCGCTGCCAAGGCCGCGCCCACGCGCGCCCAAAGCGAAAGAGGCACTGAGGCCCGCCGTCGAAGCCACGGTCACTCAGATTGCCCTGCCGGTTTATGGCTTGCGGGGCTGACGGAGGAGGAGATCAAGATTGTGGAGGGGTCATGAGTTGAACGCAACTGCGCCGTTCCCGGGCGCCGTGGCTGCGCCTGCACCTCACCTGGCAAGCGTCGCTTTCAGGAAGTCAGCCACCCGAAAGCCCTCATCGGTCACTGCGAAAACCTCCCCTTTAGATCCAAGACTCTCGATCAGGCTTAAGGATACGAGTTCAGCAAGGGCGGCCTTCCACTTAGCCTCCGACCGCGCATCGCCCGTTTGCCCGAAATTCCTGTTGTGAGTGGCAAGATGTAGCCCACCCATGGTGGGAACGCTCAGAATCCTCCCATGTGCATCAAGCGACGCTTCCACCAACAATTGCTTGGCTTCGTCACTCAGGTGAGGCAGCGGCCGATTTTGACCCAATAGCTCAGGGCCGATTGAAGTTTCCTGACCTACAGTGAAGGACCTAATAATGGTCTGCGCGAGGTGGCGTGCAAACGTATCTCTAAACTCTGTGAGCGATTCGTATGTTGCTATAAGGCCCCTCTGCTCGCATTCGCGCCTAAATTCCTTTAGCGCCTGGTATTGCTGCTCGTCCACGCTGTCGAGCCTTACGGGCGCGGCGGAAAAGTAAATCATGGCTGGTTTACCGGCCTCCAAATGCTTCTCGATTTCTTCCACAGTTCCGCTGCGCGAATCGCCAGTAGGACTCCCGAGCCGCGTCCAGAATATGGCAACCAGTACATCCCCACGCTGCACTACCTGTTCGTTGATGATCTCTTGCGCCCGTTTACCCATTCCGGGAGACGCGTCGGTTTCCCAAGATATGGGCATCAAGACAATCCGCTTGTCCTCGGAGTTGATGGAATTCCATTCACGAACGACGTCATCTACTAGGTGCCGTTCGTTCGCGACGTCACTCGGACCCGCGATTACGACGTTAACTACTTTGGCATCATGTGGCATGTCAGCCTCGTGCTGTAATGTAGTGCGTAATCAACGCGGCGCGTTCTGTGGACTGCGGCCAGTGCCATGATACTGCGAAAGCCCCGGCAATTCAGCCGGCCCCAGTAGCTCAGAACCGACTCATCTCCTCAAGCGGATCTTTCAGCGGGATCATGAGGGCGGGCGTGTGCACGCTCCACTCCAGCATATCCGCCTCTGCCAGCAGGGCGTCGGCCAGGACGATGTCGGCGCGGATCAGGTCGCCGTGCTCGTCCAACCTTGACACGCTCCAGATCGGGAATCGCACGATGGATCCACCACGCGCGGCCACACGTACAATATGGACGCGGGCCTCGGGGACTCCTAATCGGTGGAGATTCGGCGTCTCTTGCCCCGCTTCGGGATTAATAGGCCAGCTGGGACATCAATACTGAGCAGTGCTGTCTTTGGATTAAGCCAGTAAACAACAATCCTATCCTTCTTGGCCTTCTTTACGACATCATACTTCAAAGGTGGCTTCCCCATATCAGCCACTTTGCCCCGCTTCCTCAGCGCCCTAAGCCGTTGACGCAGATTTTCAGGGTGGCTATAGCCAAAATACTTCGCCGCCTGATCGAGGGGCAGCCACTTAAGTAATTCGTCCGTCACCAGGTTATTCTACAACGAATTGATAGTTGACAACACATAGTCCCTCGTTTATAATACTTCTTGTTGGCAGTAATATATATGACTGATAGGTTGCTTAAAGGAATACAAGTGGCCGAAACACTGAATGTGAGCAAGGCATTCGCCTATCGGATGATGGCCGACGGCAGGATACCAGCTGTAAAGCTAGGTCGTTCTGTCCGGGTTCGGCCAGAAGACCTTCAAGCATTCTTGACGCAATCGGTTTCTCAAGGGCCTAACCACCTAGGACCCACCAAGCCAATACGGATATTTCAAGAACCTAAGAGCAAGTATGGGTAAGATACGCGGTCACGGCGAAGGTAGTCTTTATCAGCGCAAGACTGGTTTATGGGTCGCTTCGGTCAGCATCGGGGGAAGGCGACTATATAAGTATGCCAAGAGCCAACATGAGGCACGTAGTTGGCTCGAAGAGACACGAGACCAGATCAAGAGCGGCCTCACGTTTTCCGGAGCCCAGATCTCTTTAGAGAAATTCCTCCAAGACTGGTTAGGCGCTTGTCAGGCGTCCATCCGTCCCAAGACTTTCCACCAGTATGCTCAGATCGTACACATGTACCTCTCCCCAGGGCTCGGAAACGTCAAGCTCAAGGACTTGCGTGCTGATCATATTCAATCGCTGTACAACGCCTTGCTACGAAACGGAAAGAGCGAAAGAACGGTCTTACTCAACCACTCCGTCCTCCACAGCGCGCTCAATCAGGCTTTGAGATGGGGATTGATTGGGCGGAATCCGGCTCAAGCCGTAATGCGCCCCAAGCTGAGAAGAAAGGAAATGAAGACCCTCAGTGATTTGCAAGCGAGAGCCTTGTTGAAAATCGCCAAAGGGTCAAGGTTGGATGCCCTGCTTTGGTTAGCGCTCACGACCGGGTTACGGGAAGGAGAGATTCTGGGCCTGAAGTGGTCGGATTTAGATTGGACAGCGAAGCGACTAAAGATTCAACGTCAGCTTCAACGGCTAGAAGGCAAGGGCCTAGTCTTTGCTGAACCGAAGTCCATGGCAGGCCGACGAGCAGTTACATTAAGCAGCGACATCATTTCTAGATTGCACGGCCAAAGAGTCATTCAAGCTTACGAGAAGCTCTTTGCGGGTGATCGTTGGCAAGAAAACGATCTCATCTTTCCATCCACTCTCGGCACCCCCCTCGATCCAAGAAATCTGTACCGGCAATTCAAAAAGGCTCTCCAGGAAGCCCGCTTGCCAAATATCCGGTTTCACGACCTAAGGCATACGGCCGCCACACTGATGCTGCAACAGCACACACACCCGAAAGTCGTGCAAGAGCGATTAGGTCATTCAGATATTTCTCTAACTCTCAACACGTACTCTCATGTGCTTCCCGATATTCAGGAAGAGGCTGCCGAAAAAATGACCCGGGTTCTGATGCCGATTGAAGGCACCTTGAGGAAAGAGAATTCCGTCCCCCTTGCTGATGAAACCAGCCAATTTTCTGACAAGACCTGAACTCACGGAATCAAACTGCTGTAAAACTGCTGTACTAAAGAGAGCCTTCGATGTCCGGGGGCTCTCTTTAGAGCAAAATATGGGGGGTTACGAGGCTAGCATCGCTGTATGTAAGGTGACCGACCAGGGACTTGAACCCTGAACCCACTGATTAAGAGTCGTTCGCAGGCCGGTCTATGGCGTCTACAGGGTGAATATGGGGGTATGTAGTGCTCAATGTGCGGCAAAATCTGTCTGCGGCGTGTACGATTTCTACAGAGTGGTTTCCTGAACGCAACCTGATTGCAACCGAAAGTTGGAAGGCGAGTCGCCTACTCGGCCGGGGGGTCATGGTTGTTTCTGCCAGGTTGCATGCAGGCTGTGGCAGATCACTGTCCGAAGCCCCTCGAGGACCAGTTGAGCGCCGGACCTAGCGGTATGTTTCGTCGGTTGTGGATGCACGTATTCTACCGGAGAGGCAAGGTGTGGTAAAATAGAACAAACGGGCTACCAGGTACAAAGGCGGTAGACCGAGCGTACGGACATATCATTCCCCTCTGGGGAGAAAGGAGGCAGCAATGGCAAAGTACAACCGGAACTCTGGTAAGCCGTGGACCACTTCTGACAAAGCGCAACTGGCAGACCTAGCGAAGAAGAATACTCCGACTCGTGTCATCGGTCTGAAAATTGGCCGCACGGAAGATGCTGTGCGAACTAAAGCGAGCGAGCTTGGCGTTCCTTTGAAGCCAACGAATCAATCGCCATACAACCGAAAGCCTTAGGGCAGCGGAAGGATAAGCCGTGACCCGTTCCGTACGCTAAGCCGGGGTCGCTTCGAAATGAAGTGGCCCCGGTTGCTTATCTCCAAATCATGGGTGCTATTTTCAATTTTGTATTCTTGGGGCCGTGCGCGAGGGCGCAGCCTGCCCGAGTGAAAGGAAGCGCAGCGCCACCTTTACGCCGACCAAAGGGAGGCGCGATTTTTTTCGGCGCTGGTGGTTGTCAGACAAGACAAGACCAGCCCATCCGACTGGATAGACTGGTTTCAATGACGGGTCTTGTCTTGGTCTACCGTTCGCAGGCGTTTATGATCTGCTCGGCGCAGGTAAGGATGCGCTGCGTTGATGCTTTGATCTTCTCCGGGCTGGACCAGTGTGCTAGGTAATTCGGGGCGTTTGTTTCAATTCCGAAATGCTGGCAGACAATGAAGGCGGTAGCTTCGGCTTCGGTCTCTTTTTGATCACTGGTCATGTCGTAGCGGCCTTCGTGCAGCAGCATGTGCGCGGCTTCGTGAATGAGCGCGGAGGTGCCCGCGGAGGGACGAGATACGATTTCGCGGGCGGTGTAGTTCACGTGGGCTTCTTCGTGGAGCCCGTCCTGCTCACGGTAAGTGTAGCCGTTGGCGCGTGCCAGTTCAATCAAGGTAGTCTGTATCTTCTCGTTCCGTTCCTCGGTGCGCCAGTGTAGCGGTTCAGGGAGCGGTTCGCCTTCGGTTTGTGCAACATCGAAGACGGTGACCACTCTGAAGCGATTGGCGTTCTCGTAGATTTTGCACTCTCGGCCGGTCTCCTCGTCGGTCTCGGTGTGGTAAGCAGCAAAACCACAAGGTGCCAGGATAGCAATCCCGTGTTCGCCTTTCCGGACCTGCCGCTTGAGTTCCTTCCAGCGGTTGTAACCAGCAACGCGGGAGGCGTTTGGATTCTGGAAGAGGATCAGCCAGATATTCAAGGGGCTGTACTTGTGGAATTTGGCGGCAACTTTGAGATATGCGACAAACTGCGCAGACCGCTGCGCGGCGTTCGTCAGCTCTGCCAGACCTTTCAGGCGCTCTTCGTAATCGGCTTTGACTTCATGTGCTCTTTCGGTGTGCATGGCTGCTGTACCTTTCGGTGGTTGGAGTGGGGGCAGTGAATTCAAGAACCCACCGCCTCACTTCCCAAACAGCACCCAAAGGCGTAGGCGTACCCGCCGGAAGAATGCAAGGTTGGTGAGACGCACAAGAAACAGAGAATTGGTGGTCGAAGGAACCAGCCAATTCTCTGTGATTCAGACAAAGACTGCGCGGCGCCAGCCCGGAAGCCTTGTATTCTTCAGCTGGGTGCTACGCCGAGAGTCGCGACGAGGTGTGTATTTCCACCGTGCCGTAGGAATTTTGAGCGCTATTCGAAAAAGGGCAAAGGCCGTGCGCTGAGGCATTCATTGAATAGCCCCCACAACTGGCACTAAGCATGAAAGCAAAATAGGGGATCTGGATCGACTCTGGAAGGTTGGTCGTTCTATGTAAGTACAAGAAACGTCGACCAGCGGAAGAAGTAGCCAGGACAACTGTGCGCGATCAAGTGCTTTACGAGACTGGCGGTTTTGGTAGACCACAGCGAAGCATCAGGCGGGAGGGTTAAAGGTGCGGACGGTTCCCACGTCTGCAAGCGAACAAAGAGGCAGCGCAAAACAATGGCTTAGTGTGTGGATAGACCGGGCGGCTGTGTGAGAGGGCGCGGCAGATCTGGGTAAACCTGACAGAACGAGGCGCGCTCTGCAGAATTCGGTGGGCGCCGTTAGGGCATGAAGCTTTGTGGAGGTTTTCCTGGCCTGCGGGGGTCGCGGAAAGGATGATGGCCTGTGGCCCGTTGGAGTGACCGACCAGGGACTTGAACCATGAGCCGACTGATTAAGAGTCTAGGGGAAGAATGTGCATGGCGTCTATGGCGTGAAATCGCGTACATGCGGCGCCGGAAGTTCGAGTAAATCCGTGTATGAGGTGCATAGTGTCTATGACGTAGCCTCGCAATTGCACCCGAATTGCACCCGGGTGCAGGATGAAAGGCGACTCTAGGATTTGCCAAATAAGGCTTCTGCCTCAGCTAAGCCAGGCTGGAGTATCCTGAGTCCCCGCTCATCTTCGTCAACGATCTTAGCAAGCCTCTCGATTGCTTTGCGCGCGTTGTCTGCTGAGAAGTGGTGGCGAGTTACGGCGCTGAGGAGCGCGTCTTTGGAGACTCTGGCCGGATAAGTGAGCCAGAGGGTAAGCAGGGCCACCTTTCGAGCACTGAGACGTGGGAGGTGGAAATACGGTCTCCCATCAACTACCTCAACTTGTGGGTATTTGCGTTGAGACAAGGCTGATAGGATGGCACTAATTCGGGCCGGATTTGCTGCGCCTCCCTGCGAATATCGTAGGACTTCCGCCAATATCCAAGAGCAGGCAGCTACAACGATTGCGGCATCGATTTGGTTTGGATCCACTTCGTCGGGGTCATGGCGCGCGCCCCGATTGCTTGCAATATCGTATATGAATTCACAGGCGCGGGGAATTGTAATTCGGACGCCATCGTCCAAGCTCTTGGCAGGTAGGTTTAGTAGTCCAGATACAACATTGGCGACCTTGAATTTTCGGGCAGGGGGCAGTGTCTTGCCGGCGTGCAGCCAAATGGCCTTCAGAACCGCCTCAACGAATTTGCCGCTCTTTAGAATGGTATCTTCCCAAGCTGAACGCTGATAGTGTGCAGTCATGGCTTGGAAGTGGCGCACGGATGCGTCGATGTGCTTTGATGGGAATCGCCTCTTCAGGAGGGTTTGCAGTGACGACTGGCGGGCCATGGTCTAGTCCGTGAAGGCGGCTTTCCAATTAGGCAGCAGTTTGAATACTCCTGGCCTAGGCGTGTCGGCCCAAATAGCGTCTTTTGCTCTGGTGGCATACACTCTTTGATACGTGCCGCGGATGGGGCCCTTGACGGCGGCCCATTGTTGGGCGAGGTCGTCAAGCTTGACCTCCTTACTTGTGCTAGCTTTTGCCATCCAGGCGAGCAAAATCACAAACTTTTTTGGCCCGGAAGTTTTCGCCGTGACGTGCCTTTTGAGGAACGGACGGATTCCCAACGTAACTTCGATGTCTTGGGACTTGGGAACGGGCACAGGGGCTGTGCTGTGCTTGGTTGTACGGCGCCGGGAGGAGGTAGCTACTGTCGTCAGTTCCATTTGGCCGCTGTAAGTTTTTCCATGACTGTCGGTGACTGTGATCTGGACTCTCATTCGCGCCTCCTGATGGTCTAGTTGCCTGAAGCAGAGATGTGTGCGAAGGTGGTCTTCGGCGTCTAAAAGCGACGTGCGCTTCGTTCTACTCCTGGGGTCGTGTTTAAGCCTCAGGCCAGCTTAGTTCGGTGTCACAGGTTGGCGGCGAGTTCCGAGTAGGCTGTAACGATGTATGGCATTAAAGGAACAATAGTCTTCATGGAAACGTTGACCAGAGGGTTGTGTGCAGCTGTGTCGCCCAAGAACTTTACGCCGGTGATCTCGTCCGCAGTCTTCTTCATCAGGAAAGGCCTGCCTCTTATTCTGGTAGAGGTAGCAAGGGCTAACATGGTGTGCAATCCAACCAATCTGCCGGTCTGGTCAAGGAGAAGGGCTTGTTTGCCCTTCTTCGCAAACGTAACAAATATGAGTTTCTCAAGTACCTTGCGCAGGAGGAACGCCGTACAAGTGCCGCTTGCACCAAAATTATGCATGAGGTCCTGCAGTTCAGTCTTAAAGTCTCTCGCTAACAACTTCATTAGTTCATCAGGAAGCATGTCCTGGGTAAGAGCAATTGTTTTCGACGCATGTTTCTGGATATAGCGGTATTGGCCAGGCCTGCCTCGCTGTGTAAGAAACTTGGCACGTGACAAGGCACCGTTTAGATTTTGGGGCAAGGGATGTGCATCCACAGATCCAAGCTTATCCATAATGCCATGAAAGGTCCGCTCTTGCCGAAAGAAACCCTGCTGCCAGAACAGCAATAGGTAGGAGGGGACTGTTTGGCGAGTCATGGATTTCACCAAACGTAGGCTTGGTAGCGCCGGTTATTTATGGTCTTGGTGGCTTTCCGGAGTTCCTTTCGCGTTGCGAGGCGAAGAAGGGCCATGGCAACACGGTCAGGCTCACACTGATAGGTAGATTTGAGTTGCGCATGAACTTCATCCCCGGTGCGAGGCTGAGCAAAGAAACCCGAATCGCGTAAGCGGGTTATGTGCTGGGGCAGCGTAGACTGGGGACGCGGGCGTCGGGCCTTGCGTAAGGGGCTGGTGGTTCCAATGACAGACTCCAACTTGATCAAGCGGCGCTCGTGGTCAGCCAGTTTTGCTGCCAATTCGGCTTGTTTGGTCATGGCTCGACTCCTCAACGTAGGGGTGTTTCTGGACGTATGAATAGTTGCCTTTGGTTCCTTTGCGGGTAAGGAATTTTGCATCCTTAAGCGCCATCATTAGGTTCTTGTCCGTGAAGTTATATCCCCGCTGAGCCAGCTTTGCATCGATGGATCGTACATCCTGGGGCTTGAGAAACACCTTTTCGCGCCAGAGTTTTCGGAGAGCTTTCGGTGCAGTGGTTGCGATATTCATTGGGCCTCGCTGTGGTTGGCCGTGAGATGTGGCCTTGCCAGGCGTTTGGCCAGCATTTGGCGTCAGAATAGCGTGAACAATCTTCGCCGCCTGATCTCCGAGAATGACCCGTCCAGAAGGTAATTGTTAAGAGTATAGGGCAAATACCCTCGGAATTCAAGGCTGTGCATCGTCATTATTGGGCTTTGGAAGGGCGCTCAGAATGCTCGTGCGGCGGAGACCGCAGTGCGCGAGGGCGAAGCCTGACCGAGTGAGGGCAGGCGCAGTGCCGCGTAGTGCTGCCGAAGCGTGGAGCGTCTTGACGAATGGAGTGAGCGGAGGGCGATCCGGAGCGTTGCCGTTGTTCTCAAGCGTAGGATGCCGTAGCGAGCGGAATGAGGCAGCGAAGCGGCGAGGCGAAGGGAGCAAGCGAAGCGGACGGAACGAGGCGCGCTCTGCGAAAGTGCGGGCGCGCATTGGGCATGATGGTTTAGGGTGGTCGTCCCGGCGTGTGCCCTGCACGCAAAGCATGATGCCCTGCGCCGTCCTGGAATCGATGCGTTAAGACAACCGGGGGAGTGCCTTGCTTCAGCAGGGGCTAGCCCTTAGGCGGGTATGAGCTACTCTTACGCTTAGGAAGAAGCTGTTTCGAAATCTCATCGGTCAGTTCCGTCAAATCTCCGCGGTCATGCAACGGACCACTGTACGTAAGTTGCGCTCCCCTGGGTGTTGCCACAACCAGCATCGTCCTCTTGCCCTTCAAGTAGCTGACGAAAACCTCTTGTATGGCTTCTACTGTAGGGGGAGCGATTGGGCGGGTAGGCAGAATCGCAAGTCCGATGAGTGTCATTGGATCGGATTTCATTGCTCGATCATAGACGGACACAGGGGCCTCCTGCCGCTGCAGCTGGATCCTGATACCAGGGATAGTATCCAAGGCTGAGACTATTGTCTTGAGTTGGGCCTTCGGCATCCGCAGGCTAATTGATGACATGGTTGCGCCTCTAGGGGCCACTTCACAGCTTGTGCAGTGTAATGGCAAAGGGGACTTTGGAAGATTGGGTAGCCGGGTAAGCCTGGAGTGGTCATGGCCTATCTGCGGCGGCCAGATTTGGTGCTGTTTTGTCGTGGAAAGGATGCCGAGGGCCTATTTGGAGTTCTGGCCCCGACGATGCGGATCAGTCCCAATCAATAGGGCCACGGGCAGTACCACGAGAAGTAGAAAATAGAGCTCGTTATCGGAGTTGAAGAGGCTGGGAAACGCAAGCGCAAGCAGAAATAGGACACTGAATGCTAGGGACGCCATCCGCTCGCGCCTGGTGAAAAGGGTTCCCGCGCGTCTACATTTCCTGATTCTCGGCAGCTTGTCGAAGGGCGAGAAAAGCCTCTTTCAATGGTTGGCTGACGGCGCTATCGGGCTCTGCTAGGACCAGTTCCTGGTAGGCCTCCAGGAATCTTAGTCGCAGCCTATAGAACAGATGCAGAAAATGCCGCAAGAAGCCGATGCAATCAAGTACCACCACTTCGATTCCGGCCTTCTCGAACATGCTGTAGGCGTAGGCGGCGACATCAGGATCAATCGGCTCTGTTGTTATGAAAATGTAGTTCTGGATTGCGGAATCGTGGCTTAGCGTCTTCTCTATGGCGTGGTCAATGTCGTTGTTGGTGACATTCCGAGTTTTCATCTCGTACGAAGTGACAACTTCACTCTCATCTGCGAGGCATATTTCAAGATCGCCGAAGGAGCCGGTTTGCTTGTCTGCGGCATTGTGGCCTTGAAGCGGGTTTATGTGCTCTCGGAGGTTGTCCTGGGCCGCTTCGTAGGCAGCGGCAACGACCAGGACCGGCAGGCGACTTGAGTTCTTCAGCTTGAGATGTTGTTCTACGAGCGTAACAATCCCCTCGGCGGGCAAGGAGATTTCTCCTGGGGCGGCTTTCAGACCGGCTAGAAGTGTACTCATTCTTTGCTGCCGTTCGTCCCTAACGATCAACAGCCATCTGACGGTTTCGGCCAAGAGTTCTTCGGCAGTGAGCTTGCCCTGATGAACGTCGTCGAGGACTGCAAGAGATGCCTTGTACACGCTTGGCGGTCGGCCCACCAAGTTGGTTTCTGGAGTCAGCACGGTATTCCTGTTGCGGAATGCTGGAGTCAGGAATGCCGTTGTGTTATTGCAGGGCAACTGGTGACGCGCCACAAATTCGGTAATATAAGCCTCATCGTACGTCCTACCAGAGTAGGCGTCGGGATCGCCGATTTCGGTGTAGGGTTTTCGTATGTCTACGCTGGGCCGATGTGCTTTGGCGAGGGCGGCTGACAGGAGCAGGCGGACGCAAGCGCGGTTCTGTGCGTTGCGCGCGACCAACTCAATGCGTTGGACAATTGCAGGGTCACGAACAAGCGGGCTACGTAGGCTCTCGGTGGCTCTCTGTAGCGCTAGATCAAGGATTGCTGCAACTTCTTTGTTTGCCATTGTTGGACATTCGCGATGTCGTAGTTGGTCCAGAGCATCTCGGTACGCGCCTGTTTGACGGAATGGATTATTCGTGTGGGCGCTTCGGAGCGTTGCCAATCGCCATACAAGGTATCGAGCAGGTCACAGCGATAGCCAGAGAGAGCGACGAGGCCCTTCGCAGCATGCAGAGCCTTTGAGAGTGCCGTATGTTGGTCGTCGGACATCTCATATTTGTAAGCTTTGGGATCGCCTCTGGAGCCGTGCGGATAAGGCGGATCACAATAGAAGAGAGTCTGGTCGGTATCGTAGCGTCGGATGACGTTTATGGCTTCGTCGTGCTCGATCTGAACTCTCAGGAGGCGTTGCGCGATCTCCGGAAGATCCTCAACACTTCCCAACCATCTTGAGACCGCCCCGGCCATCTTCGCCCGGCTTGTCAAGGTGCAGTTTGCCCAGCGGCCTGAACTGGCGGTCTGGGCTAAGCCGGTTCTCACTTGGCGAGCTCGTACATAGAACATTCGGGCCTTTTCAAGGTCCAGGAGTGACGGATTGGACGCTTCTCGAATCGCTCTCTCGAATTCCTCGCGCGAAAAGGGGGTAAGTCCGATGGCCTCAATCAATGCGTCTTTTTGGTCACGGAGAACGCGAAAGAAGGTCGCGATATCTCCGTCCATGTCATTGTATGTTTCCACAGGAGATGGTTCGCGGTTTATGAGAATGGCTGCCGATCCGCCGAACGGCTCGCAAAAGTGGGTGGTTTTGGGAAGTAGCGGCAGCAACCAATCAAGGTGACTGTATTTTCCGCCGTACCATCCGAATGCAATGAGCTTCTGCTTGTTCATGTGTTTTGCCTGTAATGGAGTGAACGTGAGACACAGATTTTAGCACACATGTTTGGCAATGCGCCCGACTAACGTCTGGGCCTTGATCTCTGGGGAACTGCTAGGAGGAGAGTGAGCGTGGCGGCGCTGAGGGAAATCGCCAGGATTGTCATGAGCGCCAGGGGGTGCTTGAGCTTGAGGCGGGACAGTGCCGTAAACACGACCACAAACGCAGCAGGGGGAAAAAGCCAAAGATCGACTCGGGATATGAGCCTCCCAATTCTGTCGACGGCATAAGCAGCATCGCCCTGAATGCGGAGCCATTTGCGCTGCAGAGGTGAGAGATGGGGCCAAATCCTACGTAGGGCGTCGTGGTCGTCTTGACGTTTCATTCTTCGTTCCAGATAGGAATTGTTCGGCTTGTTTGACAATGCTCCGTCGCATTGTCTCTGGGATATGTTCCCATATCTGGTTCAGGCGTTGAAGGTCGGGATCAGGTTTGGGTAGCCCAAGCACCTCGTAGATTTCGTTTCCGACTTTGGCGGCCAGGAGCTCGATCTTTTCGCTGGAAGGCTTCGTGTCCCCCTTTAGCCAAATCGACAAGAGCGGTTGACTCACGTTGAGATGATTCGCGAAGCCCTGTAAAGTCGCGCGTTTCCCCTGGGCGCTCTCCCACTGATGCATTTGGCGCAAGAGCAGGCTTGCGAATGCCCGGTACTTCATGGGGGTAAGTATAGTTTCTAATCATAAATCCGGCGTTTGCCCTTGACAATTTCATAAACCGTTTATAGAATGCGGTTTGTGAATAGAACATACGTTCTAGCAGCTCCCCACAATATACCACAATCCTGGTCAGCAGCGTCGGCCAAGTCGGCCGGCGGACGTGCGGTGGGTGGGCATGCGCTTCGTGACAATTTCGGCCGCTTCCTTCCCGCGTACGGTTTCTTCCGATGGGAGGACGTTGCCGAGCGCCTTAGGAGGATCTGCCGATGATGCGCTCCAAGCGATTGCATTTCTGGTTGGTCTTCAAGCTTGGCAACGAGATCATCCGCGAGTTCAAGGGGTCCGGCAAATTTCCCGTTGTTCCAAAGGGTGGCGATTTTGTGTACTGGGGCGTCCAGCACAAGGTCGAGAAAGTCGTTTGGTCGTTTCCGGATCGTGAAGACCACAGCCTGATTCGGGCTGATGTCCTACTGGCGTAGTTTGCCCGGCTTGCCAGTCAAATTCTATCGGGCGTGAGAGGAAAAGAAGATGGCTCAGTTGAATGTGAAGGGAATGGTGACGGACGTGTTTCACTCAGTGCCTCGCGAGGGAAGCAAGGCGCGAGAGGAAAGCACCTACGTCACGTGCGCCGACGGCGACAACGGCGGCACACTCAAGTTCAAGTTCCCGGGTCTGGTCGAGTTCAAGCCCGGGCAGCTCATCGAGGGTATGGCGACCGTGCGAGGTCAGATGTTCGGCAATGCCATGACGCTCCTGGTCGTGAACCATACGTTCAAGCCCGTCAAGTAAAGGAGGTGAATTTCAGTGGATCTTGCAGATGCCATCACCGCTCTGACCGATCTCGGCGTCCTGCCGGTGATCACGTTGGCCGCCGTGGTTGGGATCGCGTCGATTCTGTATCGCCGCTTCCGCCACTAGACCGGCCCGTCGTCGTGGGGCCTCCGTAGAGATGCGGGGGCCCCAGGGTCCTTGTTCGGGAGGTTTCAGAATGGGAATGAATGATGTTATCGGGGTCCTGGCAGCCCTTGGCATACTCCCAGCGATCCAGCTCGCAGCGGTTGCCATCGTCGCGATCTTTCTGTATCGCTATTTCACGGATAAGTCCTAGTAGGGAGATGCTCGGATGAATCTGGGAGATGCAATCCTGGCTCTGACTGATCTCGGCGTGTTGCCTGTGCTTACGTTGGCAGCTGTTGTAGGCCTTGCAGTGCAGCTGTATCGGCGCTTTCGCAGTGGCGGGGGCTCCGTTTCTGGACCGCACTACGATCAGGCGGGAGCCTGGACTGAACAGGACTACTACGACTTCGCCATGCGACCAGGTCAATACGAGGACTAGGTCAGTCATGGAATGGCTCTATCCGGCGTACATCGTTGGGGCCATGTTTGCCTCAGCCATGGTATCGAAATCCTTGGGCGTGTGCATCGCCTTCAGCATCGGCTTGACTATGGTGTATCCAGATGCAACCAAAGCGACGTTTCTTTTTCTATTTTTTGGTCCTGCTGTCGTTCTTGCTGCTTTTCGCGATTAGCTCAAGTAACGCGTGGGCCGGTCCGTTATTGCAGTCGGTAACGGACACTCCGACCAGGGAGCCGTTGTTTAAGACTCCGACCATGGCTCCTACTCTCAACACGGCGTGTCCAGGGGCGATGCCTACGAACTGGGGGACGTACACTCCGGGCCCGTTGTGGCTGGCTCAATGCTATGGCTGCATGCTTACGCTCACTCCGGCAGTCACGGGCACTCCCGCTCCAATCAACACTCTCTGGGTTCCAGTGACTCAAACCGCGGCGGCTCTGACTGGGACTCCAGGCGGGACCGGCACTCCAGTCACACCGACGGCGTTTGCTACTCCAGGCGAAAACTGCATGCTGCCGACTGCCACTGGATTCGCTCCCACTGCCACCGCGACGGGGACCGGAATTCAGACCAAGACCATTCAGGAAACGAGCTGGACGTTTTCAGGATCCTGGACGACAGAAACCGGAGGCGGTAATTGCTCCGGCAACTGCAAGTACAGCCAGACGAATGGCAACTACTGGACGTGGACCGGGACGTTCTACACAACGACAACGGTCTACATTTATGGTCTCAAGTGCACCAATCAGGGGAACTGGGATCTTTACGTTGACAACGTGCGGCAGTTCACCGTCAACAACTATGCGAGTCCTTGCACCTGGCAGACGATCTTAACGGGTTTCGATGTCCTGGCAGGAACGCACACAATCAAGGCTGTGGCTCTGGGTACACACAACCAGGGAACGGGGAACTTTGTGGAATTCGATTATTTCCGCTATACCGACGACTTCCCGACTCCTACCGCCGGATCGCCAGGATCACTGCATTGCGTCAGTGGTGGCCATGGCTCCTGCACGGAAATCAGCAGCACCGAGCTGCACTTCGGTTATGAAGGAAACCGGGGGGACATGGGCTTCAGCTGGGGGCAGGTCCCCTCTGGCGTTCCTCTCCAGATCACGATCATCGGGACCTTCAGTCACACTGAGACTTACGGGACAAGCCAGAACCGCGTCAATGATGATTTGCGGCTGAACTCGGCGGGAGGCTGGACTGGCAACTGGTCTAACCGGGGAAGTTGGTGCCTATCGGAGTATGGAACCAACGTTACGTGCACGGCTTCGATTGGTCAAACGTTCACCCTGCAGCAGAACACCTATTGGCCGGTTGGATATCTAACGCTGTACACCGTGGCCGCTCCGGACTGGCCCTCATCTACACCTTACGGTGCGTGGGATTTCGAGATCTATCTGGGCGCGGTCTGCACTCAGTTTGCAACTGCGACACCCGGAGCCGGGGCAGGCGGATATTGCAGCACGGTGCCAGGATCATCGGATGTCGATCTTTCGGAGCTGCCAAACATTTCGCTGGGTGAGGCAAGCTGCGCAAGCATCGGACCTTTCACGGTCAATCTGAGTGGGATCAGCTGGCTCCCAGGCCTCGGCTCAATTGAAAGCGCGGGGTTGCCCGAGATCTCGCTGTGTCTGCGGGAAATTTACTTCGGCGGAGTGACGGTATTCGGCATGCGGTTTGACCTTGACATTCTCTCTGCGGTGATCACGTGCGTCCTGGCGCTGCGGTGGGTATTCCGGAGCTAGCATGGGCGGCTGCTTGTATCTCATCGTGCGGGTCCTCATGCTGCCGGTTGTTTGGGCAATTCGTCGAGTTAGGAGGTCTTGCTGATGTCTCTAACGGCTTACGTTCATCCGGCGTTTGTCGGACCGCTCATCATCGTGTTCTTGTTCACGGTGATTAAGAGCCTGATCGAGCTCATCCCATGAGTTTCGTCGGTGCCGGGGGCCTGCTGCAGCTCATCCAGTCGTATCGGCTGATCTGGATTGGCGGCAAGTTCTCCGGGGGCAAAACGTCGTTCGCCATGAAGATTGCCGAGGAATTCTGCAAGACGGGGTATCGGCTGCTTACCAATACTCCATGCGTGTGGGCTGACGAATGGGAGAAAGTTCGGCTCAATGATGAGACGGGCATGCTGAATGCGATCGTAGTCATGGATGAGGCGGGGTTAGCACTCAAGGCAACCAGGCAAGTGGAGGCGATGGCGGCTTATGCGGCAAAAATGGACTGTATCTACCTCTTCCCTTCGTTCTTTCCGCCTATTCGGGCAGCTCAAGTCGTTACTGTCCAGCCTATTTTCTCGTTTGTCCAGATCGGGCTTCCGGTCATCGTCTATCGCTGGCGAGTCAAGATCGGATCATTCGATGACCGGGGATCGTTCATCTGGGTCTGGCCTTCGGAGGTTTGGGGAATCTATTCGCGGCGTGCTCCGGAGAGCTCGATCTATGATCTCGTCGAGTTTCTTGGGGACCGGGTCGAAGATTACCGAGCTAAGTTCGGAGTATCCAAGCGCGTATCTCGCATGGAAAGGGACGTATCGGAGGCTGACACCTTTAGGGATTCAGTGGCGGCGCTCTCGGAGACTGTTGACTCCTTCGAGGCCCTATCTTCTCGAGGCAATCGCCGGAAGCGGTTTTGACATTGGCGGCTTCGTGGCCTTCATGGTGTTCCTGGTTGTTGTTGGAGTGTACCTGCGCATGTTGTGGCCCACGGTTCTGAACGCGGTTTCGATCTTTGGGATTGGACATGGTTCCAAGACCTTGCACACGTCTGAAGTCGCGGCTCCCACTGCATCCAATTGGCAGGGATCGGACAATCCCCTGGCCGCGGCGGTCTCGTCGGGTCCTACTCCGACGGCGGGTCCGCTAGTGGTCGTGATTGCGACGGAAAGTGCTGCGCCGACATTGGAGCCGACCGCCGTACCAAGTGTCACGCCTACTCCGGCCTACCAGGAGGTGTCAGTCCTGTACTCCTACTACAACCCGGAGCTCGGCGGCGTCAACTGCCATTCCGCGAATTGGGACGGGTCTCACTGCGCGGATACGACGGCTTCTGGGATCCGATGGTCTGAGTATCTCGGCCGCGGCGTGGCGATCCCTCCGTCCTGGCTCGAGGCTGGCATTGCCTACGGGTCGATCCTCAGGGTCGTGGATCCCTCAACAATCGCCGGGGACTATACCGTTATTGACCTGTGCGGCATGTGCGAGACATCGTACTGGCCGGATGGTCAATGGCGTTTGGATTTTCTGGATGATCGTCAGAAGTTGAGCTGGGCGTATCCGGTGCGGGTCCTGATCGTATCGGTTGTGAAACCTATGGAGGTAGGTCAATGAAGAAAGCAAGGACAAGAGAAATCGCTGCAGGCTTTGTGTTGTTCGTGATTGCTGTGGATCTGCTTGTGTTCGTCGTGGCCGGCGTCGCCTCGTCGCTTCGGATCGTCGTTCCTTCCGCCGCGTTGTCGTTCCTGGCGGTGACAAACGGCGCGGCGTGGGCGCTCGCGCTGATGGACGACGGCCGCGGACTCTAGCCGCCTGGTAGGCGGCTCCGTCGCCCCGGCAACCCCGGGCGACATCTTCCCCCGGCGTTTACGTGCGTCGGCGGCATGCCGCCCGGTGTCAAGGCCCGGTTCCCCCCTGTTAGGTGCGCTTGCGTTCGGCGCACCAGGGCCCCGCCGCCCGGACGTGAGGAGGACGGCGGGACGGTGCGCCGCAAGCGTAGTTAGCACCAATAGGGGGGTCAGGGGGGTGGCCTTGACACGAGGGCGGTCCGCCGAATAATCGCACGTCCGGGGGAAGATGTACTTTCTCTCGGACCACCCCCCTCCGCTAATAGGGGGGTGGAGATACGGAGGTTATCTAGTGAGACAGTATAGATACGGTATCCACTGGCTTTCGTTTGTGGTTCACGATGGACGGGCAAATGCGCTCCGGCTATATGACCTTTTCTTCAAGGACCTGTTCGGTGAGCTGCAAGACAAGGAGCACGGAGGGCGTGGATTTAACGAGGTATGGTCGGGCCTTCTTGAGTTCAGGGTTTACCTCACACCGAGTCACGGCGAAGACGAGTACTTCTACTTCGAGATCCCGGGGCAGGCTTGCGAGCAGATCCACTGGAAGATACTGCAGGGGCTGGACAAAGTGCTGAAGACCAACTTCCCGGGCCGTTACCGTTATTCGCGGTTGGACTTCGCCTTCGATGATCTCCCCTTCACGCCCCAGGACGTCGAGAGCGCGGTCAAGGTGGGAAGGGTACGAACCTCCGCGACGCGGGATACGCTCACCATCAGTAGGAGGCCCTTTGAGCGGCAGGAAAATGGGCAACTGGGCACGCACACGGTGAATCTGGGATCGAGGCAATCGGAGCGGATGATCCGGGTCTACGACCGGAGGGGATTCACCCGGCTTGAAATGGAATTGAAGGACAAACGAGCTGATCTCGTAGCCAAGGAGATCCTCCAGGCGCCGGATGTCAGCGACTGGTTCGGGATCGGACTTGCTCATCTTCTCGATTACGTGAGTTTTGACGCGCCGTGGTGGAAGGAATTCGTGAGCGGAACGGGGCGTGCATGGGCCACCGTGACAACGCCCAGGGAGATTACGGAGGAGAAGATGACGCGGTGGATTAATCATCAGGTCGCAGCGGCATTGAGCGTTCTACACGACATCAAGCCGGATGGTTTCTTGGATGACGTGATCCGAATGGGCCGTGTGAAGAGAAAACGGGACAAGCGATATGCCCTGCTGCTGTCAGGTAAGAAACCGGAGTCTGATCAGAAAAACGAAAGGAAAAGGACATGAACACACTCGATATTGCAGGCGGGGAACGGTTGTTGACGGCTGGCGAAATAGCCAAGATACTGAATATCAGCAGGGCCAAGGTCTATCGCCTGATCCAGCGGGGACAAATCCCGGCGATTCGGATTCACCGACTGGTGCGTGTGATGCCCGCTGACTTGAGGGAGTACGCTGAGCGAGCTCACACTGGGGACTTTGAGGCGTAGTCCTGTGGCTTCCTTGCCTCACCGCGCCAACAGGTGTATAAAAGCCGTGCTAGCTCAAACGCGGGGGAAACAGGACGTTAACAACCTGGCAGAGCAACGAGTAGGGCAAGGACTCGCCTTCCTTTTTCTCATCTGAGAGGAGAACAGGAAATGGCGAGAAGAGGCAAGAACGAAGGCACGATAGTTCGAAGGCGCAATGGCACCTGGATGGCCCAAGTGACGCTTGACGGAAAACGGGTGGGTCACGGATCCAAGTCAAGGGCAGAGTGCCAGGAGTGGGTACGTCGCACGCTTGACCAGATCGACCAGGGGATGACTTTCGAAGGCCGCAGTGTCAAACTGGCCGCGTACTTGCAGGACTGGATCAAAGTCAAGAGGAATGTGCTTCGAACAAGGACCGCGTTCCAGTACGAAAAGCTGATCCGTCTCTACATCGAGCCTGGGCTTGGAAATGTCAAGCTCAAAGACCTGAGCCTGAACGCGGTGAATCACTTGTATGAAAGGCTGTTGAGCCGCGGAGTGGGTATCTCCAACATCCGGTACACGCATCGTGTGCTGCACGCGGCATTGGAGCATGTGGTCAGGGCTGGGACACTAGGTAGAAATCCCGCACATGGGGCGATGGTGCCGAAGCGGCCACACAAGGAAATGCAGATCCTGAATGAGCAGGAAGTCGGGGTTTTCCTTGTGGCAGCAAGCGCATCCCGATATCGAAGCCTCTATCACCTGGCCATCGTCACGGGCATGAGGATTTCGGAGATCCGGGGGCTGTCCTGGGCGGATGTCGACTGGCAGCGCGGGACGATCACAGTCAAGCGGCAGATCCAAGATGTTCCTGGAGTTGGTTCGGTGGCGGGTGCTCCCAAGACGGATTCAGGTATTAGGGCAATTCTCCTGGGGGAAAGTACCTTGAATGAGTTGCGGGGCCAGAAGAGCCGGATAGATGCTGAGGCGAAGGGTTGTGCGATCTGGCAAGAGAACGATCTGATATTCCCCTCCAGCGTTGGTACGCCGTTTGCCAAGACGGACCTGCAGCGGGATTTCTGGAAGCTGCTGGAGGTGGCAGGACTACGCCGGATTCGTTTTCACGACCTGCGGCACACTGCGGCAAGTCTGATGCTGAATCATGGCGTTCCTGCGCTGGTGGTTTCGAAGATCCTAGGACACGCGAACGCGAGCATCACACTCACGATCTATGCTCATTCAGCTTTGGATATGCAGACCGGGGCCGCGGGGATCATGGATGAGATCGTGACGCCGATTGCCGTCAGCATTCCCCAATTGCAACCAATCGCAACCAATCGCAACCGTAAGTGATTTTGGCGATGTAGGTACCCCCCATATGTGGCCGCAATTAAACAAAATACGGTCTTGCGACCGTATTTAGGTGACCGACCAGGGACTTGAACCCTGAACCCACTGATTAAGAGTCAGTTGCTCTGCCATTGAGCTAGTCGGCCGGCGGACGGTATTATACCAAGAGCGAAACCCCTGTCAACAAGGCACCTGATGCCCCGCGTTTTGACCATCCCCCAGGCACCAAAGTTTCCTCCCTCATCCCCATGTCACGCCTGTATAATTGAAGCGATGATTGAGCTGACCATACCCGGTCGCGGGCCGCTGCGGCTGCAGCACCTCGTGACCGACGTGAACGGCACACTTGCACTCGATGGCATGCTGATGGACGGCCTCACCGAACGCATCGCCTCCCTCCGGGATCGGCTCGTCGTCCACCTTCTCACGGCCGATACGCACAACGGCCAGTCCATCATCGACCGGCAGCTTGATCTCACGGCCACCCGCCTCACCGCCGGTGAGGAGCAAGCCCAGAAGCGCCTCTATGTCGAGCAACTCGGCGCCGATTCTGTCGTCGCCATCGGTCAGGGCGCCAACGATGCCCTCATGCTCAAGGCCGCGGCGCTTGGCATATGCGTCATGTCCCCCGAGGGCACTGCCGCCGAGACCCTCATCGCCTGCGATATCATCGTCCCAAACATCATGGCCGCCTTTGATCTGCTGGATAAGCCTCTGCGAATCGTCGCCACACTCCGCAAATGAACCTTTCCGATCCTTCCCCCGCCTCTCCGTTGTCCAGCCTGCCACACAGGGATCAGGAGCCGCGCCGCAGACGCAGGCGCGGTCAGCTGCAAATTCCGCGCGACGCCGAAGGTCGCGCCGCCCTCCTGGCCTCGCTTTCTCATCGCGCCTACCCCACCTACGAACTGTTCGTTTTCGCCGCGCTGTCCGGCGCCATCCTCGCCCTCGGCTATCTGATGGATTCCCAGGCGCTTCTGCTCTTCGGTGTACTGGTCGCGCCCCTCCTTCTGCCGTGGGTCGGATTGCTGCTCGGCACGATCACCGGTTCGTTGCGCTTCGTCTTTGAAACGTTCATGGCGCTGCTGTTGAGCGCTCTGCTTGTCTTCGCCATCGGGCTGCTCGCTGGCTTTGCCGCGCGGGCATTTCTTCCACGGACCTTTGACCAGGCCTTCGCACACAGCCGCCTGTGGTGGCCGGATCTGATCATCCTTGCGCTCGGCGCGGTCATTCTCACCGTCTCGTTCGTCCGGTCGGAATCCAAGCCTTTTCTCCCCAGCGTGGTGCTTGCCTATGAGTTCTTTCTCCCGCTGGCCTCAGGCGGCTTCGGCCTCGGCAGCGGCATTCCGGGTCTCTGGCCGCAGGGCCTGCTCGTTTTTGTTGTTCATTTTGCCTGGGCCAGCCTCTTCGGACTGCTTGCGCTGCTTGCCTTGCGGGTCGCGCCAAGAAGCGCCTCCGCGTTCGTCTTCACGTCGGCAGTGGGATTGCTACTGCTCGCAGTCCTTGTCGTGCTCATGAGCTCCGGCAGCTCCCCCGCCCCGTTCACCGCAGGAGTCCTCGCCCCGGCCCCGACTTCCGGCGCGGTCGCTGAAACCTCGGGAGATGCCTCGCCTGAGACGTCGCCCATGCCTGCGGTCGCCTCCCCCACGCCGCTGCTCGCGGTCACGTCCACCCCTGCACCGCCGACGCTTGAGCCCACACGCCGCCCAACGGGCAGTCCCACCATCACGCTGACCATCGAACCGACTCCCATCTACGCGCAGGTCAACGCCCCTCGGGGCGGCGCGGTCCTGCGGGCGAGCCCCGGCGGCGATGGCATCACAACGCTGGACAATTTCACCTACGTCGAGACCCTACCCGAGACCGAGGAATTCAGCGGCTATACTTGGGTGCACGTCATAGCCATCACCAATGGCAACCGCCAGGAAGGCTGGATCGTGCAGCAATACCTGGAGACACCTACCGCAGCACCTGCCTCGGCGTCCGGCTTGATCCCAACGACTACACCCGCACCCTAGTCGCATCATCGGCTCGGCGCGGAACCAATCAGGCGGCTTGCCGACCGCCTGCATCCCTGCACCCAACGGCACTCTGGAGAATGCATGCCCATTCATTTTGGCACCGACGGCTGGCGCGCCGTCATCTCAGACAGCTTCACCTTCGACAACCTCCGCATCCTTGCGCAAGCCATCGCCGATGCGGTCGCCTCTGAACACTGGGACACGTCCGGCAACGGCGGCCCGAAGCCGGATCCACGGAAGATAGTCATCGGTTTCGACACGCGCTTCCTCTCCGACCGTTTCGCCGGAGAGGTGGCCCGCGTGCTCGCCGCCAACGGCTTCACGGTGCTGCTGGCCCAGTCCGACGCTCCCACGCCCGCGATCTCGTTCGCGGTCCGCGATCAGCGAGCCACAGCAGGCGTCATGATCACGGCTTCGCACAACGCGCCGCGTTACAACGGGGTAAAGCTGAAGGCTGCCTTCGGCGGCTCTGCCCTGCCTGAGCAGTGTCACCGTGTCGAGGTCTACATCAGCGACAACGAGCAGCGCGCCCGCGGTCCCAATCTGATGGACTACCAGCAGGCCCGCGATGCCAATTTGATCCAGAAGTTCAATCCCCTGCCACCCTATTTCGATCACCTGCGTACGCTCATCAACACAGACCTGATCGCCGAGAATCCTCAACGATTCGTCGTTGATTCCATGTACGGCGCGGGCCGGGGAGTGATCAAGTCGTTCCTGCAGGGCACGGGCTGCGACATCTCCGAGGTGCGCGCCGAGATGAACCCGGGCTTCGGCGGCATCCATCCCGAACCCCTCGCCAAGAATCTGGGTGCCCTCGCTTCCGCCATCAGTTCCGGCATGGGCAACTTCGGCCTCGCCACCGATGGCGATGCCGACCGCATCGGAGCCATGGACGAGCGCGGCGCCTTTGTCGATCCGCACAAGATCATGGCTCTGGCCATGAAATACCTCGTCGAGCGCCGCGGCCTGACCGGCGCAGTCGTCCGCACCGTATCCACCACGCGCATGATCGATCGGCTGGCGGCGAAATATGGGCTTAAGGTATACGAGACCCCGGTGGGATTCAATCACATCGCGGACCACATGCTGCACGATGACATCCTGATCGGCGGCGAGGAATCCGGCGGCATCTCATTCAAAGGGCACATTCCTGAGGGCGATGGTCCGATCATGGGACTCCTCCTGACTGAGATGATCGCTGCCACGGGCAAGCCTTTGGTTGAGCTGGTCAGGGATCTGCTTGCCGAGGTCGGGCCGGTGGTTTACGAGCGGGTCGACTTGCGGTTGAGCCGCCCCATTGCCAAGTCCGAAATGACCGAGATGCTCGCGCGGACCGCGCCGCGCGAGATCGCCGGCACCAGGATCAGCGAGATCAACCAGATCGACGGCGCGAAGTATGTAATGCAGGACGACTCGTGGCTGCTCATCCGACCGTCCGGTACTGAGCCCGTGCTGCGCGTGTATGTTGAGGCGCGAACGCAGGAGATGATCAACGGCCTGCTGGCCTTTGGCCAGAGGATCGCCGAAAGCGTGGTCTGAGCTCCGGCAGGGATGCCATCAATTCGGACCGAGCTTTTGCGCCCCGGATCCGCCTTATTTCTCTGGGAAAAAAAAGGTTTAAGACCTCTGTCGCTATCGCTTTGTAATAGACCGGGTTCCGGTATGCCATGCGCTTCTCCGGAACGGCGTTCATCACGAGGATCGGCGAGCCTCGAATTTTCTTGAAGCGTACCTTACCAGTATGTGTTCCATCCGCGCCTGCGGCGGGCAATGGCGCGCTACTACCCAGGCCATATATTCGCGTCCGTCGTAGCGCGTCACCAATCCCACGTCGGCACAACCAGCATCGCCTACCGAGCGCCCCGGCGTCATACGCCTCGAAGTCATCCGGCACATTCGTGGAATATTGCCGCAACCCTTCTTTCAGAAATACGCTTTCTACTCCAAGCAGGGGGCGTGAGGGTTTTGCCACAAGGTATGGAACCGCGGCAGCACTCGGGATGATCGCTCTGGGATCAGGATGCTTCGCTCCGTCAAGCGATTGGCCACCACATTGGCAGCGCAGGGCATTGCCAGGACAAAGAGCGGAAGCAGCAATCTGTTGCCCCACAGCCGCCATCGCAACACAAGGCTGAAAGAAAGAGGAATGGCGCCAGACGTCTGGCGCCATGGTTTCGTTCGAGAGCAAATGCCGCGCTGCAGCTATCTCGCTGGAGTCGCCCGCAAGCGCCGCGCAAGGAATATGACCGCAATCAATGCAATCCCTGCGATCACCAGCCCCGGCGCGCCGTATTCATCGGCAATGCCGGTGGCCGGCAGCGCCGTCGAAGTCGGTAGATGCGTGAGCTGAGCCTGCGCGGCCTGCGTCAGTGCTGCGGCGACGGTCGCCGTGGCAGGATCAGGCGTGTTCGTGTTTGCAGCAGTTGCTTGCGCGATCACAGGGGTCTGCGTCGGGAGCGGCGTGACGGTCGCCGTCGGGAAGCTGAGCGCTGCCGCAGTGGCTGTCAGGGCATGCGCGACCTGCTGATTTTGGACAGCCTGGGCCGTTGCGGCCTGTTGCTGCCCGGCGCGCTGGGAAGGCAGGATCAGGAGGGCGTACCCCGCCAAGCAGGCAATCGAAAGTAGCACAATTCCGCCCAGGATCCCCGCTGCCACCAGGAACGTGCGATTGCTGGATTCTTCCGGAGGTGGAGAGTCAAAATTCGATAGGTCGTCTGCGTTCATGCTGTATTCTCCTCACGGCCTAGGCCGGCTTGCTGCGACGCCATCAGGCACGAACCTGGCATTCGATAGATTGATACCAACTCCGCAATTATCCCACAACCTCCAAATTGACCAGTGGCACTAGCAATTGCTGCCCATTTTCCAGCCTTACTTCAGCCCCTGCCGCTCTCAGACCGCTCGGGAAGGTCGAGAGGCCGCTGGGCAGACTCATTATGGTTCCGATCAGCCCCGCGGCTGGCTGTCGGCGTACGCGCACCGTCTGGCCGGGAGCAAACGCCTCAACATCGTGCGGTTCGGGTGGACGCTTCTCTGTGGGCAGAGGAATGATCACCTCAGGCCGCCCGCCGCTGTAACGGTCGAATGCCTCCGCGTTCAGCGTAGCTTCGCGCTTGTTGTTTGTGCTGAGCAGTCGATGGGCAGCCGAGTTCATCGGCATGCTCCCAAAGCCATCGGTCACAACGATGGGATAGCGCATCTCAACTGCCACCGGCAGCAGCGATGGAAATATGCTTCCGATGATCAGGCCGCGCACAGCCACCTCGGCGGCGGTCCGCAGAGTGTCCGCATCTCTCACCTGGCCTCCCACCAGGATCGAGCCGCGCATGCTCACGTCCAGACGCGCCGGAGTGAGGAGGGCATCGGGCTTATCCGCCAGGCTTATCATCGCTCCACTGTCAATGCGTCGATTTCCCCAGATCCCCTGTACGAGGGCACCGGTGGTCTCGATCACGACGCCTCGGTCCGGAATGACATCTCGGATGATCCCCGAGAGCCCGGCCCGCAGCTCGAGGCGCGATTCGCCCGCTTCTATCAGGATCTGGCCTGCCCCCGCTGCAACGACCCGACCCGTACGCGGCACCTTCACTGTCTTCGGCAACAGCCCGCCACCTCTTGCCAGAACGAGGCCGGCAGTGACGTTGTCCCCAGCCTTGTACCGAATAAGCCGGTCGGCCGCGGCGCCGGAAACTCCAAGCGTACGGGCTACATCGAGGAAGATGTGTTCACGAGACCACACTGCGTCGGCCACGATGTCTGCCGGGCTAACCTTCTGGCCCACCCGCACACGGACGTTGCCCTTGATCGGAAGCCGGCGCTCACGGACAATCGTGGTGAGGGGAAGGATGTGGAGGACCGCTGCAAGTGCCACGTCAGCCTCCAACAGTCCAGAGCCATTTCTTGATTAGCTCGCGGCGACGACCGGAGTCCTGCGGCAGGGTCAGCGGACGGCCGCGCCCATCGAATACCACACCCATGGTCCCGCCGCTCACCGTCACGGTGCCCGCCCTTCCCGGGCCGAATCCCACGTTGATGCCGTGTCGAGGCTGGATCGTGAGCCGCGCGTTTTGCCCGTGCGGCAATGGAAGTAATTCGAGATTTCGGTATTTGATGTCTGCAAGCGCCTCGGCGCCGTTTTCATAGACGAGGTGAGCGCGGGCGATCGGGGTGTTCTCGCTGGCAGTACCGATTACTGATACCACCGTGCCCAGGCTCTGGAAGGCGCCGCTATCAAGCACTTGCACGGGCAGAATGTTGCTACGTTCCGCCGCAGCGCCAAGGAGGGGCAGCAAATTGCTCTGATCAAGGATGATCGTCGCAATCCCCACGGGTTGGATCGCATCCAGCAGAAGCAAGAGGCTTTGCGCAGGCGTCGGCGCATCTGCCAGCGCGTCTCCGCTGGCGATGATGGGCTCGAAAAACGGAAGCAGGCCCGGCCGGCCCGATTGCGCGGTGCGCGGAAAATCCCGCCGCGCATTCTGCATGGCCAAATAGAGAGCCTGCCGCGCCACTGCCTGAGCCAGGGACTGATCCTCCCTGGTGGCTGGTATGCTTGATGGATAGAGAGACTTCTGGAACAGAAAGTCGCGCAGCACACCCGTCGAGATGTCGAGCGGCGACCATCGCAGGATGTCCTCCAGCGTCGTGTGCTGAAGCAGCGCAGGCAGATTCTCGCCCAAGCCGAACTCTGGATACACTTGAAGCGTGGCCCTGGTTTTGAAGCCCGCGGCGATCACGGCTGCCGACGCGCCGAGATCGATGCTCAGGACCGCTCCGCGTGAGCCGCCGTAGGCCTTGCTGAGGAAGCGCAGCATGCGGCCTTCAGCGTATGCGCTCGGAAGCACCACTCCCCCGGACCAAGATTCCAGCTGTTCGATTCCCCGCAGCTGTCGCTTGCGAACGTCAAGATACAGTGATGCGAGCTCACGGGCTGCCGGTCCCAAGTCTTCCGTATCGAGTGAGGGTCGGACATTCGGGCTGAAGCGGATGGCGGATGTGACGTTTGTCAGAAGTTGCCTCACCTCGTTTTGCAGCCGTTGATTGCCGGCAAAAAGAACCGCCGGGCGCCGCTCGGGTGCCAGTAGGAAGGCAGCAAGCCCCACTGGCTCAAGCATTTTCTGAACCGATCTCGACGCGCCGCCATCGGTGCCGCCAGCTATGATCACGGCATCCGGCTGGAGTCTGATCAGTGCATCAATCTGCTCGTCTGCCTGCCTCGGGTCGTTAATGCAGGCAGAATCGACGATCCGGGTGTAGCAGGTCTCCGCCAAACGGCGCGCGCTTTCGACCGAAACGTCGGGCAAGAGCCCAATGATCACCGTCTTGAGCGTGGGCCCGGCCGACAGGGTGCTTACGAACGAATCCACTCCCGAGCCGTCCGGTTGAGAGGGGGTTATCAGTCGACCGTCGGCGTCAAGCATGGATCTGCCGGTGACCGACTGCAGATCAGCGACGGCAGCACGAACACCGGTGCTTACATCTCTGAAGGGCGCCTCGGCCGTGGATGCTGCAACCCCCGCGGCAACAAATCGATACACGCCCTCAACCACGTCGAACAGGACGGCACGCGTGCTCGCGCCGCCCACGTCCACTGCCAACAGGGATTCACCCTCAATCAGTGAAGATGGCATATTTCATGGGTCCGGGCGTTCCGACATCCATCTTCAAGACAGTTGAGCAAGATAGAACTGAACCTGAGATCATCTCAGCCCAAGGAAAGTCCCGATGAAGTCCAATCGTTCGATCAGCGCGGTGAGCGCGGCCGAGTAGACGCCGGCGAACAGGACGCCCAGAGTAATGGCCAAGAACACCGCCCCGATGCCCGCCGCGATTTCAATGGCGCCGAGTCTGCGGACTGTACCATCGGCCGTTACCCTAGCAGAGAAATGGAAGTATGTAAGGCTTGTGATGACACCAACAAGCACGAGCGCGCCGTTGACGATCCCTTCCAGGGATCCCAGCTGCTCAGAGTCCACGGATTCGAGAGTAGCACCAATTTGCGGGAACAGGGTGCCCTGGATCGCGCCGCCGATTGCCACGGCTGATGCAGCCCCAACAAGCATCCCCATCGCGGGCGCGCCGAGCCGTGACAAGGGGGGCCAACTCTTCATGAGCAGCATGCCCCCCAGCAAGAGCGGCACAGCCAACATGGCGCGCGTGGTTGGGGTCCCAGTGATCAGCGGGAGGATCAGATCAGGCAGCAGTACCTGCCACCACGCCACGGCCGCAACATAGCCGGCGGTCACACCCACGAACACATAGACAGCAATGCGGAACGCCGGGTTGTCGCCGACCAGATAGCTGAGGATCATGACAGTGAGCAAAAAGGCGGTCACGGTGGAAATGAGATCCGCAGACATCTATGCTGCCTCAATCCGCCGTTCGTGGAATCCGATCCAGAAGTGCCAGAGTGCACCAAACGTGATCAACAGCACTGCAAGGTAGAGGCCGATACTGTAAGCATCCCAATAGCGCCGCACCAATCCGGGCAGCCCGTTGTTCGCGATCTCAGCGCCGGCCGCGCCGTTCAGGCCCGCTACTAGTCCTTCAATCTGCCCCGAATCAAAGTAAGGGAGAAGCATGGGGCCTGCCTGGGCGCTGGATACGATGATCATGCTGCTGGCGCCGCGCGCGGCTGCGGTCTGCTCGATCCAGACGCGGCCACCCTCCAGACTTTCCGTGAGCACGATGATCGCAGCGAAATCGGAAAGCCGCCGGGTGCCAAGCAGCACACTTGAATCCCAGACACGATCGGTCGAGGCGCCAAGGGGCGCCGCGGCCATTGGATCCTGCGCGAAGGATTGAACACCAGCCAGGCCACCAGGCAGATAGCCTAGATTGACGTACTGAACACCGCGCACATAGGCGCGATCTGCCAGTGTGCCTGATATGAATCGCTCAGCCAAGGCTGAGCCCGTTGGGGAAGTTGAAATGACCGCAAGCCGGGGATGCTTCAGCAGGAGCAGGTGATCCATCAGGGATGCCGCGGTCGCCTCCATTTCCCCAACAGTGGCGGGCTCATAGTCGAAGACTGCAAGCACGGGGGCATCCGGCGCAATACTCTGAACGGCCTGGATTGCGGCGATGCTCTCGTTTGGTACAGCGGCCGGCAGCGGGAAATTCCTGGATCCAGACAATATCGCCCCGCTGAGCACGATCACAAGGACAGCGCTGATCGCCCAGCGCAATGCGCGCTGCGATCTGAGTTGACCGGCACCCTGGATCGGAAGCGGCTGAGTCTCAGCTGCAAGCATCTCTTCAAGTAGCTTTGCATGGGCTTGATGCTGTTCGGATGCATCCAGCTTCATGGAATGCGGCTTCGGCCTGCTCGACGGTACCGCCGCTCCTGGAATTGCCGGGAGGACTCCTTGCAGACCAAGCAACGGCCCGCGATCTTCGAGCCGTGAGTCCGCTCCGCCGCCGGCTGCGGGCGTAACGGCCGATTCCACCGGTCGCATCGCTTCCACCCATGAGGGCAGGTCCGCCGGCGCGATGGGTTCCTCCTCCTGGGCGGCCGGGGGCAGTTGCGGCGATGAACCTGGCTCGCGGGAACCGACATCAGCCAGCCAATCCGGCATATGCATCGACGCGAATACCGCGTCCACATCAATTCGATGGATCTCCTCGGGCGAGAACGCTGGGACAACCTCCAGCGGTTCTGCTGCCTGAGTCCCCGAGCGAGGCGATGCTTCGAGCGGCGCCGCGGCTATGGTTCCAGCAGACGCCGCCGACGGGGGCGACGCTTGCAGAGCACGCGACCCGTCCGGCACGCTCGAAACACCTGGAGATTCCTCGCCGGCGGCCGCCGATTCCGTCAACCAATCTGGAAGAGCATCGCCCAGACCGCCAAGCCCTTGTGTCGGCGCGTCAGGAACGCCCATCATGCGGTCAACCCAAGTCGGAACATCCTTCGTGGCAGGCACACCGCGAGGCGGCTGAGGCTCCTGTTCCCTAGCTGAGGTGGCGTCAAGCTGCCTCAGCCATTCGTTGATCTCAGCATTCTCGTTTCCGGCGTTTTCTACGCTCGCTGCGCCATTGAATGTGCCGCCGTCGGCAGATTCGCCGGTATCTACATCTTGAGACCAGAGGTCTCTCAATCGTTTCTCTTGCCCGCCGATCTCGGGATCCTGACGCGGTGCCGCCGTCTCCCGCGGAGCCTCTTCGGCGATCCTCCGCTCGACATCTGGGGATGGCGTGCCTGACCTTCTTCCCCCTTCTGAGAGGCCAATTACGCGAGCAACCCACTCAGGGATCTCCTCCTCGGGTTGGTCTTGATGCGACAAGCCCGCAAGGAGATCCTCATCGGAGGGCGGCGTTTCGGGTTGTTGGTCACCCTTTGTGCCTGCGTCAGCGACAGATGCATTGTCCACGAGCTGATCGCGTGCGACACGCACCCAATCGGGCACGGATTCGCTCTCCGTCGATGCACCCGCGTCACCGCGCGATCGATCTGATGAACCAGTCCCCAGATCCGTCCCCCAGTCACCGTCGAGCGGCCGAAGCCGCCATTGACAGTATTGGCAATACGGCAGATCGGGTGGATTGGTCTCTCCGCAATTGGGGCAGACAACAATATCTTCCACTATCCACCCTCATACGGGCGATCCGCCCCGATCAGTACGCGCAGGCCTGTCACCAACGTACCGAGGCCGACGCCGATCAGCAGGCCGCGCGCGCCTCCCAACGCCAGCACGTGCTGGAGCCAGGGCCTCACAAAATTGTGCAGTCCACCCAACTCACCAAAGGGTAACGTGGCGGAAGCAACCAGCATCAGAATCGCGGTCGCGAGGAAAACGACGCTCATGAGATTGGCCCGACGGCGCAACAATCGGACGCAACCATAGATCAGAGACACCGCCAGCAGCGCCATCAAGCTGGACTCGGCAGGCACGATGACTGCATTGACCAGGCGGCGCATATCGGGATGATCGGGGCCCAACATCAGGCCCAGAATAAAGGCTCCGAACAGGCAGACCATAAGAATTGCGCTGTATGTTCCACCCTTTTCCCGTTTGTGGATCCGGGTGCCATGAACAAGGACCAGATTGAACACACCCACGATCGTAGCGACCCCCGCAAGGATAATCACCCAGTTCAAGAGCAGGCCCTTGATACCCTGCAGAGAGGGCACGAAGTAGCCTCCAAGTATCAGGAGGCCGGCAACCACGGCGAAGACAAGGGCAAGGATGTGCATCAGATGATCCCGAGCACCTTCAGCGCTGCGCCCAGAAGTAGCCCAACTATGATCAGCCAACGCAGAATATCCTGGACTGCAAGGCTGGCAGCTGGCATCGGGCCGCTCGCGAAATAGGCGGGGGCTGCGAAGAGCTCCTCTCCGATAAGTGCCTCGGACGCAGTCGCAAACAGGACTGACTGGGCTGCGGGATCCCCAGTTGCGCCGAGGAGGAGGACATTGGAGCGCTCTGCCGCATCGGACAACAGCGCGGACTCGACGCCGAAATGGCCGATCAATGCTGCCGCTGAAACGTGTTCATCATCCAGCATTGGCATTGTCGCAGCAGCCGACGAAAAGGGCGTCATTCCGGCCAGCCGTCCCGTGACGGGTTGATAGTATTCTGATGCGCCGATGGCGCGATAACCTGCCTGCAGCGTGTCTTGGGCGAGCAGAGCCAGCGCTGACTCACCAGCGACGGCTACTGGTGGACGATCACTAACGGATGCCTTCTGAGAGACCTCTCGAAGCATGCCCAGTCCGGCCAAGGCAGAGCCGCCGTTCCGAGTCAGCAGACTATTGCCTCCCAGTGCAACCAAGAGCCGGGTGCCGTCCTCGACGCTGAGGCCGAAGGCCCGATACAGACGGGAAAGCCCGGGAATCAATCGCAGCCGGGCTGACGGCGCGCGCCGAATCCTAGCCAGCAAGACCAGGAACAAGGTCGAGAGACCGACGAGGCCCAAGCCCAGGAGGTCCATTAGTCGCCACCTTGCCGAGTTCTTGAGCCCCCGTTCCTTGCGGAAGCCAGGAAATCGATGAACTCAACGGTCTTGCTTTCCGACTCTAGGAGCTGCGCAAGATACATGGAGTCTCGACCTAGAAACGGCCCCCCCATGTAGAGGAGTTGGGCCGAGACTAGAGCCAGCGGCCTTCCAACTTCCAACAACCACGCCGTCAAACCAGCAAGATGCCAGCGACCAAGCAGGTTCCCCCAGTGGTGCCATGTGGCGCGCGACGAAGACTCTCGGGGTGAATCTGGGAAATTGCGGATGACGGCGTCGGAGCCTTTAAGGGAATCCATGGCCGTTGGGACCTGACTCGCGAGCAAGCCACCACCCTGATTCTGATCAGGCAGCAGTCACACTACGCGCGAAAAGTATAGCATAGTTCGATTCTTGCCCACCATGCACGAAATGACCAGAAAGTCGGTGGCGTCGGCGTGCTAGCGTGCGGTCGGCGGCTCTTTTCACCTCTCTTGCTCCACCTGCGCGGATTGCTAGAAGAGCCAAAGGGATGCCCCAATTCGGCGAAAAAAAGACTGCGTTGGTACGCATAGTATAATGTCGCTGATTCTCCTTCGGAGGGATGATGAGCGAAGGGAAGATCCGGGTGCTGATAGCCAAGCCGGGTCTCGATGGGCACGACCGCGGCGCCAAGGTGGTGGCGCGAGCTCTGCGTGATGCCGGCATGGAGGTCATCTACACCGGTCTGCGGCAGACCCCGGAGATGATTGCCCAGGCTGCGCTTCAGGAGGACGTGGACGTGGTGGGGCTCTCCATCCTATCCGGTGCCCATATGGCCCTTGCACCGCGCATCATGGAACTGCTCGAGGCAAATGGACAGACGGACGTCCAAGTTTTCATCGGCGGCATCGTGCCGGAGGAAGATATCCCGCGTCTGAAGGAATTGGGGATCCGCGGTGTCTACGGTCCGGGCGCCTCGACCGAGGAGATCATCCATGACATACGCCTTGCGGCTGAGAGACGAAAGGCGTAGCCAAGTCGGCGGTCTTGTGTCCGCTGCTCTTGATTCTGCCCTGACTCAATCGATTTCTGGTCTCGAAGCTCTTTCATCATGATGCTCGCTGCTTCCGTTCTTGAGGGCGATCGTCTGGCGCTGGCGCGACTCCTGACCCACGTGGAGAACAACACAGGCGACGGGCAGACAGCACTGCGGATCCTCTTCCCGCGCACGGGCAAAGCGCACCTGATCGGAGTGACGGGCGCCCCGGGTACAGGCAAGTCATCGCTCATCAATCGGCTGGCCGTGCACTATCGTGGAAAGAACAAACGCGTGGCGATCGCCGCGGTGGATGCCTCCAGCCCATTTACAGGGGGCGCCGTCCTGGGAGACCGTGTCCGCATGAAGGATCTATCCGGCGACTCCAGCGTTTTCATCCGATCCATGGCCTCGCGGGGTGCACTTGGGGGACTAGCCCGGAACACGGCGGGCATCGTGCAGGTCTTCGATGCAGCAGGATACGAGATTGTCTTGATTGAAACGGTCGGAGCAGGGCAGGGCGAGGTCGACATCGCGTGCCTGGCGCACACAACGCTAGTGGTCGAAGCCCCGGGCCTTGGAGACGATATTCAGGCGATCAAAGCTGGCATCCTGGAGATCGCAGACATCCTTGTGGTGAACAAGGCGGATCGCCCCGGCGTGGAGAACACAGAAAAGGCCCTCAGATCCGTCCTGGAACTTGCGCATCCAACACAGAGAGTGGTCAAGCATCACTGGCAAGCCTTGCAGGCGGTTCTTCCGGCCGAGGCTGGGACCGATGGTTGGAGCGTCCCAATCCAGAGAACGGTCTCCACAAACGGACACGGAATCCCAGAGTTGGCAGAACAGATCGAGAATCATCTTGAGTACCTACGCGCCAGCGGCCACTGGTTGAGGCGAGAGGAGGCGCGTCTCGCCTCTGAGGTGGACGCCATCTTGCAGCAGACATTGATGCTTCAATTCCACGCCGCCCTTCCCGAAGAGCGCTACAATGAGGTCATGCGGCAGGTATTCGAAAAGAAGCTTTCTCCGGGCGAGGCTGCCAGCAATCTTGTCGAGGACGCTTGGCACACAGAGCACCGCGAGGAACAGAGGGCAAAGTGATACTGGGAAAACGCGTCCGCCTGCGGGCCTTGGAGCGAGCGGACCTCCCCAAGTTTCAGGAGTGGCTGAACGACCCTGAGGTGACGGAGGGGCTAACCCTGTATCTTCCCTTGTCGGCAGCTGACGAGGAGAAGTGGTTTGATGGGGTGATGCAGGGGGAGCCGGAGCAGCGACCCCTAGCGATCGAGATCCAGAACGGCAATGCATGGCAGCTCGCTGGGAACGCCGGCCTCTTCAATCTGGAGTGGACCAACCGCAGCGCAGAGTTCGGCATCTTCATCGGGGACAAGTCGAACTGGAACAAGGGTTACGGCACCGAGGCACTGCAGCTTATTCTGCGCCATGCGTTCAATACCCTGAATCTCAACCGTGTCTACTTGCGCGTGTATGCGAGCAATCCGCGTGCCCGGCGCTCATACGAAAAGGCAGGCTTCCTGCTCGAGGGGACTATGCGTCAGGCGCTGTTCCGGCACGGCCGCTACATTGATGTCCACGTCATGGGCGTCTTATGCGCGGATTGGATGAAATCACAGGAGGGCCAATGACCAGTCACTCGCATCCGCACGAGATGAAGGTCTACGGGGAGATCATGCTGTTTGCCGGCAGTGGTTCGCCTGAGCTTTCCGGCAAGATCTCTAAATATCTCGACTCACCCTTGTGCGAGCGCGAACTGGTTGAGTTCCCCAATGAGAACCTCTTCATCAGGCTTAAGCACAGTGTTCGCGGTCAGGACGTCTATGTCATCCAGCAGACCGCCACGGCGGTGCACCGCAACCTGATGGAGTTGCTCATTACGCTGCAAACTCTACGCCTGGATTCGGCTGCCCGCATAACAGCCGTCATCCCGTATCTGTGCTACGGCCGCTCGGACAAGAAGGACCAGCCGCGCGTTCCGATTACAGGCAGGCTGGTTGCCGACATGATCGAGGTCGCCGGCGCCGACAGGTACATGACCCTCGATCCGCACGCGGGGCAAGTCCAGGGGTTCTTCTCCATTCCCGGCGATGTACTGACGGCCTCCCGCCTGATCATTGACGAGATCAGGACCACGCTTGTACCGAAATTGCGGAGTCCGGTAGTGGTCGCCACGGACCTCGGCTTTGCCAAAAAAGCCCGCAACTACGCCGCAGATCTCGGAATGCCTGTTGCATTCATCGAGAAACGACGCGCCGGAAACGATGCGCGCGCCGAGGCGCTTTCCCTGATCGGTGATGTCAAGGGCAGTGACGTCATTGTGGTCGATGACGAGGTGGATACGGGCAGTTCGATCATCCAGGCGATCAAGGTGGCAAAAGAGAACGGAGCCATGGATATCTATCTTGCATTCGTCCACGCCATCCTGTCAGCCGACGCGGCCCGGAACCTGGCCGCGCTCCCGCTCAAACGGATAATCACCACCGATAGCGTTCCAATTTCTTCCGAAAAGATGCAGATCCTCCACGATCGGATCACGGTGCTCTCGGTGAGCAGCCTGCTGGGCGAGGTCATTCGCCGCGCGCATGAAGGCCGCAGCGTCGGTGAGATGTTCAACGAATAGGATGTGGGACTGATTGCGCGCAGTGGCGCCTGTCGCCCGGCCAATGCATGCTCCTCCTGACAATCGCGAGGAATGCCTGAACTTCCCGAAGTCGAAACCATCGCCCGCAACCTGCGCCCGGCATTGATCGGCCGCCAGATCATGAGTGTTGACGTCCGCTGGCCCCGGACCGTTGCGGCTCCCTCTGTTCGCAGGTTCAAGCGTCAGATCCAGGGGCAGATCATTCAGGATGTGAGCCGCCGGGCCAAGTTCCTACACATCCGGCTTTCCACCTCCCACCTGCTCATACATCTCCGCATGAGCGGTGACCTCGAGGTTCGGCAGGGAAAGGCTCGGCCACTGAAACACGATCGCCTGGTCTTTGAGCTTTCATCTCCACCCCTACATGGATCGCCCGCTGGAACCGATTTGGGCGGCGGCGCGGTCACCAGCCTTGTTTTCAGCGATACGCGCAAGTTCGGCCGGGTCTGGCTCACGGAAAAGGTCGAGACTGTGACCAGCCGCCTTGGCCCTGAGCCGCTCAGCAGGGGTTTCACTCCGCAAGTGCTCTACCAGCGATTGCGCGCCCGCCGCCGACGCCTTAAGCCCCTACTGCTCGATCAGACATTCCTTGCCGGTCTGGGCAACATCTACACGGACGAGGCCCTTCACCTTGCAAGACTGCATCCACTGAAGTCATCCCAGACCGTGACGAGGCGACAGGCCGAACGCCTGCATGAGGCCATACGACTCATCCTAAAGGAAGGCATACGCCGAAACGGCGCCAGCATCGACTGGGTTTATCGCGGCGGTGAATTTCAGAACCATTTTCGCGTCTACGATCGCGATGGAGAGCCCTGTCCCGTTTGCGGGACTGCCATCATGCGGCTTGTTGTTGGGCAGCGGGGCACCCACATCTGCCCGCATTGCCAAAGGATGTGAACCATGGAAATCAGTCTGATGGGATGGATTGGCATTGGTCTTGCGGCGATGTTCTTCGGCTACTTCTTTGGCCTGTTCGAAGGACGGAGCCAAGGTTTCAGGAAGCGACAAAAAGAGGAAGGGCTGGAAAGGCAGGTAAAGTCTTCCCTGCCCCCGCAGGCATCCCCGGTCGTCCAGCCGGGGCCCCGTGATCGCAGCCTCTTGGATCTCAGCCTCGAGGAGAGCGGGAAGGCACTCCTGCACATTGACGGCCGACAGGTCGATGCTGGGAGCATGGCGCCAGAGATGCGGAAGCGTTTGATCGAGTTGATGGTCCTGCTGCGACCCTGGGTGGAACCACCTCCCGCACCAGCCTCGATGGCTGCACGCGTTCCGGTTCCGGATTCTTCATCGTCCTCTCTGGTCGATCGGCTCCGGCTCGCGGCGGCCAGGGATGAGGGCCAACCCGTCGGCGCGGGAGCCGCTGTAGCGGGCGCGCCTGAGCCGCCCGTAATAGCGGCGGCCTCCATGAGTCTGGTAGCGCAAATCGATTCCATCCTGCAAGCGCGCCTGGCGGGCACGCCCCTTGCAGATCGCGGAATCCGTCTCGCCGAGGCGCTGCACGGAGGCGCAGTTGTATTCATCGGGAAGACGCAGTACGACGGCGTCGACAAGGTACCCGATCCCGAAATTCAAGCGGCGATCCGCTCGGCAATTGCGGAGTGGGAGAAGAAGTACACGCCCAGTTGATGCCATGAAATCGCAGCTCTGCCAGACCTCGGAGCACACAACTCAGAAGCAGGAGCAATATCCCGCGTATTGCAGGCGGACTTGGAGAGGCTTCCTCCTTCCGGTAACATGCTTGCTGCAGGGTGAGCACGCCTACGGACTGGTGGCGCTTCGAAAACGCAAGTGACGGAGTTGCTTGTCGGCGTGTGGAAGGAAAAGGGGGATACAGTTGAAGCCTCTGTCAATCGATGCCTGCGACAAATGGCTGGATGCCTGCGGCAAGGCGAGCAGGGGAAATGACCCGTGAGCGTCGTCCAGACTTTCCACTCAGGATGCACACGACTACGAGACGTCTTTCGATGGGCCCTGTTCGTGCGGCAGACTAATGGAGGCCATTCCGGAGGTGCGCAGCAGGTTGATCTTGAGGAACGACCAGAAGAGGGCAATGGGTGTGGCGAGCAATACAATCCGAAATCGTTCGGGCGCGGCCCGCAACTATACACTGATCAACAGTCCATGAACCCACTGCTGGCTGCTACCGCAGACGCTTCACCAAATAGAGTTCGCCGCGTGTGAATCCCCGTTCAAGATAGTACTGCCGAGTCCCCACCGCCGAGATTACAGTTACTCTCTCAAAACCGGCGCATCGCGCGATCTCCTCCGCTTGCTGCAAGAGTCGCGTCCCCAAGCCGACGTGTTGAACCGAGCCGGCCTTCTCGGCGCCCACAGCCAGCGACTGGCCGTACACGTGCACCTCGCGGATCATCGCTGCGGCCAGGATTTCGGGGATATCTGTGCGCGGGGCCTTCGGATCCGGAAGCGAGAGTCGCAGGAAGCCCGCCAACCGGTCATCCGGCGTGTCAAAGGAGACAAAGTGTTCCTCTGCATGGTCGGCCGGATAGGCCAGATCATTGAGCCGCAACGAGGCGAGGTCGATCTCCCTGCCGCGCACCTCCCTGCAGCGAACGCACTGACAGCGGGTACCCCTTCGTCGCAGCTCCGCGTGCACATCCTGCCGTAGGCTCGTGCGCGTATTGCCCTCCACCACGTGTGTCGACGGGATGTCCCGGATCACACGGTTCACACGGGAGTAACGCGGGATGGTCAGCTTGATGTCTGCCAGCAGATCAATGAGCTGCTCAGTTGTGTAGGGATGGAACTCGCCGCGCAGCCAGTAGTCGTACAGCTCGGCGTTGGCCAGGAGTTGGTTTGGATATATCTTGATCTCGTCGGGGCAAAAACCTTCCCAGAGCCGTTGAAAGTCATCGCGGTCCGAAGAAGGTGTTGCGCCGTGCAGGTTGGGCATCCAGTGCAGCACGATCTTGAAGCCGGCGGCTCGCAGCAGCGTAGTGGCGTGACGCGTGCACTCCACGTCGTGCCCGCGCCTATTCAGGTCCAGGATGCGATCGTCCAAACTTTGCGCGCCCATTTGCACCTTGGTGACTCCCAGGTGTCTTAGCCAGCGGATCTCGTCCGGCGTGATCGCATCTGGCCGCGTCTCGATCACCATTCCCACGTTCCGATGTGGCCCGTTCTCGTTGAGGGCCTGCGCCCCGTTCAGAAGTTCACCCTGAGTTGCTGTGTGGTCCCCTTTGAACTGCTCATGTTCAGCAAAGTAAGGCTCGTTCCCTCCCCCGCGTTGGTTCTCATTCATCGCATCAAAACATCGCCGCACGAACCATTCCTGATAGTCGCGTTCATACGAGCTCCAGGTACCGCCCAGGATGAGAAGCTCGATCTTGTCCGTCGGATGACCGAGGTTCTCGAGCGCGGTGATCCGGGACGTCACCTGTGCGTACGGATCAAAGTCGTGTTCGACGCCGCGCATCGCCCCCGGCTCGTCCGGCAGATACGACTTCGGCATGCGGACGTCCGTGGGACAGAAGATGCATTTACCTGGGCATGGGTAGGGCTTCGTCAGCACGGTCACCGTAGTCACGCCGGACAGCGTACGGACAGGCTTCATCCGCAATCGTTCCAGCAACTGCAGATCTGACTGCAGCTCCCCGGCGCGGATCATTTCATGGTAGGCGGCGACCAGGACGTACTTGCCAAGATAACCACCACCTGCCAGCGGATGCATGCGGAGTGCGTCCATCACGTCCGTGCCTTCCCGAATCTCCCCCAGCACGCGGCGCGCCAACGCCAGCCACTCGGGTTTGATGGCGTGGTTCTCAATCCAAGCTTGCTGCTTCGCTGATCTCATGCTACTGGCGATTCATCAACTAAAGGATGCAGGATTGTACCCATTATAATGACCGCGTGAATTCGTCGACCACCGAGCGTCTATTGGAACTCAACCGTCGGTTCTATGTCGAACGCGGCCGCGACTTCTCCGAGACTCGCCTTCGCGTTCAGCCCGGCGTCAGACGCGTACTGGAGAACCTGCGTGGTAATGAGTCGGTCTTGGATCTCGGATGCGGCAACGGAGCGTTTGCGCGCGAGCTTTCCCAGCATGGCCATTGCGGCCCGTACCTGGGGCTAGACTTCAGCATTCCGCTGCTTGAGCATGCGCGTCGCGTCAGCTATGCTTTCCCGGTCAGGTTCATTCAAACTGACCTCATGCTATTGGCGCGCGCGCCATCTGGGATCCATGGCGAGGCTGAGGGCTTGCCATCCGATGATCTAAACCCGCCGAAATCTGAGGCTTGGCCTCTCATCACGGCTTTTGCGGTCCTCCACCATATCCCTGGAGGCGACCACCGTCTTGCGCTGCTGGCACGGATCCGTGGCTGGCTGAGGACGGACGGCTTGTTCATCCATTCCAACTGGCAGTTCTCTTCCAGCAGACGATTGCAGAGCCGGATCCGGCCCTGGTCCAGCGTGGAGCTTGACGCGAACGACATGGATGAGGGCGACTACCTCCTGGATTGGCGGCGCGGCGGGAACGGGTTTCGCTATGTTCATGAATTCACGGAGGACGAGCTTGCCGATCTGGCGTCCAAGAGTGGCTTCGTGGTAACCGAGACTTTCTATTCCGACGGCGCAGACCGCAGATCCGGCCTCTATCAGGTCTGGCAACCTGTTTAGTCTTCAGACGAGATCACCATGGACATCGCGATCACGCGCCAGGTCAGTCGCTCCATCGACAATTGTGAACTCACATTCCTGCAGCGCGAGCCCATTGACGTCGCCCGCGCCCGCCAACAGCATGCCCAATATGAGGCGGCGTTGAAGGATCTGGGCTTGGCTGTGCTTTCCCTGCCTGAAGAACCGGACCTGCCCGACTCGGTCTTCGTGGAGGATACGGCCCTCGTACTTGACGAATGTGCCATTATCACCCGCCCCGGAGCGGCCTCCCGCCGCCTTGAGACCACTTCAATTGCCCAAGTCCTGGCTGCATTTCGAGAACTACGTCACATCCAAGCCCCCGCTCGCGTGGACGGCGGAGACATCCTCCAACTTGGAAGGTGCATCTACGTCGGCCTGACCCAGCGGAGCGACACGAACGCCATGGAGCAGATGCAGGAGATGCTCGCACCTCTTGGATACGAGGTCCGTGCCATCCGGGTAAGCGGTTGCCTGCATCTGAAGTCGGCGGCAACAGAGGTCGCCCGGGACGTCCTTCTCCTGAATCCGGCCTGGGTCGATCAGGGGGTGTTCGAGGGCGTAAAAATCATCGAGATTGACCCGTCAGAGCCGCACGCTGCGAACGCGCTGCGGCTCGGCGATTCGGCCATGTACTCTGCGGCCTTCCCACGGACGCGTGAGCGTCTTGCCGGTTCAGGTATCCACACCGTGATCGTGGATGCCGATGAACTGGCAAAGGCAGAAGGCGCCCTGACCTGCTGTTCCCTGGTTTTCGGCATCTAGCATCCGCTTGCAGTGGCATTGCCATCCAGGCAATCATCTTTTATGATTAGAACGTTTGTTCTTTCCATGTGGAGGGAACGATTGCTGGCAACGAAGGCGCTTGGATCAGAGAGAGAGGCTTGGATGGCAGACGACACGATGGCAACAATCCAGAAGGGGCTTGCGGAGACGCGGGAAAACCTTGCTCATTGGATCGAGGCCACTCCCCCTTCAAAGAAGACGATCCAGTGCTGTTCCGAGGACGACACATGTGTGGACGAGCACGTGCACGTTATTGATGACTCGCTGGAGAAGATCCGTGATGGGACGTTTGGTGTCTGCGAAATCTGCCATGAGCAGGTCGACGATGTTCTGCTCAAGATGGACTACACATCCACGGTTTGCCTCGGCCACTTCACCGACCAGGAGCTGCACCAACTCGAGTCGGAGCTCGAGCTGTCACAGGTCGTGCAGCGCGGTTTGCTTCCACAACAGGCGCCCACCATCCCCGGCCTGAGCATCGCTGCCTTCAGCCGGCCGGCTCAGATCGTGAGTGGCGACTACTTTGACTTTGTGCAATTCAGGGACGGTGCGCACGGGATCGTGCTGGCGGACGTCAGCGGCCATGGCGTCTCTGCCGGCATGCTGATGAGCAGCCTGCAGACGGCGTTCCATACCCTGGTCCCGCTATCAGACTCTCCTCTGGATGTGCTGGAGCGCATCAACCACCTGTACGCTCACAACATCAGCTTTACTACTTTCGTCACGGTCTTCTTTGCGAGGCTCGATCCGACCTCGCACCTCTTCTCCTACGGAAATGCGGGGCATAACTCGGGCTACTTGTATCGCGCCTCCACGGGCCAGGAGATCCTGCTCCACCCCACGGGCCCGGCCATCGGATTGATGGAAGGATTCAACGTGCATTTGGAGCAGGTCGAGCTTCGCTCCGGGGACACGCTGGTCCTCTACACTGATGGCGTGACCGAGGCCATGAATGCTCAAAACGCGCAATGGAGCCTGGACGGCCTGGCGGGAGTGGTCCGCCTGAACAGCCAGCTTGTGCCCGAACAGCTCATCCAGAAGATCCTGCAAACCGTGAGTACGTACACAGCCGGCATCCCGCTGGCGGATGACGCCACCCTCGTCGTCTGCAGAGTTGCCTGAAAGCCAGACAGGAATAGAAAGAGAGACATCCAAGGCGATGTCTCTCTTTTGTCGCAGGGGAGTCAATCGGCGACGTTGTCCAAGTTGGCAATGTACTGCCACCAATTATTGTGGATGCCGTCTTGGCGGCCAGCGGTCCTTGGGAGATGGCTCATCCACCATCGCTGGTAACTCCTCTCTGCGCCCCCTCCCCACTCCGAGGCAGATACCATCCGCACATCACCTTGAAAGTCTGGAAACCTGAGCCAGTCGTAGCACGCTGAGGCGATGAGCCTGGGGTTACCAAGGTCATAGTCCCTGACGCCGTTCGGCGCGTAGTGGACCGAGCCAATGCCGGCTTTTCCGGGAGCGATCTGGTCGAACAGAATGAACCTCTCGAAAAGATTGAGCTTCTGATCGGGCCCGATCGTTGGGGGCACGCGGTTTGGCCTATATGCCCACGCAAGGAAATTGAGACTTCCGAACACCTTGGCCATAACAGCCTCACCGCGATGATTGTATGAGTGCAGCATTTCGCCCACGTCGCGCTCAAATGAGAAGCCCATGATCACGAATCGCCGCTTGCAGGCTGCCGTCTGGGTCAGCGGCGGTCCATTACACCAAAACGCCCTGGTCCCTGCCATGACGGATTCGTACAGGCCCGCGTGCGGGAAACCCATGATCCACACCTCATCGATCTCCCGGCTTTCGACCCGATGCAGCACGTTGAACCGCTCAAGTATTTCCAGATAGTCGATTCCAGGAGGCGTATGCGGCACAGCCGCACCGCGAAGCACATCCCGGTACGTTCTCGCTTCGTACCTGAATCCGTCCGCAAGGATGGGAAACTCGTCGAGCTCAATGCGCTCCATGATCTGGTAGCGCACCAGCCCGCGGCTCGCCTGCAACACATCGGAGATGAAACGGCCTATAAGATCGTCAGGACGTGCCCAGTCCATCTCCGCTGCGAGCTTCCGGCCAGTTGACGGGTCCATCGTTGGATTCAGGATGACCAGCTGGATCTTCGGACTGCAAATCTGTGCCGGTTCGTTGGGACTGTCTGGAAATCCCTTGGCCGCGGCGGGCTGGCCGCCCTCCAAGGCCGCGGATTTGCGACCGAACAACGAATCGAAGAAGTCCTTCAGTGTCATTGTTGTCGTCCTCGCGATCGTGAGCGGCCTTCATCCGGATTGACAGCAATGTTCACGAATGCTACAGCCGCTGATCCTCCGAATCGATCGGTCCACTACGGGGTGTCGGCCGCGAAGTAGATCCGGTCCCGCAGCGCAAAGTACAACACGTGATTCGGGCTGATGTCCATTGCAGTGACTTCCCCCGCGGGCATCGTGTTGGCATGCCCCGCCAATGGACGCAGCTGGCTCTGCAGTTCAAGGGAACGGGCCGCGAATCGGAACACGCCCTGCCCATCCGCGTCCAACAGGAGCAGCGAGGAGTCCGGTGCCGGCGAGAACATCAGTTGTGTGAAGTGGGCTTGCGCGAAAAGATCGTAGTCACGATAGGCTTCGAGGGGATTGATCAGCGGGGCGGGATCCACGCAGCGTGTGGGCACGGTTTCGATGCGGCTGTACGAGCAGGTGGAGATCCGACCATCGGAGTGCAGGACGTACAGGTCATCCGCATTGACGGCCAGATCTATCGCATCCTCGAGTTCAGGGATCTGCCCACCAAAGAAGAAGTACGGTCGGTCGACAAAGGTTCCGTCTTCGCCTACGTATACCCAGACAGCGCGAGCCTGAGCATCCAGCACATAGAGGTTTCCACTATCGAGCGCGAACGACCGGATGCGTCCCCAGTTAGTGTCGGGTGCGGCCAGCGGAACGGCTTGCGCCACCTTACCGGGCGCGCAGTACAGCAGGTTCCCGGCTGCATCCACGCCGAGCATGGTCGCATTGAGCGTATTGAGAATCGGCAGGGCAAGAATGTCGACCAGCGGACCCACCGTGTACGGGCCATATGTTCCGGAGCCGCAGTTGAATGCAGCATCCACCTCGAAGCCGGCGTTGGTAAGAGCCAGATGGATCACGTCCCCGCGCTGGGCATCCAGGAGATAGACATCGTTCTCGCCCGCAGCAAGACGTCCAATCTGCGCGCCAGCGCTCTTGCTCAGAACAGGCTGGAACTGAAGACGATAGATGCCGAGAAGCTGATCCAGTTTCTGCTGGGCCTCGAGTCGCAGACTCCTTGTATCGCCGGTTTCGGTGTAATCTTCCGCTTTATCCAAATAGAACAGCTCGCGCTGCCAGGCCTCACGCTGGGCAACCGGATCCGTCAATGTCAGAGCCTGTGCCCTGGCATCTTGCGCCTGCACCAGATACTGCTCGTACTGCACGCTGCGGCCGTATCGAAAATACACAGCGCTCGCGATCGTGACCACAACCAATGGGATCAGCACCGCTATGAAGGTCATTGTCGAAGAGGCCAATGACCACGGGTTCTGTTCCGCGGCAGGCAAGAGGTGCGGCAGGAAGTTTCCGAGCCCATGTCCAACCCGGTCGGCGGCCTGACGGGTTCCTCGCAGGGCGGCAACGATCTTGCGGGCCGCCTGGCGCTGGCTTTCGGCCGGAATGAGGGTACGTGTTTGCGGCGTCGCATCGAGCAACGTGTTCCTGCCCTCCTGGGCGATCGGGGGTGTCGGTTGGATTTCCAACTCTTCACAGGCTGCAGGCAGGTCATCGACTCGCTGTGGGGGAATTGCGTACGCGGACGGCCCGGCTGCACCTGTCCCTGCAGGCATGTTCCCCCCAGTGGGTCCGGCGGCCGCGGCCTGGTCCAAGTCCCTGTGCGGCTCAGCCTGCTGAGTACGGTCCTTAACGCCGGGCGCGGATTCCCAGACCAGCTCCGGGGTGAAGCCCGGCGAGGTGGCCGCGGTCAACTTGTCGCCAACTGGAATACGTTGAAGATGAAGGGCTCCCTCTCCTTCGCTGGCCTCCATCAAGACGGCACTCACATCTTCCGCAGTAGCGACCATGAGCCGGCGCCGAGTCGCATCCAGGGAGGCTGGACTCGAATCGCGGAGAGCGGACTCCCACCCAATCGGCAAGCTGCTGCAGAACAACAGACGATCATTCGCGTGCAGATCGATCTTCGAGAAGTAATGTGGCGTTGAGCTCCCAAGCCCCAAACCCCGCCCGGAAAGCGAATCCACTATATGCCTTGCGCCTGCAGCGCCAAAAACAAAGGCCTGCATCGGGCCGCTGAGCAGCAGGGTCAGCTCCGACTCGCGAATCGCCGCTAGGGCGAGCACACCCACGGCGTACATACCCTGGCCGGGGCTCGAGAGATTTCTATCATGCAGTTGCTTGTTGATGATTTCCGCGGCACTTCGAAGCGCGGAGGTAATTGTGCCGGGAGTGGCATAAAACGCCATGGCGGCACGACTCGCGGCGCGCACCACATCTCCACTGGAAAGCACTGCCTTGCCGGCCAGCTGCAGATGGACGATCAGACGGTCCTGGTCGCGACCGCGTGCGGCCTGACGCGGCGGCACAGCCGCCATCAAGCCCGGCAACGATGGTTGTTCCTGTCCGCCGACTCGATAGAGCGGCGTTATCGTTATATCGAGCGGCATCGCCGAGATTCCCATGTCATTATACTGGTAAAATTCCGGCGCTCTTCTCGCCTCACACTTCCTATGGAATTCACGCTGCACAGGAACATCTCCGAAATAACGTCGACCGCGTGGAACGGGCTGGCGTCTGCAGGCATCTCGGATACACCCTTCGCGCATCATGAATATCTGAGTCTATGGTGGCAGACGCTTGGAGGCGGTGAATGGGCTGAAGCTGAGCTCATGCTTGTTTCAGCATCGGAGTCCGGGCGCCTTGTCGGGGTAGCGCCGCTGTTTGCGGCCAATCACGACGGGCGCAAGGCCCTGCTGCTCATCGGAAGCATCGAGATCTCCGATTACTTGGATATGCTCGTGCGGGAAACCGACGTGCAGCCATTCCTGACAGGCCTGCTTGATTTCCTTGCGGATCTGCCGATCCTCAGGGGCCTGCCCTTGGACTGGTACAACATTGCCGACGCATCCCCCACGCTGCCCGCGCTGAGAGCCGAAGCTCAGAGTCGAGGTTGGGACTATCACGAGGAGGTCTTCCGGCCCACGCCCCGCATCACTCTGAGCGGCGACTTTGAGGCATATCTCTCAAGCTTGGACAAGAAACAGCGGCATGAGATCCGGCGGAAGATGCGCCGTGCAGCCGAGGGTCCCACGCCGGCCCGGTTCGAACTTGTCGAAAACCCTGACATGCTGGAAGTCGCCATCGAGGACTTCCTGGAGTTGATGGCGCACGATGCCGACAAGGTCCGCTTCCTGAATCCGACCATGCTTGATCACATGCGGTCGTTCATGCGTCTCGCTGGGGCGGGCGGCTATCTATGGCTGGCATTCCTTAACGTGAACGGTACCAGAGCGGCCGCAGCATTCAATTTCGACTATAAGGGCAAATTGTGGGGGTACAACTCGGCCGTCAATCGCGATTTCATGCATCTCTCACCGGGCTGGGTGCTGCTTGCACACCAAATTCAGTGGGCGTGCGACCACGGGCGGCCGGAATTCGACTTCATGCGCGGCGACGAGGCGTACAAGTACCGCTTCGGCGCCGTGAACCGGAACGTGATGCGGGCACGCTTGATGCCTGCGTAACCGTTTGCGTTCACATCCTCGACTTCAGTGTATACTGACCGAAGTCCATTGACCGGAGAAGCCTCATGAAACGTGCGGTGGGGATCAGCATTGGCTCATCAAAACGCGACAAGGCCGTCGAGGTGACCCTGTTGGGAGAGAGGGTCAGCATCGAGCGCATCGGCACGGATGGCGACATGGAGGCTGCCGCCCTCAAGTACAAGGAATTGGATGGGCTGGTGGATGCGTTTGGCGTCGGCGGCGCAGATCTCGGTTTGATGGTGGACGACAAATGGTATCCGCTGTACTCCGTTCGCCCCATGATCCGTTATGTCAAGAAGACACCCGTGGTCGATGGTGTGGGTCTGAAGAACACGCTGGAAAACAAGTCCGCGCCGTTCCTGGAGGCACACCTCGGCAGCTATATTGCCAAGCAGGGCAAGAAGGTCTTTGTTGTGAGCGGCGCCGACAGATGGGGGATGTCGATTAGCTTCCTAGACGCGGGCTACGAGTGCATGTTTGGCGATCTGATGTTCGCACTGAGCATTCCAGTGGCACTGCACACTGCCCGCCAGCTGAAGAATCTGGCGGCAATCCTCATGCCCGTGGCCGGCCGGCTTCCGTTCAAGTGGGTCTATCCGACGGGCAAGAAGCAGGAACAGCGCGTTCCGAAATTTGAAAGATACTACAAGTGGGCATCTGTGATCGCCGGTGACTGTCACTACATCAAGCGCCATATGCCCGATGACATGCGGGGCAAGGTGATCGTGACGAACACGACCACGCCGGAAGACCAGAAGTTGTTCGCAGAGCTTGGCGTCAAGTACCTTATCACCACGACGCCAGTTCTGGAGGGGCGATCGTTCGGGACGAACATGATGGAAGCCGCCCTAGTGGCAATCTCGGGTAAAGGTCGACCCTTATACCGAAGCGAGTACATCGACTTGATTGCCAGATTGAACTTCGAGCCCCAACTGCAGGAGCTCAACTAGGACAGGCGCCTGGAACGACTTGCCGTTGGGGTTTGCCCCTCGGCAGACTCCCTGCCTCAGGCGATTGATGCGAATCTGGAGGACTTGAGCCATGGACGCAGTAATCATTGCAGGTGGAATTCCCCAACCGCAGGACGCGCTATACACATATTCCAAGGGCGATTCCAAGGCGCTGATCGATATCGCCGGGAAGCCGATGGTGCAGTGGGTGCTCGACGCCCTAGGCGAAGCCCAAACCATCGGCCGGATTGTCCTCAGCGGCCTCACCGACAAGTCGGACCTGACCTGCAGCAAACCCCTCTTCTACATTCCCAACGAGGGAAAGATGCTTGCCAATATCCAGGCCGGCACCACCAAAGTGCTGCAGCTAAACCCCAGAGCCGAGTATGTCTTGTTCGTTACTTCTGATATCCCCGCAATCACCGGGCAGATGGTCGATTGGGTGGTCAACACCTGCCTGCAGACAAAACATGACATCTACTACAACGTGATCCGACGCCAGGTCATGGAGGAGCGCTTCCCAACTGCGCGGAGGACTTACGTCCGGCTGAAGGACCTCGAGGTCTGTGGCGGAGACATGAACATGGCGCGCGCCACCATCGTTCGAAAGAACCCCGAGTTTTGGGACAGGCTGATCGAAACTCGCAAGAATCCCCCTGCCCAGGCAGCCCTGCTGGGATTTGACGTCATCTTCAGACTCTTGTTCAGGCAGTTGACTGTGGACGACGTGATCCAACGAGTGGCTGTGAGGCTTGGCCTCAAGGGCCGTGCCATTGTCTGCCCGTTTGCGGAGGTCGGCATGGATGTCGACAAGCCGCATCAATTGGAGTTCATGCGCGCACACCTGGCGCGCAGCCGCCGAGCGGGAACCTCCGCCAGAGGCACCAGCCGCAAACCCGCTGCAAAGCGGAAACCTGCCGCAAAGTCCGGGCGATCAGTCCACAAGGCCCCGGCGGCCCGCGGAGGGAAGGCAAGAACCAAGGCTGGACGCTCCCGCCTCCACTCCAAACGGCGATAGACCTGACAGTCCTGCCGGCTGGCAGGATCTGGTCTCAACGCATTCCATGAAACAACTATGAATTCGATCCTGAAACTCGACGCGCGCCTCTCAGAGGGGTTGCGCGTCGCGGAGAAGCCGGGAGTCGTGCGTGGTCTGGCCGTGTTCCTGGCTCATTCGGGAGATTCCTGGTTCTGGGGAGCCGCGCTTATTATCGTATGGCTTCTGAGCGATTCGTTCTGGAAGCGGTGGGCGATCATCATGCTGGCTGCCATCTCGGTACTCGCGGCATTGGTGATGGGTCTTAAGTTCATCATCCGCCGCCGCCGGCCTGAAGGCGAGTGGGGCAGCATCTACCGCAACACGGATCCACACTCATTCCCTTCGGGTCATGCTGCGCGTGTTTTCTTGATAGCCGTGCTGGCCGTCGGTCTGGGACCGGCTGGACTCGCGCTGGTACTATGGGCGTGGGCACCCCTGGTTTCACTGGCGCGCGTCGCCATGGGCGTTCACTACATGTCGGACGTCGTTGCAGGATTCGTCATCGGCGTCGTAATGGGCATCGCCGCATTGCAGTTCCACGATCAGTTCCTATTGTGGCTTGCTTCGCTGATCAGAATTCCGCTCTGGTAGTCAGCCGACCAGAAAAGGGCATCTGCCCGTCGGCTCCATTCGCCTCACTCTTTTTCGGCGCTCTGCACGACTAGCCCCCGCTTCGTGCTTCGCACACAGGCGCGTCGTCTGGGCTGAGACCCGCGTTCAATGCCAGCCCGAAGTACGGGGAGGGATCATTCGTATTGTCGATGTCCAGTTCATTCATGAAGCGGCCGCCGTCGTCCTTCACGATCGAGATATGCAGGTGGACGCCGACGGGGTTGTTCGGATCACCCGAGTAGTCCCCCTGTCTGCCGAGCAGCGTCCCCGCCTGCACCGGCTCCTCGTACGTTCCTGGAGGGAAGTCATCGGCAATGAACGAGTTGCCGGCGGCGTCGGCCATGTGGGTGTAGTACACCCAAATCTGTCGACTCGGCTGCAGCGGATCGCTCGGTATGCGCACGATCACCGTGGATTTCCACTCGGGTAGTCGCGTCAGATAGCCGGCATACACCGCAACCACCGGGGCAGTATTGACATCGGTTCCCGAAAAGATGTCCACACCTTGATGCCGGTGGCCCAGCCTGAAAGAATCACCCCATAGAAAGCCGGCTATTCCGGTTGTGGGAAAGATGAAGGGTGCGTCGCCGCAGCGACCGCCCATCTCAATTACCCGACTGTCATCTGGCTCCGGCGATCTGATCCAGGCCAGGACTCGTGCTGCACGAATCCCAGTAGGACGATAGTTGCGGTACAGGAAGACCGCTGCCGTAACAAGGCCAACTGCCAGAATAGAGACGATCAGGAGGCGGCGCGACATGGGCGGGGATTATACCTACTCAACAGGTACTGCCGGTGGGTTGAAAACCTCCCTTAAAACTGCTATAGTTCTTATGGTCGGGATGGCTGGCGCGCAGGTCGCTGGTCGCTGGAGTACGCGTTTGACGGAATTTCCTGACGGATTCGCATTCTGGGGAAAGGAGGCATCCCGCGGGTTTCTCATCGCACCAGGCTGCTGCCAAGTGGAGTATGATAGGCAGGCAAGCCAATCCCAATCCGCGAAGTAGAGGAGAGCAAAATGAAGAAGGTCACCATCGCAGTCATTCTCATGCTGGCACTGACACTCAGCACTGTGGGAATTGCCGGCGCCATCACCGACGGCACTCTGGATGGCAACGGCCATCCGCACGTCGTGCTCCTGCTCATGGAAGTCGGGGGCGTGCCCATGTACCGCTGCAGCGGCACGTTGATCGCTCCAAGGGTTCTGGTCACGGCCGGTCACTGCACCAGCAACTATCCTGACTCACCTTACACGGGCATGCGGATCTTCACCGAGTCAGATGTTCAAGCCGGCATGGGCACAACGAACAACTACCCGCTCGGCGGCGGCAAATACAGCATCGAGGCGAAGTCCTGGGCTGCGCATCCCCTGTACGAGACAGGACCGTTCTTTATGCACGATGTGGGCGTCGTGATCCTTAAGAAGGCCGTGGAACTCGAAACGTACGGGGCACTGCCGACCGTTGATCAGTTTGATGCGTTCAAGAACCAGAAGGGCAACAGTATCGGCTTCACGGCCGTAGGCTACGGCCTGCAGCAGAGCTTCCCTGATGCCTCCTACTGGAAGACCCACAATACCAAGACGCGATACGTCGCTTACCCATGGTTGCTGCAAATCAACAGCCCCGGCTTCACCGGCGACTTCTCGATGCTGCTATCGAACAACCCCAACAGCGGCGGCACATGCTTCGGGGATTCGGGCGGCGCCAACTTCCTGGGCGACACGAATACTCTTGCTGGCATCACGTCCTTTGGTATGAACAGCAACTGCGCCGGCACCGGAGGTGTCTTCCGGACGGACAGGCAGAACGTGCTTGATTTCATTGGTTCGTTCCTGAACTGAAGCACGCAGCCTCTGGCGCTACCAACGACAGAGATTCAGAAGGGGCTGGCCCCAGCGGGTCAGCCCTTTCTCGTATCTGCCTCCAGAGCGCAGCAAGCAGCATCGGTAGGCAGGCTCCGTGTCTGGCAATCGTGCCGGTGGGCTCTTACGCAACTTCTATGTGGTGTAGACCCATTTCAAACACTGAAAGACTATCATCGCGGCAACTCATAATGGTATTGACAAGGAGACTACAAAATGACCCTCTATGCCTATGCCTTCCCCAATCGTGTCGCCAGCCGATGGCTCGGCTCTGCAGGTCGTGGGCTCGGGCACCGGTATCTGCGACTCAACGTTCGTGACGAGGGCGATGCCTACGTCTTGACTGCGCCCGTGCCAGGTCTGAAGGCTGAAGACCTAAAGATCCAGGTGCTTGAAGATGTGCTCCAGATCGAAGGCGAGTTCCCCGCCGACGACGCCGAGTACCTGCTACGCGAAATCCCCGGAGGCGCCTTCCGACGGGAGGTCCGGCTCCCCTCCGCTCTTGAGGCCGACAATGTTGAGGCCAAGATCTCAGACGGGATCCTGACACTTCGCTTGCCCAAGGCGGAGACATCCCGACCGAGGAAGATCAAGATCGCCGCCAACTAGCTACGATCACCAGATGAGGCACTGCGGGGAGGACCCCGCAGTGCGCATTTAACCTGCGGACCGAGCCTGCGCCACATCCGGCGGGAAGCCGGGGTTCACGGGCGTTATAATTCCGCGCATTCCAACTGCCGGAGACCATCTGTGCGTCTGAAGATCCCCATCGGCCTGATGATGTTGGCCGCAAGCCTGAGTGCATGTTCGATCGGCAAACCCGCCGAACCTACCACCATGCCAATTCCGACGGTGATTCCGACTCCGACATCGGTGCCGACGCCTGAATCGCCCCTCGCCATCCTGGTAGTCCCCGCGGACATGGAGAAATCCGCATCGGATGCCTACCAGAAAGTTGTATACGACTTGGCGCAACAGTCCGGCATGCGTTTTCAGGTACGCAATACTTTCAGTCTCTCTGACATCGAACCGGGCATGCGGATTGTGATTGCCCTGCCGCCTGATCCGGGCATTGGTGCCATTGCCACGGCCGCTCCCAACGTCCAGTTCCTGGCGATAAACATCCCCGGGGTGGTGGCTGGTGGGAACGTCAGCGTCCTCGCGGGCAACGGCCAATTCGACGTGCCCGCCTTCCTCGCCGGATATGCCGCTGCGGTCATAAGCGATGATTTCCGGATCGGCATGATCCTTCCCAAGGACAATGCAAGCGCTCAGCAAGCAGCGCGGGCATTTGCCAACGGAGCAGCTTACCACTGTGGCCTGTGCAACAGCTATCGCCTCTACCTCGACCCCAATGGTATTGCCATCCGCTACCCGCAGTATGCAGAGATCCCTGCCAACGAGGATCCGAGCCGATTCGGAGGTTGGGCCAACTACCTGGTGGGCAGCCTCAAGGTCGACGCCCTGTATGTCTACCCCGATCCGGGAATCGAGGTCCGGCAGCTCTTTGACTCGCTTGGGCAGACAGGAGCGCAGATTATTGGAACCACCCTTCCGGACCCCCGGCCGGCAGGCTGGGTAATGGGCATCCAGGCTGACGCCGTGAAGGCCATCCAGGTTGCCTGGCCTGAACTGGTCGCCGGGCGGGGCGGCCAAAGCGTCCCCTCTCCCCTCGGGCTGGCCGACGTGGATCCCAACTTCCTGACCCCCGGAAAGCAGCGGCTCGTACAGAAGGTGCTGGAGGACCTGCAGGCCGGCCGCATAGCCACAGGCGTCGGCCCATAGCAGCATCACCAAGCGGGGCCTTGCCTTCCGCCGCCACGGTTCGCGGCGTCGCGCGTGCGCCAGTGCCGTGCCCTGAGATGGCCTAAAAATCGGCTATACTTTGAAGAACGAATCAAGGAGGCCAAATATGAACGTGACTTGCTTCTACGATCAGACTCCTTTTACACTCAGCATGGAGGAGAAGATAGCCGCCTTGCGAAAGATGCACGCGGAGAACCTGCATCACTACGATGCGCGCTGCCCCCGCTGTGGCCGTGCTAATGCGATTTCGCGAGAAAGGCTGGAGATGTTCACTCCGGGCTGGGAGGAGGCCATCAAGGCTCCGGCCGCGGTGCCTATGACGCCCGCCAAGCCGGGCGTGCCTGCCACGTCAACGCCGGCACCCGCCATGCCATTGACCCCGGCGCCCGCGGCCGGAGCACCGAAGAAGGCCGCCCCGGCACGGCGCAAGCATAAGCCCGCTGCAAAGAAGGCTGTCCGCAAAGCCAAACCGACCGCGAAGAAGGCAGTAAAGAAGGCGGTCAAGAAGGTTGCAAAGAAGAAGACCGCCCGCAAGAGCACGCGCAAGACGGCGAAGGCCCGAAAGAAGAGATAGCCCGGATGCAGAGCGGACGCGGCGATGTCCCTGCTCCGATGCCGAGATCCGCGTTCATTTGTGTTGCATTCAATCCAAGACCGGGCGGTCCATCCCTGAAGTCGCCCAGGTAAGTCAAATCGCGCGAACGAGTGAGCATTGAGGCCGTTTTCTTCGACTTGGGCGGTGTGATCCTGCGCACCGAACATCAGGCGCCCCGCGAGCACCTCGCGGAGCGCCTTGATTTGTCCTACGAAGACCTGGTGCGGATTGTCTTCGAAAGCGAGAGCGCCCGCCAGGCCTCGCTTGGAAGGATCACGACGCCGCAGCATTGGGGGGCCGTGGCCGCGAGGCTAGGCAGACCAGCGTCCGAAATTGCCAGCCTGCGGGACGAGTTCTTCGCCGGCGATGTTCTGGACCTGGAGCTCCTAGACTTCATCCGTTCGCTGAGGCCGAACCACCGGACCGGGTTGATCTCCAACGGTTGGTCGGATCTGCGGGACTATGTGATCAGGAACAAGTTCGACGATGGCTTTGATGTCCTGGTCATCTCCGCTGAAGTTGGGCTCCTCAAGCCGGATCCGCAGATCTACGAACTGGCATTGCGGAAGTTGGACGCTGAGCCCGGGCGATCCGTCCTGGTCGATGACACGGCCAAGAACGTGGAGGGCGCCAGAGCCCTGGGCATGTCCGGGGTACTTTTCCGGACTCCAAGCCAGATGAGGCGCGATCTGGAGAGTGTCCTGTGGTGAACCGAGCCCGCGAGTCGATGATTCGCCAAGCGTTGTTCCTGCTTGGCCGGCGACTTCCTGCCAAACGAAAACTGCCCTCCGCAATGACGGAGGGCAGTCCTATTTTGCATCATCTACCTAAGCACTTACCGGAGCGGGCAGCATGTCCTTAAAAAGAATCTCCAACGCCATGGTGTGGCCGCAGCGCTCGTGTGTCAGAAAGAATTCGCAGTCACAGCGGAACTTGCCGTCGGCGTAACCAACCTGGTGATTGTTGTTGTCACCGCTGAAGGTGATATCGAACGAGTTGAATCGGAATCGATCCCGTTCCTCAGCGTATCTCTTGGCCTTCTCGATCTTCCCGATCATGCCATAGTCCATCTGTCGGTCTCCTTTCGGAATACAGGATGAAAAGGGCACGCGTTCACGAAACGCGTGCCCTTAAGACTGGTGACTTGCTCCCTTGTCTGCAAATACTCGCATGGCGGGATTGCCTCTGCACTCAGTATAGCCAGAATCCCGGCACAAGTCAACGCCGGTCTGGCCTCCGTCGATGTATCGTATGGCAGATGTAGCCCGGGCGACTACTGCACGATGACCGCCGCCGCAGGCTCGTCGCCGTTGTATCGCAGCAGAATCGGCCAGCGGGCAGCGATCAGTCCCACGATCAGGATGGCCCCAACCCCTCCACTGATAATCGCGAACGGCACTCCCAATCCTTGCGCCACGGCGCCAGCCTCGATCTCCCCAAGCTGCGGGCCACCACTGAAGAAGATCTGGTTAATCCCGGTCATCCGACCGCGGAGTGAATCCGGCGTCTGCAGGTTGCGGATCGTGTTCCGAATGATGGTGCTTACGGAGTCCGCTGCCCCGCTCAGCACCAGAGCCGCGAAGATCACGGCGTAGATACGGGAGGCGCCAAACAGGATCGTTGCACACCCGAACAGAACGACGGCCCCAAGGAGCAACTGGCCCTGGCGCCGGATATGACCGAACTGCGAGATCACGAGCCCGACCGCGACTGCCCCGACCGACGGTGCGGCTGCCAACCACCCATAGGCGATCTCCCCGATATGCAGCACGTATTGCGCGAAGTACGGCAAGAGCGTGTTTGCCGAGGCGAAGAATGTGGCAAAGAAATCCAGGATCATGCTGGAGAGGATGAGTGGCTGCCCGCCGATGAACCGCACTCCCTCGCGCATATCCTCCAGCGCGGCGCGCTCACCCTTGCGCGCGGCCGCCTGCTGCTGTGGTACCGTCCCCATGACGACGAGAGCCAGTATCACGGCCAGGAACGACAGAGCATTCACAAGGTAGGCAAATTCCTGGCCCCAGTAGGCGATGACCACGCCGCTGAGGGCAGGCCCAGCGATGGCCCCACTATTGAAGGCGATCGATTGCAGAGAGAAGGCGTTTGGCAGATCCTCACGCGGCACCAAGTTGGGCACAAGAGACTGGCGCGCAGGCATGTCGAAGGCCATCGTCGTCGCCTGGATCGCCGTCAGCAGATAGATATGCCACAGCTGGATGATTCCGAGCATCGTGAGAACGCCCAGGGCCAGCGCCACCACCAACGCCATGCTCTGTGTGATGAATAGGATCGCCCGCCGGTTGTAGCGGTCCGCGACCAGCCCCCCGATCATGGAGAAGCACAGGACGGCGCTAAAACGCACGGCGCCGACAATGCTGACCGCGATCGGCGAAATGCTCAGTTGGCTGATATGCCAGAACAGCGCCCACTGCTGCATCTGGCTGCCGATCATCGAAATGATCAGGCCGATCCAGATCAGAGTGAACTGTCGATGCCTGAGTGCAGGAGGGAGGTGCATCAACACGTGATCCTGGGATTGCTGACCCTGATACACAAGCAAACGAGCGGGCCAAGGCACCGCTCGTCTCTCACTCGGGCGCGATGGCGCAACTAGGTACCCCAGTCCCTCGGGTAAAGGAAGTCGTAGCCGACCGTGCGATTGCTCAGCTTCGCGATCGGAGGCATGAGGCGCTTGAAATGATTGCGGCGCATCCGCGTCATCACCTTGTCCACGTACGCCCGGTCAAAGCCAGCTTCCACGCATTCCTCCGGCGTGCAGCGTTGATCCACCAGCAGATACAGCAGCCTGTCAACCTCATCGTACTTCAAACCCATTTCCGCTTCGTCCGTTTGCCCCACCCAGAGGTCCGCCGAAGGCGGCTTGCTCAGAACGGAAGCCGGAAGGTCCAAGGCCAGGGCCAACTGCCGCAACTGGGTCTTGTACAGGTCGCCAAGTGGATTGATGGCTGCGGCCATATCCCCCCACAGTGTGGTGTACCCGAGCAGGATCTCCGTCTTGTTGCCTGTGCCAACCACGAGCCCCTTCCAGATTTCGGACTGGTCGTACAGTACAATCATCCGCGCCCTGGCCAGGATATTCCCTTTCCGGATGTTCGAAATCTGGGGATCACGCCGAAAAAGCGGTTCCACCATGTCGGTGATGTCGAACGTTTCCAGCGGAACGCCAAGTTTCTCTGCGACGATCCTGGCATCCTCAACCGAATCGGGGGAGGATGTTTTATACGGCATGCTTACAGCCAGGACGTTTGCCGAACCAAGCGCGTCCACTGCCAATGCGCATGCCACGGCAGAGTCCAGACCGCCCGAAAGCCCCACGAGCGCCCGGCTGAATCCAGCCCGTGTGATCTCACTTCGAATGAACCCGGTCAGGATCTTGCGAGCCAGTCCAGTGTGAATGCTGAGGTCGATGTTCATTTTGAGATGATGCGAGCCAGTTCGGACTGAATCAGGCTCGTGCGTTCGTCACGCAGGAGAGGCAGACGGGCCCGGACTCGGCGCAGCCTCCCCGGGTCCACTGCTGCGAAAACCATGGCTTCTTCAAAATACGGGCCATGCGCGATCAACTCACCCCCTGGATCAAAAACGGTCGCGCCGCCCCAGAAATTCACGCCGTCCTCATATCCCACCCGATTGCTGTGCACCACAAAACTGGTGAATAGATTGGCATATGCTTGATTCACACCCTCAACCCAACGTGCCGACTCGAGGCGGTCGTGTTCATTCAAGCCTCTCCCTGGCGACGCAGAGGCCAGCAGCAAGACATCGGCGCCATCCAGCCACAGCAAGTACGGGGGCGACGCATGCCAGAAATCCTCGCAGATCAGCATCCCGACTCGCCCAAAACGCGTGTCGAACGCCCTGACGGCGTCACCGCGTGTGAAGAATCGCCCTTCGTCAAACAACGCATAGGTCGGAAGGTAGAGCTTATGATGAACGTGAACTACCTTGCCGTCGGAGAGGTAGGCCGAACTGATATAGAACCGATGGCGCGCATCTTCATCAACGAACCCGACCACTATGTCCATGTCCCGACTCGCTTTCAGAAGCGGTCGGAAAACGGGATCGTCATCGATCGGCCGGTGTGAGACGGCGGGGACCAGATCCTGGAGAATGTAACCGGTAAGCGAGAGCTCAGGGAATACGATCAGATCGGTCTTCTCGGCCTTGGCCCGCTTGATGAAGCCAAGATGCTTCTCCAGATTGGCTTCCACATCCCCTAGAATGGTGGCCATCTGGACGAGCGCAAAATTGAGCGGCATATAAAGAATCTTACCACTGAAACTCTTGGCGCTATCGCGTCCGCACGCGATCTAGTCCCCCGCTTCCCTCAACAACGTCAATATCCCTTGTTGATCCGAGGTAACCCCAAACAAATGCGGCGCTTGGAACCTTGCGGGTTGAAGATGGCGCCCATCCGGCGCCATCGCGGGTTGTCCTCATGGAGCCTCTTGGTGCGCTTGGATTCCTTGAAGCAGCCTCTTCAGGCTGTCCAGCGCCATGCGCCAATTCCGTGCCAAGTCTGCCGCCTCCTCCTGGGAGCAGTTATTGTATTGGCTGATGGGCAGCATGGTCTCTTCGCCCTCAGCAGCCAACTCCTTCCGCACTGTATGGCAGTTCTCCGGAACGTCGGGAACCCCCAACAAGCGGCGAGCAGTGATTGACTACCAGCAGGCGCGGAAGGTGCGCCTCGAGCACCATACCTTTGTCTTCAAAGGCTCTACCCTCCCAGATCCCGCGATAGTGGATTGGGCTTCCCACACCTTGCCTGCCGGAGCAGCGATTGCGATGCTGGCCTGTGCCTGTAGACCCTTCGCCATAGGTGAACTCCAGAGCTATGGATTGAATCCGGGTCCTTCTGCCAGCCACTTGACCTTGGCGAGGGCGCGCTCCCAGACCTCGGCGCTCAGATCCCGGTACCTCGCGCCATCAGTCGTGCCGGAGAAGTCCCCCTGCGACACCCAAAATCGCGTCTTGCCGCCTCGTTCGGTGAGCTTATACGCAATGCCGCCTTCAGGGGAGACCGGAGTCCGAGCGGCCTCCATATCGAAGACCGTGAACCGGAGCAGGGCATGCGCCTCGAGAGCAGTGACTATTCCCTTGGCAATTACTAGCCCTTTGTCGTCCTTCCAAAGAACTGCGCTGCCAAGGTTCCATTCTGATTCGATGTGGACCTTCGGACCGCCCCCGGAGAACTCGGAGGCCCATTCAACCGTGAACTGCGGCAGGGTAAGCACATCCCACACCCGCTGGGCCGAGGCATTGATCTCGATCGACCTATCTACAAACAGCTTGGACATGGGCACATCGCATCAGAAAAATCGAGAGCCGGTTGGTGCTGCACGGGAAGCCAGAGCCGAGCGAATCGTCTCGCGCGTCCGAATGCCACCCGCGTCTTCCGGGGAATGACTTGCATAGGGCCCAGGGATTGGGTGAAACCCCTCACGGCTTGAAAGAGTTTCAGCGATACCGCCCTCCCAGCAAACACCTTCTTGATCATCTGCTCCTCTTCAGAACTGATATTGGGTAGGCGCCCTCAATGCCCAACGCCTGCCTTCACAGAGGGGGCCGGCACCTACGGATTCGCGAACGCAGATCTGGCGTTGGAACGGCAGCATCGGCTGGTCCAGGCCGCCTTGAAAGTGGAACTTCTGGATTGGTGGGAAACACGGGCGACGTCATGCGCCCTTCATACGAACCGTAGCGGAGAGGGTGGGATTCGAACCCACGGTGGCCACTAGGGCCACAACGGTTTTCGAGACCGTCCCATTCAACCGCTCTGGCACCTCTCCGAAAATACGACGAGATTATAACTTACCACTCCACGCTCGAATGCAACGGTGGAAAGTACACCTCCCGCACCGACGCCTCCCTCAACTTGGCCTCGAGTGCCTCCGCAGGCTTCTGTTCGCCATGGATCAAGAACACCTTCTTCGCGTACTGCTTGACGGATGCGGCATAGTTCACCAGCGGGTCCTGGCCAGCATGCGCTGATAAGCCGGGGATCGTCACGACCTCGGCGCGGACCTCATAGGGCTCGCCAAAGATCCTCACCTGCTTCTCTCCATCCGCCAAGCGCCTGCCCAGCGTGTCCGGCGCCTGCCAGGACACGATCATCACCGTATTGCGAGGATCGCCGATGTTGTTATTGAGGTGATGCAGAATGCGGCCGGTCTCCGCCATTCCCGAGGCCGACACGATAATCATTGGCTCGTGGCGGTCGTTCAGGGCCTTGGATTTCCTCCACCGAACATACGTATGTGAGGCCCTTGAATTCCAGGGCAGGGTGGCGATTCTCGCGGACGAACTCGCGTGTCTCCTGATCAAAGCACTCCGGATGTCTGCGAAAGACGTCAGTGGTGTTGACGGCCAAGGGACCGTCGACGTACACAGGCACAGGTTCGATCTGTCCCTCGGCGACCATCTGGTTCAGATCGAAGACGAGTTCCTGCGTCCGGCCAACAGCGAACGAAGGGATGATCACCTAGCCGCCTCGGGCGACGGTTCCGGAGATAACGCGTCGAAGGGCATCATAGGCCTCCTCGGGGTCGTTGTGCGGAAGATCCCCAGACGGATCCACCGTACAGCGCCCGTGGGAGATCCCGCGTTGCTATGATGGAACCTTCTGCAGCACCGCGGAGATCTGATCACCAAAGTGGCGCAACCTCCACGGCGAGGACCTCATGATGGCATCCACGTCCGGCGCACCTTTGGCTGCGAGGGCAAGCAGCAGCCCCCGGGGCAGCACAACATCGGATTCCACTTGCATGCCCGTGGCAGCCTTCTTGCGCCACTCTTTAAGCCCCTCCAGCCGTTTCAAGTAGGCTTCGGTCGGCGCCGCAGGCCGCGTCCTTTGCACCACCGGGTTCCCAAGGCCGCGAGCCACTGCCTGAAGCAGGTCGGCTCCCCACTGCCGCACCACTCTCTCCCCGAATCCAATGGCGCTCAATTCCTCTCGTTTTGTCGGTTTGGCGCGGGCAATGGTAATTAACTTATCGTCGCCCAGCACTTTGAACGGCGGACGATCCAACCGTTCGGCGATGACCTCGCGCCATTCCTGGAGTTCCTTGAGTACTGTAAGCTCCTTGGGTGTAAGGTCGCGCCGCGCGCTGAACCGCACCCAGGCCGGGGATTCCGGGCGATCCCTGCTCTCATGGTTATAGTTGTCGCACGCCATGCGGAAGTCCTCTTGCGCCAGCTCCAACAGGCCCTTCTCCCGCAGCTCTGCTTCAAGCAGATCCCGGAGTGGGATCAGATAGTGCGTATCCTGGGCTGCATACTGCAGGAACTCCGGCGACAAAGGCCTTGCACCCCAGTTCGCCTTCTGCAGCCGCTTGCTGACCTTCATCCCGAATTTCTCGTCGATCAGCCGGTCCAGGCCGGCCATCTTGCGCCCCAGGATTCGCCCGGCTTGCATCGTGTCGAAGATGTTGGCGAAGGCGAAGCCATAGTCGCGCCGGAGGCACAGGATGTCATACTCGGCAGCATGGAAGATCTTCTCGACACGGGGGTTTTCAAAGATCGGGCCGAGCAGGCCAACATCATCCACCGCGATCGGATCAAGCACGTAATCGGTCCGCGACGTCGAGAACTGCATCAGGCAAACGCGCTCGCGATAGGCATGGAGGCTGTTCGATTCAGTATCCACTGCAATCCGCGGCTGCCTGCCGAGTTCATCGACAAGCTCTGCGAGCGCGTCTCGCGTTTGCACCAGGTCAGGAGGCGGCGGCGTATTCTGGAACATGGTGGCTCATTATAGCGCTCGGATCTTCTCCATTACGATGGCAGCCTCGCCATCCCTGTAATAGCTCTGCCATACATCGATCTTAGTGTAGCCCTCCTCCTCATATAATCGGATGGCCCCTCCATTGGAGGCGCGCACGGAGAGTCGCAGCCGCGGCGTGCTGAGTTTCGCCTCGCATGCACGCAGCAGATTCCGTCCGATTCCCCGCCTGCGGAATTCCGGCGCGACCCCAATGGTCGCGATCCAAGAGAACCCTTCAGCTGGGCGAGGATCGCCTGCCGCGAACCCGATCATCTCTCCAGCCTCGACTGCCTTCAGCCGCACCACGTCGGGGAAAGTCAGCACCGCAATCAGATCCAGGAACGGCCAGGCATCTTTGCCAAAACACAAACGCTCCAACCTGCTCAGGGCATTCAGATCCAGAAAGGTGGCCGGGAGGATTTCCATAGGCTGCGACTGAGATGTCGTTCCAAGAAGAGGGCCTCCCGACTGCGGGAGGCCCTCATTGTACTTCCCTGGCATTTCAGGGGTGCGAGCGTACGGCTATTTCTTCTCGCCCGCCGTGAATTTCTGCACCAGGCTGGTGAACTCCAGAGGAAAGATGTATTTGGTCGATGCACCATCGCCCATGCGCTTGAGCGTCTCGAAGTACTGCAGCATCATCGTGTTCTGGTCTACGCCCCTGGCGGTCTCGAAGATCTTCTGCAGCGCGATGGCGAAGCCTTCCGCGCGCAGCTGCAGGGCCTGCCGCTCGCCCTCCGCCCCCAGGATGGCTGCCTGCTTCTGGCCCTCGGCCTTTAGGATATTCGACTGCTTGTCGCCATCGGCCACATTGATGGCTGCCTCGCGCGTACCGGTCGACTCGGTCACAACTGCCCGGCGTATGCGCTCCGCGGACATCTGGCGGTTCATCGCCTCCTGCACCTCACGCGGCGGGATGATCTCGCGGATCTCCACGTTCGTCACCTTGACGCCCCAGCGCTCGGTGACCTCGTCCAGCCGTGTGCGCAGCATGGTGTTGATGTGCTCGCGTTCCGAGAGGACCTCATCCAGAGGGATGCCACCGATCACGGCGCGCAGCGTCGTCGTGGCGATGCCGGCCGCAGCCACCTCAAAATTCTGGACGTTCAACACAGACTCAGACGGTTCCACCACTTTGTGGTACCACAGGAAGTCGATCGAGATCGGCGCGTTGTCTTTCGTGATCGCAGTCTGGTGTGGCACATCGCGCACCTGCTCCCGCAGGTCCACGCGTACGGCACGGTCGACGATCGGGATCAGAAAGACCAGACCCGGGCCGCGCGGCTTGGGAATCACGCGCCCAAGGCGAAACACGACCAGGCGCTGGTACTCGGGGACAATGCGGATGGCATTTGCGATCAGCAGCACTGCCACCAGCACGATCGCCCCGATTCCACACATTAACACAGTGGATGTATTCATTGGTGCTCCTTCTCCTATCCTCTATGCAGACCGCACTTCATTTGGCTTCTTGCTCGACGATCAGGACAAATCCGTCTCGTCCGACAACCTTGACCATGGTTCCTGCCGGCACCGGCGCCTGGCTCCGCGCTGACCAGAGCTCACCCCCCACCTGCACCGAGCCCTCCTCACCGATCAGTGTCTTGGCCTCCCCCTTTTGACCGATCAGGCCCGAAAGCTCGTGGATCGGCCGCACTGCGGAGATCTCCACAACTTTGCGGGCCGTGAACCAAAGGAAAGCCGAATACGCGAGGGTGGTGATGATCGCCAGCGGAAGATTGACCGAGATCAGCCCCTCGTCCGCCGGAAAAAAGAAGATCGAGCCCAGGGTCAGTCCGAGGATCGACAGCGCCAGCCACAGGCCGCGCCGTGGGCCGCGGATGGAATACACAAATGGGAACGCGCTCAAGACCAGGATGGCCAGCGCCCACCAGTTGAACGACAGGTGATAGACGGCGTAGCCAGCCAGCAAGAGGGCGAAGACAGCAATGATTTCCGCGATGCCCGTCCCTGGTGTCATGATCGCCACCAGAGTGAACAACACCGCCGCGACGAGCATGAGGTATGCAATACTTGGGTTCAGCAGGAAATCCATCCAGCCTCCTCACTGAAGGCCAATTGCATTATACGCCAATTGACTTTCCGGCCTGATGTACGCAGACTCGGCCTCGAAGTTGCGGGAGGTATAATGATGCCGCCCCGTGCACGCCCTCATGCACACAGGCTGATGCGCCACGAGCATGGGAAGTTCGTTGAGTGGTTTCTGGCCGCGGGGGTATTGCAGGAGCCTTCCTTGAGCTTTAATACAATCTGTGTGATCGGCTTGGGCTACATAGGCTTGCCTACGGCCTCCACGCTTGCCGGGCATGGGGCCTCGGTCCTGGGCGTCGACGTGAACGAGCGCGTACTTGAGACACTTCGCCGAGGCGAGATCCATATCCACGAGCAGGGTCTGCGTGAGATGTACCGGGAGGCCATCGCCAGCGGCAAGCTGACGGTCGCTTCCAAGCCTGCAGAGGCGGATGCTTTCATCATCTCGGTACCGACGCCATTCTATGAAGACAAGTTCGGGCAGCACGACGGGCAGGAATACAAACGTGCCGACTTGAGGGCCGTGATCGCCGCTGCCGAGTCGATTGTGCCTGTGCTGCGCCGTGGGAATCTTGTCATCCTCGAATCGACCTCCCCTCCCCGCACCACGTTGGACATCGTCGCACCCATCCTAGAGCGGTCGGGCCTGCGGGCCGGCAAGGATTTCCACCTGGCATACTCCCCCGAGCGTGTTCTGCCGGGTCAGATCCTGCGCGAGCTGAAGGAGAACGCACGCGTTGTCGGTGGCGTGACGCCAGAATCAGCGCGCCGCGCTTCCGAGCTGTACCGTTTGTTCGCCCGCGGCGAGATCATCGAGACCGATGCCACCACAGCCGAGCTGGTCAAGCTCATGGAAAACACGTATCGCGACGTCAATATTGCCATCGCGAATGAGTACTCCCGGCTGGCGGACAAGTTCGGTGTTGACGTATGGGAGGCGATCTCCCTTGCCAACCGCCATCCGCGCGTGAATATCCTCAACCCTGGTCCCGGCGTCGGCGGGCACTGCATCAGCGTGGATCCCTGGTTCCTTGTTGAGGGCGCGCCGGGCCTCACACCTCTCATCGCCAGCGCCCGCCGCGTCAATGATTCTCAGCCTGCATTCGTGGTCGATGTCGTCAAGCGTGTCCTCGGAGATCTACAGGGGAAGCATATAGCGGCCCTCGGGCTTGCCTATAAGCCGAATGTCGACGACGTGCGCGAGAGCCCAGCGGCTGAGGTTGTCCGCTTGCTCGAACGCGATGGCGCAGAGGTCAGAGCCTGGGAACCTTTCAAGACCGATGCCGACCTTCCAGACATTACGCTTGCAGAAAGCTTGGATGCCGCGATTGGCGGCGCGGAGGCCATCCTCTTGCTGGTTGCGCACACAGAGTTTGCAAGCCTGAACCCGCTGGACGTAGCCGGTAGAACCAGCGCCCGCGTCGTGATCGATGCGGTCAATGCCTGGACCGCAGAATCCTGGCGTAAGGCTGGATTCACATTCGTCCGCTTGGGCGCACCCCACATCTAGCGGCACACACGCGTTGCACTTCGCGGCACTTAGACATGAGAGTATTGTCCGTCGTAGGCACCCGCCCGGAAGCCGTAAAAATGGCGCCAGTGATCCGCGCTCTATCACAGGAGCCCGGAGTCGAGTCGCGTGTCTGCATCACCGCCCAGCATCGACAGATGCTGGATCAGGTACTGGATCTGTTCCAGATCCGGCCGGAGTACGATCTTGACTTGATGCGCGAAGACCAGTCCCTGCCGGAGTTGAGCGCATCCATCTTCCTGGGGCTCGATCCGGTGCTGCAGGCATTTGCGCCGGATTGGGTGCTCGTCGAGGGCGATACGACGACCGTCGCCATAACCGCCCTGCTGGCCTACTACCGCCGGTTGCGATTGGGCCACGTCGAGGCCGGTCTACGCACGCACAACAAGTGGCAGCCGTTTCCAGAGGAATTGAATCGGCGCTTCGCGGCCGTCGCAGCCGACTTGCATTTCGCCCCTACAGAACAAGCGCGCCAGAACCTACTGCATGAAGGAGTTGATCCTCGCCTGATTGTGGTCACGGGGAATCCGGTAATCGACGCGTTGCAGTTCGTCGTTGACCAGCCTGAGCCTGAATCGATCAGGCAGCTGCTTGACAGGCTCCACGTTGCCGTGGGATCTACGCGCGGGCAGAGGCATGTTACGGCTGCGGCCGGATCCGGCGGCAGCCGTGCCAGTGCACTACTATTGGTTACGGCCCACCGCCGCGAGAACTTCGGCGCTCCGCTTGAGAGCATCTGCGCTGCGCTCAAGGATTTGGCCGCACGCGGAGATGTGGAGATCGTGTATCCGGTCCATCTTAATCCAAACGTCCAGGAGCCCGTGCAACGGCTGCTGGGCAACGTCGCGCATATCACGCTCCTGCCGCCCCTGGACTATCTGCCCCTCGTGCATCTTATGAAGCATGCCGCAGTGATCCTCACCGACTCGGGGGGAATCCAGGAGGAGGCACCCGCCTTCGGCACACCCGTACTCGTGTTGCGCGAGGTCACGGAAAGGCCTGAGGGCATCGAAGCAGGGACTCTGCGGCTGGTGGGAACGGATCGTAATCGCATTGTTGCGCAGGCCAGCCTGTTGCTCGACGATCCGGCGGCCTACGCGCAGATGGCGAAGGCAGCCAACCCCTTCGGCGATGGACACGCGGCCGAGAGGATCGTACGAGCCCTGCTATCGTTCCAGGGTCAATAGTCGAATATCGAATACCGGTCCATCGACGCAGGCCAACTGGGTTCCTCTGGTTGTGCGCACGGTGCATACTCCGCACTCGGCGAGGCCACCGCACGGCATCGGGGCGCGGACCAGGGCTTGGCCCCCTGCGCCAACGAGGAGATGTCGCGTTCCGGTCAGTGCGCGCACCAAGGCGGGCACGGATTCGCGCTCCACGTCAAACGCCGCATAGTCCGACCAGGCGCAGACTTCTTCCAGCGCTCGCGGAGGATGGACTTCGACTTGAAGAGGCAGATCCGACGGTGGATGTCCGCACACCAGCGCAACTGCAGCGTCCTGCCGAACAGCCGCCTCCGCCAGCGGGAGCAGGCGCCTGGGGTCGTCATCGAAGGCGATCAGCGCGACGCGCCGCGAGCCCAGCGGCAGCTCGAAACCGTTCCCCAGCGGCCCCCGAAGATCCAGAACGCTGCCCGGACCCCACTCTCGTGGAATCGGAGGCGCAGCAACGAAACCATTGGAGCGATATTCGGCCGCGAATAGTTCCGTCGCCGACGGCCGGCCGGATTCGTCCTCGTGCGCAAGCAAATAACGCCCCGGCTTGGGGATCAATGCCGTTTCGCAGACGATGTACGCTGAGCGCAGACCACCCATCAGACACAATTCGGTGATCGCTGCCTGACCTTGCATGCCGCGATGCTATCACGGCGGCTTGCGCGCGGCAAGCGATTATAATGACCGCGCCACATCCTTACTGTGGAGAAGAAGATGAACGAAAAGAGCCCAAGCGGCCGCGAGATTCGATTGACGAGTCTCGCTACCTGCGCGGGTTGAGCCTCCAAGCTCAACGCGGAAACGCTGGCGCAGGTTCTGCGCCCCGTGCAGGACGTGTTCAACGCATCGGATTTCCCGGATCTGCTTGTAGGACTATCGGGCCCTGACGACGCGGCTGTATGGCGGCTGGATGATACTCGCGCCCTGGTTGTGACAACAGATTTCTTTACCCCCATCGTTGACGACCCCTACTCCTACGGCGCCATCGCCGCCGCTAACAGCATGTCCGACATCTACGCCATGGGCGGAAAGCCCTTCCTTGCGCTCAATATTGCCGCCTTGCCGGAAGATCTGCCCATTGACATAACGTCGGCGATTCTCCGAGGCGGCGCCGAGAAGGCGCGTGAGGCTGGCGTGGTTATCGCCGGCGGCCATTCGGTGAAAGACCGCGAGCCCAAGTACGGTTTGGTCGTTGTCGGGTTTGCAGATCCCCGCAGGATCCTCAGCAAGGCGGGGCTCAGGGTAGGCGATACATTGGTGCTTACGAAGCCTTTGGGCTTTGGGATCACGACGACGGCGTTGAAGCGGGATCAGGCAGACGCAAGCGATGTCGACGAGGCGATCACATGGATGACGCGGCTGAACCGAACGGCTGGCGATTTGGCGCTCGAGTTCGAGCTCAAAGCCGGTACTGACGTCACGGGGTTTGGGCTCCTCGGTCACGGTCTCGAGATGGCAACGGCATCAGGCCTAGCACTGGAGATCACGTTCCGCGACGTCCCATTCCTGAGAGGGGCTGCCAAGTATGCAGCAAAGGGGGCTTTTGCCACGGGCCTGCGCGACAACCGTTCCTATTTCGGACCAAATGTGCACTTCGCGGCCTCGGTTGACGAACTCGGACAGATGATGCTTTTCGATCCGCAGACCAGCGGCGGTCTCTTGCTGGGCGTTCCGATCGGCAAGCTCGACGATTTCATCACCCGAGCAGGCGAACTGGATCAGGCTGTCTGGGTCATCGGCACTGCGAGGGCAGGCACAGGGATTCGAGTAGAATAGATGCGGCGGGAATGATTCCCGCCGGATCCCATCCATGTCAGGTGTTCTCTCAGAGATACTGGTAATCGCGGTTCTGCTCATCCTGAACGGCCTGTTCGTGATGTCGGAAATGGCTGTTGTTTCATCACGAAAGGCTCGTCTGCAGCAAATGGGGAACGAGGGGCACAAGTCGGCGCTGCGTGCCCTGCAACTCGCTCAGAATCCCGGGATGTTTCTTTCCACGGTTCAAATTGGAATCACGCTCATCAGTATCATCATGGGCGCGGTCGGCGGTGCCGCACTCTCCGCGCCCCTGGCAGGCCTGTTTCGGCTCTGGTCGGTATCCGGCCCATACGCCGATACGTTGGCGTTCGTCATTATCGTTGTCATCATCACGGCCCTGACGCTCCTCCTTGGCGAGCTTGTGCCCAAACGCATCGCGCTGCATGAGCCAGAGCGCATCGCGGCTACCATCGCCGGCCCGATGATGGTCGTCTCCCGGGTGCTCAGACCACTGGTCTGGCTCCTGGGCAAGTGCACGGAGTATGTGCTCAAGCTTCTCGGGATCAAGCCCGGCACTGAGCCGCCCGTAACCGAAGAGGAGATCCACCTGCTGATCGATCAGGGCACCGAGGCGGGGGTCATCGAAGAGTCCGAGCAGGACATGGTGGAAGGTATCTTCAGCCTCGGTGACTCAAGGGTCTATTCCTTGATGACCCCGCGGACGGAGATCACCTGGCTGGATATCTCGGACTCGCCGGACGAAATCCGCAGGAAGATCGGTGAGAGCCCTTACTCACGCTTCCCGGTATGCCAGGGCAGCCTCGACACGGTGCTGGGCATTGTCAAAGCCCGCGACCTTCTCGTTGCGCCCGGTCTCGCCAGCCCGGACTTCAAGCTAAAAGACAAATTGATGCCCGCCCTGTATATCCCCGAAACCATGTTCGCCTCGCGCACGCTGGAAGTGTTCAAACAGCAAAGCGCGGAGTTGATGTTGGTGATCGACGAGTTTGGCAGTCTTCAGGGCCTGATCTCCCTGGACGACATCATCGAGGAGATTGTCGGCGATATCGAGGTGGAGAAGCAGGCAACCCAGCGGCACGACGGCTCGTGGTTGCTGGACGGATTGCTGCCGGTGGATGACTTCAAGGATATCTTCAAGCTTGGGCAGCTTCCCCATGAGAACGAGTACGAATCCCTCAGCGGTTTTGTGATGATGAACCTCGGTCGCGTGCCGCAAGCCGCGGACCACTTTGAGTGGAACGGGCTGCGCTTTGAGGTGATGGACATGGACGGCCGTCGTGTTGACAAGGTTCTAGTCACCACGCTGCCCCCTCGCTCGCCGACCCAACCCGTCAAGACAACTGTAGAGTAAGCCGCTGGGCCGCCGTCGGCTGGGGCTGATGCATCATTGCGGTCATCGAAGCCCCATCGGTCGCCGCGCAAGCTTTCCTCGCTCCAGATCAGGCATCGAAACCATAGTGGGCACTAGAGTATAATTTTGTGCGCTATGAGCCCGGAAACCCCATCTCAGAGAACACAGGTCTGCCCCACATGCGGCACGCGCCTGGCCGAAACGGCCACGCGCTGTCCGGTGTGCGGCACGGACTTGAGTGCGAAGGCCAAACCCTCCGCTCCGCAGAAACAGGCAGCGGTGAGGTCGATTTCGGCTGCCCGCATGCCCGAGGTCACCCTCAGTCTTCCGGCTGCCCTCGGATTGCTGGTGCTCTTCCTGGCCGTTGGCGCCGCCGTTGTCTACGCCGGTTTGAGTGCCACCCAGCGCGTGGTCAATCCGACCGCAGTCCCCACCGGCACCGAGACTGCAGCGCCTTCTCTCACTCCGACCGAAACGCAGCTCCCCACTTTAGCCCCCACGGCCACCGAACAGGTTCCGTTCGAGTACACGGTCGCCTCCGGTGATACCTGCGGCGGCATAGCAGTCACGTTCGGCGTCTCCGTCCAAAGTGTGATCATCCTGAACAACCTGCCGGCCGCCTGCAACAATCTTACAATTGGCCAGAAACTCAAGATACCCTACCCCACGGCCACGCCGCTCCCCTTGCCGACTGGCACACTTGAACCTGCGGCGGCGACCCAGGCCGCGTGCCAGAAGGTCGAGCTGACGGTGCAAGAGAACGACACCCTTTCAAGCATCGCTGCCAATTACGCCGTCTCCATGCAGGCCATCAAGGACTTCAACGGCCTCGCCACCGACAACGTATTCCTCGGCCAGCAGTTGGTGATCCCGCTATGCGCACGCGCGGCCACTCCCGGCCCGACCCCCACGGCAACCATTCCACCTCCCTATCCCGCTGCGAACTTGCTTCTCCCCGCCGACGGAGCAGCGTTCACGCTGGCACAGGATGTGGTCACCCTGCAGTGGGCTTCCATCGGCGCTCTGCGGGACAACGAGAGGTATCAGGTCATTGTGGAAGACGTCACTGCCGGCCAGGCGCGCCGCCTTGTGGATTTCGTGACCGATACCAAGTACATTGTCCCGACGACCTTCCGGCCGAAAGACAACGTCGCACACGTGCTGCGCTGGTGGATCACGCCCATGCGTCAAAGTGGATCGGACGCACAGGGTCAGCCGGTGTGGTCACCTGCTGGCGCCACCAGCGACAAGCGCGATTTCACCTGGGTCGGCGCAGCCATGGCGACCACGCCAACACCCTGAGGTCGCTTCACCCGCCTGGGCGACCCGCAGCCTCAAACACACCGCAATCCCAGCTGCATCAACTCGTGCAACTGGGATTGTTGCATCTCGATATTGGTATCATATTGACGAAACCAAGACGATCCGGCAGAGGCTTGGTCACCTCGATCTTCCTGAAGATGCTGGTGTCATGGAAAACACTGACTTACTATCGGCCTGAGTGATTACTGATTCGGCGCCACTCTCCGTTGTCGATCGCGTTCGCGTCGATCTTGATTAGGATCACTGGCGCACGGCTGGCTGGATTGAAGGGACAATCCTCCGAATAAATCCCTATTCTGCCCATCGCAGCAGCTTCCACTGGGTAGAATTGGACGTCAAGGTGCAGCCCATACGGGACAGCAGGACCAAGATGGTTTCCATTCCAAATCCAAAGCACATCCTCAGAGCCTGAAATGGATTCCCTTGCAGCGCGGCGCAGATCTGTCGGCTTCCTCGTCCTGGCCGCAATCCTCTGGAGTACCGGGGGCGTGATGATCAAGTCGACCACCTGGCAACCCTTGGCCATCCTGGTCGGGCGCAACATCTTTTCCAGTGTGGTGCTCCTCTTGTACCTGAGGCGCTTTCCAACCCACTGGACACGCTGGAAGCTGATCGCCGCGGTCAGTCACCTGCTGACGGCCTTTCTCTTCATAACAAGCACCAAGCTGACGACCGCGGCGAATGCCATCTTCCTCCAGTACACTGCGCCGCTCTATATCGTATTGCTCGGATTCTGGTTCCTGCATGAGAAGCCCACGAGCACCGACTGGCTCTCCATGCCGGTGATATTCTCGGGGATGTTCCTCTTCTTTGGCGACAAGCTCAGCACAGCAGGTCTGCAGGGGAATGTCCTTGCAGCACTGAGCGGCGTCACCATGGCTATGATGACCGTTGCCCTGCGCGCTCAGAAAGACGGAACGCCCATAGAGAGCATTCTGATCGCTCAGGTGTTCACGGTGATCTTTGGCTTTCCACTGCTTTTCAGAGAGTCCTGGACCACAACCAATTGGCTGATCGTGGCCTACCTGGGCATATTCCAAATCGGGTTTGCCTTCCTGCTCTTCACCAACGCTCTAAAGCACGTCCCCGCCATTGAGGCCACCCTGATCGGAACGCTCGAGCCGGTGCTCAATCCGCTTTGGGTCGCATTATTCATCGGCGAGCGGCCCGGTTCATTTGCGCTGATCGGTGCGCTGATTGTCCTTTCTGGCGTCGTCATCAACGCTGTGGGAAGCGCGCGGGCGGCTCCCACGCCTGCATAGCCAATTGCTCACCGCCTCACAGGATTCCTCGCCTCCATGATCGAAAGATCGCTGGTTTCGCTACTTAATGAGGCCATTGAGAGACGGCAGCCGTTCATCGATCCGTTACATTGGTCTGCGTTGCGCCTCTTCAACGGATTCACCGAAGGCTGCGCGGATCTTGTCATCGACCTCTACGGGGAGACGGTAGTTCTTCATAACCACGCCGATCCGCCAGCGCGAGGGCAGCCGACAGTCCGTGCTGCGCAAGAGGTCGTGCGGGGAGCACTCCCGTGGCTTCAGGCGGCGGTGATCAAGACACGAAACAGCAGGTCTGACGATGAGCGACGCGGCCTTACGGCCTTCGGCAGAGAACTGACGTCCCAGGTCCGGGAACACGATCTCTGGTATGCCATCGACCTCACCCTCCACCAGGACTGCAGCTTGTATCTTGACACCCGGAATTTGCGCAGGTGGGCGCTGGAACACTTGAGGGGCAAGACGGTTCTCAACGCATTTGCCTATACAGGCAGTCTGGGAGTCGCTGCCCTGGGCGGCGGAGCTTCGCGCGTGGTTCAACTGGATCGGACGCAGCGTTTTCTGAACTTGGCGAAGGCATCCTGCGCCCTCAACGGGTTCTCCGTTCCTGCACAAGACTTTGTGCGCGCTGACTTCTTCCATGAGGCGGCCAGACTGAGGCGCCTCAAGCAGGTATTTGACTGCGTTTTCCTCGATCCGCCCTTCTTCGCCGCCACCGCCGCCGGTACTGTTGATCAGGAAACCCAGAGTGCCCGTCTCATCAACAAGGTTCGCCCCCTAGTTGTGCCGGGTGGCTACCTAGTTACCATCAACAACGCCGTCTATGTCAGCGGCGCAGCGTACATGCAGGTGCTTGGGTCGCTCTGCTTGGACGGCCATCTCGAGATCACTGAGCTCATACCTGTGCCGCAGGACTTCATTGGCCTGTCGCCTCTGCGCCACTCGGCGCTTATCACCGACCCCGCGCCTTTTAACCACTCCACGAAGATCGCGGTGCTCAGGATCAGGCGCAAGTCCAATCAAGCTACACGCGAAGAAAGCGGAGCTTCTGGCTCCGGATCATGACGACGGTGTGCTCGACGAACTCGGTATTGCTGCCCGGTATTCGAGATAGGTCGAATCAACAATCCCCACAATGACTGAAATGACGCAAGCGTCAGGGTTTTTAAGCACTTGGCGCGCGCCGTTGCCCTCCCGGTTCACGAGCACGGTGTCACCGACACCGGCTTGGGTGTTGTCCAGGGCGATGAAGGCCTCGTCCAGGGGCTCGCGCTCCAATCCCAACGGCTGGATGACCAACAGGCGCCGGTTCTTGTAGTCCCGGTGGCTGATTGTCGTCACCACGGTGCCGACCACTTTTCCCAGAATCATTGTCTCAATCCATTGTTCGGAATCACACCCACCCTGGCCCGCGCAGACTGTCGAGCTGAACATCCAGGGCCTATGTGTACTTGGCCCAACCTTCGCGCAATGTGAAATCGAATTCGCCGTCCGGTCGGACCTCCAACTCGTCGATGACGCCCACGAGGGCCAGATCGATGGGCACAAATTTGACCACAGGCATGGCCAACGCCGCCTCGCGCGAGCGCACCATGACGCAGACATCGCCCGGGCCGGCATCCACGACATCGGCGGCCACCTGCAGCGTGCCGGCCGGCTCCAGCTGCTTGTTCAGCGGCTGGACGACCAGCAGCTTGAGCCCCTCTGTGCCGCTGATCTTGAGAGTGCAAACTGCGTTGCCCACTACCCTGCCGAAGATCATGATGCTACTTCAATCCGGTGCTCTTGAGCACACGTTCGATGATGGTGTCCAGCAGTGCCGGATCCACCTGGGTACCAAGCTTGGAAAACACGGCGCTGCGGATGCTCCCTGGCAGGTCGTCTTGCGCAGCCGGGAGGAGCGGCGCAGCCGAGATGGCGGCTGCCATGGCAGGTCGCGCGACGACTTTCTCAGAGATGTATGGCCGCACAGGGGCACCAGGCGGATTGTCCGGCCTCGACCGGATCAGCTTCATGCCGAGCCGGTTCGCCTTTTCATAAGCTAGGTCCGTCAGCACGCAGTTGTCGTTGACATCCAACGACAGCACCCCGCGCTTCACCAGATCTTCAATGTCTTTTTCGGTGTAGAACTCTTTGGGCATCCCGTGCTCCTTTCCGCGGTGAGCGGAGAACCCAATAATCGCCGTCCGCACACAGCTTGCACAGAGTCTTTACAGCATCCTCATCGGGCTTTCGGGAGGCATCTCATGAGCCGGGCTTTCCTTCCAAGGACTCGAGCGCCCGAATGGCTGCATCCCGGGCCGTCATGATTTCCGCCTCCGTGCCGGAGAGCCACATGCGTCCAAAGCGGCCAACCGACGAGACGTGCACCAGCTTGATGCTGGCGGTCTTCTCGGCCTCGTTGCAGGCGAAGTTGATGTAGGCAGCCGGGGCGCACTCCAGCACCAGCATGGTTTCGCTGGGCACCAGCATGCTGCCGCGCCGAAAGCGGTTCAGAAGCTGCGACTGGTACGGGTCAATGTGTGTGATCACCTGCGTGGAGACGACCTGCGGCTTGAGGCGGTCGGCCACGGTCAGGTCCAGTCGTTTGAGAACCACTTCGCCGGCCTCCAGGACCGCGGCCTGGTTGAGGGAGTGAACTTCGAACATGCCGAACTCGCGTTCGACGATCTGGGCTCCCGGGCGGGCCTCCGTGGCCTTGACAGCAATGTCCACCATGCGGAAGACTTCGTTGCCAGGCGACATTTCCACATACAGGGCCGCCATCCCTTCGGTCGGCAGGTCGCCTTGCGTAACCGTGCCGATGAAGGCCGCGAATTGGGGCTGCATACGGTCGAGGTAGCAGTAGCAGCGCAGCGAAAACATATCAGCCATGGATTCCTGTCCTTTGTTCCAGCCTATTGCAGCTTGTCATGCAGGGCAATTCCGAGCGGAGTGACGAAGACCGGATTGGGCGGCACCCATGTCGGGATATGGGTGTGGTCCTCCACGACCTCCGCCATGTTCGGAAAAGCCGAGGTGCCTCCAACCAGGACGATCAACGGCACGCTCCGGCCTTCGACATGTCGCAAGATGATGCTGGCGACCTTCTCCATCACCGGCCGGAGCGAGGGAAACAGTCGGGTCTGCTCCTCGGGCCGGGTCTTGAGGGCCTGCGCCTCTTCGAAGCTCAGGTTCTGCGAGCCGGCTACTACCAGCGAGAAGTGCGTCCCACCCGTGGGCTCGTCGGCCGTGTAAACCACGCGGCCGTCCCGCACGATGGCGATGCCGGTCGTACCGCCGCCCACATCCACAATGGCGCCATCCGGCAAGTGCAGGACCAGGTTGGCAGCAGTTGGCTCATCCACGAGACCGGAGCAGTGCAATCTGGCCGCTTCGACGACGTTGGCGACGGCACGGACCTCGGCCTGAGGCACACCGGGCGGGTAACCGCTGGAGGCCGAGGTCAGCTGACGACCGAGCCGGCGCTCCAAGCGTCCTTTCATGCCTCGCAGCAGGTCGGCGGCACCGACGAAGTCGACCACCAAGCCGTCGCGCACGACCTCGGCGAATTGCCACTATCCGGCGGCTTATTTGGCCTTGCCAGATTCCGCCGAGCGCCCGCCGATGGTGCCTTTGCTGGACTGTGGCAGGATCATGTCGACGTCCGTATGGGGCCGAGGGATCACATGGACCGAGACCAGCTCACCCACGCGCTTGGCGGCCGCGGCCCCGGCATCTGTGGCAGCTTTCACCGCGCCCACGTCACCGCGAACCATCACGGTCACGAACCCACCGCCGACATACTCGGAACCGATCAGGACAACGTTGGCGGCCTTGACCATTGCATCGGCTGCCTCGATCGATCCAACCAGGCCTTTCGTCTCGACCATACCCAGAGCGATCAAAGAGGGATCTTGTGCCATTCGTTCCTTCCTTTCCGTTACATTGAATTTGACTTGAAATGATTCTGTCTCTTACCCGCCGCTCGTCGCTGCAGCCTTGACCTAGCAGTCGCGCGCGGCGGAAAGATACACCTTAGGCCTTGCTTTCCAGGATCTCATTCACCGTCCGGCGGACCAGGCGCTCGATCTCTTCGGGGCTCGGGCTGACCGCCGCCTCTCCCGGCAGGAATGCCTCCGGCGGAGGAGCCATGGTCTCATAGGCAAGGCGCTTAATGTTGATGAGGTGCGTGGCGGTGATGTTGTCGCCGGTGATGGCCCCGCCGACACCGCCCGAGCCAAGGGTCAGGGAGGGCATTACGCCGGCTGTCAGGCCGATGGCGCCCAGAGTGCCCATCGTATTGACCAAGATGCGGAAGACCGGTTTCTCCAGCCCGAAAGCCATAATGATCTTCTCATCGTTGGCGTAGATGATTTGGGTGTGCCCGCGGCCACCGGTATTGATAAGCTCGATGGACCTCTCACAGCCCTGCTCCCAGCCGTCTGCCTCATACCAACCCAGCACCGTGGTAAGCTTTTCATGGGAAAGCGGCTCGCGCTTGCCGGCCTCAGTCAGCGGTGTCAGCAGAATGCGGCGGTCGGCGGGGATCCGGAAACCAGCATAGCTCGCCACAAATTGGGCCGACTTGCCGACAACGGCGGTATTCAGGCTACCATCCGGATGGAAGAGCGCCCGGCGCAGGGCCTCGGTCTCGAGCGGATCGGTCACATACGCGCCCTCTGTGCGCATCAGGTCGAGCAACTTGCCTGCAATCGGCCGGTCGGCGATGACGGACTGCTCGGTGGCGCAAATGGTGGAGTAGTCGAAGGCCTTGGAGGCGACAATGTAGCGAGCGGCCTTTTCCAGGTCGGCGCTACGATCGACATAGACAGGAACATTGCCTGGGCCGACGCCGTACGCTGGCTTGCCCGTCGAGTGCGCGGCCCGGACCATGGCGGTGCCGCCCGTAGCCAAGATGATGGCGGTATGGCGGTGGGTCATGAGCTCTTGGGTACCGGACAGGGAGATATGCTGCAGGCAACTGATCAATCCCTTGGGCGCCCCGGCGGCCTCCGCTGCCAAGCGCATCGCCTCAACGGACTCGAAGGTGCACCGCGCCGCGGAGGGGTGGGGCGAGACGACAATGGCATTGCGTGCCTTGACCGCGATCAGACACTTAAAGAAGGCAGTCGAGGTGGGGTTGGTGGACGGCACGAGGGCAACCACCACGCCCATCGGCCAGGCGATCTCGTATAGGCGGCGCGCCGGGTCCTGCCGGATCACGCCTACGGTCTTGATATCGCGGATGCTCTCCCAGACGGCGCGTGAGCCGAACTCGTTCTTGAGCTTCTTGTGGGCGACGACGCCGTAGCCGGTCTCTTCCTGGGCCAAACGGCCCAGACGCTCGGAGGCCTGGTAGCCAGCCTCAGCCATCGCCGCGCAAACCCGGTCGACCTCCTGCTGCGAAACGCGGCTCCAGACCTGCCAGGCGGCGTGAGCCGCGTTGACCAAGTCGCGGGCTTCTTGAATCGACGCAAGATCCTTGTCCATCGGAAAGCTCCACTATCACGACTTGCGGAACACTACCTTACCTTCCACTTCGAGTGAGTCGATCACCGCCATGATCACTGCATCGACGGGGGTATCCTTGGTGATTGTCGTCTGGCGGGCCGATGAACCGGCCGCGGTCAGGACCAAATCGCCGACCCCGGCGTCGACGGTGTCGATGGCCACGAAGGGCTTGCCAGCCGGGCTGCCAGTCTCATCTGTCTGGCGCACGATGAGCAGCTTGCGCCCAACCAACTTCTCATCCTTGATCGTCGAAACGGTCGTTCCAATCACTCTGGCGATCAACATATATGCTCTCCTGTCACAATCGCTGCTATCGCCACAGACAGTAACGGGACTCAATAGTTGCTACCGGCCTGAGGAGCGGGCGAGGCTGCAGGAGCAGCGCCCTGCAGGATCTTGACCCCCGCGCTGGCACCGATGCGGGTGGCTCCGGCCTTGATCATGTTCTCGGCATCCTCGTAGGTCCGCACCCCGCCGGCGGCCTTGACGCCCATCTCCGGGCCGACGGCCTTGCGCATCAGGGCCACATCGTGGACGGTAGCGCCTCCGCTGGCGAAGCCGGTGGAGGTCTTGACGAAGTCGGCTCCTGCCTCCTTCGAAAGCAGGCAGGCGATGGTCTTCTCTTCGTCGGTCAGCAGGACGGCCTCAATGATCACCTTGACAATTGCACCGCTGGCATGTGCGGTCGTCACCACGCCGCGGATATCTCTGGCGACCAGCTCCAGATCGCGGGCTTTCAGCGCCCCGATGTTGATCACCATGTCGATCTCGGAGGCGCCGTGATCGAGGGCATTCTGGGTCTCGAAGGCCTTGACCTCCGGAGCGGTAGCACCCAGCGGGAAGCCAATAACCGAGCAGACCTTGACCGGTGAGCCCTCCAGTAGCTTGGCGCACAACTGCACCCAGGTCGGGTTGACGCATACCGAGGCAAAGCCATACTTGCGGGCCTCGAAGCACAACTGTGCGATCTGGTCCTGCGTGGCGTCCGGCTTGAGCAGAGTGTGGTCGATCGTCTTGGCCAGATCCATGTTTCCGGGGATCACGCCCAGGGTGGAGGACAAGCGTTCGGCGCCGGCGTTGATGACCTGGCCAGCGCGGTCAAAGCAGGTACGCGCGCAGATCTGGTCAGCGCACTCGAACTTGCACTGACTGCCATCTGGCTGCTTGGCGCGTTCCTGCTGCTCGACCATCGCCGCCAGAACTTCGTGGGTGATGATCTCGACCAGGTTTTCAACCGTCTTCATGTCTGTGAACATAGTCTGTCCTTATTTCAGGTATTGCTTTTCGACGGCCGTGATCTTGTCGACACGCGGGCCGTGCCGCCCCCCGCCGAACTCAGTCGCCAGCCAAGTCTTTACGATCTGGCGGGCAAGGTTGACGCCGATCAGCCCCGCCCCCAGAGTCAGGACATTTGTGTCATTGTGCTCGCGGCTGTTGGTCGCCGAGGAAATGTCATAAGCCATGCCAGCGCGCACGCCGGGAACCTTGTTAGCAACGATACAGCTGCCAATGCCGGCTCCATCGATCATGATGCCGCGCCATGCCTTGCCCCTGCTAACCAGTCCTGCGACTGCGTGGGCAAATTCGGGATAGTCGACTGGGTTCTTGTTGTACGCGCCCATGTCGCGCACGTCGAAGCCTAGCTCAGTGAGGTATGCCCGCAGATTCTCTTTCAGATCAAAGCCACCATGATCCGCGCCAATAGCGACAACTCTTGCGCCGCCCGATTTGCATTCGGACTGGGGAACGGCCTGGGCTGCGTCCGGGAGCGGCGAGCGAGTGGCGGGCGCGGAAGACTGCGTCTGTCCCATCACTTGGGCGAGGACACGCTGAACGATTTGATGGATTTCACTGTCATCGATCTCAGTCACCGAGACCCCGCTTCCACATCTTACATGAAGGCGTAACTGGTAATGACCACATTACGTGACTACCTGCAGTGTAACATGGGGTAAAGAAAATGTCAATAGCGGGTTGATTGCTTGATAAGGCTACACGAAGGATTCCCCCCACGGATCCGAGGCCTTTCTGTTCGTAGTTTCACAATCACTAGCCCCCTGAGCTGCAGTACTTGCTGGTTCCGGGCGCGGCGGAAACAACGCGGATGGATTTGTCTAGCGGGTCAACTTAGCGAAATAGCGGTAGCGATCCCCCCGATAGAGGATCTTGGCAAACTCAATCACTCTCCGTGTCTGTGAGTAGGTCGTCCGCTGGCTCAGGAGCAAAGGGCTGCCAGCCTTGACGTGCAGCAGGGATGCTTCATGGGGCGAGGCCACGGTCACTTCCAGGGTCTCGTCAGCCTCAGTGGGGATTAGATGCAGTTTCTCCCTGAGGAGGGTGTAGATCGATCCGATCGCCTCCAGCTCCTCACGAGAAAAGGTCAGCCCTTCGGGCAGATTGTAGTACGAGGTCTGCAATCCCATCGGGGAACCGTCCCCTAAGCGCAGGCGATCGACGCACAGCACCTCATTACAGTCCTTGGGGAGTTCCAAGTGGACCCGCACATTATCAGGCGGCTCCACGTACCCGATCATCAGGATTTTCTGGCCCGGGACGATGCCGCGCCGTTTCATGTCCTCAGTGAAGCTGGTCAGCTCAGAAATGCCCTTCTGGAGTTTCGGGGGCGAGACAAAAGTGCCCTTGCCGTGCTCGCGGTAGAGGAAGCCCTGGCGAACGAGTAGGTCGATCGCCGGCCGGATAGTCGTACGGCTAACCTTGTAGATCTTCTCCAATTCCCGCTCGGAAGGGATCGGCTGATGGGCCTCCAGCTTGCCATCCAAGATACGCTCGCGCAGGATGTTGGCAAGCTGATAATAGCGGGGTACATAATCGTCGGGATCAATATGCTCAGCCATAAGCTCAACCTCATGGGGCTCGGTGATGCGAGGCGACCTTCCAATCAGCCTTGGGGCTGGTTGCAGATTGGGCAGACCACTAGTCTGCCGTCTTTAGGATATCGATCGACGTCGCACCCAAGTTCTGCCAGCGTGCGAATGATCTGGTTGCGTAACTTGGCGAGCTCTTCATTCGTCGGGGCGCCCCCCTTCTTTGAACCCGGCTGGAGGACATCCAGGCACCTGCCAATAGAAAACAATGCCGGCACGTCAAGCGGCATGTCTGCAATGCGCGCATATGGAAATGTTCCGGCATAAATACCTCCCGCGCCGGTCGCGTCCACAACATCCACCTTGGGAGTGGGCTTGCTGGCTGGCATCTCCAAAGATTACGAAAACCGCGGAACCTGAGGAAATCCACCTGGTAGTGGCCACATGACCATAGTACCATCTCGAAGGCTCAGTGTCAATTGCCACGTCCTTCACGTTAGCGTATTCACAAGAGTTTCTCTTAATGATCCCAACGCTCGTATCCCACCAGGCCTACAATCGTCCGCGCCGCCTTCGGAAGCCCCTCACACCTCCTGCCAACACGTTCATTCTCCACATCGCTGATAGAAGTAAGATGTGGTAACGGCCGACCCCGGGTTATGCACTGCGGCCTTACGACATCTTCGGCCTATGATGCAGGACGTCTGCCAGATGTGTGGCTTGGATGTTCTCGCTGCCGGACGGTCTGCAATCGTCCGGGCCAGCTTCAGCAGCGGGTGATATCCGCCCGTCGACAGGTCCCTCTGCCTCATCGCCGCCCTGAACGGGCGCTCCCCTGCCGCACCCAGAATGCTGAACTGCCCTGGCGCCCCCACCCGCATGTCTGCACTGTACACATTGCTCAACCAATCGATATTCGCGTCTCGTTTTCGCGGGACTTGACGTTCGAGGCCTGACGCTTCAGTTGGGCCCAGTCTCTTCCGCTGCTTCCCCTTCGCGGCTTCCGCCAGAGGATTCGTACATCGGCGAAGGCCGCGCCGCACGGGCATTTCTGCGGCTGCTGCTCGATGCGGCGCAGTATAATCGCCGCGTCCTGCGCACTTCACTCACTTACACCGGACGGCGCTTGTGACCTCAGCGCAAAATGCCCTAAGTCTCCGTGCCCTAATCAGCCCACACCATTCTGCCGCGCTGCTTGAGCATAAGGAGAACCGGCGCCCCAACGATCCGGCGGTCGTCACGAAGCCGTTGTCCGCAAAGTCAACATCTTCCGCGGGGCGCTGCTGTGACTGATGCCATCCCGGCTAGGAGCGTTCAGAATGACTAGGGCACATCTCCCCAATTCGCTGAAGATCCTGCTTGCGGGGGCGGCGGCTTTCTATGCCGTGTTCATCGGACGAAACGCGTTTCGGGTTGATGGCCGGCTCTTCTTCACGCTCATCGACGACGCCATGATCAGCATGCGCTATGCGCAGCATCTGGCAGCCGGCCACGGCCTGGTTTGGAACGTGGGCCAGGTACCTGTCGAGGGATTTACGAACCTGGGCTGGATGTTGGTCATGACCCTGCTCCATTGGCTGCCCCTTGCACCTTCAAGCATCTCATTGTGCGTGATGGTTGTTTCCGCGGTGATCTTGCTTCTGAACATCCTGGTAGTCGCTCGCATCTGCCAGGCTCTCCGCCCCGATGCAAGGCATGCCCCATTGATGGCGGCGGGAATCACGGCCTTCTACTTCCCCCTGATATTCTGGTCGCTGCGCGGCATGGAAGTCGGATTGCTGGTCCTGCTGGTGGACCTCGCGGTGCTGCATTCCGTTCGACCACAGAACCAGAACAGCCGCTTCGGAGGGACTGTCACCCTTGGCCTGATCCTAGCCGCCGCCCTTGTGGTGCGGATGGATGCTGCGCCCCAGGTGGCCATCATCGTGATCTATGGGATCGCAGCCCGGAAGGTGGACCGCGGGCAGATACCCGCGCTGCTGGTAGCGGTAATGGTGACGCTGGCCGGTGTCCTGGTCTTCCAGCATGCGTACTTTGGTGATGCGCTGCCGAATACCTACTACCAGAAGGTTGTCGGAGCGTCGATCGGCGAAAGAATCCAAAACGGCATTCTGGTTTTCAATAACTATGCAGCACGCGATGTATTGATGATGGCTCTGGTCTCCGCGGCAGGCATCTGGCTCTATCGAGCAATGCGGTCGCCCCAGGCGGCTTTTCTAGCAGGTTTGTTTGCCGTTCAGTGCCTGTACTCCATCTGGGTCGGCGGCGACTACGCTGAACCGGAGGTAGCGGCAGCAAATCGGTTCATCACGCAGGGCATGCCAGCCTTGATCATCCTTTTCAGTCTCGCTTCGGACCATATCCTCTCGGATGTACTTACGCCCAGCCGGAATCGAGCCCGAACCGGCGCTCGATCGGCAACCGTGCTCTCGGTGGCCACGGCTCTTGGCACCGTCCTGGTGATCAGCGGAACACCGTGGTTGAATTGGGCGATCGACAACACTCCGTTGCTGAAAGCCGATGTCCGCCGAGTCAGGGCGGGATTTGCCATCGCTGGGAACACATCACCGGCGGCAACTATTGCAGTCCATGCCGCGGGACAGATTCCGTATTACTCCGATCGGACGACCGTAGATCTGCTCGGACTGAATGACCCTCTTATCGCAAAGGGACCTCGCTCCACCAGTTTCTACCCCGGTCACGACAAATGGAACTACGACTACAGCATTGCGCAGTTGAAGCCCGATCTGATCGCGGACAACTGGATCAGACTGGGTGACTACATGAAGGGCCGGCCTGACTACCGGCAGCTCGATAACGGTATGTACATCCGAGTCGATACAACGCTGGTTGACGAACCCGGGCTTTTGAGCGCATACCCCTGACGTCCGTCGTTCCGAGGGAGCAAACGGCACCAGTGCACACCCAATAAGCGAGCTGGCTCGTCCAGCCGGTTATGGAGGAGCGCGATGTCCAAGATCGAGATTGCTGTGAGGTATATCAACAGGGAGTTGGCATCGTCCTGGCGTTGAGTCTGATCAACAGTCTCCAGATCGACGAAGAGATCTTGCACGACCGCATCGAGAACATCGAACAGACAACACTAATCACCCAGGCATCAACGCCTGCCGTGAAGCAGATCCCAAGGGAATAAGAAGAGCGGCGCACTGACCCATGCGCCGCTCTTCAAGTTTGAGAGCTTCAGCTATGTGGACTGCAGCTGCGCCTTTACAACCTCTTCCAGCATTTTTGTCGTCACCGACTTTGGCCGTTCAATGGGCCACCCAAGGGCACGCGCCCACACGTAGTTGGCGGTGACTCCCAGGGCGCGCCCCACGCCGAACAGAACCGTGTAGAAGTCAAATTCGCGAACGCCGTAGTAATACTGCAGCGTGCCGCTGATCGCATCCACATTCGGCGCCGGGTTCTTAGCCTTGCCCTGCTCCTTCAAAACCTGCGGCACCACATCAAGTACCAGGGCAGCCAGTCTTACAAGTTCATCCTGGGGGAAGCGTGCCTTGGCGAAGTCCATCTGCGCCGTGTAGCGCGGATCTATGACGCGCAAGACCGCATGGCCGTAGCCGGGAATGACCTTTCCGCTATTCAGCGTGTCCCAGGCGAACTTGTACAGCTCGTCGCGAGTCGGGACGCCGTTGAACTTCTTACGAACGTCCAAGAGCCAATCCAGGCATTCCTGATTTGCCAGACCGTGCAAAGGCCCAGCCAGACCACCAAGGCCGGCGGCAAAGGCCAAGAAGACATCCGAAAGTGCAGATCCCACGAGGTGGGTGGCGTGCGCGCTGACGTTGCCGGACTCGTGATCCGAGTGAAGGATGAAGTACAGACGGGCAAGTTCCGCATATCCCTTGCGGTCGGCCACGCCGATCATCCGGGAGAAATTGAGGCCGTAGTCCTGCCGAGGGTTGTATCGTGGCTTGGCCTTTTTGCCCAGGTACTTGTAGCGATAGATGAAAGCCGCGATGACCGGAAGCTTGGCGGTGAGGTCGAGGCTGTCCTCCAGAGCCGGTTCCCAGTACGCATCCTTCTTCATCCCCGCATGATACTGACGGCTGAAGGCCGAGTCGCGCGCCAGCGCTATGACCGCCTGCGTAAACAGGATCATGGGGTGCGTGTCTTTCGGCATCACCTTGATCAGCTTGTGCACATAGTCGGGGAGTTCAGCCCGCCTGGCCCATTCTGCCTCAACCTCAAGCGCCTGTTCCTTGCTGGGAACATCGCCGACCATCAGCAGGTAGTACAACCCGCCCACCAAGGGCAACTTGCCGCCGCGGGCTTTCGGAAGGGCGTTGAGCACCTCCGGGATCGACATGCCGCGGAAGCGGATGCCTTCGGCGGGGTCCACATACGAGATGTCTGTCAACAGGGACTTGAAGTCCCGCATGCCGCCGACGATCTGGCCGACCGTGACCTTGTCAACCATCACATCACCATGTTCTTTTGCCAGAACCCTCATGCGCTCGCGCCACTCAGGGATCTTGGCGGCCATCTTATCGTGCAGAATCATGTTTCCTCCGTGGTTTATGGAGCTGCTACCAGACGGCGCAGCTCTAGATCTTCACCAGTTTCTTCAGTGCGTCGTGGGTGTCCTTCACCGCCGCAACCGATTTGTCGAACTGGGCCTGTTCTTCAGCGTTCAACTTGTACTCCACAATGCGGGCGATGCCCTGGCGGTTGAGGACCACGGGAACCCCGAAGAAGATATCCCGCAGGCCATATTCGCCGTCCATGTAGGCGGAGCATGGCACGACCAGGTTGCGATCTCTGAGTATCGCCTCGGTCATCTGCGCGACGGCCGCGGAGGGCGCATAGAACGCAGAGCCCGTCTTGAGCAGATTGACGATCTCGCCGCCGCCCTTGCGAGTGCGATTCACGATCGCCGCAAGCTTGTCCACCGACAAGTACTCGTTCAATGGGATGCCAGCCACATTCGAGTGCCGAGTTAGTGGGATCATCTCGTCGCCGTGTCCCCCAAGGACATAGCACTGGATATTCTCGACACTCAGTCCAGTCTCCTGGGCCACAAAAGCGCGCATGCGTGCCGAGTCTAGTACGCCAGCCTGCCCCACTACGCGGGCGCGCGGCAACCCGGTGAGCTTCAGAGTCAAGTACGCCATTGTGTCCAATGGATTCGTGAGCACGATATAGATGGCATCCGGCGAGTGCTTCAGCGTCTCAACGGCTGCCTTTCCGACAATCTCAGCATTAGCGCTGAGCAGGTCATCGCGACTCATGCCCGGTTTGCGAGGCAATCCGGCAGTGAGGATAACAATGTCCGAGCCGCGGGTCGCGGCATAGTCATTGGATCCAACGATCTCCAGATCCCGGGAAATGATGGGCATGGCCTCAAGCATATCCAGCCCCTTGCCCTGGGGTATACCCTCCACGACGTCGACCAGCACAAGATCCCCCAGATCACGCTCGGCCAACCAGTGGGCGGTCGTGGCACCCGTCATGCCGGCGCCGATGATAGAGATTTTTGGCATCTAGCCTCCAAGAAGCGATATGCACCAATTCTATCTGATAGCCCACATCCGCGGCCCATTCCCGACAAGAAAAGGACTTCCGCCAGCAAAGTCCGTGACGAAAGTCCTATCCTTGAGGGCCTCCGGAGCTCACTCCCCCTGTACTTCGAGGTAGCGTGTCGCCTCAATGGCTGCTGCCGCTCCCATACCCGCAGATGTCACCACTTGCCGGAAATGGGGATCAGCCACCTCCCCTCCGGCAAACACGCCCGGCAGCGAAGTCTGCATCCTCTCATTGACTTTGAGATAGCCGCGATCGTCCATCTCAAGTTGTCCCTCGAACATCTGCGTGTTGGGTGTATGGCCGATGAAGATGAAGACGCCGTCTGTTGCGAAGATGGTTTCATCGCCCGTCTTCAGGTTCTTCAGGCGGACGGCCTCAACCTTTTCAGAACCCAGCACCTGAGTGACCGCTGTATTCCAAATGAAACTCACCTTCGGATGCTCGGCAGCGCGCTTCTGCAGGACGGGGGTGGCGCGGAGTTCCTCACGGCGATGAACAATCGTCACCGCGGACGCGTAGCGCGTAATGAAGAGGCCCTCCTCAAGGGCGGTATCTCCACCGCCCACAATGACGACCTTCTTGTCCTTGAAAAACCACCCATCGCAGGTCGCACAATAGGACACGCCCCGACCCGTCAGCCCGCTCTCACCCGGGACTTTGAGTTGATTGGGGCTTGCGCCAGTCGCGATGATCACCGAGTCCGCGAGGTACTCTCCGTTGTCCGTCTTCACCTTAAAGGGCCGCCGCGAAAAGTCGACCTGAGTAGCGCTGTCGAACTCCACCCTGGCACCGAAATGTTCGGCCTGCTTCTGGAACAGTTCGCCGATCTGGGCGCCGCCGACGCCTTCGGGGAAGCCCGGATAGTTCTCCACGGTGTATGTCAGCGCGGTCTGCCCACCGAATTGAATGCCGGTCAAGACCACCGGGGCCAGTTCTGCTCGCGCAGCATACAACGCGGCTGACAGTCCGGCAGGACCTGAACCAAGGATCAATACCCTAACATGATGCGAAAGACCGCTGGAGCTTTGAGACAAGATTTCCCTCCAAAGAAACTCAACCTAGAGGCACAACAGCCTCCGGCCTTTCAGACAACACGGGACACCGTCGCCTTACTCCACCGAGACACAGGCACGTCCTTACGTCTGGCGCAAGGAGCGACTGCTTGGGTGCATCACTTACCGCTTGGCTGACCTGTCAGTGATCTTCAGCGCCTCGTTCAACACCGCGAACCCCTCGGCGAGCTGCTCTTCAGTGATGATAAGCGGCGGGATGATCAGCGCCGTATGCCAGTGAACATCCAGGAAGAGACCATGGTCGAGGCAGTACTGTTTGAATGAAGCCATCTCAGGGCTGGAGGAATTCCAAGGCGCCATGGGTGCCTTTGTCTTCCGATCGCGCACGAGTTCGATGATGCCAAACAGGCCAATCGATCGGACATCTCCTACCGACGGGTGCGCCTCGCCTAAATCATTCAGCATCCGTCGCAATACTGGGCCCATGGCGGCTGCGCGCTCAACCAGCTTGTCCTGCTTTATGACGTTGATGTTGGCGATCGCCGCTGCCAGCGAGATCGGATGAGAGGTGTAGGTCAGCCCTGATTTAAAGGGCACATTGTCAAAGTGCGCTGCAATCTCCGGTTTCATGGCGACAGCGCCCAGGGGAGCATAGGCGGATGTAAGGCCCTTCGCCATGGTCATGAGATCCGGGATTACATGCCAGTGATCCACGGCAAACCATTTGCCGGTGCGGCCAAAGCCGCTCATGACCTCATCGGCGATCATGAGGATGCCATAGCGGTCACACAAGGCGCGCAAGCCAGCGAGGTAACCGTCGGGGGGGATGATCACGCCATTGGTGCCAGTGACCGATTCAACGAGGATGGCGGCGATCGTCTCGGGTCCCTCGTAGTGAATGATCTCCTCCAAGTGGTTCAGATAATCCTGGCTGAATTCCGCCTCAGGGATGTCTGGATTTGTGCGATGGAACGTTGAGCGATAGCGGTATGGATCAAGGAAGTGCACAACGCCGGGCATGACAGATGGTTCCCAGGCCACGCGTCGCGGATCACCGGTTGCCGCCAGGGCGCCGGCCGAGGAACCGTGGTAGGAGCGATAACGTGTGAGCACCTTGAGGCGCCCCGTATAACCCCGTGCCAGTTTGATCGCATTCTCGTTTGCATCCGCTCCGCCCAAAGTGAATAGGACCCTGGTCAGCTGTGCACCGGGAGAAATCTCGGCGACAAGCCTGCTGGCGAGAGCGCGCACGTTGTTAGTCATGCCAGGGGCGGTGTAGGGAAGGCGCCGCGCCTGCTCCACGATCGCGTCGATCACGCGAGGATCGCCGTGGCCAATGTTGACGCACATCGTCATGGAGTTAAAGTCCAGGTAGCGCGCGCCTTTCACATCCCAGAAATAAACACCCTTGGCAGACTTCACCGCGATCGGCTTGACGGCTGCCTGTGCAGACCACGTCCAGAAAACGTGTTCCTTGGAAAGCGGGAGGATTTCATCGTCCGGGAGATCGAACATGGAGGCCTCGATTGGATCTATACCGCCCCACAGCGGTCAGCACGTCAGCAAATCAAATCGTATCATAGTGAGCTTGGCACCCGCGGTTGCAGAGCGGCACAATCAGGCCCTGTTCCGAAACCAGCGGATGATCTGCGACAACCCAAGGGCGACCACAATCGCCATGAAGGCAATCCAGTCAAAGCTGAATTGCATTTGCAGCATCATGGCAAGGCTCGCGAGCCCAAAGCCGAGTATCGCCAGCATGGAGAGGCGCAGGAGATGACGCAATTCGACGCTGCGTCGTTCGGCATCCGAGGCCGCAAAATTCTGGCGGTAGCGAAAGTAAGTGAGGTCCCAGGCCAGGAGGGCAAATATTGCTCCCGCGAACATCCAGCCGGATGGGAAGTTCAGGAACCAAAGCCCGAGGGCTGCCGCCAAGAAAGATACGGCGAGACCCACGTATGCAAACCAGCGCCAGCGCTGCCACACCGCCAGCAGCCACACGGCACCAAAAACGACGATCCAACGCGCAAGCTGCGGCAGACCGACCCCCACATAGCCCCATGCCAGGGAGCCCGTTCCCAGCACGATGCTCATGAGCAGAGCCCAGACAGTCATGATCACGCCCTCGCGCCGCTGAGCCGCCTGAAGGCGCTGCGCATCACCTGGTCGAAGGGTTGGGACACATCCCACTCAATGACCTGGACTGCTGCCCGGCGGAGACGTCCAAGGGAAACCGCGCGTTCGAGCCTCACGATCCTACCCGCAAGGAGAACATCTGCCTTGGAATACCTTGACCCCGTCCGGGGTAGATTGGCCACCTCAAATGTAACCGGGTCCGGACAGATGACCAGCACCTGGTAGCCACGCGCGCGCAGCTGGACGAGAGTGGAGAGGTCGTCTTCCAGCAGCGGGCTGACGAGCACGATCTGGGACTCGAGCGGGAACAGGCGTGTCGGCAGGTATTGCAGGCCTTCGAAGATCTGACTTGCCCCCGGAGCTGCCATGGCGAGGGCGTGCAGGATCCGCTCGCGTTGGATCTTGCCGTAGCCCGGGAATGTCCACTGCAAGTACTGGCTGTACACCAGGAGCCCGACACGATTCCCCTGCTGAAGCAAGGCGCTGGCGAGACTGCCAGCCGCCACAACGGAGTGCTCGAAGAGCGATTGCCCGGAGGCACGCAGGTTCGCGCGTTCGCGGCCATCAAGGACTACTGCGACGTCTGCAACGCGCTCCTGCTGAAACTCATTGGAGTAGACGGCCTCGGGGTGCCGCGCGACGGCGCGCCAGTTGATACGCCGCGCCGGATCACCCACCTCATACGGCCGCACGCCAAAGAATTCCACACCTGCGCCTCCGACTCGGGCAGGGATGGTCCCGGCGTAGACACGTGTTCGCCGCGGCCGGATTGGAACGGCTTTGATTCGAGTGATCGTGGGCAGCACAAGGAGGCGGTTCGGAGCAGTCACGTCGGCAGTCGTCCGCAGCAAGCCAAGGGTATCGCCGGCCTCCGCATGCAGAGCACCGAACGCATAGCCGCCCCGAGCCCCTCGAACCTGGTACTTGAACTCGAAGGTCCTGCGCTTTCCCAGGGCGATCAGATGGTGATTGCTGCCCTCGATGATCTCAAGTCCGGGCGGCACCCCGTCATCGAGTGCCAGCTCCTCCAGGCGGCCGCCTGCATTGAAGACCGTCACCTTCACTTCCACCGGCGTTCCAGGAGGTACGCGCTCGGCGCCGAGCTCACGACGAACCTCCAGTTTGACTTCATCCGGTGCGCGCCAAAGTGCATACATCCAATACAGGAGCACAGGGATGACAAGCGCCAATTCCGAACCGCGCAGCGTGGCAAGTCCCGCCACAAGGACCACGAAAAGCAAGAGGCCAAGGAACCACGCACGAGACACGGCTATCGACTAAGGAGTTGGACTTCCGGCTGCTTCGGTCACCCTGCCGAGCACGCCCGTGATCACGACAGAACAGGGACCGGCGTCTTCCCGAGCACGTCCTGGATCACCTCGACGCCCATTGACTGCGACATCCAGTACTCGGGTTGCAGGATCAGGCGATGGATGAGCACTGGAACAGCGTACCGCTTGATGTCATCGGGAATGACGTATTCTCTTCCCTCCAGCGCCGCGTTGGCGCGCCCAAGTTTCAGGAATGCCAGCCCGCCACGCGGTGAGGCACCTACTGCCACCCGCCGATCCTGGCGTGTTGCATGGATCAGGGCAGCAATGTAGCGCTCGATATCGGCATCGACATGCACAGCCTCGACGGCGAGGCGCATGTCCAGAAATTCCTGTCGCTCGATCACCGCTGAAAGCAGCACCTCATCCTGCATGCGTTGACGCCGACGATGCAGGATCTCCCTCTCCTCATCGAGGCTTGGGTAGCCCACAGAGAGCTTCAGCATGAAGCGGTCCAGCTGCGCTTCCGGGAGAGGAAATGTACCCTCGTACTCTATCGGATTCTGGGTCGCCAGGACCAGGAAGGGCTCGGGCAAGCGCAGCGTCTGCCCCTCAAGCGTGACCTGTCCCTCCTGCATGGCCTCCAAGAGTGCGGATTGCGTCTTCGGTGAGGCACGGTTGATCTCATCCGCCAGAAGCACGTTAGAAAAAATGGGACCCTGCCGCAGCTCAAAGTCGTTCTTTTCGCGATTGAGAACATAGCCACCGGTGATATCACCGGGAAGCAGGTCCGGTGTGAACTGGATGCGCCGGAAACCCAGCCCAAGGGCAGTGGCAAAGCTCCGGGCGATCAATGTCTTGCCGAGGCCCGGATAGTCCTCGAAGAGGACATGCCCACCGGACAATGCCGCCGCCATCAGCATTTCCAATAGGCTGCGCTTGCCCACCACGGCCCGTTCCACTTCGGCGATTACCTTCTGTGCGGGTTCAGAGACTTTCCGCATGGTTTTTTCCATTCATGAACCATCGAGATTCAAGATATGTAATGACCTGGTCTGGATCAGCATCCAGCGGCGTCGCAGTAGGGCGATCAAACATGTGTCGTCGGGAAGGAAAGTCGACGAAGGAATGGTTCAAGCCTGCAGCAAGAAACTCAAGAACCGACGTCGATGGCGCAGCACCATCATGATTCCTGCCGGCAAGCTCGTCCAACCTGCGGGACACACGGCCAAGACGATGAGCCAACTGCCATTTGAAGTAATTGCTGGCATGTGCCCTGAGAAGTCCGAGCGCCATCGTCTCCACCTCTCCTCCAGCCATGCGCCCCCCGGACGTTTTCCGAGACGGCCGCTTGAGCTCCGGTACGAGCTGCCAAGCTAACACCAGGGCCAGTGCAACCACAAGAATCCCCCATTGCACCAGCTGAGCAACGCCCTTCAAGAGTTCGCCCAGCTGCCAGATCAGGAACGAGAGCGGAACAACAATAAGATCGCGCACGAGGTCGCGCGCAACAAATGCCAACGCGGCAGATAGGAGCACCGATGCGATCAACAGCACGTAGCGGGAGGTTTTCATGCTGTCACCCCGCATGCGCTCAGGATGGATTCGAGGCAGGCTGCCGCCCGCCTACCAGCTCCCTCATCCGAGGCGTGGCCACCATAGCGGACAGACTCGAACAGGCGAGTTAGCTCCTCCACCGAGCCGGCTGGCAAGCCCGTGCGGGCAAGCCGCGCGGCAAATTCCCGCGGCGTCGAGGATGATTCACGCTGCAGCCCGCGGGTCACTTGCAGCGCATCGTTCATGCGCGCGTAAGCTTCGACCACAACGTCTCCCCAATGGCGTCCAGCCGCCAGGTCCGCCAGTGACGTCCTGGCGATATCTGCAATGGCGCCCAGGGTTGAAACCCGCCTCATCCGGTAACGCTGCCAGAATCTGTACAGGAAGTACGCGGCCAGCAGGATCAACCACAGAAGTACCAGAGCTATGGCGAAGGTCATCCACGGCGGCATTTGAGGTGGCTGGAACGCCTGCACTTCGTCCGCCGACGCGGGTGCCGTAATGCCAGACGGCCCCCCTGCCGGAGCTTCAAGGATTGTCTCAGGCCACTGTACGAGGCGGTATCGAAGCGCCAACACAAACGCGAGCACACCCACGGCGAAGCCGATCAACTGTCGGAGTATGCGTTTACGCAGCTCGGGCGGCAGCAACAGGAAAAACAATGCCAGATTCACTACCAATGCCAGCCAAAACAGCAGAATATTCCAAAGAGGTGTGTCCTCAGCAATGTTGAGCGATGGGAGGACGATCGGTCGTGCAGGATTCCATGGTGAGGCGAATGATCTTGCCGGTTCGAAACGCAGTCCACCAAGGCTTGGCACAAGCAGAATCGCTGCTGCGACGACAATGATGCAAAGACCGAGCACCCACAATCGTCTGTTCATGCGCAAGGAAATTCTACCACCTGGCCCGCGTTGGAGGCATGTTATACTGCCGCCAGCATGCGCGATTGCGAGGGCACAATCGATCCGCGGACCCGCGGAGAAATCCTGCTCTGCAATCAGGGATCCTGTTTTGAGGCTCATGAGGGGTTTGAGGTCGCTTGGCGGGAGGAGGCGGGCAAATCAGGGGGTGTATCAAGGGGTTCTGGAAGCCAGCGTAGCGTATCTCCATATCCGGAGCAGAATCTTACAGGCGAGCTGAAGGTCATAGACTGACTGCGCAGAGCATGATGGGAGATTTCAAAGGCAAGATTGTGCTTGTTACCGGCTCGGGGCGGGGAATCGGCCGAGCAATCGCGCTGCACTTTGCCGCTCGGGGCGCGGATGTGATCGTAAACTTCTTCCGCAACCGCGAGCCGGCAGAAGCCACGGTTCGCGAAATTGAGAGGTCCGGCCACCGTGTGATGCTGATCAAGGCCGACGTGGGCGACCTCGCGGATCTAAATCGCCTATTCGATGAGATCCAGGCGAGGTGGAACGGCCTGGACATTCTCGTGCACAGCGCAGCCTCGGGCTACAACCGTCCTGTCATGGAACAGAAGCCCAGGGGGTGGGACTGGACGATGAACATCAATGCGCGCGCGCTCCTATTTGCGGCACAGCGCGCCGTTCCCATGATGGAGGCACGCGGAGGCGGATTCATTGTGAGCCTCACCAGCGCTGGATCGACGCGTGTGCTGCCGGACTACGTCGCCGTGGGAGCCAGCAAGGCGGCACTTGAGTCTCTCACCCGCTATTTAGGCGTCGAACTGATCGACAAGAATATCAACGTGAATGCGGTCTCGCCCGGCGTCGTGGAGACCGATGCGCTGCGTCATTTCGCATCCTCTGGCAGCCAAGAGGACATCACTCAGAAATTCGTGAATGCAGTTCCAGCAGGGAGACTCGTCACGCCTGAGGACATTGCGGGAGTGGTCGCGTTCCTATGCACGCCGCCGGCGCGCATGATCGTGGGACAGACCATCCAGGTGGATGGGGGCTTTGCGCTGACGGTGCCGCGCTAGAAGACTCAGTGCGTGGTCCTCAGGGCGTGGCGGTCGTTTTTGGCAACGGGGTATACGTCGGCAAAGGCACGAACTTCAAGAGCGGATAGAGCGTCGGTGTCTTCTCTGGCGCGGGCGTGGCTATCAGGGGCAGCCAGCCGCTGTAGCCGAAGTACGCCTGCAACAATGCCGAGCGCTCGTCGGCGGTCATTGGCCGGGGACGCGCGTAGTCCTCGAGCATCGCGGTCAGCAATTCCGTGCTGATATGGTGACCGTCATAGAACACGTGACGATCCAGGAATTCGTAACGCTCGGCGGGCTGAAGGGGCAGGCCCGGCCCGGGGGGTTGATTTGCCATCTGACCAAAGAAGAGATTGCCCAGGCCGTAATGAATGAAAGCGCCGCTGTAGAACTCCATTTGCAGGGGCACATGCGACTGACTTCCGCTGACAATGACCGCGCCGGCCTCCGCCGGTCTGCGAAAATCGATGGATTGCCACGGCATGACGATGGGCGAATAGCCTTCTTTGTATTGCTGGGTCACGATCACAAGATAACCCTGCTCCCGTAGCTGCCCAATCTGCTCTGCCAACTGGCTCCAATCGCAGGGATTGGCCCCCGGGAGATCCCGTCCGGCCAGCGGCTGAGGCGGCTCTGCAAAAATGCAGCCCAGGAAGGCAATTCTGTTGCCGTGATGCTCGATCAAGAGCGGCTGCCGGGCTTCAAGAATGTTCGCGCCGCCACCATAGTATGAGATCCCGTGCTGACGATAGAGATCAAGCGTGTACAACATGGAGGCGGCACCATTGTCCATGATGTGGTTGCCTGTCAGCTCGACCACATCGAGCCCAACCTCATCGAACAGGCCAATGTACTTTGGGCTGCTGCAATAGAAGCGGTTCTTCAGCGGGTTCGGCGGGGGACAGGATGGATCAAACGATGTCTCATGACTGGTGTGGGATATATCGGCCTCTCGCAGCCAATCGCCGATGTCCCGCGCCGGGTATGTGATGCCCTGCACCTCCATCTGGTAGGCGATCTCGCGCACAAGCCCACTCGTCCCGCTCATCAGTACAGTGGTCAACTTCGATGCCTCGCGGTTCGTTGACGGCAGCTGAGGCAGAACGCTGCCTATACCCTCACCTGAGAGCGAAAACCAAACCTGCAGCGCGTACTTCTCGGGATCAAAGTCCTTACGAATAGGCGATTGCCCGTCCACCGCAAGCACTTTCCAGCGGGGCTCGATCGCCTCAAACGGAATGATCGCCCAGGATGGCATCTGCCCCCACGCAGCATTGAGCAGTTCCCCGGAGGCGGCGACCTTCACATCGGCGGTAGGCTTTCCCCAAAGCTCCGATAGTGCACTGCGCGTCGGATTGGTCATCCAGAGCTGCCAGGAGGCAAACGGCTCGGTGGAAGAGCCATCCCAGACCGCCCTGAGTTGCTGTGAAGTCACACCATCCAGTACCGTTGGGAATGGCGCCGCGAGGACATAGAGCCAGTCGCTTTTACCAATAGTTTGGTCGGCATCAACATCCAGGATAACGGTAGCCGATGCCCTATCAGAAGCCATTGGAATTCCGGCAGCCTCCACCGACCCCCGTAACGCGTCCGGCACGCTGGGGGCAATCCACAACAACGTCTCCACGGATTCGGGCAATGGGGGGACGGAGGTAGCAAGGATCTCCGGCGCGACCAGCGTCGGAGATCCGCTTGCACATGCAGCCATGAGCAGCAACAGCAGAAAAGCAGTCGCCAGTCTTCTCACAGGATGGCGATTATACAGGCAGGAGATCCAAGTGAGGTGAGATTCGGTCTGTACCCGGACATCACAGCATGCCAGTACCGCACGCGTCTCGAGCGCACTGCGTTGGCATCGGGCCTCCCGGTTCACCGGTCCTTGATTTCTTCTCGCGCGAGGGTGAAGGCAGACAGGGCTGACTCGTCCAACGTCACTCCCAGCCCAGGCCCCGATGGAACCTCGATCATGCTGTCGGATCCCAGAACGAATCGTTCACGGGTTATGTCACGCTGATAGTATCGATCGGAGGCCGAGATATCGCCGGGGAGGGTGAAACCGGGTAACAAGGCAAGGGCAAGATTGGATGCCCGGCCAACGCCTGTCTCCAACATTCCGCCGCACCAGACCGGAATGCCGTTCGAACGGCACAGATCGTGGACTTCCACCGCCTGGCTGAGACCCCCGAGACGCGCCGCCTTGATGTTGATGATACGGCAGGCCTTCATCTCCAGCGCATAACGGGCGTGGCGGGGAGACACGATACTCTCGTCAAGGCAAATGGGGGTTCGGAATTCCGCCTGCAACCGGCGATGATCCCAGATGTCATCCTCAAACAGCGGCTGCTCAATGAGTAGGAGGTTCAGGTCGTCCAAGGGTTTGAGCACCTGGGCCGTCTCGAGCGTGAAGGAGGAGTTGGCATCCACCTGGAGTGGCAGTGTTGGGAACGCAGCGCGTACGGCCTGCGCATCAATCACATCACGTCCAGGCCTGATCTTGATCTTCACCCTGGCATAGCCAGCTTTCAGGTACGTGCCGACGACCTCGATCAACGCTGCCGGCGATTCCTGTAGTCCGACCGACACCCCCACCGCGACCCGGCGACCCTCTCCACCCAGGAGCTCCCGCAGAGACCTGCCCTCTGTTTTGCCGAGCAGATCCCACAAAGCCATTTCAAAACCTGCCTTCGCGAGATGATGGCCCCTGATCCGATTAACAAGCCGACGGAACTCAGAGACCGTATTGATGTCCGCACCGATGGCAAGCGGCGTGATAAAGTCGTGCAGAATGTGCCAGGCTGTGCCGGTCGTCTCGTAGCTGTAGCCAGGGTCACGGGCGGCCACGCATTCGCCGAAGCCGGTCAGACCGTCCGCCTGAAGGACAACGAGGATGCAATCGCGGTCGACCTCCCGCCCGAACGAAGTCTCAAATGGGGCGACGAGGGGCATACGAAGGTGATGCAGGGTAATGCGTTCGATCCTCACCGCGGTCCTATGGGCTGGGAGTGGGACACGCGAATATTTGGCGAGCGAGCTGAACTGAAGCTGCATCAGCCTCCGGGAGCTGACTCAGCCGCGCCCAAGTCGAGCATAAGAGAGGCTCCATCTCACTGATGATGGCCTGAGCACCCTGGCTGAGTTCCAGGGCTTTGTGCCAATCGCCTCGCTGGGCGTGTGCTTCAATGAATGGAATCAACTCCGGGCCAAATTCCGGCACGTATCCCCGGGCCTGAGCCTCCCGCTCCAACTCGAGAATCTCATCCCAGTCGCCAAACTGCCGGGCGAGGTCGGCCTTCTGGAAGTAGTAGCACCAGGCGCGGGGCGGTTCATTCCCAAATACGTCCCGTGCGGGCGAAACGGCGCCAGAACTGCCCAGGATACGGGAGACGTTTGAGACCCCAACCAATTGCTCCTGGTTCAGGGCATAGAAGGGCTGATCTGCGTATACGGAATCCAGCACCTGCAGGCACCGGCTTTCTCCCTGGTGGATGATGGCAATGGCGTCCGAGGTATTCCCTGTGAACCTGAGGTTCCGATCCTTGTACGAGATGGACTTCTCCGGCCGAAGTTCAAAGTTGAGAAAACGATCGTTTGTAAAGAACCAATAAGGCACAACGCCGCCATCCGGTTTGCCGTTGAACAGCAGATTCACTGCAAAGCTGGCATCGTACCCCGGAATGGAAGCAGAGGGCTGCTCGTATGAAATGACCGCAGTGCCGGGAATTAAGGCCGGGATGCGCCAGAAGAGCTGCCAGTAGTACGTGTTCTGAGCAGCCCAGTCCAGGCGATAACGATTGACGACCAGAATCTGTGTCGTAATTGAGAGCGCAAGGAGGATGGAAAGCAGCACCCGCTGCATCCTCTTTTGGATAAAGGCAGCTACCAGACAAATCACCAAGGTGACCGCGCCTAACATCGGCGCGAGTGCAAAACGATCATCCCATCGGCCCTGCGTGCTGAGCTGCTTGCTGGTCAGCCATATCGGGAGCCCGCTGACAATGAATGCCCAGAGCCCGAACAGGGTCAGCGACCGAGGCGGATAAGAGGACTGGGACTCAGTGTCGCTTCCGGCATCATGAAATAGGGCGAAGGTAAATGCCAGCAGAGCTCCCAGGGCGAAGGCAAACCAGGTGGCCTTGCCCTGGAATGTCCAGGCACTTGGATCGCCCAGTACGGACATCCAAACCTGTAGCGTTGAGTAGATCAGATCGAGCACCGCACGCGTAAACACCGCCAGCATACCGGACAACAGCGAGATATTGAAATCCTCGAGCAGCCTGAAATCGCCCGCATAGTTGGCAACTATGATCGTGGAGGGGAAGACAATCAACCTCCACCAGAAGTAGAAGGCGAGGATCAGCAGATAGGGAAGCGCGGTGAGGATTACCCGTCGGACAGCAGTAGCCCGCGTGATGCCGTTGCGCCTCGCTAGAAGGAACCAGAGCAGAAGCGGCCGAATCAGCTCGAGGCCAACGAAGTACTCAATGGTAAAGATGTGAACAAATGCCGTCACCCAAGCTGCCAGCGAGAGTGCCCATGCGGCTCTGGTCTGGCGCGTGGCAAGCACCATGAGGTAGATGGAGAGGGCAAAGACAAAGAAAGCCGTGAAATGACGATTGTAGGCGCCTGAGATGGACTGCTGCAGGTAGCCCGGATACACGAGCAGCAACGCGCCCAACCACTGCAGATAGGATCGCTGCAGGGGCCATATCTCAACAAAAGAGTAGTACAGCAGAAGTATCCCGCCCCATCTGACAAGGAGAGTTACTGCATGCCAAGCGATGGGGTTCAATCCAAAAACAGCGTACATCACCTGATACGGCCAGGCAAAGGGCCGATCAAAGGCGAAGTAGCCCGTGAAGAGCTGCGGATCGCCTGCCTTCAGCAGGAAAACCACCTCCCAATCGTCCCAGTAGTAGCCCAACGATGGGATGGCGTACAAGTACGTGAGCAGACCGATAAGGAGAAGGATGGCGGGGTAGAACCCGGGCCAGGCTGCATATCGTCGCAGCGTTGCGAGTCCTTGCCCCCAATGCTGCGTTGTCTTGCGGATCATCGGTTCAGACTATCCGGACCAGAACAAGACCACGGCGGCTCTGAATTGCTGCCGGCCTTGGCCTGCTTCGAATCAAGAGGGGGCTGCCTTGTCAGGTGTGTCATCCAGGTGCAGACCACGCAGGGCTTCGTCCAGATCCATCCCTTCGGACCGCATACCCGGCACCGGAGTTCCGCAGTTCGGACAGATGTTCCAGGGCAGTTCCATCAACCGGCCGCAGTGGTGACAGGCCTTCTTGAGCTTGGTGTGGCAATTCGGACAGATCTGCCAATCCTCCTTGACTCGTCGTTCGCATCCCGGGCACAGCGGTAATTCCTCAAGCGCCTGCAGGAGCGACTCCTCCTCCAGCGTATGCTGGTATTCGTCCTCCAGAGTGCGTGACGGACGCAATATCAGGTACACGATGACTCCCGGCAAATTCAACACCGCCACCAGGAGAGCGGCGAGGATCTGCACCAGTGGGTCACGCGAGCGCCGCCGGATGTCCCTGTACGACCAAATCACCAGCGAGATCCACAGGGCGACCAAAAAGGCGCCGCCAAAGGCGGTAATTACAAGCAAAAGATTGCTGAGGAATGATGGATCCAGCGGCATCGCGCCTCCTATCCTCCCGCAGAAACGCCCACGATCCCGCCTTCAGTAAGGCGGCGCAGGTCCGACAATGCGGCTTCGATCTCCTCGGCAGTAACGGTCCGGTCCTCATCGCGATGCCGCAACTGTCCCGCCCGGGCCTTCTGGACGGCGATGTCACGGATGGAGGCGTTCTGAGACAGGGCCTCCTTTACGAGGGCCGCCCCCTGCGAATATCCAATCAGGGGATTCAGAGCAGTCACAAGTATTGCATTGCGGGCCAGCCAACCCTCGGCCTTCTCCTTATTCGCCGACACACCTTTCACGGCGCGCTCCGTGAAGGCATTGACGGCCCCAATTAGCACCTGCATCATCTCGAACAGGTTGTGTGCGATGATCGGCATCATGACATTAAGTTCAAGTTGGCCTGCCTGCACCGCAAGTGCAATCGTGGTGTCACATCCGATGACATGGAACATGGCTTGATCGAGCATCTCGGCCATCACGGGATTGACTTTGCCGGGCATGATGCTTGAGCCGGGCTGCACCGCCGGGAGATGAATCTCATCCAAGCCAGTGGAGGGACCGGAGGCCAAGAGACGGAAATCATTGGCAATGCGGATCAGAGTAAGCCCAAGCGTGCGCATTGCACCTGAGAACTCCGCCACGTCGGCCAAGGACTGCATCGACTCAAACAGGTCATCGGACTCCAGCAAACGCAGCCCGCTCAGTTCGGAGAGGCGTTTCACCATACGCCGGTGAAACTCGGGGTGAGCATTGAGTCCGGAGCCGACCGCGGTGCCTCCGATCCCCAGTCGCCTCAAGCCTTCGGCCGAGCGGGCAATGCGCTCGGCATCACGGCCAACAGCTTTGGCGTAAGCGCCGAACTCCTGACCCAGGCGGACAGGCACGGCATCCTGCAAGTGTGTGCGGCCGGACTTCACAATACCGTCGAACTCCTGCGCTTTCAGTTCCAAGGCGGACTGAAGCGCTTTGACGGAGGCCAGCATCTCGTCCAGGCGCCAGAGCGCGCCCAAACGAATGGCGGTTGGTATCGTGTCATTGGTCGACTGCGCCATGTTCACATGGTCGTTGGGATGAACATAGTACTTTCCAAGATCACCCCCCAGCAACTGCGTGGCACGATTTGCGATCACTTCATTGGCGTTCATGTTGTGGCTGGTGCCGGCACCCGCTTGAAAGGGATCCACAACGAATTCGGCGTCCCACTTCATGTCCATTACTTCCTGGGCGGCCTGGATGATGGCCTCGGTAAGGTCCCGAGCAGCTATTCTCCTTCCATCCAGTTCGCGCTCATGGAAAAGCCCCAGCTCAAAATTGACCTCGGCTGCAGCGCGTTTGATGATGGCGATGGACCAGATGAAGGCGCGCCATGGCCGCAAACCCGAGATTGGGAAGTTTTCCACAGCCCGGGCGGTCTGAACACCGTACAGTGCCCGTACCGGCACGGGCACTTCACCCAAAGAATCCTTCTCAGTGCGGAAGTCCTGGCTCGTCATCGCAACTCCGACTCGCGGTTTAATATTGAAGGCCCTACCCCGACAGGCACTCAATTGGTGGCAATCAATTGTACACCGTCAGGGTGTTTGAAAATCAAAGTGCCAGTCGCTCCCGTCGGACCATGCATCACTGGTTTCGCCGATCACCTGGAAGAATGTACGACCGGGACGCAGACCCAGTGGATCGCCGGCTGGCGTGGTGACCAGAAGCGGCTGATCAATATCCGTCCGCACCCAACGCGCCGGCAGGCCGTAGCCGTCGCGGAAGACGTAGGCACGCCCGGAGTCGATCAAGTCGATGTGATAGATCTCGTCGTCCTGCTCATTCGGGTTGGAAAACGTGTGCGACACGTAGATCACAATAACATTATCGGCTGAGACCTGTTCGCCAGTAACAGAATCGATCAGAGGCGAGTAGTTCTTGGGGTTGTCCACGCAATCGTTGATGTAGCGCAGTTCCGTGCTCGGGTTGGCCTCCTGAAAGCGCAGATACCTAGCCGCAGCGGCATCATATTGCCAGTAGTTGTAGTCACAGCGGGAGTAGTACGTCAGTATGCGCTCGACGGTGGCTGCCCCGGAAGGCGGAGCGGCGGTGAAAACCGTGCGCCTCAGGTTCTGACGCGAATTGTCCCCCGACCTTCGGGCAAGGCAGTCCGCGAACCGCGTGGAGTCGAAATAGGTCTCATAGTGGCGCACGTCTGTGATGAGGCTGCTGACCCGGTGCTGGAAAAAGGGCGGGCAGGAACCATAGCCGGGCACAACCATGAAGCCCTGCAAGTCCCCACCGAGAAAATAGGTGTACTCGCGCGGATCGGCATAGTTGAAGACGTAGTAGGCATGGTACATCCGCGTGATGTGCTCGTCAAAATAGCGGCCCGAGCGGACCGGGCCTACTTGCACGGCATCATTGCCGTAGAAGATGCCAATGAAACGCGTGTACCCCCACTCAATGTAGTACTCGAAAACCACATCGGCCTCGTTCAACCCATACTGCGGACGGATGTCCCGCGGGTAATTCGATATCTTGATCGCCAGGGGGCGCCGCCCCAGGAGGGTGGGATCTGGTACAGACAATCCCGTCAGCGGATTGACCGATGGGGCAGGAGGCGTGAGATCTGCAGCATACAAGTCCATTGTTGCGGCGGCAGCGCGTTCGCCCAAGATTGACGCGGTCGGCGACGGCACGACAGCCGATGCATCACGTTCTGCTCCGAGAGCCTCGTGGATGTTCGGATCATTCAAGGGCGAAATGGTCGTCTGTTGCGGCTTCTGTGGGCCAACCGAGGGCCATCGGGCAGGAACTCCACCCGCCTGGCAGGCGGAAAGCAGGAACAGCCCCAGTGATGTGATCCAGAGAGTGCCGCGGCGAAGCAACATCAACGTGAGGATTGTACCAAAGCGGCTCTCGGTCACGGTGAATGCAGCATTGCAAAGCTGATAGAATCCCAACGCCATATGCCCATTCTCATCACGGCTGTGCTCTTGCTCGGCACGGCAGCGGCCCTCGCGATCTTTCGAGTCTTCCGGGCGCGCTTCCGTTTCAGCTGGTTGCTCGGAGTCGCCGCGACCACGGCAGCGTGGCTAAGCGTATTGCTTTGGCTGCCTCAGCTGCCGCTCAACCTGATCGTTCCGCTGTGGCAATCTGCGGGATCGCCGAATTCCTTTGCGACGTTCATGGTAAGCAGTGTCTCGTGGCCTTACGCTTTCAGTCTGGTCACCACAGTCCTTGCTGTCCTGCTCACTGCGCCAGCCCGATCTGACTTTCCGAGCCCCCCCAGTTGGGCACTTTGCCTGGCGGTGGCAGGCCTCGGAATGCTGGCCGCGGCGGCCGAGGGTCCGCTGACCCTGGTCTTGTTCTGGGCAGGCCTCGATCTGGTGGAGGCCGGCGTGATGCTTGCACGAGCCGAGATTCGCTCGTCGAGCCGACAGGTGCCGTTCGCCTTTACAATCCGTCTGGGTGGAATGGCATTGGCCCTGTTGGCGCTTGCCCTGGGTCATGCAGCCGAGGCCGCCACAGGATTCGGCGCGATCCAGGGGCCTGGCGCGTTGCTGCTGGCCGGCGCAGCGTTGCTGCGGCTGGCGGCACTGGCGATCCCGTGGCCGATTAGCAGTTCCTCAACACGGCCTGACGCAGTCGGTACTACACTTCATCTTGCGGCAGGCGTATCTGCTGTTGCGTTTCTCTCGCAGCTGCGTCCGGAAGCTCAGAACGATGCCTTTGCACTTCTGGCCGTGTGCGCATGCGCCGCACTCTACGCCGGTTGGATGTGGCTGCGCGCGCCGGATGCTTTCTCCGGCCGGCCACTGTGGATGATGGGTACTGGCAGTCTTGCAGTGGCGGGGGCGCTGCGAGGCGATCCCGTTGGCGCGACAGCCTGGGGCAGCGCCATGTTGCTGGCGGGTTGCCCGCTCTTCCTCACAGCAATACGCGAGCGGTGGATGAATCGGGCACTCCTCTTGGGGCTCTGGATCAGTTCGGCATTGCCATTCGCACTTACCAGCACCGCTTGGGGAGGTGGAGGCGGCGCGTTGGACTGGATTACGCCAGTCTTCCTGATTGCCCAGTCCATGCTGCTTGCCGGATTTCTCCATCGGGCGCTGCGGCCAGAAATCGATCCTTCGGCCCAGATAGGAATGGCCACCCTGAGGGGTATTTACCGCTTTGGGATAGGCCTTCCGCTTGCGGTCGGTGTGCTACTGGGATTTTGGGGCTGGCCCGGTGCATTCCAACTGGGCGCGCCATTCGCAGGCGTGGTCGTGGTCCTAATGGTTGGCGCACTGACGTGGGCCAAAAGGCGCTTTGCCTCGCTGAATCCCGTTTCCACCCACTGGATCCCGCCGGCATGGAACAGAGCAACGGCCGCAGCGCTGCGCGAGGCCTCCAGAGTGCAGGCTGGTGTGCAGCGGATAGCGAATGCCGTCACGCGCACGATCGAAGGTGAGGCCGGCATCATGTGGAGCCTACTGCTCCTCGTGCTCTTTGTTTCGCTCATTACCGGCAGAGAGCGATAACATGCTTGCACAGGTCCTTGCCTGGGTAGCCGTGGGTGTCGTTGCAGTGACGGCGACGGGGATCCTCCTGACTCGCGACTGGCGATGGAATCTTGGATTCATGGCAGCACAGTACCTTGGGGGAGCAATTCTTACGTCGGCATACTGGCCTGTCGGAATGGCATCCACCTTGCTGGTCACAGGCTGGATGAGTATTGCGGCACTGGGCATGACGCTGACAGCTCTGCCGCCTCAATTTGACTCAACAGAGGAGTCCTGGCCGCAGGGTCGCCTCTTTCGATTGTTCATGACAGGCATGGTAGTCGTGCTGGCGACTGGCCTCACGCCTCGCATTGAGAACTTCATGGCTGGCGTCGACGCGCCGGTCATCGCGGGATCGATCTTATTGGCCGGCCTCGGATTCCTTCAACTTGGCACCAGTTCTCAAATCGTTCGCATCATCCTCGGCCTCCTCACCGTCTTGACCGGCTTCGAAGTGTTCTACGCGGCCGTGGAGGGATCCATCTTGGTGGCCGGAATGCTATCCATTGTGATACTTGGACTGGGCTTGGTGGGTGCCTATCTGTTGAACGCATCCCTTCCGGAGGACACCTCGTGAGCGCACCGACCGTTTGGATCGCAGTGCCAATCGTGATTGGCGCCATTGCGCTGCTGTTCAGTGAACGGGCAGCGGCGCTTGCGGGCGGTCTGACATGCTTCATCCTGGCGTCTATTGCACTGGTGATCCCGATAGATCAGGCTCTGCTGATTGGCCCATTCTCTCTAAAGATCGGATCCACAGCCTCCCTGCTTGGGAGGGCCTTGGTCATACCGGCCTCGGAAGGACCACTGCTTGTCATGCTATTCGGGCTGTGCGCCCTGTGGTTCATAGGAGCTGAAGCCGCAGGCGTGGCGCGCCGCATGGTGCCGGTTGGAATGATCATCACCGGGCTCTTGATCGCTTCACTGGCAGTCCAGCCATTTCTCTATGCCGCCCTTCTCATCGAGATGGCCGCGCTTGCTGCCATACCGCTTCTGGCTCCTCAGGGCAAGGCCCCGGGCAGAGCTGTCATCCGGTTCCTGATCTACCAGACACTGGGCATGCCCTGTATTCTGCTCGCAGGATGGCTGCTGGCCGGCGTGGAAACCAGTCCGGGCGATCTTGCACTAACAATCCAGGCGACGGTCATGCTCAGCCTGGGCTTTGCTTTCTTGCTGGCGGTCTTTCCTCTGAATGATTGGATTCCAGGGCTTATGGTTGAAAGCCATCCTTACATTGCTGGATTCCTATTATGGCTACTGCCCAACATCATCATCGTATTCGGACTCAGCTTTCTGGATGGCTATGCTTGGCTTCGCTCGTCTCCGGAGATTGTTACAGGCCTGCGCACAATCGGCCTGATCATGCTCGTTTCAAGCGGACTATGGTCGGCCCTCGAAGGCAACCTAGGGCGGATGATGGGTCATGCGGCCATCGCCGAGACAGGATTCATCTTCCTTGGAACGAGCCTGGCTGTAGCCAACGGCACCGATACGATATTCCCCTTCTTCCTTCCGAGAGGCCTTGGGATGGCGCTGTGGGCATTGGCACTGGCCATTGTTCATCACGGTCATGCCGATATGGATTTCGCCACACTTCGGGGGATCGGACGGACTCACCCGTGGGCGGCCGGAGGTGTGATACTCGCGGCGCTCTCCGCCGCGGGTTTCCCCTTGCTTGCAGGCTTCCCACCTCGGATCGATGTATGGGACGGCCTGGCAGATGTCTCAAGCTCATCTGCGCTCTGGTTTCTAGTGGGATTAGCGGGCCTCATGATCGGAGCCGTGCGCCAACTTTCGCTGCTGGTGGAAGCACGCAGCGAAGAGCCGTCAGTCCCGCAGGAAACCGTGATCCAGCGCGCCATGCTCGGCGGCGCGATGATCGCACTCGTAGTGCTTGGTCTGTTTCCGCGCTCAGCAAGCTTCCTTGTCGCCAGACTACCACTGATGTTCGAGCATTTGGCCCGGTGAATCCCACAATCGGTCGAGGCGGCTGAACTCCCGAACCGGAAGGCTGCAGCATCGGACCAGCCGCGGGTGGAAGCCCGAGATCAAAAAGAGGGGGCAGTATAATTCGGCAGCGGCCGGAGGATTCCATGGAATTCGAAGAAATCATCAAGAAAGTCCAGTGGCTTGACGATCAGCAGCGGAAGAGCAAGACCGAGGTCAGCGAACTCAGCAACCGGCTGACCGGCCTCACCACCAATATCAATGCGGTTGCACAGCAACTCAAGGGGATATCTCAGCAGGTCAACGACCTTTCCGTGGCTGCGGCGCGTATCGAGCAGTTCGATCAGATCCTCGCCAAGCATCGCGTTGAGGTAGCAAAGTCAATCGAAACGATCGAGAAGAACGCGACGCGCCGCGAGCAGGAAGCCACCAAGGCACACCAGGCAGAAATGGAGGAATTCCGCAAGATCATCTTCGATCTGCGGACCGCGGTCGCGGCCGAGCAGACAGCGCGCAAAGACAGGACGCACGAGGACCAGCGGCGGGTGATGACTCTGCAGGATATGGGGACGGCGGTCGAGGCAGCTGTCCGCCTCAGCAAAGAGATCCAAGAAGCGCACAAGGGGATGGAGGAAGCACGGAGGCAGGACGCAAAGCGGTTTACCGACCTGCAAGCAGAGTTGGCCTCCGTGCGAAAGCGCGCCGAGGACGCACGCGAGAAGAGTGCACTCCATGGCGACAGCATCCGCAACGTAGAGAACCGGATCAACGAGTTAATGGAGACCGAGTCCACCCGCCAGGAGCGTCACGCAGCCCTGTTGCAGCAGCAGGCGCTGCAACAAGTGGAGAGGGATCGGGCCTGGAAGGAATGGCAAGAGAAATATGAGAGCTTCAAAGCCCAAGCCGGCAGCGCCGAGAGCCAGGTCGCGGCCTTCGAAGACGCAATTCGAGCCGCGAAACAGGCTCAAGAAGCGTACGATGGCCTCAATCAGCGGCTCGAAAGACGCATTGCAGAGACCGGGGAGATCCAGAGACTAGCAGACGAGCGCATCCGGCAGGAATGGATCGCGTTCAAGGCCGATGAACAGAAGCGATGGACCGGCCACACTCTTGCGCAGGATGAGTCAATCCGGGATCTTCGGAAGGATGTGGACAAGATCGAGAAGCGCGTCGCCGCGATCGATGACACGGCCCAGACCATGCAAGATCAACTGCAGCAGACGACCGATACCACGGAGAAACAGCTGCAGGAGCTAACCAACGTTTCACACGACTGGCTCTTGGCCTACGAACGAATCATGGGACACTCCAAGACCAAGGCAAAGAAGGCTGTCCGCTGACGCCAATTGCGGGCTGATCCCACTGGCACGGCCCAAGGAAGAAGGACATATCCAGACCGGCATTCGTGTGATAGGCACCGCTGGTCATGTCGACCACGGCAAATCCACCCTTATCGAGGCTCTCACCGGCACGCATCCAGATCGCTTGAAGGAAGAGCAAGCTCGCGAGATGACCATCGACCTCGGCTTCGGCTGGCTGACGCTGCCGGATGGACGAGAGGTTGGCATTGTCGATGTGCCGGGGCACCGTGATTTCGTTGAGAACATGTTGGCAGGCATCGCCGGAATCGATGCCGTGCTCCTTGTGGTGGCGGTCGATGAAGGCGTCATGCCTCAGACGGCCGAGCACCTGTCCATCATCGACCTGCTTCAAATCCCGTGTGGCGTCGTTGCACTCACCAAAACGGACTTGATCTCGGATGCTGATTGGCTGGATGCAGTTGAGGCCGACGTGCGGGCGGCGGTGCAAGGCACCGTGCTGCAGGATGCACCCATAGTGCGCCTCTCCGCGCGAACGGGAAGCGGACTCCCCGATCTGCTGGCTGCCATGGCAGCGCAACTACAGAAGCAGCCAGATCGCCCGGATCTTGGTCGACCAAGGCTAGCGCTCGATCGAGTCTTCAGCATTGAAGGATTCGGTACCGTCGTCACGGGCACACTTAGCGATGGTCAGCTGGCCGTTGGGGATGAGGTGCAGGTCCTTCCCTCGGGCATGCGTGGCCGCGTGCGTGGGCTTCAGAACCATGGCAGGCAGGTGGAACGTGCAGCGCCAGGCTCTCGCACGGCGGTGAACATATCGGGTATTGCTGTGGGGCAGTTGCGTCGGGGGGAGGTCCTGATCCATCCGGGACAATACGAGGCGACACGACGCGTCGATGCCCGATTCCGGCTGCTCACAGGCGCATCCACCCCGATGATGCATAATCGCGAGGTCAAGGTATTCGTCGGCACGGGCGAGAGCATGTCTACATTGCGCCTTCTGGGAATCGATGAGCTGAAACCAGGGCAAGAGGGCTGGATCCAGCTCGAACTTCAGCACGCGCTCGTCTGCGCCCGGGGGGACCCGTTCATCCTGCGACGGCCATCTCCGGCCGAAACCCTTGGAGGCGGTACGATCATCGATTCACAGCCGGCAGGCAGGCACAAGAGATTTGAATCGAATGTGATAGCCTCGCTGGGCACCCTGGCCGCGGGTGATGCCGCTGGCATTTTGTACGAGGCCGCGCTGTCGCTGGGCGCGGCTCCAATACACGACATTGTGACACGCTCCCGCCTCGGGACTGAAGCAGCAAATGAAGCTCTGAATATCCTGCTGAGGGATGGGAAACTGGTGCCGCTCGTGCCCGGGAAGGTGTCTGATGACAGCGATAAATTCGTCGTTAGTCTGCGCGATTGGAATGCGATCAGCGAGAAGATCGATCGACTTGCGGCAGGATTCCATGCAGAATTCCCACTGCGGGTAGGCCTGCCGCGCGAGGAGCTCAAGAATCAGCTTGGGCTTTCGGCAAGAACATTCAATTTCGTGATCGCCAAGAAGATCGACGAGGGGCAACTGGTCGGACGTGGAAGCTTGCTGGCGCTGCCGGGGCATGAGATCAAATTCGATGCTGCACAGCAAGCGGCAGTAGATGGACTTATGCGGCGTTTTGAGGGAAGCCCATACGCGCCTCCGAGCGCAAAGGAATGCAAGGAGGCCGCCGGTGAGGAGGTTATCGGCGCCCTGAAGGAGCTGGGCAGCCTAGTGGCGGTCTCAGACGGCATTTTGTTCAGGAAGGCTGACTACGATGCAATGGTCTCCGCCATTCGGGACACCCTTAAGCGACGGGGAACGATCACCCTTGCCGAAGTTCGTGATCTGTTCCAAACGAGCCGCAAGTACGCCCAGGCCCTACTTGAACATCTGGATTCACTGGGCATAACCCAACGTGACGGAGATTCGAGGGTGCTCAAGGCCCAGACGTGATGCCCGGAGCCGAGACGGCTGGCGCGCCAGGATGATGCCGGCCTAATCAGCACGGGCAAAGGATTGTCTATGTGCGGGCGATTCACACTTGCAGTTGAGGCGGCTGAACTCCAAGAGGGGTTTGAGGGTGTCCAATTCCCGACGCAATTCGCGCCGCGCTACAATATCGCGCCCTCGCAACCAGTGCTGGCAATCTCCAATGATGGAAAGAGGGCTGCGGACTTCTTCGTCTGGGGACTCATCCCGTCATGGGCAAAGGACCCATCGATAGGGAATCGGCTCATTAATGCACGTGGAGAAACCCTTTCCGAGAAGCCCGCATTCCGAGGATCCTACAAGTACAAGCGTTGCCTGATCCTGGCAGACGGCTTCTACGAGTGGCAATCGACGCCCAGAACCAAGATCAAGATACCGCACTACATACAGATGACCGACAGAAAACCATTTGGCTTTGCGGGTCTGTGGTCTGAATGGCGTTCCACAGATGGTTCCGAGGTACGCTCATGCACCATCGTGACCACAACCCCAAATGCGCTTCTGGCTACGATCCACAACCGAATGCCCGTGATCCTGCGCCCTGAGGATCACGTGGACTGGTTGGATCCCGCACCGAGGTCGCCTGAGGATCTTGGGCATCTCATCGAGCCCTATCCGGCCGAACTGATGAATGCATTCCCGGTCTCCCCGTTGGTGAACAATCCTGCCAACGATCGGGCCGAGTGCGTGCTTCCTGCATGACGCAGCATCGGCTGTACTCATCTGATTCTCACTCTGGCGTACTTCTGCAGCAGCAGATTCACATCTTCAAGGTCGCGCGCAGAGCATCAGTGCAAGAGCCGCGAATTCTGTGATATTATCCGCGGCCGGAGACTGAGTGCAGCACAAGTTTGAGAATCGAGATACACGAAAAGCGGGGGTCACGCCCGAATCAGATCACGTGGCCTCGTCGACAAGGCAATCCGGCCCGATCTCCCAGGCGGTGCAGAGCCTTCTGCAGATGGGCCTGGGGGAGTTCCTTCTCAAGGCCGCAACGAATGTCTTCTCGCTCATCGGGATCGTGGTCGTGGTCTGGCTGGCCCAATTGTATTTCCGCCGGACGGAGACACCCTCCCAATCCGGCATTGAGTCCGCTGCGCTGACCCCGGCACCCAACGGAGTCGCCTTGGCATCGATTGTGCCATCGGATCTCTCTGCCAGCGGTATCTTGCGCGAGGCCAATATCCACACCAACATGCCTGAGCGCCCCCGGCAGGAGATCACCACGTACACCGTCCAAACGGGCGATACGGTTTCAGGCATCGCCGAACGCTTCGGCTTGCAGGCAAAGACAGTCTTCGCTGCAAACTACGATATTCTGCAAGACAATCCACACATGTTGCTACCGGGGCAGGACCTCAGGATTCTTCCGGTTGACGGGGTGTATTGGGAATGGCTCGGGGGCATCCCTTTTTCGCAGTGGGCGGCATACTTCGCTGTCAAACCGGAAGACATCCTCAACTACCCTGCCAACAAGCTAGATCCGGCAGCGATTGCCGATCCAAACAATCCGGACATCAAGGTTGGAACATTCCTGATCATCCCCGGCGGAGAATATCAATATCACACGCCGGGACAAGTCCCGCTTGGCATAACCCGCACGAATCCCGCATCCGCCCAAGTTGGTGGTGCAGGTTCATGTCCCCCGATCACAGGTGGTGCAATCGGCTACGGCATCTTTGTTTATCCGACGAGCAGGCACCAGCTATCGGGATTCGACTACTCCATCAAGAACAATCACCTCGGAATCGACCTCGCGGCGGAACTAGGCGACAGCATCTATGCCGCCGATGGCGGCGTGGTGGTGTATGCCGGTGCAAACAGCTATGGCTACGGCAACATGATCATGATCGATCATGGAACGGGCTTCCAGACATTGTATGCCCATTTGAGCGCGATCTTCACCAGTTGCGGGTTCAACGTTGCGCAGGGTGAGACGATCGGCGCCGCGGGAAGCACCGGCAGATCCAGCGGCGCACACCTCCACTTTGAGGTGCGCACGCTCAGCAACGTCATCAGTCCGTGGGACGTGCTGCCGCCACCATAATCAGTGAAAGCCGGATCGCGGTCCACAAACAGAGCGCGTCGCACCGCTGGTCGGGGTCTTGTCGATGGATAGTGGCTCGGCTATAATCGTGGGACGCAGGGGCGCGTAGCTCAGCTGGTTAGAGCGCATGTATCACACACATGAGGTCGGGGGTTCGAGTCCCTCCGCGCCCACAGGAATGGACTGCTGAGGCCGACTGAAAGGCGCCGTCATATCGAATGGATATGACGGCGCCTTTGATCTGGGGTGACCTCCGACCTGCTTCATTGTCATAGGGGAAGGCAACGCGGCCACAACTTGCGTCTTTAGCTGCGCAGCCAAGTTATTGGAGTGCAGGTGAATATTGGCGGCCCCCAATCCGCACAAAGATCGGCTCTGACTGAGAAGGCGTCGCTGGATTTGCTCGAGTCGCAGCTGAGGCGCTGATCCAGGAGAAGCCGAAGAGGGATAGCGGAGGTCTGTCCGTACGGAGGCAGTATAATCTTGCAACTCATGACGAACCGCACCAACGATATGTGGATCGCGGACCTGCGCGCCGATGGCGCGGCTCGCGAGGCTGCCCTGGCGGACCTGCGGGAGGTGATCCAACATGGCTTACCATACGCTCTGTCGCGCTGGATCTCTCCTGAGGATCCGCTCTTTGCACCGCTGGTGGAGGAAGTAACGCAAGACACGCTGATCCGTGTCCTGGAACAGTTGGACACGTTCGAAGGCCGGAGTATGCTCACCACCTGGGTGCAGAAGATCGCGGTCCGGATCGCACTCACTGAACTCCGGCGAAGACGGTGGCACGACTCCTCGCTGGACGAGCTGCTGGAGGTTGAGGGAAAGTCCACGTCATCCAGGCTCATGGCTGACCGAGCGCCCGGCCCCGACGCGATCTCTGAACAGAGTGATATGATCGCTCGGGTTCGTCGGATCCTGGACCAGGAGCTTACGCCAAAGCAGCGAGAAGCGCTCGTGCTTCTCGGGATCCAGGGGGTACCACTCGAAGAAGCGGCGCGGCAAATGAAGACCAACCGCAATGCCCTGTACAAACTCCTGCACGACGCCCGCCTGCGCCTGAAGCGCCAGCTCAAGAGCGAAGGTTTGACGGCGCAGGAGGTCCTGGCGACATTTGAGCGCAGATGACCGACCTGGTCGGGCAGTAAGATTGCCTTGTGGTTGAACGTCAAGAAAGCGGTCACAGGATGAAGGGAATCTTCGAAGAACTGGCAAGCCACTTTCGCAACAACAGAGCGGAGCTGCAGGACGATACAGTCCATGGATTCCTGCACATATTGGAAACCGTGCGCCTGCAAGACATGCCTTGCAGCGAGGTGTTCTCCCGGCTGGATGAGTATGTGGAGAAGGAACTGGACGGCCATGAAGCCGCAAGACTGATGCCACTGCTTCGGGAACACCTGGACACGTGTCCCGATTGCTGTGAGGAGTACGAGGCGCTCCTCAGCGCGCTGGAACAGTCATCCCTGAACGGGAAGGTCGACGCGCCCTCGCCCGGATCTTCAGCCTAGTGACTGTCGTCGAAGATCTTCTCGCCAGCTCGAATAGGAACCCGGAGGCGGTTCTCAAAAGGTGTCAGGGGGCATGACCAGTGTTCGTTGTAGGCACAGTACGGGTTGTACGCCAGATTGAAATCGACGAGGTAGCGCCTGCCGGGGAGAGCCTGGGGCTCGAGGTAGCGGCCGGCTGGATAAGTCTCTTGGCCGGCCAGGGCATCGACAAAGGGCAGGAATAGCCCGTTGGGCCCCTCGTAGATCGTCAGTTCGGCATCCTGCCCATCGACAAGAAACCGAAATCTTCCCACACGTGTGTAGACCTGTATGTCCCCGGTGGATGTCTGCATCTCAACAGGTGCACTTTGAGCCGCCGTCTCCGGGACAACCTCTAGCCGCAGTGCGGGGTTCTCTGGAAAGTACTTGAGTCCCGCAAAGTCCCGTCTCTGCTCCGCTGTCAATGGACTCTGAGGGTCGTGGGCGAAGAAGTGGTTCTTGGCGCGGCGGAATTCGTGGAGTTCATTCATGAGGCCTCCGTTCATTGCACCAGATAGACAGCGGCACCAACCGAGAACTTACGAGGGCTTGCCATTTCGCTGCGGCTGTGCTATTTTTGCCCCGTGGGACTGTCTGGGAATGGCCCGTGCCGCACGCGGTGAAGACACAGGCCAAACCCAAAAGGTAATGGGGTATCTCATAATGGGGATCAAGTCGTATGCACGGCCAGACGAGCGACAATCAGGTTCCCGGATTCCAGGGCGGATATGAGTTTACTGCGCTGTTTCCTGGCTGTAGAACTGCCGCCGCCACTTCAGGATGCCATCGAGGCGGCGACGGAGGGACCACGCCGCAGCCTGGGATCCGATTTGGTACGTTGGGTGCCTTGTCGCAATGTGCACCTTACATTGAAGTTCCTGGGCGACACAGCTCCTTCGGCTATTGGTCTGATCGAAGCCGCGTTGCGTGCCGAAGTGCCGCAGTACCAGCCATTCGATGTGCTGGTGCAGGGATTCGGCGCTTTCCCGAGCAACCGCAAGCCGCGTGTGCTGTGGGTGGGATTAACTGCGCCGCCCGTGCTTGGGTCGTTGCAGCACGAACTGGATGTGGCGACTGCCCGCCTCGGGTACAGTTCGGAAGAGCGAGGCTTTTCGCCGCACCTGACAATTGGGCGCGTGCGCCAGAACATCTCCACTTCAAGCCTCCAGAAAATCCGTGATGAGTTGGAGCAGACGTCCATCGGAGAACTTGGATCCCTGAGGGTTGAGGTGGTACACCTGTTCAAGAGCGAGCTTCAGCCGGCGGGCTCGGTCTACTCCAAGCTCTTCTCCACTCCCCTCGCAAAGGCGTGAACCTACGCAGCAACGAGGCGGGAGCTGAGTCTGGTATCGCCATCGGCCTTCAAGTCGGCTCCACGATCCGCATTGTTTCGGCACCTGAGGTGATCTCTGAACGCACTTGAACTGGCTCACACCATCATTGAATCCCTTGAATCCAAGAAGGGCGAGAATATCCTGCTCCTAGATATCAAGGACATCGCATCATTCACAGACTACTTTGTACTTTGCACGGGCACCAGCGATCGAATGTTGGACGCGCTGGCTGAGGCGACGCTCGAAACGGTTCGCATACAACACCGCAAGCACGGGCGCAAACAAGGCGAAGCACGCGAAGGCTGGGTAGTCGTCGACTACGGGGATGTCGTGCTCCATCTCTTTTCGCCGGATCAACGCGAGTACTATGGCTTGGAGGAATTCTGGCAGGACGGCCGGGTCCTGCTCAAGCTACAGTGATCTTGGCGCGTTGAGCAGAAGCCGTCGCGTCTTGTCCCAAACGCGACCCGCCGAGATTCTCGGCGGGTCGTGAGCGTCTCTGGAGACGTGGGATATCAAACGGGAGCCTATCAAGTGCAGATTGATCAGCTCTCAAAAATCCATGCATCCACCGCGCGATTCCACTCCACGAGCTCGCCGGCGGTGAACCACAGTTCAACTTCGCTTTCCCCATTGGCCGGCGTGTCAGAGGCATGCGTGAGGTTCCGGCCCACTTCGAGGGCAAAATCGTGTCGGACCGTTCCGGGTGCAGCCTCGGTAGGACGCGTCGAACCCATTGTCTGGCGAACCGCGGCAATCGCAGCCGGTCCTTCCCAGACCATCGCCATCACCGGCGCGGAGGTAATGTAGGAAATCAAGCCGTCGTAGAACGACTTACCTTTGTGGATGGCATAGTGCCTCTCCGCAAGTTGCCGGCTCACCAGCATGAATTTGGCGCCCACCATGCGGAGGCCGCGGCGCTCAAGGCGCGAGATGACTTCGCCAACGAGACCTCGCTGCACGCCATCGGGTTTCACCAAGACAAGCGTCCTTTCCACATGCCCTCCACTCACTTAAAATTCCGGGGCGACTTTTCGGTCGCCCCGGATTGCTCATCGCAGGAGCTCCTCCGCTTTTGTGTAGGAGTCCAAGGCCTCCTGGAGCCGATTGGCGCGCATGTATGCATCACCCAGAGCTTGCCAGATTGGAACCTCAACGGGGTAGCGATACAGGGCGTCCCGAAGATCACGAATGATCTCCTCCAGTGACCTTCCTTTGCGGATAAGCTTTCCATACAGATCCAGGGCGGCGGCGATGTTGCCGCGTCCCAACTCGGCCTGCGCCCCGCCCAAGGACGGCACGCCTACCTTCAACACGGCAGAAACCGGTCTGGTCCTGGCAGGCAGCGGTTCAGGCATTTGCGTCTCATGCTCAGGCTGGGACCCACGCGCGGCCTCGAGGAAACGCGCATCGATCTCGGCACCAGTAATCTCCGGCGACCTACCAGCCCCTGTGTCCGATACGGCAGAAGCGCGGCTGGTTTCGGCAGGGCGCCATTGGCTTGCACGCATGGCAGCGTCTTCGGGTTTTGTCACCTGTCCAGTCTGCAGCCAATCGGGCAGATGCTCGGATGAAGTCTCTCCCGTTGCAGCTGCGGGTGAAACAGGTTTTTCGCTATCTAAGCCGGCCAGCCAGTCCGGCAGATCAACAGCAGATTCGTACTCGCCTGACGGTTCGCGAGCGGCAGCAGATCCCGTGTCGGCGGGCGGCGCCTGATCGGTGCCGAGCCAGTGTGGCACGTCTCCAACTGAGGGTCCACGTTCAGGCCGGGGCCACCCGGCTGCTTCAGACTCCTCCATGATGGGAGCCTGATCAGCTTCCGTCTGTTCCCCCATCTCCGCGAAAGCATCCCTGTCTGACAGGCCGGTGAGCCAATCGAACGGCTTCTGCCCGGAGGGCGGCACCGCCGTCTCCATGCCATCTGGGGTGCCTTCGCCAGAACCACTCGGCGCTTCCACGATCGGCTCCCAATCTTGTCCCGATGGCGCACCGAGCTGCTTGGCCCTGTCAACCCATTCGGGAGGCATACTGGGACGCGCGCCCGGCGCAGTGAGGAGTTCCTCAGGCTTGGCACCGTGCTTCTCAGCCAGGCCTTCCAGCCACGCCAAGGCATCATCCTGTTCCTTGGGCGTGGTCCCCAAGCCGCCGATGTCCTTGAGTGTTGGCTCAGCGGTGCCTTCTGCTTGCTTAGGTGCAGCCGGCATGTGGGTCGGCTCCTCGGATGCCGAGGCCAGGTCGCTGAGCCAGTCAGGCGCCTCGTCATCCTCACCTGTTTCTTCTGAAGAGGCCAATGCTGCCTGCGCGGTGTCGTCTGTGTCAAGTAACCAAGAAGGTGCTTGCCTTGAAGGTTCCTGGGCGGGAGGTTCGCGTCCTAGTTCATCACTGGGCGCCAGGGCTCTTACCCACTCAGGCAGATCCCCAGGAACCGCGTTGCTCTCAAGACTGCTATCGGCTTCGCCGAGGCCCGCCACTTGTGAAGGACCTGAGTCCACCTCTTTCCATCCAGCCTCGCGCATAAACTCCGGGACGCCGCTGTACCCTTCCTCCTCCGATCCAAGTCCGGTCTTCACCTCGGAGACCGAGGTTAACCAAGTGGGAGCAGAGGCAGCCTCATCCGGAGCCCCCAACGTTGCTCCGAGGCCAATCCCCAGAGCGGACGCAGCCTCGGAAGGCTGTCCGGTGTAGTCGAGACGCTCCAGTGTCACTGCACCGTCTGCAACCGTATCGGTGCTGAACACCGATCCCTGCGCAAATTCGGCATAGGGATCCAGTTCGCACACCCGACGGCGGTGCTCTCGCGCCGCATCCGCGGTCTGACCGCCCTCGAGGATCTCAGCCATGAGCCGGTTGGCATCAAAGCAATAGGGGGAAATGGCGAGGAGCGCGGAACAGACGTCTGCTGCCTCGGCTTTCTGGGCATTGCGGAAGTAGGCTCTTGCCAGCAGCACCTGCATGTCCATCCGATTCTGATCGTGAGAAAGGACTGCACGGATCTCGGAAATTGCCTGGGTATACAGTTCGCCCTGGACATACATGTGTGCCAGTGCACCGCGAGTAAGGCGGATCTTGGGAGGCTCGACGCCATCGCGACGTCCAAACAGGCGCTGCAACTCGGCCTGGATCGCCGCATTGGATGGCTGCACTTCAAAGGCGCGCTCCATGTGCCAGATGGCCTCATCGAGCTTCCCCTGGTCATCTGCGATGATGCTCATGCCGACATGCGAGACGAAGTCCTCCGGCGCAGCTACAAGCACGCGCTGGAAGATGTCCACAGCCTGGTCATAGCGCTTGCCTTCCAGATAGGCCTTGCCTAACAGGCGGTATGTTTCGAGATGCTTGGGATAAGTCCTGAGTATGTGATGGCAGTGCGCGACAGCCTCATCAAGCTGGTGTCCTTGCTCGATCAGGCCCTCGATCTCGCGGTTGTAGGCTCGGAGGGAGACTTTGCCCATGCTCACTTCCAATCCAAGTATGCCCCAATCCTAATCAAATCGCAAGCCATCCCGCATTTCAGGGGCGTATCAATGAAGCCGGGCGGGCCTTGGAGGCCACGATGGCGGCGCCATCACACGTCCAGAGGCGACCACACGCATGAACCGGCCAGCCAGACAGGGGCCTGCATCAGATCGTTTTGGGAGGTCATCAATGCCTACTCGTAGAAGAGCGGAAGCGGGGGCACGGGCTGATCGTCGATGATGTGGGCTTCAAAGACCCGCTGTCGGGCTTCCGCCAGCTTTTTCTCGTCATTTGCATAGACGGTGAAAAGGGGCGCGCCCCGCTCAACACGGTCTCCCACCTTGCAATGAACCACGAAGCCTACCGCGTGGTCAATGGCATCTGCCTTGCTGGCGCGACCCGCACCCAAGCCGACCGCTGCCTCGCCGACCGCGCGTGCATCGACCCGCGACACCCAACCACTACGGGTGGAGGACACTGGCTCGATCAGCCTAGCCTGAGGCAGTTTCTCGGGGTGATCCACGTAGGAAACGTCCCCGCCCTGTGCCTCGACAAGCACGCGGAACTTCTCAAACGCAGTGCCATCGGCAATTGCCTTCTCGGCCAGGCGCCTTCCCGCGCCTAGATCCTTGGAGCGATTTCCAATGTAAAGCATGTGCGCGCTCACGTGGAGGCAGTGCTCCCGAAAATCAACGGGACCGCGGCCGTGGAGGGTTTCGATCGCCTCGGCGACCTCGATGGCATTTCCAACGGCATTTCCAAGCGGTTGGTTCATGTCTGAAAGCAAACAGACTGTCCTCCGTCCGGCAAGCTCGCCAATCTTCTCCATGAGCCCGGCCAGCTCTCGTGCCATTTCCAGGGTTTCCATGAAGGCGCCGTGACCCACCTTGACATCCAATACGATCGCCTGGGCACCACCGGCAATCTTCTTGCTCATGATCGATGAGGCAATCAGCGGAATCGACGGGACCGTTCCGGTAACGTCCCTCAGCGCGTACAGCTTCCCGTCGGCCGGAGCCAGATCCGCCGACTGGCCGGTCAACACTATACCCTTCTCCTTGAGCTGCTTCTTGAATTCGTCCGTATTCAGGTCTACGCGATAGCCGGGAATGGATTCCATTTTGTCCAGCGTGCCACCGCTAAAGCCGAGACCGCGCCCAGACATCTTGCCCACCGGCAGGCCGGCAGCCGCCACGACTGGAAGCACCACAAGGCTGGTCTTGTCGCCCACACCACCAGATGAGTGCTTGTCAACCGCAATGTCAACGACCCCGGAGAGATCAAGGATCTGCCCCGACGACACCATGGTCAATGTGAGATCGGTCGTCTCCTGAGGCGTCATCCCATTGAGAACAACGGCCATGGCCCACGCTGACACTTGATAGTCGGGAATCTGGTCCCGGACAAAGCCCTGAACAAAGAAGTTGATCTCCTCTTTGGTGAGCTCACCCTTCTCGCGCTTCTTGACGATGATATCCACCGCTCGCATGATGTCTTCCTTACATCGTCATTCTAATCCATTGACCCTGCTCGCGCGATCGTCAGCATCGTTCCGTATACAGGGGTTGAGGGGAACAAGGTCCGCGATGGCGTCACTGTCCGGGCGTCTGATACCCAGATCACTTCATCCGCCGCGAGCATCAATTCGGTACCCAAGCGTCGAGCACAACGGGCGGGGCTAAGCCCTGACCAACACCTGTCCGGTCGGTGTGTCCAGGGCACGCCAACCCAGCCTGGCAATCTCATCCCGAAGGCGATCCGACTCTACCCAATTAGCCCTGGCGCGGGCTTGCCGCCGTTCTTCCGTGAGCTCCAGGACGCGCGGTGGCGGTTCGTCCTGCTTTGGGGGAGGAATCTTGCGAAGCATCTCCCATGCGGGCTCCGCAATCCCGCGTTCGGGGGGGGCGGGGAGCTCTATCATGCCCAAGTCAGCCAATGCAAATCGCGCGCCAGCGGGGAAAATCCGTGGGTCCCCGTCGCCGACAAGGGAAACAGTGCTCACACCACCGACCTCGCAAGTGCCCGCCTCAACGTCGATGGTCAACCACGTATGTTCGTCCAGCCCAACCGTGGTACTGTTTGCGGGCAGACTGTTGCACCATGCCTGGAAGCGTTCCATTCCGACAAAACAACGACTGGTGTCCAGATCATCGCCGCCTTCCGCGTTGTTCCAGTGGGGTATGAAGGATATGTGCATTCCGAAATCGCCAAACAAGTCCAAGCCCGGCACGCTCTCCACATCAGCACCGACCTTGAATATCTCATATACCGGCAGACCCCAGGCGCTCACTGCAATTGCGGCTGAGGACGCAAAGATCAGACCTGCGCCGAGACGTTGTCGGGCCCGTATGAGATCCCATGCCAGGCTTCCGCGCAGTTGACGGATGGCGTAGGTTGGACTGCCCGGCCCCATGAATATGAGGTCGGCGCGCAACAGCGGGCCGAGGATCGCAGGTTCATCCGGGCTCAATGGTGTGCCACGCCTGCGCGCAGGGACTACCTCGATCTCAGGCTCAAACTGCTGGAGCCGGGATCTCATGAAATCCCCCACCCGTCCCGCCACCTGCTGCGAGTTGAGTTCGAATCCCGCAGGCGTTTCCAGGATGGCGATACGCAAGGGATGAGCGAAATCCCTCGCCAGCCTCTCGAGTACTTCTCCGCCCGCTCGCGACGTCTCGCCGGAACCGAGGAAGGCAATCTTACCGAGCGTCATGCTGTCATGACGCCCGCTGGATTTCGTCTATGACATCGAGCAGCACACGATTCCCCGGGATGTCTGACATCGACGCAGCATAATGTGCGAACCGGATCATCCCCTCTGCATCGATGACTATGACCAGAGGCATGCGGCCCAGCTTGAATATGTTGACCTCCTGTCTGTATCTTTGTGCGATATTGTGGTCGGGATCCGGCAGGCCGACGAAGGGCAGGCGCTCCTCACGCCAATATCGGCCAAAGGCATCTGCTGCATCCGGACCGACAGCCAATACCTCGGCGCCCCGGACCGTGAATTCGATGTAATCATCCCTCAAGCGCGCCAACTGCGCGCGGCAATATGGTCAGAGAAACCCACGCAGGAACGCGAGCACAACGTGCCTGCCCCGATAGTCCGAAAGATGAATGAGTCGGCCGTCTGTGTCGCGAAGCTCAAAATCCGGAGCGCGCTCGCCGGGGTCACTAGTGTGCAACATATCCGGCCAATTCCCTGGCGCTTCTCCAGATCTCATCGAACATGGGAGGCGTAAGCCTGTTCGTCAGGGTATTCTGCTGACTGGGATGGTAGGAGCAGAGCAGCCACCGGCGGGCCCGGCCCATCCCGACTGGGACCTGGAACCTGACACCGTGTCCAAAGCTGAACTCGGATGCCCGGAGAGAATGTATTCGCAAGACGCCGTTGAAGGCCAATCTCCCCAGGCAGACGATCACCTTGGGCGCGAGAAGCTCAATCTCGCGTTCCAGGTAGGGTCGGCAATTGGCAATCTCGTCAGGCGTGGGTTTGTTGCCGGGCGGAGCACATCGGCATGACGCGGTGAGGTAAAGGCCGCGGAGTTGGAGGCCATCATCGCGGATCGTGGACTCGGGCTGGGTGGCAAAGCCTGAACGGAAGAGCGCTGGGTAGAGAAAGCGTCCCGAGGCGTCTCCGGTGAATTGCCTCCCGGTGCGATTCGAGCCGTGAGCCCCCGGAGCCAGTCCGACAGCTAGGATCCTGGCCCGACTATCACCAAAACCAGGAACGGGCTTCCCCCAGTATTCCCATTCGCTGTACGTTTTTCGTTTTACGCGCGCGACGGCTTCACGCCATTCCACCAGACGGGGGCACCTGCGGCAGGCTATGATCTGGCAACTGAGGTCCTCCAAATCCACTCGGTCATTCTACTTTGAATTTGCGGCAATTTGCGTTACACTGCCCGTACGCAGGAGAGGCCATGAAACCATTTCGCAAGAACCTGGCGATCGCCATCGACGGGGGCGGGATTCGGGGCGTGATCGTCACCAGGGCGCTCAGCATGCTTGAAGCGAAGATCGAGCGTCCCCTCCACGAATTGTCTCGCCTGTATGCGGGGACCTCAACGGGTTCCATAATTTCTGCGGGCCTGGCAGCCGGACTGACCGCGCAAAGGATCCATGATTTGTATCTGGAGCTGGGAGGCGGTATTTTCCGGCAAAGCTGGCGCACTTTCTTCTTTCCATTGTCGCGCTATCGGTATAGTCCGCGTCCCCTTGAACAGGCACTGCGCGAACAATTCGGCGATATGAGAATGAAGGACCTGTGGAAGGACCTGGCGCTCAGGGATGTTGTCATCACCGCATTCGATGTGCTCACGAATGAAACGTGTTTCATCAAGCCATGGAAGCTTCAGTACCAGGAGTGGCCATTGGTCAAGGCAGTCCTGGCTTCCAGCTGTGTCCCAACGTATTTCCCGCCGGTTGACGGACGATACGTTGATGGTGGCGTTGGTTCATATGCCAATCCATGCTATCTGGCGGCGTATGAGCTGAGCCTCTGCCTCGGTTGGAACCCCGAGGAGACCACTCTCCTCAGCCTCGGCACAGGCCGCAGCCCGAATGCCATCAGGCCCGGGGAACCAGAGCGAATCGCGGCCTGGGATTGGTTGGAGCCCGTATTGGACGCTTTCATGACCTCAGCCAGCGATCAACAGGTGCGATTGGTGGATACGTTCTTCAACAAGCTGGATTTCAGACGATTCCAAGTTGACATGGACGAAGCGCTGCCGATGGACGATCCGGCAGCGATCCCGATGCTGGTGGAATACGGCACCGAGATGGGCAAGATGATCCTGACAGATAGGATGGACAGCGCCGCCAAGGTCAAGCCGGCCAAGGCGCGGCGAGTGCTCAAGTAGGCAGCGGCCCACCCCACCTCCCTAGTCATCCACGCTTCCAGAGGACCAGGATGGCAAAACCCCAAAGGGCCGCGGTGCGGCCCTTTTTCGATTCAGAGCTACAGGATCAGCATGGCGTCGCCGAATGAGTAGAACCTGTAGCCCTCTTGTTTGGCAATCTCATATGTGCGCAGGATCAGTTCGCGGCCCGCAAACGCGCTCACCAGCATCAGGAGAGTCGATTTCGGCAGGTGGAAATTGGTGATCATGGCGTCCACCAGGCTGAAATGAAAACCCGGCAGGATATAGAGATCAGTGTCGCCAGTATACGGAGCGATCTTCGGGAAGCGGCCAGGATATGAATAGCGCGCGGCCGACTCGAGGGCGCGGACCGAGGTGGTGCCCACGGCGATCACGCGTCCAGAGCGCTCACGGGTCGCGTTGATCAACTCTGCCGTTGCCAGCGGCACATCACACCACTCGGTATGGATCTTGTGCCGGGACGCATCAGCTTCCACGACGGGCGCAAAGGTGTCGAGTCCTACGTGGAGGGTCACGAACCCCTGCTTCACCCCCGGACGCCTCAGGCGCTCCAGCAACTCCGGTGTGAAATGCAACCCCGCCGTGGGAGCGGCAGCTGAGCCGGGCTCCTTCGCGTACACGGTCTGATAGCGTTCGGGGTCGCGAAGGTGCTCATGAATGTACGGCGGCAAAGGCACATTGCCCACACGCCCGAAGAATGCCTCGATGGGTTCGGAAAAACGGATAAGGCGTTCGGCACCTTCCAGTTCGGAGATGACCTCAGCGGTCGGACCACCCTCAAGCACCAATTGCTTTCCTGCAGACAGGCCTTTGCCACCGATCAAAGCATCCCAGGTCACCGCATCGTGCTTCCGGAGGAGCAACAATTCCACGCGTCCGCCGGTAGGCTTGCGCGCATAGATACGAGCCGGGATGACACGCGTCTGATTCATCACGAGCAGGTCATCCCTTCGAAGGTACTCGCCCAGGTCACGAAAACCCTTATGCTCGATCTGACCCGTATCGCGGTGCAAGACCAACAGGCGCGACGAATCGCGGGGCTCAGCCGGCCTCTGCGCGATCATGTGCTTCGGCAGATGGTAGTCGAAGTCCGATGTTCTCATCTTGGACGATGCCACAACGAGTGCAATGGCCAGCGGGAAAACCGCGGCCTCACTTCCGTAATATCCGTATTATGACGTTCAGGACGAGCGTCAGAACCACAGAAAGGATAATGGAGGTCGCGATCGGGAAATAGAAACCACCGCCATCGCGCTCAATGCGAATGTCCCCCGGCAGACGACCCAACGGGAGACCGAATCTGGCGGCAATATGTAACCCGGCGCCCACCAGGATGAGGACAACTCCACAAACGATAAGATTCCTGCCGAAGTTCTCCATTCAGGGAAGGCACTTGTTGCGTCTTGCCTAGATCAGGCGCGGCTGGCCATCTTCGCGGTATGGCACGCCCAAGTGATCGTACGCGGACCTGGTCGCTATGCGTCCCTGCGGGCTGCGGTCCAGGAAGCCGAGCTGCAGTAGATAGGGCTCGACCACATCCATGATAGTGTCCTGCTCCTCACTAATGGAGGCGGCAATCGTATTCAGGCCCACCGGACCTCCGCCGTGCTTCTCAATGATTAGCCTCAGCACCCGCCGATCAACGTCGTCGAGGCCCAGGGCATCAACCTGCAACAAGTCAAGCGCCTGCCGCGCAATCTCAGACGTGACAGCCCCGTTTGCCCGGACCTGTGCGTAATCCCGTACGCGCCGCAAGAGGCGCAGGGCAACTCGCGGCGTGCCACGACCGCGGCGGGCGATTTCCTCCACGCCGCTCGATTCCACCTGGACGTTCAACAACCCGGCTGCCCTCGCGACAACCGCTTGCATGTCCGCAGGCGCATAGTAGTCCAGGCGATACACTGCCCCAAAACGGGCTCGCAGTGGGGCTGTAACGAGGGCGAGGCGGGTGGTCGCGCCGATCAGAGTGAAGCGCGGCAGGTTGAGCCGTATGGAACGGGCAGATGGCCCCTTGCCGATCACGATATCCAGGGCAAATTCCTCCATCGCTGGATAGAGCACTTCTTCAACCACCCTGCCCAGCCGGTGAATTTCGTCGATGAAGAGAATATCACCCGCACGGAGGCTGGTGAGGATGGCCGCCAGATCGCCGGGTCGCTCGATCGCCGGCCCTGACGTTACCTTGATGCCGACGGCCATTTCGTTGGCAACGACATGAGCAAAGGTCGTCTTTCCAAGACCGGGAGGGCCATAGAAAAGCACGTGGTCAAGCGCATCACCACGCTGGCGCGCGGCAGCAATCAGGATATGCAGATTCTCCTTCAGCTGTTCCTGCCCGATCAGCTCAGAAAGCGTACGCGGCCGCAATACGTGGTCGACACGATCATCAGGCTTGAAGGCAGAATCCACAGATCTCCGGGAATCAACTTTCACATTTTCATTATAACCCCGTGGGTCGGAGAGACCGCGCGTTGTCAGTTCGCAAGATTGAGACTATAATCGTGATGTTGTCGGGGCGTGGCGCAGTCCGGCTAGCGCGCTTGCATGGGGTGCAAGAGGTCCCGGGTTCAATTCCCGGCGCCCCGACCAGCAGTCCCTGAAGGTGACGAAGCCTTTGGGGACTTCTTTATTCCGTATGATGCCAGAGAACGATCCGACCATCGCTTTGACCAACCGAAACGCGATCATCAGCTTCGCGGCGGGTTTACTGACCCTGGTCTCACTTTGCGTTGCGGTAATTCCCATTCCGTTCACGGGCTACGTGTGTTTTCCTGCTGCCGCCATCCTGGGCGCCGTGAAAGTGGTCAGCGGGCTGAGATCGATACACCAGACGCGCTACACAGGCACAAAGGGCAGCACGCTTGCAGCCGCGGGCATGGGAATGGGCGGCTTGGCCATGTTGGCTTCGCTTTGCATTGCGGTTCTGGGGATCACGCTGTGGTCACGCCTCGCCGAGGCACTGCGTCTGCTCGCGCACTGATTGGGGCTACTGGAGCCCTTCGTACTTGCCAATCATTGGGGCCTCGATTATGCTTGTTCTCGGGAGTGGTAAAGTCCCGGCGGGCTTCCTGGTCTTCAAAACCTGTGGCGGGTCGCGTTGCGGGCCGCGGTGGGTTCGACTCCCATCCACTCCCGCTGCACTGGTATGTGCGGCGCGATCGCTCAGACGTCAGTGCAAACGGCCGGTTCCCGAACAATCCAAATAGCCCGGCGCTTTCGAATGCCAGGCGGCAGTGCTGTTGGCCGCCAGAGGTGACGCATGCCTTATCCTGAGACCGAAATCCTCAACAGCCTGGTGGCGCGTGTGTTCCGCATCGAGGACGTCACGCTTGGCGAGCCTGCACGTGGCATGATCGCGCGCTACCGCGGCGAACTGCTGTACGAGGATTCGGAGGCCGCTTACGACCAACTTGCGCAGTCCTTGCAGGCGTTCGACATTACGCCTCTCTTTCGGATGGATGAGGGCCGACCGGTGATCTACCTCGTGCCGCGCAAACCCGAAGCCAAACCCGCGCGCGTGTCGATCAACATCATCCTTTTCCTGCTGACAGTGTTGAGCGTAATGTTCGTTGGGGCGCAGCCGACCGGCAGCATGCCGACTGATCCCGTCGGACAGCTATGGTTCATGGCGCGCTCATTCCTCTCGGGCTGGCCCTATGCTGTCAGCTTGATGTCGATACTGCTGGCTCACGAGTTTGGGCACTACCTGATGAGCCGCCATCATCACACGCGGGCCACGCTCCCCTATTTCATTCCTCTGCCACTGCCCCCGCTGGGAACAATGGGCGCCGCGATCCTGATGCAGGGAACACCGAAGAACAAGCGCGTTCTGTTTGATATCGGCGTCGCGGGTCCGTTGGCAGGAATGGTTGTGGCAATACCTGTGCTGCTTCTGGGGCTTTCCCTCTCGCACCTTGACGTAATCCAGGGAGTTGACGGCATGGTGCAAATGGAGGGCAATTCACTGCTCTACCTGGCTGCCAAGTACCTGACCTTCGGCCGGCTCCTGCCCGCGCCGGCTGACCTCGGCGGGGTTTCGCCAATCGTGTATTGGTTACGCTACTTCTTCACGGGCCGTCCGATTCCTCTTGGCGCCACGGACGTTTTCATCCATCCGGTTGCCTTCGCGGGCTGGGCAGGTCTGTTGGTCACAGCACTGAACCTCATCCCTGCAGGCACGCTTGACGGCGGGCACGTGATCTACGCCCTTTTCGGGGAAAAGGCCCGGCGGGCGTATCCGATTATCCTGGTGGCGCTCCTCAGCCTTGGGCTTTTCTGGAATGGTTGGTGGATCTGGGCAGTCCTTCTGCTTTGGCTCGGACGTGTGCATGCCGAGCCGCTTGATCAGATCACGCCCCTCGATCGCCCGCGGCTCGCGGTTGCTGCCCTCACTATGATCATATTTGTCCTTACTTTCAGTCCCGTGCCATTCTCGATCTTCAGCGGCGTATGAGCAGTCGCTGCGCACCGCGTCGGAAGACACCGGCCATTTCCCTGCTGGTTCTCATCGCGCTTACGGCGTGCCAGCCATCGAAGCTGCAACCGACCGTGGCGGCCTCAACCGCAGCTGCACCCCGTCCCACTGGCACTGCACAACCGAGGCTTCGTCCCTCAATCCCGGCGGAATCGCTCAGAGGCGTTGGGATCCAGATCTGGCATCCCTGGTTTGGTGTTGAAGCCAGTCTGCTGGAATCACAGGTTGCCGAATTCAACAAGGAGAATGACTGGGGAATCACGGTCCGTGCCAGCGGCAAGTCGAGCTTCACGGAACTATACAACAGCTTGACCACCGCGCTGCCCGGCACGGATGCCCCCCAGCTTGTGATTGCACTTCCGGAGCAGTCGATCAGCTGGGACGCGGGCGGATATGTGATCGATCTGACCGACTACATTGGTGATCCAGTGTACGGGCTGAGCACGGAGGAGGTCAGCGACTTCGCTCCCGTTTTCTGGAACCAGGAACTGGTCGCGGGCAGGCGCCTTGGCGTGCCGGCACAGCGATCTGCCAACTTCCTGATCTACAACCAGAGTTGGGCGCGCCGACTGGGATTCGAGGAGGCGCCTGGGACAGAAAGGCAATTCCGCGAACAGGCCTGCTCAGCCCACGAGGCGCTGGTGCGCGATGATGATCCAGCGAATGACGGCAGAGGAGGCTGGCTCGCTAGCACCGACTCGATGACATTCCTGTCATGGATGATGGCGTTTGGTGGTGGGGTACTTGACGGCGGCGGCTACAGATTCTTGACTCCGAAAAACCTTGAAGCAACGGCATTCGTGAAGCAGCTCTATGACGACGGATGTGCCTGGCTGTCGCAGAACGATGACGAACGCGCGGCAGCTTTCGCAGACCGAAGCGCATTGTTCGCGACCGCAGGGCTGGCGGAATTGCCTGACGTCGGGCGCGCGATGGCAGCGGCTGAAAACACGGACGCTTGGACCGTGCTGAGCTTCCCCGGTGCCGAGCAGACTGGATTGGTGGCCTACGGCTCATCATTCGTGGTCATCAAATCGACCCCGGAGCAGCAACTGGCCTCATGGCTATTCATCCGATGGTTGCTCTCAGCTGATAGCCAGAAGAGGTGGGTGGAGGCAACCGGCCTCTTTCCACTGCGGACCTCCATGCTGGATCTGCTTGGAGCATATTCCCGGAGTCATCCCCAGTGGGCAGCGGCGGTTACGTACGTGTCGGAGGCCAACATCCAGCCACAGTTGGCCTCGTGGCGCCAGGTCCGCGTGATGCTGGGCGATGGTTTCGACGCCATGTTTCGATCCAATACGCCTGCGGGTCGCGTGGCGGAGATTCTGGCCATCATGGATAGAACCGCCAGCGACTTGGCCCAGTAATATGCTCATCTTCCGACCGCGCGGGATCTGCGCGCATCAGCAGTAACACGTCCGCGGAGCGTCATTGCGAAAGTCCATATCGGCTGCAACCCTGCTCGTGTTGAACGCCTATTGGGCGGGTTTGTCGTTCATGTGGAATGCACTGCATCCCATTGTGCTGCCCGCGCTGCTGGTGAATTTCGTCCCAGCCGATAGCAAGAATACCTATCTCGGACTGCTCACGTTCGCGGGCCTGGTGATCGCGATGGTGCTGCAACCCATAACCGGAGCACTGTCAGATCGCTGGGCCTCCCGCTACGGGCGCCGCCGCCCACTAATGGTCATCGGCACGTTGTTTGATTGCATCTTCCTCATGATCCTGGGATGGGCCGGTGGATTCGCCTGGCTGCTGGTGGGCTACGTAGGTCTGCAGATCAGTTCGAACACCGCCCAGGGGCCGCTGCAGGGGCTGCTGCGCGATCGAGTGCCTCCGCACCAACTTGGCGTCGCATCATCGGTAAAGGTATTTCTGGACCTCGCAAGCTTGGTCGCGGCCTCGCTGGTTGCAGGACGCCTGATGGATCCAGGACCGCGTGGAACCCTGCCTGTGATCCTTGTCATACTGGGGCTGCTGCTTGCCTTTGCCGCCATCACTATCGTGTTCACACGCGAGGAACCCACCGGGGACCCGGCGCGAGTTCATCGCGAAGTGACCTTACTTGGAGAGAAGAATGAAGCCAGGCCTAGCGCAGCATACTGGTGGCTCATCGCTGAGCGAGGGGCATTTCTGCTCGGCATCTACGGTCTGCAGGCTTTTGGGCAGTACTATCTGCAGGACGCCCTTCGAGTTCCGGATCCGGCGCAACAGACCGGGAACTTGCTGGCAATCATTGGAATGGGCACGATCGCTTTGGTACTGGCAGGAGGCTGGCTTGCAGACAGATTCGGCCCGAAGCGGCTTCTTTGTGCGGCAAGCGCCCTGGCAGCCCTGGGAATGCTGCTGATGGTGCTCACGACCGACCTTCAACAGCTGTATGTGATCGGCTCCATAGTCGGAGCGGGGATAGGGCTCTTCCTGACGTCAAACTGGGCACTTGCCAACCAGATCGCGCCGCAAGACCAAGCCGGCAGATTTCTGGGTCTCACCAACCTGGCGACTGCAGGCGCAGCGGCCCTTGCACGGCTGGAAGGACCGGCCGTGGACCTGCTAAATTCCGCTCGGCCAGAGGCTTGGTTGGGATACAGGGGGATCTTCGTCTTTGGTGCCATCTGCATACTGCTGAGCACCTGGTTCCTGGCGAAGGTCAGATGAACCGGTTTGACCTTCTCCGGGTTGTACGGGGAAGGAAGAACATGATTGGCGAGAGCCGGAAAACCAGCCTGCAGCATGCAACCCGCGCAAGCTGGCATCGTATATATGGGTAGACGGCCGCAGGAGCAGCTGTGAAGGACGAATCATCACTGGTCGTGCAAGCACAACATGGCAGCGAGGAAGCCTTCACCGAACTTGTGGAGGCCTACCAGACTCATGTCTATAACCTGTGCTACCGCATGCTCGGCGAGACCGAATTTGCCGAAGATGCATCGCAGGAGACCTTCTTGCGCGCCTTTCAACATCTTCACCGCTACGACCATGGGCGGCCATTTGGCACCTGGCTACTCTCCATCGCTGCGCATTACTGCATTGACCGCCTGCGGAGGCGCAGGTTCTCATTCACATCCATGGATCAGGATGACGACGGGGGTGGCCTGGAGCTTCCAGATGCCGATGCGCCAAATCCCGAACTTGAGACTGTGCGCCACGAGCAAAGGGAACAAATGCAGAGCTTCCTGCAGCAATTGAACGCCGTGGACCGCTCTGCCATTGTCCTGCGCTACTGGCACGACTATTCGGAGGCTGAGATCGCTGACACTCTGCACCTTACTGTGAGCGCCGTAAAATCCCGGCTGCATCGGGCACGACGCGAACTGGGAAGCCTATGGCAGGAAGAAGGCATTCGCAGCAATCAAAAAAGGAGGCCGCATGAATCACCAGCCTTTTGAGGATTGGCTGCTGGAGGATGAGGCTCTCACCATTCAACAGGAACGCGAGTTGCAGATCCACTTGCGGAGCTGCACCACGTGCGCCGCGATTGCCAGTTCGAACCTGGCTCTGCATTCGAGGCGTCTGATCGCACCCCCACCCGGGTTCACGGACCGCTTCCGCCCACGGCTGGTTGACTGGCGGCGGGAGCAGCTTCGGCGGCAAGCACTGGGCACCATCGTGCTGGTTCTTGCAGGCCTTGGCCTGCTGTATGCTGTTGCCGGGCCCGCGATGTTGCAGGCGGTGCAGTCGCCTGCGGCGTGGCTTACGAAGGTCACGACATATCTCTTGTCCCTGTTCACCTTTCTGAGTGTGTTCGGCCACGTGGGCGGCATTCTGCTTCGCACTCTGCCGAGCCTTGTCCCACCATCTGCCTGGCTCGTCGTTCTTGTTGCAGGCTGCGCCCTCGGGGCGCTCTGGATAGTTTCGATGCGGCGTCTTGCAAGAGCACCGCAAGGAGTCTGAGCAATGAAGAAGATGATCTGCTTTCTGGTTCTCGCAGTGCTGTTGCTGATTCCCGGCCGCTCCGCATTCGCAGACGACGGTTCAATGGGTGACCGCGTAATCATCGGTCACAACTTCGCACTCCGCAGCGGTGAGAAGGTCGATGGGGACCTCGTGGTCATAGGCGGAGAGGCAACCATCGAAGCTGGCGCCACGGTGGAGGGAGATATCGTGGTCATCGGAGGGAGCCTGCGGCTGGATGGTGAGACCACGGGATCCGCTGTAGTCATCGGCGGTAGTGCCTCGCTCGGGGCAACCAGCTCCGTGCAGCAGGATCTGGTGGCACTCGGCGGTGAGTTCCAGAGGGTCGAGGGATCCCTTATCGGGGGCGACATTATCACCAGCCTTGACATAGCCACTGATAGACTGCCTCGGAGGACAGTAGTCCCCACCCCGACATTCCCGCCGGAGTCCGATTTCCGATTCGACTTTGGCCCGCTGGGGACAATTGCAGTCGTGTTCTTCCAGGCAATTGCCCTGGGTGCAGTGGCGATGCTTCTCACCGCTTTCGTCCATCCGCAGTTGGACCGCGTGGCGCAGGCTGTTCAAGCACAGCCATTCGCCGCCGGCAGCTTCGGATTGTTGACCGTTTTCCTTGCCCCTCTGGCAATCGCAGTGATGGCGATTACGCTTATCCTCATCCCTCTGGCTTTGGCAACGGCAATCTTGCTGGTTCTGGCCTGGTTGTTCGGCATCGTTGCTCTCGGCCAACTGGTCGGTGAGAGGCTGACACACGCCATGCATCGATCGTGGGAGCCCGTGCTCTCTGCCGGTTTCGGGGCCCTTGTGCTGGGGATCGTGCTCGGTGCCTCCAACCAAGTACCATGCGTGGGCTGGCTGGCGTCGGTACTCATTGGCCTGATGGGATTGGGCGCGGCAATCATGACACTCTTCGGCACGCGGTCACTTAATCGCGGGCCATTGACAGCTGTAGCTGCCGATACGGGGAGTGAGGGTGGTGCACCGCTGGGTCCGGTGACCTAGCTGGCCCCCTCCCGCAGGCATCGCCCCTCAGGGAAAAATCCCGAAAAAAACCTGCATGTTATAATGACCCGCCTCGGCATCCCTGCCGAGGCGGGTGCGTAGACGTCGCGAGGTCGCATGCTTCCCAAAGTAGAAGTCCCAAATACCCCGGTACATAATGCTCCACCCCCACTGATCGAGCTGAAAGGCACGCACAGCGAGATTGGACGCCAGATGGGTGAGGCGCGCCGCGAACAGATCCAGCATAGCGTCACCAACGCGCGGTCACTGATCGACCAGACATATGATCAGCTGGAGCTGACATGGGATGGGGCACAGATCCAGGCCCGCAAGTATCTCCCCTTCGTTGAGGAACGCTATCCGCAGTACGTGGATGAGATGCGCGGCATCGCCGAGGGTGCCAACGTCGAGTTCGATGACGTACTCGCTCTCAACACGATGGAGGCAGTCACCACGGACGCCCTGCACCTTACGCGCTGCACGAGCTTTGCCGTCAACGAGCAGCGCACGGCGGACGGGCACATCCTAGCCGCCCACACGGAGGACTGGATCCCCGAGGATGAGGACGATGTCTTTGTGGTCCTGGTCAAGCCGATCGATGAAGCGCCCTTCCTAGCTATGACGTACGGCGGGCTTCTTCCCAACGTGGGCTTCAACGCCCATGGGATTGCCCAATTAATCGACAGTGTGTATCCCTCCGACTCACGCATCGGCATCCCGCGGGTTGTGGTGGCTCGTGCCGTGCTGACGTCGCGGCGCATCTCGGGAGCCATCGGCCGAGCGCTGGTCGCGCGCCGGGCCGCAGGCTACAATCACATGCTCATCCACGACAGCGGCGAGATGTATTCCATCGAGGTGTCGGCGACGCGCTTCGAGATTCTGCATGGTACCGATGGATACATCGTTCACACGAACCACTATCTGTCCGAGACCATGAAGGGCATCGAGAGCGACCCGGAGGAACTGATCTCCTCGCGAGTGCGCTTCTTTCGAGCCAACCGCATGCTGCGCGAAAGCAGCACTCACACCATCAAGTCGCTGCAGGCGATCCAGAAGGATCACGTGAATCTCCCGAACTCGATCTGTAATCATGCGATCGAATGGACGGACCCGATGGATCGTGAGAAGACAATCAGTGCGCTGGTTCTCGATCTGACGGCCCGCGAGATGCATATCTGCTGGGGCAATCCCTGCCAGAACAGCTTTCACACCTATCATTTGGACGCCTGAACACACAGGGCCGCGACGGGCCCGGCTCACCCCGCGTCGGGATGCGGCGCAATAGCGGCCGCCGGAGAGCGGGCATGTTAGAATTGATTACTCTCGGAGCGGAGTAATGATAGAAGTAACCATAGACAGCGTGCGAATGAATCTGATGTCGCCGCAGAGATTGGTGATTCTGCGGGAAGTGGGTGCCGATCGCTACCTGCCGATCTGGGTTGGCCAGTACGAGGCCGAGGCCATCACCGTTGCTCTGCAGGAGGTTGAGATGATCCGACCCCTCACCCATGACCTGCTGAAAAACGTCTTCACCGCACTGAATGCCAAGATCAAGCGAATCGAGATCGTCTCGCTCAAGGAGGACATCTTCTACGGGAGCATTGTGGCGGACTTCGGCGGCTATGAGACCAAGGTTGATTCAAGGCCTTCAGATGCGATTGCCTTAGCTGTGCGGGCACATGTTCCGATCTTCGTGGATGAGAGCGTCATACAGAATGTCGGTATTACGCCCGAGGCGGACGTGGAGGCGGCGGCTGGGACACGCTCCCGGCAGAAACCGGGCCGAGGAACCCCTCCCGTGGGCGAAGTGAGCAAGGAACGACTTTCCGTGTTTGAGGATTTCCTGGGCAAGTTGGACCTCGACAAGTTGGACAAGGACAACCCAGGAGGCGACGATCAGAATCAGGATGATCAGACGGCCGCTGGCGAGAACCCAAAGCCCGAGCAGCCGGAAAAGCCCAAGAGGCCCAAGAAGAAATGACCGAGTTCCTGCCCGTTGAAGCAACCGCCCCCCCTACCGCGCCCGGCATCCCGCATAACCGGGAATCCGAGGAAGCCGTCGTGGGGGCGGTGCTGGTTAATCCCGAGGTGTACTACGACATAGCCCAATTCCTGCAGGCGGACGACTTCTATATCCACCGTCACCGATGGATCTGGGAGGCCTATACCAGCCTGCACGAACAGCGAATCCCCATCGACCTGCTGACATTGAGCGAAGAACTTGAGCGCAAGGGGCAGCTGGCAGAAATTGGCGGCCGGGCTTTCCTGACGGCGCTCGTGAACCAGGTGCCCACCTCGCTCAATGCTTCGGCGTACGCGCACATCGTGGAGGGCCACGCGATCCGCCGCAGGATGATCGCCGCGGCCAACTCGATTGCCTCGGTCGCATACAACGAGGACATGAAGATCGACAGTGTGATGGATGAGGCCGAGAAGGCAGTGTTCAACGTAAGCGAACGCCGTCTGCGCCACGACGTCCTGCCGATCCGCGACGTGCTGCGAGACTACTACGAGCGGATCGGTGAGGCCGCGAGACGCGGTGAGGAGATCTACGGCGTGCCCACGGGTTTCATTGACCTGGACAGACTGCTGCGTGGACTGCAGCCGTCCGACCTGCTGATCATCGCCGGCCGTCCAGGCCAGGGTAAGACGGGTTTTCTGCTGTCGGTGGCCAAGAACGCCGCCCTGACTCACAAGAAACATGTGGCGGTTTTCTCGCTCGAAATGTCCAACGCGCAGGTGGCCGAGCGCCTGATCTCCCAGCAAACTGGCATTGTCTCCCAGGACCTGCACACCGGAAATCTTGATGAGAATGGGTTCGCACTTCTGGCCGAGGCCGTCGAAAAGCTTTCCGAGACCCGGATCTTCCTGGATGACACACCGGCCATCACGCCTATCCAGATCCGTACGAAGTGCCGCCGTCTGCACCTTGAACATCGGCTGGATCTCATTATCGTCGATTACCTGCAACTCATGACGGGCGATACCCGAACCGACAATCGCGTTCAGGAGGTCTCCTACATCTCGCGAAATCTCAAGGTGCTGGCTCGCGAGCTCAACGTTCCGGTCCTGGCCGCCGCACAGTTGAGCCGTGCAGTGGAACAGCGCGCCGACAAGGAGCCGCAGCTCTCGGATCTGCGCGAATCAGGATCGCTGGAGCAGGACTCGGACATTGTCATGTTCATTTACAGGCCGGATGAGTGGGAGGACGATGAGAGCAAGAAGAACCAGGTAAAGCTGCGGGTGGCCAAGCACCGCAACGGACCAACCGACGAGATCACCCTTCTCTTCCGGAGCAAGCTGGCAAAGTTTGAGAACGCGGCGACCTGGGATCAGGCATAAACGCGGTTCCCTTGATGCATCCCAATGATGAAGGCGTTTGGCGGCTTCCAGGGCTCTGAGACTTTCACGGCGATCCCGGATACGTTTTTCGCCGAGCTGCTCGAGGTCCTTGCTGACGCCGAGGAACTCAAGGTCGTATTGCATGCCATGTGGAGCATCGAACACATGGACAGCGCGCTGCAAGCCCTGACCGACCAGGATTTCGCGGCCGCGGCGCTGGGCCTCCGCCTGGATCAGGTGAAGTCAGGCTTGGAGAAGGCAATCGAACACGGGATAATGCTGCGCGCTGGTCAAGGAAACGAAACAAGGTATTTCTTGAACTCCCCGCGTGGACGAGCCGCGGCCAAGGCATTGGCGGAAGGCACCCTGGGCAAGGCCGCAGGCATCTCGTCTGCGCCCATGGAGCGGCCGAACGTGTTCAAGCTGTACGAGGAGAACATCGGACCGCTTACGCCCCTGATCGCCGACGCGCTCAGAGATGCAGAGAGCACCTACCCCGCAGAGTGGCTGGATGAGGCGATTGAATTGGCCGTGAAGAACAACAAGCGCAGTTGGAGCTACTGCGAGGCAATCTTAAGACGCTGGAAGGAAGAGGGTCGTGGCAAAAAGCAGAATAGACGAGACGATCAGGCAGCTCGCCAGCGCGACGTTGAGGAAAAGATCAGAAGATTCATCCGCGGCTGATTCCGGCAGCGATTCACTGGGCGATCCGAATTGCCCGCACTGCCACGGGGTGGGCTATCTCCGCAAGGATGTTCCTGTCGGCCACCCTGATTTTGGCGAGGTCTTTGTCTGCGTCTGCCGCAAGCGCAAGGTCTCGAGCGTGGTACGCGACCGCCTGTTCGCCCTCAGTCACCTGGATGAACTCCGCTCGCTCACGTTTGAGAGCTTCAAGCCGCGAGGTCAGCCGGGCATCGGCGAGCGGCAATCCAATTCGCTCCAGGTGGCGTACAACCAGGCCAGACACTATGCAGAGAACCTCAATGGCTGGTTATTCCTGCAGGGCGGCCCCGGTTGCGGCAAGACTCACCTGGCTGCGGCCGCAGCGAACTACGCCGTGGGAATTGGCGTTCCCACGCTATTCCTGACAGTGCCCGACCTTCTGGACACCCTGCGCGCGGCCTACGACAGCGAGGACACCACGTTCGAGAGACGCTTCGAAGAGGTCCGGAACGCCCAGCTCCTGGTGCTGGATGACTTCGGCACTCAGCATGCCTCCGGATGGGCGCGGGAGAAGCTCTTCCAGCTCATGAACTACCGGTACATCAACAAACTCCCGACGATCGTCACGAGCAACCTAATGCTTAGCGAGATCGACGAGCGCATTCGCTCGAGGCTCGCCGATCCGGAGTTGGTCACTCAGGTTCGAATCCTCGCGCCCGACTACCGCCGGCCGATGGAGGATTCCGGCCATCCAGAACTCTCGTCGTTGGACCTGCACTCGCGCCGGACATTCGAGTCCTTCTCGCTGCGGAAGGAGGACGGACTGGATGCGCCCGCACTCAAGTCGTTGAAAGAAGCGGTGAGCTCTGCAAGGGAGTTCGCGGATGATCCGCGGGGCTGGCTGGTGATAAGCGGCGACTATGCATCAGGCAAGACTCACCTGGCTGCGGCGATCGCGAACCAGCGCGCCCAACTTGGGGACCCTCCTTTATTCGTGATGGTCCCCGACCTGCTTGATCACTTGCGCGCGACATTCAGCCCCGCGAGCTCTGCGACCTTTGACCGGCGCTTTGAGGAGATCCGAACGTCGCGCTTGCTAGTCCTCGACGATCTGGGAACCCAATCCATGACGCCCTGGGTGCGCGAGAAGCTTTATCAGCTCTTTGGCTATCGCTCTAACGCCGAACTTCCCACTGTCATCACCATCGCTGCTGATTCGCTGGAGAGTCTGGATCCACGCCTCGCCTCCAGGCTGCGAGACGAACGACTGTGTCGCATTGTCAGCATTTCAGTGCCGCCGTTCAGGGGAATCCCAACTCGCCACAGGCCGCGCGGCCCGAAGGCGAGGTAGTCCACTCGAAGCCTGCACGACTCCTTAGGGCAAACCGTGAGGCAAATGAGCGACGTTGGATTGGCGGTTATGGGTAGCGTCGCTCCACACAACCCTCACGGCATGGGATCGTGTTCCTCCCACCAGAGCGGTATGAGCTCCACTGTTTCACCGCCGGTCGCCGGCCAATTTGAAGGAGCAGTCGGTGACAAACGGTCATGCATGCACCTCGCCCCCTTTTGTGTATCGTGGAAGCGGGCCAAGGGGCAGGGTTTTGCCGAAGTCAATTCCCCAGAATGCCCTTTCCTACGACGATGACTTGCGGAATTTGCGCGAACAGCTCCGGGAGTGGACTACCCACACGCTTTCGTAGGTGGATCGCGTCATTAGGCATCGGGAAACAAGGTATGAAACGCCTCTATTACCTCCACCTACCCATTCTCATGCTCTTTGTCATAAGTTCGCTCTACTTCTTCGATTTCACTGCAGAAGATGCTTACATATCTTATAGATATGCAGAGAATTTCGTGAACTTAGGCTCGCTTGTCTTCAACATTGGTGAGCCGATAAATGCCATGACTTCACCCCTGCATATCATGTTGTCATCGCTACTTTTCTTTCTTACTTCCCGCACGGTTCTCAGCAACAAGATACTTGGCGTGGCCTTGTTAGTTGCTTCAGCTCTACTTGTGGCGCACCGATTCAGAAGGTCCCCTGACATCCAGGCACTGGCTCTCTCACTAATTCTGCTGCCTCCCTGCATCCTATTGTGGACCTTCGGGGGATTGGAGACCCCCGTCCTTCTTTTTTTGGTAACCGCTACGGTAGTCTTTGTCGATGCAAGCTCTGAATTCACTCCCAAATTGCTTTATGGCTTTTTTTTCTTAGCCGGCATGGGTTTTCTGACACGCTATGATTCAATCCTGTTTTTCGCGCCCATAATGGTTTACGTGGCTATCAAGGCAGGTTCTCTCAGGCACGTTTGCATTGCCTTTATCACAGGAGCATTGTTGCCAGCATTGTGGATCGCCATAAGTATCATCTACTACGGCGACATGTTTCCGACTTCCTTCTATGTAAAGATAGCGCGCTATGGCCCGAGTTTTGCCACTTTGCTGAAAAATGGAAAGTATGTTTGGTCGTACCTTCTGTTTGTCGGCATCGTGCCTGCCCTATTCATCAACCTGATTCTCCCGGGGCCCAAGAGCACGGCGCTGCAAATGTTTTCTAGAAATATCCGAGAAAGGTGGTGGCTATGGATAGGCATATTGCTGGAACTGATGTACGGACTGGTTGCCGCAACGACGCATATGATGTTCTCGTTTCGGTTGTTTGTGCCGTATATACCCGCCACCACGATAGCATTGGTAGAGTGGACCCGTGAGATTCTGGAAGGCCATGATGGAGCTCCGGGACGGAACAGTGCGTTGAAAGCGAGTCGTCAACCGGGGAGGACAGCGACAGCAGTCGTAGTTTTTCTTCTGTGTCAGCTACTGTTTCAGGCCTACCAAGTCATGTATACATACAACAACTCGCTTAACGGTATAGCCTCTACAGGGGAATACAGGTCCGAAGGCGTTCGACACTATCTCAGCTTCATGGATACGCTCAGGAAAGAGGCGGAAGATATCAAACAGCATTGGGCCAGCGTCAAGGGCGAAAGGGATCGCCGTCCACGGATTCATACGTTTGCGGAAGGAATGTTGCCGTATTCTTTTCAAGAAACCTATGTATATGGGGCGCTAGTCTCATATCGCCATGATCTTGCCCCGGTGGCTAGTCGGCTATTGTCCTCAGATTATGTGCATATCCTGGCCCCCTTGCACGGAACGGTTAGTGAGCAATTACCGAAACCGCCGGAGGCGTTTACGCTCATTTCTTCGTATCAGCAATACTTTGATGGTTCTGTCCAGTCATTTCTTGTATACTACAATTCCAATCCTGAAGACAACACGCTGCAAGCGAGGATAAACGACCCGCCCTGACCCTCAGAGACCTTTCAACACGCAGCAAGTGCCCGTGCTTTACGAGTGCACATCAATTCGGGGACGCCTTTCCTGTTTGAGGTGGAAGACGAGCGCGATTCTGGCAGGGCGCTGTGGCGACTGTGCATACCCCAAGAGCAGTCGCTTGTGATTGTGGCTCGAATACGCACTTCTTTACGCCTAAGACACCAAACACGCCATATACATACTTGACCGACTGCGAATAGACTGGTTCGAGTGACAGGGAGTTCCTAACGATTGTGAGATACTTGACCCGTGTTTCTTGGGCCAAAGGGCGAGTGATCAGCCGCACGCCACATAGGAGGCCGAACCCTTTCCATCTAACGCTGCTCTACAGGTGGTCACACCTGTGCTTGGCCAGGACAGCTGCGGGCGACAGCCCTCGGATCGGCTCAGCCTAACAGCCGGGGCAAGGCTGCGCTGATCTCGTCCCGGATCAGTCGAAAGTACGCGAGGCGCTCTGCCTCAGTGGGTTGGGCTTTGGCCGGATCCCGAAAGCTCTCGTGCTTCTGCGTGCCCTTGCCCAGCCACACCGGCGCTCCTCATCTGCGTGCTCGCAGACCGTAACGACGAGATCAAATACCTGATCCCGGCACTGATCCACGGACGTGGATTCAGCTCTATGATCGCTGCCCATCCCACGCAGGACCCGAATTGCCATGGGATGGATGTAGCCGGACGGGCGCACCCCCGCGGAGAATGCTTGCCATTCCGGGAAGCGGGCATTGACGATCGCCTCCACCATCTGCGAGCGACACGAATTGCCTGTGCACAGAAACAATACTCTCCGGAGCGGTCTCACGAGCGTTTCCAGAACTCGCTATCGGTGTCGCCAATTTCGGCAAGCTCGCCCGTGACGACAAAGACGGTGCGTTCACAGATGTTCGTAATCCGGTCGGCAAAGCGCTCCAGGTTGTGTGCCGTCCACAACAGCCAGTTGGCACGCTGCATGGTCTTGGGGTCGGCAATGACAATGCAGTTGACTGTGCAGGAGCAGCGGGCATAGCTGGACCGGTGGGCGAACCGCACGCAGCCAGCACCAGGCTCACTCCGATTCCAATGAACATCAGGGAACGGCAGGGGCTGAAAATTCGCCCTCGTTTGCTCTTGTCTTGTGCCGTAGCGCAACGTATCAAGGGATTCCTAATGGCACTGGCAGGTAGATTCGACGTCCCGCCAGATGATTAGCAGCCGAAAAGGTGAATGAGCAGGGCTGCCGTGAAGCGTGTCTGGAGGAGCCGGGCAGCATGACGTCCAGGATGATGAGGCCGGGCCTGAGGCGGCGCGCTCAAGGGTCCCGCAAAGGCTCCTCAGGTGCTGAATGAGATTGCCGTCGCGCGCCAGCGGGCCGGCACTAGTCAACATGAACACATGCCCTCCGAAAGGGACAACGCCGTGGCCTCATGCACCTCTACGTCTTTCGAAGGATCAACTGCACTGTGGCACCCTTCCCCAGTGCTGACACAATCAGGTCAGATAGAACAAAGACCGGAAATGTCGCAACAAGGAACAAGCGCTGGGCAAGAACCATCAGACGTGAAACACCTGCGAGATAGTCGCGATTGCCCCTGAGGGATTCATAGAGGATGTCTCTCCTCTTGGTGGCGCAATTCAGGATACTCTGGATCATTCTAAAAGGGTTCTGCTCGAGGTTGGCGAAGCTTTTCTTTTCGAGAGTCAGGCCAAGCCCAGCCATCTGGCGGACAAAATCTGAGGGTCGCCAGTAGGACAGATGGCGCGGGGGATCAAGATGCAGCCAATTACCTCTGAAGACTCGCGCCTGAAGGCTATCGATATTCGGGAACGAGACAGCGCATATACCCCCGTTTTCAGAATCCTGTGCACCGTCCTCAATGTCCACATCGGCTCATGGAGGTGCTCCAAGACGTGAAAAAGGGTTACTGCATCGAAAGATTCATCGGGGTAGGCCCATTCCTCCAGCACTCCGGTCCTCAACTGAATTTCGCGTACGTTTGCTGCTCGCGATGCAGCTTTTCCCGGAATCTCGATTCCGTGCAATCGAAAGTCGCCGTACAGGAGTGTGTACTTCAGGAACTTGCCATTGCCACAGCCAACATTCAGGATATCACCGTTGTTGGGTACGTAGCTGGCAATGAACCGTGCTCTGTGTTTGCGGAAAAGGTCAAGCACCGTCTCCCACAAGTTTCCGAATTCCCCCTCTCCGACTCCATAGTAGGACTCATCATAGGCCCTGGTAAGCTGCTGATCAGTCGGTTGAGGAGCCAGGAATACTGCATTGCATTTACCGCAGCGCTCAATCCGGAATTTGTCCCCACAGAGATCAGCAGTCTCATACAGAGTTGTGGAATTGCCCGATTCGCCGCAGCAAACACACAGTCGATTGAATTCACTTCGTAGTTGCCCGCCTTGGCTCGTAGAGTCTGAGATGCAAGATCTTCCGTTTCTGAAGGAAATACCCCACAGAGACCCTCAGGACGCCAAGGCCGTACCTCACACTTCTCCAGAAATTGATCGATGACGCGTCGGGGAAGTATCGCGCGGGGCAGGTGATTTCCGCGATTTCAAAGCCCAGGAATAGTATCTGTGACAACATCTCGTTGTCAAAGACAAAATCATCGCTGTTGTGCTCAAAGCTAACCGTCTCGAGAACCTCCCTGGAGAATGCTCGGTACCCAGTGTGATACTCAGATAGCTTCGCCCCCAGGAGAACATTCTGGATTATGGTAAGGCATCTGTTAGAGACATACTTGTACAGCGGCATTCCCCCTTTGAGGGCACCCCTGCCCAGAATCCTTGATCCGAGTACAACGGGATAGACGCCATTGCCAATGATGTAGGCCATGGCTGGCACCAACTTGGGAGTGTACTGATAATCTGGATGCACCATAATGATGATATCAGCTCCCAGGCTGAGAGCCTTCCTGTAGCACGTCTTCTGATTGGATCCATATCCCATATTCTTTTCGTGGATGATGACATGCTTTATGCCCAGGTGTGTCGCGCGTTCCGCCGTATTGTCAGCGCTGTGGTCATCAACCAATACAACGTCGTCAACAATATCGAGCGGAATCTCCCGATATGTCGCTTCGAGCGTTCTCTCCGAATTGTAGGCAGGCATCACGACCACGATCTTCTTGTTGTTGATCACAGATCCCATCCTGGGTCGGGGCGGCCGCCCCGACCATGCAATTATTGGCTGGTGTGTTGCCGTCCTGCTCTCGTCGGCATGGCTGCACGCCAACGGGAGGCACGATCTCGTGCGCCTAGAGCGAAATGGAGTCGGCCAGCGCCAGCCTGAGTTCCTGCTCCCAGGCGGGGGCGCGCAGGCCGAAGACCTAGGCGAAGCGGTCACAGTTCAGCGCTGAATAGATCGGGCGCCGCGCGGGCGTGGGCATGTCCGAGGTCGCGGCTCTAACAACCTCAGTGGTCCCTTGCTGCTCCGGCTTGGGATTGTACTTCAAGATCTCCCTGGCCCAATCGCACCTTCTCGTGTGGCCGCCATTCTTGAGGCTGTAGGCTAGCGTCTCGTGCAGAACAGGCTCGTCTTCAACGACGAGTATGGTTTCAGACATGAGTATTCATTCCGCGTGCACGGCGATACACGTCTGACGCAAAGAACCGGAATGCACTTTGAAGATGCCAGAGTAGATACCTCCCAGCTCGCCGGCTTGCCCAGCGTGGATCGTGTCGCAGCTGCAGCCCGGCATCGACCAGGATACTCAGACCCATCAGCCGGGCGCGCGTGCAGAGATCCACATCCTCAAGATAGAGGCGGTAGCGCGCGTCAAACCCACCCAAGTGTGAGAACGTCTCGCTGCGCATCAACATGAAGGTACCCGCAATCCAGTCGGGGCGGACAAGCAAGCCATGCGCAGGCGCGGGATTGAAGCCGCTGCCTCCGATACCCCGTCTCACCAACTCCCACGCCGTGGGCAGTCCGCGGAATGAGTCCAGGACATTACCTTGCGAGTCAACGATGAGGGGACTCACGATGTGGCCCTTACCCTGATCGAGGCGCTGGATGAGCCGGAGGAATACACTCCCTTCAAAAATCACATCTGGGTTGAGCACACAGAAGAACGGGCCCGTGGCACTTTGGAATGCCGCGTTGTGATTGCTGGCGAAACCGCGGGGGCGAGCAGGACGCAGCATCACGACTGAATGCCAGCTGGCCGGCTGAATCTCTGGCAAGTCGTGACCGAGATTGTCCGTGACAAGAAGTTGTATCCGCTCGGCCGGCTCATGCGTGGCAAGGCTTTCCAGCAGGACTTGGAGCTGGTCGCCATCCCTGTGACTGACGATGGAGACAGAGATGAGCGGCTGATTCTGGGTCGTGGCGATCGGCTCGGAACGCATGGTCAATCGACAAGAGGCCACTGGCGACTGATCCATCCTTCCAAAGGCCCGAAGGGATCTCTATTCATGTGACGCACAACCTCGGCGCCTGCAACTCTGCGCTGGGCCTGGACCAGCTGCCTCTTGCTGAAAGCTCCGGGGAGCCCGCGGAACGCATCGAGCTTGGCGCGGAGGATGGCAAGACCATGGCCCGCAAGAACGAAGTAGATGATAGACAGAAGATTGACGGCAACGTGGAGAGGCAAATAGAACCAGAACCAGGGAGAAGGCATGTTCTTCACATAGGTCCAGACGAGATTCCGATGGCCATGATAGATGGCAAAAGCACTGCGGGCGCCAGTGCTGGCGGCTCCCACATGACGGACGACGGCGGTCTGCACAAGGAAACAGCGCAAGCCGCGCAGGCGTAGTCGAAAGCCCAGGTCGACATCCTCGTGATAGGCAAAGTAGTCTTCGTCAAAGCCACCGGCTTCCAAGAACTCCCTGCGCGGGTACATGGCAGCGGCGGCGCAGGCACTGAACACCTCTTTGGGTGGGTCAGCACCGAAGTAGCGCATGTTGTAGTTCTGGCGCAAGGCCAAGCCACTGGTGTAGTAGGTATCCCCTTCGCCGTCCAGAAGCACGGGGCGATTGCCCTGGATCTGACGCGAAGCGAAGAATGAGTTGGGATATGAGGTCGCGGCATTTACAAGTTGCTCAAGCCAAACCGGCTCCGGAAAAGCATCCGGGTTGAGCAGAGCCAGCCAGGTGCCGCGCGCCAGATGGGCACCCAGGTTAGTTGCAGCGGCAAAGCCGATGTTGGTGGGGAGCTGTTCCAAGCGCAGCCGAAGTTGCGGATGCCCCTGAGCGATATCGGGGCTGCCATCCGTGGAGGCATTATCCACGATGATTACCTCGAATCCACGATATGTCTGGGCCACAAGCGCCTCGAGACAGCGCGAGAGGTAGGCGGCGCTGTTCCAACAGACTATGACCACAGACACCTCGGGGGTCGACTGCCCTCTCATTCTCGGGGATGAGTATAACAGTCGAGGGGCAGGGCTGCCACAACGCCGGGATCGCAAGGAAATGGGGAGAACGCGCGCCGCTGCCCAAACAATGAGGAACAATGTGGGACGACGGGGCTGCCAAGAGAGATGACCCGGCCACGCCTCTCAAATGCGGCAGCAGGTCCAGGGCACAGTCGCGTTCAAGCGTTTTAGGGGGCTTGTTTGGCGCGACACATTAGAAGCTTGTCAGGCGTGTCCAATACTAGTGCAGCGCAGTCCTGCGTGTCAATTTCGATACCCAGGCGCGATGAGCTCGCCGCCAAGTCGACATGTCGATCGTTCTCATCATAGAGAATGTATATGGCTTCCTTACTCTCCTGCACCAACTGTTTGATCTCCTGAAAGAACCCATAGGCATCGCCCTCGTTCAAGTTGCCCTCTGGGCGCACAAACCGGTAATTGGGGGGAAATGCCGGTATCACATATGCTGTAGGAGACCACCCCAGCATAACGACAACCGCATCCTGCGAAAGGTGCAAGCCCGGCGCGCGCACACTGAAGTAAGGATCATCCCACGGAAGTCTGCCCCAATTGAATGGCTTGAGCACTGACAGTGTGACAATTGCCGAGATGGCCGCGATTGTCAGCAGGAGCTTTCGCGAAGCGATCAGCCGATCGAGGACCAACAGTAAACACAACGGGACGAGCAACTCAAGCGCAACGATGTAGCGATACTGTGAGAACGACAGCATCCACACGGCGAAGGACGCAACCATGAAGATAAAGAGCACATTGCCGGACCGTCGCCTGAAGAGGTTTGAGTGAACCCCGGGGGATTTCCCCCGCGCAGCTTGAATCCTGCGCACACCAGCCGCAAGCACAGCGAGAATGCACAGGACGTACAGCAGGGCAAACCGGATGTCGAGGAATTTGATTTGATTGACCCTATAGCTGTCCAGGCTGAACAGTACCGGCCATACGAAATACTCCCAAACATGCCGTGGGAGAAACCTGGTATCAGCCCAGCTATCCAGCGCGACGTATGGGGAGCGGAAAATGTTGTTGAAATACGGGAGAAAGGGGTTGCCGTACCGCACATACATTTGGCGCCACCAGAACCCAGCAGAAAGCAGCGCGCCGCAAACGCCGGCGGTCGAGTACATGGCAAACAGCCTCAGCCTGCCCAGCCAGGAACCATTAAAGATAAAGAGTGCAGCTGCGCCACCCACAGCAAAAACGGCAGCGGTTGGTTTTAGGCCAGCCGCGAGTCCGATGATCAGGCCCGCTGCCGCAATCCGGACCAAGATCGGCGAGCCTGGAGCGGAACCCATGCGTTCATGCGCAGCCATCAGCAGGGCGAGAGAGCTCAGGACGAATAGACTGATGAGACTGTCGTTCATCGTATTGCCAAGAAGAGAAAGGAACCCGGGGGCAATCACGGCCACGACCGCAGCGGCAAGCCCGATCACGAATCTGACAGCCCTTCTCCCATGCTTGGTAATACTCCAAGTCATCAAGAACACAAACGAGAAATTCAGGCCATGCACTACGCCAAGGAGAAAGCCCGTAACCCGGGCGGGGAAATGTCGGACCATGTAATAGAAGGGCAGCTCAAGCAGTGGATTGTAAAATGTCTGCCTCTGCGCAGGCAGGATGTCAAAACCCAGGCGGTGGGTCACGTAGGCATAGGCGACATAGTAGTGGTAGTTCTTTAGGTCCCAGTTAAAGTCCTTGCCCATTCCAACTGAAATGAAACCCAGAAGCATGGGAACTACTAGGAATACGATTGCCCACATGCCGGCTATGAGCTTTGGACGGATTGGTCCCAGTCTAGATACAGGCATGTGTAGATCTCCAGCTGCCCAAAGTGGTCATCCCAATAGAACAACTTGTGACCTCGCAGCTGCCAGGCGGCGCAAATACTACGAAGATAGGGCGGGTCACCGGCGCCCTCGGTAGAAGCACCAAGACCTATCTGCCTTGCTTGCTTCGGAGCACCACGAAGATAGAGTCAGAAGGAATCACCTGATTTGTTAACTCCATGATTCACCATACAAGATCGCCACACCATCAAGGTTCACACTTGTCTTGGAGGCGATAGATCCATACGTCGTCCTTGTCGTAGACGGTTTTGAGGCATAAGTTCCCAGGCTCGCCCTCGATGCTTTGACGCGTCACCACGTACCTGATATGGTATGTATTCAAGAGCTTGCGATAATCACCTTCACCTATTGTTGCTGCCAACCGCTCATCTTTCTTATTGACGCTAGTAGGCAGGCGCGAGACAAACCCGAACACAATCGGTTTTCGGAATACGGTTTGGTAGTACAAGAGCAGCTCCGGCCCGGAAGCAGCCAGCTCTAGCACGCCGCCGTCATCAGGAAGCCCCGCAAGAACTATCACATACTCAGGAATCTCCACTCGAGTTGCTGGTAAAGGCCTAGGAAGTGTCTCAAACACAAGAACAACCAGAAGTACCACGGTAAGCGTCCGCTTACCAGGGAACTGACGAAACAATTCGCGGAAACCTATAGCACATAGAACGGAGGCGCAGAGGGTGACCATCACCATCATCCTGACGGGCACCCCGGAAAGCTGCATGAATGGCAATACGCCAGTGAGAAGCGTATACGGCATGACCTTGCTCCAGAGCACATTTCCTGCAACTTGCAGCCCCGGCCCGAGGGCAAGAAGAATGAAGAGTGCCATCGTGACGAACCACAGAGAGAGTGCTCGCCTAGCCTCGGGATCCAGCGCCCTTCTTCTCATCCACAGGTAGACAAGCACCACGTATACGGATAGCCCCAAATAGACGCTGCTTTCGTTGATGTTGCCGGGAAGCCTGGACCAGTAGAATCTGGTCCACTGATTGAACAGCCAGTGCCCTCCGGGGATAATAAGCGCCAGAAAATCCAAAGAATAGAGAGTCGGATCGTGAGCGCCTATCAGGGGGTCATTGTAGTTAGTGAGCAGCAAATGGCTAACGATTGGGCCGGTGAGGCTCAAGGCAACAGCCATGAAAGCTGCAACTGGAAGCCGATATTCCATTCTCACGATGAGCCAGGCATCCCTCCTCACGAACGCATACCAGGCGATGATCAGAATGGCTGCGAGAATGCAGTAAACGAAATAATAGTAATCACAGAGAAGGACCAGCCAAAACACAATCGCGGCAAACGTGCCGGCAGTCGCACTAGGCCTGGTAATGAGCACATACCAGCACAGGACGAATAGGGGAATCCATTCCAGGGATACACACTGAAGATGCCCCTCCGCATGCATGAAATGATAGCTAGAGAAGGTGAAGACGAAGCCTGCTATGATGCTGCCCCAAAACGACCTGCTCACATAGAATGCAAGCCAATACGTGGTAAGACCGCCCAGCACGAACGCCGACACCACGATTGTGTTATGGGCAGCGGTAAGCGACAGGAACTGCAGGAGCACCACGGCGACATAGCCGTTGAAGGGGTTAAGGGTCTGACCAATGAGCGTTACACCAAAAGGCCAGTGCAACAGCGGCGTTTGCCACACCGAGGGATACAAGTCTGGGTGACGAACTGCCAGGTTGACCCACCACAGATTCCAGACATTCTGTAAGCCGTCACCCGCATCCGCAAAGAAGTGTGTGTTGAATTTCAGGCATAACGGCCACGTGAGCAGGCAAAACATAAGAAGGTAAAGGACCGCTGGGGTAGTGCCATGCTTGATCGCTGGCGCCGAGAGAACCTTCTTGACAGCAAACAGCATCCTATATGCCTCCCATTCCACTCCCCCGAGCTTGGGATTGCGCAGGAATGCAAAAAACCAGCCGGGAGGCGGTCCCCAAGATTCGGCGGCACCCGTGTAGGGCCCAAGCCAGGCCTCTCCAGGAGAACCCAGCCTCACCAAGCCGACGCATAAGAGCCGAAGTCATGTTCCTCCGCAAGCGGTCAACCAGATTGCCCGGTTCAGGAAGACCGTCCGCTCCCTTTCTTCCTGAGCACCATGAACACAAAGTCAGAAGGAATCACGTTGTTTCGGATTAGCAGTTCCTCGGTCTTCTGCAAACACCGGATCAAGGCGCAAACGAGGGGATTGCTCTCGTCGAAATTGCCGGCCGTACCGTCAAAGAGAAGGTTCAACAACGTGCCGCCCATCGGCTTTTCTTCCAATATATCAAACCTGTTTCGAAGGAACTGCATGATCTCACCGGACCGTATCGACTCGGATGGATCTGTCTTCACAACATCTTCGATCAGGGGCCTCGAAATCACGGTCTTCAATTGACCAGAAGCCCCCTCGTGAAGATCGATCCTCAGTTCATCTGGAAGGATGTCCAACAGTTCCTGAGTTATCCGCATCTGTTGATCCGTCCACTGCCAGCGCGTCGGTCCAATAAAATCAACAACCAGAAGCAGGCCTTCATCCGTGAGCGTTGCCCCGACGTTTTCGAGTACGCCCTCCAGGTTCTCGACGTGATGGAGGGAATGAAAGAAGATCACTAGATCGAAGCTCCTGGCTGGCAGAGAAATGTGGTTCAGATCTGCGGTCGTATATACCAGGTTTGCATATCCTCGTTTGGAGGCTTCCTGGCTGGCGTACTCCACCAAGTCCGGGTTTATGTCTATCCCCTGCATTGTGGTGCAGGGTATATGAAAGTCAAGCAGAACCCTTTCCAGATGCCCATTGCCGCAACCCAGGGAAAGAACCTTCACGGGATTCTTTATGTACCTCTCAATGAAATACACCAAATAGTGCAGATCGGGGTTGCCGCTCACGAGGTAGTTGTAGTACCTATGATTCAGATTGATGCCGGACCAATTGAGCCGGACGCGTCGTCTGGCCAGCTCCTCATCAGCTAGGAAGCTCCACGCCGTTCGCGAAGCATCTTCGTTCATCTGCGGCCTTTGTACACTGGAACCCGCATCACTGCGAGATTGACCCAAGGAGACGTCCCTGCCTGAGCCTCAGTTGCTCCATGGCCTCAGGAAAAGTGAAGTCATACGCTGCACTCGCTTGCTTGATCTCTTTGTTCAGCCAATAGAAATCGACGAGGTTGATGCCTGCCTTGCGCAGTTTGATGCTGAGCATATGTTCGTTGAGAATCGCCAGCGTTTTTCCCTGGAAGGCCCTTCCGTCTGCAATTCTGCTGTGCCATGAAACGCCTTGCATTTTCTCGCCAGACAACCAGCGGTCAATATAGTTCTTGTAGTTCTCACTCAATCCGTTGTCAGCGAGGAACCTGCCATCCTCATCAACAAAGCGGCGCTCGTCGGCGAACGAAACCAAGCCAGAAATGGAGTACACCGATTCAGGGGACATAAAGAAGAAGCATGTGCGGATCCAACTCTGAGACGAGCTTCCATCGATTTGAACGGGCTTATCATAGGAGTCGAGATGCCCCAGGCAAATTGGCCGGTGGGCGATCAGGGGCAAGCAGTCCATCGAGAAGTAGTCAAGATACCCGATAAACAGTGTGTTGAAGGCGGATGTGACAAAATGAACAACGTCATAGGATTCGATCTCCTTGCGATGCTGCAATAGTATCTTCTGAAAGCCGCTGAACTCCCTTTGCGTGTTGTCGCCAGAAAGCAGACGAAAGCCGGTGGTTAGATCCACCCCGTCAAACTCGCCCTCGATCTTGTTGTCAATTATCCAAGTGGTGACCCTGGCATTTGCCATCTTGCTTTCATGCCAGCCCCGTAACTCCAAGGCGCTTTCCCGATAATCACTGGTCCCATACCGCAGGTAGAGACACAGGACATTCAGTTCACGTGCAGAGAACGTATCAAGGCAATCGGCAAGCTCTCGATACACCGCCCGATCCGACAGTGCTGATCCTGCAAATTCCCGAGCCGCTTTCTCCAGTTCCAGCCGCTTGTCCGGGTATTCCACCAACTCGATAACAGATACAGCCAGTTCTTCCCAGTTGCGCGCAATTCTGAGGGGTACTGGATTCTCGACGGAGATGCCCGCCGCGCCCTCTGGCCAACAGACCAGAGCCTTACCGTGACCTAACGCCTCGGCCGACTTGATCTTGAGACCCGTGCCAGCATAGACTGGATTGATGATGATTGTGGCGTCTTCATACGCGGCGTCAAGATCTCTTACATATGGGATCATCTCAACATTCGGATCATTGATGATGAGAGAGCTGCAAACCTTCCCTACGATCCGTAACCTGCAGGCCGGTGCTTTCTTGCGTATCGTCGGCCACGCTTTGCCCAAGAACTCCTTCACGCAATGAGTGTTCATTGGATTCCCGGAACCGATTATGAGCAACCTCGGGGCCCGGGCGCCGGCGCCCGGATTCGCCGCGAGCCGATCTACTTCAAAATCAACACCCGCGGTAATCACCCGGCAGGAAGGCTGGAGCGTCCGAAACGCCTCCGCCTCCGCCTCTTGGATTGCAATCAAGGTATCGCACCGGTTGATGAAGGCCAGTTCCTCTGCCGGAGTGAGTGCCAGCGCGTCCCGAATTCCAAATTGAGCGACATTCTTGTCCTTCCGAGAAAACATGTCGTGCGCATCGATCACTCTAAGAGATTCCCGCGGTGCGAGAGCAAAGATCCGCGACATCCAGACATATTCCGCGAGAATGATACTTGGGGCAAATTGTCGAATGAGGCGGCCTGCCCTGTCCAGTACGGCGTTGGAACAGAAAGTCTCCTCGGTGAGCTTCCACTTCTCCAGAATCGGCTCACTGCCAATCTCCGAAGCAGGGCTTCTATGTCCCACCTCGTCTGCCGGAATGTCACCGATCTCCTCATAGTAGTCAACGTACCCATGCAGCGCGCTTCGTCCATCGCGGTCAAGCGGACTCGTCGCTTCGATTGGATTGACGAGCATTGCGATGTGGTAGCCAAGTTTCTTTAGATACTTGATCAGCCTGAAAAGCCGCAGTTCATTGCCGGCCGCAGGGGGAAAGAATCGTATGTGAGTCACGATAAGAATCGTGGGCGGGGGCGTTCGCAGGTCGTCAATTACCTTAAGTCTGGCCTTTGTGCGCGTGTGCGGCAGTGCAGCCATTGCGTTGTCGACGGCATCTTTGTAGCATTGGATGGTCTTTGTGGCCGTGGTTCCCCAAGAGAACTCTGCGGCCCGTCGGTGCCCCGCAGATACCAATCGATCTCGCAGCGCTGGGTCCTTCCACACCCTTATCATGGCGCCGGCCATCTCTTCTTCGTCACGACCGTCCATCAAGATCATCGCTTCTTTGCCGCCGACCTCTGGAATGCTCGTGGCATCGCTGGCTACCACAGGCGTACTGCACAGCATCGCCTCAAGAATGGGAAGTCCGAAGCCTTCGTCAAGGGAAGGATAGACCAATGCGCGCGCATTGTGATAGATGGCCGGGAGAATATCGTCTGAAACATGACCCAAGTGAGTGATATGGTCAGAAACTCGATTCATCAGCTCTTTCAGCTCGGGGCGTGGCCGAATGTCATACTTGGCTCCCAAGATTACGAGATGAGCCTCGGGAATGCGCCGGCGGACAAGATGGAATGCCCGAAGCAAAGTCAGCAGGTTCTTATGGGGATAATCCGTGCCTACATATAAGAAGTAGTTCGAGGGTACCTGAACGTGTGCAAGCCTGTCTTTCCCCTGCTGCCTGCGGGGGAAACGCTCCGGATTCACTCCCAGATAGACAGATCGGACCATTCGGCCGGGAATATTCAACAACCTCTCAATTTCCGCCTTGCCGTGGTTCGAAATGCCAATGATCAAATCCGCCAGACTTGCCGCCGATTGCATTGTTCTACGATAATTGGCATAAGCCATCTCACCAAGGAAGTAGTCCGGATTTGTGTACAATATCAAGTCAAGCGGGGTGAAAACAACCGAAGGAGCCAGTGCCATCTCAACCAGAGTCGAGTCATCAGAGGCAGGAAATGTCTTGTGGAAAACGTGGCAATCCTGGATGGCCTCGAAATGCCGCGTTGTGATGAATTCCACGCCGTCAATCGGATCCTTGGGCCGAGCCATCGCTAGTGCTTTCAGTTCAATGTCATAGTCGCGGCTCACAAGAGAGAGCGCACGTAGAAGTTCGCCTATATAGCGCTCAGTACCGGTTGTCTGACGATGCATCAGCCGCGCATCAACCAGTACGCGCAAAGGAACGGATGATGCTGCCAGGTCCAATTGCCCGTTCTTCTCCACAAGGCTGATCAGAATGCGTCCAGGCATAGGCCGGGAAAAATGGCAGGGGGCATTGAGCTTCCTCGCAAGTCTTGGCCCATGTTGATCCGTCAATGCCGCCCGAACATGGACCAGCGCTTCACCAGGTGAACTCCGGTGGTCGGGGACCAGGCTTTCGAGATAGGCCTTCCTCCAAACGGCAAATTGGGAAAAAGCAATGTCGCTTGCCGCCTCGTCACCCTGCCAGGATTCATCAATTGCCAAAGCTGTGCGCGGCTGCCCAGAGGGCATGTCTTCGGGGCAGTAAACCAGATCGCACTCGGAAGCCACAATCTCGCCGGCAGCCCAGGAAAGAGCTTCTAGGTCAAGCTCGTCATATGGGCTGAGGAAGATGACGTATTCACCACTCGACTCTGCGACAGCTTTCGCCAGAACCCCAACTGGGTTCGTGGCGAGCGCTGCGCTTTTGACTCGAATGCGGGGCTCTTCATCCGTGAACTGCGTTGCCAATGCGTCCGCATTCCACATGCGGCCGTGGTTCACCACAACCTGCAACTCCCAATTGCCATAGGTCTGTTCCCGCACAGATTTGACTGCCCCATTCAGAAACCGAGAGGGCGGTTTGTCCACCACAAGGATGATGCTGAATCGCGGGTTTGAGAGATCTGACGCAGAGGGCCCTTGAGACGCGGAACGTGGTCTGCCAGAGCTTTGCTCCGCTTCCAATTGCCACGGAGGTGGAATTAGCACGGCCTCAAGTATTGGCGGATCCAGACCCATAATCTCAGCGCACAAAGCCAGACCGGAGTGCTCGCCCCGCGGTGTCTGAGACAGCGGTCTTCCCCCGGAAGTAGATAGGGCTTCGACTGCTGAGACTCCATTCTCCAACTCCCGTCGACTGAGGTCCCGGTAAATTGCCACCCCGAGACGGTGAGCGGCATCAGGAAACGACTTTTCCGCCATGAGCCGGACTCGACGCCGAAATGACTCGGGCAGCGGTAGACGCCGATAGAACAAGTAGATCGTCGTCGCTGCGCGCAGGAGGGTCTTCCTGCTGATCAGCGGGGTCGCCCCATCCGCCGCAGTTTCGAATTCCCCGCTCTCGTGTAGCATTTGGCTTGGAGATTCCTGAGGGGGTGGGACGGGTGCCCTTCCTTCCTTCTGGCCATGCAGGATGAAGTGCACAAGGGGGTTGATTCTGGCATTTCTTACATCTTCATATGTATCAAGGTACCAGCGGCTGCAAAAGCCCGGTCCGGGATCGCGCCCCTCAAAGCCGCCATACTCCAAATAGTGCTGCGCCGGATCCACTTTCGCCTGCGCCACATCCGGATTGTTCTGCAGATACCACCCGGCATCGAAAAGACCACTGGAAGTGATCGCGGCGAAGGCACGCCTGGCTCGTCTATCCCTGCGAGCGGCTTGCAGGCGGAAGACGGTCGCCTGCAGCGCAGAATCCAGGAATCGGCCACGGACACTGCTGGGCGGCGCAAGCACCAGCCGGAATCGACGAAACAGCAGTGCGATCCTCCAGTCAAGGCTGGTCTTGATGTCGGCCAGCTCGGCGCTCTGGCTTCGGAGCGCCGCGAGCGCCTGCTCCTTCTCGCCCAGTTGAGCATTCAAAGCCTGCACCGCCTGGTCTTGCTCACTTGCGTGGCAGGAAAGTCCCTGCAACGCCCTTTCTCTGTCATTGATCAGTGCGGTCAAAGCCTGCAGCGCCTGTTCGCCCTCCTCAACTCGCGCTCTCAACGCTCGCACCGACCGCTCTCTCTGAGCCAGCTGACCAGTGAGAGCTTGCACCGCCTGGTCGTTCTCGGCCGCCCGCGCGGTCAGGTCTTGCAGCGCCTGCTCTTTTTCGGCAACCTGCGCCGTGAGGTCCTGCACCGCCTTCTCCTGCTCTTCAACCCGTGCGGTCAGCGTCTGCACCGCCTGGTCCTTCTCGGCCGCCCGTGCGGTCAGGTCTTGCACCGCCTGCGCTTTTTCGGCAACCTGCGCCGTGAGGTCCTGCACCGACTGGTCCTTCCCGGTCACCTGTGCCGTCAGGTCCTGCACGGCCTGGTCCTTCTCTGCCAGGCGTGAATTGAGTGAAGCTATGCTTTCCTCCAGGTCTCGCAGGACAGAGACCGCAATGCGGAATTGAAACGGGATCTCCGACAACCTGATGCCGTCCGGGCCACTTTCGGCGATCCGATAGCCCTCGTAATTGACCAATAGACCGATCAACCGTTCGACGGCGTGCGCCAAGGTACCATCCAGTTGCCCCTCTTCGGGTTCGAAATCGCCCCAGCGAATGCCCATCTCCAGCAGCCGGTGCAGAATGGGTGGACGAATCCAGAACATGGTGCCCGCAACAAAGGAAAAGGCAATGTTCTCAGTTGGGATTCCGACCGAGCGGGCCAGGCGAGTCACTGTGTGCTCGTTTTGCCGCCAGAAGTAGTCGTGTGGAACCACGTGGCCTTGCGGGGCAATCAGCCCCCAGTCGGCGTGCTGGTCGAGGGCTCTCTTGATGCGCAGGATGGTCTTCCGCGAGCCCAGCAACTTATCCAGCATGTCAAAGCTCCACTCACGTCCCTGGCCATTGAGCTGCGGGCTTTTCTTGCTGTGTATCTTGCAGAGGTACTTGTAATCCAACTCTATGATCGGGGCTAGGATGGCCAGGAACGGTGCCGCGTCGCGCCCTCGGTTCTCGCAGCGAAGAATGCAAGCTCCCGGGTAGCGTTCCCGGATCACTTGTTCCAAGCCTTCGCGGCCAGGAGGAACTGTGACAAAAAAATCAAACTGCCTTCCCAGGTTGGATATGTATGGCAGCATTGCATCCCACATGTCGGGATAGTAGAGATGAAGGATCACTGCAGTGTCGTGACGCTTGATGACTTCACTCAATTCGGGAGCGGGCATGTCCATAGGTTTGATCGTGGGCAGAGAGTGACTCACGGCGTTGCCTTTCTTGGGCACCCCGTACTCCGGCGCAATGTCCCCGGTGGCGGCCTGCTCTCCTCGCGGGTCCGCTGTCTCTGCCCCCTGGATGAGCTGTGGCAGCTCCTGGTTGTCGTCTGGATTTGTCGGCGCTACTCCATGCTCTGCATCAGGATCGGATCGGATGGCAGTGAGTTGTTCTTGCCGCGCTAGCAGCAAGTTCGCCTCGGCAAATCCTTTCTTCAGACCCTTTTCCAAGGATGGGTGGAAGCGCGCGGGTTGCCGGCAAACCTCTGCGATTCGATCCCAGTGCTCCGTGAGCTCACTCTGTGCTCGTCCAACCAGCGAGCACGTCGATCGCGCATCCATTTTAGCGGCCACTGCGAAAGCCAGGGCTCCGTCCAGATGGTCCTGTCCGCCAGTGTAGACGTTTTCAGATGACTGGAGTATCGCGTACTTGCCGCGCGTGAAGTCCGCGGGTCTGAGGACGGGCAGGCCATAGGCGAGGGCAGTGATTGACAGATGAAGGCTCACGCCGATCACTCCGCTGCTGAGCCCAATAATCCCGGCAATCTCCTGGAGTGTAGGCCAGGAGGCAGGATACCTGGCATATGGCAGGATACCTTGAAGGTGAGACGCGTCATCGCCCAAGATGGGCCCGATGGGCAGAGCGACGAGCTGAAAGTCCGAGAACAACTTCGTTGCTGAACTCAGCGCTGCTACCATGGAGCAAAGGGCGGGTGATGCCTGAACGACAAGATACTTCCCGGTCAACCCGCAGCGCGAGAGAACTTCCATTGTGTGGGCGCGCAGGCTGTCCAAGGGAAAGCGGCGCGCAATGGCAAAGGCAGTGTCGGGAACAATATGGCACATGCCTCTGAATCCTGCGCTCCGCACAGCGTCCAGACTATTCGCGTCCCTTACCGAAACATAGGCGCTGTTATCAAGGGCAAGTGTCAGCAGGGGTTTTCCCCAATCCGGCAATTCCTGCGAGGCACCAGGCGCGTTCCACAGCACGGGCCGACCAGCCGCAATTCCAGCCAGGGCAGGAGCCAACCAATACCCAGAGGGATGAGTGATCTGCGGGACGGGGGGTTCGTACTGGTTCGCGACAAGCTTGTCAAACCGGATCAGATGTCCCCCACCGATAAGGATAGCATCCAACGCCTCGATCGCCTGGTCATCCTCAAGCAAGTCGACCAGGCTTCTTACTTCAAACGGCCAGGACTCGGCGTTCTTGGCGTTGTAGGAGTACCGTACCAGCTGGAGGTCATCCAACCTCTGCCGAAGCTCCCGTTCCGCAATGATCGGAAACAGGAGATCGCCATAGTTTTCGACATCGAATGTGCCAAATAGGCCTAGCCGCATGCAACTCTCCACCCAGTAGGATACTGAGGGCCGTATCTGTGCGCAAACGCACACGAAGCGCCGACGGGAGGAGAAAGTGCGTCCACGCCGTGACACAACGGCGGCCGCGATGCTTCGCGTTCACCGGGCAACTAGGCGATTATAACGCGGGGTGCCCTGCGCTACCGCGGGCATCTCTTGTCTCACGACTGGTAGAATCCATTCCACCGAGGTCCCAGATGGCCGCACACAATTCGCCTGCCAGCCACAAATTGCCTCCCTACAAGTCCAAGCCAGCGATTCGACAAGCCATCATCCCGGCATCCATCGGGATGCTGTCCGTCATTCTGGGGATTCGCCTTTTCCGGATCGTGGACACCTACGCGGTCAACCTAATCTACTACGATCAGTTCGGTTTCATGACACCGTTCTTCAAGGGAGCTGACCCCTGGACGATGTTCACGTGGCAGCACGGGCCCCACCGCCAGGGACTGGGCGAATTGATCACGTGGGTCGTCGTTCGACTATCGGGCTGGGACACGCGGGCCGAGTCGTTCACCATTCTGGCTGCGCTCCTGCTCAGCCTGCCCCTTGCGTTCTTGCTCAAGTACAGGCTGGTACGCAGGGTTCAGGTTACTGACCTGATTCTGCCGGTCATCATCTTGAACGTCTATCAGTGGGAACAACTGGTCAGGACACCCAATCTTTCCCATTCCGTGCTCCCGTTGCTGCTCATTCTCTTGTACGGGCTCGCTTGGCTCATTCCCTCTCCGCCCTGGCGAATCACCTCGGTGCTCACCACCAACTTCCTGCTCGTGTTCACCGGATTTGGGCTGTTCATGGGGCTCATAACCCTGGCCGTGTTCTCTTTGGAATTAAGTGTGGCCACGCGCCGGCATCAGGGGGAGCGCGCGGTCAAGTCCGCAATTGGCTTGGGCGGGGCAGTCTTGACGGCGTGGACGTTTGCTCACAATTGGCGTATTTGGCCGGCCAATTACTGCTTTGGTCTTCAGTGGGCCTACGTACCGCGCTACCCGGCATTCATGATTACTATGTTGGCCAGGTTCGTCGGAGTGGATTTCAATGTTGCGCCCACTGCTGGCGTTGTTGTAGGTATTCTGCTCCTGAGCGGGATCATCGCCGCTTTCTCGTTGAATGCCCGAGCCTACGTCCGCGATGCATTCAATCCTGATCAAAGCAGCAAGATTATCACGATGCTGACAGGCTTTTCATTAATCTTTGCCGGATCGACAGCCGTTGGCCGGATTTGCTTTGGGATGGAGGCAGCCCAAGCCTCGCGGTACGTCACGCTGCTGATTCCCGGCTTCCTGGGTTTGCTCCTGTCGATATCCAGGATCAAGGTATCCGGGGTACCGGCTGCACTTGGCCTGACTCTTGCACTCCTGCTTGCCAAATGTGCCCTGCCCCTGGCTGAACCAGACCGCGCCGCGGCGCAAGCCTTGTTCGAGGCGAAAACCCGGTGGAGAGAATGCTACCTGCTTTCGGGAGACTACCTGGGCTGCAATGAGAGCACGGGCTTTGCCATCTATCCCCCGGGGCCCGATCTGTGGGCTGCCATGCATCCGGAATACGCAGCCGACGGCAGTGGGCCAGCCCGCATCATCGGCCGGCTGGATTATCTTAAGGAACGGCATCTGAATTTGTACCAGGACGCGCCGTAGGGGAGGGAGACTCGAGCGGCGCGCAGAGTGCTAAGCAGGTTATGCCCGGCGGGAGATTTCGATTGCTTGTTTCCAAACGCGAGCGGTAATCACCGAGAACTTTCCTGGATCAAAACCGTCCGGCATGTCGCTGCTCTGCTTACTGTTCGGCCTGGAATTCAGGAAGAGGCGCGGGCCTTCCCTGTCGGTGACCCTCACCCCAAGATGGTCAAGCATCTGATCCATCTGTTGATCGAGGTCTGCGGCAATGACTACTCAACAGGGGCAGGATCAGATTCGGCGAATTCGAGCAGATAGGTGTTCACGGCGACCCAGTGCTAGGCGATCCGCTCGGCCAAGGGCAGCAACGGGAACTCGTTTCCCAACTCGCGCGACACGATCCGGGTCCGACCAAACTCATAATTCTTCCGGAATACGTTCTCCGAATGCGCGGAGATCACGTAATCGAGGGGATCTCTCACGAGGATGAAAAACCTCGTTTGGGGAACCGTGCGGGCGGTCTCGCCCAGCAGGTTCGGGGCACGGAATGACTCGCCTTACCCAAAAGAACAACCTCTGATTAGGTGGCGCGCGATTCTCCTTGCGGGTGGGCGCAGCTCACACTTTCGAGGGAGGGACGTCCGTGGTATGATCCCGCTGAGGCGGAACGCGATTCTGCAGGAGTACCGTATCCTGCTTGCCATTAAGGCCTCCCGCTCGAATATCGAGGACGTCAAAGTGGCGGCTCCACTCTCTTTCAATATAGGCACGGGAATGGTATGCAACCTGATAGAACTCTGGCAGCGATATGCTTGGGCCATATCCGACATCATAATAGAAGAAACCCGTGCTTTCCATGATCTCTTGGACTCTTGAATCCAAGTTCTTGTAGTAGTTCTCTCCGTGTGTGGTGAGAACTACGTACCCCCGAGGTTTCGTGATGCGGCTTAATTCCTGCAACCACTGGAACTGCATCCCCTCTGGCAGGTGGGTGAACACACTGATGCCGAACACCAGATCGAACATCTGATCGGCATACAAAGTCGGAGGGATGTGAGGAACCACCGAGAATTCCGCGAAGGCTGAGTAGTTCGCATTCAGCCAATCAATCGCTTCTCTGTCAATGTCAGCCCCGAATATTCTGCATTTCGGCAAGAGCCTGGCAAGTGCACGGGTTGAGCGGCCACACCCGCACCCAAAATCCAGGATTGATGGGAAATCCACAAGCTGTTTCCCGCTAGGCTCCAGAACACGGTTCAGGGTCGGGTAGTTGATGGTGTACCCCATGTCCATGAAACGCGGGTCGTAGGAAGTAACCACCCTCGTTTGGAGGTGTTTGGGTGGGGGAGGCGGAATATTTAACTCGTATTTCAGAATGGATAGTACTTGCTGCAACTGGACCTGCAGATCCTTTATGTCGGATGTTTGATCCAGTGGCTGCGGAGGAGCTTGGGCGGGGGTTTGCGTTCTGGTTTGGATCTGGACTTGGAATTGGTGCTGAATGTGCGAATTGATTTCCTGCTTTATGAAGCGGGGGGTAATCTTCTTTGCCAGTGCAAGCAGAGCTCTCGCGATGCCTGAATACGAGGGGCTACGCCGTTCAACCCCCATGCGGCGTCCCTCGCTCCGGCCATACTGATCAAAGTGCGCTCGTCCTGAGGCGAGACGGCCGTCGCGTACTGCCTGTGCAACGTCTGGATTAGCCTCCAGGTACTCGTGTTCGTCAAAATTGTCGTCTGTTACCTGGACGGCACGTGGACCTGGCATATACTCTCCTGGCATGCTCATGAGTGCCGCAGACTGCGGCCTGCGGCACGTGGGGCTCGTCCATCAATCGCATAGACTGGCCCTCGCATTATAGCATGTGCTCCGGGGCACGCTTGATACCGACCACAAGGCTGCATGACATGGCATTTCCAGAATCATCTAGCGTACGACCTGTCTGTATAATGTACCATCGCCTACGAAGGGCAATCCGGATGGACCCTTCATATACCGAGCCGCGCGTTGTTCAGCACACGCCCGCTTGGTCGCGTTGCCATCATCGGCCGCCTGGATTTCTTGAAGAAGAAGCACCTCAATCTGTTCAAGGGAACGCAATAGCCGTTGGCGCAGCGGCGTCATCGGTGCCCGATGACCCGCGCCCTCCGTAAGTTGCACTGGGTGATCAGTGGCAAGGCGCGCCGTCCGGTGAACGTCGAACGATGGAAAAGACGGCTCCCTCTCGTTCCACTTTGTACGCGATGGGCGCCGTCTGACAGTAATCATCGCCCCGCGCTGCTCGAATCAGCATCACCAAATAATCGTAGCGCACAGCTCCGCCCGGCGGGCCATAGATGTTGACGCCGCGCCGCGCATAGGGAGTCATGATCTCCGCGGGTGGGCCATACACCCGCACATTGATGGGCGCGGCCGCGATCGAATTCAGGTACTCCGTTGTTTCCTTCATCGAGGTTGCCCAATAATCCATTTCATAGCGCCTGTATGCACCGCCAGTACCCCCGACGAGGGCATTGTAGTAGACGTACTCATAGGGGTGCAGCCGCACATCCGCCACGATGCCAGGCAGGACCGCCAACAGAATGATGAGCGCCTTTATAGAGGGGCTTTTGACCAACATGAAGAGCCGTTCAAATGCCAAGCCTGCCACAATGAAGAGTGGTGGCAGGAGAAAGTAGGTCTGCCGTCCGTTGTCGTACAAAGTGCTGTGCAAGGCGAGGATCAGCATTGCCGGACCCACAGACCAGGCCAGAAACAGCAGGATGGGTGCCTGCACTCGCCTGCGCAAGAGATCTGCCACTGCAAACGCTATTCCGCCGAGACACAACAGCAGGGCTGGCTCGGTGAGCTGGATAGCCAGAAATGTTGGCAAGTATGACGCCGGCAACTGCGAAGCTTCGTAGATACGCCCGGCGAAGAGCACGCGTTGATTCCAACCGAAGTCGGCCATCGCGCCCACCGTTGACCAGTAGCGGTTGATGGGCGCGTTCCACAAGAAGGGCCAGCTGAGGTAGGTTGTCACGGCTCCGATCAATATGTATGCACCCGCGAGAGGCAAGGCCTTCCGTCTCAGTCTGTAGACCGTGTAAACCAGGACAATCAGGCCTGCCAGTGGACCGGCCACCCGCAGTGAGCAAGCAACCCCCACCAGGATCGCGGCGGGGACTACTCTTCCGTCAATCCGAGCTGCCCCACGGAGACCGTCGGTCATTCTGAATCCACTCCAGATGGAAGCGACGAACACCGCCATGAGGGGAATGTCTTTCGGATTGATGAAGGCATGTCCCCAAAACACCGGTTGCGACATGTACAAGAGCACCACCGCCAAAGCGCTTGCAGTGCTCATCCAGCGCCCGGCCAACGAATACAACGCGGCAGCTCCACAGAGAAACGTCACAAAATACACGAAGTGCCAGGCGTTCGTTGAAGTCCAGGATGGACTGATGCGCGTCAGAAAACGAGCGGTCACGCCCCCCGCAATGTAGTAGGAAGACCTAATCAGATTCTCCGGCCGATACTCGGCCAGTTCCACCGGGTTGCGTAAGAAGCGGTAGTCCTGCAGTGCATAGTTGGCGTAGCCGTACATGCTAGCTTCATCCCAGCTCTGGCCGAAGTCGGCAACCGTGAGCGAGCCGATGGCGAGCGCGGCCATCAGCAGGAGGAGAAAGGGAACATGTTTCAGGCGCATAACGATGCCAATTGCCTAGTCGCCGATACTGTTCGAAACCGAATCCCAAAGGAGGCCGACTGGTCTGCCCTCCACAGGTTTCGTGGCGTTCTGCATCCCTGGCTGCGCAGGATGCCAACAAAACGCGATTATACCTTTGGGTACGCACGCAGAGTACAGTTCAGGCTTTGGCCCGCGCGATTTCTGCGGCTCTTTTCCAAACGCGAGCGGTGATCACAGAGAGCTTTCCTGGATCAAAACCGTCCGGCATGTCGCTGCTCTGCTTGCTGTTCGGCCTGGAATTCAGGAATAGGCGCAACCCTTGCCTATCTGTGACCCTAACCCCCAGATGGTCAATCATCTCATCCGCCTGTTGATCGAGATCCGCGGCGATGACTACTCTAACGGGGGCAGGATCAGATTCGGCGAATTCGAGCAGATAGGTGTTCAGGGCGACCCAGTGCCAGGCAATCCGCTCAGCAAGCGACAGAAACGCGAACTCGTCTCCCAGCTCGCGCGGCACGATGCGGGTCCGATCAAACTCATCATTCTTCCGGAATACGTTCTTCGAATGCGCGGAGATCACGTACTCGAGGGGATCTCTGACGAGGATGAGGAACCTCGTTTGCGGAACCGCGCGGGCGATCTCGCCCAGCAAGTTCGGTGCACGGAATGACTCGCCGTACTTCTCCGCAGATCGAGCCCGGAAGTAGACGAGCCGCTCCCTGAGGACGGCCGTCTCGTAGGGTTGTCCTGAATGTTTGAGGAAGGCCTCTTCCAGGAGGCGCGGCTCGGGCTCGTGCAGGACGCGGTGGTCACTGAATTGACTCAGGCCCTGGCAGAGCGCCAATGTTCCAGATCTGCCCGATGACGCGATGATGAACACTACTGAACTCCTTGGAAGGCTGGGGCGCGGCGCTGTTAGGAGCCCCAGCTGAGGGAATATTACCATCAAGAGGCGCCGCCACATCCCAAATGGCAGCGCCTCCTCGAATGCGAAGGTCCCCTGAGATACGGAAAGGAGCTTCTAAGGGTAAAGCCCGAACGCACGGTCAATGAACACTGCCATTGCCGCGCGCGTCACCGGATTCTCCGGGCAGTAGCGCAGCGGCGCCGTGCCGCAGCCGGTGGTGATGCCCCTTTCATAGAACTCGTCCACAAAGGGCTCCATCCACGCCTTGCCCGTCACGGGCAGGTCGGAGAAGTAGTGGTCGGTGTGATTCGGCACGTAGGAGGATCCCTCCAGGGCTCTGAGCAGGAACACGGCCATGGCGGCGCGCGTCACGGGATTCTCCGGGCAATAGCGCAGCGGATCCAAGCCGCAGCCCGTGGTCAACCCCTCCCGGTAGTACTGATCAACCCAGGGCTCCATCCACTCTTTGCCTGCCACGGGCATGTCCGAGAAGTAGTGACTGGCTGCCGGCGGCGTATAGGTGGGTCCTTCGATGGCCCTGAGGATGAAGACCGCCATGGCGGCGCGGGTCACGGGGTTCTCCGGGCAGTATCGTAGTGGACTTACGCCGCAGCCCGTCGTGATGCCCTGGTTGTAGAAGGCCGTGACCCACGGCTCCATCCATTCCTTGCCGGGGGAGGGCACGTCCGCAAATGGGTAAAGCGTGGCAGCCCAGGAAACTGCCTCATCCGCAAGCAGAAAGCCATAGCCGCAATCGGTGTCGGGATTTCCGGCCAGCGTGCAATCAATGGTGTTGCTCGCGTTGCCCAATATTGCATAGAGTTGTGCGGGGGTAAGACCCGGCCTCCAATCCAACACAAGCGCGGCGACGCCCGCCACGCTCGGCGCGGCTGCGCTCGTCCCGCAGAATTCAGTGCCGCCGAAGGGCAAATTTCCCTCAAAGGTGCTGCTTGTGATGACGCAGTCGGCGCCGGCGACTTGAGGCTTCTGGCGGACCTCGGGTGAGACAAGACGCACGCCGCTGGAATCGAACAGCCGGGTCACTGGCCCGCGCGAACTGTACGGCGCCGGATCGTTCAGACCCACGTCGTCGTACCAGACGGCCGCAACAGTCATGGCGCCGTTCGCCGAGGCCGCGTCAGGAAGGATGGCGGGTGAAGACGTATCGTATTCGGCGATCGTGAACGCTAGGCCATTCTCGATGTCCGACAGGTACTTCATCTTCAGGTTGGTGGGCACAGGCCCGCTGTAGCCCGCCTCGTGCCACCAGTCGATCTCGTGATCAATGGTGACGGTGGCACCCGTATCGTTGCACCAGAACAGGTCTTCGCGTGGAATGCCCGTGCCGCCGTTACCAATGTCATTGTTGCTGGCGCTATAGGCCAGCTCAGTTCCGGAGACTGAGTTGTATAGATACCAATCCAGGTCGTGGGTTCCGGAGCCCCACGGATCATCCCACTGCAGCATCGCCTCGAAGCACTGCCCACTCTGTACGGTTGCAATGACCTGGTAGGGATCTTCGCCCGTGCCCGGATCGAAGTCATGGGGTTCGTCCTCGGCGTCCTCCTCCCAATATAGGCCCAAGCTGCGATAGGTCTGCTCGTAGCTCTGCCGGGCCTCGTTACCAGCGCTGACAAAGTACGCCACCCCGGCAGCATAGGCGCTGTCGACTGCCTGCGCAACTACGCCATCCTGAAAGAACGGCTCGCCCCAATAACCAATGTCGTCGGCGATGAGGTCGACGCCGCTCGACACCAGGCTGTTGATGGAAGCCGCCTTGGCGGCGGCACCAGTCGTGCCCGAGGAAAAGTACATGCTGGTGATGCCCGGAGCGGTGTCATAGATGATCTCGGCCATCGCCCGGCCTTCGTCCTCCACATTCGCCGGGTCGGTATCATCCAACAATACGGTCACGCCGGCAGGCAGATCCCCGGCGGCCTGCGAGCCGGCCACCCCACCCCCGACCTGGTTCATCGAGTCGGAGATGATGCCCACCACCACACCCGCGCCGTTAACGCCCAGTGTTCGCGCGGATGGCCCGTTGTGCGCGGCGTCGCCCTGCGAGGTGACAGAGCCGGTTCCCCTTTGCGGCCGCTCGACCACCAACAATGCTTTAGTGTCATCCAATCCGGCTGCAGACAGGAGGGCGTCGACGGGCAAGTAGCCTTCCACGATCCCGCCAAACGCCTCGTTGGTGGCGACCACCTGCATGCCGAGCGCTTCCAGCTCATCCTGCGCTTGGTCCAGGGATCCCTGCAGATAGATATCCACGAGGACCTTCTGGGCATCGGCGACCTTTATGCCTGCTCTCTCAGCGTCGCGGCGCACAACGCCCCTTTGCAAGTGCGTGATCATCAGGTCCTGCAGCCGGGAGTCGAGCTTATGCAGGTTGGAGGCCGGCCCCATTTCCTTGCTCCGCCCGGCCAAGCCAACCAAGTCGACCAGCTCCTGAAAATGCTTCGCCTTCGAGGGCCGTTCCCGATCAGGTCCCTGGCCCTGCCTGGGTGGGGCAACCGGTGCCGACGCGCGCGCCACGGAAGGACCACTCTGGCCAAAGCCCGAAAGAAGCATGCTGAACAGCACAATGACAGAAAACAACTTGGAAATCAAGCGCAGGACCGGGATTCGCTTCACGACGTCCTCCTATCTCGATGATGATGTACCTCAAAGAAATAATAGCCAATTGCGAAGGGAAAGTCAATTGGGGAATGTCATGTCCACTGCCGCGAGCCCCGTGCCCGGCAGCATTTGCCTCACAAACATACCACCATCAGTCAGTTTTTAATCTGCAGGCAATCAGGACGGGGGGCTTGAGGGATCGCCGCCCAAGTGGGTGATCGCCCGCGACCAAGCCCTGGACAGTGACTCTGGAAACGTACTTACAACAAAGGAGGGCCCGCCTCAGATCGAGGCGGGCCCGCTGGTCTTGGGAACTGGACAGCCCTAGCGGGCAGCGGGGGATCCCGCTGCCCGCTGGGTATGCAGCGGCTGGTGCTATGGCATCATGCCGTATGCGCGCTCAATAAACACCGCCATCGAAGCGCGGGTGACCGAGTTCTCGGGGCAGTAGGTCAGTGGACTCGCGCCGCAGCCGGTGGTGATGCCCCGGCGATAGAACTCGTCGACGAAGGGCTCCATCCACTCCTTGCCTGCCACAGGCATGTCGGAGAAGGTGTGCGTGGCAACCGGCGGCACGTACGACGGCCCTTCCAGTGCCCTGAGCAGGAAGACGGCCATGGCGGCGCGCGTGACCGGGTTCTCCGGGCAGTAGCGCAGCGGATTGAGTTCACAGCCGGTGGTGAGGCCTTCGCGATAGTACTGGTCCACCCAGGGCTCCATCCACTCCTTGCCCGCCACAGGCAGGTCAGAAAAGAAATGACTGGCTTCTGGCGGCACATAGCTGGGGCCGTGTTCGGCGCGCAAGATGAAGACCGCCATCGCCGCACGGGTCACGGGATTCTCCGGGCAGTAGCGCAGAGGACTGGCAGCACAGCCTGTCGTGATGCCCGAGTAGTAGAACTGCTCAATCCACGGCTGCATCCATTCCTTGCCCGCCACGGGGACATCGCCAAAGAGAATGGGGCCCGCTGTGAAGTCCTGGTTGACGTAGTTGGCAGTCACATCGGTATAGGAATGCCAGACCGGCGCGAACGAATACCCAGTCTTGAACGGCGTCACCGTGCCAGACCAGTTGTATGGAACCGTGACCGCATAGGTCCCGCTGGCATCCGCCCGCACGCTCGCCTGCGAGACGTCGGTGTAGCGCAGGGTCGCGCCGCCCACGCCTGCGTTGCCGGAGATCGTGCTCGCCGGAAGCTCAAAAGTGTCCTCCACCACGCCCGTACGGGTAATGAACTGGAAGACCAGGTTCGAGTCCGTGGCATCCACGAGCATTGCGCCGAAGTCGGAATTGTAGCGACGGACGCTGCCCTCCACCGGGGTACCAAATGCGTACCGGCTTGACCCGCCGACACCGTTCACGAAGTAGGGAAAACCATTGACTACGATGCGCTCGTAGGTGTGATCGTGCCCGGCAATGACCGCGTCCGCGCCCCATTGCTGGAAGTGCCACTGCAGCGCAGTGGTCGAGCCGTGCGGCCCGGAGGAATATGGCGCATGGTGAAAAAGAACAATGTCCCAGATCGATGTGGAGGCCACCAGCATCCCTTGCAGCCAAGTGGCCTGCACGGAGCCTTCTGCAATGCCATCCGTCTCCTGTGCGTCGCTGTCGATCACATAGAAATGCACAGGACCCTGAACGAAGTCATAGTAGCGTTCGTTGCCAGGCAGGGAGAAGAAATCCAGATAAGGCTGCGCTCCCGTCGCAACCCAGTCATGATTGCCAAGGGCGGGGAAGAACCGATTGGCCGACGCCCCAGACCCATATGCGCCGTTGTAGGGGCAGATGAAAGCCTGATAGTACTGACCTATGTTGGCATCAATGGTGGGCTGCGAACCGCTGGGGTAGTTGTTATCGCCCACCGTGAGGATCAAGTCCGGCGACCAGCTTGCCACGCGTGACGCCACATCGCTTTCACCCTGTCCGGCCAATCCATAATCACCAATGACTGCAAAGCGCAACGCCGATCCAGATTCGGCGACAGCGCATGATAGCTCCTGCGTGGATGCGAAGTGGACTGTCGGCGGTATGGTGCCACACAGCGTCAACGGCATCAGGAGCAGAACGAGGAAGCACGACAAACGGGCAGGCTCGCGGGTAGCGCCCGTGTGTTGCCGACAAAATGAACTCCGTGACTGCGAATTCATGTTCTGCAGGAATAAGAACTCAAGACCAGCCCTTCACGCTGAAACAGTATTTAGCGTGCACGTTCCCACGCGCTGGAGACATGAGATTCGATCATGGGACAGGGCGAGCGCCTTCCCCGCATCCCGCGCGATCGCGTCCGATTAGGGGTATAGGCCGTATGCCCGGCTGATGAACACCGCCATCGCCGCGCGTGTCACCGGGTTCTCCGGGCAGTAGCGCAGTGGACTTGTGCCGCAGCCAGTGGTAATCTGCCTGGTATAGAACTCGTCCACAAAGGGCTCCATCCACGCCTTGCCCGTCACGGGCAGGTCGGAGAAGTAGTGATCGGTGTGATCCGGCACGTAGGAGGATCCCTCCAGGGCTCTGAGCAGGAACACGGCCATCGCTGCGCGCGTCACCGGGTTCTCGGGGCAATAGCGCAGCGGACTTGTGCCGCAGCCGGTGGTGATGCCCCGGTCATAGAACTCGTCCACCCAGGGCTCCATCCACTCCTTCCCGGTCACGGGCAGGTCGTCGAAGTAGCCATGGGCTGCTGGCGGCGTGTAGGTGGGTCCTTCGATGGTCCTGAGGATGAAGACTGCCATGGCCGCGCGCGTGACGCTATTTTCCGGGCAATAGATCAGCGGATTGGCGCCGCAGCCGGTGGTGATGCCGTGCAGGTAGAAGGCATCGACCCACGGCTCCATCCACTCCTTGCCCGCCACGGGCACATCCGCGAAGATATGGCAGGCGGCCGCGGGCAGCGTCAGGTAGGGAGAAAAGGTCACGTGGTTGGTCACCGGATCGCCCGTGCCTGGGCCAGACCCTGAAGGGCCAGTGTCATTTCCCCACCAGTTCTGTGTGAAGGGCGCCTCGTACCCCGTGTTGTCGTTACGGACCGCGTAGACGCCGTTGCCATTGAAGCAGTTGAGGGTTGAGTCAGAGCTCACCGTGGAGGTCCCTGCGAGATAGATACCGTTCAGCGTGTTGAAGCCGATCCAGTTGGCGCCGAATGTCGCTGAGGCGTCGGACAACCACACTCCGTCCTGGTTCGGGAGGCTGGTGGAGGCGGCGTTGACCCCTATTCGGTTGCCGTAGACCGTAGAGCCGGAGGTGCTGGCCAAGGTGATCCCGACGCCTGAACTGTTGCCAGCGATGATGTTGTTGCCGGGAGTTACGGAGTTCCCGATATCGACCGCGCTGAGAGAGCTGATGCCGTGACTGTTCGGAACGGCAACCGTCCCGCTTGGGTTTGTACCGATCTTGTTGCCCCGGATGATGGTGCCTGTGATGCCGGTGTCCAGATGGATGCCGTTGTTGTTGCCTGAGATCACGTTGCCGGCCCCAATCGCCGTGCCGCCAATCACAGTGTTGCTGCCCGCCAGCAAGTCTATCCCCGGGACCGTCGGCGACAGCCCGGTCATGCCATCCGCGGTGGTCCCGATGTAGTTGCCCTGGATGGTATTACCAGCAGGAGTAACCGGACCGATGGCTGTGTTCAGAAGGATATTGGCCCCCCCGCCCCCGCTGCTTGCGGATATGACATTCCGATCGGCCGCAGTTGTGCCCCCGATCGTGTTGTTCGATGAACCCTCGATATAGATCCCGACCCCATTGCCGATGGCGGTGGAGCCGTTCGCGCCCACGCCGATGTAGTTGCCAACGATCGTGTTTGCTTCCGAGGGGCTCTGCAACACTATGCCGTAGGAGTACCCACCGATGACGTTCCCGCGGATCGTGTTGTTGCTGGAAGGAGTGGATGCGACGCTCCCCGGAGCGATGTTGATCGCAGCGCCGCCGCCGTATGTGCCGGTGAGCGCCGTGCTGCCGCCTGTGTTCACGCCGAAGTAGTTGCCTTGTATGGTGTTGCCGGTCCCCGGACCCATATCGATCCCAGTATGACCCCCAAACAGATTGCGGTCCGGCGCGTCCGGCCCGCCGACAGCGCTGTTGGAACTGACGCCGAAGGTGATACCGACATTGTTGTTGCCGAGCGTCGCTGTCCCATCGGTATTGAAGTAGCAGCCCTTGATCTGATAACCATCCCCTTCCAGGTAGAGTTCATGACCTCCTGGGCTTTCAAGTCTAACCTGTGAGAACTTCAATCCCCGGATGATGCTCCCGTCAGCATCATTGTATAAGTCGATCAGACCCGTGCCATTGCGCGTGATATGGATCAGCGGTATCCCGGCGTACACGGCCTGCTGGGTTGTGCCATCCAGGGTCACCGGTGTCGTGATCGCGAGGGCGCTTCCGAGCGTGATGATCTGCGAGCTGCCGTCGGCGCCGATGTGGAAGGTGATGGTGTCTGTGCCCAAACCGGCAGGGCACCCGTCCACGGCGTGGTCGGTGTTGGCCGCCTGGATTGCCTCGCGCAGGCTGCAGTCGCCGAGGTCGTCGACCGTATCAGCCGTCGTGTTTACAGGGATGGTGGTGCCCGCTCGCACCGCTGGCGGGCTGGCAGTGGCCGCAAGGATGATGGCCAAAAGGGCCAGCACTCTAAACATCCACATCATGCTGGAGACTTTTACCTGTCGGATGTTCATGGCTTGTCCCTCTCTTCTGGAAACAACAATGACCCCAGGCTGCGCCCTGCTGCGAGGCGCATGTTCCCGGAGCCCGCCCGTGTGAAGAAATGCACTAGAACGTCAGATATGGAGTACAAAAGCATTGTAGCACTTTCGGACGCGGATTCCAACAGGCTCGCCGAAGCGAAGTTGTCCTCCGAGATATGAAAGCGAGGCCTCTGAGCAGGAGTTCTTGCTCAGAGGCCTCGTTCACCGCAGGATGCTTCTTGGCCGCGGCTTCACCGCCCTACGGGTACAGATTGTACGCCCGGTCGATGAACACCGCCATCGCGGCCCGTGTCACCGGGTTCTCCGGGCAGTAGGTCAGCGGGGCCGCGCCGCAGCCGGTGGTGATGCCCCTTTCATAGAACTCGTCCACGAAGGGCTCCATCCACGCCTTGCCCGTCACGGGCAGGTCGGAGAAGTAGTGATCGGTGTGATCCGGCACGTAGGAGGATCCTTCCAGGGCCCTGAGCAGGAACACGGCCATCGCCGCGCGCGTCACCGGGTTCTCCGGGCAATAGCGCAGCGGACTCGTGCCGCAGCCGGTGGTGATCCCCCTGTCATAGAACTCGTCCACCCAGGGCTCCATCCACTCCTTGCCTGTCACGGGCAGGTCGTCGAAGTAGCCATGGGCTGCTGGTGGCGTGTAGGTGGGTCCTTCGATGGCCCTGAGGATGAAGACCGCCATGGCCGCCCGCGTGACGCTGTTCTCCGGGCAATAGATGAGCGGGTTGGCACCGCAGCCGGTGGTGATGCCGTGGAGGTAGAAGGCATCCACCCAGGGCGCCATCCATTCCTTTCCCGCTACGGGCATATCCGCGAATATGGGGCAGGCGGCCGGGGGCATCGTCAGGTAGGGGACATAGGTGACGTGGTCGGTCACGTGATCACCCGTGCCCGTGGGGTTGGTCGTCGCCTGGTATGGACCACTGGGGCTTTCCCACCAGTTGTTCGTGAAGGGCGCGTCGACTGTGTTGACGTTGTGCACTCCCCAAGAATGGTTGTTCATGAAGCAGTTCATTTCGGAGGCGGCGCTGACCGTGGCGGTTGAGTTGAGATAGATGCCCTCCTGCGAGTTGTTGGCGATCCAGTTCCCGCCGAACGTTGCAGAGGAGTTGTTCAGGTTGACTGCCACCAGGTTCGGGAGGCTGGCGGCGGAGGCGCTGACCCCTATCCGGTTGCCGTAGACAGTCCCGGACGTGTTGAGGAGAACGATTCCCTGAGCGCTGGTGTTGCCGGCTATGACATTGTTGCCAGGCGTTGTGTCGTCCCCGACGTTGACCGGGCCCACGGCGTAGATGCCGTGGAATGAATTTCCGACGGCAATGGTCCCGCTCGGATCCGTTCCGATTCGGTTGCCTCGGATGGTGGTGCCAGTTGTTCCGGCGTACACATTAACGCCCTTACTGTTGCCGGAGATCACGTTGCCGGCGCCGGGCACAGTGCCGCCGATCACGGTGCCGCTGCCCTCCAGAATACCGATGCCATCGTCCGACGATGACAACTTGGTCAGGCCATCCGCGCTGGTCCCGATGTAGTTGCCCTGGATCGTGTTCCCGGAGGGAGTTGTGGCGCCGGGGCCCAGGTCGAGCCGGATATTGTTGGAATTTCCGGAGATCACATTCCGGTCGGCGGCCGAGGTGCCTCCGATCGTGTTGTTCGATGAACCCAGGAGAAAGATCCCGTAGTCATTCAGGTGGACATTGGGGATGACGGCGGACCCGCTCTCGCCCACGCCGATCTTGTTCCCGGCGATCGTGTTTGATCCCGTGAGGCTGGTCAGCAAAATGCCGTAGGTGAATCCTCCAATGACGTTCCCGCGAATGGTGTTGCTGGACGGCGCGGTGCTTGGCTGGATTTGGATGGCGCTAGCAGCGCCGTACGTGCCGGTGAGCGCAGTGTTGCCGCCGGTGTTCACACCGAACCAATTGCCTTGTATCGTATTACCGGTCCCGTCCTGCAGGAAGATCCCCATATCACCCCCAAATAGGTTGCGGTCTGTCGTCAGCGGGCCACCGACGGTGCTGGTGGAACTGGCGCTGAAGAAGATGCCTTTGACGTTACTGCCCAGCGCGGCTGTGCCATCGGTATTGAAGTAGCAGCCCTTGACTTGATAATCGTTCCCGGTCAGGTACAGGTCATAGCTGTCTGAGGCACTACCAGTCACTGAGAACTGCAGTCCCTTGATCATGCTCCCGGCCGCAGCGGCGCTGAAGTTGAGCAAACCTCCTGTGCCGGCGCGCGTGATGCGGATCAGCGGTATGCCCGCGTATATGGACTGCTGGGTGGTGCCATCCAGGGTCACCGGTGTCGTGATCGTGAGGCTGTCTGAGAGCGTGATGGTCTGCGAGCTACCGTCGGCGCCGATGTGGAAGGTGATGGTGTCCGTGCCTGAGCCCGCGGGACAGGCGCCCGAGTCCTGGCTGGCATCCGTATTGGCTGCGGCGACCGCCTCTTGCAGCGAGCAATACCCGTCACCAAGTGCATTGGTCGTGGTGTTCACAGGGATGGTTACGCCGGCGTGTGCCGGAGGTGCCGCCACCCACAACGCCCCCATCAGTGCCAGGGCCGCGGCAATTTGCATAGCCTTCGACAAGCGGATGCTTCTGTTCTTCATTGCTTATCCCTCCCGCGTGAACGAAGCAGCCCCCCGGATCGTCGCCAAACACACACGCAATCTAAAGGCCTGCAGTCGTCAATAGGATGGTATGGACCTTCCCGACATACGACATCCATAGTGTAGCACGCCGCCGAGGCGATTACAAGCAGCAGCCCGTCTACCAACTCGCGCTATTCCAGGCATGGGGTGGAAGCCATGCAAGACCTCCAGTAGGAGTTCTCGCTCCTGTGCTCGATGACCCGCGCCCGTGACAAGAAACGCTCAGCGCGGAGAGGCTCGCGCTGCGCGTCGCACTGATGTCACAGGGTCGCGTTACGGGTAGAGATGGTATGCCCGGCTGATGAACACCGCCATTGCCGCGCGTGTCACCGGATTCTCCGGGCAATAGCGCAGTGGACTTGTGCCGCAGCCGGTGGTGATGCCCCTGTCGTAGAACTCGTCCACATAGGACTCCATCCATTCCTTGCCTGTCACCGGCAGGTCCGAGAAGTAGTGATGGGTGTGCCCTGGTGCGTAGGCGGATCCTTCCAGTGCCCTGAGCAGGAACACGGCCATCGCTGCGCGCGTCACCGGGTTCTCCGGGCAGTAACGCAGCGGGCTCGTGCCGCAACCAGTGGTGATGCCCCGGTCATAGAACTCATCGACGAAGGGCTCCATCCACTCCTTCCCCGCCACAGGCAGGTCGTTAAAGTAGTGGTGGACTGCCGGCGGAGTGTAGGACGGTCCTTCGATGGCCCTGAGGATGAAGACCGCCATGGCCGCGCGGGTCACGGGATTCTCCGGACAGTAGGTGAGCGGGCTGACGCCGCAGCCGGTTGTGATGCCTTTCAGATAGAACTCGTCCACCCAGGGCTCCATCCATTCCTTGCCGGCCACGGGCAGATCGGAGAAGAAGTGAGTGTATTCGTAGGCGCCGATGTCGCAGTGCGTGCCTTGTGGGCGCGCGACGCCTCTCGCATCCACGCTGCCGACGAAATATGTGCCGCAGACCTCATCGTTCGCAGCGCCGATGGCGGGGCTGCCCGCTGTCAGTGCCATGGTCTTGACGAGCCCGCCGTTGTCGGTCAGCGGGTACAGCAGTGGATCGGTTGTGAGGATGCCTCCGTCAAGGCAGTCGGCGAAGGCGATGGGAGCGCAGCCATCCTGGACAACGCTCCAGCCCATTCGCACCCATGCGTTGGCGTTCGCGTCGTGGATCTGATTGGAGGTCCCTGCGGTGTTCCCCCACAGGATCACGTTGTGCAGCAAGGGCCTGGTGGTTCCCCCGGGGCCGATGGACTGGTTGGCAATGGCGCCGCCGTAGCCCGCGCTGTTCCCGACGAATGTCACGTTGTACAGGGTGGGAGCGCTCTGGCCGGTGGTGGACTCGCTGTACATGGCCCCGCCCCATCCGGCCTCTGTGTTCGTGCTGTTGCCATGGAAGGTGACATTGGCGAGCATCGGACTGGCGTAGCCCGAACTTCCATTGTTGTACATCGCGCCGCCGCGGCCCACGGCCGAATTGCTGCTGAAGGTGGCCCGCATGATCGTCGGGCTGCTGTCGCCGGTGGGTCCGTTGTTGTACATGGCGCCGCCATAGGAGGTGGCGACGTTGCCCTCGAAGCTCACGTCGGTCAGCGTGGGGTTGCTGGATCCGCCGCTGCCGTTGTTGTACAGCGCCCCGCCGTATTGAGCGCGATTGTTCTTGAAAAGCACATTGGTCAGCCAGGTGCTGGTTTCGCCGCTGTCCCTGCCATCCAGGTAGAGCGCCCCGCCCAGACCGCCCTCGGCTCTGTTTCCGATGAAGACCAGGTTGTGAAGACCCGCGTTGCAGTAGCTGCCGTTGCCGTTACCCAGGCAGCTCATCCCGGCCCCGGAACCGTTCGGGTTGTCCCCGCCGGTGATGGTGAAACTGTCAAGCACAGTGTCTGAGATGATATCGGGTGCTGTGCCATCCGCCATCACCACGTGATGAGCGTTGGCGCCCTGGATATCATTCACCATTTCATCGATGTTGTTCAGATCGGTATTGGTGTCATTGCCATCCAGGTCGCCGCTCAGGATGGTCAAATGTGCCCTCGCGTCACGGTGACTCAGGGACGATTCCCCGCCCGCAAAGCCTCCGTAGACCTTCACGGGGTCATATAGGAGAAAGCTGCTATCCTGGCCTCCGGCCGGATTTGGCTTGTAGACACCTTGTGCCACCCAGATCTCGAGGCAGTAGCTATCCTCAAGGGCTTCATATACCTGGACGTATGCCGTCTCCCACGAGTCGCCGTCATGCGCCCCAGAGGCGCTGCCGTTCACGTAGCAGCGCGGGCCATGGGTGGCGTGGACCGCCTGCGGGGACGGCCGCGCGAGCAGGGCCAAGGCCACTATGACGGCCGCCGTCAAACGTGCAATCACATTCTTCATGGCCTGGTCCTTCCCCGGAACGAGAAAGAGGCCCCAAGGCATGCCTCGCTCGCGCGCAACCTCTAAGGGCCTCTGAAGATGGAAGACTGTGTGATTCCGCTAATGGACTCTGGCAAAGTCATTGTAGCATGACGAAGGGACGATTCCAAGTGGCAGGCGACGGTGGCTCGCCGCTCATGCCGGGGTGTGAGTCACATAAGACCTGGGGCATCTCGAGGGGGGAGCGTTCTGGCAACAAGAATGCGGGCAGCGGGAATACTCCCGCCGCCCGCTCGTGTGTTGCATGTGCCGCGTTACGGGTAGAGGCCGTATGCCCGGCTGATAAACACCGCCATCGCGGCCCGTGTCACCGGATTCTCCGGACAGTAGGTCAGGGGAGCCGCGCCGCAGCCGGTGGTGATCGCCCTGTCGTAGAACTCGTCCACCCAGGGCTCCATCCATTCCTTGCCTGTCACGGGCAGGTCGGTGAAGTAATGATGGGCTGCGGGCGGCGCGTAGGCGGCTCCCTCCATTGCCCGAAGCAGGAACACGGCCATGGCCGCGCGGGTCACCGGGTTCTCGGGGCAATAGCGCAGCGGATCCATGCCGCAGCCGGTGGTGATCCCTCTGTCATAGAACTCGTCCACCCAGGGCTCCATCCACTCCTTGCCCGTGACGGGCAGGTCGGAGAAGTAGTGATGGGCTGCCGGCGGCACGTAGGTGGGTCCTTCGATTGCTCTGAGGATGAAGACCGCCATCGCGGCGCGGGTCACCGGGTTCTCCGGGCAGTAGGTGAGCGGGTTGGCGCCGCAGCCCGTGGTGATGCCGTGCATGTAGAAGGAG